>Ga0335395_10000002_pt1 | contig 409149 bp, 357 predicted proteins | sample MAT02_FD_205744 | JGI IMG/M metagenome (GOLD analysis project Ga0335395, IMG submission 205744) | Freshwater microbial communities from Lake Fryxell liftoff mats and glacier meltwater in Antarctica - MAT-02 (spades assembly) (version 2) ...
CGCTTTTTCAGGAGAAAAATTAAAAAATAATGATACCCCCATCAAGGGGTAATTACGTCCAATTGGCAGTATTTTTTGCAACTAATTGAAAGTAAATTAGTTGGCCGCTAAGTTAACAACTATGGTGGCAACAGGCACAAACCTCATCGCATTGGCCAATATTATAAAAATCGTAATCATGCTGAAGAAAAATATCAGTTTCATAGTTACACTCCGTACATTTATAAGGAGCACTAAAAAAAAGATGTGGATGGCTGGTTGGGGTTTCTTCGGACATTGTTTAATTTTTTTTTAAACTATAATAACTTATTTTAAGAAAATTATTCTTTTAGAATTATTGATAAAGACTGAAACGAGTATAATTTTATTTGTAAACACAGATTTAACCATTTAAAATATCATCTCATCTCATCAATACTTTTATCTATTTGCTCTTCTAGGATTTGTAATCTCGAAGACAATATTGTAGGCTTTTTAATCCGTTTTAATATCTGAACCTAAACCATTGTTACTACCTAGTGTTTAAATATATTTTAGTATTGGAAAATGGAGAAACTGAAAATTCGTTTTTATTGTCGGGTTGCAAACCCTACGATATAAGCTTCGAGGTTACAAGCCTAGAAGAGCGTGGGACAGAATAAGTTTTTTATCATTTAGAACTTTAATACCTACAGCTTAAAATTTGTTTAAGAGCATTCATTTTATGCTTTACAGGCAATATATAACTATATATAAGCATTTTATTTAGCTTTATAAGCTGAAATTGAACAAAATAGAGTTTATAGATTCTGCTTATTTTGCAGAATAATTAATGTAAAAGACTTCTTTTATGAAGAAAAAAGCGAGTAATCGTATCAAAGCTGTTTTGGCTGAAAAAGGTAAAACCAACAACTGGCTTGCGGAAGAATTGGGTAAAAACCGAACCACCGTTTCAAAATGGTGCACAAATCAAATGCAACCAACAATGGAAACCCTTTTTGAAATAGCAGCCGTTTTGGACGTGGATGTAAGAGAACTATTAGTACCAACAAAAAAATAAAACAACGTAAATGAAAATTTCTTTTTTAGGACAAGGATTTGAAGACAAATCGGTTGATGCTGTTGGGAATTACTTAATGAATTTTTTATGTCAAGAAGGTTTTGAATCATTCACTGGAATATCAGCCTTTGCAAGCGAGTCGGGCGTTTATGGATTAGCTCATTACTTAAATACAGCAAAGAGCAATTTTAAAAATCTAAACTTAATAGTTGGAGTCGATTTAGAAGGAACTTCTAAAGAAGCACTTGAAGAGATTCTCGACCTTAATATAAATGGTTATATTTTTTATCAAAAAGAACAACCCGTTTTTCATCCTAAAATTTACCTTTTTGAAGGAGCGAAAGAATTTAAACTAATTATCGGATCATCAAACCTCACACGCGGAGGTTTATTTACCAATGTTGAGAGTTCGGTGCTAATTGAATTTAATTCATCTGACAAAGAAGGTTTAACGTTACTGTCTGAATTGAAAGGCTATTATAAATCTTTGTTTGATTTTTCAGATCCAAATCTTTTTAAAATTAGCCCGAACGTCATTGCTGACTTTTATGCGGATGGAATAATTCCAGATGAAACCACAAGACGTAATAATTTTCATAAAATAGCAATTGCTGTAAGTTCCCAGGCAAATACTGTAGCTAAAAAAGCGGGTATTCAAAAAAGAACTACTGCAAAGGTTCCTTCTTCATTCGCAACTAAACCAAGAAGGACAACAACTACCGCAGTTGCTTCCGTAACTCCACAAACCAATACTCAGCCAATAATTACACCTGTTGTTCAACTGCCACAACCAAGAGTTTTAGTTTGGCAAAAGCTTTCATTAAGCAATAGCGATGCTCAAAATGTACCAACAGGAACAGCAATTACAGCAAATCTCAAATTATCTCAGGCTCGTTTTAAAGTAAACAATGCAATAATTGACCAAACTACTTACTTCCGAAACCAAGTCTTTAACAATCTAACTTGGGTACAAACAAAACCAAACAATAATTCATACGAAGAGGCTTTTTGTCCTTTTGACGTTACAATAGTGGGCAATCCAATCGGGACATTTACTTTAAAACTTAGTCACGATCCTGTAAGAATTGCCGGCCAAGGCAATACTCCGACTTGGCTTCATTGGGGCAATGCAATTTTGCCGTTTTTGCAGCAAACGAACATTACTGGAAGAACTTTGAACCTTTATCAGACAAATCAATCATTCTCCATTGAAATTGTTTAATTTTTCTTAGGGTTAATAATTTTTTTCACAATTATTTTTGAAATTCCTTGCAGATTCATTTTACATTCTTACATTTGGACTGAAGTTGTCCAAAAATGAAAACAGAAAAAACTTTCGGCGATACAATCAAAACTCTTCGTGGTGAGAAAAATCTAACGTTGCGTGAAGTTTCAGAATATTTGAAAATTGACACATCAATGTTAGGAAAAATCGAAAAGAACAATCGCAAACCAACTAAAGATTTGATCGGGAAATTTTCAAAACTTTTTAATGTAAGTGAAAAAAATCTAATCATTGAATTTCTCAGTGATAGTGTTGCATATCAAATAATGGACGAAGAGGATTTTGCAAGCGAAGTTTTAAAAGTTGCCGAGAAAAAAGTTAAGTATCTGAAAACCATCAAAAATCTCAAATAATGAAACTTATCACAGAAGCATCAGCAAAAAAGTTAAGAGGTGGTTTTTACACGCCAGAGCCTCTTGCAGCATTTATTTTGAAATGGGGAATTAATGGTTCCGCAAATTCAGACATTCTTGAGCCAAGCTGTGGTGACGGGGTATTTATTGAGCAATTAAGAGATTTGAAATTAAAGTATAAATCTGTTACAGCTGTTGAACTTGACCCAATTGAAGCACAGAAAGTTGAAAAGATTGAATTAAAAAACAAACAAGTCATCAATGATGACTTCCATACATATTGCAATAACACCCTACAAAGATTTGATTTAATTGTAGGTAATCCACCATACATACGTTACCAGTTTTTTGATAGACAACAACAAGTTGAAGCTGGAGACATTTTTATTAAAGCGGGATTAACTTATTCAAAATTGACTAACGCTTGGGTTTCATTTGTGGTGGGTTCTTCCCTATTATTAAAAGATAATGGCGGAAAAATCGGTTTCGTTTTACCAGCAGAAATTTTGCAGGTTTCCTTTGCTTTGCAACTGCGAAAATTCCTTGCTCATTTCTACAACAAAATCAATATCATTTCTTTTGAAAAATTGGTTTTTCCTGATATTCAACAAGAAGTAGTTTTATTGCTTTGTGAAAAGAACGACACGAAAGAACATAATATTGAACACATTGAATTAAAAGATGCAAGCGAACTAAAAACACTTGACACAGCGAAACTTAAAAGTCCACAAAAGAAAATTGATTTTAAAAACAGCAAATGGACTTTCTATTTTTTAGAGCAAGAAGAAATAGATTTTTTAGAAAATATCGCAAAAAAAAGAAACATACCGACACTTGGGAAATACGCAAAAGTTGAAGTTGGTATTACGACAGGAGCAAACGATTTTTTCACAGTTCCGCTTACAACTGTTGAAGAATATGAACTTCAAAATTATGCCAAACCAATGGTTGGTAGAAGTGTGCAAGTGAATAGCGTAATTTTCACAAAAGAAGATTGGGAGAAAAATAAATTCTCAAAAGCCAAAGCACATTTATTGGCATTTCCTGATAAAAAAAACCTGAATCAAAACAATGGAGCTGTAAAATATATTGCTTACGGAGAAAGTTTAAACATTCATAAAGGTTACAAAACAGGAATTAGAAATGATTGGTTTGTAGTGCCGTCCTTGAAAATTTCTGATGCTTTATTTATCCGAAGAAACAACCTTTATCCAAGACTAATAATAAACGAAGCAGAAGCTTACACAACAGACACGATGCACCGTGTTTCTGTAAAGCCAAACACTGATATTCAAGCATTAACTGCAAGTTATTACAATTCTCTTTCATTAGCATTTGCAGAAGTTTCGGGGAGAAGCCACGGAGGCGGAGTTTTAGAATTAATGCCAAACGAAGCCGAAAAAATATTACTTCCTTATCACAAAGAAAATGCAGAATTGTTGTTGCAAATTGATGCGTTAATTCGAGATAAAACCGACATTGAAGAAGTGCTAAAAATCACTAACGAAGTAATTTTAAAACAGCATTACGGCTTAACAGATAAGGAAATTGAACTGGCTCATAGTATTTGGAAGAAGCTGTCGAAACGTAGATTAAATAGAGGTAAATAATTTTAAGAAATATGGCAATAAAACTTGACACAAGCACTATAACGATTGAGAAAATAATTGTTCATAGCATTCCTAGACATAGAAAGGGAGATTTTACTCTTGAACCGCAATATAGTGAACAAGAAAGTTCGCTTCCTGATGGATTACGGGTATTTTTCAAAGATAAAGTTGTTCAGTCTTTAGGAAGCAACAAAGAACTCAGAGTAAAATATGATGGAGATAGTGTATCGCCTGTTTCAACTTATATTAGCCAAATTATCAATTCTGATGGTTCTGATTTAATAGAGCAGTCAAAATTGATTACAAAATATTTATTTGAAATACAAGATGGACAAAATGCGTCTGGAATTGTAGTTGTAATATTTGGAAAAATAAACGACAAAGGAACTTGTATAATTATTAAACTTGAAAGAGATGAAGGTGCACAACTTGAATTAGACCCAGTAACTAAGTCTTTTAATATCAGAGATGTAAAAGACTTGATGCTTACAAGAAAAACTAAAATCTATAAAGTTGGCTTATTTATAGACAAAGCAAAATTCAAAGTAAATTACGATGGTAGTACAGCAGATTTACAAATAGACCCGAAAACTAAAAAAGTAGTAACCACTTGGTTTATTGAGAAGTTTTTAGGTTGCGTTCCCATAGAAAATCCTAAGACAACAACTAAGAAATTTTACGATTACACAACTACTTTTATCCAATCAGTTGAAGACCCTATTAAGAAAGCCAAATACACACAAGACTTTAACTCATACTTGCAGAAAAATTCTCAGAAAATTAGTGCCAAAGAATTTGCTGATGATTATATGGAAACTTCGGATAAAGACAGTTACAATAAATATCTGAAAGAAAAGAAATTTAGAATGTCCGAATTTCCAAAGGATAATGATTATATAGAAAACAAAATAAAAACTATTACAATGTTGTTTGCTAACGACATCGCAATAATTGGAAAAAAAGGAACTTTTGATAAAAATGTAAAATTAGAGCCTCAAAAAGATGGAACTACGAAGGCGGAAATTGTATCTAAAGTTAAAAGTGTACGCTAATGGCAAATGTTCAGGAAATAGTTGATTTGTGGAACGAAGAACAACCTAAATACGAAAACTTAGGGAAAATTGTTAATGCATTTATCAATTCAAAAATAACAGATTATGAACTATTACCTGAAATACACTTCCGAACGAAAGACCTATTAAGTATTATTAAAAAAATTAAAAAAAAGCAAGCTCAAAAAGAATATTCTTTTCATCACTTGAATGATAAGTTAGGTATCAGAATTATCTGTTCTTTTCAAGAGGAAATGGAGATAATTGATAAATTTTTGAAAGAAAATTTCATCATTAAAAATGCCGAATACAAACAAGAAAACCTAAATTTTGATAAGCTTGATTATGTATCAAATCACTATGATGCGCAGATAAAATGTACTTTATCCGAATTCGAAAAATATACTGAACTTGAAAATTTAGTTTTTGAAATTCAGGTAAGAACTCTAAATCAACACGCTTGGTCAAACACGGCTCATTCACTTTCGTATAAACAAGAGAAAGATTTGCCAATAAAGTTAAAACGAAAAATATATCGTCTACTATCTTTGTATGAGCTTGCTGACGATGAATTTTCAAGTGTGAACAAAGCATTAAAAGAGTATCAAGATGATGCAGCATATACATTACTAAGAAAGCTGGAAGGGAAGTTTTATAAATTCGCAAAGTTTGATTATGACAGAGAAATTTCTCTATCCGACATAAATATTATACTTAGCTACTTTGAAACTGATGAAGAAAGACAAAAATTAATCAATGAAATAGACAATTTCATAAACATAAACGAACAAAAAATACAAAGAATTTATGACGATAACAGAAATAGGTTTTATGAAATATTATTTTTAACGCAGCCCGAAATTTTTCTTATTTGGTATATGCTTCAAAACAATCCATTTACTTTAGATGATAACTGGGCAAATGATTTTGACGATGAAGCCCTCGAACAAATTAAAACCCTTTGGGGAAATGACTTATAATTTAAAAATATGTTAGATTTTACAAACTGCAATATAGTTGATGTTGTTGCACACCAAGTTGGCAATCAAACTAATGATGAAGAATTGTTATTAGCAGCTTCATTACTTAACACGGAAGATACACGGTTAAGAGAACTATTGATTAAATATTTCATTTATCCTTTCAAGGATATTGAAGAATTTAACTCATTCACATTTTCAGATGAAGATTTTACTTTAAATCCTCTATATCAATACGCTATAAGTATTTTTTCAGAGAAGAAAAATTTCAAACAAAAAAGCGAAAGTATAGCAAAACATCTTTATGAAATTGCTCTACACCCTCAAATAAAATCGGGCGATTTATTCTTAGCAACTTTTGACAACATTAGTATTGACGGGGAATTAGTAAATGCTTTGGGACTTTTCAAATCGGAAAACAGACAAGAATTTTTGCAATTAAACAAAAACTCAAAGGAGTTTTCATTAAAGTATGATGATGGAATAAATGTAGATAAACTTGATAAAGGATGTTTAATTTTTAATATTCAGAAGGAAAGTGGTTATAAAATCTGTATAGTAGACAAATCAAGTAAATCCAACGATGCTCGATATTGGGTGGACTTCTTTTTAAATGTTAAACCTATAAAAACAAACTTTCTGCAAACAAACCAATTTTTAGGAATAACCAAACAATTTGTAACCAAACAACTTTCAGAAGATTTTGATGTATCGAAAGCTGACCAAATTGATTTCCTCAATCGTTCTGTAGATTATTTCAAAAAACACGAAACCTTCAAAAAACAAGAATTTGAAACAGAAGTTTTTGGAGATAGTGATGTTATAAAATCATTCCAAAAGTTTGACCAAACTTACCGACAAGATAACGAGGTAGAGCTATCCGATAAATTTGAAATCTCTGCGCAAGCAGTTAAAAAACAAGCAAGGGTTTTCAAAAAGATTTTAAAGCTTGACAAAAACTTCGACATATACATTCACGGAAACCGACAATTAATAGAACAAGGCATTGACGAAAACGGACGAAAATATTACAAAATTTATTACGAAAATGAAGCTTAATCAGCCACCGCACAAGCACACACATTTGCAAGCCGCACAAAGCCATCGCACAAAACAAAGCTTGCAAAAGAGTGTGCTTCTTGCCAACGAGCTCAACCAAGCGACAACCAAAGCGACCGAAAAAATGCCCAGCTGCCAATAGCACCTACAAAAAAATGGCGTTTCAGTGGTTCGTATGAAAGTTTGGTGGTTCAACAAACATTCGTTCTTCGTATGCACTTGTGGTGAAAACCGTCACTTATTGTAGCGGCAAACCATTATAACCCTTTGTTTTATACAGTCTCCATAAACAGTTAACCGGCATAAACTTATTATTATTAATGGTTTTTAAATTCTTCCATCTGAAAATAATTAGTAAAAATATCATTATGTCAATTGAACTAATTAAAAACAGATTAAAAGGTTACCTCAACCAGCATTTTCCAGACAGTGATTTAAATGTACAATTTGGAGAGATTAACGAAAAAATAAGTGAAGATATTAACTTAAAATTATATCCAAAAGTTAATTACGAAGAACAAAAGGAATTTGCATTAAAAAATCCTCAGAAATATTTAATGAGATTTTTAACTCAAATCAAGAAATGCTCATTTTGGTAATTGGTTGGACTCAAAGCATACCAGAATATCCCTTCCACTTTACTATCTCGATTTCCAATAATAACCCGTTTTTCTACTATTTAAAATGACACAAAAAAACAATTGATGACAAATTAGTGCTATCCGCTTACATTTCCTTCCCCCTTTTCAACCACAAATTTTAACCAAAAAAGGAAGGCCCCCTCCAAGGGAAACCTTCCTTATTAAACCATAAAATTCTCATAAAAACCCTAAATTTACATCCCTATTTAAAACTATTCGTACTATAAATATGGTATTCGCCCGGCAATAATGTTTTACTTAAACTCCCCGAAACATTAATTGTACCTCCCGAAACAAAATCTATCCATTGTCCGTTTTGTGGAAAATCAACAATGGCAGCTCTATCTACAACATCAAAATTGCCTATAACAACTACGTTATTGTCTGCACTTTGCAGGGTAATAGTTTTTACCGCTCCGTTTAAATTGTATAGGATGTTTGAGGTATTAAATACCTCATTTTTAGTTTTCAGTTTTATGAATTTAGCAAACATAGCGTATAAATTTTTGCGCTCAGCTACTGCTTTATAGTTCCATAATATAGGTTTCTTGCCTGTTCTACCGTTTTGGTCGATAGAAATATCGTAACCCAGTTCGCCAAATTGCCAAATCATTTTTGGGCCAGGTACGGTAAATAAAAAGGCAGCAGCTAGTTCTTGTCGTTTTAAGGCGGTAGCCAAATTTTTTACAGAATACGTTCCTGCTGTGTTGCCGAATTTCAGGTTTTTAAACATCATCCGCTCTTCGTCGTGGCTTTCCATATAGGTTATTAAACCGCTTGAATTGGCAAAACCGTGAGTAGTGTAAACACTGCGTGATAAATCGGACCCTCCGGTAAAGCCCATTGTACCATCTGTGAAATTATGACTAACATTGTTCCAAAGCATCATACCTTGAGCCGCCAACTCCTTCTCTTCGGCATCGGCTGCAAAGTGTTCTAAAATCACATAAAAATTATTGGCATCAATGGTTTTCATATAATCGTTATAGTTTTTCCATATCGCTATTCTACTGGCATCGTAAGCTCCCCAAGGGCCAACTGCAGCACCATCTAAACCAGAATTCTTTTGTGTAAAACCTTTTGATAAATCGAAACGGTAGCCATCAATTTTATACTCTTGCATCCAAAATTTCAATACATTTTTAGTAAAATATTTGGTGGCTTCGCTTTCGTGATTAAAATCGTAACCTACACTGTAAGGGTGAGTTGCAACAGGATTAAACCAAGGATTATTGCTTGTGGGTTTGTCTGATGCGGCATCGAAATACAATTGCACCATTGGCGATTGCCCGAAAGAATGGTTCAGCACCATATCCATAATTACGGCAATCCCACGACTGTGACATTCGTCTATAATTTCTTTTAAGCCATTTTTTGTACCATAATATTTATCGGGGGCAAAGTAAAATGATGGGTTATAACCCCAGCTATCGTTACCTTCAAATTCGTTAAAAGGCATTAGTTCGATGGCGTTTACGCCCAAGTTGCTTAAATAATCGAGGGTGTCTTTTAGCGTAGCGTAATTTGCTTTGGCAATAAAATCTCGCAAGTGCAACTCGTAAATTACCAGTTTATTTTTATCGGGACGGGTAAAGTTCGTGATTTTCCAAGGATAAGCCGTTGCATCATATTGCATTGTACTTACTATGCCCGTAGTTTTGCCGGTTGGGTATTTTTTTAGATTGGGATAAGTATCAAAAGGTATAAACGTATCGTTCCAAGGGTCTAAAACTTTTTCACAATAAGGGTCAGCAATCTTAAGGTTTCCATCAATTTGGTATTGATAAGCGTATTCGGTTCCGGCCGTTAGGTTGTCTATTTGTATCCACCAACGGTTGCCATCTGGCGTTTTTTTCATAAAGTTAGCTGGTTCGCTTATCCATTGGTTAAAATCGCCAATTAAATAAGCAAATTGTTTTCCAGGGGCGTACAAATTAAATATGGCCGATTTTCCTCCATTGATAAACGTAACCCCGTCTTTTGCGCCGCTTGGCAAAGCTTCGGTAATTACGGTACCATTAATAACGAAATCAAAAGATGATGTTTTGGTTTCTCCACCGGCTTGTGCTGTAACCGAAATGGTCTGTTTACCAGTTTTTAATATTTTGGCTTTCGCCGATATTTGAACAGCATCATTTGCTGTTGCAATACTTTCGCCATTTAACTGTATTGTAAGGGTTGATGTTTTAGAAGCTACCGCAACAACAGTTAACTCTTCGCCTACCATTTGTATTTTTACGGTTGGTACAGCAACGTATAAGGGTTGCGACTCGGGTGTAGTAAACCTTACATTCAATTCATTCTTTTTATAGATAGGAAGGTAGATATCGCTTCTGTCGGTATTTTTACCTTCTTTGCTACCATCGGCATTTCTAAAAACCATTGCTAGTTTCAAAATACTTTCTCCAACTGGTACGCCGTAAAATTGTTTGGGTGTAAGGGTAAATTTGTATTTATTATTGCCCAAGCTTGTTAATTTGGTTACTTCAACAGGTTTATTAAACTCGCCGCTTTTTACGTATTTCCAATCGGATGGGCTGGTACTTTTATCGGTTATTACGCCGGTGTGTACATATATATCGCCAGACAAATCTTTTAATGCCGAACTTCCTTTTGAGGCATCGTAGGTAAAAGTTACCGATTCGTCTTCGGTTGGAAAAGCTGGCTGGAAGGTTAGTAAGCCAGTTTCGGTAGGTATATCAACCGGTGGTTGAATAGGTTGTGTGTCTTCGTTTATATCTTTCTTTTTGCAAGATGCGATAATAACAATGAAGGCAATTAGGAGGAAGAAGAACGAAGTTTTCATAATTTTTTGGTTTGTTGAGTGATTTTTAATCTGAGTTTTAATCTTAACTTTTTTATATTTTGTTTTTGCGTTAGGGATAGAAGCGGATAGCCTTTTTTCTCCCCCTGCCCTCCCCCTAACCCCCAAAGGGGAAAAAAGTGGGCTGGGGGAGAAAAAAGCTATGAGCGGATAGCCCGACCCTTTTCGGGTAACGCCCTTACTAATTTAAAATTCAAAATTCAAAAACCTTAAAGTGGCTATATCTAAGCTATTACAGTTTTTTTAATTTATTTTTTTATATAACGTAAACAAGTTTTGAATTTTGAATTTTCACTTTTGAATTACCCCTCCAGTTTTTTATCGTGTATATATAGCACCGATACTGCGCCCATCAGCATAAAAATGCCAGCCAATACCAATGCGTAAATTGCTTGCCCGTTATAAAATTCTTTTACGATTAAGCCCCCGAAAAAACCGTTAACTATTTGTGGCATTGTAATAAAAAAATTAAAAATGCCCATATAAACCCCCATTTTTTGAGCTGGAATTGAACCCGCTAATATGGCATAGGGCATTGCTAAAATGCTTCCCCAAGCCAAGCCTACGCCCACCATCGAAAAAATTAAGGTGTTGGGGTTGCTGATAAAAAATATAGAAAGTAAACCTATACCGCCTGCCGTCAATGAGAATGCGTGTGCTATTTTACGACTAGTTACCCTCGCAATAGCCGGTAATACTAGCGCATAAACTGCCGATACTGCGTTGTAAATACCGAAAAGTATGCCTACCCAATTGCCAGCATCGGCAAATGCAACTGAGGAAGTATCGCCGGGGGCAACTTTATAAATGTGTTGGGCAATGGCTGGACTGGTAAAAACCCACATAGAAAATAAGGCAAACCACGAAAAAAATTGCACTAAACCTAACTGGCGCATAGTTAAGGGCATTTTAAAGAAATCGGTTAATATGCTAGCAAGACCTTTGGGTTCTTCGGTTGGTTCTACTTCTTTACTAAATTTTGCCATCATTTGGGGCGGATACTCTTTAGTAGTTAACACTGTATAAAGTATAGTTCCTAGCAAAATAATTGCGCCTGCATAAAAAGAATAAATAATGTTGTTTGGGATATTACCAGCTGATGCAGTTTTAGAAATTCCAACAAATTCGGATAAAATATAGGGCAAAAACGATCCACTTACTGCACCTATGCCTATCAAAAATGTTTGGATAGAAAAACCTATGCTGCGTTGTGAGTCGGGGAGTTTATCCCCAACTAAAGCTCTAAAAGGCTCCATTGCAACATTTATTGATGCATCCATTATCATCAACATACCTGCACCAATAATAATAGGTGGTAAAAAAGCCGACATACTTCCCGAGTTGGGCATAATGATTAAAGCCAATGCAGTTAAAACCGCACCAATCAAAAAATACGGTCGGCGGCGGCCAAATTTATTCCAAGTCCTATCGCTGTAATAGCCAATTATGGGTTGCACTATCATCCCTGTAATGGGGGCGGCCAACCAAAATAACGAGAGGTGCTCAACATCGGCACCAAAGGTTTGTAATATGCGAGAAGCGTTGCCATTTTGTAGCGCAAAGCCAAACTGTATGCCGAAAAAGCCTACACTCATATTGAAAATTTGCGCTAAACTTAGCTTTGGCCTTTCCATATTTTTTACTTTATTTTATAGTATTCGAGTTTTAAGCTTAAGAAATTGGCAATAAAAAATTGCACCAATAGAAACATTATTAAAGTTTAAAACCCAAAAAACCTATGAAATATATTCTACCGATGCAGTATTTTTTTTTTAATTTAATTCTAAAACTAAAGTTGTAGTAGCTGGTATTTCTAATGTTTCTAATATTGAGAAAGCAGTTCCATCAATTATATTCTTTGCTGTTTTAAAACCTTTTATTCGTTCGTTAAACCTATTGCTTTTTATTACCGAAGGCTTATCGTTACTATTAACCAATATCATTATTGTCTTTTTAGCATCGTATCTAAAATATACGTAAACCCCATTTTGTGGCACAAACTGCATTAGCTTACCTGTTTGTAAAGCAGTAGTGTTTTTGCGGTAATTAGCCAATGTTTTTAAATAATTAAAGGCTTCGTTTTCTTGCGTATTTCTACCGCTTGCTAAAAATTTATTGGTACTATCGCTTGCCCAACCGCCAGCAAAATCGGATCGAACCAAACCATCTGGGTTAGAGAAATTTTTCATCAAAACTTCGGTACCGTAATAAATTTGTGGTATGCCACGTGTAGTCAAAAGCATTGCCAAACCCGATTTGTATTTATTCATATCGCCGCCCACAATTGATAAAAAACGGCTCATATCGTGATTGTCTAAAAAGGTAACATTGCGACTAGCATCCTTGTAAATAAAGTCATTGGACAATACAGTGTATAGGCGGTTTACGCCTGTTGTCCAATCGTATTTCCCGTTTAATACATCGTAAATAGCCTCTTTAATTTGCACATCTGTTATACCGGGCAAGCCAGTATTTATGCCTTGACTTATGGTGTTGCCCTCAGTAAAGTAAGCCTGACTAACCACGGTATTTACCAGCGTTTCGCCAAAAATACTCAGGTTTGGAAACTCTGCTTTTATTTGCTTTGCCCAATTAGACATATATTCCAAATCGTTATAAGCATAAGTATCTAGCCTTAAACCATCAATACCAGCGTATTGCACCCACCATATTATATTTTGGTTGATGTAATTTTGTACATAAGGATTTGCTTGGTTAAAATCGGGCATAGTTGGCACAAACCAACCATCAACCATTTCTTTTTTATCCACCGATGCAACATAAGGATCCATTATAGTTTGGTCTTTATAAGTAGTTTGTGTATAAACTGGCCATTGGTGAATCCAGTTTTTCATTGGTAAATCTTTTATAAACCAATGTTCAATTCCACAATGATTATGCACCACATCTTTAATTACTTTTAAGCCATTTTGATGCGCTTTTTCTATAAAAGATTTGTACAATTCGTTAGTTCCAAATCGTCTATCAATTTTATAATGGTCGGTTACAGCGTAGCCGTGGTACGATGCTAGCGGCATATTATTTTCAACCTCGGGTGTTAACCAAATTGCTGTTGCGCCCAGTTCTTTGATATAATCTAAGTGGTTAATTACACCTTGCAAATCGCCACCGTGTCGGTAATACATCGAATCTCGGTTTAATGCCGTTTCCATCATTCCCGCAACTACATCGTTACTTTTATCGCCATTGGCAAACCTATCGGGCATTAATTGGTAAATTAAATCTTGGTTGGTAACACCTTGAATGCGGTTTTTAGCGCTATCTTTTTGTCTTAATTCGTAAATGTATTGTAAGGGTTTGCCTTTGGGCGATGCAAAGTTAATAGCAAACTTTCCGGCTTTGGCCGATTCCGATATTACTAAATCCAAGAATAAATAATTAGGGTTTTCTACCTTGTTAACCTTTGCCAATTTTACACCTTCATAGTTTAGCGATACCGTTTTTTGATTGATATTTTTGCCATAAACCAGTAATTGTAAATTGTGGTTTTGCATACCCACCCACCAAAACATAGGCTCAACACGTGGTTGAGGTCCAGGCTGAGGCTGAGCAACTGCTACCTTTACTGTAATGGATAGGATTAATAAGAAAAGTATTTTTTTCATTGATGTAGTATATTTTTTTTTAAATTTTATTTTAAAATTCTATTCTCATTTTTTGTATTTGTGTTGCCCTGAATTCAATTAATAAAATATTATTGTTTTAAGTTTTGAATTTGATTTGGGCGTTTTAACACGCTCTTCGCTGTATCTTTTCCCCCTAACCCCCAAAGGGGGGAACAGACGTTTAATTCCCCCTTTGGGGGTTAGGGGGAAAAAGGATGCCGCTTCGATCGTTAACGCAAAACCTATCTAATGTACGTAACCCGAATACTCTAGTTTATTCCCGTTGGCTTTAGCCAACGAACTTGCTACAACCCCAATACCATCTCCCCATTCCCATTATTAATAATCACACTTTTGCCATCATAACCTTCAATGTTTGTGGCATCGCTTTGTGGATTAAATTTAGAAATGGGTGTCAAAAACGATATAAACTCATTATTAGTAGCTGTTTGTTTACCTGCAACTTTTAAGCCAGTAAGGTTTCCAAAACCCGTAAATACAATTTTCAATTTATTGAATTTCGATTTAAAACTACCTTCAACTTTACCAAAGCTTAACGTGTTTGTGGTTGGGTTGTAAGTGATTGTTCGTTTATAAAAAGCGCCGTTTTCATAGTTGTAACTTTCACCATCATCTTCGTAATACACAAAAGTGTTTTCGGTAGTACCTTTATAAATATGTAATGTTAAAATATCTGTAGGTTTTTCTGATGTTGATTGCACCAACGATTGCATAGGAATTATGCTTCCTCCTTTTACATATACTGGTAATTTTTGTAAGCTCAATTGCACAATTTTTTCTTGATTGCCGGTTTCTGTATTTGATGTATACAAATCGTACCATAAACCTTTCGGGAAATAAACTTTTCCGAACTTTTCTGTGCTTTCAAATGGCGCAACCATAAATGAAGAGCCATAAAAAAACTGGTTCTGAAACTGTGTATCATAAACTTTGGCATCGAAAGTATGCTCAATAGCCAAGGTGCGCATAATAGGCTGTCCGTTTTGCGTAGCTTCGTAAAAACCCGAATACAAATAAGGCAGCAATTGGTAACGAAGGTTAATGTAGTTTCTAGATATTTCCAAAACTTCTTCGCCAAAACTCCACGGTTCCGATGATTTGCTGTTAATAGCCGTATGGTTTCTGAAATAAGGATTGAATGCGCCAATCTGAATCCAGCGGGCGTATAAACTTATGCCCGGATTGCCAGTAAATCCACCAATATCCATCCCTGTAAAGGCAATACCGCTTAAACCCATACTGTTCATCATTCGTACACCAGCAATCATATGGTTTTCTTCGGAACGGTTATCGCCAGTCCACATTGCAGAATAACGTTGTATGCCAGAGTATGCTGCCCTTGTTAAAATGAATGGGCGTTTTTTCATTGATTCAACCGCACCTTCGAAACTTGCCCTCGCCATTTGCATCCCGTAAACGTTGTGTGCTTGTTTTTCGCTGCTTTTAAATCCATCATAATCGTACAAAATATTCGATGGCATTTTTTGTCCCCAAGTTGCAATTTCGTTCATATCATTCCATATTCCAGATACGCCCGACTGAGCAAAAAAAGCAGTTTCTTTTTTCCACCAGTTTCTGGCTTTTTCGCTTGTAAAATCAGGGAAATGACACCAACCCGGCCAAACTTGTCCGGTATAATTGGTGCTATCTGGGTATTTAATAAAAATATTGCTTTTAATTCCACGTTCGTAAGCTGGGTAATTTGCTTCTACTTTTATGCCTGGATCTACAATTACGGTAGTTTTAAAACCCATTGATTCCAGCTTTTTTGTCATTTCCAATGGTTTTGGGAAACGAGTTTTATCCCAAGTAAACAATTTATAGGCATCCATATAATGTATGTCTAAAGTTATTCCATCGGCAGGTATTTTTTTCTCACGAAGGGTTTGCGCAATGCGATAAACTTCTGTTTCGGGGTAATAACTGTAGCGATTTTGTTGATAACCTAAACTCCAAAGTGGTGGCATTTTCATTCTACCAGTTAGGGCTGTGTATGAGGTTATAATATCAGCCAATTTTTTATGGTAGATGAAGTAATAATTCATTTCTCCGCCTTGAGCACCAAAACTTGAAAAACGGTTATTGCTTGCTCCAAAATTAAAATCGGATTGGTAGGTATTATCTAAAAAGATACCGTAGTTGATATTGTGGTGAATGCCTATGTAAAAAGGTATGGTAGAATACAATGGATCTTGTCCGGTACTGTAGCCCGAAACATCGGAATTCCAATGCGTATAACCATTTCCCTTACGATCCAAATCGCCATTTTTTTCACCTAAGCCAATAAAACGTTCGGCGGGTTGCATTTTTTTATAGGTAGTAACCTCTTCACCAACGTATGATGTTGTTAAACCTTCCTCGTCTTGGTTGATGACATCGCCCGAAAGGGTATAAAATGCAACCGAAAAAGGTATTTTACTGATAATAGCTTTTAATGAATCGGTAGTTAAAGTTATCTCCTTATCGGTTTGGGTAATTGCAACTTTAGTTTTTGCAGGTTGTGTAATTACGGCATAAGAAAAATCTTTATCTAAGACTTTACTAGTGCGTACCCTAATCATATTGGGCGAATAAACGGTTATTTCGGTTTGGGCAATATCCGTTAATAAACTTATTTTTTGACCATCAATAGAAACCGATTTAACGTTGCCTAAATTTAGAACTTGTGCCATTATTAATTGTGGGTTTATCCAAAAAATGGATGAGATTATAAATAATTTGAAGTAGTTTTTCATATTCTAAATAAAAAATAAATGCTTGAGCAATTCGTATGTATTGCTCAAGCAATGTATTAAATTCTAGTTTTTAAAGCTTTGTAAGTGTGTATTTACTTTCGGGTATACTAAACGATACTTTGTAAGTACCTGCATCGGCCACTTTTATATTATTATCATTCGCTTGATTTAGAACGCCATCTTTGCCACCATAGTTGACAGCCCAAGCATCATTTAACCTAAATTTAAATTCACCTTCTGTTAAGGGCAATGTTATGCTCCAGGTTTGGGTAGCGTTATCATAAGCCATATCAGTATCATTACCCCAACCGCCTGGGGTGGCACTGCCTATAACACCAAACGAGTAATCTTGAAAAGTTAATGTATTTAAAGTTGTATTGGCAGTAAGTTTTTGCCATCCTGTTTTAGGTGCTGCAATATCGCCGCCACCAACTGCAATTGTTCCATCAGTTGCACCTTTACCATATTCTGGCGGACCCCAGCTGCGTTTCGTTACAATTTTAAACATTAAATTAGCTTCAGTAAAATTGATTACCCCAGTATAAATACCATCGCTTAATGGCGATATTAAACTTTCGGCATTTGATGGATTCCAACCTTGGTATGCGCCAGGTACGAATAAGAAAGATGTTAAAGGGAAAGGATTAACTGTCATGCTTATTACGTTAGAATAAGTTAAGCCAACTTTATCAGTTAATTGAGATTTTATACGAGCCTCAATTTTAGAGTCAACCGATGTAGGTAATCCTAAACTCAAAAGTAAAGCATTAAAATCAATTACTTTAAATGCTTTTGTTAAATTTTTAGGCTCTAATATAATTTCTTTAGATGATGCAAAGTTTGTACCCTCTAAAGCAATTTGCATAACATTATTAGCTGCCGCATTATACCCATAATTTGTTTCTGTAAAATCAAAGGTTACAGCAATATTCTCTGCATCGGCTCTTGTTAAGTTTAAAGTTGTAGCCGATGCTTTAAAGGCTGCCGCTGATTTTACATCTAAAACCGCTTGGGTTTCATCTTTTTTACAAGCACTTATTATAAGTAGCAATAAGCCACTTAGTATGGTTAGTTGTGTGAATAATTTTTTCATTATATTTTATTTAATGATGTTTTAAATTTGAACAAGCATCGGCGCAAAGCCGATGCTCAAAAAATTAATATCCAGGGTTTTGTTTCAAATTAGGATTTGATATAATATCAGCTGATGGTATTGGAAACAATTTACGGAAGCTTTCGGTACCTTTTCCGGCTTTTACACCACCTTTAAATGGCCATAAATAGCTATCAGAAGTATATTTATCAAAGCGAATTAGGTCTGTTCTTCTTCTAGCTTCCCAATAAAATTCTCGTCCGTATTCGTCTAAAATATTTTGTAAAGTTATGCTGGTTACATTGCCTGATGCATTGCCATAAGCCCTTGTGCGTAAAGCATTAAAGTAAGTTAATGCTTGGCCTTGGTTACCACCACTGCCACCACGTAAAACGGCTTCGGCATAAGTTAGGTTCATTTCGGCTAAACGAAATAAGGGGAAATCGGTTGAAACCAAAGTACCATCGTTGCTACCACCTGCTGCACCTGTTGATGTTATATTTTTAAATTTAGAAGTAGCTAAACCATCAGTAAAAGCCGATAAGTCGTCCATTATCAATTTATCGCCGTAAAAAATGGCTCGGGAATCTGTTAAGCCGCTTCTATCATCGAATAATAGCGGTATATTTTGCTTTAATCGGTTACCCACCCAGCCACCATTGGGGATTCCAATACTTGCTCTGTTTATTGCGCCTGGGTTTGTTGATGAATTAATTATAAAAGTTGTACCTCCATAATTTTGAGACCGAATACCGTCGTAGTTTATAGACAAAATTACTTCGGGATTATTTACGTTATTATCTGCCAAAAATAAATTTTTGTATTCTGGCATCAAGCTATACGACGAACTTAAAACTTTGCTTGCATTTGTTATAGCTTCAGTATATTTTGCGTTTCCTGTGCCTAAATAAACTTCTGCATTCAAATACAACCTTGCTAATAATGCCCAAGCAGCTGCTTTATCAGCTCTTCCGTATTCATTTGTTTTTGGGGCGGCTAAATCTGCATCAATTGCTAATAATTCTGATTCAACATATTTGTATAGCTCGGCTCTAGCTATTTGTTTAGGAAAAAATTTTCCAACCTCATCATTTTCTGTTATAAAAGCTGGGTTGCCATACATATCCATTAATACCCAGTATTGGTAAGCTCTTAAAAAACGGCTTTCGGCTCTAAATTTTTTAATTTCGGCTGCATCGTTTCCCGTTATGCCTCTGCTAGCTAATTTTTCATCCGTTGATTCTCTTAAAAATTCGTTGGCTACCGTAATTTGGAAAATACTACGGGTGTATAATCCTCTGTTCAACAAGTTTTCGGAAGTCCATGTTTGGAAATTTAATTCGGGAATTCCTGGGTCGTTCCAAGCGCAACCTGCTTCATCGCTGGTTAATTCTTGCAAATTCCAGTATAGGCGCAAAAAGTCAGAAAAACCTGGGTCTATCCCACCTAAATCGCTACTTCCCGCACCTGTGTTACCTGTTAAAGCAAAGCTGCCGTAAACTTTTGCCAACACTTGTTTGTAGCCCGCTAAGTTTTTGTAAGCAACATCTGCCGTTATATCGTTTAGCGGTTTCTGATTCAAATCTTTAGTACAGGCCGATAAGATTATGGCAAAAAAGGCCAATATTCCAATTGCTTTATATATGTTATTTTTCATCTCTTTTAATTTTAATTTTATTTAAAAATTTAGGTTTAAACCAAACGTATAAGTACGTGGACGAGGGTATAAAGTATAATCAATTCCTCCACTAACTTCTGGATCTAAACCTTTATAATTTGTAACAACAAATACGTTTTGGCAATTAAGCGATAAGCGCAAATTAGATTTACCACCCTTAACAATATTACCAACTATGTAACCTAAGCTTAAGTTATCCATTCGTAAAAACGATGCGTTTTCAACATAATAATCGGATAGGAACTGGTTATTTACAAAACCACTATTAAAAATTTCTTGTGTAGTATTTCCAATAAATCCACCTGGGTTTAAAACGTTACGCTGCACACCAAAGTTTGAAGACACGTTGTTATACATATAGTTACCTAAATTGGCTCTTAACACTGTGTTAATGCTCCATTTTTTATAATCGAATTGTGTATTAAAACCTAAAATAGTGGTAGGTACTGGTGATTTATAACGGTATAAATCGCCTTCGGGTGTTATTATACCGTCGCCGTTTAAATCTTGATAAACACCTTCTAAAGGTTTTCCTTCTGTGTTATATACTTGTTTGTACACATAAAAAGCAAATGGGTTATACCCTACCGAGTGTGTTTGTACTGTCTGCCCTGTGCCTCCTGTTATGCCTCCCACCAAAATATTGAAATTAGGGTCGGGTGCAGCTGTTAGATTATTTATTTTAATATCATTAAATGTAGCATTAAAGCCTACACTCCAGCTAAAATCTTTGGTTTTAATAGGTTCGGCGTTTACGCTAAATTCTATTCCTCGGTTTCTAATATTACCTACATTGGTTAATAGTAAATTGCTAAAATTACTTCCTACTGGGATGGGAATAGTTGCCAATAAATCTTTGGTATCTTTAATATACGCATCTATACTACCTGTAATGCGGTTATTTAAGAACCCATAATCTAAACCAATATTGGTGGTTGCTGTTTCTTCCCATTTAATATTATTATCGTAAGCCAACGGTGCCGACATATTATAAAAAGTATCACCAATTTGGTATTGCGCCTCGTTACTACTAATTGCGTAGTTAGGTAAATAGCTATAATTTGCTATACCGTCTTGCTGGCCTGTTATACCATAACTTACTCTCACTTTTAAATCAGATATAGCTTCTACATCTTTCAAAAAAGATTCTTGCTGCGCCCGCCAAGTTAATGATGCAGAGGGAAAAATACCCCATCGGTTTTCTGGACTAAACCTAGAAGAACCATCGGTTCGTAACGATGCAGATAATATATATTTATCGTTGTAAGTGTATATCATCCTACCATAATAAGATTGTAAGTTATTACGTGGAATATCGAAGGGGAACAATGGAATTGATGCAGGTAAAACACTTTCATCGGCTCTTAAACTTGCGAAATTTGTGTTTTTTGTGCGGTTATCATAATAGCCATAACCTGCAGTTACATTAATGTTGCTTTTTATTGAACTTAGGTCTTTAGTATAGTTTAAATAAAACTCGCCTATTTTGTTATTTACCTCTTGTAAATATTGAGTTCTGGAACCTAATGTACCAATACTTTGTGCGGCAAAAGCGGGTACAAAAGTGTTACCTCGTCCGGATGCTATATCGTATCCTAAATTAACGTTTGCTCTTAATTCGGGTAAAAAAGGTAAAGTATAATCTACTTGTAAGTTACCAAAACTTCTGTTTGCATTGCTGTTATCTTCTTTTTGTTTTATTAAAGCTAAAGGATTGCGAGGTGCTAGTTGATTTATCGCACCTGCAATTGTATATTCATTAAATCCGCCAAAAGGCGCATTAGCATCTCCGTTTCTAACTGGTTGTGAAGGGTCGAATGCCAAGGCAGAACCAACCGCACCTGTATTTGCAAAAGTCGATTTAGACAATGATCCTTTTAAGTTTAAATCTATTTTAAGGTTATTGTTTAACAATTTAGGGCTCAAACTAATTGCACCCGTTGTTCTACTTAATTTATCATTAATTAAAACACCTTGTTGGTCCAAATAACCTAATGATACTCGGTAAGGAATGTTTTTTAACGATCCAGCAATGCTTAAATTATTATCTGAACTTAATGCCGAACGGTAAATTTCTTCTTGCCAATTGGTATTTGCTTGACCTAAAAAACCTTTTTGAGCAGGTGTGGCGGCGGGGTTATTGTTTACATAATCTCGCAACTCGTTAGCGGTTAACACATTTATTTGTTTTGGTAAAGTTGAATTAGCAATTTGTGAGCTAAAATTAATTGTGGGTGCGCCACTTGAGCCTTTTTTGGTTGTGATTATGATAACCCCGTTAGAAGCCCTTGAACCATATATGGCTGTTGCCGACGCATCCTTTAAAACTGTAAAGGTTTCAATGTCGTTCGGATTAATTAAACTTAATGGGTTACCAGCTCCAGCCAAACCTGCTTTACCATCGTTTTTTGTACCATCGGTAATGGGTACGCCATCAATAACAATTAATGGGTCGTTTGATGCGTTAAGCGATGCTCCACCTCTAATACGAATGGTACTACCACTTCCTGGCGCACCACCGTTAGAGGTTATTTGCACACCTGCTACTTTACCCGCAATTAATTGTTCGGGCGATACAATATTACCTTTTTGGAAATCTTTGGCTGTAACTACGGTAACTGCACCTGTTAAATCTTTCTTTTTAACCGCACCGTAACCAATAACTACTACTTCATCTAAACTTTTACTGTCTGGTACAAGTGTAAAATTTACTTGTTGTGGAGTTTCGGTAATAGCCACAGTTTTTTTCTGTAAAGAGTAACCAATAAACCTACTGGTTACGGTAACGTTCCCGATTGCAAGTTTAAAAATTTTGTAGTTACCGTTTAAATCGGTTTGGGTGTTTAGTGTTGTTCCCTCAATAGCTATAACAGCTCCAGGTAATGGTAGGTTGTTTTCGTCTAATACTTTTCCTGATATACTCCCACTTTGAGCTTTAACAGTGATGGAGGTAAGTACAAAAAGTAACAACAAAAGTCCATACTTTTTAAAGTAATTTTGTTTCATTTTAGCCTTATTAAATATTAATTTATAATTGGTTTTTGCCAATGCAATTGGCGTTGGATAAATGTAAGTTGTTAATGTTGATAAACGCAAATTTTTTTTAATTTTTTTTTATAGATAAAAAATTAATTTTTTATAGTGTATAATTGAATTTAATTTTTTTTAAATATTATTATTTAACAATCTGTTTTTTAATTGATTATCTTTTATTTTAAACATACATAGTGTATAATTTACACTTTACAAAATTTGCAAATTTATCGGGAACGTTACCGATAAATTTATCTATATTTCGAATAATATTTTTGTTACTTGTTAAAAATTCTGCGTATTTGTAGATGTTTAACTGAAAATGTTAAAAATAAATGGGATTTATTTGGCAACTAACTAACTGTAAAAATTCTGTTTTAAATGGGCTATTTTGTGGGTAAAGTAGGGATAATCTTGGGCAAATGTATTGTAAATTCGGAACATGACTGATACGATTTACAGATTAGCAAAAATGATAAATGTCTAAAGGATTTATGGGTTAGTAAAATTAATGATTGCCTGTATCATGATTTATGGATTAACAAAACAATAATTTTCTGAATTAGGATTAAAATGATTTATGGATTTAACAAGATTTTACCGTAAATCTACAACCAATCTACACACTCAATCCCAAATTTGGGGGCTAGGGGGATTACCTCTCGCTTGATTTTCTTTCTATTAATACCGATTTCAATACTAAATTATCATCTGTGGTGAAATTTAAACCAGATTCCATATTTTTAAAAAGAATATTGGCAGCTTGTACGCCTATTTCAAAAGCAGGCTGGGTAATAGTGGATAGTGATGGATTTAACAATGCCGCGATTTCTAAACTCGAAAAGCTAATAATTTTCATGTCCTCAGGAATTTTTATGCCTAACTCGTACGCTACGTAATAACTCGCAAAAGCTAATCGCTCAACTGATGCAAAAACACCATCAGGCTTTAAGCTTGTAAAAGCTTGTTTTAAGACTAAACCGTTCATATAGTAATCGTTACTACATTCTAAAATATAATCTTCATCAACAGGTATATTGTGCTTTTTTAGTGCATCAAGGTAACCGTTCATCCGTTTATTACCTATTGATATATTTTTATTAATAACCAAGTATGCAATTTTTTTGCAACCAGCTAAAATCAAATGCTCGGTAGCTAAAAAGCTACTTTCGTAATCGTTGGTTGTGATTTTTGCGGTGTCTATATCTTCATAAATCCTATCAAAAAAAACTAAAGGCATTTTTTGAGTTTTTATTTTTTTAAGGTATTTATGGTCGTTGGCTTCGCCCGATACCGACATTATTACGCCATCTGCTCTACCACCATATAAATGTTGAACGTAAGATACTTCCTTTTCGTAAACATCATCGGTAACGTAAATAAGCAAGTGGTATCCTTTTTCTCGGGCGACGCCTTCAATGCCGTGTATGGCTTGCGAAAAAAAATCGTTGGCTATTTCGGGAACAATTACCGCAATAGTTTTGCTTTTTTTCTCACGCATATTACTAGCCAAGTGGTTAGGTTGGTAGTTTAACTGTATGGCCATTGCCAATACATGCTCTTTAGTTTTTTGATTAATATCTTTATGTCCTCTAAATGCCCTAGAAATCGTAGATGTTGATAGATTTAATTTTGCGGCAAACTGTTTGATATTAATATCTTCCATTAATAGTCTCTGTTAAAAAAAATTTTATAATGAGGGTGTGAAAGTAATGAATTATATGCAGATTGATAATTATATAAAACTTGTTAAGTGGGATTATATTATTTGAGATTTTCATTTTCTTAAACTTGCTATCTGAACCACGATTAATTTAATTTTAGGATTTGCAAGATGTAACGGTATAAACTTTTAAAATAATCCTGTCTATCATGTAATTATTTATAATCCTGTTCCTACATTACCGCATCAACCTCTACCATTAATTCCGAAGTTTTATTAAGTGCCACAATAATTTTTTGGTAGTGTAAAATATCTTCGAAATTGAGTTCTCGGCCTTTACGGTCTTTCAGCCATTTTTGAGCGGGTTGGTAACCGCCTATGTAAAACTCCCATACGGTTAAGGGTACGTTGGCAAAGTATTGGGTATCGTTAATAAATACATTGCCAACCACCCCGTCCTGCGGACACCCCTCCAAAGGAGGGGAAATAAAGCGTGGTTTCACTGTAAAAGCCTGAATAAGGTTGACCGTTTTGCGCATTCTCCAATTTAGCAATGGCAATGCTGGTGGTAAATTCTCCGTTTTTATAGAAATGAAAATTGAGATAATCGGTAAAAATTAGGTTGCTTAACCCATTTTTGTACCTATCAAATTGTTCTTTTAGCGTTTTGCTGTGTAAATCGACGCCAATATCTTTAGCCTCAATATAACCTATCGGGATTTCTTTAAAGGTTAAAACATAATCTGGTGCGCCACAAGCTACTCGGGCAGGCTCGTTTGTTACCAAAACATTGGGCAACAGTTGCATTAACAGATTTTGCAAATCGCCACGGTAGGTATGTTCTCGGCTAATACCTGTTTTGTATCTTGTATTTAAGGTTTCAATATAGGTTTGGATGTTCATATATGATAACGAAGCTAAACAATTAATCAAAAACCTAAACTTGAAAAGAAAGGAAGTTTGTAATTGGATTTTTAAGAGCGTTTTTCTTTCTAATTCTTAACGTTTATCTTTAAAGTAAGCCTTCCCAGTAAGGGAAAACGTATTCACTTTAAAGCTTACCCTTTTAATTTTAAACCTCAGCCTGCGCCAAAATCATCACATCGTTATTATACAATTAAGTGCATTTAAACAAATTGTAGATTCTGTTTTATACTATTTACGATCACATCCCACCAAAAAAATTACCTACCCATACCGCCTGGCATAGCGCCACCTTTCATCATATTTTGCATTTTTAGCATCGCTGCTGGGTTCGAGAATTGTTTCATCATTTTTTTCATCTCATCAAACTGCTTAATAAGTTTGTTTACTTCGGCAATATCGTTTCCGCTGCCTTTGGCAATGCGGGTTCGTCGGCTTGTGTTTATGGTATCGGGGTTTTCTCTTTCGTAAGGTGTCATTGATTTTATAATAGATTCTACCCCTATAAAAGCATTGTCATCTACCTCAACGTTTTTCATCATTTTGCTAACGCCGGGTATCATACCCATTAAATCTTTAATGTTACCCATTTTTTTAATTTGCTGTATTTGGCTCAAAAAATCGTTATAATCGAATTTGTTTTTATGTATTTTCTTTTGCAGGATGGCAGCTTCCTTTTCATCGAACTGCATTTGTGCTCGTTCAACTAACGAAATTACATCGCCCATGCCCAATATACGAGATGCCATTCTATCAGGATAAAATACATCTAAGGCATCCATTTTTTCGCCAGTACCCACAAACTTAATGGGTTTATTAACCACCGACTTTATTGATAAAGCTGCACCACCGCGGGTATCGCCATCTAATTTGGTTAATACCACGCCTGTAAAATCTAGCCTATCGTTAAATGCTTTAGCGGTGTTTACGGCATCTTGCCCCGTCATGGCATCTACCACAAATAATATTTCTTGTGGTTTACAAGCGGCTTTAACTTCGGCAATTTCGTTCATCAAAGCATCATCTAACGATAAACGCCCAGCGGTATCAATAATAATAACATTGTTTCCGTTTTGCTTTCCATAAGCAATACCTTCTAAGGCAATGGCAACAGGGCTTTTACTTTCGCGATTTACGTACACATCGGCACCTACTTGGCCAGCTAAAATCTCTAACTGATCAATGGCTGCAGGCCTATAAACGTCGCCAGCCACAAGCAAAGGTTTTTTATTTTTTTGCGTTTTTAAAAAATTAGCCAGTTTACCACTAAAAGTAGTTTTACCTGCCCCGTTTAAGCCCGCAATTAATATAACGGTAGGATTTGTTTTAATATCTAATTCTTGCACTTGGCCACCCATTAGCTGGGTTAGCTCGTCGTTCATTATTTTGGTTAGCAACTGCCCTGGCGAAATCGCTGTTAACACATTTTGCCCAATAGCTTTAATTTTTACATCATCGGTAAAAGCTTTGGCTGTTTTATAATTAACGTCGGCATCTAAAAGAGCTTTGCGAATCTCTTTCATAGTTTCGGCCACATTAATTTCGGTAATAGTACCTTGGCCTTTTAAAATTTTAAACGCTCCTTCGAGCTTATCTTGCAAGTTTTCAAACATGTGTACAAAAAATTAATTTTCGAAAAACAAAGGTATGATTATGATTGAAAAGGTGTAAAGGTTTTTTACAGTAAAAGTTTAACTATAATTTTATTTATTCTATTTGCCAATCAATTTCTTTTATTCCCAAACTTTTTAAATAGTTGTTGACAGTAATAAAAGGCTTCGAACCATAAAAGCCTTGAAAAACCGAAAACGGAGAAGGATGCGATGATTTAATAATCAAATGTTTACTTTCATCAATTAATATTGTTTTTGCTTGCGCAAATTTCCCCCACAATATAAAAACTATTGATTTTTTTTCAGCCGAAATTGTTTTAATTACCTGATTGGTAAAAGTTTCCCATCCCGCTTTTTGGTGCGAAGCAGGTAAATTAGCTTCAACCGTTAAGGTTGCATTTAATAGCAAAACGCCTTGCTGTGCCCAGTAGGTTAGGTTTCCATGGGTGGGAGTTTTATAATCTGGTATATTGGTGGCTAATTCTTTATATATATTTTTTAACGATGGTGGGATGGCTTCATTTTTTTGAACAGAAAATGATAGTCCATGTGCTTGGCCTTTGCCGTGGTAAGGATCTTGTCCCAATATCACAACTTTAACATTATCCCAAGTGGTAAACTTAAAAGCATTAAAAATTTCGTTATTGGGAGGATAAATTATTTTCCCTAGTTGTTTTTCGAGCAATAAAAAATTGCGCAATTTTTGCATGTAAGGCTTATCAAATTCGGGTTTTAAAACCGCTAACCACGATGCTTCTAAATTTTCCCACATATTTATTTTCTTTTTATTGATTAGGAGCGCAATTAAATTGATATTTGCAAATTGAAAATTAATAAATTAAAATGCCAAATTTTATAAGAATTATTATAGGTGCTGTTTTACTAGGTGCCGCTGTTACGCTATTTGTAGTATCTCATTGGGCTTGGGGAATTTTACTCGTGTTTTTTTCAATCATTGTTTTTGTTTCATTTATTTTTAACGAACGTATGCTGCTAGCACAGTGGTTTATGCGTAAAGAAAACATGGAAAAATCGGAAGCTTGCTTGGCTGGAATTAAAAATCCTGAAACCGAATTATTTAAAGGGCAACTGGGTTATTATAATTTATTATTAGGTTTAATGGAATCGCGTAAATCGCCCCTGAAATCCGAAAAATATTTTAAGAAAGCGTTGGCTTGTGGTTTAACAATGGACCATAATATTGCATTGGCAAATTTAAGTTTAGCTGGTGTAGAAATGGGTAAACGTAATAAGCGAGAAGCTATTAGGTTAATTAAAGAAGCTGAAAAAGCTGATAAAACTAAAGTATTAGCCGAACAAATAAAAATGATGAAAGGGCAAATGTCTATGCTTGATAAAACACAACAAGTACGAGGCGGCAAAGGAAGTTACCGCCAATATTAGCCAATTATTTTTCGCCTAAGTAATCCATGTTACCGTCATCAGCGTAATTAGGTTTACTTAAAATATCTTCTTCGCTATCCCAAATACGAGAAAAAAATACTTTTTCGTTTTGAATTCTTTTTACCAGTGTTTGTATAAAAGACAATTCGAAATCGGATTTTTTTAATTTTATCAAATATTCTTTGTCGGTAATTACTAATACAGATATTTTCATAAATAAAATTATTCTACGCAAATAAAATCATTGACATAGGATTATAAATGTATAATAAGCTGTTAAACTAATTGTTAAATTATTTTTAAGTATTTATTAAGTTTTATATAGTTACAAAATTTATGTAGCGAGCCATTTTGGGTTTGTACAATCATTTAATTAAGAATTTTTTAATTGGTTGGATGATTACAAGTAATTAGAAGAGTTATATTTAAAAACTTAAATCTAAAAAGAAGGCAAAATAAATTGATGAATTTTCAAAATCGTTTAAATTTATTGCAAATTGACTATTTATGCTTTAATAACATCAAAAAATGACAATTTTCTTTATAAAAATTAATTTGCTGAATACTAATTTTACGCTGTTGCCAATTTTTATATTTCTTTTTTTAAAACCAATTTATTAATTATCAAATTAATCAGTCTTTATGAGATTAAAAAACAGTTACTTTTTAATACTAGCTTGCTTATTTACCCCCATTATAGTAACAGCACAATCGAGTGGTACAATAAACATAAGTACTACAGCAGTACCTTTTTTAAGAATATCGCCCGATGCCAGAGCTGGTGGAATGGGTGATGCAGGTATAGCTACCAGTGCCGATGCCAATTCGGTATTTTGGAACGTTGCAAAAACAACTTTTGCAAAAAACAAAAGTGGTGTATCGGTTAATTATAATCCATGGTTAAGGGCAGTTGCTAAAGATATGAACCTAAGTGCTATATCAGGCTATCATCAATTAGACGAAAAGCAAGCATTAACTGCATCTTTACGCTATTTTAGTTTAGGAGATATTAAGTTTACCGATGCTACGGGGAATATTTTACCTTCCTTTAATCCCCGCGAATTTAGTTTCGATGTAGGTTATTCTAAAAAGTTGGGTAACAATTTAGCATTGGGCGTTGCGCTAAGATATATAAATTCGAGGTTAGCTAATGATGATAACTTTAAAACAGGCAATGCTTTTGCTGCCGATATATCTTTGTATTACAACGGACAAGATAACGAAGGACAAGGGTTTAGCTTTGGTTTTAATGCTTCAAACCTAGGTACTAAAATTGGCTACACAACCAATGCTTCTCAAAACGATTTTTTGCCCGCAAACTTAGGTATTGGTACAGTTTACACAGCGGTGCTTGATGGCAGCAGTAAATTAAATTTTGCTTTAGATGTTAATAAATTATTAGTTCCCGATGCAGTAGATTCAGCATCGGTAGTTAGAAACAGAGGCTACGGTGTGGTAGAAAGTTGGTTTAAACCCAACCAAGCCTATTCAGGTTCATTAGGCCTTGAATATGCTTACGCTGATATGTTATTTTTAAGAACAGGTTACTACTTCCAAAGCCAAAATGTGGGCAATAGAAAATACTTTACTGCTGGCTTGGGTTTAAATTACGACCGTTATGGACTAAATTTTTCTTACATAATTCCTGCTGAAATACAAAATACTATAAATCCATTAGCTAATACAATACGTATTAATTTGACTTTCAATTTAGATAAATTAACAAGTAAAGCGGTATCCCAATAAAAAAACTTAACAAACCATATATTGGTTTAATTTAAAAATATAATCAGATGATAAAATTATTTACACTTACAAAGGTTTTTAAAAAGTCGGCTTTAATGCTGCTAACCGTATTTTTTATATTGGTTACTGAAAATACAATTGCAAAAGAAATTTTTGTATCGGCAGCAGCAACAACAGCGGGCGATGGTACAATTACTAATCCATATAAAACTATTTTAGAAGCAGTAACGGTTGCTGTTTCGGGCGATGTTATAACCATAAGAGAGGGTACTTACCGAGAAGAGGTAAAAATGATAGCCGATGGAATTACTTATCAAGGTTACCCTGGAGAAAAGGTTATTATTAATGGAACTGAACAATTAACAAATTGGACAGCTGTTGCTGGTGGCTCTGTTTATCAAACTATAATGAATTTTGATGCTCCCAGAAACAGTTTAGATTACCCATCAAATCAATTATTTGTTGATAAAAAAATGATTGAATTAGTAAGATGGCCTAAACAAACATCTACAAACATTTGCATACCAACCGATGCCATTGCGGATGCAGCTACATCCATTGGTGGGTTTATTGTTACTATTACAGACTCGGATTTTGACCAACCAGATGGTCGTTGGGTTGGCGCTAGTGTATGGGTAAACTTATCGCGAGGGGCTTTAGATGGACAAGGCTGGACAGGTAAGGTTGTAGCAACAAACTTAGCAGCTAAAACTATTTCTATTAATTTTAGGGAAACTCCCAGATTAGGAAATCAGCCTTGGAGCTTTGGATTAGGTACCGAATATCATTTATTTAACCCAACCAAAGAAGGTTTAAACGCTACAGGTGGTATAAATGCAATACTTGGCGAGAATGAATGGTGGAAAACTGATACCATACTTTACGTTAGAACTTCTAACGGGCTTTCGCCTTCAAATATAGAAACAGGGACAAATATTTTAGAAGCAAAAAAACGAGAATTTGCATTTGTACCTAGCGGAGAAACTCAAAATAGAAGTTTTTACACCATAAAAAATTTAAGCCTTTTTGCTAGCACCATCACAACCGATGTTAAGTTTCGACAAAGTTATAGAGATATTAGAGAAGATGCGCAAAATATTTTATTAGAGAATATTGATGCTAAATATGTATCGCATACTAAAAGTCATATAAGCAATTGGCAAGAAGAATTTTACGGTAGATCGGGCATTATTGTAAGTGGACGAAATAATGTGATAAGAAACTGTATAATACAATATTCAGTAGGGCCAGCAATTTGTTTGTTAGGTGCCAATAGTAAAGCATTAAACAATACGCTAACAGATATTAATTATGGTGTTACCAATGCAGGCGCATTGTGCTTGGGAAGTAAATGTATAGATGGCGAGGTAGCTTATAATACCATTTCCAACACAGCCAGCATAGCCATAAATTTTGCGGGTTTGTACAATTCGAACGCAAAATACAAAGGGGTTGCTAGGATACATCACAATAAAATATATGATTTTCAATTAAGAAGCAACGATAGCGGGGCTATTAACGATGTAAGTTCTTTTGGTAACTGGGCCCGTATAGATCACAACCATATATACAAAACTTTTAATACTACCCGAAGCGAACAAGATGTATATGGTATTTATTTCGATTTTAACGAAGGTAGTTATTTGACAGATCACAATTTGGTACATGGTTTAAGGCATGGTATTTTAATTAATAAATCAAAAAATATTTTAGTATATAATAATACGCTTATCAGTAATAAATTAAATGAAGCTACAATTATAGATGCTACAGGGGGTAACGGATTAACAGACACGCTACGTAATAATATTTTAAGCTACGTAATTAATCAACCTGGTTTTTCCAACTTAGGGTTATCAGTTAGAAGTAATAATATTACCAATGCATTCGGTCCTGCTGTACAAAATACTCTTTTTACGAATGTTGCACAAGGCAATTTCACTCTTTTACCAACTGCAACAGCTGCAATAGATCAAGGTGTAAATACCTATCCATTTAAAGACCCAGTTACAGGATCGGGTGTAGATATAGGGGCATTTGAATATGGTATACCTGCATGGGTAGCTGGTAAAAGCCAAATACTACCCCCAACTATTACGCCAAGCGGAAGTGCATATAAAGAAGGCGATTATTTAACCAGTGCAACAGTAACTATAAAATCCGACACGGTTGGTAATAATGTATCTATTAGATATACTTTAAATGGTGCAGAGCCTACTTTAACATCAACGTTATACACACAGGCATTTACCATTAATGATACAACAATAGTAAAAGCGAAAATATTTATTAATAATATTGCTGCAAGCGAATTTTCATCGATAAATATTGCAGTAACACAATTAGAAAATTTAACTCCCGTAACTGTAAATTTTGATAGTCCAGTCAGCGGAACTAGTTTTATTGGTAGGGCTTTCATATTTATATCAAGCCCAAATCCAAATGTGATTATTAGATACACTTTAGATGGAACAACGCCCAACGAAAATTCTTTAGTATATTTTGGGTTATTAGATTTAAGAGCGTCGGCTACGGTAAAGGTAATTGCATTTGGGAAATGGATTAATAGCCCTGTAACAGAAGCTACCTACACCATACTTTCTCCTACGATAACAATTTCACCTAATGGTGGAAATATTGACCAAGCTACAACAGTTACCATTACAAAAGATTTTTTCTCAGGCAGTATTTTTTATACACTTGATGGTTCCACACCTACGGTTGCCTCTTTATTATATACCTCACCAATAACGATTACTAATTCAATTATACTTAAAGCGGTTAATATTTTTGGAGGCATTGCAAGCGAAGTAAAAACAGCTGAATTTATTGTTACCAATAGAGTAGTTAGTATTTTACCTAACGGAGGTACACTTATAGATAATACCAATGTTTCATTAACTTCACAAACAGCAGGCGTTACTATTTATTATACTACTAACGGCGATACCCCTACAACTTCATCTACACTGTACAGTCAGCCTTTTAATATTACTACTACCACTACCATAAAAGCTATTGCTGTTTTAAATGATGTTGCAGGTGCGGTATACACGGCAACAATAACAATAACAGGGCCTAATGTTAATATAACGCCTAATGGTGGCAGCTTTAGTGATGTATTAAACGTTACTTTAGCCTCACCAACTGCAGGTTCTAGTATTTACTATACAACTGATGGTAGCAACCCTACATCATCTTCAACCTTATATTCAGGTCCAATATCAGTTAATTCATTTACAACCACTATAAAAGCTGTTGCAATCAGAAATAATAAAACTGGCGTACAAAAAGAAGCAATATTTACCATTACTAAACCTACTTTAACTATAAGTCCTAATGGTATTAAATCGGAAAGAGAAGTAAAAGTTACCTTAACTACTAGTTTACCTGCTTCTGTTATCTATTATACTTTAGATGGTACCGAACCCAATGCTTCCTCATTGGTTTATAGCGAGCCATTGGTTTTAAAATCAAACACTACAGTTAAAGCATTTTCAGCAAAAGGTACACTTATAAGTGATGTAAAATCAGCATTTTTTGATATTAATATTGATTATAACCAACTGTTGTTATACCCTAACCCTGTTAATGGTGGTCAATTTAAAATTAGATTTAATTGGCCTTTTAAAGGGCAAGTAATTCAAGTTATTATATTTGATGCCAGTGGTAGATTAGTTCACAAACGGAATATTAAACTAATAACTTCCGAAATTATTGAAGAAGATTTTAATCTTCCTTATTTAAAGCCAGGTACTTATATTGTTAAGGTAAATACCATATCGGCACATGTAAGCGATTTATTAAACGAAGAATTAAAATTGGTAATAAAATAATAGTTTAAAAAAGAGGGTTAATGTAAATTATACATTAGCCCTCTTTTAATAAAAAACAACCAGTAAGTTAGCGATGTTATTATTGAGTTTAGAAAGTTTATTTTGTAAAAAAATTAGACTATTATATTATTAAACTTAACTAAACAAATTGCTTAAAAAAGATATACGTTCCCTGTATTTAAGTAAACGACAAGAAGTTAGTAAAATAAATATCTTGGCCTTTAATAAGGCAATTACAAACCAATTAAATAATTTTAATTGGATAAATTATAAAACCATTAGCATTTATCTTCCCATAAGTAACTTAAAAGAAATTAATACCTTTAAAATACTTACTTATTTTCAAAAAAACCATCCCCATATAAAAATTGCAGTCCCTAAAACAAATTTTAAAATCTTAATTTTAGAACACTTAGAATACACCCACCAAACTACACTTTTAGAAAATAAATACCAAATTCCCGAACCACAGAGTGGTAATGTGATTATACCTAATAATATTGATGTAGTATTTGTACCACTTTTGGCTTTTGATAATTTGGGGTTCAGAGTAGGTTATGGTAAAGGCGTGTATGATAGATTTTTAGCTTCATGTCGAATAGATGTCGTAAAAATCGGATTATCGTTTTTCGATTCTATAAATAGTATTGATGATGTGAACGAATTTGATATCCCTTTAAATTATTGCATTACTCCCAATAAAATTTATAGCTTTTAATCTACGCCAAATCACTTAAAAACTTCATGGTATCTACTCCGTCGGCATAATCCCATAGCTTAGGGTTTTGGCTTTGGCCGAAGTTAACCTCAGCAACATGTGTATTTAATTTTACATTGCTTACAACTACTTGTATGGCTTGCGCCGATGCCTTTATTTGTTGTTCAACATGTGTAATGTCAGAATAAGTTTGATAATATAATACTGCCAACGGCGAGGATAAATTTTCATTTGGTGTAAGCAACAAAAAACCATTATCTAAATGAGATACTTTGTTAACCAAGTAAATAGATTTATTATAATCGTAATTATTATTGTATTTATGATGGTTTAAAATGGGATTAAAACTTTCGATACTTTCAAAAAAGAAATTAAAAACATACCCTTCAGGCACAAATAATTTAGATACGCTGCGACAGCCTAAACCAAAATAACTAAAAATATCGTTACCCAAAAGATTTAACTCATCGGCAGTTTCATTGCCTGTTAATACGGCTATTGTGTTACGGGATTTACGAATAATGTTTGGCACTTGGCCAAAATAGTATTCGAAGTATCTGGAAGTATTATTGCTACCTGTGGCTATGATGGCATCAAAATTTTCCAGTTTGAAAACAATATTTACTAATGGCTTAAAGCGAGGTTCGATTATAAAAAGCTGTGCTAATACTGCTATTAGCAATTGATTATCTTGCGATGATAATTTAATCATTGCTTTATGCCCACAGGCAATCACACACACAACATCGTGAAAACCTACCAAGGGCAAGTTGCCCGCCAATACTAAACCAATATTTTTTACTTTACTATTTTCGGGATATATGGCCAGCCAGTTACCTAGGTCTTTATGATTAAGCATATTGCCTAATGCAGTAACCGCTTTATTAACTTCGGCGATGGTAAACCATGCATTATGGTTATGGGCGTTATTTATTACTTCGATAAAATCGGTTGTAGGTAAACGTAAAAAATCTCCCAAGAGGGTAAAAGCAGTAATTTTATCTTCTTTACTAAAATTGGACATATTTATTAAAACCTAAAACTTAAAATATATTATATTTGCAATATTAACAACCCAACAAAGTTAGGGTTATTACCATATATTTTTAAAAACATGGCAATTAAAATTACCGACGAATGTATTAACTGCGGAGCTTGCGAGCCAGAATGCCCTAACAATGCTATTTACGATGCCGGGCAGGCTTGGAAATTTGCCGAAGGAACCGACCTTAAAGGAATTATAAATTTTGGTGATGGTAAAACTGCCGATGCCAATGAAACTCAAAAGGCTATATCGGATGAGGTTTACTACATTGTATCTGATAAATGTACCGAATGTGTTGGCTTTCACGACGAACCCCAATGTGCCGCCGTTTGCCCTGTTGATTGCTGTGTAGATGATGAGGATATAAGAGAAACCGAAAAAGAATTGCTGGCTAAAAAAGAATGGTTACACCAAGAAGGATAGTTTAAATAAAATTTTTTTTTACCTGCATTATAAAACGAAAGTTAGATTACTTACATAATTAAACTAGACCTAATGCGCCTCCAACCAATTAGCACCTTCGCCAATTTCAATCTCAATTGGTACTGTAGTTTTTATAGCGGTTTTCATACGGTAACTAATAATGGCTTTCATTGCCTCCACTTCGGTTTTTAAAACATCAAAAACAAGCTCATCGTGTACCTGCATGGTCATTTTAGATTGTAGGTTTTGTTCCTTAATATCTTGGTGGATGTGTATCATCGCAATTTTTATCATATCAGCCGCCGAGCCTTGTATGGGTGCATTTATAGCATTTCGTTCGGCATAACCACGAACTGTTGCATTGGCCGAATTAATGTCCCTCAAATAACGCCTACGACCCATTAAAGTCTCTACATAACCGTTTTCACGGGCAAAATTTGTGGTATCGGCCATATAGCGTTTTATACCAGGGTATTGCAAAAAGTAGTTTTCTATAATTTCGGCAGCTTCTTTACGGGGAATGTTTAAACTTTGCGATAAGCCAAAAGCCGATTGCCCGTAAATTATACCAAAATTTACCGCTTTTGCATTTCGACGTTGCTCGGGCGTAACTTCGTCTAAAGCTATACCATAAACTTTTGCAGCGGTAGCGGTGTGTATATCTAATTGGTTAGTAAAGGCTTCCAACATATTTTGCTCTTTACTTATTTCGGCAATAATACGTAATTCTATTTGCGAATAATCGGCCGATAGCAACACGTGGTTTTCGTCTCGAGGGATAAACGCTTTACGTACTTCTCGCCCACGTTCGGTTCTAATGGGTATATTTTGCAAGTTAGGATTGTTAGAACTTAGCCTACCCGTAGCCGCAACCGCTTGGTTGTATGAAGTATGCACACGACCGGTTCGCTGGTTTATCATTAATGGTAAGGCATCCACGTAGGTTGATTTTAACTTTTGCAACTGCCTAAAATCTATAATATCTTTTACAATATCGCTTTTGTTGGCCAATAATTGCAACACATCTTCGCCGGTTTGGTATTGCCCAGTTTTGGTTTTTTTGGCTTTATCGTCCAATTTTAATTTATCGAAAAGCACCTCGCCAAGTTGTTTGGGGCTGGCCAAATTAAATTTTACACCCGCTTTTTCGTACACCGTTTTTTCTAACCTAACAATCTCAACGGCTAACTCTTTCGAGTATAAATTTAACTGCTCTGTATTTATGCGAACGCCTTCACGTTCCATATCGGCTAATACATAAATTAGCGGGTTCTCAATTTCGTGTACCAGTTTTTCGGCATCGGCCGCTTTTAATTGAGGCTCAAAAACTTGTTTCAATTGTAGGGTAATATCGGCATCTTCAACGGCGTATTCTTTTACAATATCAATTTCAACATCACGCATATTGCCTTGGCCTTTTCCTTTTTTGCCAATTAATTCGGAGATTGAAACTGGCGTATAACCCAAATAATTTTGCGCCATAATATCCATTCCATGTCGGGTATCGGGGTCTATTATGTAGTGGGCTAACATCGTATCAAACAATTTACCGCTTACATTAATGCCATAATTTTTTAGCACCATAATATCGTATTTAAGGTTTTGCCCTACTTTTTCAATTTCGGGGTTTTCTAAAACTTCCTTAAATAAAGCTACGGTTGCCGTGGCTTCGGTTTGGTTTGCTGCAATAGGAATATAAAAACCCTCGCCTATTTTAAACGAAAACGAAATCCCTACCAACTCGCAAGTATTGGCATCGGTTCCGGTGGTTTCGGTATCAAAACAAATTGATTTTTGGCTGTTTAGTTGTGCAATTAAATCGGCAATTTCTTGTGGTGTTTGTATCAATACATAATTGTGCGCAACGTTATTTATGTTTTTACCGCCCTCAATTTCGGTTGCGGTATAAGTGGGTTTTGTTTCTTTTTGTGTACTTGCAATTGGGCTGCCAAACAAATCCATTTGGCTGCTGGCTGGGGCAGCTTTTGCATCGGCAATATTAAAATCGTCGCCAAACACCCTACGACCCAAAGTTCTAAATTCTAACTCCGCAAAAAGCGGCTCTAAAACTTCTCTGTCAGGTTTTTCTAATCTATAGCTTTCTTCGTGGAAACTTACCGGAACATTTAAAATAATGGTAGCCAGCTTTTTAGATAACAAACCTTGATGTGCAAAAGCTTCCACATTTTCGCGTTGTTTACCTTTTAACTCGTGGCTGTGGGCAATAATATTTTCCATCGAGCCGTATTGCTTTATCAACAATTTGGCAGTTTTTTCGCCAATGCCGGGTATGCCCGGTATGCCATCTACAGCATCGCCCCAAAGGCCCAAAATATCTATAACTTGGTGAACGTGTTCAATCTCCCATTTGGCCAAAACCTCGGGCACACCCATAATTTCAATCTCGTTACCCATCCGCGAAGGCTTGTAAACAAAAATATTTTCGGATACCAATTGGGCAAAATCCTTATCGGGCGTCATACAAAAAACCGTAAAACCTTCCAATTCGGCTTGCTTGGCAAGGGTTCCAATAATATCATCGGCCTCAAAACCGTCGTAAGTAATTACGGGAACGTTAAAGCCGGCAATCACTTTTTTAACATAAGGCAAGGCCGTACTTAAATCTTCGGGCATTGCTTGTCGGTGGGCTTTGTAAGCCTCAAATTCTGTATGGCGTTCGGTTGGGGCAGCGGTATCAAAAACTACAGCAATATGGCTCGGACTTTCCTTTTTTAAAATCTCTAAAAGCGTGTTGGTAAAACCCATAACCGCCGATGTGTTAATGCCCGACGAGGTAAACCTTGGGTTTTTACTCAATGCAAAATGGGCTCGGTATATTAAAGCCATTCCATCTAATAGGAAGAGTTTTTTGGTCATTTTTATGTGTAATTATTTGCTATTTATCAAAATCAAAAAGCAAATGTAATTAAATTGGCGGTGGTAAATTTTAAATATTTTTTGGGCGTAACCCCGAAAATGGGGTCGGGCTTTCCGCTACAAGTCCTCAAAAAAAGCTGCGTTGCACTCCGCTTTTTTTTGTGGGCTTTCCGCTGCAATCCCTTACGCAAAAGCCGTTCAATTTAAAAACCCTTCAAAAGCATAAATCTCTGATTTTATTTTTATAAAATCCACTAGATATGAATGAAAATTTTGAATGTAGCATTGCGCTAGATGGAAAATTTTTTACTAAAAAACATTGCACTTTTTTTGTTCCTTTTTTAAATAACTTTGTTTAAGCTTTTTCATTTAAATCTTAAGAAAGTTGATAACTCCTAAAATATACTCAAGAAAAAAATAAATATGATAAAAACGCAGTATATTACAGACGGACACGGGAAAAAAGTTGCAGTTATTTTGCCCGTAAAAGATTTTGAAAGACTAATGGATGAAAGGGACGAACTAGAGTGCATTAAAGCCTATGATAAAGCAAAACCGCAAGCAATTTTTTTTACCCGCTGCAGACGTATTTACAGCCATTGAACAAAAACGTAAACTTGGCTAATTTACAAACTGCTAATTTAAAAACAGGTGCAAAAACAACTAGAAAAAATACCAGAACCCGATTACTCTAGTGTAAAAAATATGATTAATGATTTGGCCAAAAACCCTCGTCCCTTAGGTTTTAAAAAACTTAAAGGCAGATGTGGCTACCGAATTAGGCATGGCAACAAAAGAAGATTTATTAAATTAGAAAAAAACTAATAACGTTGCAGTTTTAAAACGCATACGTAAATTATTAGAAAGTATATTGGAAACACCTTATGAGGGTATTGGTAAGTTGTTAAATTTGATACATAAGGGCAAAATAGCTAAACAGATAAATAAAATGAGACACGTTACCGTATATACAACAGATAAAGAGTACAATCATTTTGTAGAATTTACCAAAAATCTTAACTATATAAAAAAATAGAACAAGATGATGAGCCTTCAAAAAAAGAGATTGTAAGAAATTTAAAAAGAGGTTTTAAAGAAATGACTTTAATTAAAGAAGGCAAATTAAAAAGTACTTCTTTGAACGACTTTTTGAATGAGTTATAAAATTGAACTTACAAGTAACTTTAAAAAGGAAGCTAAAAAATTGATTAAGAAATATGCTTCGCTTCGTTCAGAAATTGAAAATCTTGGTAAATTGCTTTCTAAAAACCCAAAACGGGTACGCTTTTAGGCAATGATGTATACAAAATACGCCTGTCTATTGCCTCCAAAAACAAAGGAAAATCTGGTGGTGCAAGAGTTATCATTTTCCCATCTTTCACAAGTGTTAAGCTTTTTCCAAAGTCACTTGTGAGATTAAATAAAAGAAGTTTTAAACTTCTTAACGCAATATGCACTCACTTTTTTCACCTTAATAAATTAGTTTCTATTTTATAAAATATTGTTTTACACACTTTCAATATCATTGTATTCAACTTTCCACTAAAGTTACTATTTGCGCATCGTAAACCCGATAAGATTTACTTCGACATTACAAACGTATAATAGCTTGCGTTTTCTTTAATACTTGCAAAAACTACAATTATTGCTTATTTTTAAAATAATTTTAAAATGGAAAAATGAAGATTACTTTAAATATAACGGACGCCAACAAAGCTTTGCCATTAGTAACGTATTTAAATTCGTTAGATTTTTTAACAATCGAAAACGAAACTGATTTTACAGTTCCACAATGGCATCAAGAAATTGTTTTAGAACGAGAAAAGAATTCGAAACCCGAACTGCTTTTAGATTGGGAAAAGGTACAAAATTCTTTTAATTTAGGATGACCTATACGCTTAAACTAGAGCCCGAAGCATATACAGATATACAAGAAGCAATTAAATATTATAATAACCAGCAAACGGGGTTAGGTAAAAGGTTTTATGCTGCCATTAAAACTTCGTTTGAAAGTTTAAAAATTAATCCGTTTTATCAAATTAGGTATCAAAATAAACGCTGTTTTTACACTAAATTATTCCCTTTTTTAATTCATTATACAGTTGATGAAAAACTTAAAACTATCATAATATTGGCAGTTATTCATACCTCTCTTAATCCAAATAAAAATTATCTTGAGTAATTAAATTTACAAATAATTAAGTTCAGAAATTTTAAAACCCTCGCATTAGTTCTTGTCCTAACTAATCACTTTATATTATATAAAATATTATATTACATTAATTTAATGTTGTTTTACTAGGTTCTTGAGTACACGAACCAAGTCAGATATGGTGGTAAATTTTAAATATTTTTTGGGCGTAACCCCGAAAATGGGGTCGGGCTTTCCGCTACAAGTCCTCAAAAAAAGCTGCGTTGCACTCCGTTTTTTTTTGTGGGCTTTCCGCTGCAATCCCTTACGCTAAACTCTTTGTATATAAAAAAGCCAAAGTATATTGTTTAAGTTTACATTTTAAAACATAATACGCAAAATTCCAGAAACACAAATGAAGCTTTGGCAAAAAAATACTACTACAAATAATTTGGTCGAAAACTTTACCGTTGGTCTCGACCGTGAAATGGATATGCAATTGGCTGCTGTTGATGTGATTGGTTCGTTAGCACATACCCAAATGCTACATAGTATAGGTTTGCTTAACGCAGATGATTTGGCATCCATACAACTAGCACTTAAAAATATTTATAAAGAAATAACTGCTGGCGAATTTATTATTGAAGCCAATGTAGAGGATGTACACTCGCAAATTGAACTTTTGCTAACCCAACGCATTGGCGATGCAGGTAAAAAAATACATAGCGGACGGTCGCGAAACGACCAAGTTTTGGTTGATATTAAACTGTATTTGCGTACCGTTATTAAAGAAATTGTAGCATCAAGCAAAGAATTATTTGATTTATTAACTCATCTTGCCAATGAACACAAAGAAAAGCTATTGCCAGGTTATACGCATTTGCAAATTGCCATGCCTTCATCTTTTGGTTTATGGTTTGGGGCTTATGCCGAAAGCTTGGTTGATGATATGGAGCTAATGCTTGCTGCATTTAAAATTACCAATAAAAACCCTTTGGGTTCGGCGGCGGGTTATGGTTCATCGTTCCCGCTTAATAGAAAAATGACAACCGATCTAATGGGTTTTAATACCTTAAATTACAATGTAGTTTATGCGCAAATGGGCCGTGGAAAAACCGAACGTATTGTAGCACAAGCAATTTCATCCGTTGCCGCTACCTTAAATAAAATGGCTATGGATGCTTCCTTATTTATGAACCAAAACTTTGGGTTTATTACTTTCCCCGATGAGTTAACTACAGGTTCAAGCATTATGCCACATAAAAAAAACCCCGATGTGTGGGAAATTATGCGTGGCCGTACCAATCAATTGCAAGCTTTGCCTAACCAAATTGCTATGCTAACCACCAATTTACCCTCAGGTTATCACCGCGAAATGCAGTTGTTAAAAGAAACACTTTTCCCTGCGTTTACTACCATTTTAAGCTGTTTAGATATGGCTAAACTTATGCTAAACAACATTAACATTAAAAATAATATACTCGACGACCCAAAATACCAATACCTTTTTAGTGTAGAAGAAGTTAATAAACAAGTTTTAGCTGGCGTACCTTTTAGGGAAGCTTACAAGCAAGTTGGCTTAGCTATTGAGGCTGGCGAGTTTAATGGAAAATACGAATTAAACCATACGCATGAGGGAAGCATAGGAAACTTAAACTTACCCGAAGTACAAAAAATGATGGATGATGTATTGGCACAGTTTAACTTTGAAAAAGTTGATAGTGCCATAGCCAACTTAATTAAATAAGGGAAAATAAAATTAACATTTTAAATTTTCCCTTAAAAATTACCTACCGCCGGGGGCACAGTTTTCTTTTAAAAACTTTGTAAAAATAGTGGCTAAGTGTTTGCTTGTTCCTTCGCCTTCGTTAATGCTGTGGCTGCGGTTAGGGTAAGTCATTAATTGAAAAGGCTTGTTGTATTTTATAAGTTCGTTTATCATTTGTTCGGCATTGTTAAAATGTACGTTATCGTCTCCAGTGCCATGTATTAACAGTAAGTTACCTTGCAGTTTTTTGGCATGTGCTAACGGCGAGTTGTTTACAAAATATTTTAAATCGTCGGGCAAAAGCCCCATATAACGTTCTTGGTATATATTATCGTAGGTTAATTGGTTATCAACAGCCGCAATAGAAATACCAGTTTGGTAAACATCAGGATATTGAAATAATAGGTTTAAAGTGCTAGAGCCGCCACCGCTCCAGCCCCAAACCGCTACACGGGTAGTATCAATAAAGCCCCATTTAAAAATTTCTTTGGCCGCCATGGCTTGGTCTCTAATATTTATATTGCCAATACTTTGGTATACCGCTTTGCGCCATTTTCTACCTTTTGGTGCCGGCGAACCTCTGCCATCTACAGAAATATAAATGTAACCATCTTTGGCCATATTGCCGGCGTATAAACGATTGTACCCTATGCCAAATACGTCTTTTACTGTTTGTGATGCCGGTTCGCCATACACATAAAATAATACAGGATATTTTTTGTTGGCATCAAAGTTATCGGGTTTAACCATCCAACCATCTATACTTACACCATCAACGGTGGTAACTTTAAAAAATTCGGGTGTAAAAGGTAAAGTTCGGGCTTTCGCCGATTTTGTACCACCACTCATTAACTGGTGATTGGGCAAAGCAATCACGCTTGCAATAGGGTAGGTGCTGGCATTATTAAATGTATGAAAAGCTAAATTGCCGTTTGGCGAAATATCGTAAGTATGTGTACCCGGTTGGTCGTAAGGAGTTATGCGTTCGGGTTCGGCATCCCCGTTAAGGGCAACTTTAAATAAATAAGATTGTATGGCATTGTTGGGCGAGGCCATAAAGTATAGCAAACCTGTGGCTTCGTTTACAGTCACCACACTTATTACATCGTAGTTTCCTTTGGTTATTAAGCGTTGTTTGCCTTCGAGGTTTATAGCATAAATGTGTCGCCAGCCATCTTTTTCGCTTTGCCAAATAAACTCGGTGCCACCGTTTATAAACTCCCATCCCATAGCTTCGGGTTTGGCGTCTATCCATGCGCTATCAGTTTCTTGGTAAATAGTTTTGGTATCGGCTTTGGCAATATTTACCAACATTATTTTACTTTGGTTTTGCCTACGGTTAATTTGCTGCAATATTAATTCGGTATTGTTATTGGCCCACTCCATACGAGGTATATAATTTTGTACGGCACTGCCTGGCACATCCATCCATTTAGTTTTGGCATTGGCAATATTTACTACACCTATTTTGCAATTGCTAGGGTCTTGGCCTACAACAGGATATTCGACTGGTATGGTAAATGGGTACAACGAATCGGTGTTGTTTATCATCAGATAATTTTTGATTTTGCGGGCATCTATTTGCCAGTAGGCAATATTTTTACTATCGGGGCTCCAGCGAAAACCATCGCGACAATCAAATTCTTCCTCGTAAACCCAATCGAAAGTGCCATTTATAAGTCGCAATGTGCCATCGGTTGTAAGTGCCTTGGTTTGGTTAGTTTTTATATCTTGAACATAAATATTGTTGCCGCTTACATAAGCTACTTGGCTACCATCGGGCGATAGTTTTGCAAACATTAAACTTGCTTTCGGCATTTTTTCGCCTATTTGTAGCAAAGTTTTTGTGGGAATATTATACAGCCAATAATCGCCACGGGTATCGTATCGCCATACTTTTTGCGTGTTGGTGTTTAATAATATTTTTTGTTTATCAGTTGAAAATGCAAACCTTGCAATATCTAAATAAGGTTGATTTTTGGGTTTGAGGTTTTCTTTGCTCACCAAAATAGTTTCTTCTGCATTGTTTAAAGCATTAATTTCTACGATATTTCCGTTTTTAACTTCTAGGGTTTTATTGCCATCAACACTCCAATAAGTTTGTTGGTTGTATTGCGCAAAAGCGGTTGTAAATAGAAAGATTGAAATAAATGCAGTTAAAATATAGTTGTTGATTTTCATTTATGATATGTTTATAGTTAATTCATTTTTAAACTGGGTGATTTTTTACTGCATAGTTGCGTTAACGATAGTAGCGGCAGCTCCCGATTTTTCATCGGGACTACAGCGAATAGCGTGTTAAAACGCCCAAATTATATTTATATTTCTTGCCTTTATAATATTATAAAGGTAAATGTATCTTACAAAAAACAAATATTTTAACGTATTGATTTAAGGTTAAATAAAAATTTTATTTTTGCAGTATGAAATTACCCATAGTTGCTTACGGTCATCCTGTTTTAAGAAAAGTAGGCGAGCAAATAGAAAAAGAATATCCAAAGCTAACACAATTAATTGCCAATATGTACGAAACTATGTATGCGGCAAATGGCGTAGGTTTGGCTGCCCCACAAATTGGTTTAGCAATAAATTTGTTTATTGTAGATTGTAATCCATTTGCCGAAGATGAACCAAGCTTAAAAGGATTTAAAAAAACATTTATAAATCCAATTATTGAAGATGAAAGTGGCGAAAAGTGGATTTTTAACGAAGGTTGTTTAAGTATTCCACACATAAGAGAAGATGTAAGTAGGCATCCTAAAATAGAAATAAGTTACTATAACGAAAACTGGGAGCTAAAACAGGAAATATATGAAGGACTAGCTGCCCGTGTAATACAACACGAGTACGACCATGTTATGGGCAAACTATTTACCGATAAAATAAGCCCTTTGCGCAAAGCATTGATAAAAGGCAAGCTTACCGATATTAGTAATGGTCAAGTAAAGGCCGATTATAAATTGAAATTTGCAGGGTATAGAAAACGTTAATTTATTTGCCTATTTATAGTCAATTTTACTGGTACAAACTTTTACTCTCAATAAAAGCCAAAACCTTATCTGGTACAAAAAACTGAATATTTTTACCTTCTTTTATCGCTTTGCGTATAAACGAAGAGGATATTTCCATTAAAGGTGTTTTTGTAATTTTTATATGTGGGTTTTGGCTTAACGCCGATGCAGGTATATTAGGCCTTGGATAAACATAAATTTCATAATTTTTTAGTATAAATTCATAATTTTTCCACTTGGGTAACGATTGTAAATTATCTTCCCCCATTATTAAAACAAATTTTATAGAAGGATATTTTTCTTGTAAATAAACCAAAGTATCAACTGTGTAAGAAGGTTTGGGTAGTTTAAGTTCATCATCTTTAATCTCTATATTTTCACAATTTTCGGTAGCCAACTTAGCCATTTCTAGCCTATCATAAACCTGTATTAATTGTTTTTTATCTTTTAAAGGATTATGGGGCGATACCATTAGCCACACTTTATCAAGCACTGTGTAATTAGCCATATAGTTGGCAATAATTAAATGGCCAAGGTGAATGGGATTAAACGAACCGAAGAAAAGGCCTATTTTCATATTGGAGTTTTGTATGTTTAAAATATATAATACAAAAATAACTAGTTTGTATTACACTGCACAACCTTATTTAAACTTACCAAATAATAAGTTGCCTGTTTCTCTGGTTTTAAAACGCACAATCCCGTAAGGCTACCAAAAGCAGGAAACATAAAATTTTTGTTCCCAAAATAAAAGCAAGGTAAAGTTATGCTTTGCTTGGCTTTGCCATTAATTTTTAAAGCTGGGTGTATGTGGCCGCAAAAGTTTATTTTTTCACATTTTTTTAAAGGATAATGGGTAAAAATAAAATTGGGCTCTTCTACTTCATCAACCACTAATAAATTTTGGATGTTGTACATTTCTTTTTGTAAAACATCGTGGTTGCCTTTAACCAACACAAATGCAATTGAACTATGCAAGTGCAAAAATTCTTTAAATAAAACCCATTCCTCGTTATAATCGCTATGAAACAAATCGCCAAGTATGGTTATTTTTTTAGGTTGCCAATTGTTTATAAGTTGTTGCAGTATTTCTAAATCCTTTGATTTTGTGGGTGTTGGCAAAGGTATTCCGTTTTTACGGAAATGTGCGGCTTTACCTAAATGCAAATCGCTAAGTATAAGCTCTTGTTGCGCTGGCCGATACATTGCTTTTTGTGGCAACAAAAAAAACTTTTCGTTGGCTAATAATATTTCTAAGTGCGTTTCCATTTTATGGTAACGAATTTAAGATTTTATCAATTCGGGTTTGTGCGTCTTCGTTGCTAAATTTTTCGCGTAGGTTATCCACCAAAATTGGGAAAGAAAAAGGTGTAGGTTTTAAAGGGTGTGTAACTACAATTTGTTGCGTATTTATTCGGTTAAAAGCGGCTTGCATTCTGGTAATTTCTAACTGAAAATCTAACACTTCATCAAACGATTGTCGCAACAATAAATTGGTATTATCATAATCCTCGAACACTTTAAAAAATAATTGTGACGAGGCTTGCAAATGCTTTGTTTTTTTTTGCTTTCCCGGGTAACCGGTAAAAACCAAGCCAGCAATGGTAGCAATATCTCTAAATTTTCGTTTTGCAAGTTCGGTAGCGTTCATACTTGTTAAGGCATCGTCGTATAAATATTGGCTCGAAAATAAATTATTATCCAACACCAAATCCATATCTATTTCGGTATCGCTTAGCAGTTCAAAACCATAATCGCTTATGCCAATAGAAAAAGTTATAGGCTGTAACAAGCCAATGCGGTAGGCCAAAATTGCCGACATGCCTTCGTGTACAAACCTCCCCTCAAAAGGGTAAACCATTAAATGATAGCCGTCTTTGGTTTTAAATTGCTCTATTAATAACTCGTTTTTATTGGGCACTTTAGATACTTTTGCTTGCAAAGCCAACAAGGGGCTAAGTTTTTTTAATTCTTCGTTTTCTATTTTATTGTGGGTATAATCATCCAACTGTTCGCGAATTGCGCCAGAAAGTGCCGCCGACAAAGGCATTCGTCCGCCCAACCACGATGGTACTTTACCATTTTTTGCTTTGCTAATTTTTACTTTGGCTTCCATTTCTTTCACCATTATCAATTCTAAATTTCGGCCACCGAACCAAAACACATCGCCTATTTTTAAACTGGCAATAAACCTTTCTTCTACCACTCCTAATCTTTTGCCTCCCAAAAAACTTACTTGCATCATGCTATCGCTAACTATGGTACCCATACTCATTCGGTGGCGCATAGCAATGGCCTTGTTTTCAACTTTATAAATATCGTTTGCTACAATTACCTTGTTAAATTCGGGGTAAGCATTTAATGTTCCGCCGCCGTTGGTAATAAAATATAAACACCAATTAAACTCATCAATGGTAATGCTATTAAAACAATGGGTGGTTTTTACTTCATCAAAAATAGTTTTTGCATTAAAACCATCCGAAACGGCAAGCGTAATTAAATACTGCACCAATACATCGAACGACCGTAAATAGGGAATTCTACTTTCCATTTCATTTAATTCAATGTTTTTTCTGATGGCGCTGCCCTCAATAATTTCGAGCGAATTGGTGGGTAAATAATAAATTTTACTTTCGGCATTGGGGCTATGCCCGCTTCTGCCCGCCCTTTGCATAAACCGCGAAATACCTTTTGGCGAGCCTATTTGTATTACGGTATCTACGCTGTTAAAATCGACCCCTAAATCTAAACTTGAGGTGCAAATAACCACTTTTAATTTGCCATTGTGTAAATTATCTTCTACCCATTTTCGGGTATTATCGCTAAGCGAACCGTGGTGTAAAGCCATTAAACCAGCCAGTTGTGGAGCTTGGTCTAATAAATTTTGATACCAAATTTCGGATTGTGAACGTACATTTACAAACACCAATGTAGTGCTACTATTTTCGATTATCGGAATAATTTTGGGTAATAATTTTAAGCCTAAATGCCCTACCCACGAGTAACTTTCAACCTCGTCGGGGAAAATAGTTTCGATAGTAATTTTTTTATTTAGGTGGGATTTTATGGTTACTGCATCGGTGTTTTTGCCTAATAAAACTTCTTTAGCTTGTTCTAAATTGCCAATAGTGGCCGATATGGCCCATATTTTTAGGTCAGGATTTATGGATTTTAACCTTGATAAAGCCAACTCTATTTGTACGCCTCGCTTGCTGCCCAGTAATTCATGCCATTCATCAACAATTACAAATTCTAAATTTTTAAAGTACGAAGCATAATCCTTGCTGGCCAACAAAAGCTGCACACTTTCGGGAGTGGTAATTAAGGCGTTGGGTGCTTTTTTGCGCTGTTTTGTTCGTTCGGTTGGGCTGGTATCGCCAGTGCGCAAAGCGATGGAATAAGTTAAACCTAAATCTGCCGAAACCTGTTGGGTAGCTAATAAAATTTCTTTCGATAATGCCCTTAAAGGCGTTATCCATAAGCAATGTAAACCTGTTTGAGGTGCTTTTTGGGAGGTTGTTTTTGTGTTTTTATTGTAGTAAGATTGCAGTACACCAAACCAAATAGCCATTGTTTTTCCGCTTCCTGTTGGCGAGTTTAATAAGCCACTTTTGTTTTCTAAAATAGCTGCCCAAGTTTCGGCTTGAAAATCAAACGATTTCCATTTTTTTAGAGCAAACCACTTTTTGGCTAAGTTCATTTTTGATTTTTTATTCTTCGTTGGCCGAAGCCAACGGCAAATTTGTTGAATTTAATAAATCCAACAAATCTTGTTTAGTGTTTATTTCTTCTAATTTTTTATCTTTTCGCCAACGGGCAATCCGCGGAAAGCGCAATGCAATACCACTTTTATGCCTTGGCGATAAATTTATTCCTTCGAATGCTAATTCAAAAACCAATTCGGGTTTTACACTGCGTACTGGACCAAATTTTTCTTTCGTGTTTTTTTTTACCCAAGCATCAACTTCCAATATTTCTTTATCGGTAAGGCCGCTATATGCTTTTGCAAAAGGCACTAAAAGGTCGTTATCCCAAATGGCAAAAGTATAATCGGTAAATAAATTGGCTCGCCTGCCGTGGCCAGCTTGCGCATACAGCATTACAGCATCAATGGTGTAAGGTTCTACTTTCCATTTCCACCAGTTGCCCCGCCTTCGGCCAGTTTCGTAAACACTATTCTTGTTTTTTAACATCAAACCTTCGCAACCTAACATCTTGGCTTCCTGCCTTAAATTGTTTAAATTTTCCCAATTATCGGTAATTAAAACTGGCGAAAGGTGTAGTAAATTGTTGGGGTAATTGGCCAATAAATTTTCTAATATTTTTCTTCTTTCCATTAAGGGCAAAGTCCTAATATCTTCATTATTGTACTCTAAAATATCGTAACAAATCATACACAATGGCACATCTTGAAGCATTTTTTTAGAAACATTTTTTCTGCCAATTCGTTTTTGCATCTCGTTAAACGATTGCATTTTGCCATTTTTAAAGGGTAATATTTCCCCATCTAACACCACACCATTGGGCAATTGGTTTATTAAATCTTGAAACTCAATAAACTTTTCTGTCATTAATTCTTCGCCCCTGCTCCAGCAATTTATTTCGTTGTTTCTACAAATTAATTGCCCTCTTATGCCATCGTATTTTCTTTCTATTTGCCAATCGGCAAGGTTTCCTAAATCATCAAACGGTTTATCTAAGGGGTAAGCCAAATAAAATGGATAGGGTTTTGAAAAATCGGAAGCATCGGCATTGTGTAATAAATCACTTATGGTTTGCTGTTGCGGCAGCCAATTGCCCATTAGTTTATGCGTAATTATTTTATCGTCTAAGTTATGTACTTTAGCCAATGCCTTGTAAACCAATTGCTGCGAAACACCAATTCTAAAATTCCCACTCAGCAATTTGTTAAAAATAAATAGTTCGTTAGGCACCAAATTTTCCCAGTAGGTAAATAACCATTCTTTTTTTTGTGTATCGGTTTGCTTATAAATGGCTAATATTTCTTCCATAATTTTATGCAAAGCGATGTTGTAGCCATTAGATTTTGATGAAATTACCAAACTTATAGTTTCCGATAAATCGCCCACCACATGGTAACATTCATCAAACAACCAATACGGTATTTGTGCCAATTCGGTAGCCCATATTTTTAAATCGGCAGTTTTTATGGGACGTTTGGGACGTTTGCCTGTTAATAAAGCTATTGCCCAAGTGGTATTTTTTTCATCTTCGGTTTCAAAATATTGGGCAAGTGCCGCAATTTTTGCATTTGTTTTGGTGGTTTCGTCTAGTTGGTTTATTAAGTCGCAAAAGTTTTTCATGGCATCAAAATTTGTTTTTCTTCTTGTCCATCCTCATCCATACTTTTATTCACACTTTCGCCTTCAAACAGGGTATCAATTTCAACCGCATTAAGTTTATACTCTTCACGCAACCATTTCGAATATAAAGATTTATAGCCGTGGGTAACATAAACGTTTTCGGCACCTGTTGCCTGTACCGCATAGTTTAAACTTTGCCAATCGGCATGGTCGCTCATTACAAAACCAATATCCAAATTTTGTCGCCTTCGGGTACCTCGCAACTGCATCCAACCGCTGCACATGGCAATTTTATAATCTTCAAATCTTTTAAGCCAGCTTGTACCCAATACCGAACTGGTTGCTAAAATAATATGCGGGTTTTTGTTGTCGTTTTTATAATCGGTATTAAATTTCAAATATCTGCTATTGTCAAATTGCAAAGCTTCGTTGGTTTGGTAAATGGTGTTGTGTAGTAAAATAGGCAAATCGGTATCTAACCCTTTTAAAATGCGTTGTGCTTTGCCCAAAGCATAACCTATTAATACTGAGTTTAAACCTTCGCTGGCATTTTGCTTTACCCAATTGTTCATTTTTAGGTTTACACTTTCCGTTTCCGGGAAATCGTAAATAGGCAAACCAAAAGTACTTTCTGTGATAAAATGATTGCATTTTATAGGCTCGAACGGAACGGTGTAGCCATCGTGTTTTACTTTATAATCGCCCGATACTACCCAAACCTCATTTTTATAGGCCAACCTAACTTGCGCTGAACCAATAATATGCCCCGCCGGATGCAAGCTTATAGTTACCCCGTTTATATTTATAGGTTGGTTATAGGCCAGCGTTTCAATAGCAATATTACCCAAACGGTGTTTTAAAATATTTTCGGAATGAGTATGTGCCAAATAATTTTTGTTGCCATAACGGGCATGGTCCGAGTGGGCATGGGTTATTATAGCTTTGTTTACGGGTTTCCAAGGGTCTATATATAAGGCTGCTTGTGGGCAATATATACCCTTATTGGTAAATTGTAAAAGCATTTTGATTAAAAAGTGATTTTTAAATAATTAGTGATGCTAAAATTGTACCAATAAATAGCTGGAATTGTTTTTTTACTGGAAATAATTATTTTTTTATTAGGATATTTATATATGCTAAAATGTTGATTGTTAGAGGTATGTGTATTTATATCTTATATTCAACTAGGGTTTTATCTGCCCTAATAATTTCTCATTAAATAAATAAAAAAATAATTATTTAAAATAAAAAATTTGGCATATTGCGCTACATTTTAAACCAATATTATAAACTTTCAATGTCTAAAAATAAAACCCTTTTCCCAGTAGTACTTATTATTTCTTTGTTTTTTTTGTGGGGCTTTGCCCACAACCTAAATCCAATACTTATACCACATTTAAAAAAAGCATGCCAATTAACTGATTTTCAGTCTGCTTTAATCGATTCGTCGTTTTTTATAGCCTATTTTGCTATGGCATTGCCTGCAGGTTTTTTTATGAAAAAGTATGGCTATAAATACGGTATTATATTAGGATTGGTTGTATTTGCAATTGGTGCATTTTTGTTTTATCCCGCTGCCGAAACAAGAAATTACAGTTTTTTTTTAGTTGCTTTATTTGTAATAGCCAGTGGACTAACATTTTTAGAAACTGCCGCAAACCCTTACATTACCGTTTTAGGAGACCCCGAAACTGCCACGCAACGATTAAATTTTGCGCAATCATTTAATGGTTTAGCTGCAACGCTTGCCCCACTATTGGGAGGTATTTTTATATTATCGGGCAGTACCCTAACTATCGAACAAGAAAATGCAATGTCTCCAGTCGAATTAAATACTGCATTAAATTTGGAAGCCTCAACCGTACAAATTCCTTATTTAATAATAGGGTTAGTTGTACTTACAGTTGCAATAATAATTTGGAAAACCAATCTACCAGAAATAGCCGAACCAGAAGATACCCAGCACCAAATGGCGCAAAAACATCAAAGTATTTTTAAAGAGAAAAACTTAATGTTGGGAGTTTTAGCGCAATTTTTTTATGTAGGTGCACAGGTTTGTATATCTAGTTTTTTTATTCGCTTTGCCGGCCAAGTTGCAGGTATCGAAGAAAGGTCAGCAGCTTACTTTTTGTCGGCTGCCTTATTAGGTTTTATGATTGGGCGTTTCTTTGGTACATTTTTAATGAAATATATCGCTCCTTCTCGTTTATTAGCCATTTATTCGGTTACAAACATTGTTTTATTAATAATTGCTGTTTTTACAACAGGATACATAGCGGTGTATGCACTCGTAGGTGTTCAGTTTTTTATGTCGATAATGTTCCCCACTATATTTTCTTTAAGCATACAGGGTTTAGGTGCAAAAACAAAAAAAGCGTCTTCACTATTAATTATGTCGATTGTTGGTGGTGCAATATTTCCTTTAATAATGGGAATAGTTTCTGATGCAAGTAACATACAAATTTCCTATGCTATACCTGGTTTATGCTTTCTTGTGATATTGTATTTCGCTGTAAAAAATGCCAAGGTAAAAACTATTGTTATGGTAAGCGGGCATTAATTTGTTTGGTATTAATAAGGAATTTTATACTTCAACTTTTTAGTTGAAGTGTAAAATTTTTCTGATTTATTCAACTATTGTTTCCCCAACCTAATCTAAGCGTTTAGATTTATACTCTTTATCACTTTCAAGATTTACAAGTAGAAAATTTACACAATATAAATTATACACAAAAACTCTCTAAAACTAAAAAAAACTCTATTTCATAACTCAGCAGTATAAAATTTTATATCTCTAGTACAAATTTCACAACCTTAGAAGAAAACTATATTTGAAGCTAAACTCTCATTTTTTAATCTATCTAAAGCTGTAACTACGTATTTATATCTTTCTTTGGGATTTGCACTTATATCGAGCCAATTTAAAGTAGGTGTGTAAAAAATAGCTTTAATGTTTTCATTATATTCTAAATCTATTTCCTCATCGGCCAAAAAACGATATATAACATAACCATAAATGGCTTCATTATCGAGGGCAAGTAAAGGCGATTGCCATGTTAAAAGTGTACCACGAGGTGTAAAAGTAGCTTGTAAATTGTTAGGTGCGCTAGGTGCAATTGAATCAAGCCAAGGCATTGTAGGGGGTAATGCAGGATATTTGTAATATTTTTTTGATAATGTATCTGCAATGCCCATAGGGTTTTTAATTAAAGATTTCGAACTAAAAAAAACACTTCCATGTATGTTTTCGTTCTGTCGGATATAGGCTATTTGCTTGCCTAGTTGACCAGCACTTCGCCAGCCTATATCTTTTGTAGCACTATTTACTCGGTATGCACCATGTCCGATATAGATATGACGACTGTATGCGTTATTTCCCCACCAGTTTGCAAGGTTGGCAAAGGGTGCTGCTTTGGTTGTAAACGACCAATATAATTGAGGATTTAAGTAGTCAACCCAATTATTTTTAATCCATTTTCTAGAGTCGGCATATATCTCATAATACGAATCACCACCTCGGGTATCCGAACCCTCGGGGTCTTGCGCCTTGTTTTTCCAAATGCCAAATGGGCTTACGCCAAATTTCACATACTTCTTATGTGCATGTATGCTATCATTAAGTGTATGAATTAGGGTATCAATATTTTGTCGGCGCCAATCTTTAATATTTGCAATACCATTATTATACAATATAAATGTTTCGGTATCTTTAATAATTTCTCCTTTAATTATATAAGGATAAAAGTAATCGTCGAAATGTACACCATCAATATCATAGTTGTCAACTACGTTTAAAATTATTTTTAATATATAATCCCTTACTTCGGGTAAACCAGGATTAAAAAGTTTTTTACCCTCGTATGTAAAAAACCACTCGGGTTTAATTTTTGTAATATGGTTGTTAATAATTATTGAATCGTTACTATCAAACGTAGCTCGGTAAGGGTTAAACCAAGCATGAAATTCGATATTGCGTTTATGGCACTCGACAATAGCAAAATATAGAGGATCATAAAATGGCATGGGGCACTGCCCTTGAATTCCGCTTAGGTATTGCGACCAAGGCTCATCACAATTTGGGTAAAAAGCATCGGCCGCTGGCCGCACCTGAAACATAACAGCATTAATTCCTTGTTTTTGATGGGCATTTAAAATTTTTAGAAGCTCGTTTTTTTGTTGTTCGGTAGATAATCCTTGTTTGCTAGGCCAATCAATATTGGCGACAGTTGCAATCCAAACGCCTCTAAATTCTCTTTTATACGACAATGTATCTTGTGCAAAAGCATTAAAAATTGAAAAGGTTATTGATAGAATAATTAGAAAAAAAAATTTTAACTTCATTAATTTATTTTGAAAAAAACATACCTTACAAAGCTACATATTCGTTTTATACAACCTTGCGAAATATTTATTTTGTTTCGGTGTAACATTATTGTTACTATCGACGTTAATAATAAATAGTCACTAAAAATAATTCACAATACTAAACCTAAAAAAAAGAAAATAATTGTTTAATAAACGGCAATAATTTTATAACATTACAGTAAAAAAATAATTACCAATTACAAAAAACATTAAACGTACATTAAATTTATTTTAACTAAATCAAATACAAATGGAAAATCAAGAGCAGAAAAGAAAAGATAACAACAAAATTTATTTTTTAATAGCCGTAATAGTCGCATTATTGGGAACAAGTATTTATTTGTTTTTGCAAAAAAGTAAAACCGAGCAACAAATAGTAACTATAACCGATGAGCGTACCGCTCTACAAACCGAACTTGATAAACTTGAAACAGATTTAGAGCAAGCAAACAATGCTAATACTAAAACTACTGAAGAGCTAAATAATAAAGACGAACAATTAAGAACCAAAATTACCGAACTAAAAAAAGCACTTGCTAATGGTTCCCTTACTAAAAGTCAATTAACAAAATCAAGAAACGAATTACAAGTTTTACGTAATTTAATAACTCAATACACCACAGACATTGAAGCATTGCAACAGCAAAACGCAATTTTAACTGTCGAAAGAGATAGCTTAAAAACAACCGTAAATACGGTATCGAAACAAGCCCAAGATCTATCACGCAAAAACGATTCGTTAAATACCCGAGTAAAAACTGGCGCTGCACTTAAAGGTGTAGGCGTAAGTATTGCTACCTTAAAAATAAAGAGTAGTGGTAAAGAAGTTGATGTAGATAAAGCATCAACTGCTAAAAAACTTAAAATTAGTTTTTCAATCCCTGCAAACCCGCTTGCAGAAAAAGGAATGCATGATGTTTATGTACGTTTACTAGATACTGCGGGTAATTTAATTACAGGCGAAAATGGTAATTTTACTTCAAACGGTGAAGAGTTACAATACACCTATAAAACATCAATTGATTATACAGGAGATGCCAAAAATTACACAATTGATTGGGTAAATAAAGCAGCATTTGCATCTGGCAATTATACTGTTTTGCTTTACGCAGATAATAGCGAATTAGGAAAAGGCACTTTTAGTTTAAGATAAAATCTCTTTTAATTTTAAAAAAAAGCAGTGAGTAAGAAATTATTCACTGCTTTTTTTTAGGGGAAAAAGCATATTCCACATTCCATCAACTAACAATTGATAGTGAAATTGGCGAAAAAATTAAGCGCAATATCTTATTAACCGTCATATTTTTATACTTTTGCAAAAACCAATAAGAACGATGCAAAATTTAACACTTCTTAGCGGAGAAAAATTTAAAGTCACTTTACAAAGGCTTTGTCATCAATTGATAGAAAATCATAATGATTTTTCTGGATCTGTACTACTAGGCATACAACCCCGCGGTATTGGATTATCAAATCGATTAGCTACCGAGTTACAAAATTTAATACCTCTGCATAAAATAAATCATGGTGTTTTAGATATTACCTTTTACAGAGACGATTTTAGACGAGGCGATTATCCACTCATCCCAAGTGTTACCGAAATAGACTTTATTATTGAAGGTAAAAAAGTAATTTTAATTGATGATGTATTGTGGACAGGAAGAACTATAAGGGCCGCAATGGATGCTTTGCAAGCTTTTGGCCGACCCGAAAAAGTAGAACTTTTAGTTTTGGTAGATAGACGTTATTCGCGACAATTCCCTATCGAAGCCGATTATATAGGCATAAAAGTAGACTCAATTTCATCGCAAAAAGTAATAGTAAGTTGGCTAGAAGCAGATGGTTTAGACAAAGTAATATTGGTATCAGAGTAATATAATGGCAGATAAACAAAATCAATTAAGTAGTAAGCATTTATTAGGCATAAAAGACCTCAGCCTTAATGATATTCAACTGATATTTGATACAGCCGATACTTTTAAAGAAGTATTAAACCGACCCATTAAAAAAGTACCTTCTTTACGCGATATAACCATTGCCAATATATTTTTCGAAAACAGTACACGTACCAAGCTATCATTTGAATTGGCACAAAAAAGATTATCGGCGGATGTGGTAAATTTTGCTTCCTCAAGCTCGTCGGTAAGTAAAGGTGAAACTTTAATTGATACTGTAAACAATATATTAGCCATGAAGGTAGATATGGTGGTAATGCGCCATCCTTACGCAGGCGCAGGCGTTTTTTTAAGCAAACACATAAACGTACCCATAATTAACGCTGGCGATGGGGCACACGAACATCCCACCCAAGCCTTATTAGATGCTTTTTCTATACGAGAAAAAATGGGAGAAGTAGCAGGTAAAAAAGTAGTTATTGTAGGCGATATTTTACATTCGAGGGTAGCATTATCAAACATATTATGCCTACAAAAACTAGGAGCACAGGTAATGGTATGTGGGCCAACTACGCTTATTCCTAAATTTATTACATCGCTGGGTGTAAAAGTAGAAACTAATTTAGTAAAAGCCTTGAACTGGTGCGATGTAGCCAATATGCTGCGCATACAACTAGAACGACAAGACATCAAATATTTTCCATCGATACGCGAATATGCCATGATGTATGGACTTAACAAAACCATACTAAACAATCTTGATAAAGAAATAATTATTATGCACCCAGGCCCAATTAACCGTGGTGTAGAAATTACCAGCGATGTAGCCGATAGCAAACAATCCATTATACTAAATCAAGTAGAAAACGGTGTGGCTATACGTATGGCGGTATTGTATTTGCTGGCAGCAAAAAAGTAAGGCGGTATTTGTATTTCGTTTAAGCAAAATCTTTTGCAGACGACCCTATGTTATAAAAAAATACAATCAGAGTCCCGAAAGTGAAACTTTGCTTTGACATAAAAAAAGCCGCTCCCTATTTATTCGGGAACAGCTTTAAATTAATCGATATAAAATATTAACTATTCGAAACCCTCAACTTTATATACCCAAGCATAATTAGATGGGTTATTGTTAGGATTTATTGCAGGCGGTGTAATGGTAAGTTTACCACCACTAAACGAAGTTTTTACAGCTACGTTAGCTCCAACCAAAGTAACTTTACCCGCTTTTTTCAAGCCAGAAATAGTAAAAGGTTTAGTAACCCACTCGGTATTAATAATATTTAGGTTATTGTTTTTAACTGTGTAAAAACGTTTTTGCCCTTCAGCGGTTTTTCCTCTGCCAGCCCAAAGTTTTGTACCATAAATAGCATCTCCATTTATTTTTAACCAAGCACCTATATCGTGTAGGCGTTGTTGCATAATTACAGGTATGCGACCTTCGGCAGTTGGGCCTACATTTAAACATAAGTTTCCACCATGGGCAACTACATTAATTAATAAGTGGATTAACTCTTGCGAGGATGAATAATTATTCAAATTTTCGACATGGTTATACCCAAACGATGTACCTACACCGCGTATTTCTTCCCAAGGGTGTGCCGCCATTTCGCTTACCGTTGCACCACCTTCAACCATACCGTACTCCGAACTGTAATAGCCGCCATGCTTGCTACGCGTATCTTTTCCCCACCTATCGTTTACTACAACGGTATTTTTTACTTTACTATCGTTATATAACCAAGCTAAAAAGTTTTCGCTTTGCCACAATTTACTAGTATAGTCCCATTCTCCATCAGGATAAATAATTTCGGGTTCGTAACGAGTTACTAAATCTTTTAATTGTGGTATCATGTGCTCCGCAACATATTTTGTAGAATCTTGATGATATAATGGGTTAAACCATTCGTATAGCGAATAATACATACCCATGTGCAAGCCTTTTGCTTTTACAGCCTTAGTTAATTCGCCACAAATATCGCGGTGTGGGCCAATATCAACACTATTCCAATTCCAACTTTGAACACTTGGCCAAAGGGTAAAACCTTCATGGTGTTTTGAAGTTAAAATTACATATTTAGCACCCGCATCTTTAAAAACATCGGCCCATTGGTTAGGTTCAAATTCTTTTGCTTTAAAATCAGAAGCAAAATCTTGGTATTTAAAATCTTTACCATATTTTTTATTGTGGTAATCAATAAATAGTTTGTTTACATCGGTTTTTTGTTCGTTAGGATCTTTGCCACCGTTAATGCGCATCCAATACCACTCGGCATACTTGGCATAAACGCCAATATCTTCATTAGCGGGTGCCCATGCAGGTACCGAATACACTCCCCAGTGTACAAAAATTCCAAATTTGGCATCGGTAAACCAAGTAGGTATAGGACGCTTATCTAACGATGCCCAATTGGGTTCATATTTTTGTGCGAAGCCTCCAAAAGCTATCGTTATTAAACATAACGACAATACGTATTTACGTAAAAAGTTCATAATTTATTTATTTATTAGTTTAAAATTGGTTTGTAAAATTGTACATATTTTTTACGCAATAAAACTAAACAATACTTTTACTGCTACAAAATTATTATGTAATTGTAAAGTGTTAATTTTATATTAGCACAATAAATAGGTAGCGTAAACGATAAACTTATTGCGTAAACGTTCAAAATATTTTTAAATAAACACATTACAACAAAAAGTTATACCTTTTTTTACTTCTATGTTATCCAAATTTTTATGTTATTTAACTTTCATGTGTGTTTTTGCTTCATGTAAAAATAGCAACAACTATCAGTCTCATTTTGAAGATCCCAAGTTGCTTATACAAACTGTCGAAAAACTAAACATGGTAATTTTAGATAACAATTTTACTCCGCCCGTAGCAACACGTAATTATGCGTATGCTACCATTGCTGCTTACGAAGCTTATAGTGCAGGTAATAAAAATTACAAAAGCCTAGGCGGACAAATAAGTGGTTTACCAATTATGCCCAAGCCCGATACTGCAAAAATTTATAATTTCGAATATGCAGCACTTATAGCTTTGTGCCAAGTAGGCAATGCGGTAACTTTTCCGGCAGGCTCATTAGATGATTGTATTAAACAATTAAATCATTTGGCTGATAGCGTTGGCATGCCAAGCGAAGTTTTAAATAATTCTATGGCTTTCGCCGATACCATATCAAATGTGGTTTTAAACTGGAGCCAAAAAGATAATTATTTACAAAGCCGCACAATGCCGGCTTATACCGTTACCAATACGGAAGGTACTTGGATACCTACACCAGCAGCTTATGCAAGCGCTGTTGAACCACACTGGGGGCAAATACGCACCATGGTTTTAGACAGCAGTAAACAGTTTTTACCTCCTCCACCTTATGTGTTCGATATTAAAAATAAAAAAAGTGCTTATTACAAAGAAGTGAAAAAACTAATTAAAGTATCAAAAAAACTAACCGACGAACAAAAGCATATTGCCTTATTTTGGGACGATAACCCTTTTAAACTAAATGTAATTGGCCATGCCATGTTTAGCACAAAAAAATTTTCTCCTCCTGGCCATTGGATGAACATTTGTGGTTTAGCTTCGATAAAATCTAAGGCAGATTTTGGTACCACACTCACAGGATATACCAAAACATCTATTGCGCTTTTCGATGCTTTTATTGCCTGTTGGCAAGCTAAATATATATACAATACCGCTCGCCCCGAAACCGTAATTAATAAATATTTCGATAAGGATTGGGTGCCTTTTATACAAACCCCACCCTTTCCCGAATATTCAGCAGGACATTGCACTATATCGGCCGCCGCCGCCGAGGCATTAAGCAATGTATATGGTAATAACTTTGCTTATACTGATACTTCGGAAGAAGCTTTTGGAATAAAAAGAAGGTCGTTTACTTCGTTTAGGCAAGCTGCCGATGAAAACATTGAGGCAAGATTTTATGGTTTAATACATTTTGAGTATTCTTGTGTTGCAGGCAATACATGTGGTAAAAAAATTGGAAATTTTGTAGTTGAAAAATTGCAAATGAAAGTTAATTAAAAATATGGTTTGGTACGAAGAGGAAGTAAAAAGTTTAGAAAAAAAAAATAAGGAAAATCTGCTGTTGCCTAAAACAGTGTTTTACGGAAGTTCATCTATAAGATTATGGGAAACCCTTACAGAGGATTTTAAAGATATTGATGCTGTAAATTTAGGTTTTGGAGGCTCAACTTTGGAGGCTTGCGTATGGTATTTTGATAGAATTATAGGGCCATATAAACCTAGTCGTATTATTATATATGCTGGCGATAATGACATAGGTGATGGTAAAAAACCCGAAGAGGTTTTTAGCTTTTTTAAACAGCTAGTAGCACATATAGAAAAGCATTATGGCGATATTGCCTGCTATTTTATTTCTATTAAACCAAGTATTATTAGATGGGAACTAATAGATAAAATTAAATACACCAATAAACTTATAGAAACACATATCATAAAAAGCAATAAAAATTGGCATTATATAAATATTTTTAATATAATGATTGATGAAAGCGGCTACCCCATTAAACAATATTTTGAATTAGATGGCCTACACCTAAATACGCAAGGTTACCAACTATGGAAACAAATAGTTGCAGCAGCCTTAAATACCTGTTGTACTAAACGTAATAAAAATTTAACTGCCTAGTATTTTTACATTTATAAATTTAAACAATTAATGGATAGAGCGTATCATAAATGGTTTAGCGCAGCAGTAAACAAAGAAATGGAGTTACTGGTGTTTGGCTATGCAGGTGCTACTGTTTTATTTTTCCCCACACGTGGTGCTCGCTTTTACGATTACGAAAATTGGGGTGTATTAGATAAATTGCATGATAAAATAAACTCGGGACAACTGCAAATATTTTGTGTGGATAGTATAGATAAGGAAAGTTTTTATTGTAAAGATAAATCACCCCAAGAAAAAATAGAACGACACTTACAATACGAAAATTATATTTTAAAAGAGGTAGTTCCGTTTATCAACAAAAAAAATCCTAAATCATATAAAATTGTAGCCGGCTGTAGTATGGGTGCTTTTCATGCTGTTAACATTGCTTTGCGCCATCCTAAATTATTTAACAAAGTAGTTGTTATGAGTGGCAGGTATGATTTGACTAAACAAATGGGCGATTTTAAAGATCTTTTTGATGGTTATTTTAACGATACAATATATTATAACTCGCCCAATCAATTTCTTTATAATCTTAGCGACAATAAAATTATCAATGCCATAAAAAAAATAGATATAACAATAGCCATAGGTGAAAACGATAGTTTTTTAGAAAACAATAAGCATTTTAGCCAAATTTTAAACCAAAAACAAATTTATCACAATTTTATAATTTGGAAGCAAGAAGCACATAAACCTCCTTTTTGGAGAGATATGGTGTATTTATATTTTTAATTATTTCCAATTATTGTTTTTTTACATTAATATTAGATGGTTTAGCTACATAATTTAAAATTGTGTTTTTCGCATAGAAAAAAAATATTACTATTGCGTACCAATAAAACATTCACAATTATTATGAACAAATTTCCTATTTTTTTATTTTCTGTTTTTTTTAATTCGCTTTGTTTTGCACAAAAAAGCGATAAAATTATTTTTAAAAGCGATGCTTATAGTATTTATGCCGACAGTGTAGTACAAGGCAATTTTGTTGCAAAAGCTATATCCGACAAGCAAATTACATCAACATACAAAAGCCCATCAAAAATAAATTTTGCGGCAAATATTAAATTTAAGTTTACTATAAACGGTAATTTAATAGAAATGAAAGCAGGCACCGACCATCATTATTTGGTTAAAAAAGATGGTGATGAAACTCCTATCATTAAATTTGGAAAAGAATTAAAGGAAAAATCTACCGATAAGTCGTTTTTAAAACCCGATACACGTTTAAAAATACGAGTTGATATGAGACATGTTCTTAAGGCGTTTAAAAATAAAGGTTTTTTTGTTACAAACGTAAAGGATACCATTTATAAAAAAGATTTTAAAACAGTATATGTAGGTGGCGAAACTACCCCCATGATTTGGAACTTTGAATTTTTATACAAAATACCAGAGTTAGAATTAAAAGACGACGATAAAAATGGCATTTACGAAACAACTGTTAACCTAAATCCAAGCGAAATACCTACTTGGAAACTTAGTAAAGATATTTCGGCTTTTCCGCAATATAAATCTAGCTATCCTATTTCTAATGCTATATATAATTTATCGTTGGAAGAAATGGAAATTGCCATTGAAAAAGATAGCACATTTAGAACTGGGTTAGATTGGCCAGGCGTGTGGACACGCGATATAAGTTATAGTATTTTGCTTTCAATGGCATATATGCAACCAAAAGTAGCCATGTATAGTTTATTAAAAAAAGTAAATGTTAATAACCGTATTATACAAGATACGGGTACAGGTGGATCTTATCCGGTTTCAACAGATAGAATGATTTGGGCAATTGCCGCCTGGGAAGTTTATAAAGTTACTGGAGATAAAAATTGGCTTAACAAAATTTATCCTATAATTAAAAACTCTATTGAAGACGATATTAATAATATTTACGACCCCAAAACTTTTTTAGCTAGGGGAGAATCTTCGTTTTTGGATTGGCGAGACCAAACCTATCCTAAATGGATGCAACCAGTTGATATTTATACATCACAAAATTTAGGCACCAACGCTATTCACTATAAAGCTATAATTGTTTTGGCTAATATAGCCGCCGAATTGAAATTAATAGGCGAAGAAATAAAATTTAAAAGATTTGCCGAAACTAAAAAAATTGCAATTAATAAACATTTATGGCTTCCCGAAAAAGGGTATTATGCACAGTTTCTTTACGGCCGAAATTATAAATCTATATCGCCAAAGGCCGAAGCCTTAGGCGAAGCCCTAGCCGTTTTGTTTAATGTAGCTAATGATGAAAAACAAAAAATTATAGTAGCTAACACACCAGTTACCGACTTTGGTATTCCGTGTATTTACCCACAAATACCTAATATTGGCCCCTATCATAATAATGGTATATGGCCTTTTGTACAATCGTATTTTGCACTAGCATCGGCAAAAGCGGGGAACGAAAAAGCTGTTTTAGAATCTATAAGTGCCATTTATAGGCCTGCAGCCTTGTTTTTAACCAATAAAGAAAACTTTGTTGCCGACAATGGCGATTTTTCAGGAACAGCTATTAATTCAAACAATATGCTTTGGAGCCTTTCGGGCAATTTAAGTTTGGTTCACAGGGTTTTGTTTGGTATTGATTTTACGTTGGATGGCTTGTTGTTTCAGCCAATTGTACCGAAGGCATTGGCCGATACACGCACACTTAACAATTTTAAATACCGAAATAGTATTTTAAATATTACTATGATGGGTTTTGGTAAAGTGCGCTTTGTACTGTTAAATAACGAATTACTTAAAAATAACCTAATACCAACCAATTTAACAGGCATACACGATGTTAAAATAGTTTTAACTAACGAAGTATCTAAAACCGATAGCATACATAAAGTGAGTAACGATTTTTCGCCTGAAATACCAGCCTTAACCCATAAAAACAACCTTTTAACCTGGAATAAATCTAAAGATGCCATAAACTATACGGTAATTAAAAATGGAGAAAAATTTAAAGAAACCATTAACCTTGAATTAGCGGTACAAGATAGCATTTACGCCGAATATCAAATTATTGCCCACAATGCTAAGGGTCAAAGTTCATTTGCATCGGAGCCATTACCTGTTTTTGGATTGCAGCCAGCATTAATTTACCAATTGGAAGATGGGGTAACCAAGTCAGATTTAAATTATAAAGGATATACGGGCAAGGGCTTTATAGAAATTAGTAAAACCAAAAACACAACTATTAAAATAACTATTAAAGTACCTTCAACAGGGGTGTATGCTATTGATTTTAAATATGCCAATGGAAATGGCGAGTTAGGGCAAAGTAATAAAGCTGCACTTAGAAATCTGTTGGTCGAAAATCGCGGTGTCGATACTATAGTTTTTCCTCAAAGAGGAGACAATGACTGGAATAATTGGGGATTTAGCAACGCAGCAAAAGTATTTTTGCCAAATAAACCTGTAGTTATGTCGTTAGTTTTTCATCCTTCGAACGAAAACATGAATATCGACGTTAACCAAGCTATGATAGATTATGTGCGCATTATTAAATTAGATTAAAGTTTAATAAATTGATGAATAAAATTTTTAGACAAAAGTTCTTTTTTGTGTTTTTATTTGCCTTTAGCATAATAACTCTCAAGCCAGTTTTTGCACAGCATAATCATGCATTTAGGCTAGCAAAATTGTTTAGCCATAATATGGTAATACAACGAAATGTACAAACCCCTATTTGGGGTTGGGCTAAGGCCGATAAAAAAATTACTATTCAATTAGCTTCTACAATAATAAATACCACAACTACAATTGATGGCAAGTGGTTGGCTTACCTGCCCGCACAAAAAGCTGGTGGACCTTACACATTAAAAATTTATAACAATATTGATACTATAAAAATTAATAATGTTTTGGTTGGCGATGTCTGGCTAGCCTCTGGCCAATCAAATATGGGCTGGCAACTAAGTTGGGGAGTAAATAATAAAGACGAAGAAATTAAAAATTCAACAAACCCTAACATTCGTTTTTTTACCGTAGCCGACGATTTAAATAACAAGCCACAGCCTGATGTAAGTGGTGGAGAATGGGTAGAAAGCAATCCACAAACATCGCCACAGTTCTCCGCATTGGCATATTTTTTTGCAAGAGATTTACAAAAAGAATTAAATGTGCCTATAGGAATTATACATTCATCGTGGGGTGGTACTAAAATAGAAAGCTGGATGAGTGCTGAAATGCTACAGAAAATCCCCGAATATAAGCATAGCATAAATCAACTTTTACTTGATTCTACTAACTTCGATAATGGTTTCGAAAATTTTAACGAAAGCAATAAAATCCGCGACAGCATTATAAAGTTTTCTGATAATGGAATTAAACAACAGGTATATAAGCCCGAATACAACGACAGCTCGTGGGATACCATAAAACTGCCAGCCAAACTAAGCGATGCCGGCATAAAAAATTTTTATGGCTACTGCTGGTTTCGTAAAACCATTAGCATCCCGGAAACGGATATAAATAAAAACATAATTTTAAATTTTGGAGAAATTACCAGCGAAAATATATGCTATGTAAACGGCATAGAAGTACAACGCCAAAACCAAAACCCAACTGTACAATATTTAGTTCCATCCAACATTTTAAAATCGGGTAATAACCAAATTACTATGCGAGTGCTTGCCCGCTGGGGAGTGGGAGGTTTTGATAGTGAAGCACAATATTTATATGCACAATCCGAAGATAAAAAATTTATAATTTCCTTGGCGGGATGGTGGAAATACAACCAAAACATAGAACCTAAAACTAGTGAGTGGATAGAATATTACAATTTACCTACCTATATTTACAATGCTAAAATTGCTCCATTATTCCCTTATAAGTTAAAAGGCATTATATGGTATCAGGGAGAATCCAATGTTAATAATCCTAAAGGCTATCAAAATTTATTTACAATACTTATACACCAATGGCGTTGTAATTTTAACCAACCCAACTTACCTTTCATTTATGGTCAGTTAGCTAATTATGGTACAAAAGTTTTACTGCCCGAAGAAAGCAATACATCTTTAATACGTAACGCACAATTGCAATCACTTACCATTCCACATACAGCCATGGTTGTAAATATTGATTTAGGTACCGATGGCGATGTACATTTTAAAAATAAACAAACCAGTGGACAGCGTTTTGCATTGGCTGCTTTGACTTTAGCCTATAAAAAAAACAACACTTATGTTACCCCAGTTTTTAAATCCGCAAAAGCCCAAGGAAATAAAATACTATTGTCTTTTTCGGCAAATACACTGGGTTTTAAAACTAAAAATAACCAACTGTTAAAAGGCTTTGCAATTAAAACCGGCAATGGTAAATACGTATGGGCTAATGCCAAAATTCAAGGAAAACAAATTTTAGTTTGGGCCAATACTATTACAAAACCCTCGGCCGTACAATACGCTTGGGGCAATAATCCGGATGGTAATTTACAAACACTTCATAGCTTACCTGTCTCACCATTTAAAACCGATTAATCCATAAGCCAATCATTTGTTTTGAAAATGTGGTTTTTTTATTTATTTTTAAAATCCTATTAAACTATCAAAGCTTTTAATCAATACAATGAAATTAATTTTTTACGCATTTAGCTTATCTTTTGTATTATTTTCTTGTAATAAAAAAGAGCAACCCCTTTATCGCGAAATATCAAGCAGCGAAAGCGGTATAATTTTTAATAATTTTATAACCGAAAGTAATGCAATGAATGCCATAAATAACGATTATTTATACTTTGGAGGTGGTGTGGGTGTGGGCGATTTTAACAATGATGGTTTAACTGATATTTTTTTAGTGGGCAATATGGTACCTTCTAAGTTGTACTTAAATAAAGGCAAACTAAAGTTTGAAGATATTACTTTACAATCAGGCATTTCAACAAATAACCCTTGGAATAATGGTGTAAGTGTAGTTGATATTAATAATGATGGCTTGCTTGATATTTATATATCCTCTTTAAAAGTTAATTTGAACTCCCCTAAAAAAAATCTCTTATATATAAATCAAAAATCAAAAAACGGTGTACCCATTTTTAAAGAAATGGCCGAAGAATATGGCTTAGCTGAAACAAGCAGTATAAATATGGCCAATTTTTTTGATTATGATAATGATGGCGATTTGGATGTTTTTCAGCTCGTAAACCAATTCAATCAAGATGTAAATGTTGTACTGCCTATTATAAATGATGGTACAGCACCCAGTACCGATAAATTATATCAAAACAACTGGGACTCTACATTAAATCATCCTGTTTTTACTGATGTAAGCAAAAAAGCAGGAATAATATTCGATGGTTTTGGATTAGGTGTAAATATTGTTGATATTAACGAAGATGGGTGGAAAGATATATATATAAGTAATGATTATGTATCTAACAACTTGTTATATATAAACAATAAAAATGGCACTTTTTCTAATAAAGCAGCAACATATTTTAAACATACGAGCAGGCATGCAATGGGAAACGATGCCGCCGATATAAATAATGATGGTTTGGTTGATATAATAGAATTAGATATGTCGCCCGAAGATAACCAACGTATTAAAATGATGTACGCTATGAATAGTTATGATTTTAAACAAAAAATGGGTGAAATGGGGTATATACGGCAAAATATACATAACACATTACAACTTAACGGAGGCTACAAGGTTTTAGAAAACGACAGTATTGGCGAACCCGTTTTTAGTGAAATTGCTTACTTTAGCGGTGTAGCACAAACAGATTGGAGTTGGGCGCCCCTTTTAATTGATGTTGATAATGATGGCTTTAGAGACTTAATGGTTACCAATGGCTTGCCGAAAGATATTATCGATTTGGACTTTATGTCGTATCGAAAAAACTCAGACCCTAAAACACTTATTGCAGACGTACTAGATCGGATACCTTCTATCAAATTATCAAATTATATTTATAAAAATAATGGAAATTCAACTTTTACCGATAATACTTTAAAATGGGGTTGGCAAAAACCTACATTTTCTGCGGGAATGGCTTACGCCGATTTGGATAACGACGGAGATGTAGATATAGTAATTAACAATACTAATATGGAGGTATCGTTACTTGAAAACACATTAAATGAAATCAAAAGCGATAGCACTAACTATATACGCATAAATCTGGTGGGTAACAACACAAATATAAACGGAATAGGAACCAAGCTACATATATATTATCAAGGTAAACAACAAATTTATGAATGCAACCCTTACCGTGGATATTTATCATCTGTAGAAAACGTAGCACATTTTGGAATTGGTAAAGCTACTACTATTGATAGTATAGTAGTAAAATGGCCTAATTTTAAAACTCAAAAATTAAGCAATATTAAAGCTAATCAATTACTTTCAATTAATTATGAAAAAGCAGTAACCGAAAAACTTGCTAATAAATCAATGTATGTAAATAATACTTGGTTTACCAATATTACCAAAACTACAGAGCTAAATTTAATCTCCTCAGAAGTTAACTTCGTTGATTTTAATGTTCAGCGTTTAATTCCACGTAAACTTTCTCAGCAAGGCCCCTCATTAGCTTCCGCCGATTTTAATGGAGATGGTTTAGCAGATTTAATCGTAGGTGGCGGTTATCCAAATAACCCTACATTATATTTACAATCATCAACTGGTAAATTTGTACAGAAAAGCTTTTTACCAAAAATCAAAAGCCGAATAAGCGACGATATGGGAATTTGTATTTTTGATGCCGACGGCGATGGAGTGTTAGATATATACATTGCAGCTGGTAGTAATCAAAACCTGCCGGGCTCCAAAGACTATACCGACAAATTTTATTTAAACGACGGAAAGGCAAATTTTAAAGAAATTACAGCCGCAATACCTACAAACACAACAAGTAAAAGTTGCGTAAAAGCAGCCGATTACGATTTAGATGGCGATTTAGATTTATTTATAGGAGGGCGTGTATTACCTGGAGTTTACCCACAACCTGTTAGCAGTATAATTTTAAGAAATGATAGCAAGAAAGGCAATGTTGTATTCACTGATGTAACCGATGAAATAGCATCTACACTTAAAAACTTTGGTTTAGTATGCGACGCCACCTGGACAGATATTAATAACGATGGGTTAATGGATTTGATTGTGGTTGGCGAGTGGTTGCCAATTTCTATTTTTAAAAATATTGGGGGTAAATTTTCCCTTGTAGAAACTAATTTTGCTAGCCAAAATGGCTGGTACAACAGTATTGCAGCTGGAGATTTAGATAACGATGGAGATATAGATTATGTGGTTGGTAATTTTGGAAAAAATAGTTATTATAGAACATCGGATAAGCACCCAATAAGTTCATATTCCAAAGATTTCGACGATAATGGTAGTTATGATGCCATATTTAGTAATTGGCTACCATCAACGCCTCATGGTAGTTTATTAGAATATCCTACAGCTAGTCGCGATGAAATAATTAGAGAACTATCATATCTTAAAAATAAATTTCCAAATTTTTCTACCTATGCAAAATCAACAATGAGTCAGGTATTTACACCTGATGAATTAAATTCTTCGCTGAAATTATCTATGCATACTTTTGCTACCTCGTGGGTAGAAAACAAAGGTAATATGCAATTTGAAGTTCATCAACTACCTTTGCAAGCCCAATTAAGTAATATTAACGGTATAGTAATAAATGATTTTGATGGTGATGGAAATTTAGATATTGCTTTAAGTACTAACGATTATGGTACTTCTCCAATGTTAGGTCAAAACGATGCAATGAACGGATTAGTTTTAAAAGGTAATGGAAATGGAAAATTTAACCCATTAACCATTATGCAAAGTGGATTGTACATACCATTTAACGGCAAAGCTTTAATTAATACCATAGTTAACAATATACCTACATTAGTAGCCACACAAAATGCGGGTAAAGTATTACTTTTTAAAAACAAAAAATATAATGGAAAAGTTTTAAAACTTAATAAAAACGATGTTTATGCAATAATCGCATTAAAAAATGGCAAAAAAAGAAAAGAAGAATTTACGTATGGATCATCCTATTTATCGCAATCATTAAGATTTTTGCTGCTCAACAATAACATAAAAGAGGTACAAATTTTTGACAATAAAAATCAAAATCGCAAATTTACTAACTAATATGGCTCTAAAAAATCTAATAAAAACTCTCATTCTTATACCCGCATTATTAATTAGTGTGGCTTGCAATTTTAAAAAATCAAATATTGCAAATATTGATTACCAAAATTTACAAACCCTTTGCGTAAATAGGCTTACAGATGTGGTAGTTCATGATATTTTTAATCCACCCGTTGCTAGTAGAATTTACGCTTACAGTAATTTAGCTTATTACGAAGCTTTGCGATACAAAAATAAAGATGCCATTTCTATAACTCAAAAAATGAATGGATTTATATTAATGCCAAAACCTATGGTGGGTAAAAACTATAACTATAATTTAGCGGCAGTTAAAGCTTTTTTTAAAGTAGCTAAATTACTTACTTTTTCTAAAGACAGTTTAATAGAAACGGAAAATAAGCTATTAAGTAAGTTTAAAGCCGAGCTTACTGATGATATATATATTAATTCTATCGCATTTGGCGATACCATTGCAGCAACTATACTTAAAAGAAGTGCAAACGACAATTATAAAAAAACTAGAGGAATGTCAAAATATACCGTTAGTAGTAATAGTGGTTATTGGCAACCTACCCCACCCGATTATTTTGATGCTATTGAACCGCATTGGGATATTATCAAACCTTTTATGCTCGATTCGGTAAGCCAGTTTGCTCCGCCCCCACCACCATTATATAGTTTAAATCCTAAAAGTTTATATTATAAAGAACTTATGGAAACTTATAATTTTGTAAAATTTAAAACTTTACAACAAGATACCATAGCACAATATTGGGACGATAACGCTTTTGTTACCCAACACGATGGACATTTAACTTACGCTAGTAAAAAAACCACACCGCCAGGTCATTGGCTGGGTATAGTTTCTATTTTAAGTAAACAACAAAACACAAATGAATTTGTAACAGCTAAAGCCTATGCTTTAGCATCAGCAGCAATGTTCGACGGGTTTATAACTTGCTGGATTGAAAAATTTAAAACTAAAACAATAAGGCCTATAACGGTAATTCAAGAAAATTTAGACAGATATTGGAAACCAATTCTTCAAACTCCGCCTTTTCCAGAATATATTAGCGGACATAGTGTTATCTCTAGTGCTGCTGCCACAATTTTAACCCATATTTATGGTGATAACTTAACATTTACAGATACTACCGAAATGAAATATCTAGGGTTAAAGCGTAACTTTAATTCAATAAATATGGCGGCTACAGAAGTAGGGATGAGTAGATTATATGGTGGAATACATTATCGGTCGGCCATAAATGAAGGTGCAAAACAAGGTATATTAATTGGTAATCTATATATTAACAAGATAAATTAATTAAAAATAATGTTATAATAAAACCAAAACTTGCCAATATAATAACAATTAAAAATAACTAAAAGCTATACTTTTATTAATCAATAATTGATTATGTTGAAAACATTACTCAAAGCTATATTTATTATTATTGAAAAATTTTTATTAAACCAATTATTTAATTTTAAAAACAAAAAAATGAAAAAAAAATTACTAAAAGCTGGCTTTGGTTTGGCTTTATTTACGTTTGCTCTAGGAGTAAATAAAACTAATGCGCAAATAATATCTGCGTACGAAAATTTTGATTATACAGTAGGAACAGCCTTTACTGGTCAAAATGGTGGTGCAGGTTGGGCTGGTCCATGGACTGGCGGTGGCGGATCAAACGCACAAGTTGTAGCTGGTAATTTAACAGGTTCTGTTGGAGCTACAGCTGATGTTCGTGGCTCATGGGGTGCTGCTTCTTTTAGAAGCATAGTAAAAACTTTTGATCCCGGGGATGTACTTTGGGTAAGGTTTGCCATGCAAAATACTTCACCGAATAGTGGAACTGGTTTAACTTTCCATGGATCTCCTGAAATGGCTTACTTCGGTGATACAGGTAATGGTGGTATATTTGGTACAGGTAGTGCAAATTTAAATGAGGATGGTACTGGTGGCCCAGGAGATGTTCGAGCTTTGGGTGTTAATACAGGTGATTTACATACCTATCTTATAAAAATGACTGGAACGCCAACTCCAAATACTGTAAGACTTGATGTATGGGTTGATTACCTTGGAACTACGCCGCCATTGGTTGATACTGATCCTACATTTGGTTATACTTGTTACAGAAATGCAACTTATAATTTTATTAGAGTAAGAATAAATAGTGATAATGGTGCCTTTTTTGATGGTTTAAGACTTTCTTCTACTTATTTCGCTCCAGATGATTATTTATTGCCTTTAAGTCTTACCTCACTTAACGCAAAATCTACTGCAGGCGGTAACTCAGTAACTTGGTCATACACAAGTAACGATAAAGTAGCTTCTATATCTGTATTAAGAAAAGATAAATCAGGCGAATTTGTTTCAATTGCAACATTAGGGGCTAATGCAACATCTTTCACTGATGCTAATCCTTTAGAGGGAACAAATTATTACAAATTATCATCTAAAGATACAGATGGTTCGGTTACAAATTACGACTTAGTTGCTTCTGCAAAAGGTTTTGATATTCAACCAACCTTTTTCCCTAACCCAGCAACTGGCGGTGTAGTAAACGTTGTTGCAGGTAGCGGTACAGTAAAATCAGTTTCAATATTTGATTTATCAGGTAGAAAAGTTGCTTCTAAAGTTGGTGCCGGTGCTGTAAATACTTCATCTTTAGTAAAAGGAGTTTACATTATTGAAATAGCTGGCGAAAACGCTTCAACTAGAAGCAAGTTAGTAGTTGAATAATAATTAAAATATAAATTTTTTTAAAAGGTATCAAACTAATGTTTGATACCTTTTTTGGTTATAAGGGTTTTTATATATACTTTCGGTGTCCAATTAAAAAACAATTATTATACAATTCATAATGAAATTATTTTTAAAACTTAGTGTAACTTTATTTTTTAGTTTAAATTTTTATACTGCTAAAGCTCAAATTAACCAACAAAATCCCATGTTATTATGGTATAAGCAGCCGGCTCCTCAAAAAGATTCAATCCCTTATGGCAAAGATTTAACTCCCAATAAATGGGGAACTATAAATGGGTGGGATTATGCTTTGCCTATTGGTAACGGTAGGTTAGGTGCTATGATATTTGGTGGTGTAAACCACGAACGTATTCAGCTAAACGAAGAAACACTTTGGGGTGGGTTTAAAGTAACAGGCGATAACCCAAAATCGGGAGGTTCTTTAAACCAAATAAGAAAATTATTATTTGATTATAAAATAGAAGATGCTACAAAATTAGCCGAAAAAACTTTTTTAGGTATTCCTGGATTTTTAGATTCTTACCAATCACTTTCCGATTTATATATTGACGACATAAATCCCAAAAAAAATTATAGTAATTATTACCGTGAATTAAATATTGACTCGGCAATAGCCAAAGTTACTTTTAATGCCGACGGCAAAATGTTTACGCGAGAAATGTTTGCCTCGCACCCTAACCAAGTTATAGTTATTAAATATAGCTGCAATGAACCAGGTGGTCTAAATTTACAGCTATCAATGAACCGTGAGCGTGATGCAAAAACTTACAGTATAGATAATGACAATACTACTCTAATACAATCGGGGCAAATTACCGCTTACGATTCTATTGCAAAACTTAATAAAGGCTTAAAGTTTCAAACACAGCTAAAGGTTTTAAATTCAGGAGGTTTTTTAACATCAAAAGATGGCTTATTAACCATTAAAAATGCCAAAGAGGTAATAATTTTGGTAGTTGCTGCCACCAATTATTACGGAGAAAACCCCGCAGTGTTATGTAACAATTATTTAAAAAAAGTTGAAGGCATATCCTACCAAAAACTAAAACAAAATCATGTAAACGATTATGCCCCATTGTTTAGTAGAACAAAAATTAAACTAGGAAATAATAAAGCCTTAGATTTACCTACCGACGAAAGAATAGCCAATGCAACAAAAGGAATTTATGATACTTACCTATCAGAACTTGCCTATAATTTTGGCAAATACATTTTAATATCAAGCTCTCGCTCGGGCGATTTACCTGCCAACTTACAGGGTTTATGGTGCCAGCACAATGTGGCTCCTTGGAATTCGGATTACCATGCCAATATAAATTTACAAATGAATTATTGGGGTGCCGAAGTAAGTAATTTGCCCGAATGCCATTTACCCTTGTTTGATTTAATAGATTCGGTAGCTATACCAGGTGCAAATACCGCTAAAACAAGTTATAACGCAGGTGGTTGGTTAATGCACCACGCCACCGATGCTTTCTGGCGCACTTCGCCAGTAGATGGCTCGGTAGTGGGAATTTGGCCATTTGGCGGCGCATGGCTAACAAGACATTTATGGGAACATTACTTATATACAAACGATAAAAAGTTTTTGCAATCTAGGGCTTACCCTTTAATGAAAGGCTCAGCACAATTTATGCTAGATTTTCTTGTTAAAATGCCAAAGGGATTACCATTTGAGGGGAAATGGGTAACCAATCCTTCGCACTCGCCCGAAAATGCTTACCAAGATGCCGATGGCGTCCAATCTATGTTTACCTACGGTGCTACCATGGATTTACAAATTATACACGATTTATTTACCAATTGTATGCAAGCCATTGATGTCATAAACGGGAAAACAGGAAATTTTGATCTAGCATTTAAGGCACAAATGCAAAAAACTTTAGATAATTTAGTTCCGTTACAAATAAGTAAAAAAACGGGTAAAATTCAAGAATGGATAGTGGATTACAAAGAATTAGAATTAGGGCATCGTCATTTTTCGCACTTATATGCCGTATTTCCGGGCAATCAAATAACGGTAGAAAAAACCCCTTTATTGGCGAAAGCCGCCGCATTAACTATTGATGCAAGGCTAAAGGGAAACCCTAATGCAGCAGTAGATGAAGCAACGAATAAATACCCAAGTTTTGATAGTTACATAAACGGTGACGGTGGTGGCAATTGGCAACGTAGTTGGTTAACAGCACTTTGGGCTAGGTTAGGCGATGGAGAAAAAGCTTTTGATAGCCATAAAAAACAATTTAACAACATTATAATGCCAAATTTACTGGGCGATGGTAGGGTACAAGTTGATGGTAGTATGGGTTTAACCGGTGCAGTAACCGAAATGCTGTTACAAAGCCACGAAGGATATATCCATATATTACCCGCTTTACCAACCGAATGGGAAACAGGTTTTATAACTGGTATAAAAGCTAGAGGAGGATTTGCCGTAGATATTAATTGGAAAGACAGCAAAATAAATACACTTAAAATAAAATCTGATAATGGAAATTTATGTAATTTAAAACTTCATAATAGCAAAGTAATTAAGATTACATCGGCTAATAAGCCTGTAAAATTTGTGGTTAATAAAAATAATATAGTGTGTTTTAAAACCACAAAAAATAAAAATTATTCAATAATTACCGAATAGTTATTCCATTAACTTCATCTATTAATTTTTACAAAGTCTCAATACTATGAATAATTTAGTAACCGTTTGGCAAGAAACCGTTTCTATACCTACTTACCCAATTGGCAAAGCCGAAAAAAACCCCATATTTTTAGAAAAAAGAGTATATCAAGGCAGTAGTGGCGTGGTTTACCCTCACCCTGTAGTCGAAAAAATAAGCGATACCAAAATTAATAAAGATTACAATGCACTTTTTATAGAGAACGAATACATTAAAGTAATGATATTGCCCGAACTAGGTGGGCGAATACAAATGGCTTACGATAAAGTACAGCAACGCCATTTTATTTATTATAACCAGGTGATAAAACCAGCATTGGTAGGTTTAACAGGTCCTTGGATTTCGGGTGGGATTGAGTTTAATTGGCCGCAACATCACCGACCATCTACTTTTAATGCTATTGATTATGAACTAAAAGAAAATGAAGATGGCAGTAAAACCGTGTGGGTAAACGAAGTTGAGCTGATGTTTCGCACCAAAGGCATGGTAGGTTTTACACTTTACCCTGGCAAGGCATACATTGAAATTACTGGAAAATTATATAATAGAACCCCTTTTGCGCAAACTTTTTTATGGTGGGCAAACCCTGCTGTTAAGGTAAACGATGATTATCAATCGGTTTTCCCGCCCGATGTAAATGCGGTTTTTGATCATGGAAAACGCGATGTTTCAGATTTCCCCATAGCCACAGGCACTTATTACAAAGTAGATTATAGCCCGGGGACCGATATATCGAGGTATAAAAACATACCCGTACCCACATCGTATATGGCCATAAAATCTAAATACGATTTTATGGGTGGATACGAACACGATAGCCAAGCTGGATTGCTTCATGTGGCAAATCACCATACATCGCCTGGTAAAAAACAATGGACTTGGGGCAACAGCGATTTTGGACAAGCCTGGGACCGTAATCTTACCGACGAAGATGGCCCTTACATAGAGTTGATGACGGGAATGTTTACCGATAACCAACCCGATTTTTCGTGGATAAACCCACAAGAGGAAAAAATATTTACCCAATATTTTATGCCTTACAGCAAAGTAGGCATGGTAAAAAATGCCACCAAAGAAGCTATGGTAAATATTGAGCTACACCAAAATGTATTGCACATTAAAGTTTACGCCACCGCTTTATATCCCAATGCAAGCATTATTTTAAAGCAAAACGGAAATATCGTTTTCCAAACCGAAGCAGATATTTCGCCAAATGCAGTATATGAAAATGAAATAGATTTGGCTGTTGCCGATATCAATTCTTTAGCCATAATTGTTAATACTGCCCAAGGGCAAAGCTTGGTAAGCTACCAACCCGAAGTGCAAACTAACCCCGAAACACCAAAAGCAGCGCAGCCCGCAAAAGCACCAAAAGATATTGAAAGTACCGAATTATTGTATCTAAATGGCCTACATTTAGAACAATACAGGCATGCAACCTATTCGGCAAAAGATTATTATGAAGAGGCTTTACGCCGAGATACTAGTGATGTACGGAATAACAATGCCGTGGGATTATGGTATTTGAAAAGAGGAAAATTTGCTCAAGCCGCACCTTATTTTGAAACTGCCATAACCACACTTACCCTACGCAATCCCAACCCTTACGATGGCGAACCTTATTATAATTTAGGTTTAGCATTAAAATTACAAGGGAAATTGGACGATGCCTACGAAGCATTTTATAAAAGTACTTGGAACCATGCGCAACAACATGTAGGCTTTTTTGCATTAGCTACCGTTGCGGCAGCACAAAATAAAATAGAAGAAGCACTAAAACTTGCTCAACAATCGTTGGTTCAAAACTGGCATAGCCATTCAGTAAGACATTTAATCGTTGTTTTATTTCGCAAAAACAATCAGCCTGAAAAGGCATTAAAAATTGTTAATGAATCTATTGAAATAGATGCTTTTAATTTTGCGTGTTACTTCGAACATTACCTCCTATTAAAAGAAGCAAATAATAATCAAGAAGCATTTTTGGTAATAAATAAATTAAAAAGTTTAATGCGCAACTATGTACATAACTATATAGAATATGCTTTAGACTATGCCAATGCAGGTTTTTATACCGAAGCCATTGCTTTTTTAGAAATTTATGCAACTGAAAATGAACTTATAAACCCGATGGTGTATTATTACATTGGGTATTTTAACAGCAAGCTTGGCAATGTAGATTTATCGTTAAACAGCTACAAAAAAGCTGCCGTACAACCATCAGATTATTGTTTCCCGCACCGAATTGAAGACGTTGCCGTTTTACAAGATGCCATTTTACAAAATCCTACCGATGCAAAAGCACCCTATTATTTAGGTAATTTTTGGTATGATAAAAGACAATATTCCGACGCTATCGAATGTTGGGAAAATTCCGTTGCTAAAGATGCTAACTTTGCCACCGTTTTTAGGAATCTATCATTGGCATATCATAATAAACAAAACGATATACCCAAAGCAATTACAGCTTTAGAAACAGCTTTTAGTTTAGATACTACCGATGCGAGGGTGCTAATGGAACTTGACCAATTGTACAAAAAAACAAATAGTTCAATAGAGAAACGTTTAACTCTTTTACAAAAATATCCTGATTTGGTGAACAATAGGGATGATTTGTACCTCGAAAAAATTACTTTACTTAATAGTTTAAATAATTTTTCGGAAGCCGAATCACTTGTAAGTTCTAGTCAGTTTCATCCTTGGGAAGGTGGCGAAGGAAAAGTATTAGGGCAGTTTTTGTGGGTAAATATTGCTTTAGCCAAACAAGCTATACTTAATAATAAGTTTGAAACTGCTTTAGAATTATTATCAAAAACCGACCAATATCCACATAATTTAGGCGAAGGAAAATTATATGGCGCACAAGAAAATGATATAGAATATTTTAAGGCTTGCGCTTTTGCAGGATTAGGACAATCCGCCCAAGCGAAAACCTATTTTAACAATGCTACCCAAGGCATAAGCGAACCTGTACAAGCTATATTTTATAACGACCCACAACCCGATAAAATATTTTACCAAGGCCTAGCTTGGTTAAAATTAAACGAAAAGGTAAAAGCCGATAAAATTTTTAACCGTTTAATTGAGTTTGGTAACCAACATATTGACAGAGAAGTAAAGCTAGATTATTTTGCTGTTTCACTTCCCGATTTATTGGTTTTCGACCAAGATTTAAACCTTAAAAATAAAATACATTGTTTGTATTTAAAAGGCTTAGGCAACTTAGGGTTAGCTAACTACGATGAAGCCGAAAATTTGTTTACCCAAATATTAACCCTCGATGTAAACCACCAAGGTGCAATGGTGCATTTAGGTATGGTTACTTTTATACAAAACACTCAAAATATTAATTAACTATGACCCAAACTGCACAATATAACAATAGCTACATTTTAGGAATTTCATTCATTTCAGCTTTAGGGGGCTATTTATTTGGGTTTGATTTTGCCGTAATTACAGGTGCATTGCCCTTTTTGCGTACCGTATTTGGTTTAAGCGCTTGGTGGGAGGGTTTTTTAACTGGTTCATTAGCATTGGGTTGTATTGTAGGTACATTAATAGCTGGCAATATTGCCGATAGGCTTGGGCGAAAACCAGGTTTAATGTTTGCCGCCATTATATTTGCACTTTCATCATTAGGCATGGCTTTCGCCGATACTTTAACGGTTTTTGTAGCTTTTAGATTTATGGCTGGTATTGGGGTGGGTATGGCATCAATGCTAAGCCCGCTTTATATTGCCGAAATTTCGCCTGCTAGTGTGCGTGGCCGTAATGTTGCCATTAACCAATTAACCATAGTAATTGGTATTTTAGTAACCAATATTGTTAATTATAATTTGGCCGATAATGGCCCCGAAGCTTGGCGATGGATGTTTGGCCTTGGTGCAATACCTGCTGTTTTGTTTTTGGTAGGATTAATATGGCTGCCCGAAAGCCCAAGGTTTTTGGTAAAAGTGGGTAAATTAGAAAAAGCACAAAGGGTATTAAATAAAATCGGAAATATAACTTTTGCCAACAATACGCTAAACGATATTAAAAAGTCTTTTGCAGGCGATACACAAAAACAAAGTTATGCGGCCGTATTTGCTAAAAACGTACGACCAGCAGTTGTGATAGGGATTACCCTAGCTGTTTTTCAGCAATTGTGTGGTATAAATGTTGTTTTTAATTACACCTCCACTATTTTTGCAGCATTAGGCGCAAGCCTTAACGAGCAATTATTTGAAACGGTATCCATAGGAATTGTAAACTTAGTTTTTGCTTTAGTGGCAATGTGGCAGGTAGATAAGTTGGGACGCAAGCCATTAATGCTTTTTGGTTCGGGAGCATTGGCTATTTTATACGTTGTACTTGCCATATTATTAAAAAATCAAGCAGCTACTATTTACGTTTCTATTATTGTTTTGGCAGCCATAGCTGTTTATTCAATGTCGTTAGCCCCTGTAACATGGGTATTAATTTCCGAAATTTTTCCTAATAAAATTCGAGGGTTAGCTACATCAGTAGCTGTAGTTTCTTTGTGGGCAGCCTATTTTATTTTGGTATTTACGTTTCCTATTTTAGCGGAACAAATTGGTACTTATGGTCCTTTTTGGCTATATGCCGTTATTTGTATTTTAGGTTTTATTTTCATTAAAATAAAAGTAAAAGAAACAAAAGGAAAAACACTAGAGGAAATAGAAACTATATAATTTTTATTTAGAAATATTTTTTCAAAATCGAAATAGCTTGTTTTAAAAATATCAAAGGCATTAAGTAGTAGCAATAATACCTTTCCTATGCCTTATAAAATTGTTAAAAACTAATATTTACATGGTAGCTAATTTATTAATCATAAATTGCAGGAATATTTAAAGATATTGCTTGAGTTATGATTTTATCAGTAACTAGTAAAAAAAAATCCTAAATAAAATTAGATAATAAGCATTAGCTATTTCCTTTAAAATTATGTTTATAAGATAATTGCAATAGTAAAACAAACAGGAAACCCGTTGCCCGAAGCCCTAAAGCCCGAAGCAAAGAAAAAATGTTAGATAAATTAGAAGCAATTAAACAGCGCAGAGATGATGTTGAAAGGGAACTAAGCAACCCTGATGTGACAAAAGATATGAAGCGTTATGCCCAATTAAACAAAGAATATAAAGATTTAGGTTTAGTTGTTGAGGAATATTTTAAATACAAAAACGTATTGAGCAATATTGAGGCTAATAAAGATATATTGGCTTTAGAAAAAGACCAAGAGATGCGTGAAATGGCCAAAGAAGAAATAGATCTTTTGCTACCTGAAAAAGAGGAATTAGAAGCCAAAATTCGTTTAATGCTAATTCCGAAAGAAATGGGCGATGAAAAAGATGCTATTATGGAAATTAGAGGAGGCACAGGTGGCGACGAAGCGGCAATTTTTGCAGGTGATTTATACCGAATGTACACCCGCTATTGTGAAGGGCGTGGGTGGCGTACCGAAACCATGGAGGTTACCGAAGGTACCAATGGCGGATACAAAGAAGTAATATTTAAGGTAATTGGAGAAGATGTGTATGGCGTTTTAAAATACGAATCGGGTGTACACCGTGTACAACGTGTACCCGATACCGAAACGCAAGGAAGAGTACATACATCGGCGGCATCGGTGGCGGTATTGCCTGAGGCCGAAGAAGTTGATGTACAAATAAACCCCGCAGATGTTGATTTACAAACATCACGTTCTGGTGGTGCAGGAGGGCAAAATGTTAATAAAGTAGAAACTAAAGTGCAGCTTACCCACCGCCCAAGTGGCATTGTAGTAGTATGTCAGCAGGAAAGATCGCAATTAGGCAACCGAGTGATTGCTATGGAAATGTTACGCAGTAAATTATACGAACGTGAATTGGCCAAACACAATGAAGCTATTGCCAGTAAACGTAAAACAATGGTATCAACAGGCGATAGGTCTGCAAAAATACGTACTTATAATTACCCTCAAGGGCGAGTTACCGAACACCGTGTGGGCTTAACGCTTTATAATTTAACAGCAGTTATGGATGGTGCGCTTGCCGAAATTTTAGATGCTTTACAATTTGCCGAAAATGCCGAAAAGTTAAAAGAAGGCTCGGTTCTATAAATTTTATTTTATTTTATTTTGCTTTGCAAGTTAGAAACCCTATGTTTGCAGTCCTGTATTGGAAACGACACAGTAAAACGGAGTGGTAGTTCAGCTGGTTAGAATGCCTGCCTGTCACGCAGGATGTCGCGGGTTCGAGTCCCGTCCATTCCGCTAAAATCCTCAGATTTAATTATCTGGGGATTTTTTGGTTTTAACGTTTTTCGTGGCGTTCAGCTGGTTAGACTGTCCCGATTTTTCATCGGGAAGGTCGCGGGTTCGAGTCCCGTCCATTCCGCAAAAGCCTTTAAGTGAAAACTTAAAGGCTTTTTTGTTAATAAGAAATTATGTTATAACGCATGGTTCTCTGTGAGAGAGCCCGCTTAGACATAAAAACAAAGCTAATATTGCCAAAATGGGTATGCAATACGACTTTGATAAAGTAGAGCTATCCTATCAAGAAAAGCAGCAGTTGGCAGATGAACAACTTAAACAACAATCATTGCAATTAGCTTTAAACAAAGCAGAATTACAAAAAGGTCTACAGCTTTAAAACATCCAAAAAATATCTACACAAAATGAGAAATTAGTAAATAGAGAAAAGCAAAAACAACTACTGATTGCCAAAAACAATGAAAGGCTTCAATTAGGAAAGATATAAGCTTTATCACAGGCGCAAAAACTGGGTAAACTTGAATTAAATCATCTTTGGTTATTTGGAATTTTAGTGGTTGTTACTTTAATATTAATTTTAGTTTATTTGTTAAATTTATATAGAATTAAGTAGTTAAGGTTTTAAAAAACTCTTCAAATACAAAAAGCAGAATAAACTAAACTATCAATAGCAGCTTTCTGAAAGTGAATTGAAAGTTACACGTTCGCAAATGAACCCGTACTTTATTTTCAAGGTACTCAATTCTATTGAAGCATACATTATGGAAAATGATAAAAACTGCATCATAAAGTGCCCAAAACACGTGTCGAAAGTGTTAAAGAAAAATCAATGGGTATAGAATCTATTAAAGAAAGAATTAACAACCAAAATCTTGGGAGTAAAGCTAGTTTTACCATCGAAACACCAAATAACAAAATAGGTACAATTGTAAAAGTGTGTTTGCCGATTTTTTAATAGCCCTAATATTGTAGGCTAATAACCAAAAAAGGGTAAATAATCTTTTTAGGTTTGTATTATTACAACACCTCGGCAACAACAAATGTACTGCCTCCTACAAAAATAAAATCATCTTCTAAAGCATTTTTTTTGGCAGCCGCCAATGCGTTTTTAACCGAAACATAAACATTCCCCTTTAATCTAAATGCCATCGCTTCATTTTGTAATTGTTGGGCGAGTTTTGCCCTTGGCAGTTTTGCTGCGCAAAAATAATAGGTGGCATTTTGGGGCAATAAACTTAAAATTGTAGCACAATCTTTATCATTAACCATCCCTATTACAATATGTAGGTTTTTATAATTTATGGTTTTTATGTTTTTTAAAATCTCCTTAATACCATCTTCATTATGGCCAGTATCACATATTATCAAAGGGTTTTTTTGTAAAGTTTGCCATCGCCCATTTAGGCCTGTAAGGTTTTTTACATCTTTTAAAGCATTTTTTAAATGCCTATCATTAATTAAAAACCCTAGTTTTTTTAGTTGGCTTACCGCCGATAAAACTGTTGCGATATTTTTGGTTTGATAAGTTCCTGTTAAATCTAATTCGAGATTTAGAATATTTTGGTTTTCTAAATTTTTAAAAGCAACATTCCTATAACTGGCTTGCATTTCATTGGCAATAAGTTCATATTGTTGGTTTGCAAATATTATTAGTGCATTTTGTTCATCGGCCTTAGCCAAAAAAACGGGTTTGGTTTCGTTTGTATATTCACCAATAACTACTGGGATATTGGGTTTAATAATACCCGCTTTTTCAAAAGCTATTTTGGGAACGGTATCACCTAAAATATTTACGTGATCGAAACCGATGTTGGTAATGACTGATAGTAAGGGGTTTATAATATTAGTAGCATCAAGCCTTCCGCCTAGCCCTACTTCTATAACGGCGATATCAACATCCGCATTAGCGAAATACTGGAAAGCCATAGCCACCGTAACCTCAAAAAACGAAGGCGATAATTGATTGAATAAATATTGGTTTTGAGCTACAAAGTTTATCACATTTTTTTTAGGTATCATTTCTCCGTTAATACGGATGCGTTCTCTAAAATCTTTTAAATGTGGCGATGTATATAATCCTGTTTTATAGCCCGCATTTTGTAAAATAGCTGATAAACTATGCGAAACAGAGCCTTTCCCATTGGTTCCAGCAACATGTATGGTTCTAAATTTTTGTTGTGGGTTATTTATTGCTGCACAAAGTTGTTGGGTATTAAACAAATCTTTACGGTAAGCCGCTTCGCCAATGCGTGTAAACATGGGCAGTTTTTCGTACAGGTATTCGAGAGTTTGGTTGTATGTCATGTAAGACAAAAAATCTGCTGCGTTACAAAAAATAGTTGCTAATTATTGGTTTTAAAGGCGTTCCAACCTTGTGCCTTTAGTTCGTGTACATTGCCAGCTTTTGTAATGAGGTAATTGCCAGCACTTTTCTCGGTTATATACCCAATTACGCTAATATCAACATCGTGTTTTAGGCGGTCGTAATCGGTTTGTTTTATGGTAAAAAGCAATTCATAATCTTCGCCACCATTAAGTGCGCATACGGTTGGGTCGAGGCCAAATTCTCGGGCTGTTTCGGTAGTTTGCGGGTCGATAGGGATTTTTTCTTCGTATAGTTTACAGCCTTTTTGCGATTGCTTGGTAATATGTAATATTTCGGAAGCAAGCCCATCCGAAACATCAATCATTGAGGTAGGTTTTATACCTATTTTTTTTAATAAATCGATAATATCAAGCCTAGCTTCGGGTTTTAGTTGGCGTTCTATAATGTAATCTTTACCTTCTAAATCGGGTTGTACGGTTGGGCTAGTTAAAAATACCTGTTTTTCACGTTCTAACAATTGCAGACCAACGTAAGCGCCACCCAAATCTCCCGATACACACAGTAAATCGCCTTCTTGTGCACCGTTTCGATATGTAATATCTTCTTCGTTGGCATAGCCAATGCTGGTTACACTTATAACTAAGCCCTGTTGCGACGATGTAGTGTCGCCGCCTATTAAATCGATATTGTATTTTTGGCAGGCCAATAACATGCCACTATATAATTCTTCGATAGCTTCGACCGAAAACTTGCTTGAAAAACCTAACGACACCGTAACTTGGTTGGCTAACCCGTTCATGGCATAAATATCGCTTAAGTTTACTTGTATTGCTTTGTATCCTAAATGTTTAAGTGGGGTAAATGCTAAATCGAAGTGTATGCCTTCTAACAATAAATCGGTTGATATTAATATTTTCTTTCCTAGTGCATCAATAACTGCGGCATCGTCGCCTACGCCTTTATATGTATGTGGACTTGTTAGTTTAATATGTTGAGTAAGATGATTTATTAAACCAAATTCGCCTAAATCGGAAATTTGTGTGGTTTGTGTGTTTTCGAACATGGTGTCGTATTTTAAGATTTTTTAATCAGTAAATAATTAATTACTGATAGTTCTGTTTAATTAGGTTACAAATTTAGCTATAAATTTGATTGCAGGTGGAAACAAATAATTTTGTAATAGATACTTCTAAAATACCTCAAAGTATAAAATGTTTTACATGAAATTGTATTAGAAAATAAAACGGCCAAAAATAACTACCTAAAACAAATATTAGTATAACAATTAGTTTATTGCAATGCAACCGAATTACTCAATAGACAGACTAACTATTAAAACAACCAAAAAATTACCGTAAATTTGTTAAACCGATAATTTATGGCAAACTACAAAATGAAAGCAAAATATTTAAACCCATTTACAGACTTCGGATTTAAAAAAATATTCGGAGAAGAAGCTAGCAAACCCCTTTTGCTTGATTTTTTAAATGCGTTATTGCCTCAAACTGACAAAATAATTGACCTAACTTTTAAAAATAACGAACAACTTGGACTAACCGACCTTGACCGAAAAGTTATTTACGATATTTATTGTGAAAACGAAAAAGGTGAAAAATTTATTGTTGAACTTCAAAAAGCCAAACAAAATTACTTTAAAGAACGAACTATTTATTACTCAACTTTCCCAATCAGAGAACAAGCTGAAAAAGGAGAATGGAATTACAATTTAAAAGCAGTTTATTGCATAGGAATTTTAGATTTCACATTTGACGACTACGAAACAGAGCCAGAAAAAAGTGAAGTTGTACACATAATAAATCTTAAAAACCAAAATGGAAAAACGTTTTATAATAAACTGACTTTCATATATCTTGAAATGCCAAATTTTAAGAAAACAGAGAGCGAACTAAATACTCGATTAGACAAGTGGCTTTACTTTATTAAATATTTAGAAGATTTTCAAACAATACCTACCATTATTGCAGACGAAGTTTTTAATCAAGCATTTGAGAAAGCTGAACTTGCAAAATTTGGACAAACCGAACTAGCTAACTATGAAAACAGTTTAAAAATATACAGAGACTTGAAAGGAGTAATAGACACAGCTTTTGACGAAGGAAAACTTGAAGGGAAACTTGATACTGTTAAGTCTTTTAAAAAATTAGGAATTTCAATTGAATCAATTATTGAAGCAACAGGTCTAACAAAAGAAGAAATTGAGAAACTCTAAACTATGCACTAAGCTTACAGTTTTTTTCAAAAAAGCGAGTTTGGGGCTAAATTGAACATTCGGAATTCTAATAAAAATTTGTACTTCTAATGTCTTGTCTTCGCAGGCCCCTAAACCGATATTAAAAACCCTTTAAATTAAACCACAATTTCAATACAATCTAATTAACCTCAATTTATATATCTTTGCTGCCAATGCAAGGCTTAGTTATAAAATCTACTGGTAGTTGGTACACGGTTATGGGTAGCGATAACCTTAGCTACTATTGTCGCATAAAAGGAAAATTTAGGCTTAAAGGCTTAGTAACTACCAACCCTATAGCTGTTGGCGATGTGGTTGATTTTGAGCTAGAACCTGAGCTAACAACGGCTTTAATTACGCATTTACATCCCCGCAAAAACTACATAATTCGTAAATCTATAAATTTATCAAAACAGGCTCAAGTAATAGCTGCAAATATTGATCAGGCTTGTTTGGTGGTAACTTTGGCTTCACCTCGCACATCGCTAGGTTTTATTGATAGGTTTTTAGTAACTGCCGAAGCTTATAGCATTCCCACTGTTTTAATATTTAATAAACTGGATATTTACAATGCCGATGGAATGCAATTATTGGCAAATAGTATGGCTTTGTACCAAAAAATAGGGTATCCGTGTTATGCTGTTTCGGCCCTTAACGGGGATAATTTAGCAGCTGTAACCGCTTTATTAAAAGATAAAACTACTTTATTATCAGGGCATTCGGGTGTCGGAAAATCAAGTTTAATTAATAAAATTTTACCAGATATTGCCTTACGAACTAGTGAAATATCAGAATCTAGCGATAAAGGAAAACACACCACTACTTTTGCCGAAATGTTTTATTTGCCTTTCGGCGGAAAACTGATTGACACGCCAGGCATTCGTGAGTTGGGTATTGTTGATATTGAAAAAGAAGAATTAAGCCATTTTTTCCCCGAAATGCGCCAAAGGTTAAATACTTGTAAATACCATAATTGTGTACATATTAACGAGCCAGGCTGTGCCATTTTAGCTGCGTTACAAAACGGCGAAATAGAAACTTCCCGTTACGATAGTTATTTAAGTATTTATTCGGGCAATGATAGTAGGGCTTAGCACTTAACAAATAGTACGAGATAACAAGAATTAGTTTTTAAAAAAAACCTTCAAAAACAGTTAAATTATTTTTGAAGATTTTTTTGTGATTGCATTATTTTACAGGGCCAATAGGTAATATTACCCTCCCGTAAACTTCGTTTAATAATTGGGCTACACCCGTATAAATTGCCGCCGAGCCACAAAAAATACCCTCGTAACCAGCCATTATTATAAGTTGGGCATTATCCGTAGCATAGCCTATGGCAAGCATAAAAAATAATATTACTAGCGAACCAAATACAATTTGCAATGCCCTATTAAGTTTAAAAGTGCCTATAAAAAAGAAAAATGTAAATAACCCCCAAATACCTAAGTAATAAGCCATTGATATTTGTGAAGCTGGTGCAACCCACCCTAATTTTGGCATTACCAATAGCCCTACCAGCGATAGCCAAAAAAAGCCATAAGATATAAAAGCCGTAAATCCAAAAACATTATTTTTACGCGATTCCATTATACCGGCAATAATTTGTGCAATACCGCCATAAAAAATTCCCATCCCAAATATCATCGCATTCATTTCGAAATACCCTGCATTGTGAATGTTTAGCAATACCGTGGTTAAGCCAAAACCTAAAAGCCCTAAAGGTGCGGGGTTGGCACTCGTGTCTTTAATTGTAAGTTCGTTTACTTGATTCATAATGTTATATTTTGGTTTATAATTTTATTCAATAGTAAGTTTTTTTGCCAATAAGTAAAAATTTATAAAAATTTTTTTACTGCATTTTGGGGGATTTTTTAATAATCCGTATGTATTACTTTTGAAAAATTTAAAATTATTACACTATTTTTATTTTTTAATCGATTCATTAAAACCAAAATAAAAAGTTACTTTATGAAAATTGTACAATCTGAAACGTACACCAAAGCAGCGAAAAATTTACCTCTTTGCCTCAACTGTTTACTACCTTTTAAGTGTAGAGTAAAACGGGTTCCTATCGAAAAATTTATATTTCGCAACCAAAACTTTAAAAAATACTAGTTCGAAAAATGCAATTCCGTTTTTTCAATTATCGAAAAAAACGGAGATTAATTTAGTCAATTATTGCAGTAATCTCAATTTCTATAAGCATATCAGCATCTATTAAATTGCTTACTTCAACCATGGTGGTAACAGGTTTTATGGTTTTAAAAAACTCTCCGTGAGCTTTTGCAGCCTCTTCCCATTGGGTTATATTGGTTAAAAACATGCGTGTACGTACCACGTTTTGCATAGTTGCGCCAGCTTCGGCAAGTACATCACTTACTTTTTCGAGTATAAACTTGGTTTGGGCATATAAGTCGTTTTTACCCACAATCCCATTATCCGATGAAGCCGTAGTGCCCGATATTTCTATCACATTACCTATTTTAACCGCTCGGCTGTAACCAATAATTTCTTCCCAAGGCGACCCTGATGATATGTTTTGTCTCATAATTTTTTATATTTTTTTTTATTTCATCGCTTTACGCGGATTATTTATGCGTACCTAAAACTGGTTTTTCCACATCATACTTTCCACTGGTTTAGTAGTTTTTGTGTTGTATTTGGCATTGTCTTTTGTATTATAAAAAGTATCTATTTCCCCCTGAACTTCAAAATAAATAAGCTGGCCAATGGGCATACCCGCATAAATTTTAACGGGTTGCGTTGCCGATATTTCTAAAGTCCAGGTATTACAAAAACCCACATCACCTTTGCCAGCTGTAGCATGTATATCAATACCTAACCTGCCTGTGCTCGATTTTCCTTCTAAAAAAGGTACTTGTTTATGTGTTTCAGTATATTCGAGGGTTACACCCAAGTATAAAGTGTTAGGTTGCAGTACAAAACCATCTTTTGGTATTTCAAAATGTTCAATCTTGTTGTGCATTTTAGCATCTAATACACGGTTTTTGTAGCAAGCCAAATATTTCCCTAAATGTACATCGTACGAATTGGTGCCTAAACAGGCTGGTTTAAAAGGCTCGATAATAATATTACCGGCTTCAATTTCTTCTAAAATACGTTTATCTGATAATATCATAATACCTTTAAAATGCTTGCTAAAATATGATTTATTTAAAATAATTTTACAGTAATTTATTATAATAAAATTATGCCCATTGTTTTTGAGGAAAGTTTAGGTAACGATACTTCCATAGCCTTATGGAAAATTGAAGAAACAGCAATTGAATTAGAAAATCAGCTTCAATTAAAAGACCATGAAATAAGTTTTTTGCACAAGCTTGTAGGAGAAAAAAGAAATCTACAATGGTTAGCCACCCGAGTTTTATTACGGAAAATGTTAAAAACAAACGATTACATTGATGTTAGGTGCGACGAAAACGGAAAGCCTTACCTCAAAAGCAAATCGCATTTCATATCTCTTAGCCATTCGTACGGTTATGCCGCAGTAATTATCAGCGAAAGCCAAAAAGTAGGTATTGATATAGAAATTATTAAACCAAAAATAGAAAAAATTGCTTTTAAGTTTTTAAGCAATGTAGAGTTAAAAAACATAGATACCCAAAATACCATACCTTATTTATATGTATGCTGGTGCGCCAAAGAAGCTTTATATAAAATGAATGGACTACGTGAAACTTCTTTTAAAAACCATATTTTTTTGCAGCCTTTTACATTTAAAAGTCATGGAAATTTTAAAGCAACTATTAATAAAGACCAACAAACAAACGATTTTACAGTATTTTACAAACAAATTAATGATTATATGTTAGGGTATGTAATGGCCAGTACCTAAATAAAACTTATGGTAAAAAATAAAAATGTAATTTTTGCCGATTGGGGCCTATTAGATTATCAAGACGCTTGGGCCAAACAGGAAACTCTTTTTGCCCAAACTGTTTCCTTAAAATTAGCCAACCGTAACCATCCAAACGAAGAAAAAATTACGCCTAATTATTTAATTTTTGTACAGCACCCTCATGTTTATACCTTAGGCAAAAGTGGTAAACCCGAAAATTTATTGTTAAGCCAAACTGGCTTAAATAGTATAGCTGCCCAATACCATAAAATTAACCGCGGTGGCGATATTACCTACCACGGGCCAGGGCAAATTGTGGGCTACCCTATACTTGATTTAGATAATTTTTTTACCGATATACACCTTTACCTACGCACTTTAGAAGAAGCCGTAATTTTAACTTTGCGTGATTTTGATATAACAGCAGGGCGTTTATCTGGTTCAACAGGCGTATGGCTTGATGCCGAAACACCCAGCAAAGTTCGCAAAATTTGCGCTTTAGGTGTGCGCTGCAGTCGGTGGGTTACCATGCATGGTTTTGCTTTTAACGTTAATACCGATTTAAGTTATTTTAAACATATTATACCTTGTGGTATTGATGATAAGGCAGTAACATCTATGCAGCAAGAGTTGGGTTATAGTATAGATATTGAGCATGTTAAATCAATTTTAAAAGGGCATATTTTAGCGTTATTTGGGATGCGTGATGTGGAAGAGAATTAAATAATCGGTTTTAGAATTTTACCTAAAACTGAGTATTTGCATTTTAATATTGGCTTAAATAATTTACTGTTTGCCATAGGCTAATTTTTATTATGGCTTTGCGCCGATGCGTTAAATGCGCATAAAACTATATGTCGATAAAGCATTTTAGCATCCTATAATTCGAAAGTTAAGCACCCAAATAAAGCAATCATTTATTCTGATAAAAAACATTTCCTCCCCATAAAAAATCTGAAAATATACTGGTTGAATAATTCCGACCAATTAAAAAATGCTTTTCTATACCAATAGCTAAAGCTCTTTTTTCGAGGATTTGCTTATCTTGTATTGCTGGGGTTTCTTTAACCTCTATGGCAGTGTCTCCATTAAAAATAAAATCAATTTCTTGCCCCGTTTTTTTCTGATAATATTGTATTGTACCCAAGTTTTTAAGCTGTATAGCAATAGCGTTCTCAAAAACATGTCCGCTTGAGAGTTGGCCAGCAGCCAATACGTTTAGCAAGCCCGTATCGGCAAAGTATAGCTTGGTTTGTTGCGAAATTTCTTTATCTATATTTTTTGTAAAAGGCGTTGCTTGGTAAATTAGGTACGTATGTTCTAACAAATGTATGTAAGTAGCTACTTTTTGACGGTTAATGCCGCTTATACTACTAATTTTGGTGTAATCTATTTTATTACCCGTACGCAATGCTAATAACTTTACCAATTTGTATAAATCTTCACCAACCGAATAATTGCCCAGTAGCTTCACATCCATTTCTATGTACGAGTTAATAATATCTTTAAGCATAGCCGTTTTATCTTTCTCGTTGTTTTCTAACACTACTTCTGGGAAACCGCCAAATTGGATATACTCTTTATAAGCCTCTTTATATTTATCGTACCAAGTTTTATTAAAAGACTGCCAAGCATATTTGCCGTAATTAGTTGCACTTTGTTTTTTAAATTCTAAAAATTCTTTAAAGCTAAGCGGATACATTTCAAAAACGCGTTTACGGCCAGCCAAACTTTCCGAAAACTGGTTTTTCATATAAAACGAGCTTGAGCCAGTTACCATAAATTTTATGGCGTAGGCATCGTATAAATACTTTATTATACTGGGTAAGTTTTCTATCAGTTGTATTTCATCAAGGGCAATAAGGCAGGGTTTACTAAAATCAAGACCCATTAAAGTCAATTCATCTTTTATGGCTTCGTAATTTTGGCCGTTAAATAGCAACCTAATTTCTATACGTTCGCAATCTAAATAAATATAATTGCTGTGGCCTAACTGTTGTAAAACATACTTTACAGCGGTGCTTTTGCCTACCCGGCGCATACCAGTAACAACCGTAACTTGCTTTTTTTTACTGTGGTGCACCAATTCTGTATAAATATCTCTTAAAAACATAATACAAACTTAATTATTAATATAACTAAATGAAATTATTTTTATCATATAGTATTACTAATTGATTTATTTTTTATCAAAAAGTAATATTAAGAGATTTTCATTTTATCAAAAAGTATAATTTTTTGATATATTTTTTATCATATAGTATTCCTTTTTGAAATTTTTTTTATTAAATAGTAACGCTAATTGATTTATTTTTTATCAAATTTACACCATTTTGAAAGCTTTTATTTCAATTTTAAGCTATTTACACCACGACAGTTTAGTCAAGCACACTCAGCTTGCGTTTAATAAATGGGTTGCAAATGGCAGCCCAAAATTTACCTTAGGCGACGATATACTTACCTACTAGTAGGCAGCCCAGCCCGGCCCAACCCAATAATTACCACATTATATTTTCCAAATAAAGAAATCAATTTAAATAAGTTTTAACGGTTCAATTCAAAAATTTTTTTAACATAAACAATTCTTAATTTTGCTTTTGCTATTTTAGCAACCGAAGTATAAAGGCATAAATGGACGAGCATAATTACCAAAACGAAGAAATTTTACACAACATTACGCCCATAACTGGTTTATACGAAAACTGGTTTTTAGATTACGCATCGTACGTAATTTTAGATCGAGCCGTACCGCACATAAACGATGGTTTAAAGCCCGTACAACGCCGTATTTTACATTCGTTAAAAGAAATGGATGATGGCCGTTTTAATAAAGCGGCCAACGTAATTGGCAATACCATGAAATACCATCCCCACGGCGATGCTTCTATTGGCGATGCAATGGTACAAATTGGGCAAAAAAATTTATTGCTTGATATACAAGGTAACTGGGGCGACCCTATAACGGGCGACTCGGCAGCAGCTCCAAGATATATTGAAGCCCGCTTATCTAAATTTGCTTTAGATGTGGTTTTTAATGCCGATACTACCGAGTGGCAATCATCGTATGATGGTAGAAACAAGGAACCAATTACACTGCCGGTAAAGTTTCCGCTTTTGCTGGCGCAAGGTGCCGAAGGTATTGCCGTTGGCTTAGCCACCAAGGTTATGCCTCACAATTTTGTGGAATTAATTGATGCTTCGATAGAAATATTGAAAGGAAATATGCCCAATATTATGCCCGATTTTTTAACGGGTGGCATGGCCGATTTTTCTAATTATAACGAAGGGCAACGCGGTGGCCGCATTAGGGTAAGGGCAAAAATTGCCGAATTAGATAAAAAAACGCTGGTAATTACCGAAATTCCGTTTAGTACTACCACCTTAAATTTAATTGATAGCATTATTGCCGCTAACGATAAGGGCAAAATAAAAATCAAAAAAATTGAAGATAATACGGCCAAAGATGTAGAAATTGTAGTGCATTTGGCGCCTGGTATTTCGCCCGATGTAACCATTGATGCGCTGTTTGCTTTTACGGCTTGCGAGCTTTCTATATCGCCAAATACCTGTGTTATAAAAGGCGATAAACCTCATTTTTTGAGTGTGAACGATATTTTGGTGCAAAGTACCAATTATACCAAGCACCTTTTAAAGCGTGAGTTGGAAATAAAATTAAACGACTTACAGGAACGTATATTTTTTAGTTCGCTACTTAAAATATTTATTGGCGAGGGAATGTATAAAAACACCGCCTACGAAAATAGCACCAATTTTGAAGAAGTTTTGGTGGTTTTGCACCGATTGTTCGACCCTTTTAAACCTACACTTTACCGAGAAATTTTACCCGAGGATTTTAAAAAGCTGATAGATAAACCTATGAGCAGCATTACTCGTTTCGATGTTAAAAAAGCCGACGAGCAAATGGCGGCCTTAGAAAAAGAAATTAAAACGGTAAAAAACCATTTAAAGCAATTAACCGATTTTGCCATTGATTACTTTTTGCGCCTTAAAGAAAAATATGGCAAAGGCCGAGAACGTAAAACCGAAATTAGGGCTTTTGATAAAGTTGAAGCGGCACAAGTGGCATTGGCAAATACTAAATTTTACGTTAACCGCGAGGATGGTTTTATAGGTGCGGGCTTAAAAAAGGATGAGTTTGTTTTCGATTGCTCGGATATGGACGATATAATTGTGTTTAAAGATAACGGCAATTGCGTGGTTACTAAAGTGCAAGAAAAAACCTTTGTGGGCAAAGGCATTTTACACGTGGGCATTTTTAAAAAAAACGATGAACGCACCATTTATAATTTGGTTTACCGCGATGGCGTTTCGGGTACGGCTTACATTAAGCGTTTTGCAGCAGGTGGCGTTACCCGAGATAAAGAATATTGCCTAACCAAAGATACCAAAGGCAGTAAAGTGCTATATTTTAGTGCCAACCCAAATGGAGAGGCAGAGGTTATAAGCATAAGTTTAAAACCCATGGCTAAACTTAAAAAACTGTTTTTCGATACCGATTTCTCTGAAACGGTAATTAAAGGCAGGTCGTCGTTAGGTAATATTTTAACCAAATATCCCATTAAAAAAATTGTTTTAAAAAGTAAAGGGGTTTCTACTTTGGCAGGCCGAAGAATTTGGTTTGATGAAACTACCAAACGCTTAAACGAAAATACCCACGGCCGATATTTGGGCGAGTTTAAAGCCGAAGATAAAATATTGTGTGTTTTTAACGATGGCAGCTACCAACTAAACAGCTTTGATTTGACTAACCATTTTGATGATAAAATGGCGAGAATGGAAAAATACAATCCCGAAACGGTTTATAGTGTAGTGCATTACGAAGGCAAATTTAAAAACTATTTTGTTAAACGATTTAAGTTCGACGATCTAGCTTTAGGCAAACGCAGCGGTTTTATAAGTGAAGAAAACGGATCGAAACTGATATTAATTACTAATGCCTTAGCGGCGATTGTTAAAGTAGAATTGCTAAAAGGCAAATCACAATTATTTGAAGAAGTTGAATTAGACATTTCTACATTAATAGATGTGAAAGGCTTAAAAGCTAATGGCAATAAATTGAGTATTCACGATGTTAAGAAAGTAGATTTAATTTCGATAGAGGAAAGTGGGGAAGTAGAAAGTGGAGAGTTGGAAATGGTAAGTGGTGGAATTGTGAGTAACGATGAGTTAGATTTGCCAGCCGAAAAACCCGCATATGTAGAAAAACCTGTTAAAAAAATTGATTTCGAAATTACCAATCTTGATAAATTAGACATTGATAATAAAGGGCAGTTTGGGTTGTTTTAAATAATAGTTCATATTTAATATTATGAAAGTAGGCATAGTTTTAAGCGGTGGAGGAATACGTGGTATTGCCCATTTAGGTGTTTTAAAAGCCCTAAAAAATGCTGGTTTAAAAATTAGCCATATTAGCGGGACGAGTGCAGGTGCAATTGTTGGCGCATTGTATGCCAATGATATTGACCCGCAAGATGCTTTTGAAATTATTAAAAAAAGCCATTTGGTGCGCTTTTTACGACCTGCAATTGGCTTTCCAGCTTTGTTTAATTTCGAACATACATACGATTTATTTAAAAACTATTTACCAAACAAGTTCGAAGAATTAAAAATACCGTTAACCATTACAGCCACTAATTTTAACGAAGGCAAATTAACCTACTTTTTTGAAGGGGAATTAATAAGGAAAGTATTGGCGAGTAGCTGTATACCTGGTATATTTAGTCCTGTGATTATAGATAATATAAGTTATGTAGATGGAGGAGTGTTAAATAACTTTCCGGTTGAGCCTTTAATAGGGAAATGTGATTATATTATTGGTTCTTCATGCAACAACTTACCTTATTTAGATAAATTCAAAAACATAAAATACGTATTACAAAGGGCTGCAGTGTTATCGTTAAATTACGATGTGGCCGAAAAACTAAAATACATTGACTTTTTTATCGAACCCAAAGATTTAGGTGCAACTAGTTTATTTGATATTAAAAAAGCCGATAAAATTTATTGGTCTGCATTTGAAGAAACCGAAAAAAAAATAGATAATCCCGATTTTAAGAAAATAATTAAACTTTCCACAAAAATTTAATTAGCCCTTTAAAATTTTAAAAACTCCAGCAATTGAAACAAATGCGCCTAAAAAAGTGATTATCCATCCTGCAATATCTACTGCTGTGTTATGTTGTATAAATTGTTTTATATAAACACCAAATAAGGTAATAAACAAACCTATAATTATTAAACGAATGTGTGCTGGATTATTTGCGTTTACCATAAAAATATTAAATAATTTAATTTATGCAAAAATATAAAATTGACACATATTGATGCTATCAATTTTAAAAAAAATTATTTTATTATCCAGCTGATGTAAGGGATATATTGTTTTTTAACTTTTGTTTTTCTTGTTTACGTATTTTTCTTTTTTCTTTTCGCTCTAATCTTATTTTTTTAATTGTATCAAACGTACTTTTCATGTTTTTAATTATATTTTGTGCCGCATCTGTACTGTTATTAATTTTTTTTTCTTTTTCCTTGCTTACCCCTACACTTTGTTTAATACCTGTAAATAAAGATTTCCATAAAAAACTAAAAAAAGAAGATGTTTTAGGCCTTACATATTCTATATTTCCTTCTATAATTTTACTGTTTTTATCAGGATTGGCTTGGTTAAGCACAAATATATTTGCCAATTTAGAAATAAAACCTTGTTTTTTTAAATGCCCATCCTCGTCTCGTTTTAATATATTTACTTTTAAATCGGTATAAATAAATTGCATTTTTCCGTTGGCTTTATATTGGTTAGCTTTTACCTGAAAAGCTAATTTTTCTACATTTATTGATTTTATTTCGGCCATTCCCAATGGCCTAACAATTTGGTTGGCAATTTTCCCATCAAAAGCACCTAACCTTCCGTTATAAGAAAATGCACCTGTTTTACTTTTCATAAAAAATTTGAAAGTTACATCTAAAGGGGCTTTATTTAATATGTTTGATTTTAACTTAGCAACCATTACACTACTTTTAGCTATATCGGTAGCAGAATTAGTAACATTATAAATAGTACCGCGGGTATTGTTAAAAGTTATTTTGCCTGTTTGTTTGCTTTTAGCATCGTATTCGGAGTAACTTATATTTACATTTGCCAAATTAACTTTTGCAATATTCATCTCTAACGGTACTTTTAATAATTGCTGATGTGGGTATCGACCTGTTTTGTCGCTAAGTTTTTTTGGATAGGCATTATTATTATACACAGCAACGTTAGCCTTGGAAATGTTAAAGTTTTTGGCGTTAAATTTTTGCTGATTCAAAAATAAGTCGAAATCAATATCTTTAAAAATCAATTTATTAAACGTGAGTTGAAAATAATCTTTTGCATAATTTACCTTACGGTAAAAAGCATTTGATCCCATACGTGGTTGCAATTTTAACTTGCTTACTGTCAAAATATTTTTTGAACTCGAAAAATCTAAACTGTCAACGTAAACATGGTACAAGCTATCGGGCGTTGCAATTTTGTAGTCTTGTAATTTTATATCAATACTCTTGGTATGGTACAATCTTGAAGTGTCATATTTAGACAACGAATCAATTAAAATATCGGTCATTGATATGTTTAAGTTTTTAATTGATGTTTTTTTTGTTTTTTTGTTTTTGACATTTATATGCGTAAAATCAATATTATTTAAATAAACTTTACCCACTTTTACTTCTTTAAAAATATTTTTAATTAACTGGAAAAGTGTTTTACTGGTTTTTACTTTAGTGAGTGTATCGTTATAACTTTGTCGATCATTGGTAATTATAAGCTGAGGATGATTAATTTCGATAGTTTCGATATTTAGTTTTTTTTCGATAACGGCTTTGCTCGCATTTGTATGTCTAATTATTAGTTTATCAACCGATAGTTGAAACAAATTATTAGGTGCTTTTTGCATAGCTACCTTTTTTTTATAAACCGATTCATTAGGTATTAGCTTAAAATCAATTAATTTTAAATTGCCTGTAATAGGGTTTACAGTGATACTTTTGTATGTAATACTATACAAACTATCGGTTGAATTTAAAATAGCACTTTTTAATTGTTCTTCTAAAAGGGGTTTCCAATTGTTTTTTAAATAATTAGTAAACACAAAAAAAGCTACAGCTAGCATCAAGGATACGCCTAAAAACCAAAGAAGAAATTTTTTCATATTAGAATAAATATTGTAATAGTGTCTAAAGCAAACTAAAAAATTTATATATCTTTTTTATTAAATATCTAAATTAACTTTATAATCAACATTTTGTAAATTCACATTTTGCTATTAAACTCCTACCAATAATAAAGCCAATAAAATGTTATATTTTTTAAAATAAATTTGCTCAACATATTCTTTTTCTCTACTCTCCAAATTAGCTATGCAATCCACATTCCTTTTTGTCTGCATCTTCCCACCACCAACGGCCAGCTCTAAAGTCTTCTCCCTCGTCAACAGCTCTTGTGCAAGGTTGGCAACCAATACTTGGGAAACCTTTGTCGTGTAAAGGATTATAAGGTATATTGTGTTTTTTAACATATTCTTTAACAATGTCAAGCGTCCAGTTAAAAAGCGGGTGTATTTTAACCAATTGGTGCGCTTCATCCCACTCTACCCAATCCATATCTTCACGGTTTGCCGATTGCTCGGCTCTTATGCCTGTAATCCAAATTTTTGCGCCTTTTAAAGCTCGGTTCAAGGGTTCTACTTTTCTTATTCCACAACATTCTTTTCGGTTTTCAACCGATTCATAAAAACTGCTAGGCCCTTTTTTGGTCATCATATTTTCAACCGTCATTTTATCGGGAAAGTAAACTTCAATAGATTTATTATAGGTTTCTAAAGTGCGGTTCCATACGTAGTACGTTTCAGAAAACATACGCCCAGTATCTAAAGTAAACACTTTTATAGGTAAGTTTTGGCTAAAAATCATCTGCGTAAGCGCCTGATCTTCCCAACCAAAACTTGTTGAAAAAACAATATTCTCTTTATAATTTTGTACAATTAAGGCTAAAACTTTTTGCGGACTTAAACCCTTAATAAGTTTTTTTATTTCTTCGGCATTGTTCATAATTGATGATTATTTAACACGGTTTTAAGTGCTTGTGATTTTATAATTCGGTAATGCGCTTATGTTTGGTAAACTTTGCTTATGAGGTAAGATTCTTCGCTTTACACTGAACGACAGGTTAACCCATAACCTTAAAACTAAAAGTAATAATAGTTTTTAAGCTAACTAAAATTACAATTATGCCCACGGCCATCATAATTGTTTTTACCGAAATACGATTTGATACTTTTGCTGCTATAGGTGCTGCTATGGCACTACCTACTACCAAACCTGCAACGGCACTCCAGTTTAAAGTATTAAGCATTACAATGAAAGTAAGCGAACTGGTTAAGGATATAAAAAATCGGCTAAGTTTTACCGTTCCTAAACTTGTACGGGCATTACGACCCCCAGCTATTAAGCTTGATAATACAATTGAACCCCATCCGCCACCACCTACGGCATCTATTAAACCTCCAAAAAAACCCAATGGGCGTATTTTAGTAATTTTATTATTAACGTTTTTATCCCGTTTAAACGGATTAAATGCTTTTGATAAAATTAAAATGCCTAAACTAAGTGTGTACAAAGATATTATTGGCTTAGTGTACATACTATAATGTTCTAAAGAGGACAGCAAATATGCTCCTAAAACGGCACCAATTATACCTGGAATTACTAATAATTTGAATAGCTTTTTATTGATATTTCCCATTCTATGATGCATCCAACCGGCTATACCACAGCTTAATATTTCCGAAATATGTACCGCTGTACTTGCCGATGCAGGCGGAATACCCATTGATAAAGAGAAAGTTGTGGAGGTTACCCCGTATGACATTCCTATTGCACCATCAACCATTGCAAAAATAAATCCTGCAACTAAAAAGTAGTAAAAAAAAGGATCAACGGTTTGCAAATATGCTTCAAATGCGGGCTCTTTGTGCCATAATGAGGCTACTGTAAGTGCTACAAACACTACGCCAATGCTCCATAAAATTAAACTTAGGTATTTAAACGACGATTTTTTATAGCTCTTTTCTTCAACTAAGCCTGCTGTTGCTTCGTTCATTTTTTTCAGTTTGAAAGCAAAATCCCCTTTAAGGGTATTGCGCAACTGGCTCATTTGGTTTAAGGTTTCGTCTATTTCGTCGGGAATGTTTTCGCTTAATACTTGTTTTAGGCGTTTGGCAACCGTTGGCGATTTTCCGTTGGTAGATATTGCAATTTTTAAGTTCCCTTTTTTAACAATCGAGCCTAAATAAAAATCGCACAATTCGGGCGTATCGGCAACGTTTACCAATATGCCTTTTTCTTTGGCTACTAAACGAATACGTTGGTGAAGCTCTTTATTATCTGTTGCTAAAACCAATAATTGTATATTGTTTAAATCGTTTTCTTCAAACCGTCTTTCCGATAGTTTTACCTTTGGATAATTGCTAATTAATTGGTGTACAGTATCTAAAACCATATCGGCAACCACCAAAATTTTAGCATCGGGGCTGTTGTATAGCATTGCCTCTAGTTTTTCTAAACCCACATTGCCAGCACCCACAAGTAAAGTTTGGAAGTTTTGTAGTTTTAAAAAAATGGGAAAAAGCTCGTTGCCCTTTTCGAGCGTTTCGGTATCGTTTTGTACAGTTTCCACCTAATATTTTTATACTAATTCGGTTTTATTACGGTAACTTTTTACTTGGGATAAAAAATCGGAAGTTTTACTAAAATATTGGGTTGCAAAGTTTTCAGTAGGCTCGTTTTTGTTAATTTGTAAAACAAAATCGTTAAAACTATCGAAACCAAAAAGCTCGAACTCGCCATTAAAATTAATATCAAAATCTTTGATAATTCCTGTTTGTGTACTGCAACTAACGCCTTTATCTAACAATAAGGCTTTCGCCGAGCTTACTAAAGTGCTGTATGCGTGGTAAATGGCATCTGCGTAAGCATTAGCATTTAAAGCTTGTTGCGCCCAAGCCAATTTTTCGTCGGCTTCTAACAATAATGTAGCTATTAAATCTATAACCACACCTGCACATTCACCTACGCCAATGGCTGTAGCAAAACTTTCCTCGTGTCCCCAATCCACAAAATCTGATGCAGTTAAAGTAGTTTGGTCAGCAATGGGTTTTAACAAATGATAAAAATAATCCTTACCCAACTCATCATAATAATGGTGAAACGAGTTATAGGTATCAGCTTTAAGCTTATAATCATTTAATATAGCTCTTAAAACTTGCGGCGCTCTTTTTGAAGGCACTTTTACAACTTTATCAGCCGCTCTACCTTCTCCATTACCCACAACGCCACCACCTAAAAGCACTTGTACCGCGGGCATTACTTTTCCATCGGCTTTCATACTACTACCGTGGAAACCTATGTGCGCTAAGCCGTGTTGGCCACAAGAGTTCATACAGCCGCTTATTTTAATTTTAATTTCTTTATCGTAAATAAACTCTTGGTATTCGTTAATTATCACACCTTCAAGCACACGACTAAGTTCCATACTGTTCGATATTCCTAGGTTGCAGGTATCGGTACCTGGGCAAGTAGTTACGTCGGCAACACTATCGAAACCTGGGTTTGCCATACCTAATTTATCTAATGCTAAAAATAAATGAGGCAGGTTTTCTTTAGGTATAAATTTTAAAAGTAGGCCTTGGTTTATGGTAATTCTAATTTCATCGGCAATTAAATTTTTAACGGCTTCCACAAATTGGCGGGCTTGAGCTGTAGGTATATCTCCAGTTTGTACCTTAACATACACGCCATAAAACCCGCTTTGTTTTTGCTCAAAAACGTTGGTATCTAGCCATTGTTGGTATTGCAATTGGTTGGTAATGTGCGGGGTTGCATTAAAATTGTTTCCCTTGGCGGGGATGTTGGGTTGGGGTAAAGCGGTTCTATCAATTACAAATTTTTGTGTTTTTATAGCTATTTTTTCTTCCGCAACTAAGCGCAACACTTCATCAATACCTAATTTATTTACCAAAAATTTAAGGCGGGCTTTGTTACGGTTATTGCGTTCGCCATGCCTATCAAATACTCTTAAAACAGCTTCGGTAAAAGGGATAATTTCGTTTTCGTGTAAAAAATCGTTTACAGCGTGTGCTAATGAGGGTTGAGCACCTAAGCCACCGCCTAGCATTACTTTAAAACCTCTAATTTCTTCTCCGTTTTCTATTTTTATTTTTGGGATAAAACCTAAATCGTGAATGAAAGAAAAAGCAGTATCGGCATCGCTACTTGAGAATGAAATTTTTATTTTACGGCCCATTTCTTGGCAAACTGGGTTGCGTAAAAAGTAGGCAAACATTGCTTGTGCGTAAGGTGAAACATCAAAGGGTTCTAATGGGTCGATACCAGCTGTTGGCGACGAAGTAATATTACGAACTGTATTGCCACAAGCTTCACGCAAAGTAATTTCGTCTTTTTCTAACTCGGCCCATAATTGGGGAGTTCTGTCTAAACTAACGTAGTGTATTTGAATATCTTGGCGGGTAGTTAAATGCAAGTTGCTAGATGCGTACTCATCCGAGACATCGGCTATTTTCAACAATTGCTTAAAAGTAATTTTACCAAACGGTAATTTTATGCGTACCATTTGTACACCATGTTGGCGTTGGCCATAAACGCCACGAGCCAAACGAAGGCTTCTAAATTTTTCGTCGTTAATATTGCCGTTTTTAAAATCTCTAATTTTTTGTTCGAGATCTATGATGTCTTTTTCTACAACGGCGTTTTCTAATTCGGTTCTAAAACTATGCATAACTTTAATAAAAAAACCTCTTCGGCAATAGCCGGAGAGGCTTAACTAACACACTAACTAATGTAATGTTTTCTTACATTAATTTATATTTAGGGTACAAGCCTTGGCATAAATTAATTTTATTAATAAATAATAATAAAAAAACAATTCATTCACGTTGTAAATATAAATAAAGTATATAGAATTAATAGACTTTATTTATATTTTTTTTTAACCTGTTTTTTATAATAAATAGGCTAATAAAAACGCTCATTATTCTAGATGAACAATTGTGTAATCATATTTTAAAATTTTAAAATCAAAAAAGATTTTATTTCTTACTTAATATTTTATTTATTTTATTGGCATTTTGCATCAATGCAAGTAATTCCTCGTAATTATCCTGCTCAAGGCTTGTTTTAAATTTTTGTAGTTGGCGAATATGTTCGTTTAGCACCTCTAGCACATTGTACTTATTTTGCATAAAAATAGGTGCCCACATGGTGGGGTTACTTTTGGCTAGTCGTACAGTACTTTCGAAACCCCCACCTGCTAACTCAAATATTGTATTTTCTTCTTTTTCTTTTTCTAAAACAGTATTGGCTAATGCAAAAGATGTTATGTGCGATATGTGACTTACGTAAGCTGCATGCATATCGTGACTACGGGCATCCATATATAATAGATGCATCCCTAAGGTTTTATAAATATTTTCAATGGTATTTAATGCTTGATTATTGCTTTTTTCGGGTTCGCATATCACACACGATCTTCCTATAAAAGCATCTTTTACTGCTGCCTGTGGTCCACTGTACTCGGTTCCCCACATGGGGTGTGTGGCTACAAATTGCTGGCGCATAGGATGTTTATCCAAAGCATTGCATAATGTTAGCTTGGTTGAGCCAGCATCTGCAACTATTTGTTTAGTAGTAATCATATCCATTATTTGTTGCATTACCCCAATAGTTGCATCAACGGGTATAGCTACAAAAATTAAGTCGCTTTTTTTTACGGCTTCTGCCAGTGGCAAAGCTTCATCAATAAAACCTAATTGCAAGGCAGTTTGTAAACTTTCTAAGGTACGGCTAACGCCAATAATATTTTTGGCTAATCCTTTTTGCTTAAGTGCCAAGGCAAACGATCCACTTATTAAACCTACACCTACTATGGTTACGTTATTAAACATTTTGCTTATTGTTTTTAATACGTTGTATTGCTTCCTCTATTTTTGTTTCAGTATTGCAAAGGCTTACACGCACATAATTATCGCCAGCATTGCCAAAAATGCCCCCAGGGGTAATAAATACTTGAGAATTGTACAATACCTCGTCGCTTAGTTGATAACCGCTAGCATAGCCAGCTGGAATAGCTGCCCAAACAAAAAGTCCAACTTGCTGGGTACTATACTTACAATTAATTAAGTTAAGCAATTCAAATACTTTATTTCGCCTAGCGTTATAAATTTGATTTAATTGTAAATGCCAATCGTGACTTAACGCCAATGCTTTAGCTGCAGCCAGTTGTGCAGGTAAAAACATACCGCTATCCATATTACTTTTAAAACGTAAAACTTCATTAATTCTATCGGCCGAGCCACATAGCATACCTACACGCCAACCAGCCATATTATGGCTTTTGCTTAGCGAGTTTAATTCGATGGCTACATCCATTGCGCCATTAGCACTTAGTAAACTTAATGGCTTATCGTTTAAAATAAAACTATATGGGTTATCGTGTATTAAAAGTATTTTGTGCTTTTTAGCAAATGCAACTAGTTTATCAAACAGTGCGATGCTACCAATTTGGCCAGTAGGCATGTGAGGATAATTAACAAACATACCTGCTACTCTAGCGCCATTGTTAGATGTTTCATAATCGTTTATACTTTGACTCAATAGCTCAAAATCGGGAGCGTAATTGTTAGCTTCGGTTAAGTTATAAGGTATAGCTGTTGCACCCGATAATTTTACAGCACTTGCATAAGTTGGATACCCTGGGTTGGGGATTAAAACACCAATACCGGCTTCAAAGTAAGTCATACATATATGCATAATACCCTCTTTGCTACCCAATAATGGCAATATTTCGGTTTCAGGATTAAGTGTAACATTGTACCATTGGGCATACCATTCGGCAACTGCATTGCGTAAAACTGGGCTACCTTTGTACGATTGATAAGCATGTACGTTAGGTTTGGCACTTTCGGTTTGTAAGGTTTCTATAACAATAGGGTGTGGTGGTAAATCGGGACTGCCGATACCTAAACTAATAATATTTTTACCCTCTTTGTTTAAAGCATCTATTTCTCTAAGCTTTTGAGAGAAATAATATTCGCCAATGTTTTCTAATCTTTTTGCGGTTTGCATTTTTTGTAAGTAATAGCCAATAAAAATTTATTGGGTTAAATTATTTTCCATTTTTGTATATTCCCAAAATACGTAACGCTTCTGTAATATGGGTAATATTAGCCAAAACTGATGTTAATTCTATATTTGAATGAAACTCCAAATCGGCATAAAACTGATATTCAAAATCGCTACCCTGTATAGGCATACTTTGCAGTTTACTCAAATTAATACCTCCGTTAGCAATAGCCGTTAGCACTTTTGCTAAACTACCTTTCGTGTGGTCGGTGTTAAAAGTTATGGAAGCTTTATTGGCATCGGCTATGGGTTTCGTATCTTCCTCTCTTTGTAAAATCAAAAAACGCGTATAATTATTTTTTAAAGTGTGAATGCCAGGGGCTATATTGTGCAAATCGTAAATATTACCTGCCAGTTCACTTGCTATAGCCGCAATATGTTTGCTATGATGTTGTTTTATATGCTTGGCACTTAATGCTGTGTCTTCGGTTTCAACCAGTTTCCAATGATGTTGATCTAAAAAACCAAAGCATTGCTGTATAGCCATTGGGTGACTGTGTACTTCCCTAATGTCGGCTAGGGCAACGCCGTGGTTTACCAATAGGTTTTGTTTAATATATAGGTAAACTTCGCCCACAATTTTTAAATTACTTTGTTGTAATAGGTTATAGTTGGGTAAAATACTACCTGCTATTGAGTTTTCAATTGCCATAATTCCGCCAGTACTTTGTATAGGGTCGGCAGCAATTTTTACAACATCTCTAAAATTAGCGCAGCAAACCACATCTATATTATTGCCGAAAAAATTTTGAGCCGCTTCTTGATGAAAACAACCCTCGTAGCCTTGTATGGCTAGCACTATTTTTTCGCTGGGGCTGATAATCTTTTTATCGTTCATTTGATTTGTGGTGAATAATATCGCTTTTTAACAATTTGGTTTTATAAAATTCTGGCTAAAATAAATCTTGTTAAATAAAAAGCTAAAATTAATAAAGAAAAATGTTTAGTCAATTGTTTTTCGCTTTAATAAGTTAAGGAAGTATTTAAAAAAGTATATCATTTGATCTCCTGTTTTTTAATCGTTGGTTTTTTTATTTTTAAGCCAATATCCCGCAAGGTTTAAAGCAATAATACTATGGTAATATAAGGTATGCCATAAACCATAATAGGTTTTCATAATTATAAACCTTTCTTTTAAACTTTGCCAATGTTTAGTTTTTGATATACCACCAACCATATATTTGGCTACATAGTTTTTCGATTTACAGCAGGTTTTGGTTTTTTGTAAGATGTTTAATAGCCAATCAATATCAGCACTTAGGTAATATTTTAAATTAAAAGGGCTAGCCAAATTAGTGCGCACATAAATGGCTTGGTGGCTTACAGGCATTCCATATTTAAAACTACTTACATTAATATTATCGGGTGCTTTATGTCTTCTTTGCCCCAGTGATTGTAAGTTTTCGTTTATCATTTCGGTTTCGCCATAATACACATCTACATAAGGGTGTTGTAAAAGATTTTTAACTGTAGTTGGTGCGTATATTTCGTCGCCCGAATTCATAAAAAGTACATAATCGCCTTTGGCTAAGGCTAAGCCCTTATTCATGGCGTGGTAAATCCCCTTGTCTTTTTCCGAAATAAATAGGCTTATTTTATCTTTATAGTTGTTGATAATATCTACGGTTCCATCTGTGCTTGCACCATCAATAACAATATATTCTATGGGCGTATAGGTTTGGTTTAATACCGAAAGCATAGTACGTTCTATATGCTTTATATTGTTATAAACAATGGTAATAACAGTAAGTAGTGGATTTTTTTGCATTATTTATTTAAAATTGATTGATATAATGCAATATGTTTTTGCGCAATAATATCATTTGAATATGTGCAAATTACTTTATCTCGAGCATTTTTTTGTAAGTTATTATTCTCGTTATTTAATACCCAATGAATACCTTTGGCTAAATCGTCGGCCGATTTATAGTTAGCTATATATCCGTTTTGTTGGTGATTTACCATTTCTGGGATTCCACCTTGATTAAAAGCCACTACTGGAATACCACAAGCCATGGCTTCCATTGCCATATTAGGCAAATTATCCTCTAAAGATGGCAACACAAATACATCTGCTAAGTTATATATTTCTACCAGTTGTTGTTCGTTGTTAATGATAGAAAAATTATGAGATGGAAAGGCTAGCGTACTTGTATTAAACATTTTGTTTTTACCAAATAACACGATATGGATTGGGAACGATGTTGCGTAATTTGCTTTTAATTTCTCTAAAGCTTCTATTAAGTATGCTAATCCTTTGCGCTTATCGTTAATATTGGCTGCTCCAAAAAGTATAATTTTAGCATTGGCATTAAGCCCCCATTTTTTTCGGATTTCGATTTTATTTAATGGTTTATATAAGGTAATATCAATAGTATTAGGAATAACTTGAATATTAAAATTTTGCAATAAACTACTATTTTTGGCTTGTTCGGCCATCCAATTAGTGCAGGCTATAAAGGTAATATTAGTGTTTTTAGATAACAGTTTTTGTTTTAATACCCATCCTTTTTTTGAAATATCGAACTCACTTGGACGGATTAAAAACTTGCAGTTACCACACTGTTTCATAAAATTAGTGCAATTACCTGCATAATGACACCCCCCCGTAAATGTCCACATATCATGCAAAGTCCATACGATTGGTTTTTGTAAATCAATTAATTTTTGAAGGTTATTTATACTTAAAAAGCCTTGGTTAATCCAATGAAAATGTAATATTTGAGATTGGATAATAGCTGTATTTTTTGAAATATCCATACCTACATTTGCCGTCGAAAATGCAAACCTTACCGCTTTATTTTTCTCGTAAAAAGCGATAAATGGAATGCGCTCGAGCAAAAAATTAAGTTTTGCTAAATAAAAATCGAGTTTGAATTTTAATACAGATAAAACAGACGAATCTAGAGAGTTTTTGTGTTGAACAAGCATATTTACCTTCACTTTACCCTTTAATGCTTTTAATAGCCGTATGCAAGCTACAGCTGCGCCACCGCCACTATCTGATGTGTTTATGAGGCTTATTTTCATTTAATAGCAATATGGTAATGGTTAAAAATTATATTTGCGATTGGGGTGCAAATTATTAAATTTGAAACAATACGTTTGTTTTATTTTATTATTATTGATTTTTAAAACCTAAAAAAATACTAAATAGCCAAGCAAAACTAAAATTACATAATTAATGAACAAGCACCTAACCGACCCATTATTTTGGAAAAATTATTGGGAAGCAAAGCAAAACTTAATTGTTAAAATAAATCCCAAACATAATTTTCACAAGCTTTTAAAACAAATAATTAAAGAGAAAGGTATTCGCACTGCCATAGAATTAGGCGGGTTTCCAGGTTATTACTCCGTTTTTTTAAGAAAATATTTTGGTATAGATATAACACTTTTTGATTATTTTATACATAAAAAAATTATTGAAGATTTGTTATTACATAATAATTTAGCCGTAAATGATATTACTATTATTGAAGCTGACTTATTTACGTATAAACCTCAAAGAACATACGATATGGTATGTTCATTCGGTTTAATTGAGCATTTTAGCAATACAGAAAATATTATAGATACGCACCTTAACTATTTAAATAATGAAGGAACTTTACTAATAACCCTACCTAATTTTAAAGGAATTAACGGCTGGGTTCAAAAAACTTTCGATCGTTATAATTACGACAAACACTTTATAGCATGTATGGATTTGGTTGTATTAAAGGAAGCAGCGCAAAAAGTAGGACTTAAAAATATACGAACTTTTTATTACGGAGGATTTAGTGTTTGGCTTGAAAACAAAAAAGAAAAACCTTTTTTAACGCAATTGTTTGTAAAATTTATATGGGTTATAGGAAAGGTTATTTCTAAAATTGTACCTAGAAATTATAAATTAATGTCACCATACATTGTATTAATTGCCAATAAATAAGTTGTTTTTTTAAATTATTGTCATTTAGTTATTAATTATAGATTGCACACGCTAAACTATTTCTAATTGTTAAAAGATGGCCTCGATTTTAATAGAATTTATAGGCTGTTTTACAAAACAAAATTTATTATTGAGAAGGGTATTGTGATATCTTAGATATAAAAAAATAATAGTACCCCCAGCCATCTTTTTAATTTTAAATAAAAAACCTTAAAATTATGTTAATTTTTTTTTTTTTTGTAACATTACATTATCAATTAAAAACCAGTTAATTTTTAAATTAACAAACCAAAAGTTTACATAATATTTTGTTATTTGTTTCAATAAACAAAGCAACAATAACATGTAATAAATTTAATTATATTTGAAGCACTTATACCTAATTAAATATGTTCAATAAAATTAATATATTGCCTCGATGGATAATTTTTTCTATCGATCTTTTTATTAGTATCTCATCTTTACTATTAGCCTATTTTATTAAATCTAATTTTGATATAAATGAAATTAACTTTGAAGAGCTTAATCGAAATCTTATAATACTTGCTGCTATAAATTCATTAGTATTTTTTAACGTTAAAACATACGCAGGTATTGTTAGGTACACCTCTTCTCAAGATTCATTTCGTATTTTATTTGCAATTATAATAAGTAACGGGTTTTTATTTTTAACCAATTTATATTTAATTGGTTTTTATAAAACGCAGCTTATTCCTACCATGATTTTAGTAATTAATGGTTTGTGTTCGTTTTTGTTACTTATAACTTACCGAATATTAGTTAAATACATATTTATGTATTTTAAAAATTTAAAAATCGATAAGCGTAAAGTAATTGTTTACGGTGCGGGTGAAACAGGCATTACAACTAAACGGACTTTAGACCACGATTCGGATATAAACATGAATGTAATAGCATTTGTAGATGATGATGTGCGAAAAACTGGCAAAGTTGTAGATAGCGTTAAAATATTTCACTCGTCGGATTTGATAAAAATCATAGAAAACGAGAGGGTACACGACTTGGTATTGGCTACTCCCAACCTACCCACCGAATTAAAAAATAAAATTGTTGATATATGTTTAGATCATGGCGTTAAAGTATTAAACGTACCTCCTTTAAGCAATTGGGTTAATGGCCATTTTAAAGCTACACAAATCCAAAACATAAATATTGAAGACTTGCTTGAAAGGCAGGCAATAAATATAGATGAACAATCTATAGAAGCGCAAATTCAAGGAACACGTGTATTGGTAACTGGTGCTGCAGGCTCTATTGGCCGACAAATTGTACGCCAACTTTTAAAATATAAACCTCAACTGATCATTTTAAATGATGTAGCTGAAACCGCATTGCATGAATTACAACTAGAACTATATGATTTAGATGCCAATTACACTTTTACAGTTTTTATTGGTGATGTAAGAAATTATCAAAGAATGCAAATATTATTTGAAACATTTAAGCCGCATTTTGTATATCATGCAGCAGCCTATAAACATGTGCCAATGATGGAAAATAACCCGTCGGTGGCTATACTTACTAATGTTTTAGGCACTAAAGTAGTTGCTGATTTATCTGTAAAGTTTTTAGTGCGAAAATTTGTAATGGTAAGTACCGATAAGGCCGTAAACCCTACCAATGTAATGGGCGCTTCAAAACGAATAGCCGAAATATATGTTCAATCTTTGTATGAATCGTTTGATAAAAAAAATGTTACGTATAAAAATGGATTAAGCCATTTAAATTATACTGCAAAATCTTCAACGAAATTTATTACCACACGTTTTGGAAACGTATTAGGTTCTAATGGTTCGGTAATACCTCGCTTTAAAGCACAAATCCAAAAAGGCGGTCCTATAACAGTTACTCACTCCGAAATTACCCGTTTTTTTATGACCATACCTGAGGCTTGTAGTTTAGTACTAGAAGCTGGTGCAATGGGTAAAGGGGGCGAAATATTTATATTTGATATGGGTAAATCGGTTAAGATTGTAGAACTTGCCAAAAAAATGATTAAGCTTTCGGGATTAGTGCCCGAACAAGATATAGCAATAGAGTTTACAGGTTTACGCCCGGGAGAAAAATTATACGAAGAGTTATTAAATGATTTAGAAAATACCATTCCTACTCATCACCAAAAAATTATGATTGCTAAAGTACGAAACTATTGTTTTAATGAGGTTTCTAAAGACATAGATAATTTAATACAATTAGCTAATGTATACGAAGATGTTGCCGTTGTAAGAAAAATGAAAAATATTGTACCAGAGTATAAAAGCAATAATTCGGTTTACGAAGAATTAGACCGAAAATTAGTAACCCTTAACTAAATAAAATGATTAAAAAATATTTACCTATTATATTAATATTTTTTTGTACTGTTATAAAAGCACAAACACCCAACGTTTATCAACCCTATTCATTCCAGTTTTATCAAAAATTCGATAAATATGTTTATGATCCTAATACAAGATTTCACTCATCATTAAAGCCTTATTTTGCAGATGACTCGCTTTTAAAAGCACCCTTAGATTCGTTTTTTAATATTGGTGCCGAAACAAGAAAGCGTTCATGGGTGCGCCGTGTAGTGCGGTTACAACATCTTATTGAAGTAAATAACAAAAATTTTACTTTTTATGGAGATTTTTTACCCGATTACTCTATAGGAAGAGAGTTTGTAGCAAATAAAACAACTTGGATGGATTCTAAAGCTTTCCAATTTGGCGGTACTGTCGGCAAAAAATTCTCATTTTATACCAGTGTTTTCGAAAACCAAGCTTCTGTACCTGCTTATTTACAAAACTATATTGAAAGAACAGGAGTTGTTCCTGGTCAAGGATTAAATAACAATTTTGCAACAAAAGCCAATAATAATCCCGATTACTCGTACTCAAGTGCAATATTATCTTATACTCCAAATAAATATGTAAATTTTACTTTAGGTCAAGATAAAATATTTATTGGTGATGGATACCGATCAATGTTACTTTCCGATTTCGGTACAAATTATCCTTTATTTAAAGTTACGGCTAACATTGGTAATGTACAATATTCTGCAATTTGGACAAGTATGCAAGATACTAGAGCAACTAGATTAGCTTATGATAGTGGCTTTAGAAAAAAGGGTGGTGTTTTTCATTACTTAGATTGGAATGTAAACAACCGATTATCTGTAGGTTTTTTTGACGCCATTATTTGGGCCGACAAAGACGATTTAGGTAACCCTCGAGGGTTCGATCCAACTTATATTAATCCGTTTATTTTCTTACGTACATTAGAAAGAAACAATGGCTCGCCCGATAATGCCTTAGTAGGATTTACCTCAAAATATAAACTAACTAAAGGAGCAACCCTATACGGTCAGTTTATTTTAGACGAATTAGAAGCAAAAAACTTTTTCTCAAACTCTGGTAGCGTTCGTAATAAATGGGGTGCACAATTAGGTGTACGTGGAGCAAACTTATTAAACATAGAAAGACTGAACTACCTTTTAGAATACAATACTTCAAGACCATTTACCTATTCTTCACGCCCTTACGGAGGATCAAGAACTACTTCAATAGGTAATTATGCACATTTTTCGGAACCTTTAGCACATCCTTTTGGAGCAAATTTTAGAGAATTCGTATCTATATTGAGTTACAGTATTGGTAAAATTGATTTTTTTGGTAAACTAAATTATGGTACTTATGGTTTAGATATTGGTAACGAAAATTATGGAAAAGATATATTTAAACCTTACAATACGGCTATACAACATCCAGGACAAATAGATGGTGCAGGACAGCGTATTGCTCAAGGTTTAAAAACTGATTTATTATACCTAGATGGTAGAGTATCCTATTTGCTAAACCCTAAATATAATTTAAGAATAGAGTTAGGTGCGATAGTTCGTAACGAAACCAATATTACAGCAAATAACCAAACCAAATGGCTAACATTAGGTATTCGTAGTAGCTTTAGAAACCTATATTATGATTTTTAAAGCGAATAATATTGCTTAAATTATTTTTAAATGATTTCTTCTAAAGCCATAATTTTGGTATTGCCTCACATTGATGGTAATAGAACTTCAATTGAAAGATTTAAAAGTTTCATATTTGCTTTAAAGAAAAACTATGTGCATGTTAAAATTGTGTATTTTGAATTTCCTAAATCTGGCGATGTCTTTTTAGGTGTTACGGAAAATAAAATAGATAGCCATTCTATTGCTACTATTTATTATAACGATTTAATTAGTATAAAACCTAGGTTAAACTTTATTCAATCATTATTTTTTAAAATAGTTAATGCAAGTAATCGTAAACTGCTAAAACCTCTTATTTGGCTACACCAACTTGTGTTTGGTGAAGATATATTTACGCCGACCCATAAAATTGATAGTACCAACTTAATTATTCCGAAAGTTAATAATGGTTTTATAATTGCATTTGGTGGTCCTTTTGGTGTGTTTTCGGTGGCGAATAGTTTAAGTGAACATTTAGGGTATAAACTTGTGCTTGATTACCGCGACCCTTGGACTTATGGCTTTGCCCCCATTGATGGTTATAATTGGATACATAAAATCAAAAAAACATTTAAAAATAAATACGAATATCAATTGTTGAAAAAATCGGTACTAATTACCACAGTTTCTAATTCGTTAAAAGCATATTTCCCAACCGAAATACAAAAAAAAATTTGCGTTATACCCAATGGCAGTAATACAAGTAATTTAACACCCAATATTAACCCACACCCTGATTTTTTTACAATTGTATATGCAGGCACTATATACGATATGCAACTTAATGACAATACTTTTTTCGAAGCTCTTGAAATATTTATTTCTGAAAAAGATATAACCAAAATAAAATTATTTTTTTTAGGTTCCGTAGGTAATAAATTACTGCCTATAAAATTAAAAAAACATGGTTTGTTATCTATTAGCACAATTACCAAACGGCTTGATAAAGAAAAATTGGTAATTTACATGAGCAATGCAAGTTGTTTTTTACAGTTGCGGTACGGTAACAATAATGGTGTTATTACATCTAAACAAGCCGAATACTTAGCTTATAGAAAAGCCATTTTACTACCCCAAAGTGATAATGGCGATATAGCTGAGAGTATAATACAAAATAATGCAGGTACAGTATGTTATACTGTTGAAAATAATGTGCTATTTTTAAATAAATTGTGGGATAAGTTTTTAAACCAACAATCTTTAACTTTAAATACTATTATAGAGGATAAGGATAGCCGCGAATACATTGCCAAAAGTTTTGTGAAACTAATTATGGAGTTATAGCGTATGGATAGTAAAAATTTAAAATCTTTAAATTAATTTGTCCACTTAAATTATGTTTTTTAATTAATGATAATATATCTCGACGATTTAATTTTTTCTTTGCAAACCGTTGGTGGTATATCAGTGTATTGGCTAGAGTTTTTAAACAAAATAAACACTACAAATTTAGATGCAATACTTTTAAAACGAGGCGACAATAAATGCCTATTAGCCAAAAATCTAAATTGGAATAAAAAAACTAAATGGGAGTTTGTGCTACCTATACAATTAACCCGTGTATTACCATTATTAAATATTTTACCTGCAAAAAGTATTTATCATTCCAGCTATTTTAGAATAAGCTTACAAGCTAATGTTTGTAACATTGTAACCTTACATGATTTAGCTGGTGAGTTAGGTATGATAAAAGGATGGCGTAAAAAGCTTAAAGTTATGCTTCAATCTGTTGCATTACAAAAAGCCGATGGTATTATTTGTGTTTCCGAAACTACCCGTAGCAGTTTGCTGCTACACTATCCAAGTATTAAGGCGAACAAAACAACTGTAATTTATCATGGTTGCAGCGATAAATTTTTCCCCATTCCACATGAAAAACCCAACCTAAATAAACAAATTGTGTTTATAGGCGGAAGAAAAGATTACAAAAATTTTAACACTTGCTTGGAGGTAATGGTTGCTTTGCCCGATTTTTCGCTTTTAATTATAGGTGGAGGAAAGTTAAGTATCGAAGAAACAGTAAAAATTAATAGTAAAATAGCTAATAGATATACTTACACAAGCAATGTAGATACTGATGTGCTTAACCAAATTTACAATCAGGCATATTGTTTGCTGTATCCCACCTATTACGAAGGTTTTGGTATGCCAGTAGTTGAAGCTATGAAAGCTGGCTGTGTGGTAATATCATGTGCCACTAAAGCCATTGTAGAAGTAGCGGCCGATGCTGCCATTTTAATCAAGCATCCTAACGATATTAAAGGATTTGTAGATGCGATTTTATCATTAAAAAACCTTGAAACAAGAAAAAAATTAGTGAATAAAGGATTAGAACAAGCTAAAAAATATAACTGGGATACACACTGTAGCCATACAATTGACTTTTATAAAAATATGTACGAACAAAAATTTTCGCCTGCAACTTTAACCCACTAGCGTATCGGTTACCCTAGCATTAACCAATAATTTTACTGCATTTTGTATGGCATTGGCATCATAACCACATTCGGCCCAAAGTTCGTTTTGTTCGCCATGTTCAATAATAACATCGGGTATGCCTAATCTTTTTACCTTGGTTGTATAATTGTTATCAACCATAAACTCAATAATTGCCGAACCCATGCCGCCTTGAATGCAGCCATCTTCAACAGTTATTACATTTTTAAACTGAGTAAAAACTTGGTGTAATGTTTTTTCATCTAAAGGTTTAGCAAAACGCATATCGTAGTGTGCTGGATGGTAACCTTCGGTATTTAACTCCTGACAAGCCTTTACCACTTCATTACCGATATGTCCTAATGATAATATAGCTATATCTTCCCCATCACATATTTTCCTGGCAGTGCCAATTTGTATGGCTTTAAATGGCAATTGCCAATTTAGCAATACGCCATTTCCTCGTGGGTATCTGATAGAAAAAGGGCCAGGCAAAGGATCCAGTTGTGCGGTGTACATTAAATTTCGAAGTTCTTCTTCATTCATAGGGGCACTCACAATCATATTGGGAATACACCTAAAAAAGGCAATATCGTAAGCGCCATGATGAGTTGGGCCATCGGCACCAGCCATACCTGCCCTATCCAAGCAAAATATTACAGGTAATTTTTGTAATGCTACATCGTGAATAACTTGGTCGTAAGCCCTTTGCATAAAAGTTGAATAAATATTGCAAAAAGGTACCATGCCTTGTGTAGCCAGCCCAGCCGAAAATGTTACTGCATGTTGCTCGGCAATACCTACATCAAAGGCTCTTTTTGGCATCGCCTTCATCATAATATTTAACGAACAGCCTGAAGGCATAGCTGGTGTAACGCCCACAATTTTTGGATTTAGTTCGGCAAGTTCAACAATGGTATGTCCAAAAACGTCTTGGTACTTGGGAGGTTGTGGTTTTAAATTAGCCGTTTTTTTTATTTCCCCCGTAATTTTATCAAATAAACCTGGTGCATGCCATTTGGTTTGGTCTTTCTCCGCCAAAGCGTAACCCTTACCTTTTACGGTTACACAATGCAAAATTTTAGGCCCTGGTATATTTTTTAAATCATTGATAACTTTTACTAAGTGCTCTACATCATGCCCATCAATAGGGCCAAAATATCTAAACTTAAGCGACTCGAACAAATTACTTTTTTTAAGTAAAGTGCCTTTTATACTTTTTTCTATTTTTTTAACAATTTCGTGGGCGTTAGGCCCAAGTTCAGATATTTTACTTAATACTGCCGACACATCATCACGAAAACGGTTATAAGATTTACTGGTAGTTATATCGGTTAAATATTCTTTTAAAGCCCCTACATTAGGGTCGATAGACATGCAATTATCATTTAATATTACCAACAAATTGGAGTTTTCGATACCTGCATGATTTAAAGCTTCAAAAGCCATACCAGCTGTCATGGCACCATCGCCAATTACGGCTATATGTTGTCTATCTGTTTCGCCTTTTAGTTGAGAAGCTACAGCCATACCTAAAGCGGCTGATATAGAAGTAGATGAGTGCCCAACGCCAAATGTATCGTACTCGCTTTCATTTCGTTTAGGGAAACCACTTATCCCGCCATAAATCCTATTGGTATGAAAAGATTTTCTACGACCAGTAAGTATTTTATGCCCATAAGCCTGATGGCCTACATCCCAAATTAATTGATCGTAAGGTGTATTCAAAATATAGTGCAAAGCTACCGTAAGTTCTACAACGCCTAAACTTGCGCCAAAATGCCCACCATTTACTGATACAACATCGATAATATATTGCCTTAACTCATTGCAGACTGCTTTTAATTCTTCTGGTTTAAATTTTTTTAAATCGGAAGGATAAAATATTTCATTCAATAACTTACCCGCTTGTACTTCCATTATATTTTTTTAGATAATCTTGCAAATTAAACATTTCTAAGTAAATAAAAATACAAAAATATACGACCATTTGTTTTTGTAAATTTGGGTATCTTATAATTCAATTTTTTGGTAAGATATTATCATTAACAAATTAATTGATTGCATAAATAAAATAAAATTTATTGCCTCATTGGTACTATATAATTTCCTATATGTATATTAGCAGGCTATTTTTAAAACCTTAAACACCCATGCACCGAACCCATACTTGCGGCGAATTAACCATTAATCATCTTACCCAAAAAGTTACATTAAGTGGCTGGGTTCAAAAATCTAGAGACTTGGGCGGCACTACTTTTATTGATATGCGAGACCGTTATGGCATTACACAATTGGTTGTAAACTTAGGCGACGATGAAAGCCTTAGAGAAAAAGTGCGTGAACTGGGACGAGAATATGTTATAAAAGTAACGGGTGAAGTTGTTGAACGATCAAATAAAAACCCCAAATTAAACACTGGAGATATAGAAATTAAAGTTTCGGCTATCGAAATTTTAAACGAAGCAAAACTGCCGCCTTTTATGATTGAAGATGAAACTGATGGGGGCGAGGAGTTACGCATGAAATACCGGTATCTTGATTTACGCCGAAATCCGGTAAGAAACAACCTTATTTTGCGCCATAAAATGGCACAAGAAATAAGAAAATATTTAGACGCCCAAAATTTTTTAGAAGTAGAAACGCCTGTACTTATAAAATCGACGCCCGAAGGTGCAAGAGATTTTGTAGTGCCCAGCCGTATGAATGCAGGCGAATTTTACGCCTTGCCACAATCGCCACAAACATTTAAACAGTTGTTAATGGTATCGGGCTTCGACCGTTACTTTCAGATAGTTAAATGTTTTAGAGACGAAGATTTACGGGCCGACCGCCAGCCAGAGTTTACGCAAATAGATTGTGAAATGGCTTTTATAGAGCAAGAAGATATTTTAAATGTATTTGAAGGCTTAACCCGCCATATGTTTAAAACGGTAAAAGGTTTAGAATTTGAAAAATTTCCTAGGATGCTTTACGCCGATGCTATGCGTTTATACGGTTCGGATAAGCCCGATATTAGATTAGGGATGGAATTTGTAGAATTGAAAAATACCTCGTTAAAAGAGAACGAAGCCCCAATATTTTGGAAAAGTGGAAGTGAGACCGAATTCCCAGTATTTGCCAACGCCGAAATGGTAGTAGGTATTAATGCAAAATTGTGCGCACAATATACACGCAAAAACTTAGATGAATTAACCGATTTTGTAAAACGCCAACAAATAGGCGCAACAGGTTTAATTTATATGCGCCACAATGAGGATGGAAGTTTAAAATCGTCGGTAGATAAATTTTTTACCCAAGAAGATTTAAAAACATGGCAGCTTGCATTTAACAGCCAACCTGGCGATTTGCTATTAATTATGGCAGGTCAAAAAGATAAAGTACGTAAACAGCTTAATGAATTACGTTTAGAAATGGGCAACCGCTTAGGCCTACGAAATAAAAATGTATTTGCTCCGCTTTGGGTTATTGATTTTCCGTTGTTAGAGTGGGACGAAGAAAGCGAACGCTACCACGCTATGCACCACCCATTTACATCGCCAAAGCCCGAAGATATAGCACTTTTAGATACTCACCCAGGCGACGTAAGGGCAAATGCCTACGATTTGGTTATAAATGGTACCGAAATAGGTGGAGGTTCCATCCGAATACACGATAAGGCATTACAATCATTAATGTTTAAGCACTTGGGTTTTACACCCGAAGAAGCACAAAAACAATTCGGCTTTTTACTGGAAGCCTTCGAATATGGCGCACCACCACACGGCGGTATAGCTTTTGGGTTTGATAGGTTGGTATCTATTTTTGCAGGTTTAGATTCTATTCGTGATGTTATTGCATTCCCAAAAAATAACTCGGGCCGAGATGTAATGATAGATTCGCCTTCAACCATTGATAAAAAACAATTGAAAGAATTAAGCATTCAAACGGTAGTGTAAAAAAACATTTTTTTAGCATGTTAAGTTTTTTTTAAGTGTATTAAACAATCAAATGTTGCTAGTAAAACTTAAAATAAAAAAATTCATTATATAAAAAACAGTTTTTTTATTTAAAGTTAAGCTTAAAGCTATTATATAAATTATTTGAGCATTCCCCGAAAAGGGGCGGGCTATCCGATACAATAATTTTGCCTTCCAAAAAAGGCAAAATTGATTTTCTCTTCTATCCCTAACGCAACTGTGTTTTAACTAATATGGTGTAAAAGGTTTTAAAATTTTAGCCTTAAAGTTTTTTTAAGAAACCACAAAAATTTCGGGTTAATAATTATAAAATAAACCATAAAAAATAGCAGATATCTGCTATTTTTTATGGTTTATTTATTGCCAATTATTGTAGTAGATTTTTAAGATATATTTTATTGCGCAAGCACATTTATCCTTAAAAAAAATCAGAAATATCCCAATAGTTCACAACCGAAAATACCAAAAAAACAATTGCTGTATTTTTTGTATAGAATTTAATACATGTACGTAAGATTTAAACTAAAAGACCCTGCACCCTATTACCATGAAAAAAGTATACATCACATTGGCTTTTTTATTTGCTATTGTAAATATAATAAAGGCACAAGATTGTAAATGTAACCCAAATGGGTTTAACCCATTTGAATATACTTATGGTGGAGAAACCATAAAAATTAAAGATGGGAATCAGTTTAGTGCAAAATGTAAATCGCCAATAAAACTAAATGGCGGGTATAAATGCAGTTATAGTACAACCATTTGCGATGTAAAATTTAAGGCCACAATAAAAAACAGTGCGGGTGTTGTTATTAAAAATTATGAAGAATTTAGTTTCCCGTTAAACTATGAATTTGAAACTGGAGGAAACTTTGTTTTAGAAATTACGCCATATTGTGCAGGTAAAGCTTGCCCTAGTGCTAAATTTAATTTTACTGTTTTCTGCGATACGCAAATAGATTGTAAATGCAATGTTAAAAATGGATGGGATGAATTATCAACCGTACTTAACGGAGCTACCAACCCTACTACTTGTGGAAATACATTTAACATTAAAAAAACAGACAAATTTGGACTGAAAGGAAACTATAAATGTATTGGAAATTGTGATGTAATATTAAAAGGAACTATTTCAAGTGCTACATCAAATTATACCCAAAGCTTCCCTTCAATAAGATTAGATGGTGAACCACTTAGTTTTCCTGGAGCCGGTAGCTATAAACTTGTTATTACTCCCGTTTGTAACGGAAAAGAGTGTTCGCTATGTATATTTTATGTAATCGTAAATTAAAATATCATGAGAATAAACTTCATTATCATCCTAACATTTATTTGCAACATAACTTATGCACAAATTAAAACCAAGGAAATAAAAAGTAATGCCGAAGGTAGAATAAATGAGGGATTAAATAAAGGTGTAAATGCGGGTATTGATAAAATTGAAAAAGGAATTGGAAGTATATTTTCAGGTAAAAAGGCTGCAGTAGCTGATAGTGTTAATAATGAAAGCAACCCCGCATCACAAGATAATAATGATGTACAACCAAACAGCGAAATCATCAGAAAATTTGATTTTGTACAAGGAGATAAAGTATTAGTAATCGAAAATTTTAGTCAAGATAATTTAGGAGATTTCCCCGCTAAATGGAGCACAAATAGCGGAGGTGAGATTGTAGATTTAAATGGCGAACACTGGCTTAATGTAGGTAAAAATGGTGTGTTTATGCCTCAATACATTAATAACTTACCCGAAAATTTTACGTTTGAGTTTGATGTAACCAGCAGCCCTAATTTTAATTTTTACAGTAATCCATTAAGTTTTTCTGTAGCCGAACTGGCAAACCCAAGTAAAGATTATGTGAAGTGGAAACAATTTACTAGGCTTGGTAGAAACGGAATTGAGGTAGGCATACATCCTAAATCGGTATCTACATCAAATAGTAAAGGCACAACCAATTATCAAATTTATAGCAATGGTAACTTAGGCAATAAAAATAAAGCGATACAAAATGAATTCATGAGCGATGCAAAACCAATTGTACATGTTAGTATTTGGCGACAAAAAAATAGATTAAGGGTTTACCTCAACCAAGAAAAAGTTTGGGATTTGCCTAATGCATTTGAGGATGGTAAAAAATATAACAGTATACTATTTCAAACTGGAAGTTTTAAAAAGGAAGAAGACAAATACTACATTAATAATTTAAGACTTGCAGTAGGCAATCCCGATACTCGAAACAAACTTATTAATGAAGGCAAATTTGTGTCATCGGGCATTTTGTTCGATGTAAATTCGGCCAATATAAAACCCGAATCGTTAGGATTAATCAAATCTATTGCAATTATTTTACAAGAAAATCCGGCAGTAAAAATTAAAATAATTGGTCATACAGACAGCGATGGCGATGAGAAAGACAATCTAAAACTTTCTAAACAACGTGGCGAAGCGCTAAAGACAATGTTGAGTTCTAGTTTTGGTATAAATACAAAAAGAATGTCAACAGATGGCAAAGGCGAAAGCCAACCAACTTTACCAAATACCAGCGAAATTAATAAGGCTAACAACCGCAGAGTAGAATTCATTAAATTATAAATATACAATTAACCAACTTAAATCTAAAAAAAATGAAAAAATTAACCACAACCGCTTTAGCATTAGTTATTAGTGTATTTAGCTTTGCCCAAGTAAAATTAAATTCAGCAACTACAAATGTAGCATCACTACAGAAATGCAACTGTACCGATTTAAAAGCTACAGCTTATTTGTATAAAGAAGCAGGCACAACAAATTATTTATTAAGGTTAGCTTATTTTGACAACAAAACTACGGCTTGCACTCCTGTACTTAGAACCTTAAATATTCTTAGAGGGGGTACTCCTATGATTAGGATACCATTTACGTCTTTAGATTTGGTTACATCCACAAAGTCATTAATCATCTATCGCGTTAGGCCTAGTCAATTAACATCAGTACTTAATACGACTGTTATCTACGTAATTAGGTACGCTTTTGATTATGGTTTAATAAAATTGAATCCTTGCGCAACTGTAAACCAACAACTAAGGCTTGAAGAAGGTGAACCAATTTTATAGTCACAATAGTAGTTTTATAAAAAATAAATAGCATGAAAAAATTACTTTTAATACTCATACTTTTTCCAACTTTAATATTCGCTCGGTTAAATCCTGGTCTTAATAAATTTAATTTACCTTTTAATAATTGTAATACTGGTTACTTCTCGCTACCATCGGTACCAGTATCACTACAACACAGCACAATTGTAGTTACAGCACAACAAAGTGGTAATAAAATTGATGTAGATTTTAAAACGGGTGCCGATAATTTAGAAATGAAACCATTTCAGGACGGTGTAGAAATTAGAATTATTATTCAAAACAGGCCAGATATAATTTTACTAAATGCAAATAAAAATCAATCGTGGCCCAGCAATTCTATAAAAAGAGTTAGTTTACCACTTCCCGACGATATAACTGTTAATGAAATTAAAGAAATACATATTTACAGAAAACAAAAACTTGGAGGTACGCCAATCACCACAATATTTAACATTGCCGAAAAAGACAATTGGAATGTAAATAAAATATCTACTACCGCAAGAATAAAAGTAGATGGCGTTTTTAAAACTTTTAAATTTGCCGATTTTATTAGCCCACTTGGTAGTTCTAATGATTTATTTAGATTTATATACGAAGGTGGTAATGGAAGAACCGAAGGCCAAATGTTTAAAGGTAATTTATCTTACAGATTCCCAGATGTATTTTCAAGATTTCCAACAAATACCACAGCAAACCCAGTATTTAGAATAGAAACATTAACTGGAGGAGACGATTTACGTGGCGGAAATGATAATCTTAATGTGTTAATTAGATTAAAAATAAGACCAGTAAGAAACATTGCAGTAAACAATATAAACAATCGCGAGAGCTGGGGAAACTTTACCGAACGTAATGTAACTCGTACTATTACTGCACCTCCCTTTACTTTTAATGACATTGAAGATATTGTATTACGACATACAGGCGGAGGCGGTATGGGTGCTGATAATTGGTATCTAGATAAACTTAAAATTACGCTAACCATTGCTGGCGAAACCAAAGTTTTAATTGATCAAGTGGGTGCTCCAATACATTATTTTACAGGTGATAGTCGTTCAAAAATATTTACCATCAATTAATAAATAATTTTACTATAAAAAAATTAATTCTGACTATCTCTTTTTTAATTTACGGATTATTTTCTGCGAAAGCGCAAAAAGCCAATTTAAAAACAACGATTATAAATCTAAATAAAGCTGTTGCAATAGCTCTGCCCGATTTAAACTTTGTCCCTGTGCCTGTACTTGTAGGCACAGGTAATGGTATTGAAAAAGTTGAAGGAATATCAGGTAAAGTAAAAATTCCATAAATTTTGTTGTTAAAAATATAGGATTGGCCAATTCAAAACCTACAAGTGTTTATACTGAATATAGTTATAATGGAATACAACGTGTTGCAAACGAAATGCGTGAATCTACAATATATAAAACATTGAACGGTATGAAGTTGCAAGAAATAGAAACAGATAAAGAAGCGTCGACAAGGAATCAATTTTTAAAACTACTCCCAATAGGCCTTCAACATAAAAATAAAATAACATAAAAGCGTATCAAACAATAGTTATAGCAATTTATATACACTATTTTAAAATTTGATAAACTAAAAAACTACAACTATATGCCATTACCAACATATAAAAAAATTGAATAATGGGCCATTTAATATTTTTAGTTTCGCGATAAACTACTGCCATTGTACTCATACATTGCATCGCAAAAGCATAAAATATCATTAATGAAAATGCGGTAGCCCTTGTAAAAACTAAGTTACCCGTTTGGGCATTTCGGGCTTGTGCCATTTTTTGGCGAACGGGTTCAATTTTAGTATCGTTACCATCAACCGAATATAATGTAGCCATAGTGCCTACAAAAACTTCGCGGGCTGCAAAAGATGTTATTAAAGCTATTCCAATTTTCCAATCGAAACCCAAGGGTTTTATAGCAGGTTCAATAGCTTTTCCCAATATACCTGCGTACGAATTTTCTAGTTTTTCGGCAGCTTTAAGTTTGTTTATCTCATCAATACCAAAATTACTATATTTTTGACTTTGATATTTCATGTCAATACTATTAAAATTTTTATTTGGCCCGTAAGATGCTGAAACCCATAATATTATTGATATTGCTATTATAACCTTACCTGCTTGGGTAACAAATGTTTTAACGTTTTCGTACATCGTAACGCCTACATTTCGCCAGCGTGGCATACGGTAAACTGGCAACTCCATAATAAAATACCCTTTTTCTCTACTTTTAATAATTTTTTTCATTACCCACGCAACCGCAACTGCCATTACTATACTCAAAACATACAAGGCCATAAACGTTAAGCCTTGTAAATTAATAAAACCTAAAAAATATTTATTAGGTACAACTAAGGCTATTAAAATAGTATAAATAGGCAACCTAGCACTACAACTTACCAAGGGAGTTACCATAATGGTAATGATACGATCTTTCCAGTTTTCGATTGTGCGGGTACTCATAATTGAAGGTACTGCACAGGCAAAGCCACCAATAAGTGGCACTACCGACTTGCCGCTTAAACCTACCTTTCGCATTAGCTTATCCATCATAAAAGTTACCCTTGACATATAGCCGGTATCTTCTAATACCGATATAAAGGCAAACAATAAAGCTATTTGAGGTATAAAAACCATTACGCCACTCAAGCCAGCTAAAATACCATCTACGAATAGATTGGTTAAATCGCCCTTGGGCAAATATTGGTGGCACAATGTTTCTAAGCTTACAAAAATATTTTCTATTATGGCCATTGGGTAGCTCGACCACGAAAAAATAGACTGAAAAATGGCGAATAAAATGACAAAAAATATTAATAATCCCCATACTTTGTGAGTAAGTACGTGATCTATTTTGTTACTTATATTTTCCTCTAACGCTATGGCGGGATATTTTACGGTATCGGTAAGTATGTCATTAATATAATTGTACCTAGCAATGGTTTCTTTTGCCTGTGCTTGCTGCGAATTAAATTGATATTGATGTTTTAAATCCTCAATTATATGATGCTGGTTTTTTGTAATGTAATGTAAACATTGATGTTGGTGTGCAATTTGTAAGGAAATAAATGGATTTTCGATGTTAAGCTCGAGGCTGATTTTAGCTATCAAATCGGAGGCTATATTTGTTACATCGATAGTTTGGTTTTGTAATGCCAATGTTGGACACTGTAAAATGGCACTTTTAATTTCTTCTAACCCCTTACTTTTTCTTGCTGCTAAAGGTACTACCGTAACATTTAATAGTTTGGATAAATTATCTACATTTATTAAGAGATTACTTTTTTCGGCTAAATCAATCATATTTAACGCAATAATAATGGGAATGCGTAAATCGGCGATTTGGGTGTAAAGTAATAAGTTTCGTTTAAGATTGGTGGCATCAAGCACCACAATAATTAAATTGGGATATGCAGAATTATTTTTATTAGTAAGCACTTCTAAAACAATACTTTCATCAACACTTTTTGGATAAAGACTGTAAGTACCCGGTAAATCTATAATTTCTATTATTTCGGAGTTGGGGAGTATACAAAAACCACTTTTTTTATCTACGGTTACACCAGCAAAATTTCCTATTTTTTGGTTTAAGCCTGTTAATAAGTTAAAAAGTGTTGATTTACCTGTATTAGGGTTACCTACTAAGGCTACTTTGAAATTGCTTTTCATTTTAATGATGAATACACAAACAGATGGTTATTTAAAATATATTCCTATTTTAAAGTTAATAATATGGTTGCTGCTTCGCCTTTACGCAAACTTAATTGGTAACCTGCCACTGATATTGCAATGGGACAGCCAAATGGTGCAATACGTTCTAGTTTTATTTCTTCGCCAAGTAAGCACCCCATTTCCATTAGTTTAACAGATATAGCTAAATCGGTAAATTCCTTAATAATTCCTTTTTGCCCAATTTTTAATTGCGAAAGTTTCATGTTTTGATTTGTAGCGCAAAACTAGCTTTTATTTATAATTAATCCGAATAAGAAAACTTTAATAATATATGATTTTATGTATTATACATAGAATCATATATTAAATAGCTTAAAGTTACATTAAATCTACAAAATCCCGCATTGCTTTACCTGGATTTTGGGTTTTCATAAAGTTTTCTCCTATTAAAAACCCGTTAAAACCTGCCTCTTTTAATAAATTTATAGTGCCTACATCACTAATGGCACTTTCCGATATTTTTAAAAAATCTTTGGGTATAAGTGGAGCTAATTCTAAGCTTGTATTTATAGTTACTGAAAAATCTTTTAAATTACGGTTATTTACGCCTATTACATCAAGGTGAGGGCTTAAACTGCGTTCCAATTCTTGCCGGTCGTGTACTTCCAATAAAGTGCTTAGACCTAAACTTTTTGCCAATTGTGCAAATTGGTTTATTTGCAAAGGCGTTAATATAGCGGCAATTAGTAAAATAATATCGGCACCTAAAGCCTTGGCTTCTATAATCTGATATTCATCAATAATAAATTCTTTTCTTAAAACAGGAATATCGTTTACCGCTCGGGCTGCTAAAACATCATCGGGGCAACCCATAAAAAAATCAATATCGGTTAAAACCGAAAGTGCCGATGCGCCAGCTTTTGCATAACCTGTGGTAACTTCTTCAACAGTTGAAAAATCATTAATTATGCCCTTAGATGGCGATTTTCGCTTAAACTCGGCTATAATTCCTGTTTTTGTAGGGTCTAGCAAAAAGGTTTTTAAATCGTAGGTTTCTCGGCTAAAATAAATTTGATTTTCTAGCTGTTGTATGCTTTTTTTTGCTTTTGCTTCGGCTACCTCTTGTGCCTTACGGGCAACTATTTTATCTAATATATTCACTTGGTGTTGGTTGTGTAATTACGGACTGAGAATTTATTTTAATTTAGGTTATTGTTTTAAATGTTTGTATTTTTTTCTGAGAATCCTTTTTTTATTTTATAACTTTTAATTAACAAACACAAAAGTAAAATTTAAGTTATAGGCATTTAGATTTTTTTTCTTAGGCTTTTATTTACGCATGGTTATAAATGCTTTTGTTACTTAACTATAAAATAACAATCTTAAAAGTACATAATAAACATCAAGTTAAAAAAAACTTAATTGCACTAATAAAATACTTAATCCACAAAGTTAGAAACGCAGATGATACGGATTAATAAATTACACGGATTTTAAAATCTGCGTATATTTTTAAATCACTTTAAAAATCAGTGATTAAGACAATTATAAAAATTTAACGAATAGTAGCAATTTTGATATATTTGTAAATCACAAATACAAATAAATATGAAAAAATTAATTTTTACCCTACTTGTAGGTACAGCAGTTTTAACATTAACTTCAAACAGTGCAAATGCACAAAGCTACAAAAACGCCATTGGTGGTAGGTTTGGTAACGCAAATGGAATATCTTTTAAAACAGGAGTTTCGAAAGGTGCAATGTTAGAATTTATTGGAAATTTTAGAAACAATGACAACTTTTCGTATGCCAATTTAACTGTACTTTATCAAGTTTACAATCCGATAAGTGGTGCACAAGGCCTAAATTGGTTTTATGGTGGTGGTGGTTCTGTTGGGTCTGCCAGGAATAAAAGATATAGAAATAATGACAATAACTACAATAATGATGTGTATTTTGCAGCCAATGGGGTTTTGGGTTTAGATTACAAATTTAAAGGTGCACCCATTAACCTGTCGTTAGATTGGATTCCTACATTTGAAATTGCTCCCAACTCTGGTTTTTACAGCGGAGATATTGGTTTAGGCATACGTTTTACTTTTTAAGAAAATAAGTTGCGTGTAAGAAACTCGAATTTTTTGCAATAATTTATAAACCGTTTTCTAATAGCTAATCTATTAAAAAACGGTTTTATTTATTGAGTAAGTTGTGAGGTAAAATTATCCAGGGTTGCACCAGTTCCCAATCATTTCTTTACCAAACTCGGTTAATACCGATTCTGGATGAAATTGAACTCCCCTAACATTGAGGGTTTTATGCTTAATGGCCATCATCACATCCTTATCATCCACGGCGGTAATTTCTAAACAATCAGGTAAGTTTTCCGATTTTACTGCCCACGAATGGTAACGTCCTACTTTAAAGTTTTTGGGCAGCCAATTAAATAATAAATCTTCTTTTATAACATTAATATTTGTTGCTGTACCGTGTACGGGCTTAGCAAGGTTGTATAACTCGCCGCCAAAAACTTCAGCAATGGCTTGCTGTCCAAGGCAAATACCTAATATACTTTTAGTTGCAGCATAGTGTTTAATTACATCTAATAGTAAACCTGCTTCCGAAGGTATGCCTGGCCCGGGCGAAAGTAAAATTTTATCGTAGACCGCTACATCCTCAATGGCAAATTTATCGTTGCGCCATACATCGGCTTGCAAGCCTAATTCATTAATTAAATGAACCAAGTTGTAGGTAAACGAATCGTAATTATCAATTACTAATATATTTTTCATTTTGTTATTTGTTATTTTGAAGCCAAAATTTAAACCAATTCGGCCATTTTTAAAGCGTTTCGCAATGCTGCGATTTTATTATTTACTTCGTTCAATTCGCTTACAGGATCCGAATCGGCAACAATACCAGCTCCAGCTTGATAATGCAATACATTATTTTTACTAAGGAATGAGCGTATCATAATGGCATGGTTAAAATCACCATTAAAGCCTAAAAAACCTATTGCACCACTATAAAAACTCCGTTTTTGGTTCTCATATTGGTCTATCAATTGCATTGCTCGATATTTGGGAGCGCCACTTAATGTCCCCGCTGGGAAAGTATCGGCTACAATATTAAACGGAGTTACACCCGATACAATAGTACCTACCACTTTTGAAACTAAATGAATAAGGTGCGAATAAAATTGTACTTCTTTGTATGCTTTAACTTTTACATTAAAACAATGCCGACTTAAATCGTTTCGAGCTAAATCAACCAACATTACATGTTCAGAAGATTCTTTAGGGTCGCGTTCCAACTTTTCGGCTAACATTTTATCCTCAACATCGTTACCCGAACGTTTAAATGTGCCGGCAATTGGGTATATAGTAGCTGTATTATTTTTAATGGTTAATTGAGCCTCGGGCGATGACCCAAAAATTTTGAAACTTCCATAATCAAAATAAAATAAATACGGCGATGGATTAATAGATCGTAAAGCCCTATATACATTAAATTCATCGCCAGTAAAGGCAGTTGCAAAAGCCCTTGAAGGTACTATTTGAAAAACATCGCCACGATAAACATGTTTTTTCATAGTTTCTACCAAAGCTATAAATCCATCGTCGCTTAAATTTGATGTTTCTTCTCCATTTAATTTAAAACGATATTCGGGAAAGTTTTTATTGTTTATAAGGTATTCTATTTTATCTAATGTATGGCTTTCGGTTTCAAACTCACTTTGGTTTTTTACTATATATAGCTCGTTTTTAAAATGATCAATAGCAATAATATACCTATACACATGGTACTGCATAGTAGGTATATTTCGGCTTTCGGTGGCATCTTTTTTAAGCACAATATCTTCAAAATGCTCTACCGCTTCGTGTGTAAAGTAACCAAATAAACCATCGGTTATAAACTTTAAACTGGTATCAGCATCTGTTATAAAATCTTGCTGAAACTTACTTACTTCATCAACTAAAACAAATTCATTGGCGTTTAAAATTTCTTTTTTCCCACCGGGATAATATTTTTTAAGGATATTATTTTCGAGTTTTAAGCCAGCAATTGGGTCGCAACATATATAACTCATGCTGTTTTCGCGGCTATGATAATCCGAACTTTCAAGCAATAAACTATTAGGAAATATATCTCGAAGTCGAAGATAAATACTTACTGGAGTAGTTGTATCGGCCAATAGTTTTTTATATATAACTTGTAATTTGTACGGTTTCATGAATAAAATATGTTGTTATAAAACTGATTTTTTATTAGTGTACATAAAAAAACCCAACGGATATTGGACGTTGGGTTGTATTTTTATGATTATTAGAGATGCTTTTTTAAGCAAAAAATTAAAATACATTTAACGCCGCTGCATTATTTAAAATATGCCACAACCTTGTATTTAAAACTTTTATCATATAGTTGCAAAAATATAAAGAAAACTGAATGTTTAAAATTTTTATTTTCATTAATTAAGATCCTATTAATGGTCTACCGCTTTGCAAAACTGCCACTACAATTACAATCAGCGTAAGCGTATAGTAAATGGCAATATTGCGGTGTTTAAAAACATCTGTTGAGGATTTTTTTGATTTAGAATAACCAATAGTAATAATAGCCATAGCTAACAACATTAATACCACATGTTCTAAAGCCCAGTAACGTAACGTTTGGTTTTTCATAGCATCGCCCCAATTGTTCATGGCTACTTTGGTAATGTTACTAAAAAAATATAATACTATGCCCACTAAAACTTGTATATGAACACTTACCATGGCAAATAAATTTAATTTTCGGGTACCATTGGTGTATTTTTTATTACCCAACCAGCCTACAAATGCGCTAATAATTGCAATTAATATTAATAATAAAACTACATAGCGAAAGCCAGAGTGTGCGTGTTTAATTACATTATACATAATTTTTATTTTAGATAAACAAATATATAAATTTTTTACTTTTTACGGGTTTAATGTTACTTTTTCGGCATATTTTAAAACAGTTTCTTTAGTAAATTTATCTTCTAACCCTATACGTAGTAAACAAGGCAAACCCGAATAGTTTAGAATAAAGTTTTCGGTTTCAGGTGTATTTATGCCGTTAAATATTATCCCCTTTATGGGGATGTTTTTAGCTTTTAAAAATTCGATAGATAATAAAGTATGATTAATACTCCCCAAATAATTTTGACTTACTAAAATTACTTCAACATTTAAATATGTAATTAAATCAACTACCAAATGGGTATCATTTAGTGGAACCATTAACCCACCAGCACCTTCAATTATTAAATTACTTTGGGTTTCGGGTAGTTTAAAATCAGATAGTTTTATCTCAATCCCATCAATTTTAGCAGCAGCATGTGGCGATGCAGGTGTATTTAGGCGGTAAGCTTCCGGGTAAAATACGGTTTGCGTATTGCTTACCAAACTTTGTACTGTGTGGGTATCTGTTTGGTTTAAATCGCCAGCTTGAACAGGTTTCCAATAATTGGCTTTCAAAGCTTCAGTTAGTATAGCCGATGCAATGGTTTTACCTACGTTAGTGCCAATACCTGTAATAAAATATTTTTGAGGGTTCATATTTATTGTTTAATTTTTTTTTAGAAAAACACTGGAAATCAATTTCAAATTTAGCAGGATTTTAGTGTAAATAAATAATGTTTTTAATTCCTATCCTCAACCTCAACCTCATCCTCAACCTCATCCTCAATACTCACTTAACCATTCGCCCTTTCCAACTATACTTTCCCCAATTACCAGCTATGCCTATAAATACAAGATACACAATATGCGAAACTGTTAATAAGGGCAAATAGTTTATAAGTTTTGGCCGCTGTATAAACTTAGTGAGCGGTTTTAAAAACAGCCACTCTACGGTAAATTTTAACATTATCTGAAATGCAAACAGTAAAATTAAAGGGTAGTAAATAATACCCAAACAAAAATTAACAACAAGGGTAATGTTGAATAGCCATATAGCTAAGCCCAATATTAAAATTTTTTTGTCCTTATATTTTACTGTTTTACTTGCCCATCGTTTTCGTTGTGAAATAAATGCAGCCAAATCTGGTTTGGCATGGGTATAAACAATGGCATCAACCGATTTGCAAAAACCAATACTTGCAGGATATGCGTGAGCTACTTTATGTAAAAAAAGCTCGTCATCGCCCGATGCAACATCATCAATACCTTTAAATCCTCCTAGCTCAAAAAAAACATTTTTACGATATGCTAAATTTGCTCCATTACAAGTTGACGGCATGCGGTTACCTATACCTGCTGCCCCAAGGCCAATTAAGTACAAAAACTCTAGCGTTTGTAATTCCTCAAACCTCGATTTTTCTTCGAAATACACAACTGGCGAGCTAATAAGTTTAAAATTATTTTGTTCGTAATAATTTATGATTGTACTAAGCCATTGGGTATGCATTCGGCAATCAGCATCGGTAGTTACAATTATATCGCCATTGGCAATTTCAATAGCTTCGGTTATGGCCTTTTTTTTATAAGAGTTTAGGGCTTTGCTTTCGTTAAGTTTAATAAGTTTTACGCCTTGTGTGGCATATTGTGAAATTATTTGGGCAGTATTATCGGTTGAGTGATCATCCACTACTATAAGTTCAACTAAATGCTTGGGATAGTTTTGTGCTAATATGTCTTCAATAGTTAGATGAATTTTATCGGCTTCGTTTCGGGCTGCTACTAATACCGAAACTTTGGTTTGGAATGGTTTAATCGTACGGGTAAATGGTAAAATATTATTCCACCCTCGTCTTAAAAATAAAACCAAAAAAATATAAATTAAAGTAAGTGCTATGGATATAGCGCTAAGTACGGTTACTGCCAAAAAAATTAAGTTTAAATATAAAAAATGAACCTAATATAGCAGGAATAATTAAATTAACCAACCATATTAAAGCAGTACAAGCTATAACCACAATTTCGTGTGGTGTAATAAATTTAAAAAAATAAGTTGCGGTTAGTGTTCGTACGCCTACATCCAAAATATCTAACGAGGGTAAACTTGATTGTACAAAAAACAATATGAATACCATTAGTGCGGATGGAAAAAAGGGTAAATCGGGGATTAAAAAATGTAAAATTAAGAGATACTGGCTGGTAAAAACAGTATATCTTGCAAGGCTGTAAAGTAATATCATCAGCAGTTCTTTCTTTTTAAATCGTGTAAGAACGCCAAAATATTTCTGGTATTTTTTTAAAAAATTAATTTTATAAAGTAAAAAATTTACAATTTTTATATTAAAATAAAACACCAAAAGGCATACACTAATTACACTACCCCAAAAAGCAAAATAAGGAAGCAGCCAATGTTGTATATTAACATGGTTATACACAAACCATACAATAGCAATGGCTCCCATAATACTGGTAACCACCATTTGTGCAATATGGCCAACACTCATAGCTACAATACCTTGAATGCGTTTACGGTACGATAAAAAAAAAATTCGTCCGCCATATTCACCTATGCGATTAGGCGTAAATATTGCCCAAGTTAACCCACAAAAAACAGATTCGACGGCTTTTAATAACGAAATTTGTTCGACTTTTTTTATCAAATATTTCCATTTTAAACTTTCTAGAAACCAATTAAGCAGCATCAATAAAAATACTACACCCAACTGGATATAAACTTTTTTAGGTGAGAGTTTTTTAATTATCGCATAAAAGTTTTCGAGGTTTTGATTGCTTGATAATTTGTTATAAATAAAATACGTTGCCAATAATAATACGGCAATTTTTATTAATCGGTTTAATATTTTTTTTTGTTGTAAAGTCAAGCTTATATTGGTTTTACACAATGTTAAAAAATTTAGTTTAATATTGTTCATATGTTAAAGGAAAAATCCAAAGAACGCATTATTTTGGGTATCGACCCGGGTACAGCTGTAATGGGTTATGGTTTGATAAAAGAAACTGGCAACCTAATTGAATTAATAAGTTTGGGGGTTGTAAAAATGACCCACTTAGATAACCATCCGTTAAAACTTCAACGTATTTTTGAACGAACCACTAGTTTAATAGAACAATATAACCCCGATTGTATGGCTTTGGAAGCCCCTTTTTATGCTAAAAATATTCAAGTTATGCTAAAATTGGGCAGGGCGCAAGGCGTAGCCATGGCTGCTGGCTTAGCCAAAGGATTGCCTATTTTTGAGTATTCTCCAAAAAAAATTAAACAATCAATTACTGGAAATGGCAATGCCGGAAAAGAGCAAGTGGCAGCTATGTTAAAGCAATTATTAAAATTTACCGAAACCCCCGAATTTTTAGATGCTACCGATGGCCTAGCTGTAGCAGTTTGCCATTCGTTTCAAAAAATGAATGCTTCTAGCACAGGAAAATCGTATAGCGGTTGGGAAAGTTTTGCAAAAGACAATGTTAAACGAATAAAGTGAACAAACAATTTGATAAATTATTTGTTTAGGATTTAAAATATTCATTTTGAATGATTTTAATAAGATATTATTTTTTTTATGAAACCCAATCTATGGATTTATCAGCTGAAGAAAAATTGGTATAATCTACTTGGCAATGATCAAGATTTCCCATTAGAAAGTCGAATATATCACTCTTTTTCAATTATTATCATAATTTCATTGATAATTTTTGTACCGATAAATTTTTTATTAGGTATTTATATAGCAGCCGTTTTATGCTTAATAACAATTATAACCTTATGCTTAACTTTTTACATTAGTAGATTTAAAGGGAAAACTAATTTGGCAATATTTATTTCGAGTATTATAGCTAATTTATCGCTCTGTATTAATTATTTTTATAATTCTGGCATAAATGGACCAACTTTACTGATATGTGCCATAACTTTGTTTGTTGTAATGATGGTTGTGCGGAAAGAAAAATTGTTTACTTGGTTTGTAGTAAATTTTTTTTTAATATCCATTATTTCTTTTTTAGATTACATGTATCCCAATTTGGTAGTTGTAAATTACGATGAAAGGTCGCATCAATTTGCAGATATAATGGTTAGTTATGTTATCGGAATAATTATACTTTATTTTGGCATTACCTACATTCGCAACAGTTACCAAAAAGAAAAAAATTCATCAATAGAAAAAGCGTTAATACTTGAAAAACTCAACAACGAAAAAGATAAATTATTTTCGATTATATCGCATGATTTAAAAACCCCATTAGCTTCTGTACACCAGTATTTGGAATTGCTTACACACATGGAAATAAAATCTAATGATAGAAAATGGATAGAATCTAATTTATTAAAAACTACTATCCATACCCAAGAGCTTTTATCAAATTTATTACAATGGTCTAAAAACCAATTAAAAAGTAATGATTTGAATTTATTTGATTTAAACCTTAAAATTAGCCTTAAAAAAGCTTTAGAAATAATTAATGTATTTGCTGAGGCCAAAAATATTAAGTTAAATGTTATAATTGCCGACGATATAATTGTACTTGCAGATGTAGATATGCTGCAATTAATAATCAGAAATTTGCTATACAATGCTTTAAAATTTACTCCCAAAGGTGGCGTTGTAGATATAGTTGCATCAACAGTTTATGATAAATGCATTATCAGTATTATTGATAATGGAGTTGGCATGAGTAAAAACACACAAGAAGAAGCGTTTAGTCTTAAAATAAAATCAACCTATGGTACCGATAACGAAAATGGCACTGGCCTAGGATTGGTGCTTTGTAAAGAATATACCGAATTGCAAGGCGGAAAAATATGGTTCAGTAGCGAACTTAATGTAGGCTCGGTTTTCAACATCTTACTACCATTGGCAATTAAGCGTATTTAAAGCTATATGATATTAATTGTATGTGCTTTAAATCTAAAAGTTAAAAAACATTTGGCATTTAAAATATTCTCATAATATTTATACAAAATGCGAAAAAAAAGCATAATTTATTGAAATAAAATTATAAATGTAAAAAGAAATTTTTTTAGCTAAGCTAAATTAAATTTATATTTTTGTTTTTTTGCTTAAATCATTATTAGAACCAGAATGAAAAAATTTTTTAGCTTATTTGTTTTAATATCCTTTTGTATATCTGGGTTTTCACAACAAAATATTAACAATAATTACATCGAAGAAGTACTTACTGGTAAACGTTCCGAAATTGTACTCAACAATAAATGGTTGTTTCAGCCAGCTATTAATCAAGCGTCCGAAAAACCATTAGATGTTTACTGGGATAATATCCAAGTGCCATCTTCTTGGTATTCGAAATTTGAAGTAGACTCGGCTTTTAAAGCAGGTAGCTTAGCTAATAAAGAGGAACTTAAAAGCTTGTCGAAAGCATGGTATCAAACTACCGTAATCATCCCAGCAAACTGGAAAAATAAAACAACCGAAATAGAGCTAACCAAAATTTCTACCGATGCTATAATATTTATAAATGGTAAAAATGCAGGTAAAATTCAATGGTACACTGGCAAAGTAGATATATCAAAATACGTAAAGTATGGCCAACAAAACCAAATTCGCATTTTAGTAATTGCCACGCCTAACGAAGGCGAAATACCTGTTTTAATGGGTACAGCAACTACGCAAGTTACTTTTGCCAAAGCAACATTAGAAACTCGAGGAATTACTGGGGATGTTATTTTATCTTCACATCCCAAAAATACCTTTATCAATGATGTTTTTGTACAACCGTCTGTTAGGCAAAACAAGGTTGATTTGGATGTTGAGATTATAGGAGTTAAAAAATCTGGTTTGGTGGCAGTTATTGCCGATATGGTTAACGAAAAAGGGATAGTTGAAAAAACGTTTACTACCAATATAAATGTATTGGATAAAGATACACAAACGGTAAAACTATTTTTCGATTGGCAAAATCCCCGATTGTGGGATTTGGACAAACCAGAACTTTACACCTTAAAACTTAAACTGAATGCACAAAATATAATCGACGATGTTTACCCTCAAGAATTTGGCTTTCGTGAATTTTGGATAGATGGGAAATACTTTTATTTAAACGGTAAAAAAATTAATCTTCGTCCGCATTTATTTGTAGGAGGTAACGGGATGAATGAGTTAATAGATGCCAGCATAGATGGTATACGAAAAAACGGTTTTAATATCAGTGAAATTTGGCCCAATAATTTCGATAAGCGAGGTTTTTTAGAACATTCGGAGCAAATGATGGCTAGGGCCGATAAAAAAGGTTTTTTATTAATTGGCGTTGCTTTACCTTTTATTGATTATTTGTTAGATAAATCGTGGCAGTTTCAATGGGATAAACCCGAAGTAAAAATAGCTTACGAAAAACGAATGCTCATTAATTTAAAGAGAGATAGAAATCATCCGTCGGTAGTAATGTGGGGAACTTCGGCTAACTTTTTTGGCGATACACAAGATCAAAACCCATTAAACATTGGCCGTGTTAACTGGGTAAAAAATAATCCTCCCTTTCAAAAAAATGCCGATGCAGGTATTGAGGCTATCAATATTATCAAAAAAAACGACCCTACTCGGCCAGTTTTTACTCACCATGGCACCTATGTTGGCGATGTGCATACCTTAAACTTTTACCTTAATTTTTTACCCTTGCAAGAACGTGAAGAATGGATGTCGGCGTATTCAAAATTCGGGCAAATTCCTTTTATAGGTATTGAATTTGGAACGCCGCTTTTTTGTAGTTTTTTACGTGGAAGAAATGGCTTTGGCAGTAATATTAAAACCGAACCTTTGATTACCGAGTTTAGTGCCATGTACTTTGGCGAAAAAGCCTATACAACCGAGCCTAGCTATTACTCAAAAAACATGATTGCAAACTTTGTAAAAGACCAAACCTACAATGAAATGACGGGCGATTATTACCTAAAAATGTGGTCGTTCCAACAAATGCAAAATCTTTTTACCAAAAATACTTGGCGAAGCTGGCGCACTTATGATATGCCAGGCGGAATGTTGCCTTGGGATAGTGGCCATGGGTGGAGCCGTAACGACACAGCAGGAACAGATATTAAAATGAAACCTTTTAAATTAGGTAGAAAAGGAATGTACTACCCAACAGCTAAACTTTCTGATATATATTATAAACAAGAGCCTGCTTACACTACGCAGCCAGGTGGCAAAGCTTTAATAGAAAACAATAATGCTACATTAGCATACATAGCAGGCTCAAAAGAAGCATTTACTGAAAAAGACCATAGTTTTAAAACTAAACAAAGTGTTGAAAAACAACTATTCTTTTTTAATGATACCAGAGATGTTCAGAATTGTAACTGGAATTATAAAGTTATTGTTGGTGAAAAAACCATTTCTGAAAACAAGGGACAGTGTATGGTGCCTGTTGGCGATAAAAAATCTGAAACCATTATATTTACTACACCTAATCAAATTACTGGATTTAAAGTAGATGGGAAAGTAATACTAAATGCTAAAATTGGTAGCTTTACCCATACAGATACCCTCGATTTTCGAGTTTTTAACAATTTAGACATTGCTGGTAACAAAACCATTTATACTTTCGACCCAGTTGGTAAAACAAACGATATGCTAACCACATTAGGTTATAATATAAAAAAATGGACAGGCGAAACCAAAATACCCTTCCTTATTATAGGTAGAGATGTAATTTCTCAAAAATTTAAACTACCCTCAAATTTAGAAACTTTTGTAAAAAATGGAGGAAAAGCTATTATATTTAATCAACAAGATACAGTATTAGAAAAAAGTGGATTTAGGGTTTCAAAATATGTTTCACGCTATGTATTTCCTATCCAAAATAACCCAATTACAAAAGATTTAGATGAGTTAGATTTAAGAAATTGGGCTGGCGTTGGGACTTTAAATACTGCATATCCTGATTATATAAATACATCTTACGAAAAATCACCTGATAATTCGCCAATATATGGCTGGCACTGGGGAAACCGCGGAAGCGTAGCTACCAATGCCATGGAAAAACCACATAACAGCGGCTGGACACCTTTGTTAGAGTGTGAATTTGATTTGGCATACTCGCCTTTGATGGAATTAAACTATGGCGATGGAAAATTAATTTGGTGTAGTTTAGATTTAGAAGACCACGCCAACTTAGATCCTGTTGCAGAAATTTTAACGAAGAGAATAATAACTTATGTTCAGAATTTTGAGCCAATACCACGTAATCGCAATACTATTTTTATCGGCACCAGCCACGAACAAAAAATATTAGATGATATGGGTATAAATTATACCTTATCAAATAAAGTGGTATTTAATTCAGATATGATTATCTGCGGAAGCATAAACCCGCAACAAGAAAAAGAAATAAACCAATATGTCGAAAACGGCGGCAAAGTTTTTATCCTGCCAAAGAATACTGAAGGTAAATATTTTGGTGTTGATTATAAGCTAAATACAAACTTTAATGGAGGTAAGGAAATTCCAGACTGGGCAATAAGTAAAGGGTTGTCTTTATCAGATGTAAGATATCGATCAACCACACCAAGTATTTTAATAAGCAATGGATGCAAAATATCCATAAATGGATTATTAGGTAGCAAAAAAATAGGTAAAGGTGCAATGGTTTTTTGCCAAATAGACCCTAATCGTTTTAATGCAGATTCGTTAACATATAACCGTTATACAAGATGGAGAGCTAACCGAGCATTGGTACAAATACTAACTAATTTAGGCGCTTCATTTTCATGCGATCAAAATATTTTTAAAGAAGAAGAAAAAGAGATTTACAGTATTGATTTAGATAAAACCTTATGGAAGGCAAAAATGACCTTAGAATTGCCATCTGTAAAAGAATTAGTTGATAAACATAAAGATACGGGTATAACTAAAGAAGCACTTCAATTGGTAAAAATAAATGCTGATGAAACAAGTATGATGGAAATTAATGTCCCAAATACCCCAATTGATGCAATTTATAATCAATTACAATCTAAAGATGGGGAAGCTGTTTTTAGAAAAACAATTAATATTTCAGCTAACATGGCAGGCAAAGATCTTGAATTGGTATTGGGAACGGTAGATGACTTTGATAATACCTACTTTAATGGAGAGTTGGTAGGTTTAATAGACAGCACAACCAAAGACACTTGGAATTTTAGAAGGGTATATAATATTCCGGGAAGATTAGTAGAATTGGGTAAAAATGTAATTGCTGTAAGGGTATTCGACTGGTATGGCGGCGGCGGATTATTAGGCGTTTCACCAAAAAGAGAAATAAGGTTGAAAGAACAACCTGATAAAAATAAAGTAACGCTCTACCATCCTGATTATAGAACCGACTTTGATTTAGGGGATAATCCTTTCAGATATTTTAGGTGGTAATTTTTTAGAATACTATTTTTTTACCTAAGTGTTCCAGCTTTGGGGCTAAGGTGATTTTGTTTTTTACTGAAGCTTTCCCCCTTTGGGGGCTTGGGGGGGGTACCGAAGTTTAAAGTGGTTTATACTTAAATACAAAACTAAATTAATAGCAAACATTTTAACTTTAACTCTTTTTAACACTTTTAAAGCCAAATTTTAATTATTTGTGGCAAAATAACATCAAATATTGCCAATATATATACAGTTAATTAAGGCTAACTATTCTAATTTTACCTTATAGCTTAATAGTTTTGTAAGAGATTAAAAATACGTTTAACTTTTTTTAACTTTGCAATAATTTTTATGGTTAATAAACCAACCAATTTTTTTTAAAATTAAACCTAATATGAATAATTTGAAACAAAAACTACTTTTGTGTTTTGCCTTTGTAATTTTGATATCAACGCAAACACTCACAACACAGGCACAAGAAACAATTACTGTAAACGGTACCATTGTTGATGAAAGCAACGAGCCATTAATAGGTGTAAGTATTGCCATTGTTGGTAGCCAAGGCGGTACCCGATCCGATATAAATGGTAATTTCCAACTGGTAGTTCCAGCAACTGCTAAAAACTTAAGGTTTTCATACATAGGTTTCGATAATAGGTCGGTGGCTATAGCTGCAAATATGAAAGTAACATTGAAAACTGCTAGTAATACATTAGAAGATGTAGTGGTAACAGGTTACCAAACGCAAAAGAAAAAGGACGTAACTGGTGCAGTAGCAAATATTACAACTAAAGATTTTAACCAAGGTAACGTAACCAACTCTATTTTGCAAATACAAGGTAAAGTTGCAGGTTTATCTATTGTACAATCATCTGGTGACCCTAACGACAATCCAACAGTACGCTTACGTGGACAAACCTCCTTATACGGAAATCAAAGTCCACTATTAATAGTTGATGGTGTACAATTAGACAATATAGACCAACTATCAAATATCCCACCTGCGGATATAGCAAGTTATGATGTTTTAAAAGATGCCTCCGCAACTGCAATTTACGGTAGTAGAGGGGCGAATGGCGTAATACTTGTAACAACCAAAAGAGGAGCCTCTGGCCTACCAAAAGTTGAATACCAAGGTATTGTTTCGGTTGATAACCAAGCTAATTTCCGTGATTTATTAAATGGGGATGAGTACAGAGCAATTAATGGTATAAATCCTGGTGATGCTCCAACAATGTTTAATACGGGCACCACCAACACCGATTGGCAAAGAGCAATTGTACGTACTGCATACACTCAAAATCACTCTGTAGGTATATCTGGCGGTAGCAAAGGTTTTACATATAGAGGATCTACAAATTATTTGAAACAGGATAATATTATTATTAATAGTGGTAAAGAACTAATTGGTATTCGTTTTAATGCCGAACAAAAAGCACTTAACGATAAATTAGAATTATCAATTGGAATATCGAACACAATAACTACAAGAAGAAGAGGGCAAGGCATACAACAAGTAAATAAACTATCGCCTGGGATTCCTTTAAGAGATTCTGATGGGAATTTAGCATCATTTTTTACAGGTATAGGTAGCGAAGCCACACCTAATATTGTAAAATTGCAAAATGATGTTTTAAACGTAGATAAAGAGAATTTTACTCAATATAGTGCAGGCGCAAAATATACTATAATTCCTGGTTTAAAGGCAGGTATTATGGGAAACATGTCAATGTTCAATAATAACAAACGATATTTTAGGCCAACTTATTTAACTTTGGGGAATAAAGCCGAAAGAGCTAATACTGCCGACGAAAATTATAGAGCAGAGGCAAATTTAAGCTACGATAAAAGCTGGGGTAAGCATAATTTTAATGCCCTTGGATTATACGAATACAATGAGATAATAAAAAGTAGCTTTGAGGCAATAGCTAATAATGTGGATATGGAATATTTTAAAGATAATGCGTTAAATGCAAGTAAATTTTTAGATAGAAGTATAAAATCGTATAGAGCAGACTATAAGTTAATTTCATTATTGGGGAGTGTAAACTATAACTACGATAACAAATATTACTTAACATCTAGTGTTAGGAGAGATGGTGCATCAAAGTTTGGTGTCAATAACAGATGGGGTACTTTTTATGCAGCTAATGCAGCTTGGCGAATTACTCAAGAAGATTTTATGAAAGATGTACTTTGGATAAACGATTTAAAATTAAGAGTCGGTTATGGCGAAACAGGCAGCCAATCGGCTTTAGATGAGTACGGTCCACTACGTTTACGAGAAGTTGGACAAAATATCAACCCTGGACAACCATCAGAAGAGATAACTTATCAGCGAGTACAAAACGCTAATCCTAATATTCAGTGGGAAGTTCGTAAAGGTAGAAATATTGGTTTAGACTTCGCCCTGTTTAATAGCAGATTAACTGGAGATATAAACTACTTTAATGATATTACACAAAAATTAATTTTTGAATACGAATCTCCAACAGCTTTGCCATTAGCTAACGGTGTAGGAAGGTTGGTAAAGGCCAATGTTGGTAACCTTTCCAACAAAGGTTTGGAACTGTCATTAAATTTTAGAGCGGTTGATAAAAAAGATTTCTCATGGACTGTAAGCGGCCAAATTTCGGGTGTTAGAACCATACTTAAAAGTTTAAGAGACGAATCTGGAGAATTTAATTTACGAAATACCAGAATTGTAGCTGGAAGACAAAATTTCTTAGGTACAAACATATCTTATTTACAAGAAGGCCAAACACCATTTGTAATGATATTACCTAGATATTTAGGGTTAGATACCAATGGACAAAAACTATTAAGTAGAGATTCCATAACTATTGACCCAAGTCCAAGATTTAACTACGGTATTAATAATAATTTTACCTACAAAAACTGGAGCTTAGGCTTTTTTATTAGAGGAGTTAAAGGTATCAAAGTTTATAATAGCATGCTGAGTAATGTAGAGTCTAATTCTAATTTTTTATTTACTCAAGGTTGGAACACAACAAGAGCTGGGTTAACAAACGGTTTAGATTCTGCTGTTAATGTCGTTTCCGATAAGTGGGTTGAGGATGCTTCTTTTTTAAGATTAGATAACGTAAACATTGGCTACACATTCAAAAAAGTTAAGGGTTTTCAAAACCTAAGAATATTTTTAGCCGGTAACAATTTATTGGTAATTACTAAATTTAGAGGGTTAGATCCCGAAGTACAAAACGCTGGAAATATATCAGGCGGAAGCGGGACTACTTCAAGTACAAATTATTTGAATAATGAAGAAAATACCCCACGAACAAGGTCATTTTCTTTTGGTATAAACGCTTCATTCTAATAAATAAAAAATAAAATGAAAAAAATAAATATAAAAATAACTGCAACACTAACTCTATTCGTATTAATTTGTTTTTCTTGTACGAAATTAGATAATTTAGATACTAAGCCTTTAAGCAGGCTTACCACTGAAGAATTCTATAACAATCCTAAAAATGTAGAAAACGCACAAAGCTTACTTATCCCAGCATTACGTTCATTTGGAAATGGTGAGCAAGTGCGGATAAATAATTCTGCAGGCGGAGAAATAGTTAATCTTTTCTCTGGGGAATCTGATGGTAATATAAATTATATGAAAGATGCGTATTTACATATTTTTGATGGTAAAAAGCATGATGCTAGATACAATAGAATGTGGAACACATATTACAATGGAATTACCGAGGCGAATTTGATTTTGTTTGAACTAGCTAGTATAACCACAAAATCTAAAAATATTAGAAAAGTAAATGCAGATATAAAAGTTGCCAGGGCTTTTTTCTTTTTACATGCTATGGATAGTTTTGGAAATATTCCGTTAGATACTCTATTCGGAGCAGATCCTAATACTATCAAAACTAACAGCCGAGCAGAGGTATTTGCTTTTATTGAAAAAGAATTAAAAGAAAATATTCCTTTTTTAGATTTGAAAACGGCGCCTAACAATAGAATTAATAAATATGTTGGTTTTACGTTATTAGCTCAGTTATATTTGGGTGCTCAAGTTTACACAGGCACTGCAAGATGGGCTGATGTGATACCTGCATGCGATTCGATTATGAGAGGGCCTTATAGTTTAACGCCAAATTACTTCGATAATTTTGCCGCAGATAACGCTTTAAACGAAAATATATTAGTTTCTGTACGTGATGAAACGGGTACTAATACTAGTACGTTTATTCCTGAAAACGTAGGTGGCAATGGTTCGAATGGAAGCGGTAGTGAAGCAATAGGAATAACAGGTAGGGCTTGGAATGCTTTCGTAAGTACAGCCGAGATGTACGATATTTATGATAATAATGATTTACGCAAAAATATGTGGCTAGTTGGTCCTCAAAGAAAATCTATTGCGGAATCTGAAAAGGCTATCAACGGTGTTACTAACACAGGAGATGCACTTCTTGTAAACGTAAGGGGAGTTGCTAATCCTTACAGTTATGCAAAACAACCAGCTCATTGGGGATTTGTTCGAGTAACACCTGCAAACCCATTACCATTAGAACTTCAACAATTAGCAGGTATAAGAAACGTTAAATATTACCCAAGAAAAGGTTTAGTTTTGGAAAGAAATCAGTTTGGAAACGACTATGTTATTATGCGTTTAGCCGATGTTATTTTAATGAAAGCCGAGGCTTTGATGCGTATTGGTAACGCTGCTGGAGCTAAAGTTGAACTTGAAAGAGTTAGAGCTAGAGCTTATAGAATCGGGGCTAATTCTACCGTACTAAATCCAACTTTGAAAGATATTAGAGACGAACGTACCCGTGAATTAATGTGGGAAAATTATTCAAGAAGGGATAATATTAGATTCCAAGTTGCCGAACCATCTACAGATTACTGGTCAAAAGCAAGGCCTCCGTTAAAACCTAATGCCGATGTAGGGCCAATAGGTCCTGGCAGATTTAATAATATGATTTATCCAATACCATTATCTCAATTTTTGTTATTTCCTACGCTTACTCAAAACCCGGGGTACGACAGATAATAATTAATAAAAAAAATAAAAAAGGGAAAGTACTTAACATACTTTCCCTTTTTTATTTATACCACTTTTGTTAAGTTTGTTGTGATGAAAAATACTAATATTATTGTTTTATTAATGTTAATTATAAGTATTAACAGTTGCAAAAAAGTTGTTAATACACCATTACCACTTTTTCGATTATTACCGTCTGCTATTTCGGGTATTAACTTTATAAATACGGTAAATTTTACGAAAGACTTTAATGTTTTTAATTATCGTAACTTCTATAATGGCGCAGGAGTTTCCATAGGCGATATTAATAACGATGGCTTAGCGGATGTTTTTTTTACATCAAATCAAAATGACAATAAACTATATATTAATAAAGGGAACTGGAAATTTGAAGACATTACTATTAAAGCGGGCGTAAAAGGAATTCATAAATGGCATACAGGTGTATCAATGGTTGATATAAATGCCGATGGCTGGTTAGATATTTATATATGTAATAGTGGCGATGTAAATAATGATGATAAAGCTAACGAATTATATATAAATCAAAAAAACGGCACTTTTATAGAGCAAGCAGTTCAATATGGTTTAGACGATAAAGGATTATCAACCCACGCTGCGTTTTTTGATTACGACCATGATGGCGATTTAGATTGCTATGTGCTTAACAATAGTTACCGACCTATTGAAAGTTTTGGCTTTAGTGCTAATCTTCGCTATATACGTAGCGCCTTAGGTGGGCACAGATTATACCGAAACGATAATAGTAAATTTATTGATGTAAGTGAAGCAGCGGGTATTTTTGGTAGTGAGATAGGATTTGGGTTAGGATTAAGTGTGGGTGATGTAAATAATGATGGGTGGGATGATATTTATGTTTCTAACGATTTTTTTGAAAAAGATTATCTTTATATCAATCAAAAAAACGGTAAGTTCAAAGAAGTTATAACACAGGCTACTGGTCACATTAGTCAAGCATCAATGGGTTCGGATATGATGGATATTAATAACGATGGTTATTTAGATATTTTCACAACAGATATGCTACCCGAAACAGATTTTAAACTTAAAACAACTACAGTTTTCGATGATTTTAATTTGAACAACGCCAAACTAAAAAACGATTTCCACCATCAATTAGCTGCAAATGCACTACAATTAAACAATGGCGATGGTACTTTTAGTGAAATTGCCACTTTTGCAGGGGTAAATGCTACCGATTGGAGTTGGGGTGCTTTATCGTTCGATTTTAACAACGATGGCTGGAAAGATATTTTCGTAAGTAATGGCATTAGCAAAGATCTAACCAACCAAGATTTTTTAAACTACTTTAGCAGCAACGTAGTTATGGATAACGCCAAAGCAGGCATAGTAGATTTTGAGGGAATGATAAACAACATGCAATCGAACCCTATACCAAATTATGGTTTTATAAATCAAAAAAATCTAACCTTTAAAAACGAAGCCCAAAATTTAGGTTTGGCCTCACCTAGTTTTAGTAATGGCGCTGCATATGGTGATTTAGATAATGATGGCGACCTAGATTTAGTAGTTAACAACGAAAATGCCGAAGCATTTGTGTACCGCAACATGGCGTCCGAAACATTAAAAACCAATTATTTAAAAGTTAAATTAAATGGATTAATGCCTAATACTTTAGGCTATGGTGCTAAAGTAACTATTTACACCAAAAATGGCTTACAAGTTTTGCAGCAAATGCCTAGCAGAGGTTTTCAAAGCTCGGTAGAACCTGTACTTAATTTTGGCTTAGGTAAACAAAATAAAATAGATAGCTTAATAATATGGTGGCCTAATATGAAAATGCAAACACTGTATAATTTGAATGCAAACCAAACCATAACTTTAAAGCAAGCGGAAGCAAGTAAAAATATAATTATTAAACCCAATGTGGTAAAGCCTTTGTTTACACCCACGCCATCAAATTTTATTACAGGAAACATCTTACATAAAGAAAATAATTTTATCGATTTTAACATTGAGCCTTTAATTCCTAAAATGCTTTCGGCTGATGGACCAAAATTAACGGTTGCCGACGTAAATGGTGATGGCTTCGACGATTTTTTTATGGGTGCGGCTAAAGGCGATGTAAATAAACTTTTTTTAGCATTACCTAATGGTAATGGCTTTAAAGAATCTATTCAAGCTAGTTTTAAAATAACCAACAATAATGATAATACCGCTGCCGAATTTTTTGATGCTGATAATGATGGCGATAAAGATTTATTATTGGTTTACGGTGGTAACGAGGATAAGCTAGGTTCAATATCACTTATACCTAAACTTTTTTTAAATGATGGGAAAGGTGTTTTTACCAGGGCATCAGCTATTCCTTATGTTAGTATTAATGCTTCTTGCATTAGTACTTGCGATTTCGATAGCGATGGCGATATGGATGTTTTTATTGGCAGTCGAAGCATTCCAAATGCTTATGGATTAGCTCCGCCAAGCGTATTATTACAAAATGATGGTAAGGGAGGATTTTATGACGTTACCTCAGAAGTTGCACCACAATTGCTAAAACTGGGTATGGTTACCGATGCTAAATGGGCCGATATAGACCAAGATGGTAAAAAAGAATTGGTAGTAGTTGGCGATTGGATGCCCATTACAATATTAAAATACCAAAATAAAAAACTCCAAGTATTTAAAACTATAACTAACTCATCTGGCTGGTGGAACTGTTTAAATGTGAGCGATATAGATGGCGATGGCAAGTTGGATTTATTAGCTGGTAACCTAGGTTTAAATTCTAAAATAAAAGCCAACGAACAGCAACCTGCTAAGTTATATATTAATGATTTTGATAAAAACGGACAAACAGACCCGATAGCGGTTTATTACAAAACCGATGGTAAAGCCTATCCATTTAATTTACGAGCTGATTTAGTAGCACAACTACCCTATTTAAAAAAGAAATTTTTACGTTACGATGCTTATGCAGGTAAAGCTATTGAAGATGTATTTACCGAGCAAGAGTTACAAACGTCGTTATTGCTAACCGTTAATGAAACACGCACATGTATTTTTAAAAACAAAGGGAAAGGTAATTTTGTAAAACAACCATTGCCTGTGCAAGCCCAATTTTCGCCAGTTTATGCTATTTTAGTTAGTGATTTTAACAATGATAAAATACCAGATATATTTTTAGGAGGAAATTTTTACGGTCTAAAACCCGAAGTTGGCCGTTACGATGCCAGTTATGGCGTAACTTTTTTAGGTAATAAAAACCATAACCTTACCTATATAAAACCTAAACAATGTGGTTTATTTATAACTGGCGAGGTAAAAGACGTTAAAGAAATAAATCAGAAAAATAAAAATATTATTGTTGTTTCGCGTAACAACGATAAATTGATGCTTTTTCAAAAAAAATAATTTTAATATCTGAACCTACCAATCATTAAAATATAAATGAAATCTTAAAATATGTGTTTTCACAAAAATAAACATGCAACTAATATTGAATTTGCTATTGTGATATTTGTGTAAAACATTACTTTTGCTTTTTATAAAACTAAATTATAAAAAATCCATAAAAATGTCGAACATACAAACCGAAAAACTACCCACTTCACAAAACAATATGCAAAAGGCAGGTAGCTTCATTGAAGAAAATAAAAAAAGCCTATCGGTAATTTTAGCTACAATTTTGGGTTTAATTATACTATATTTTGCATATCAAAAACTTTATTTAGCACCACGCGAAATTGAGGCGGCCAACCAAATGTATAAAGCACAACAATATTGGGAACAAAAAAGCTGGGATAAGGCAATTAAGGGCGATGGAAATTTCCCTGGTTTCGAAAAAATAATTTCAGATTATGCAAATACAAAATCAGCTAATTTAGCTTTTTACTACATAGGCATAGCGTATTTAAACAAAGGCGAATATCAAAAAGCTGTTGAAAATTTATCAAATTATAATGGTAACGATGCCATTGTTGCCCCATTGGCATTGGGTGGAGCTGGCGATGCTTACGTAGAGTTAAAAGATTTTGATAAGGCCATTACCTACTTTAAAAAGGCTGCTGATAAAGGCAATAATTTATTTGCAGCTCCTATTTACTTAAAAAAATTAGGTTTGGTTTACGAAGAGAAAAACGATTTTAAATCGGCCCTTGGGGCGTATAAAAAAATTAAAACCGATTACCCTGAAAGTACCGAAAGCAGCACTATTGATATGTATATAGCTAGAGCCGAAGGGAAATTGTAGCTATATTAAAAATGGCATCTAAACTTAAAAATCTTTCTGATTTTTCGCATACTACCATACCAAATGCCAAACCTTTCAAATTTGGTATCATTGTGGCATCGTGGAATGTGCAAATAACGGGTTTATTATACAAAGGCGCTTACGATGCACTTATAAAACATAATACTGCCGAAAATAATATTATTTCGCTTGAAGTAGCAGGTAGTTACGAATTGGTTTCTGCTTCCGATATACTTTTACAAAGCCAAGAAGTTGATGCCGTTATTTGTTTAGGCTGTGTTATACAAGGCGAAACCAAACATTTCGACTTTATATGCAATGCAGTTGCTAATGGATTACTAAATGTAGGCTTAAAATATACTAAACCAGTTATTTTTGGAGTTTTAACAACTGATAATTTGCAACAGGCACAAGACCGAGCAGGTGGAATACACGGCAATAAAGGTGAAGAAGCTGCAATAACTGCCATTAAAATGGCTCATATAACAAACAATATAAATAGTTAAAAATATGTATATATTTATTGAAAATTTAATAAGATGAAAAAAACAATAATAGCAATAGCGTTTATTTTAATGGTTGGTACTTTGTTACAAGCATGCTCGGCAGCCCGCTGCCCAGCTTATAACTCTTACCCAAAAAGAAGGTAATTGAAATAATCTTTATGTATTAATAAATTATCATGACTTGGATACAACTTGTAAATGATGAACAACTAATCGAAATTAAAAATAATAGCTCATATAGTATTATTTTTAAACACAGCACTAGGTGTAGTATTAGTACTATGGCAAAAAAAAAATTTGAACTTGATTGGGATGTTTTACCAAAAGATATAATTTTTTATTTTTTGGATTTAATAACATACCGATTAACTTCAAATAATATTGCTGAAGAATATGATATACAACATCAGTCGCCCCAACTATTACTTATAAAAGCAGGGGAATGCATTCTCGAGCAATCACATGGCGACATTTCAGTTGATGAAATTAACGAAATATTATCCCAATTAAAGTAACATCAATTTTACCATCCAAAGTTTATAACTTTATTTATATCAGCATTTAAACTGTGGTAAACAGGGCAATTTAAAGCTGCGTGTGCCAATATTTTTTTATCCTTATCACTAAAATTCTTAACATCATTAAAAGTAAAATTAATGTGAATCGCCGAAACTCTACGAGGCTCGGTAGCCATAACTTTAGTAATCTCAGCTTCAGCACCATCAATATTTAAACCATGTGCATTTGCAGTTATGCCCATTATGGTAAACATGCAACTTGCTAGCGATGTAGCCAATAAATCAGTAGGCGAAAAAGCCTCTCCTTTTCCTTGGTTATCTATAGGGGCGTCGCTAATTATTTGGCTGCCCGATGCTACATGCGTTGCAGTTGTTCTTAACAATCCGTTATAAGTTATTTTTGAAGTTGCCATACCAATATTTTTATTGTAAAAGTATAAATTATTTTTTGCTCTAAATAATTTGAAACTATTAAACCCAGTATTAATTCCCCAATAACAGAATTAAATTACCAAAACAGTTCATTTTTTTTTGAAGCGCAAATTGCTACTAGTTACATAACTCTTTCCCGCTTTCGCTACTAATTCATTGCGCTTTTGAGGCGTAATGGGGTAACCGCTCTATCGGGGCTATATTACTTAGGCTATTGCTTTTTAAACCTATATGCTACCGAAATCGTATTATTAAAAATTTTTGGAGTAATACATTTCTTAATATTTTCCAACATTACAATAATTATATTAATTAATTACCGTCAAGTTACTGACGAAATTCCAAAAATTAGTATCAAATATGTAATATAATGCTTAATCGGTTTCCATAAATTTTTTGGATAAATATTGACGGTTTTAAACTTATTAAACTATTTTAACCATAAAACGATTCTTATTTTAATATTGGAACTTACATTTTTTTTGCTTCTTTAAACGTTTAATCAAAAAGAGATTTTTGTTTATCTAAACTATTTTGCTTGTGTCTATATTTTTGGTCGACTAGATTTTGAAAGTCAGATATTGCATTATTGTGATTTTTTAAAAACCAGTTTATATGATTTTTTAAATACTCTTCTCTAAGTTTTTTGTCATTTAAATCATTAGGTATTCTCTCCATTCTAGGATCAATACTATCAAAACCTTTAAACTCTTTACAAAGTCTAACTTTAGTTTGCTCAACATAGGTTTTATTAATTTCAATTCCAATGCAATTTCTATTTAATTGTTGCGCTACTCTTAATGTTGTACCACTTCCAGAAAATGGGTCAAGTACAGTATCTCCAAAATTAGAAGAAGCAAGAATCAAGCGCTCTATTAATCCTTCAGGTTTTTGAGTTGGGTGATTTTATCTATTTTCATTACAGTAATGAATATGGGAAAATTCCCAAACATCACCAGGATTAGCTCCTCTCATATTATTAATAGATCTATAAAATTTTTGAGGGATTTTAACATCGTCAAGATTAAAAGTAAACTCTTTACTTCTTGTAAACATAAGTATATCATCGTGACGTGGTGAAAAACCTTTCTTTTTACCTATACCTTGTGTGTAGTGCCAACAAATCCAATTAAACATTAATTTTTAGTCTCTCTCTAATATTTGATATATGTAAGAAATAAATGTAAAACCCATAAAAACATATATTGTACCCTTAGGCTTTAGAATTCGTTTTGCTTCATATGTCCATTCTTTCGTAAATGATATATAGTCCTCAAATTCTTTTTATCTGTATCGTTACCGTAGTCTTTACCTAAATTATATGGAGTGTCAGCAACTATCAAGTCTATTGTGTTTGAAGCAAATTTTTTCAACTCTGAAATTGCTTCACCATTTACTATATTAAATTTCATATCACTCATCTGTTTTAATCCATTTATATCTAGTTACAAGGGAAGTCCAATTTTAAAAAAATTGCGTCTTGCAGAAGCTAAATATTTTTTATCTAAAAGTTGGCAAAATTCCCATACTGTTCTATATCTACATAATGAATATCTCTAATTTGTATTTGACCTGTTCCAAGTGCAGGATTTAACTTATATCAGCACTTCCTAAATATTTAATATCATAAGCTTTATAGCCCACTACTTCCATAATTCCATCCATTAAACCTGTTTCGGCATTCTTTATTGAATATACTTTATGTTTTAATGATAGAATTGCAAAAATTAAATCAGGTTCTAAAACATAGGCAGTTCTAATTATTGCATATGAAGTTATATTTGGTGATTTTCTAGAATTAACAGCAACTTGGGCAGTTGCTTTTACATCTACTTCTGCCGTAACACCCATTTCAACTTTTCTTTCCTTTCTAAATTGTAGAATTACATCCGCTTTACTTAATCTCTGCTGTGCTTGGATATTTATTAGTTGATATTTGTTATCACTATTTTCCATTACAATTGAAAATATCTTAAAAGCCCAAGCCTCCATAAAAGGACCAGCAATTTTATTTATATTTTCCATTGGAAGCCCGAGACGCAAATTCGTGTTTATTACAATTTTATTGTTTCCTTCATTAATAGCATCGGCAACAATCTGTTCTATATTATTAATAACGTGATCTGAGCATTCTCAATACTCTTCTGTTTCAATTGGTATTTTAAAATTTATTTCTTCATATGTCATGTGTAAAATTTAGTGATTAAAATTATTGCTTTTCTGTTTGTGTATAATTCTAATATTACTTTAGTTATAATTATATCTTAAACTTTATATTACTAAGTTGATGTTTTATATATTATTAAAGCCAGTTAAAACATAATTCCTTCAATTTTTTGTATCCGACTATTTTTAGAGAGCGCACACTATACAAGAAATAGACAGAATCGAAGAATTAAATAATAAAATAAGTGCTTTCGAATATAAATGGGGAAAAGCTAGTGTAAAAATTCTAACAGAGTTTTCTAAATCGTATCCTGAGGCTAGTTTTGAAACTATTAATCAAAATAATTATTTAGATTATATTCTTTAAAACTCAAAGTTAGGCTCAACAAATAAATCGGCGGCAATACCATCGGCATATAGTTTGCCTTTTGAGCTTAATAAAAGAATATTATTTTCGTTTATTATCAAGCTTTCGTTTATGTAACTTTGTACTTGTTTTAAAATATGATAGCTAGCTGGCTGGCCAAAAGATTTGGTTATAGTATCTAAATTAATACCCCAATGGGTGCGTAAATTAGTCATAATATATTCGTTAATCTTATTAGCCATTGTTAACACTTCTAAGGTATAGGGTATTTTTTGTTTGGCTAAGGCCGATAAATATTGCATATTATTTGCCACGTTCCATTGTCTGCTATTCCCATTAAATGAATGCGCCGAAGGGCCGATACCTAAATAGTCCACTCCTTTCCAATAATTGGTATTGTGCTGGCTTTGCATCCCCGGAAGGGAAAAATTAGAAATTTCGTAATGTTCGTAACCTGTTGAACACAGAGTATTTATTGCAACCAAAAAATTAGCAGTTGCTTGTTCTTCGTTTAAGGGGGCTTGTTTTTTAGCCTCAATAAATGCGGACAGTGCTGTTTTAGGCTCAACCGTAAGGGCATAAGCCGATACGTGTGGCACATTATATTCGATGGCTTTTTCTAAATTATTACTCCATTTTTGTTGGGATAGTAATGGGAAGCCGTAAATTAAATCGATACTAAGGTTTGTAAATCCGCTGTCTTGCGCTCTTTTTATGGATGCTTCGGCTTCGTTGGCTTGGTGCGCTCGGTTCATCCAAATTAAATCGTCATCAAAAAACGATTGTACACCTATGCTAAACCGGTTAATAATGGTTTGTTTTAGTTCTTTTACTTTTTGATTGTTTAAATCATCGGGATTAGCCTCTAAGGTAATTTCGGCATAGGGCGAAACTATAAAGTTTTCTTGTATGGTTGCCAATATCCTGCTTAAATCGCTCCCCGATAAAATAGAAGGTGTGCCACCACCTATGTAAATGGTATGTATGGTTTGGTTGCTAATGTAATTTTTTTGAAGCTTAAGCTCTAGTTTTATAGCTTCTATTATTTCTTGTTTGTACTGTATTGAGGTACTAAAATGAAAATCGCAGTAATGGCAAGCTTTTTTACAAAAGGGAATGTGTATATATATGCCAGCCATTTTAGTTTAATAATTTAGTCGTTCTTCATTGGGTGTTTCGGTAGCTGCACCTTTTGGGGTTTGGTATTTGCTACAATCTAAGGTTATGGTGCTGCCGCCTTTAGGCGCTTCAAAATCATTTTTAGTAATGCCCAAGCTTTTATCGGCATATACTTTTTTCATAAAAAGTGCAAATATTGGCAACGCTGTATTGGCACCTTCGCCTAGGTTGGTAGTACGAAAGTGTATGTCGCGGTCTTCGCACCCCGTCCAAACGCCAGCAACTAGTTGTGGTGTAATTCCCATAAACCAACCATCCGAGTTATCGTTAGTTGTACCTGTTTTACCTCCAATAGGGTTATAAAGCCCGTATTTGAATTGCAAGCGGTGGCCAGTACCTTCTTGTACTACACCTTTTAGCATATACGTCATGGCATAAGCAGTTTGCTCATTAAGGGCTACTACTATTTTAGGTTTACGTTCGTATAATACATTTCCGTTCTTATCTTCAATACGGGTAAGGTAAATAGGCTCAGTCCATACGCCATGGTTTACAAATGCACTGTACGCACCCGTCATATCATACACCGAAGCATCAAAAGTTCCTAAGCAGATAGACGGAACAGCGGGAACATCGGAGGTAACTCCCATACGTTTAATAAGTTCGACAACGGTGGTAGGTTGCACCTGTTTCATTACCCAAGCAGTAACAAAATTTTGCGAATTGGCTAAGGCTTTGCGTAAAGTAATTTCCCCGGGTATTGGGTTATATGCCCTTGGTGTCCAAGGTTCGGTACCATAACCATCAATTGTTACGGGTACATTATTTACTTTATAACAAGGCGAAAAACCATTATCAATACCAACGGCATAAGTAAACGGCTTGGCGGTGGACCCCACTTGGCGTGTTCCCATTTGTACTTGGTCATACTTAAAATGTTCGAAATTAATACCTCCTACCCAAGCCCGCACTTCGCCCGAAATTGGGTCCATACTCATCATCGCATTGCGTAAAAACATTTTATAATATTTTACCGAATCCATGGGGGTAAGGGTTGCAGTAATATTACCTTTCCAACTAAATAATTCCATTTGTTGCGGCGTATCAAAATCAGTTTTAATTTCTTGTTCGGTTTTACCGTCCTCTTTTAGGGCTTTATACCTGTCGGATCGTTTCATTCCTTGTATTAAAAGGTTTTCATGATCTTTAAACGGATTTCTATTTTGCCAATGCTTTGTAAATTGAAGCTGTAAATCTTGCATATATTCGCGTTGTGCTTCTTCGGCATATTGCTGCATTTTAGAATTTATGGTGGTATAAATTTTTAAGCCATCGCGGTCTAAATCGTAAGGTGTACCATCGGCTTTGTTAATGGCTAGTTCTTCAAATGTTTTTTGAATATCTTGTTTTAATATAGTTCTAAAATAGGTTGCCATACCTTCATTGTGTGATGATGGACTAAAATTTAAACCTAAATCTTGCTTTTTTAACTCTTCGGCCTCGGTTTGTGGTATATAGCCAGCATCAGCTAATTTCCCTAAAATTAGGTTTCTACGAGCTAGCGATCGTTGTGGGTTACGGGTAGGAGAGTACATAGAAGTACCTTTTAAAATACCTACCAATAAGGCAGCTTGGCTAGGCGTAATGTTTTGTGGTGTGGTATTAAAATAGGTTTTAGCGGCCGATTTTATTCCGTACGAATTGTTACCAAAATCAACAGTGTTTAAATACATGGTAATGATTTCTTCTTTTGTATAATTCCGTTCGAGACGAACGGCAACAATTAATTCTTTTAATTTTTGAGGTATTCTTCTAAATAAAGATTTTTGTCTTCCTTCTTTTGAAAATAAATTAAGTGCTAATTGCTGTGTTATTGTGCTGGCCCCTTGTTTTTTGCCTATAAGGTTGTAAAAAATAATTGTAAATGTACGCCTAAAATCAATACCCGAATGATTTTGAAAGCGGGTATCTTCGGTGGCTATTAAGGTGTTAAATAATATGGGGTTAATATCTTGGTAACGAACATTAGACCTGTTTTGAACAAAATAATTCCCTAACTCGGTTTTATCAACAGTATAGATAACCGAAGCTTGATTACTTTTGGGGTGTTCCAAATCTCGAAAAGAAGGGAGTGGCCCAAATAACCCTAACCATGTAAGGCCAATAAGAAATACAAAAAAAGCTACAAAGCCTAATATAATTTTCCAAAATATTTTGTTGTATCGTTTTATTTCTTCGGTACTGAGCTTATTTACTTGCATCTTTCTTAGTTAATTTTAAATATTTTAAATACTGGTCTAAACCATTTTGTGAGTTAATAAGACCAAGATTAACTTCGGATATTGTAAAGATATTGTATTTATATGCTGGCATAGTTATAAATTCATCAGCTTTTAATTTGAATTCATCTAAAACTACCTTGGTACGGTCAATGCCATAAAAATCACCTTTTACGATAATGAGTTTATTCCCTTTTTCGAGTTCTTTAATTACCAACACCAATGTTTCGGAGCTAAATTTACTGTAAAAATATTTACTAATACCAGCAAAGGATTTCGCAATATTTAAAGATTTATCTAGCACATTTATGATGATAGCTTGTTTTTGTCGGATACCTTCTTCAAACTGAATTTCTTTTGGTGCAATAGGCATTGGTGCTTTTACCAATGGGGGTGTTTTTGCACCTTCAATAAGTAGCGAATCTTTATTTGCTATAATTTTAGATTGGCTTAACAAGGAATCTTTGCTTGTATTTTGTTGTACTATTAGCGGCTTTTCAGGCGCAATATTTTTAGGTTTACTATCTTTTTTATTTGGTTTTTTGGTAACCGTTGATTCGGCGTCATAACTATCCTCAAACACATACTTAATTACCCTCGGACTAATATATCTTCTTTGCTCGGGTAAGTTGCTATCTTCGGTTGGTAAAGCTACTAATGCATACTGTCGGGCTTCAAAAAGGGGTTTGTTTTGTTTAATATAAATTATTTGTTTTAACACCCTAGGCACAACTGTGGTATCGTTAGGATAGGTTTTTGTTAGGCTATCTAATTCGGCTAAAAAAGGTGTGATGCTTTTTGTGTGTCCCAAAGCCAATGCGTTTATATATGTAAACTGAGGTGGCAATCTATTACTGGTATCGGCTTTAAATGTTAATTTTGCTTCGTTTATTTTTGCAATTACTTCATTAAAATTATTGTTATTATACAATTCGAAAACGTTTTCGTAATACGTATTTAATGCAGCAGCTAGCAACTCTTTTGATTTGCCAAAATCGGGGTCGGTAATGGTGCGGGCAAAATCGGTTTTAGGATAATTTTGGAGCAATAAATTTTTATAGTAGTTTGCCTTTGTTACATCGGTTTCGCTATATAAGCGATATAGTTGATAATAAATACTAGCTGTATAATCGCTAACGGGATATCGTTTTAATAATTCTTCAAATGATTGTACAGATGCGTTATTATCATTTAAAACATCGTTATAAAAATTTGATACCTCATAAAAAGCCGTTAATACTTTTAAGTTAGCCTTATCTTTTGCTTCTTGAGTAAGTGGTACATCTTTTAAATAATTTGCTTTTAACGAATCGGGGTTGCTAGTTTTAATAGCTACAGTTGGTCCAGCTTGATCAGGATCGGGCATGGCAGTTAAGTTTTGGCTGGCATTTTCGGCAACAGCACTTATACGCCAGCTATCGCTCAGTTTCCTTTTGCCCCATCGCTTATTAAATTCATATAAGCCTTGACTTATGGCTGTTGAATTATTAAAATAAAATGCTCCGGTCGATTTTGTTTTACTGGCATTATCTAAAATATTAAGGGGCATTAATTCATTAGCCGAAATCGAATCTTTTTTTCTTACTTCTTTTATTTGCAGCGCTATCATATCGCTTATTTTTTTGTTTCTAACACTATCGGGTAAAGCGGCTAAAGCTAAAAGCTCATCTTCTCGGTTAATTATTCGCATCCTATCGGCTAGGTATTGTAAGTTTTTTGCTTTTTTTTCTATTTGTGCAAAACCCATACTTTCTTTAGGTAAAAATTGCAAAGTACTATCATAATATATTTGCGAATTAACATAGTTTTTTAACGAATCGAAATTGATTTCGGCTAGTTTTAAAAACGACATACCTTTTTGTTGGTCGCTACCTGGCTGGGTCGCTGTTGATGCTATGTAGCTTTTTATGGCTAAATCTAGTTTCCCGTTTTCAATGTGGGCGTTGCCTATTTGGTAATAAATTTGGTCAATAAATTCTAAATTTTTATCGTCCTTAATTAATTTTTTTAAAGTGGCTATTTTATCAAAAACAATTCCCTTTTCCTCCTCTTTTACTTTAATACGGTATAAATTTGCCATAAACGATAGCTCGAATGAGGCATTACTTTTTACCACTCGTGTGTAATGTGCATAAGCATTGTTTTTGGCACCTATATTTTCTTCTAACTGTGCCAATATAAATGTCCATCTTATTTTATCAAATTTGTTTTTACACAATTTTATGGCTGTTTTTAAATAGTTTACGGCCGCCTTATTATCGTTTTTATATACTGCTGCTTGTGCTAACAAGGCATTCAAATTACTTTGATGGAATTTACTTTTAATACTTTTTGCTTCCGCTAATAAAGAGTCCGTCTGTAGTAACCTATCCATGGCTAAATTAGTTTTGGCATCCCCGATAAGGGCTTCTAATCTATTTTTTGTTTCTTTTGGATAGTTTAAACTTACATAACTAAAATATTCGGATGAATTAAAAAAATTGCCTTTATAATGTTCGGATTTTGCCAACAATAAATAAGCATCATCAACCCAAGTACTTTTACTTTTTTGTAATGCTATGGTATTGGCTCTTTTTATTACTTCGTTTAGTTGGGCTGATTGGTCTTGTGCAGTTTGCTCGGTAGGTGTCGGATATATGTCTAATAATTCTGAATAATTTTCGACATTACTTGTTTTAATTTTTTCTTCAACCTCTTTTAATTCTTCTTTGGCATTAAAATAAATATTGTAATGGGCAGTTAGGTTTTGTATTTTACGGCCAATATACCCAGGGTTTTGCGAACTACAACTGCTGTAAAGTGCCAATATAAATACACCAAAAGCAAAAAATAAATATTTTTTAAAACGCAATTTCAATTTTTTTTAATAAATGTATGTATTGTTACGAGCAAATGAGCTTAATATTGTATTGTAAAAGCCAATAAAGATATTAAATAGCATCAGTTTTTGATTCAAAAAATTGTTTTAAAAAAAACGTTTAGGATATGGCTTCATCAAAACATAAATTTTAATTTATTTATCATTATTAAAATATGGAAAATCAAAACATTAATCCCTCCAAAAATAAAGTTAAAAGCTATGTAAAATACAGTGGACTTGTGTTTCAAATGATAGGCATTATTGGTGTTTTTACTTATGCGGGGTATAAAATCGACGAATATCAAGCTAGTAAAATACCCATTTATACCGCCATACTAAGTTTAATAGGTGTATGTATTAGTTTATACACGGTTATTAAGAGTTTAAAAACGCCTTAATTTTTATATCTTAACCTAAAACACCTAAACCTATTGTTAGCATTTAATACTTTACAACAAATATTAGTAAATTTGCCTTTATGATTTATGTGCAACAATTTACCAACAATCCTTACCAAGAAAACACCTACATTTTACACGATGATACTTTAAATTGTGTGATTATAGATCCTGGCATGTACACTGGTGCCGAGCAAAATGTGGTGGTAAATTTTATTAAGCAAAACAAATTGGTACCACAGTTACTGTTAAATACTCACTGCCATATAGACCATGTATTGGGAAATAAATTTATTTTTGATACCTACAGTTTAAAACCGCAGCTACATAAAAAAGAATTAGAATTATTACAAGCTATACCATCATACGCACAGCAACAAGGATTTTTTGATTATCAGCTTTCGCCATTACCCGAAGTGCTTTTAGAAGAAACTGGTATAATAACTTTTGGCAATTCCGAATTAGAAATAATTTTTGCACCTGGCCACTCGCCTGGGCATGTATGTTTTTATAGCAAAACTGATGCTTTTTTAATTGGTGGCGATGTGTTGTTTCGTAATAGTATTGGCCGTAGCGATTTACCCGGTGGAAACCATACCCAACTTATTAAAAGTATTACAAGTAAGTTAATGGTTCTGCCTGATCATATAGTTGTATATGCTGGTCATGGTATTTCTACAACTATTGGTTACGAAAAATCGAATAATTTATATTTGAATTAATTTTGAATACTGCCTTATATATTGCCAAAAGGTATCTTTTTTCAAAAAAAAGCACCAATGCTATTAACATTATTTCGGGCATAAGTATGTTAGGCGTTTTTGTAGGCAGTGCAGCATTAATTATTATACTTTCGGTTTTTAATGGTTTCGAAGGATTGGTGCTTAATATGTACAGCACTTTTACACCTGATATTAGGTTAGAGCCTGCTGCTGGCAAAACATTCGACCCTCGAACGCCGTACTTACAAAATTTAAAAAAAGATAATCGGATATTAGTTTACAGCCAAGTATTGCAAGAAAAATCATTATTACGGTATGATGATAAACAGTTTATTGGCCGAATTAAAGGAGTAGATAATGCTTTTTTAACCAACACACATTTAGATACGGTTATGGTACAGGGAGATTTTATACTTACCGAAAATGACCAAAATTATGCCGTTGTAGGTGCCAATGTGCAATATAGTTTGGGTTTAAATGTAAATGACCGCATGCGAAGTTTACAAATTTATTCACCCAAAAAAGGCATTTCAACATCTTTTATCCAAGTGGATGAGTTCAATGTAAAAAGTATATTTCCGGTAGGGGTTTTCCAATCGGGGCAAGATTGGGACGATATAGTTTTTATTCCACTATCCATAGCCAGACAATTATTAAACGAACCTTATAAAGTATCGGCCATAGAAATTAACTTAAAAAATAAAGAAGAAGCCGATAATTTTATCGTAGAAATAAAACAAAATGTGGGCAAAAATATAATCGTAAAAAACAGGATACAGCAAAACGACCTACTTTATAAAATTTTAAATTCTGAAAAATGGGCGGTATATTTTATGCTTACCTTTATTTTAGTAATTGCTATTTTTAATATTATTGGTTCGTTAACCATGCTAGTAATTGATAAAAAGAAAGATATTGCCGTATTAGCTGGCTTGGGAGCCGATAAAAGTATGGTTGCACAAATATTTTTTTTTGAAGGGATGATGATTTGTATTATTGGTTGCCTAGCTGGAGTTTTTGTAGGATGGGTATTTAGCTTGCTACAACAAAAATTTGGTTTAATAACCATGGGAGAAGGTAATTTATTGGTTTCTGCTTACCCTATAATTTTAAAATTTAAGGATTTTGTAATGGTTTTTTTTACAGTACTATCAGTTTCTATTATCGCATCAGGAATAAGCGCTAGATGGAGTATGCAGCATTTTAATAATGTAAAGGAAAGTTTATAATCAAGATTTCAAAATCCTACCTTAACGCCCAAGGCAAAATTTAGTTGGCTTACCCCATTATAATTTGTACCTGTAGCTTCTTTGTTTCCTTTTACATAAGGCATACTTATAAAGCAATATTCGGTATTGGTAAAGTGTTTTTTTTCCTACAAAAAAATATCCTCTTTCAATTCCTCTATCAAACCCAAATCAAAAACTTTTTTAAATAAAATTTCGATTGCGTTTCTACCATCAACACCTAAATTAAGCGAATATTTATTTACATATAAATTAATATGTTGATACATTACCTCTTCGCTCATTTCTTGAGCGTGTGAACGTATAAAATTTAAGCCCGATTTTGGATTTGCAAAAGCAAATTCTACCGATTTTAATAAAACACGTTGCACTTTTTGTTTAACATCATCGGGCAAAGAACGTTTTATAACTATACCGCCTAAAGGAATAGGGCAGTTTGTTTCTTGCTCCCAAAAAGCACCTAAATCTTGCACCAAGTGTAAATTTTTGTTTTGATAAGTAAAACGATTTTCGTGAATTATAACGCCTAAATCAATTTCATCAGTTAATAACTTTTCTTCAATGTCAGAAAAAATAAGTTCTACTTTATTGCTTAATTGTGGGTAAGCTAAACGTAATAAAAAATTGGCTGTGGTAAATTTCCCTGGAATGCCTACTTTAAAAGTTGAGTCTATTTTTGTTAAATTTTTTTGCTTTGAAATTAGCAAAGGCCCAACGCCAAAACCTAATGCACTACCCGAATTTAGCAAAATATACGTTTTTATTACCTGCGCATAAGCAAAATAACTCAACTTTGTTATATCTAACTCGGCATTAATTGCTTTTTGGTTTAATGTTTCCACATCATCAAAATACACCTCAAATTGCAAACCTTCGGTATCTATTTTACCATGAATTAACGCATCAAAAATAAAAGTGTCGTTAGGGCATGGCGAAAAACCAAGACTTAGTTTCATATTGTTCTTATTTTATTAGCACAAAAAAACTTTAAGTTTTAAATTTTTAAGGCTATTTATAATTTTCGAATAATTATTACTATAATTTTTTTCTTTGCGGTTTAGCTTGGCGTTCTTTGCGGTTAGAAAAAAACTTGTTAAAGTTTTACCGCAAAGGGCGCAAAGGTTTTTACGCAAAGCTAGCTAAGTTAATCGCTTTTATATCCGGCAAACGTTTTTATGCGTTAAACTTTGTGTTTTTGGCACTTTTCCCCCCTTTGGGGGCTGTGGGGGAAAGTTCGCAAAGCCTTTCGCTTTCACACCCAGCTAACGTTTTTTTTCTACATCCAACTTTGTGTTCTTTGCGTTTTCACTTGGTGTGCTTTGCGGTAAAAAATATCTTAACACCCAACTGCTTAAACTTAAAAACTTTATTTCCCAAACGATTTAAAAAACCTAATTAACGAAGCATTTAAACTACTTACCGCTGTACGCATATCCCAATTATCGGTATTGCGTTTTTCAATAAAGTTTGATATACTACGCACCTGCACACAGGGCGTTTGGGTTTGGTTACAAGCATAATAAAATGCCGCCCCTTCCATGGTTTCGATGTCGGGGTTTAAGCGATGTATAATTTTTTGTATATTTTTAAAATTACCGCTTACTTTGTTAACTGTTATTGCATTAACAGGTTTTAGGCTGCTTAACCACTTGTTAGTTAGTTTGTTTTCATTATTGATGATAGGCAATGTAGCCGCCTGTCCAAAACCTAAATCATCAATAGATAAAAATTTACTATCGTCTTCGGCACCCAATTCGGCAAAAATATCTTGCTTTACCCAAACTACATCGCCCAAGTTATACTCGGATTTAAAACTGCCAGCTATACCAGCATTAATAGCTAAATCGTATTTTTTAGTTCCCAATTTTTGGCCCAACGCAAATGCCGTAGCTACCATGCCAATGCCAGTAAAAAGTATTTCTACATTAATTCCTTCAGTGGTAAACGAAGAAGATTCATCTTTAAAATGAAAAAAAGAAATTATGTTTTTAAGCTCGGCCTTAGTTGCAGCAACCAATAATATATTCATATTTCAAACTTACACACAAATACCTTAAATATAGATTTTAGCTTGCAAATGCTTTGTTTATATTTGTGCGTTATTTAAACAACAATGATTTACATTACAAGAAAAGAGCATTTTAACGCTGCACATAAACTTTGCAGAAACGATTGGAGTGCCGAAAAAAATGAAGAAGTTTTTGGCCGCTGTGCAAATGCCAATTGGCATGGGCATAATTACGATTTATACGTTACCATTAAGGGCGAAATAAACTACGAAACTGGTTTTGTAATGGATTTAAAAGAGCTTAAAACCATAATTGTAACCTATGTTACCGATAAATTAGATCATAAAAATTTAAACCTCGACGTTGATTTTATGAAAGATAAAATGGCTTCAACCGAAATATTAGCCATTGAAATATGGAAACAATTAGCACCACATATTCTACTACGTGGTGCCGCATTGCATTGCATAAAACTTTACGAAACAGCCAATAATTTTGTAGAGTATTATGGAGAATAAATTTTTATAATCGAAGTGATAATTTACAGTAATTTATTTTTTTTTAATTAAACAATATCAACAGTTTTTTCGTTAAATCCTTAAAATACAGATTACTCCATATATCTAAAACTTTAGCATTAGGTATAAAGCTAACTATATCAGCTTTAATACGGGTAATATTTGCTGCTTCAATTTTGGTATTAAGCGATTATAAATTTTTTACCTTAAATTTTTATCGGTTGCGTTTAAAAAAAACAAAAATTCTTTATCAAAACACGTTATTTTAATCTCACAAAAAAGCCGTTCCTAAAATAATTAGAAACGGCTTTAAAATTTTTTATAAAACTATGCTAGCTTGGCTAATTCTTCAGCCATGGCAGCCCCAATTTCTGCTGGCGATTCTACTACACGTATTCCACACTCGGTCATAATTTTCATTTTAGCAGCCGCAGTATCATCGGCACCGCCTACTATAGCACCTGCATGTCCCATTCGGCGACCAGCTGGAGCTGTTTGTCCAGCAATAAAACCTACTACTGGTTTGGTACCATGGGCTTTAATCCATAAAGCAGCTTCGGCTTCCATACCTCCACCTATTTCGCCTATCATAATAATACCATGTGTTTCAGGGTCGTTCATCAACAATTCAACAGCATCTTTAGTAGGTGTACCTATAATTGGGTCGCCACCAATGCCAATGGCAGTAGTAATGCCTAAGCCAGCTTTCACCACTTGGTCCACCGCTTCGTACGTTAAAGTCCCCGATTTAGAAACCACACCTACATTGCCTTTTTTAAATATAAAGCCAGGCATAATACCTATTTTACATTCGTCGGCAGTAATAATACCTGGACAATTAGGGCCAATTAATGTACAGGCCTTATCACTTATATATTCCTTTACCATAATCATATCCTTGGTAGGTATGCCTTCGGTAATACACACAATCACTTTAATACCCGCCTCAGCAGCTTCCATAATGGCATCGGCAGCAAAAGCTGGAGGTACAAAAATTATAGAAACATCGGCACCTGTTTTATCAACAGCATCTTTAACGGTGTTAAAAACGGGCCTATCTAAATGGCTTTGTCCACCTTTGCCGGGTGTAACTCCGCCTACCACTTGCGTTCCATAAGCAATCATTTGCTCGGCATGGTAAGTGCCTTCGTTGCCAGTAAAACCTTGAACTATAACTTTTGAATTTTTATTAACTAAAACGCTCATTTATAAATTTTTTTGTACAAATCTAATGTTATTGTAACCAATTGCCAAACGTTAACGTATATTCTAATTTTTTTGGAAAAATAAAGGCTAGATAATTTATAGTAAAGCTAGCCCTGCTATTCGTTTTAAGGTTTTTGTTTACAATTTTGGCTTAATTTAAGCTATTTTAGTAAAAACAAAAACGCTTTTCACTGCTATCAGGTTTATTTAACGAAGGCTGGGTGCGTTAAAATTAAATTTTACTTCTTTTTTAAACAATAATTAAAATGTTAAAAAAATATATGTAATTATCTCGAAATCATTTTCCAATCAAATTTCAAAAATTTAGGGATCTAACAATACCTCAATAAATAAACATTAAAAAAATTGATTACAAAAATTCAAATCGTATATTTGCATTCCCAAATCGTATAAGATTTGGAACATTAAAAAATCCTAACTGCGGAAGTGGCGTAATTGGTAGCCGCACCAGACTTAGGATCTGGCGCTTCACGGCGTGGGGGTTCGAGTCCCTTCTTCCGCACAACAAAAAATCCCTTCCCACATTTCCGGAAGGGATTTTTGTATAAATTACTTTTAATTATCAATCATAAACAACCAAGGATTATTTTTTTAAATATCCCACCCAAAAAATAAAATACAATTATGAGAATTACCAGAAACAATATTGACGACCTAAATGCTGTAATAAGCTTATTAATAAAAGCCGACGATTATCAAGAAAAAATAGAAAAAGCCTTAAAAGAGAAAGCCAAAAAAACTAAACTTCCGGGCTACCGATCAGGCATGGTGCCCATGGCTCAAATTAAAAGAATGTATGGTAAAAACATGCTGGTTGAAGAAATTAACAAAATACTTTCGGAGGCTGTAAATAATTACATTAAACAAAACGATATAGAAATATTGGGGCAACCCTTACCCGTACACAATGGCAGCGAGTTTGCATGGGAAATAGGGGAAGAATTTACTTTCGATTACGAAATTGGTTTGGCTCCATTAGTTAGAATAGATTTTAATGCTTCGGATGTTTTAACTCAATATGTTATTAAAGTTGATGAGGAAACCTTAACCGCCCGAATTAAAAACCTTCGACGCAGCTATGGTAAAATGACACAGCCCGAAACTTCAATTGATGGCGATGTACTGCTTGTTGATTTTACACAACTAGATAATAATAACTCCGTTTTAGAAAATGGGCTTAATTTAACCTCGACTTTACGCGTAGATATAATTACTGAACCCTATAAAAATCAGTTAATTAACCTTAAAAGAGAAGATGTTGTTACCTCCTTCGATTTGGTTTCGGCTGTTGCCGATGAAGTGCAACTCAGAAAAATTTTAAAACTCGACGATGCAAATGCCATTATTCCACAATCAAACTTTAACATCACCATCAAAAATATTAATAGATTAGAAGAATCGGATTTAGATATTAATTTTTATAACAAGGTTTTTGGGGAAGATGCCGGCGTAAGTACCGAAGCAGAATTTAGAGAAAAAATTACCGCAGAACTTGAAGGCATGATGACACAAGATGCCGATAGAAAACTTGCCGCCGATTTTTACAAACACGGAAACGCAAAAATAGATTTACAATTGCCAGATGATTTTCTAAAGCGCTGGTTAAAATCGGTAAACAAAGAAGTTGGCGACGAAGATTTAGAAAAAGGCTATGCCGACTTTGCCACCAACCTTAAATGGACATTGGTTGAAAACAAAATTATTGCCGACAATAAAATAGGCATAAATTATCAGGATGTTTTTGCAGCTGCAAAACAACGTTTAGATGCGCAATTTAAAATGTATAACCCAACGCCCATTACCGATGAACAATTAACAGAATATGCTACACAATATTTAAAAGAAAACGCTAACGCCAACCAGGTTTTCGACGAGGTAAAATCAACCAAAGTTTTCGAATACTTAAAAACAGTAATTACCCTTAATAAAAAGGAAATTAATTTTAACGATTTTAAAGAGTTAGCAAATTAAATAAAAGTGTAAATATAAAAGCCCATAAGATTAAAAATCTTATGGGCTTTTATGTTCAGCTAAATTAATTTTTAGTTTACACATTTTTTAAGGCGGTATTTATAATTTGGCTGATATTAAAATTAAAAGCATTAGGGATATTATGAAGTTTTTTTATCCTTGTTTTATTTTTTTGATAAAAGTATCTACTGACGGCTTTTTATTTTGAGTTATTTCACGAACAGTAGGTTTTAGGCCATAAATTGTAGGAAATATTTATTAAGCTGTAATTTTTTTTGTGGGAGATTTGGCAGTAATTGGTAAAAAAGATATGTCGATTAAACCGACATGAAAAAATAACGTGTCGAAAAAATGGGAAAAAATCGACATGAATAAAATTACGTGTCGATTGAATCGACATGTAATTTTATTTTTATATCGACAAAATATCCATTAATCCCTTGTTAATATAATAGGTTTCTTTACCGATTTTAACCGTATCTAAAAAGCCTATTTTCTCTAGCTTTTTTAAATACTCTGATGCTGTTTGCCGTTTAGCGATGTTATTTTCTTCTAAAATTTTGATTTTAATGTAAGGATAGCTATACAGTAAATCACAAAGCTCTTTGGAGTAAGATGCTTTTAAGGCCTTTTTTATTTTTTCTTCAGAATCTGATTTTAACTTTAAAATGGCGTTAATTTTTTTTAAGGTTAACGCTGAGGTTTCACCTACTCCTTTTACAATAAATAACACCCATTCGGCCCAGTTACCTTTTTCGGTAACTTCCCGTAACAAACGGTAATAGTCTGATTTATTTTGAATAATATAATAACTCAAGTATAAAACCGGCAAACCAATCAAATTTTGGTTAATAAGATAAAGGACATTTAAAATTCTTCCTGTTCTGCCGTTTCCATCTGTAAAAGGATGTATTGCTTCAAATTGATAATGGATTAATGCCATTTTTACTAAGCCGTCCCAATCAGAAAGTTCGTCGTCATTCATAAAAGCTTCTAATGCTTTCAACTTTTCGCGGATGATTTGATCGCCTTCTGGCGGCGTGTAAACCACTTGTTTATTACTTGGGTTTGCCAATTTAGTTCCTGGCGTATTCCTTATATTTTCATCCGTATTGCGCAAACGTTGCATAATACCCACCAACAAATTGGTAGAGATAAAACCTTTTTTCTGCATCTCTTCCAAGCCCCAATACATAGCCTCGCGGTACTGGATAACCTCCTTTGCAGCTGCACTTTTAATGGTATCGGAAATACGTAATGTTTCCTGATAAAGCTCATCTTGTGTAGTAACGATGTTTTCAATTGCGCTAGATTCCTTACTTTCTTGCAATACAATTGTGTTAAGCAATAAATGCGGATTTGGAAGTGTTTGGCAATAACCTTTCAGCTCGGCTAAAAGTTTGTTTGCTTTAATACTTGCTTTTAAAATCTCAACGCTCTCCAAATTCGCCTTTGGAGGCAACGGAGGTAAAGCGTTGTAAGGCTTATTTTTATCAAAATTCTTCATTTTTTTCGAATATTTATATGTCGATTGAATCGACATGAAAAAATAACGTGTCGAAAATAATTAAAAAAATCGACATGAAAAAATAACGCGTCGAAAAAACGAATAAAAATCGACATGAAGAAACAACATGTCGATTAAATCGACATTAAAATTTTAGTTTTATATCGACAAAATACCTTTAAAACAAAAAACGCCCAGCACAATGCCGAGCGTTTAAAAAGTACTTTTAAAAAAAGCTATTAAGCCACCATATTTTTCCGTATAATATTTAAAGCCGCACCCGCCTCGAACCACTTTATTTGTTGTTCGTTATAAGTATGATTTACTTCAAATGATTCACTTAACCCATCGGCGTGGTGCAAAACTACAGTTAACGGTTTGCCCGGAGTAAATGTAGTTAGTCCTACAATATCAATAATATCATCTTCTTGCACCTTATCATAATCGGCAGGGTTAGCAAAAGTTAAACCCAACATACCTTGTTTTTTAAGATTGGTTTCGTGTATCCGGGCAAACGATTTAACAATAATTGCCCTAACGCCTAAGAAGCGAGGCTCCATAGCCGCATGTTCTCTTGAGCTGCCTTCGCCATAATTTTCGTCGCCCACTACAACTGTACCAATACCAGCGGCTTTGTAAGCTCGTTGCGTAGCGGGTACCGAACCATATTCCCCAGTTAACTGGTTTTTAACCGACTCGGCTTTATCGTTTACAAAATTTATCGCACCTATAAGCATATTGTTTGATATGTTATCTAAATGCCCACGAAACTTTAACCAAGGACCAGCCATAGAAATATGGTCGGTAGTACATTTCCCTTTAGCTTTAATTAATAATTTTAAGCCTAATAAATCTGTTCCTTCCCATTCTTTAAAAGGTTCTAAAATTTGTAACCTTGCCGATTTTTCATCAACAATAACACTAACTCCACTGCCATCTAAGGCGGGTGCTTGGTAGCCAGCATCTTCCACAGCAAAACCTAAAGCGGGTAATTCCCAGCCTGTTGGTTCTTCAAGTTTTACCTGCTCGCCGTTATTATTGGTTAAAGTATCAGTTAAAGGATTAAATGTTAAATTTCCGGCAATGGCCATGGCGGTAACCACTTCGGGCGATGCCACAAACGAATGTGTATTAGGGTTACCATCGGCCCGTTTGGCAAAGTTGCGGTTAAACGAAGTTATAATAGAATTTCGCTCTTGCTTTTCGGCACCATGCCTAGCCCACTGCCCAATACATGGGCCACAAGCATTTGCTAAAACTACTCCACCCATTTTATCAAAAGTATTTAAAAAGCCATCGCGGTCTACCGTAAAACGTACTTGCTCGCTACCTGGCGTAATTGTAAATTCCGATTTTGCCGTTAAGTGTTTATCAACCGCTTGTTGCGCCAGTGATGCCGCTCTCGAAATATCTTCGTAGCTGGAGTTTGTGCAAGAACCTATTAAACCAACTTCTAATTTCTCGGGCCAACCGTGTTCTTTAACAGCGGCTGCAAATTTAGATATAGGCCAAGCCAAATCGGGTGTAAACGGTCCGTTAATATGTGGTTCTAAAGTACTTAAATCAATCTCAATAACTTCATCAAAATATAAAGCTGGGTTAGCGTAAACTTCATCATCGCCAGTTAAATGCGCTTTAACTTGGTTGGCAAGGTCGGCAATATCGCTTCTATCGGTTACACGTAAATAAGCTTCTGATTTTTCATCGTACCCAAAAATAGAGGTAGTTGCACCAATTTCGGCCCCCATATTACAAATGGTACCTTTACCAGTTGCCGAAAGCGAACGAGCACCATCGCCAAAATATTCAACAATTGCACCTGTACCACCTTTAACAGTTAATATACCTGCAACTTTTAAAATTACGTCCTTAGCCGATGTCCAACCAGAAAGTTTTCCGGTTAATTTAACGCCAATCAGTTTCGGGAATTTTAGTTCCCAAGCTAAACCTGCCATAACATCACAAGCATCGGCACCGCCAACACCTATAGCAATCATACCTAAACCACCTGCATTGGGTGTATGGCTATCGGTACCAATCATCATCCCACCAGGGAAAGCATAATTTTCTAACACCACTTGGTGAATAATACCTGCACCTGGTTTCCAAAAACCTAAGCCGTATTTATTTGATACTGAGGATAAAAAATCGTAAACTTCTTTATTTTGGACATTAGCAGTTGCTAAATCTTTTACAGCACCTACTTCGGCTTGTATTAAATGGTCACAATGTACGGTACTGGGCACAGCAACTTTTGGGCGGCCAGCTTGCATAAATTGTAGCAACGCCATTTGTGCCGTTGCGTCTTGCATAGCCACACGGTCGGGCGCAAAATCTACATAATCTGCTCCACGTTGGTAAGCTTGTACCGCAGGGTTATCCCATAAATGCGAGTACAATATTTTCTCGGTAAGTGTTAAAGGTTTACCCACAACCTTGCGGGCAACATCCAGTTTATTACCCAAGTTATCGTAAACTTGTTTAATCATATCAATATCGAAAGCCATTTCTTATTATTTTAAAATTGAAATTTTTAATTGAGTTGCTAATTTAAGGTTTACCCTTTGCATTTTATAATTAGATAACAATTTATTGTTTTTTTATTTGAAGCCAACGTAATTGGTGTTATTTAACTCAGTTTCTTCCTGCTGTTCGCAATATTCCATTTTAGCCCAAAAGCTTTAATGGGATGCCGCTGTCTTTAGTGCTACAGAGTATGGTGGGTGCGGTTGGCGGTTGTGGATTGCCCTAATCTTATTCAATTTTAAACTTTTCATATTCAGTTACCCGTTCCCAATTATCTGTAGCGAATGGAACGGCTGGCAAACCTTCTTTATTAAAAAGGTTGTTTTCGCTAAGTTCATCAAACCAGCCAAACCTAACGGCAACAGGCGCAACAACAGCATCTGATTGTACAATTATATTATTACCTTGGATATATGCTTTCGCAAAACAGTATTTTTTATCTGAATTGGCAACTTCAAAACCTTTTATATAGCCATATTTATCTTTTACCTTTAATCCGGAATCAATGTTAGAAAACGAAATAATAATCTTATTCCCCTCAGTTTTCATACTCTTATACATTGGGCCGCTGCCAACAACATTTTTTTTGTAAGTATTGCTAAGTGCAGATACAGCAAGGCGATAACCCACATCTTTTTTGTTTCGTGGATGTATGTCTTTAGCTTCACCAATATCCGTAGTAACGGCCATACCTGTATTAGGAAGAGACAGCGTTAGGGTTTGTGCTTCGCGTAGTTCGGCCCATTTATAACCCGAGTTTTTATTGGTACTTCCACCAGCATCAAAACTGGCCAGTTGCACAAAATAAAAAGGAAAATCACCTTGTTTCCATTGCTTGCGCCAATCGTTAATCATTAGCGGAAAAGCTTTTCTGTACTGCCAGGCTCTGCCTGCATTAGATTCTCCTTGATACCATATTGCTCCTTGAATTGCAAAGGGAATAAGAGGATGTAACATAGCATTATATAGCAAAGTAGGGTACTGGTTAGGATTTGCTTCAAAAATATATTCCGATTGATTTATAGATTCAAATTTATATAACCAATCTCCAGCTAAAGATTGTACCTGATTGTCCGTAGCAATTTGCATAGGCGAATCACCGTAAAACCCACCTCCACCACCGTCATCTTTTATACGAACTGCTATAACGTTATTGCCAGCTTTAAGAATACCAGCTGGTACTGTATATTTTCTTGTGATATTGTAACCCTCTGTTTCACCTATTTTAATACCATTAATATAAGTAATATCGCTATCATCAATTTGAGCTAGCTGTAACACAGCAGGCTTGCCAGCATTATCTGCATCAATAATAAAAGATTTTCTAAATAATATTACCCCATCTAAGCCATTTAATCCCTGACTTTCCCATACGTCGGGTGCATGAAGCTTATTCCATTTGCTATCATCAAATGCTTGCTGATTCCATGTGTTTAGTAAATCTTTTGGCAATGTTTCAGTTCTCCATTTTTGTATGTCATTTTTAAGTTTTATTGCCCCAACTTTTGTAACTGAATCCATGTTTACTAAAGGTACTGTAGCAATCATACTTTTAAATTCATTAGCACTTTCAAATGCTTGGCGGCTTGTCCAAGTTTCTATATGTGTACCGCCCCACGAAGTATTAATTAAACCAATAGGCACCTTTAGTTCCTGATATAATTTCTTGGCAAAAAAATAAGCAACTGCAGAAAAATTACCAGCATTTTTTTGATCTGCCAATTGCCAGTTCCCACCTTTTATATCTTTAAGAGGGGTGCTACTTACAGCTTTAGTCACTGTAAAATGTCTTATCTGGGGATTATTGGTTTCAGCTATTTCCTGTTCGGCGTTAATAACTGAATTAAGTGGCCATTCCATATTAGATTGCCCGCTGCATACCCAAACTTCACCAATTAGCACATTCGAAAATGTAATAACATTTTTTCCCTTAACAGTTAAAGAGAAAGGTCCGCCCGCAATCTCGGGCGAAAGCTTGACTATCCAATTACCGTTTTTATCAGCTTTAACGGTCTTTTTTTGTTTGTGTAGTGAAACTACAATACTTTCATTTGGTTTTGCCCATCCCCAAACGGGAATTTGACTATCGCGTTGAAGCACCATATTATTGCCAAAAATACCAGGCATAGTTACATTGGCCTTGGCGCATATAAATAAAAAGAGCATCAACAGTAAGGAAAAACAATTTTTCATAATGATTAAATGAAGTTAAATTAGATTTGAAATAGTATTTATAAGTAGATAAGTGTCGAGTTTTATAAAGGTATTAATTTCAATATCAAACTTGATTTATTTTTAATTGTAACACAAAACTCATTCTTAGAGTAAATTATTTTTTATAAAATCGCAAAACCCTCCTACCCAAAATCTAATTCCAACAAAATAGGGCAATGGTCGGAGTGTTTAGCTTCGGGTAGTATGGTTGCTCGTTTAATATTTTTGGCTAATGTATGAGTAACCAAATGATAATCTATACGCCAGCCTAGGTTTTTTGCCCTAGCGCCTGCCCGGTAACTCCACCAAGTATAATGGTGAGGATTGATATTTAGGTGTCTAAATGTATCAACAAAGCCACTTTTTAAAAAACTATCCATCCATGCTCTTTCTTCGGGTAAAAATCCAGAAGAGTCGGCATTTGATTTAGGATTATGAATATCAATAGCTTGGTGGCAAATATTGTAATCTCCCGAGATAATTAAGTTGGGGATTTCGAGTTTTAACCTATCAATGTAACTGGCAAACTTATCTAAAAACTGATATTTAAAAATTTGGCGGTGGTCGCCACTACTCCCCGACGGAAAGTAAACACTCATTACCGAAAAGCCTTCAAAATCGGCTCGAATGGTTCGGCCCTCAAAATCAAATTCTTCTATCCCACAACCATAAGTTACTTTTAATGGTTCGGTTTTCGAAAATATGGCCGTACCGCTGTATCCCTTTTTTTGCGCTGGATACCAATAATGTTTGTAGCCTAATTGTTCAATTAAAATTAGATTAACTATTTGGTCGGGTGTGGCTTTTATTTCTTGTAGGCATACCACATCGGCATCGGTGGCTTGTAGCCATGCTAAAAAATCTTTATTTATGGCAGCCCTTATACCGTTAACATTGTAAGAAATTATTTTCATATTTGTTAGTAACAGCTTATTTTATCAATATTCTAACTCTTTAAAATAGCTTACCATTAATGATTTAAGTATCAACTCTTGCTCTAATATGGTATAATTTGGTATAGCGTTTACAACTCGCCAATGTGGCCAGCCATCTTGGTCGGTGCCTTCGAGTTCGTAAAAACCCATTTCCGAAAATAACCTACAATTGGCAATGTGCATTAACTCTTCTTTTTGGCGTTTGCTAAATTTTCGAGGTCCTTTGCCTAATTCTTGTACTCCTATTAAAAATAAAATAACCTTTAAATCGGGGCGTTCGTTATCAAAATCTGTGGCTAGCTTAATTTGAAGTTCCGAAAATTTTAGGTTTATTTCTGAGGGTTTCATTTTTTTAAATTTATAAAATATTTTAGGCAATTATTACATTAAATTTTTAAATAGTAACACAAAAGCCATCTTTTTTAAAAAAAAGATGGCTTTTGTGTAAAATTCATTTAGATTTTTTAAAATTAAAACTGATATTATAATTTTATAGCATCATTTTTTGAGTTTAAAAAATGGTATTCGGTTAAAGAATACGATGCAATTGGTTTAACTTTAACCCACTGTTTATATTTTAAAAACCATTTAACTTGTATAGAAACTAAACCTTTTTTAATAAATGCTTCTATATATGGGTGAACATTAAGCGTAACGCCTTTTTCTGCTTGTTCTTGCAAAATATAATTCATATTAGCTTCAATATCATCTAATAAAATAATACTTGCCGTAATTTCACCTGTTCCATTGCATGTAGGACATTTTTCGGTGGTAATAATATTCATTTCGGGCCTAACACGTTGCCTAGTAATTTGTACCAAGCCAAATTTACTAGGGGGCAAAATGGTATGTTTGGCCCTATCTAACAGCATTTCTGAGCGTAATAAATCAAACAACTCTTTACGGTTAGGGGCTTTATGTAAATCGATAAAATCAATTACAACAATACCACCCATATCTCGTAATCGAAGCTGTCGAGCAATTTCTTTTGCTGCCTCTTTGTTTACTTGTAGGGCGTTTTGTTCTTGGTTTTCGGGTAATGCTGTTCTGTTGCCGCTGTTTACATCTATTACATGTAAAGCCTCGGTGTGTTCTACTACTAAGTAAGCACCACCCGCTAAATTTACCGTACGACCAAATGCTGCTTTTATTTGTTTATCAATCCCGAAATGCTCGAAAATAGGTTCTTTGCCTTTGTAGATTTTTACAATTTTTTCTAAATCGGGAGAAATTTCGTGAACATAAGATTTAATTTCATCAAAAATAGAAACCTCATTAACGTAAACGTTAGTAAAATCATCATTTAAAATATCACGCAAAATAGTTGAAGCCCGCCCCATTTCTCCGAAAACACGTTTCGAGGGTTCGGTTGCTGGTATTTTAGCCATAAATAATTCCCACTTAGAAATTAAATCTAAAATATCTTTTTGTATTTCGGCTACGCCTTTATGTTCGGAAACGGTACGAATTATTACCCCAAAATTTTTGGGTTTTATACCTTCCACAATTTTGCGCAGACGTATGCGTTCGGTGTTGCTACGTATTTTTTTTGATATTGATATCACATCCGAAAACGGAACTAATACTACAAACCTACCTGCAAATGATAAATCGGAACTTAGCCTTGGCCCTTTTGTTGAGATAGGTTCTTTAGCAATTTGTACGGGAAGTAATTGATTTTTGGTTAATATACTTGATATTTTACCCGATTTTTCAATATCTGCTTCTCTTTTAAAATTATTTAAAAGCTTATCTTCAAAATTACTGTTTCGAGCAATTTTGGTTAATTTGATTAACGATTGAACTTGTGGGCCTAAGTCCAAATAATGTAAAAACGCATCTTTCTCATAGCCAACATCAACAAAAGCTGCATTTAAACCAGGCATAATTTTTTTAATTCGCCCCATATAAATATCACCAACAACGTAATCGTTGTTAATTTGCTCTTTGTTTAGTTCTACAAGTTGCTTGTCTTGCAATAATGCAATAGTAACCCCGTTTGGGGTTGAATTAATAATTAACTCCTTTACCAACAGCTACTTTATTTAAAAAGTTTAATTTCTTAAACTTTAAACCAACATAGATTAAAATAAATCGCAAAATATTTATCTAGCTTTAATTAATAATAAAAGCTAGATATTAAAAAATTCTATTTTTTCTTGTGTCTATTTTTTCTTAAACGTTTTTTGCGTTTATGGGTAGCCATTTTATGTCTTTTTCTTTTTTTACCGCTTGGCATAATTTTTATAATTTATAATGTTTTTATTTATTTAATTCTTTAATTTTTTGGTCAACAAACTTTGTTAAACCAGGGTCGGCTGCAAGCTCCTTACTTTTTGTATAAGCAATTACAGCATCCGCCTTAGCGCCTAAATTTTCGTAGCTTGAACCTAAGTAAAAATATGTTTCGGGTGCCTGTTGCACCAATAATACTGTTTTAAACCTTGCTATTGCTTTTTCAAACTGTCCCGATTTCATAGAAAACAAACCTAAATTCATATTTGCTTTCAAGTTTTTAGGATCTTGCTTTACCACATCTAACAAAAGTTGAATGCCTTGCATAGGGTTTTTACCTTCGGTTACGTAGGCCACACCTAATCCAGTTTTAGCATCAAGACTTTGTGCATTTAAAGCCAATGCTTTGTTGTAAGCAATTATAGCTTTCGAAATTAATACTGGTATAGCACTAGAATCTTTGTAATTGGTATAGGCTTGTGTAAATTTATCGCCACTGGCTAGCCAATTATTGTATGAATTTTGGCTGTTTGCAATATCATCAGCAATAAATGCAGCTGGGGCAGGTTGGTTTACATCGTCCCACTTTTGTAGCAGTTTTTTTTGCAAAGCAATTTTTTCTTCACCTTTTGCTGCTTTAACTTCCTCCTCAACAATAGTAATTTGGTTTGATAAATTTACATTTATCAACTGCTTCGCATTTACCGACGCAATTTCAGCATTAATAGTAGTTGAGGCTTCGGGTATAGACGAAGAATTTACCTCTCTATCGTCTTTAGGTTTTATCAAGCCTTTAATATCTAAACTATACAACAAAACTACCATAGCCGCAAGGGATATAATTGCTATAAGTTGTTTAGATTTTAACGTCAAAATTACTTTATAAGAAATGTTATAATTATTTATTGCCTGTTTTAACTTTTTCTACAAATATTTTTGCAGGTTTAAAACTAGGTACAAAGTGTGCAGGGATAATAATTGCCGTATTTTTAGATATGTTTCTAGCTGTTTTTTCGGCTCTTTTTTTCACTACGAAGCTACCAAAACCTCTAACATAAACATTTTCGCCACCTACCATGGCTTTTTTAACTACATGGAAAAAAGCTTCAACAGTTTCTGTTACATCTACTTTTTCAATTCCGGTTTTGGTTGCTATTTCTGCAATAATCTCTGCCTTTGTCATTTTTTATATATTATACTTTTTAATAATTAAACCAATAGATTTGGGGTTGCAAAAGTATATTTTTTAGTTGAATTTGAAAAATTTAATTTAATTTATTTTTTCTAATTGCTTAAAAAACAATTGCTAGGGTATTTTACCCCGAAAATATTTATCGTAAATTATATAAAAAATGAATTTTGGAGCCGAAATAATAAAATGGTACGAATTAAATAAAAGAGAACTTCCATGGCGAAATACCCGTAACCCATACCTAATATGGCTATCAGAAATTATTTTACAGCAAACCCGCGTAACACAAGGTATGCCTTATTACTACAAGTTTGAACAACAATTTGCTACTATTCTAGATTTTGCAGATGCTAGCGAAGATGAAGTTTTAAAACTATGGCAAGGTTTGGGTTATTATTCTCGGGCTCGTAATATGTTAAAAACAGCAATTGAAATAAAAAATAAATATGGGGGTATTTTCCCCACGGCTTACGCCGATTTAATTAAATTAACAGGTATTGGGTCATATACGGCTTCGGCAATATCGTCGTTTTCGGTTGATGAAAAACAAGCTGTAGTTGATGGCAATGTGTACCGTTTATTAGCCCGTTACTACGGGATTGATAAGCCAATTAATAGCAGCGAAGGCGTTAAATATTTTAAAATATTAGCACAGGATTTGTTACAAAACAATCTACCATCGCAATATAACCAAGCAATAATGGAATTTGGTGCTTTGGTATGCAGCCCAAAACCTAATTGTAATGGTTGTATTTTAAGCCTAAATTGTTGGGCATTAAAGCATAAAAAAACAGAAATTTTGCCTATTAAGATTAAGAAAAAACCTATAAAAAAAAGGTTTATATATTTTTTTGTTATCCGTAAGGGTAATAAAATTATAATTAAACGTAGGGGTAATAATGATATTTGGGAAGGGTTACATGATTTTCCCTCTATTGAATCAACTGTTTTTAAAACCGCTGAGGATATTATTGACGATGTTCAATTTAAAATATCGTTTGGTACTAATGTTGTTATTGATAGAATAGGTACACCTGTAAAACACTTACTTACACACCAAACTTTATTTGCACAGTTTATAGAAATAAGTAATACCAGTGAGGAATGTGTGCAACCAAAAGAATGGTTTTATGTATCGATAAATGAAGTAGAAAACTATGCACAACCTAAATTAATTTTTGCTTTTTTAAAAAATTACTTAACTTGATTAAAATTATGAAGCTATGTCGGGAATTAATAAAGTAATATTGGTAGGGCATTTGGGTAAAACCCCAGAAATTAGGCATTTAGATGGAAATGTATGTGTGGCAAGTTTTCCATTAGCTACCTCAGAGTCGTATAATAAAGAGGGCAAAAGGGTAGAACTAACCGAGTGGCACAATATTGTAATGTGGCGAGGCTTAGCAGAAATCGCCGCTAAATATTTGGCAAAAGGTAAATTAGTATATATTGAAGGAAAGCTAAGAACTCGGTTTTACGAAGATAAAGAAGGGCATAAAAAACATACAACCGAGGTAGTAGCCGAAAGCTTTACATTATTAGGTCGTGAAAGAGATTTTCAGGATAATACACCTCAACAAGCTATCGAAAAAAACGAAATAGAAACTAAAATTACCGCAATTGAGGATAAAGATGGTTTAGTGTTTTAGGCAAAAAACCAACGGCAATAATTTAATATAGACGTTGGTACACTTTTAAGGTGCGTTAAATAATGCAAACATGCGCCTTCAATAAAAGTAATGCACAAAGTAATTTTTTTACCTTTGTTTTAAATGCACCTTAAAACACTTTCGCTAATAAATTTTAAAAATTACGATGAAGGCGAATTTTCGTTTTCGGATACTGTAAATGCTTTTACAGGAAATAATGGTGCTGGGAAAACTAATTTATTAGATGCTGTACATTATCTTGCATTGTGCAAAAGCTACTTTAACCCTATTGATAGCCAGCAAATTAAACATGAAAAAGAATTTTTTGTAATACAAGGTAAATTTATAAAAAACGAAACGCAAGAACTAATTGCAGTTGGTGTAAAAAAAAACCAAAAAAAACAGTTTAAAAGAAATAAAAAAGAGTATCCACGATTGGCCGATCATATTGGCCTTTTCCCGTTGGTAATGATTTCGCCAAACGATATTAGCTTAATTTTAGAAGGCAGTGAAGAAAGACGAAAATTTATTGATAATGCGCTTTCACAAACTGATACCCAATATTTAGACGAATTAATTATTTATAATAAAACTTTACAAAACCGCAATGCTTTGCTAAAAAGCAATACGGAAAGAGGGAATTTTGACGCTAGTTTGCTAGAGATTTTTGATGAACAATTGGTAAATTGTGGCACAAAAATTTTTGAGAAAAGGAAGGCTTTTATTGAGGTATTTATGCCCGTTTTTAATAAACATTACAAATATATAAGCAACCAAACCGAAGTGGTAGAACTTGTGTACGAATCGCAACTATTTAACGGCAACTTTAAAACTTTATTAAACAATAGTTTACAGCGAGATAGAATATTACAGCGCACTACAACGGGCATTCACAAAGACGAACTTGTGTTTACAATTGGGCAAATGCCTTTAAAAAAGTTTGGTTCGCAGGGGCAACAAAAATCATTTTTAATAGCCTTAAAACTGGCACAATACACTATTTTAAATCATTTAAAAGGATATAAACCTTTACTTTTATTAGATGATATTTTTGATAAACTAGATGAACACCGTATTAAAAAATTGATGACTATGGTTTCGGACGATGACTTTGGACAAATATTTATTACCGATACCAATACCAGCCGCATAAAGTATATTTTTAATGAAATAGGTAAAATGCCTAAAATTTTCGAAATTGATAATGGCAAAATAAATGAACCGAACGAACGATAAAACATTAAAAGAAGCCATGGAGCAGTTGCTAAAAGTTTACCGGTTAAAAGGTAAATTTGATGAAACCAATGTAATTGTATCGTGGCAAGAAGTGGTAGGTGTGGCGGTAGCCAACCGTACCAAAGAAATTTTTATAAGAGATAAAAAATTATTTGTGCGTATAGAATCGTCGGTTATAAAAAACCAGCTTTTGATGATGCGAGCGCAAATTATTAATAACTTAAATGAAAAAGCGGGTAGTGGAGTAATAAGTGAAATTATATTTTTGTAAACTTAATCTTCAACGTTATTTTTTTTATTTATCCTCCTATTAAGCATAAAATATACTACCGTACTTAGGCTTGCTGTAAAAATGGCTCGGGCTAAAAAGGTAGAACTCAATTCTTCTTTAAATAAAAACATACCTATTAATGGCGATACTATTAACACAATCATAAAAAATGTAATGTATTTTGGCGTTAAAATCTTCATAAAAAAATTAAAATATATTATTGTTTGGATATATTCCTTGGAAAACACATTCGGCTGGGCCTTCTAAAAACACTTTGGTAATTACTTTTCCATCGTAATAAAACTGGATATTCAAATCGCCACCCATTACCTTTACAGGCATACTATTTGCACCAATAAAGTTATTTTTTACTGCAATAGCGATGGCAGCAGCGGTTGCACCTGTACCACAAGCTAGGGTTTCGTTTTCAACACCACGCTCGTAAGTACGTAAAAAAATGTAGTTTAGTTTTTGGGCTACAAAATTCACATTAATGCCCTCATTTACATAGTTTGGTTGGTTGCGTAAGGCTTTACCTAATTCAAAAACGTTTAAGTTTTCTACATCATCTACAATATTTACATAATGTGGCGAACCTGTGTTTATTATGTAAGCATCGCCATCGCGGGTAACGCTATCTACATCAATCATTTGCAAGCTAACCCAATTGTTGGGTTCATCAATTTTGGCAAAATGTGGCCCATCAACAGCTATAAAATGGGTTTCGGTTTTTATGATTTCTAAATACTTGGCAAAAGCAACTATGCAACGGCCACCATTACCACACATACTACCAGGCTGGCCATCTGCATTGAAATACAACATTTCAAAATCGTAACCTTCGGCGTTTTGTAATAGCATAAAGCCATCGGCACCTATGCCAAATTTACGATGACATATTTTACTTATTAAATCGCAATTGGTAGGATTAAAAATGTTAGTTCGGTTATCTATTAATACAAAATCATTGCCAGCACCTTGATATTTATAAAATGTAAAATTTTGTATCATAACTGCGAATGTAAGCGTATAATTTAAAATTTTTATTTTCTTGGTAAGATTTTTATTTTAACCCTACTCCGAAAATTGCAGGTTATACAGGCTTTTATACACACCATTTAAGTTTAATAAATATTGATGCGTACCTTGTTCTACAATTCTACCTTGATTTAAAACCAGTATTTTATCGGCGTTTTGTATTGTTGATAAACGGTGTGCTATAACTATGGCGGTTCGGCCTTGCATTAGTTTTTCAATCGCTACTTGTATCAAATGCTCAGTTTCGGTATCAACCGATGAGGTGGCTTCGTCTAAAACCAAAATTTTAGGGTTATAAACCAAAGCCCTAATAAACGATAGTAACTGTGCTTGCCCTGCCGATAAGGTTGCGCCACGTTCTTGCACTTGGTATTGGTAATTGCCGGGCAAGCGCATAATAAAATCATGAGCGCCAACATCTTTGGCTGCTTCTATAATTTTATGTAATTCAATCTCGGGATTGTTAAGGCTAATATTATTAGCTACACTATCCGAAAATAAAAAAACATCTTGCAATACAGTAGCTATTTGCGCCCGCAAATAATTAATATCGAAATCTTTAATCGCAATATTATCCAGGGAAATTTCGCCTTTATTTATTTCGTAAAACCTATTTAAAAGATTAATAATTGACGATTTACCGGCACCTGTTGCGCCAACTATAGCTAAAGTTTCGCCTTCTTTAATCTCAAAATTTATATCTTTTAATACATAATTTTCATCTGCGTAAGCAAACCAAACATTTTTAAATTTAATTTCTCCTTTTGATACGCCATTTTTTAATTGCCCTTTATTAATTGCTTGCTCTTGGTTGTCAAGTACTTTAAAAATACGTTCGGCACCTATCATCCCCATTTGCAGGGTGTTAAATTTATCGGCCAATTCCCTTATTGGTCTAAATAGTAAATTTATATACATAATAAAAGCAATTACCACACCTGGTGAAACCTGGTTGTTTAATATGCTTTTAGAACCATACCAAACCAGCAAACCTATAGATACTGCCGAAATAAACTCTACAACTGGAAAAAATATTGAGTAATACCAATTAGAACGTATATGGGCATCTTGGTGTTCTTTATTAATTGTTTTAAACTTATTAAATTCTTGATTTTCTCGGGCAAAATATTGTATTACCCTTATGCCACTTATATGTTCTTGTAAAAAATTATTTAGCAAGCCCACCTGTGTACGCACCTCTTGAAAAGCTGTTTTAATAGCCTCTTTAAAAATATAAGTTGCCAAAACTAAAAAGGGCATCGGTATTAATACTACCAATGTTAATCGCCAATCTTGATAAAACATTACCGCAATAATTGCCACTAACTGTAATATATTGCCAATAATTACAATAATCCCTTCCGAAAATATATCGGCAATGGTTTCTAAATCCGATACCGTTCGGGTAATTAATTGCCCAATAGGTGTTTTATCAAAATAGCTAATTTTTAGTTTTAAAATGTGGTTAAACACATCATTACGCATATCTTTTATTACACTTTGGCCTAGTGTATTGGTTAAAAAAGTATGGTAATATTGGATAAGTGTTTGCAATATCAATAATGAAATCATTAAAACAACCATCCACAATAAGCCTATTGTGTTGTTTTTTAAAATAAAATTATCTACTGTTACTTGGGTTAATAATGGCCTTAATGGCGATACTACTGCAATACCAATGGTTAACAAAACCGACCAATAAAAAACTGATTTATATGGTTTTGTGTAGGTAAGTATGCGTTTAATTAAGTACCAATCGTAGGTTTTACCCGATACTTTACTGCCCATTGTTAATATAATTATAATTTATTTTGGTAAGATACAAGCCACAAGCTGGTACCGATGCGCCCGCATTACTCCGGTTTTTACTACATATAATATTGTGCAAAGCTTCGGGCTTTAATTTTCCTAAGCCTACATCAATCAAAGTGCCAACAATGGCCCGCACCATGTTTCGCAAAAAACGATTTGCGGTTATATAAAAAATTAAGCCGTCGTCTGTTTTATGCCACTCGCAGCAAAACAAGTTGCAAATATTGGTATGGTTATCGGCATTGGCTTTACAAAAACAAGCAAAATCATCATATTTTAAAATAATTGCAGCAGCAAGGTTCATGGCTTCTACGTCTAAAACATCGTTTTTATATAGCCAACCACTTTCGGTTTTAAAGGGATCTTTATTAAAATGAATATGGTATTGGTACGATCGTAAAGTAGCATCAAACCTAGCATGAGCTTTATTATTAACCTTTATAATTTGTTTAACAACAATATCTACAGGTAAAACAGCATTGATACTTTTTATAGTTTGGGGGTTTGTAATATTTAAGTCATCTAAACAAAACATATCAAAGTGAGCGAAAAACTGGGTAGCATGTACACCCGCATCTGTACGGCCACAACCAAGCGTTTCAATATTTTGCCTTAAAACAACGCTTAATTTTTGGTCTAAAATTTCTTGTACTGCCAAAGCATTTGGCTGTGTTTGCCAGCCATGATAGGCTGTACCTTTGTAGGCTATTTCAATAAAAAAACGTTGGATGGTTGACACAGCACTAATACGATTTATTTTTAATTTGAGTTTTGAAAACTTTAATTGTGTCAAAAATAAGTTAAAAAGCTACATAGTTGAAATAATTAAATATTTTCAATAGCCATAAGCTGCTCCATAGTTGGGTTTTTGCTTCCGCCTTTTGGTTCTAAGGTTACAGCAAAAGTTTGGGCTTGGGCAATATTTTTCATTTCTTGAAAACCAGTTAACGAACCTTTAGAATCAAAAACGCCTAAATCAACAGGCTTCCCTTTAACTATTGCCCACAACTGGTATTGGTGCTTATCGTCGTTTAAAGGCATTACCATTGAAGGCCTATGTATCATTACTTTTTGTTTAACGGGATTCCACATTACCACTATATTAGCGTTAGGTAAATTAAGCGTCCCACCCAATTTAAACATTTTTATTTCAGGACTAGTTAAAATTTGAAGGCTATTGTTGGCTAATTTTACTTGGCTATCTAAGCTATTAACTTGTTGCGAATAACGTTGAGCATTGTTTTGTAAGTTTACAATTAGTTGATTGCTATTTTTTAAACTGTTTAATAATACAATTAAGCCAGCCACACTTAGCAATAATAATGTAAAACAGGCGGCAAAACCATATTTGTAAAAATTAATATCTCGGTGGTGTTGTAAACTTGTAATTTTGGCTGTTGGTGTTTCTTGATTAATGAATATTGTTTCAGTAGGTACATTATCAATTAATTTAATAGACTCAAAAAAAGAGTTTTTTGCTTTTGTAGATGGCATAACTTCGGCTTGTTGAGCCATTAAAAATAACGCTTTTTCAATATGGTTTAACTCGGTTGCTATAGTGGGATGTTGCTGTACCATAACTTCTACTTGTAACCTTTCGGCTGCACTTAAATCGCCTATAGCATACAATTCTAATATGCCCGATTGGATGTATTTAGTAGTGTTTTCCAATGTTAAAAATATTTTCTTAATTCAATAATGCCCATGCGTAACCTAGTTTTTACTGTACCTAATGGTATGCTTAACTCTTCGGCGACTTCTACATGTGTATAACCTTTAAAATATATCAAATCTACAATTTTATTTTGGTCGGGCTTTAGTTTTGTTACCAATTCTTTAATGCCCAAATGCTCGGGTTTATTGGTAACATTCTGCTGTGTATCGTAGGTATTTACGAGTTTATCCAAATCTTGGTTTTTTGCATGGTTGCGATAATCTTTCGACAGTACTTTATCTATCGCCATATTGCGGGCAATGTGAACCATCCAAGTAAATAAACGCCCTTTAGTGTTGCTATACTGCGAAATAGAGTTCCATATTTTTACCAATGTTTCTTGCAAAACATCTTCCGCTATTTCTGTATTGGTAATTATGCGTGAAATTATGCCTAACAACGAACCCGAATACATGCTGTAAAGTGCTTCGACACCTTGTTGCTTTTTTAGTTGCAAGGCCTCAATGAGTTCATGTTCGGGTAGCACTATTTTTTTATCAGACATTAAGGCGTGTAGCTATCGAAAATTTATTGGTCGAATAAGTGCTTTTCGGCATGGTACGATGATCGAACCAAAGGGCCACTTTCTACATATTTAAAGCCCATTTGTAAACCAATATTTTTATAATGCAAAAATTCATCGGGATGCACCCAATTAATAACTGGATGGTGATTTTTGCTTGGTTGTAAATATTGCCCTAGTGTAAGTACATGTACACCAGCTTGTTTTAAATCTTGCATGGTTTCTACAATATCTGCTTCGGTTTCGCCAAAACCAAGCATTATGCCTGATTTGGTGCGAATGCCATAATCAGAAATGCGTTTTAAACATTCCATACTTCTATCGTATTTTGCTTGAATGCGCACTTCTTTGGTTAAGCGTTTTACAGTTTCTATATTGTGTGAAATTATTTCGGGTTGTTGTTCACACACTCTATAAAGGTTTTCCCAAATGCCTCTAAAATCGGGAATTAGGGTTTCCATAGTTGTTGATGGACTTTGCTGGCGTATAGCCATAATGGTTTCAGCCCAAATTATTGAACCACCATCTTTTAAATCGTCTCTATCAACCGAAGTAATAACGGCATGTTTAACATTCATTAATTTAATAGAGTTGGCTACACGGTTGGGTTCGTCGGTATCTACTGCCAAAGGCCGACCTGTAGCAACAGCGCAAAACGAGCAAGAACGGGTACATATATTGCCCAAAATCATGAAAGTAGCTGTACCTGCACCCCAGCATTCGCCCATATTGGGGCAGTTGCCGCTTTCGCAGATGGTGTGTAGCTTATGCTCATCAACAAGGCTACGCACATGTGCATATTCCTTACCTACTGGGAGTTTTACCCGCAACCAATCGGGCTTGCGAGGTTTTGTTTCTGCTATTACGGGTAAATCAATCATAGATACAAAAATACTGTTTGTTAAATAATTAGGGGTATGTTTTATAGATTTTTAAAGGAACAATTTTATTTGAGCTTTTTAAACAAAAAGTTTTGTTCGTTTTTTATATAAAATTAAACAACCAAGCTACTTAAAAGTTTAGCTAAAAAATTTATGTCCCCATTTTTTAATTTATAACCAGCTTGCAACATCCCTTGCATGGTAGGTAATAATTATATTGGCACCTGCCCTTGCAAAGGCATACATATTTTCTAAAACTATGCTTTTCTCGTCTATCAATCCTGCCCCAGCGGCCACTTTTACCATGGCATACTCGCCAGATACGTTATAACAAGCTACAGGTAAATTTGTGTTTTGGCGCAATACTTTAATAACATCTAAATAGGCCAAGGCTGGTTTTACCATTAAAATATCGGCACCTTCTTGTTCGTCAAGCTGAGCCTCTCGCAAGGTTTCTAAAGGGTTCCTGAAATCCATTTGGTAGGTTTTGCGGTCTTTAGTGCCAGGGCAGCTATCGGCAGCATCTCTAAACGGGCCATAATATGCCGATGCAAATTTTATACTGTAACTCATTATCCCAATATTTTTAAACTGGTTTTGGTCTAAAGTATTTCTTATTTTTAATATTCTACCATCCATCATATCCGAAGGGGCAATCATATCGGCACCCGCTTTTGCATGGCTTAAAGCCATTTTTGCCAATACTTCAATGGTTTTGTCGTTATCTACATCATCGTTATTATCTAAAATACCGCACTGGCCGTGGGTGGTATAGGCGCAAGTACATACATCGGTTATAATAAAAATGCGGTTGCCAAATTCGGTTTTTAAAGCCCTAACGGCATCGGCAACTATTGATTGTGGGTTGTAACTGCTGCTGGCATCGTTGGTTTTTTGCTCGCCTACGCCAAAGAGTAAAATTTTATTGATACCTATTTTTAATCCCTCGGCAACATCGGTAAGCAAAGTATCTTTACTAAAATGATAAATGCCGGGCATGGCGGCAATAGGGTTTTTAATATTTCGCCCATCAACCACAAAATATGGGTACACCAACATATCTTTCGATAGGCGAGTTTCGGCAACCATTTCGCGTATTATTGGGTTGGTTCTTAACCTTCGAGGACGTATAAGCATATTTTTTGAAATGAAAATTCAAAAGTAAAAATTAAAATTACTTCCTATAATAAGTATCACACATCAATACCAAAAACCACCTCGGCTAAGCCCATTTCGTCGGGTGAGGCAGGCAATAAATATGGGACGTTCATAAGGTCAAATTTGTTTCCTGTTGCTTTACCAATAGCAACTATTTTTTGTCCAGGATCTAGCAAATTATCAGTAAAATAAGCCTCCACATTGGATGGGCTTGTAAATACCAAAACATCGGCAAAAGTTGGGACTAAATCTTCTTCTAAAATAGTTTCGTAAACGTCTAAATCTAATATTTTGGTTTCCATTGATAAGGATTTTTGTATCGTTCGTAACGACTCTTTAGCCGACGGAAATAAAATAGATTGTCCGTTAGCAATTGCGGCAAAATCTTGTGCTATATCGGCAGTATTATTACTTTCACCCACAAAATCTACGGTTTTACCCAATTGTTTTAGTGCTTGTTCGCTGCCTCGCCCTATAACGCCAAATTTTATATCTTTTGGTAAAATGGGTTCTAAAGCAAAAAAATATTCGATGCCATTTTTACTACTAAAAAATATCCAATCGAGGTTTCTAAAAATATAAGAATCTAGTTTATTTATGGTAGGTACAGTTTTAATTAACGACCTTGCTTCTAACTCTATATTGTTTTTTGCTAACGATTTTGCAAAATAGCTGTTTTCATTTAACGTTCTTGATATAAAAACTTTTTTAGGGAATTTACGATTAGGTATATCAAACTTGGCTACAATTTTTTCGGCTAATCCTTCGGTGGTTTTAGCTTCTATATAAAACCTATCAGGAAACTCATCAGCTTCGTTGGCTTTACTTGTCCATACTTCAAAAACATCCTCATTTTTTTGGCAATAACAGCCTAATGGTGCGTGACAACCACCATCAAAAAGATTTAGCACTTTACGTTCTACGGCTATTAATTCGGCTACTGCCGCGTTGTTAATGTGTTGTAAAACTTTAAAAAGTTCTAGGTTATTTTCATTAATTTGTATAGCCAATACGCCTTGTGCGGGCGAGGGAACCATTTCGGCATTGGGTTCTATAATTTCTTGATGAAATTCCGATAAATCTAAACCTAACCTTGTAACACCAGCTCGAGCAATTACGATGGCATCATAATCTTCGTCGCGTAGTTTTTGTATGCGTGTAGGTACGTTTCCTCGCAGGTTTTCTATTTCTAAATCGGGCCGTACCGATAATAGTTGCGCTTGCCTACGGTTTGAAGATGTGCCTACCGTACCATTGTGTTTTATTGATAATTTTTTAGAGCTATCAACACAATCTTTCAAAATCAAAATCAGTTCCGATGCATCTTCACGCTCACTTACAGCGGCAATAATTAAACCTTCAGGATTTTTGGTAGGTAAGTCTTTATGCGAGTGTACGGCTAAATCGATTTCTCCAGCAAGCAATTGCTCTTCAAGCTCTTTTGTAAAAAAACCTTTACCTTCCAGTTTATCGAGACGTAAATTTAATATGATATCCCCCTGAGTTTTAATAATTTTTAGCTCCGCTTCTATGTTAATTTCGGCTAATTTATCTTTTACAAAATTTGCTTGCCACAAAGCCAAATCGCTACCACGGGTGCCTATAATTATTTTTTTATCCACTACAATTATTTTTTTTTACAAATAGAATTTACAAATTTAACAAAGAAATTTTAGGCAGAGCAAATAAAAATTACTTGATTTAGTTTATCCGTTTCTGTTATTAAATTTTATTGATTTCAGTATTGCGTTAACGATGGCAGCGAGATCCTTTATTTAAGCCTTAACTCCCCTTTGGAGGAGTGAGAGGTAAAGACAACAAAAAAAGATATAGTCCTTACTTTGTCAGGATAAACTCCTAGCTTAACTTGTCCCGATTTTTCTTCGGGATTAAAACTCCTAAATAAAGCTAGATATATGCTAGCTTTATTTAATCATTATTAATCAAAATATCTTTAGCCATTACCATAGGTATGCTTATATATTTTTTTTCCATGTAGCACATTACTTTTTCTAAAACCAGTCGCGAGTTTTCGTCCATTAAGTTTATATCATCTGCAAAAACTGCATGTAAAGCCCTGTGTTTTATTTCTTTAATTTTTACAGGCACTTCTTTCATCGCTATTTCTATGCGGCGTTGTTTTAGTACTGGCCTAAATTCTTTAATGTTTTTTTCGATAATACTTTCACCATTAATTAATTCTTGGTAACGCTCTTGTCGGTTTTTTTCGGCAATTTCTTTTAAGTCAGAAACTTCAATAAAATTAACTTTGTTTTGTAATAGTATTTCGGGGGCAGTATCGTTAGGTATGGCTAAATCAACAATTACCTTTTGGTTGGTTTCGTTATTAAGTAAAGTTTTATAAATTTCGCTTGTTAATACAGGGTCGGTTGCACTTGTACAGGTAATTATCACATCGAAACCTAAACTAAACGATGTAAGTTTTTCTAAATTATAGGCATTTCCACCTAGTTCATCAGCTAAATGTTGTGCCTTATGCAAGGTTCTGTTAAAAACAGAAAAATTAGTGTATTTATGTTTTTTTAAATATTTGGCTATGTTTTGGTTGGTTTCGCCAGCACCAATTATTAATATACGCGAGTGGGCGGGCATTTTTAAATCTCGCAGCATACGGTAAGCTAACGATACTATGGAAATTGGGTTTTTACTTATATTGGTATAAGTGTAAACTTCTTTGGCTGTTTTTACAACCCTCTCCATTATTATTCTAAGATAATCGCCTGTTAAATTTTTTACTCTGCAATTTTCGTAAGCCTTACGTACTTGCGATAGTATTTCTTTTTCGCCAACTACTAAGCTTTCGAGCGAGCTTGCTACTCGCATTAAGTAATTAAGCGCATCTTCTTTTTCGTAAATGCAACAATCGGCAACCAATAAATCTATCTGCTGTGTAGTTAAGTAATCGGTGTGTAAACTAGTTAAAAAGCACTTAACAAATTTCTTATTTACTTCTTGCTCTGCTGTAAACACAAACTCTACACGGTTACAAGTAGCTAAATAAAACAATTCGGGTATATCATACTTAAGTTTTATAAAGCGCAACTTATCGTCCAATGTAGCCTCATTCAAAACAAGGCAACCCAATTGTTTTAAATCAATTTGTTTATGCGTAAAAGCTATAACCTTTAAGTACTTCAAGTAGTCGTTTTATCTATTGGGCAAAAGTATATTTACTAAGGTGCAATAATGTCAATCGTTTGTAAATTGCATTTATTTAGAAGGAGTATAAATAGAGCATAATTGTACAATTATTAAAACAATATAATTATAAAAATTGAGGCATATCTGTCAATTTAAACAAAAAAAATTCCTCTCAGGGTCGGGTTTATTAAGATAATTTTACTAAACTGTTTTTTAAAAAATGAAATTCAAGTTAAGTAAAATTGATTTCTATCTGCCTACAAACTATTATTATTCCCTGCTCTATAATCCAAACGGTCTAAAAAGGACTACTGGTTTATTTTAAATGCCGTTGCATTTATTAATTGAATCTAAGAAAAATAGCAATATTTTTTTTTTAATTAGATGAAACAATTAATAATAAAACCGTTATTTTATCATAAATACACCTTTAATGTTAATGCCAAAATACCAACATCAAAATGCCCGATTCTAAAATAAAAATTCTTTCTAAATATATACCAGAAGCTGCTGCGCCATTAATTGCTAAATGGATTGACGATTATAAATGTGATTTTAAAATCTCGAAAACTCGTAGTACTAAGTTTGGCGATTACACACCACCACAAAAGGGGAACGGACATAAAATATCAGTTAATTATAACCTAAATGTTTATGCCTTTTTAGTTACCACCGTACACGAGTTTGCCCACTTGTACACTTGGAATCAGCACCAACGAAAAGTATTACCTCATGGTGCAGAGTGGAAATGCAATTTTAAAAAAATGATGCAACCATTTTTCGAGTTAGATGTATTTCCACCTGATTTAAAAAAAGTATTAGTTAATTATTTACAAAATCCTGCAGCTTCTAGCTGTTCCGATATTAGCCTTTTTAAAGCGCTAAGTCAACATAATTTAAATTCGCACCCAGTATTTACCGTCGAAAGTTTGCCTGTAAATAGTTTATTCGAGTTTAACCAAGGTAGGGTTTTTAAAAAAATTAAAATCATTAGAAAACGTTATAAATGTATCGAAGTTAAAACGGGCTTGGTATATTTATTTAGCCCACTGGCCGAAATAACGCCACTTAAAATAAAAGAATAATTTTAAGCCTTCGGATATATAATTTAATCTTAACAAATAAGTAAAAAAATCATGCGTACTTTTTAAAAAAATATTTTTCCAATTTAATTACACTTTTTTTATGCCATAAAAAAATCATTTTAAAAGGCAAAGCATATTATACCGGCAATTTGATTATTTTTGCAAAAAAATTCAATTTTACAGGGGTTTACCAAGTATAAATGATCGAAAAAAATATAGATTTAGGCGAACAAACCGAAGTAGAAGTTTATGGTGCAAGGGTACATAACCTAAAAAATATAGATATTTCGTTCCCTCGAAATAAACTGGTTGTTATTACTGGTTTAAGTGGTTCGGGAAAATCGTCTTTAGCTTTCGATACCATTTACGCCGAAGGGCAAAGGCGGTATATGGAAACTTTTTCGGCTTATTCTCGCCAGTTTATGGGCGGTATGGAGCGGCCAGATGTTGATAAGGTATCGGGCCTTAGCCCTGTAATTGCTATCGAACAAAAAACAACCTCAAAAAACCCCCGCAGTACGGTAGGCACCATCACCGAAATTTACGATTTTATGCGCCTACTTTTTGCCCGTACCAGCAACGCTTACTCGTACAATACGGGCGAGTTGATGATTAAAATGAGCGAAGATCAAATTGTAAATGAGGTAGTCAAAAAATTTGATGGCGTTGCAGTAAATATTTTAGCTCCCATAATAAAAGGTCGTAAAGGGCATTACCGCGAACTTTTTGAACAAATACGCAAACAAGGTTATTTAAAAGTTAGGGTTGATGGCGAAATTGTAGATGTTACACCAAAAATGCAACTCGACCGTTACAAAATTCACGATATAGAAACCGTGGTTGACAGGCTAATTGTATCCGAAAAGGATAAAGCTCGTTTGCAAACTTCTATACAATTGGCCTTAAAAATGGCCAATGGCATTATTAAAGTATCGGATAAGGAGAATAAAGCCTACCATTTTTCTAAATTTTTGATGTGCCCTACCACGGGCGTTTCGTACGATGAACCACAACCCAACACGTTTTCGTTCAACTCGCCTTATGGTGCTTGCCCCGAGTGCGATGGCTTGGGTTTTGTGTTTGATGTGGATGAAGAATCGGTAATTCCCGATAAAAAATTAAGCATTTTAAATGGCGGATTGGCTCCTTTGGGCGAATACCGAGACATTTGGATTTTTCAGGTTATTAAAGCATTAGGAAAAAAATATAATTTTTCGCTATCCAATCCTATCGAAAAACTGGCACCCGAAGCAATAGATATTTTGCTTCACGGTGTGCCCGATTTGGTAAGCGTACCTGTTGAATATAACAAATGGAATGTTCAAAACTACTCTATCCAATTTGATGGGATTATAAAAATGCTGGAAGAGCAAAGCGAAAAACGTGACGATATTGGTGCTGGCGATTTAGATAATTTTAGGGTTTTAAAAACATGCCCCGTGTGCGATGGCGCAAGGCTCAAAAAAGAATCGTTAAACTTTAAAGTAGGCGATAAAAATATTTTTGATTTGGCATCGATGGATATTACTACCTTAAAATTATGGTTTGATGGAGTGGAAGCAATCTTTAACGAACGCCAAAACATTATTGCCAAAGAAATTTTAAAAGAGATACGTTCGCGAATTGGTTTTTTGTTAGATGTAGGTTTATCGTACCTAACACTCGACCGTACTGCCCGCACCTTATCGGGCGGCGAAGCCCAACGCATAAGATTGGCCACACAAATTGGTTCGCAATTAATGAATGTGATGTACATTTTAGATGAGCCATCCATAGGGTTACATCAACGCGATAACGACCGTTTAATTAATGCTTTAAAAAACTTGCGTGATTTAGGCAACACTGTTTTAGTGGTTGAACACGATAAGGATATGATTTTAGAAGCCGACTATGTTATAGATATGGGTCCAGCTGCTGGCATACATGGCGGTACGGTAGTTGCAGAAGGTACTCCAGCTCAAATTTTAGCATCGCAGACACTAACAGCATCGTACCTTAACGGCGAAAAAGGCATCACAATCCCGCCCCAGCGGAGAGCAGGAAATGGAAAAACGCTTTCGCTTAAAGGGGTTACGGGGAATAATTTAAAAAATGTTTCATGCGACTTTCCGTTAGGGAAATTGATATGTGTTACCGGAGTTTCGGGAAGTGGAAAATCTACTTTAATAGGCGAAACCTTATACCCAATTTTAAACAAGCATTTTTTTAGGGCAAAAAAACACCCCATGCCGCATAAAGAAATTAAAGGTTTAGAGCATATTGATAAGGTAATTGAAATTAACCAAAGTCCAATTGGGCGCACACCACGCTCAAATCCATCAACTTATACAGGTGTATTTTCGGATATACGCAATCTGTTTATGGCTTTGCCCGAGTCTCGCATACGCGGATACAAACCTGGTCGTTTTTCGTTCAACGTAAAAGGTGGCCGCTGCGAAACTTGTAAAGGTGCCGGACTTAAAGTAATAGAAATGAACTTTTTGCCCGATGTACAAGTGCCTTGTGAAGCCTGTGGCGGCAAACGTTACAACCGCGAAACGTTAGAAGTTCGCTTTCGCGGAAAATCAATAAGCGATGTATTGGATATGAGTATTGAAGATGCGGTTGGTTTTTTTGAAAATATTCCATCTATTTACCGAAAAATAAAAACTTTAAAAGATGTGGGCTTAGGTTACATAACCCTAGGGCAATCGTCGGTTACGCTATCGGGTGGCGAAGCGCAAAGGGTAAAATTGGCAACCGAACTATCTAAAAAAGATACAGGAAATACGTTTTATATATTAGACGAACCTACAACGGGTCTGCATTTCGAGGATATTAATGTGTTGTTAGGCGTTTTAAATTTAATTGTAGATAGGGGAAATACTGTGTTGGTTATTGAGCATAATTTAGACGTGATAAAAATTGCCGACCACGTTATAGACCTTGGTCCCGAAGGTGGCAAAGGCGGTGGAAAAATTATTTTTACAGGTACACCCGAAGGATTAATAAAATGTAAAGAAAGTTTTACCGGGCTGTTTTTGAAAAAAGAAATGGTAGGTTAAATTTAAAATTATAATTTGAAAAAATGTAACTATTAGGTTGCTTGCTTTAATTAGGTATGAAATTAATATTAATATTAATGTTTATTAATGCTATCATCCAACAAAAAAACATACAATTCTTTTGGGCCGTGTGCGCCTAAAACTAAAGTTTTTTCGATGTCGGCAGTGCGACTTGGCCCAGTAATATTACAAACCATGCTGGGTAAAAGATTCTCATATTTTCCTTTCAATAGTGCAAAAGCATCTTTTAAATCTAATACCAACTGCGAAGTATAGGCAATAACTACGTGGTTATGAGGGTATATACTTAACCTGCGGCCGGCGGCATTGCCATTGCTTACCATTACGGAGCCGTTACGAGCCACTAAAGCATCACAAAGTGTAATGCCAACTTCGGCGGCTTCAAACTCTTTACCACCAGCATAATAAGGGTATTGATATTTCTTTAGTATTTGTTGCGCTTGGGGTTCCCAACAATAAACTTTGCGCCAATTATTTTTTTCGGTTAAGTGAATAAGGTTTTCAAGTAATTGTATTTCATCTTCACAAAAAATAAAATTGCCACTTACTGCAGTCAATTGCTCAGCAAAAACCACTTCTAGCATTTCGTTATTTTTTGGATATACAGGTAAATCCTCTAAAACAGGATAGGGGTTATCTCGTTTTTCTAAAAGTGCTTTCCTAATTTTTTTTAAAATCTGTTCTTTAGCAGTAGTTTTTTGCATTTGTATTCTTTATCCTCTGTTGGTCTTTAAAATGTTTGTAAAAATTTGCGAAAGTTTTTTAAACTGTTTAGAGCGTGTTTCCATGATTAACGGCATGCAGGGAACGCCCAAATAAAATTGTAATAATAAACCAATAAGTCAAATTATACGCTTAAACAAATTTTATTAAATTTTAATTTTAAACAAAAACCATCTTAATTTTAAAATTAAGATGGTTTTTGTTTAAAATATTTATTCCTTAAGCTTCTATAGGAGCTATGTTATTGGGGACATCTTTAGGTTTTTCTTCTTCAGTTTGTTCGCCATATAATCGCTTACCAAAAATAGTCTCTAAATCATCTTTAAACAATACTTCTTTTTCAATTAAAATATCGGCCAGTTGTGTTAACTTGTCTTTGTTTAGTTTTAAAATTTCAATAGCTCGTTGGTATTGTCCTTCAATTAAGTTGGAGACTTCCTTATCAATTAAAATGGCGGTTTCTTCGGAGTACGGTTTCGAAAAATTGTACTCGTTTTGTCCCGACGAATCGTAATAAGTAACATTACCTAACTTCTCGTTTAAACCGTAAATGGTAACCATTGCTCGGGCTTGTTTATTTACTTTTTCTAAATCGCTTAATGCACCAGTCGATATGGTATCAAACATTACCTTTTCGGCGGCTCGGCCACCCATGGTTGCACACATTTCATCTAACATTTGGTGTGGGCGAACAATTAATCGTTCTTCAGGCAAGTACCAAGCGGCTCCTAAACTTTGCCCACGGGGCACAATAGTAACTTTTACCAATGGAGCAGCGTGTTCTAACAGCCAGCTTACGGTTGCATGGCCAGCTTCGTGAATGGCAATGGCTCGTTTTTCGCTTGGTGTTACAATTTTGTTCTTTTTTTCCATACCGCCCACAATTCTGTCTACAGCATCTAAAAAATCTTGCTTTTCTACTGCAGTTTTATCTTTACGGGCTGCAATTAAAGCTGCTTCGTTACACACATTGGCAATATCGGCCCCCGAAAAACCAGGTGTTTGTTTTGCTAAAAATTCAGTATCAAGGTTATCGGCTTTTTTTAAGGGTGCAATGTGCACTTCAAATATTTGTTTACGTTCAATAACATCGGGTAAATCCACATAAATCTGACGATCAAATCTACCTGCTCTTAACAAAGCTTTGTCTAGTACGTCAGCTCGGTTGGTAGCAGCCAATATTATAACGTGAGAATCGGTGCCAAAACCATCCATTTCCACCAATAATTGGTTTAAGGTATTTTCACGCTCGTCGTTTCCGCCAGCCATACTGTTTTTACCACGGGCTCGCCCTATGGCATCAATTTCATCAATAAATATAATACATGGTGCTTTTTCTTTAGCTACCTTAAACAAATCTCGAACTCTAGAAGCACCTACACCTACAAACATTTCCACAAAATCGGAACCCGACATTGAAAAGAAAGGCACTTGCGCCTCGCCTGCTACTGCTTTAGCTAGCAAGGTTTTTCCCGTACCCGGTGAACCTACTAGTAATGCACCTTTTGGTATTTTACCGCCTAAGTTGGTGTATTTATCTGGGTTTTTTAAAAAATCTACAATTTCCATTACCTCTTGTTTGGCTTCTTCTAATCCTGCAACATCGTTAAACGTAGTAGAAATTTGCGCTTCTTTATCAAACAAAGTGGCTTTTGATTTTCCTATATTAAATATTTGCCCAGCTCCACCACCAGCTCCTCCACTCATTTTGCGCATAATAAACATCCATACCAATACAAACAGTATTACGGGGAATATAATTGTCCAAAACCAGCTCGATATTGGGTTACTTTTAGTTTCGAATGTAATGGCTACACGTTTATTTTCGGGCATATCTTTTTGAGCCTCATTTAAACGAGTTTGTAACGATTCAAAAGTGCCATCTGTAAAATTATAATGTGCTGTATTATTATTAATGGTGTATTCATTTTTGGGTTGTAAAAGTTTATAAGAGGCCTTTTTTAAGCTATCTTTTTTAATATACACTTCGGCAACCACCAAATCTTCCATTTTGTAAGCAACAACTTTTTCTACATCGCCAGGTTTTAACATTTCGTTTTCAAACTTTTGAAACGTTATGGTACGTGATGGATTGGCACTCATTAAAAATTGTACTGCTAATATGGCTACTATAATTATACCGTATATCCACATAAAATTAAATTTAGGTGGTTTTGGAATTATTTTTTTTCCAACTACTTTTTTTATTGTTTTTTGTTTTTCTGTTGTGGCTGTTTTTTTTACAATTTCTTCCATTTTTTTCTTTTAAACCTAAGGTTAGGCACTTAAATAATTTTTAATTTCTGCATCGCCCCATAAATCTTCTATGCCGTAGTATTGGCGTTTATCTGTTTTAAAAATATGTACTACAACATCGCCATAATCTAACAAAACCCATTCACCATGTTGTAACCCCTCTTTTCTTAAAGCCTCTTGGTTTAAAGCTTTAAATACTTCTTCATCAACACTATTGGCTATTGCTTTTACTTGCGTGGATGATTCCGCATGGCATATTACAAAAAAATCGGCAATAGAACTGTGTATTTTGCGAAGATCTAATCTAACAATTTCGTTTCCTTTTTTTTCTTGAATACCATATACAATGGCTTCGGAAAGGGAAGTTGACATGGTTGCAACTTTATTTTTTAACATTAAAAATATTTAGTTTTGTGTTTATAATTAATTTTAATCATTTATACATTGCAAAGTAACGTATTTAATACTCGTTTTGTTGGACATCATTTCGTAAAATTAATTAAAGTTGATTCTACCAACAATTATTTAAAAAGTTTATTGTCAAATTCTAAGCCATTATCGCAAGGAACTGTTATTATGGCAGATGAGCAATTTGCAGGCCGCGGTCAAAATAATCAAAAATGGGTAAGCCAAGCAGGTAAAAATTTAACTTTTAGCTTTTATCTACAGCCACAATTTTTAGCTGCTAGCAACCAATTTAAACTTAATCAAGTTGTTGCACTGGGTATAACTGATTGCTTAACAAAAATATTGGGGAATAGTTGTAAAATAAAATGGCCTAACGATATATATTATAACGATGATAAAATTGGGGGTATTTTAATTGAAAATAAGGTTAGAGGATACAAAATCAGCGAAAGCGTAATTGGTATTGGCCTTAATGTTAACCAAATTATTTTTGACAATGATTTAAAAAATCCAAATTCAATTGCCAATATTTTGGGTGTTAATTATGAATTAATGCCCTTATTGGGTAATATTTTATTAGCTATTGAAAAAAGATATGATGAACTTGAAGTAGGAAATACGGAACTAGATGAAATTTTTATAAAACGATTATTTAAACTTAACCAAAAGTGCCAATTTTACAGTGATGACCAATTTTTTTACGCAAAAATTGTAGGCGTTAGTGATACAGGTTTATTATTATTAGCAACCGACGAGGGGTTAAAACAATTTAATTTAAAAGAAGTTGAAATGGTATTTTAATTTGCTTCAATCTAAATTGTTAATTACGTTCAATTACATATAACATATATTTTTTTTCTGCTAAAAATTTATCGGGGTTTATGGCGGCAAACTCTTTAACCATTTTTTTAGAAATGGAGTTTCTAAACCCTTCGGTTAGGCTATATAACCAAGCTTTTTTAAATCTCAGTTTTTCAAAAGCGAAATGTTTCAAGGGCATTAAAAAGCGTTCGGCATACATATTTAAAAATTTAATGGTGGGTAAAACGTTTAAAGTAATATCTTGCTCGTAAGAAATTTTCCAACCTTGGTTTGCAATTTTTGAAGTAAAATCGTTTAAAAAATGCCCCGATTTGTTGATGCCAGTTTCATTCAATCTAAAATAATCAACAATTATCCATTGACCTTTATCATCTAAATACTTGTTTATATGGCTAATAGCTACATCTAAATTTATGTATTGCAACGACTCTGAATTTATTATAGTACTGTACTTAGTATCGCTCATAAAATCTTCGAATTTTAAATTATGGCAAACCAAACCTTCATATTTTTGTTCGATATGTTGTTTTTGATTTTTATTAGGAGTTAATGCTTCAACCTTAAAACCGTTTTGCAACAACATTGCCGATAGGCCGCCCATACCACAGCCAACATCTAGTACATTTCCGGTTTTATTGGTAATTAAATCTATAATATTTTGCGCATACTTAGTTTGCGCATCCTCAATTTGTTTAATAGAAATACATTCGGGTGCTTGGTTAACATCTTCAAAATAACCATAGTGCAACATATCATTTTTTAAAACTTTGGAGTATAAAAATAATTCCAAATCGTACGATGCTTTGTTGTAATTAACACTTTGTTTTTGAAATTGGTACGCTTTTAACCAATTTAATGGATTTAAGCAATCCGATAACTCTTTTTTCATAACCACAAGAATACTAATTTAGAGTAACATTATTATTGAAGATTACAATTAAATATACTAAACCTGTTTTGTACCTTAAAATGCGATTAATTATAAATTCATAAAAATTCCTTATTTCATTTTTCGATCATTGCAACAATGAAAAAAATATTTTTTTATTTTCCTTAACACTTATTTCCCTTACGGGGATGGCTCATAATCGCTAAACCTATAAGGTTTTTAAAACCTTATAGGTTTAAATTAAGTTCAAATTGAATATCTCATTTTCTTAGCTTAATACTTATTTCATTTTCCGATATTTGCAATAATGAAAAAAATATTTTTTTTATTTTCTCTAGCAATTATTTCCCTTACGGGGATGGCACAAATGCAAAACCCAATAAAATGGGAGCAGAGCCAAAAAAAAATTGATGCCACCCAAACCGATTTAGTTTTTAAAGCTACCCTTGATGCAGGTTGGCACCTTTACGGCTTAACAATAGCTAGCGGCGGGCCTATACCGACTTCTTTTACGTTTGCAAAAAGTAAAAATTTTGTGCTTGTAGGTAAAGTTACCGAAAGTCCAAAACCTGTTTCGGCATTCGATAAAAACTTTAATATGACCATTAATTGGCATGTTAACACCGTTTATTTTACCCAACGTATTAAAACTAAAATTCCCGAAACTACTATTACAGGAAGTTATGAATATATGGTGTGTAACGATAAAAGTTGTTTGCCACCTACCGAAAACCAATTTAGTTTTATTGTAAAAACTAAATCGGCCGTTAAAAAAACAGTAACAGCTATTGTTAAAATCGAAAACAAAGACACAGTAATAAAAACTATTGAAACTGTAAAAATTACAACACCTAGTATAAGTAAGCCACCAATATCTTTACCTATAACACCAGTAAATCAAGATTTATGGGCTATATTTTTAGCGGGCTTTTTAGGCGGTTTTATAGCTTTAATAATGCCTTGTATTTTCCCAATGCTGCCGCTTACTATTAGTTATTTTACCAAAAAAGGAGGAAGTAAACTTAAAGCCATAAAATTGGCAAGCATATACGGCCTATCTATTATTGCTATTTATGTGGCCATGGGTATGTTAATTAGTGTGTTTTTTGGCTCGGCAGCATTAAACGAGTTAGCAAGTAGCGGTATTTTTAACTTTGGTTTTTTTGTGTTGTTGGTAGTTTTTGCCATCTCGTTTTTTGGGGCTTTTGATATTACCTTACCCACTGCTTGGGTAAATAAAATAGATACCCAGTCGGACAAAAAGGGTTATGTAGGAATATTTTTTATGGCTTTTTTATTGGCCTTAGTTTCGTTTTCATGTACTGGCCCTATTATAGGTACGCTTTTGGTGCAAGCGGCAACCACAGGCAGCAGGTTGGCTCCGGCTATGGGAATGTTTGGTTTTGCATTGGCCTTAGCTATTCCGTTTGCGTTGTTTGCGGCTTTTCCAGGGTGGTTAAAATCGTTACCTAAGTCGGGTGGCTGGCTAAATAGTGTAAAAGTAGTTTTAGGGTTTTTAGAACTCGCCTTTGCGCTTAAATTTTTATCTAATGTAGATTTAGCTTACCATTTTGATTTGCTTGATCGGGAAATTTTTCTTTCGTTATGGATAGTAATTTTTGCCCTTTTGGGATTTTACCTATTGGGGAAAATAAAGTTTTCTCACGATAATAATTTATTATACATTCCAATCCCTCGTTTCTTTTTGGCCATTGGCGTATTTACATTTACTGTTTATATGGTGCCTGGTTTATGGGGCGCACCTTTAAAAAGCATTAGCGCTTGGTTGCCTCCCCAAACATCTCAAGATTTTGATTTATATACCTCGGCTTTAACGCCAGCAAATCATCCCCCGAAAGGGAATAAAAAATATGGTGATAAATTTAAAGCTCCCCATAATTTAGATGTTTTTTTTGATTATGATGAAGCCTTAGCTTATGCAACAAAAATTAATAAGCCTTTACTAATAGATTTTACAGGACATAGTTGTGTAAACTGCCGTAAAATGGAAGCTGTTGTGTGGAGCCACCCCGAAGTTTTAAAGCGGTTAAACAACGATTTTGTAATTGTTTCACTTTACGTGGATGATAAAACCGATTTACCCGAAGCGGAAAGGTATGTTTCAACACTATCAAACCAAAAAATTAAAACAATTGGCAATAAATGGAGCGATTTACAAGCAAAAATGTTTAATACCAACTCGCAACCTTATTATGTTATCGTAAATAACCAACAAAAGGTATTAAATTTGCCCCAAGCATTTAATTTAGATATAAATAATTACATCAATTTTTTGGATAGCGGAAAATTGGCATATAAAACACAACAATAATGAAAACCAATATTAAAAAAATAGGTGTATTTACATCGGGTGGCGATGCACCAGGAATGAACGCCGCAATTAGAGCAGTGGTACGAACGGCACTTTACCATAAAGTAGAAGTTGTAGGTATAATGAAAGGTTTTGAAGGCATGATTACTGGCGAGTTTATGGATATGGATATGCATTCGGTAGCCAACACCATACACCGTGGAGGAACTATTTTAAAAACCAGTAGGTGCGAAGAATTTAAAACAGCCGAAGGAAGAAAAAAAGCCTACGACAACTTAAAAGCCGCAAACATTGATGCCCTAATTGCTATTGGTGGAGATGGAACTTTTGTAGGTACCGATGTTTTTGGGAAAGAATACAATATACCTATAATGGGCATACCAGGCACTATCGACAATGATTTATATGGAACTGATTTCACCATTGGCTATGATACGGCAATAAATACGGTGGTAAATGCGGTTGATAAAATTAGGGATACCGCCGAGTCTCACGATAGGTTATTTATTGTAGAAGTAATGGGCCGCGATTCGGGCTTAATAGCTTTACGTACCGCTATTGGCGTTGGCGCCGATTCGGTTTTAATACCCGATTCGAAACGAGATTTTGATTTCTTAATTAAACGTTTAGAAATGGGGCGTCGCTATAAATCATCAAAAATTATTATGGTAGGCGAGGATGAAGAAGATGGTGGTTTTGGCATGCGCATAGGCGAAATGGTTCGTGAAAAATTCCCAAATTATGATACCAGGGTTTCGGTATTGGGACACTTGCAGCGTGGCGGTAAACCTACTTGTATGGATAGGGTATTGGCCAGCCGCTTAGGCGTTTGCGCTGTAGAACAATTATTAAAAGGTCGCAAAGGTGAAATGCTTGGTTTGGTACATAAAAACGTAGCTTATACACCTTTTGCTGCAGCGGTAAAACACATTGAAGATATTAACGACAGTATGTTAAAAATTGTGGAAATATTGTCATTATAATTACAAACTTAATGACAACTATAAAAGCCCACTTTATCGAAGCACAGCAAATTTTAGAAAAGTTTGTAGCGGTTGATGCTAATTTCGAAAAAATTGCTAATGCGTCTAATCTAATTTTAAAAGCTATTAACAACGGCAACAAAATTATAAGTTGTGGCAATGGTGGTTCCATGTGTGATGCTATGCACTTTGCCGAAGAGTTATCAGGACGATATAAACGCCATAGAAACGCTTTGCCAGCTATTTCAATTTCGGATGCCTCACATATTACTTGTGTTGGTAACGATTACGGTTTCGATTATATTTTTTCTAGATATATTGAAGCATTGGGTAAAAGTGGCGATGTTTTATTAGCCATTAGCACCAGTGGAAACTCGCAAAATATAATAAATGCTATACATGCGGCTAAACAAAAAAATATGTTTATTGTTGGTTTAACAGGTAAAACAGGTGGCAAAATGGCTTCGCTTTGCGATATTGAAATTAGAGCACCACATTCGGAATTTTCGGATAGGGTACAAGAAATTCATATTAAGGTAATACATAGTATGATAGATTATGTGGAAAAAAATTTACAAATAAGCTAATCCGCCAATATAAAAACAGGCTGTGTTTTTTTCGTATTATTTTGGCACAAAATATGTTTTGTATAGGTTGGAAAATAACTTACCTATCTATTGGTTATTTTTATCCTATACCCAAAATTAGTAAACTGAACTAAATGAGCGATGTAATAAAAGCTAACCCTATAAAAACAGCATTGTTAGCCTATGGAATGTCGGGAAAAGTTTTTCACTCTCCATTTTTAAATAGTAACGAAAATTTTGATTTGTATGGTGTTTTGGAAAGAACCAAAAACGAAGCCGTACTAGATTATCCCAAAATAATATCTTACCATAATATAGATTCACTTTTAGAAGATAAAGATATTGAACTCGTAATTATAAATACGCCCAATAATACCCATTACGAATTTGCCTTGAAAGCCTTAAACGCGGGCAAACATATACTTGTAGAAAAACCATTTTGCGTTAGTAAAACGGAAGCTGAAACCATTTTTAAATTGGGAATTAAAAATAATTTAAAAGTGCTAGCCTACCAAAACCGAAGGTTCGACAGCGATTTTTTAGCAGTAAAGTCTGTGATTGAAAGTGGCAAACTTGGAAAAATTACCGAAGTTCATTTTAGGTTTGATAGATTTAGAAATACCATTAGTCCTAAAATATTTAAGGAAACACCTTTATCAGGTTCTGGTATATTTTACGATTTAGGAGCTCATTTAATCGACCAAGCAATTGCACTTTTTGGCAAACCACAAAGTTTTATAAAAACCTACGGATATTTTAGAGAAAACACTCAAGTAGATGATTATGCAAATGCACATTTAAAATATACCGATGGTAAAAATATTTTTATTACTAACAATATGTTGGTTTTAAAGCCGCAAGCCGCTTACACTATTTATGGCACAGATGGTACATACACCAAAAACCGAGCAGATGAGCAAGAGAATCAATTACTTGCAGGTATGTTACCTAGTGATAGTAATTACGGAATAGAAAAGGCGGGTAACCAAGGCTGCTTAACATATATTAATACCCTAAGTAAAGTTGTAATACAAAAAATACCATCCCCAAAAGGAAACTATATGGAAGTATTTAATCACGTTTTTTTAACCATTAGATGCGATAAACCTTATTTTGTAAGTGCCGAAAACATTATTTCTCAGCTTGAAATATTAGAAACATAAATATACTTCTTATGCAATTAAAGTATTTTATCAAATTAAAATTTAATTTTGCTAGTTAGTATTTCATCATAAACTAAAACGGTTTCATTTTACCAAATTAACCATCATTGAATCTCATAAAAAAACAAGGATTTTACAACAGCATTACCTTATATATAGGTACGGCACTTGGTTTTTTTAATCTTATTATATTGTTTCAAAGGTTTTTAACTGCCGAGCAAATTGGTTTTTTTAACCTTGTAATTTCTGTTTCGTTGTTGTTTAGTCAAATTGCAAGTTTGGGTTTTGCAAGTGTAATTGTTAGGTATTTTCCTTATTTAAAAACCGACGATAAAACACATAATGGTTTTCCAATATATGTTTTAAAAGTTACGCTCACTGCGTTTATTATTGTAATGCTGCTATACATTAGTGGGAAAGAATTATTTTTTAAACCTTCACAAGACAACAATGCTTCCTTATTTTATCAATATTATTATTTAATTATACCAGTAGCATTTTTTACGCTTTTATACAATCTAGCCGAAACATTTGCAAGGGCCACGTTTCACAATATTTTTCCCTCTTTTTTACGCGAAGTATTTTTAAAATTATTAACCAGCATAGCTATTATCTTTATATTTTACCAACTAATAGGTTTTCGGCAATTTGTATATTGGTATGTAGCTGCAAATGCTTTAATATTAATTTTATTATTGGGATATATAAAAAAACTTAATTTAGTTAAATTTAGTTCGATATCGCCGTCACTAAAAAAACTATCGCCCGAAATTTTAAAATACGGTATATACTCAGTACTTGCAGGTAGCTCGTTTGTTATGATACAAAATGTAGATACAATATTGCTTAAAATTTTTATGGGCGAAGCAACAGTGGGTTATTATGGAACTTTTTTTGGTATGGCCATGGTGGTAATATTACCTGCTAAGGCTTTAGGTACAACAACTTACCCTATTATAGCCAATGCTTGGAAAACCAACGATTTAGCAAAAATTGATAAAATTTACAAAAAAACATCACTCGTACAATTCTTGTTTGGTGGTTTTATATTAATAGGCTTAATTGCTAATTGGCATAATGTTTTATTATTATTGTATAAACCCGAATATGCAAATTTTTACAGTGTATTTATAGTGATAGCGTTAGGATTTTTAATTGACATAACAGGCGGTTTAAACACAATTATTATAAGTTTTTCAAAACATTATAAGCTTATCATGTACTTTTTAGTGTGTGCTACTATTTTATGTGTACTATTAAATATTATTTTAATTCCTAAAATAGGGATGTTAGGTGCAGCCCTTGCCTATACAATTACAACTTTTGCGCTCAATTTTACCTATTGGTTATATCTTAACCTAAAATATAAATTACAGCCGTTCAATTTCCAATTTGTAAAACTTATTTTTATTGGGATAATTGCATTAGTTGTTGGTTTAATATTACCCAAATTTGGTAATTTTTATATTGATGTTATGTTACGATCATCGCTCCTTACTATAATATATTTGGGTTTAAGTTATATATTTAAAATATCGCCCGATATAAATGATTTTATAAATCAAATTATTTTAAAACTAAAGTTTAAATAATATAATGCAAAACCTTGCACCCATAGCTCTTTTTGTATATAACCGGCCCGAACATACTAGGCGCACCTTAAAGTTTTTGAAGCAAAATTTACTAGCCGATGAAAGTAGGTTATACGTTTTTTCGGATGCGGCAAAAACTAGTACTCAACAAACTGCTGTAAAAGAAGTGCGTGAGCTTATTAAAAATATTTCAGGCTTTAAATCAATAAAAATTATAGAACAAAAAGAAAACTTAGGATTAGCAAATTCTATTATAGCTGGTGTAACACAATTGGTAAATGAGTACGGTAAAATAATAGTTTTTGAAGATGATTTATTAAGCTCGCCTTACACATTACAATATTTTAATAATGCACTAAAACGCTATCAAAACGAGGAAAATATTATGCACATAAGTGGTTATATGTATCCTTTTGCTGGTGCAGATAAGTTACCCGAAACTTTTTTATACCGTATAGCACACAGTTGGGGTTGGGCAACTTGGCAACGGGCGTGGGTTAATTTTAACCCTAATATTGATGATTTAATCACTCAATTTGATAAACAAAAAATTAATGATTTTTCTATTGATGGTAAAATGAATTTTTGGAAACAAATGAAAGAATTTAAAACTGGCAAAAATAATTCGTGGGCAATACGTTGGTATGCAACTATGTTTTTAAAAAATGGCTTAGCTTTAAACCCATCAAAATCATTAATTCACAATATCGGACATGATGGTACTGGCATACACTCCAATGTAGAAAAAACATATTTTGTTACCATCAATAACAATATAATCGAAAATTATCCCACCCAAATAGAAGAAAATAAACAAGCCTATAATTTAATTAAAACTTTTTTAAGAAAACGGAAGGGCAATATTTTTAAACGAATAGTACGTTTTTTGACAAAAAAATTTCGCTAAAATTATAATTTTGTGTGTATGATAGTATTTAAAAGCTTGGAAATTAAATTGAAGTGAGTTTTAAAATATTTACAAATACCTAAGTTTAATAGTTGAACGTAGTTTTTGTTTGTAAAAAATTTATATATTTGCATTTAATTCGAAAGAGGGGACGGTTTAAGTCCCCTCTTTTATTTTAACAAAAATTAGAAAATGAGTTTAGAAAATAGGGTTCGAGAGTTGGTATTAGAAAAACTTGCGGACAGACCCGACCTTTTTATTGTTAGCATTAAAATAATTAATAATGCAAATGTAACTGTATTGCTCGACGGCGATAACGGCTTAGGTATACATGACTGCGCAATGGTAAGTCGCCATGTAGGACATTGTTTAGAAGAAGAAAATGCTGTTAGCGATGCTTACACGCTCGAGGTAAGTTCGGCTGGAGTAGGTTCGCCCTTAATATTGCAACGGCAATTTCTAAAAAACATTGATCGTACATTAGCAATAAAGTTAAATTCGGGAGAAAAATTAGAAGGCGTTTTAAATACTGTAACCACCGATGATATCATGCTTAGTATCATTAAAAAAGAAAAAGGAAAGAAATTAAGTAGCGATATTATAACAATAGCAAACGCCGATATAGCCGAAGCAATTGTTCAAGTATCGTTCAAATAACAATAACATATAAAATAAAATGGAAAGCATTAATTTAATTGATTCGTTTCAAGAGTTTAAAGACTTTAAAAACATTGATAGACCAACAGTTATAAGTGTTTTAGAAGAGGTGTTTAGAAGCATGTTGCGTAAACGGTTTAATACCGACGAAAATTGCGATGTAATTGTAAATCCCGATAACGGTGATTTAGAAATTTGGCGCACCCGAACGGTAATGGAAGACGGTTTTTCGGAAGACGATGATTTAGAAATTGAACTGGCTGATGTGCATAAAATAGATCCAGAATTAGAAGTTGGTGATGATTTTATAGAACAAATAACGCTGGAAAGTTTTGGCCGTAGAGCTATTTTAGCAGCCCGTCAAACCTTAGTTTCTAAAATATTAGAATTAGAAAAAGACGAAATATTCAAAAATTATAAAGACCGTATTGGCGAAATTGTAACTGGCGAAGTATATCAAGTTTGGAAAAAGGAAACATTGATATTAGACGACGATGGCAATGAACTCATCTTACCAAAAACAGAACAAATACCTGCTGATTATTTTAAAAAAGGAGATTCCGTTAGAGCAGTTGTGCTAATGGTTGAAATGCAAAATAGCAATCCACGAATTATTATATCACGTACCGCACCCGAGTTTTTACAACGATTATTTGAGTTAGAGGTGCCAGAAATATTCGATGGATTAATTACCATTAAAAAAATTGTACGTGAACCAGGCGAAAGAGCTAAAGTTGCGGTTGAATCTTATGATGACAGAATAGACCCAGTAGGAGCATGTGTAGGCATGAAAGGGTCTCGTATTCATGGAATTGTTAGGGAATTACGTAATGAAAACATTGATGTTATAAACTTTACTAACAACATTTCATTATACATACAAAGAGCATTATCGCCAGCCAAAATAGTTTCTATTAAGTTAGATGATGATACCATGAGGGCTGCAGTTTACCTAAAACCCGACCAAGTATCACTCGCAATTGGCCGAGGTGGGCATAATATTAAACTAGCTGGAAAACTTACTGGTTACGAAATTGATGTATATCGCGAATCTAACGAGGAAGAAGAAGATGTAGACCTAGAAGAATTTTCTGATGAAATTGAAAGCTGGGTAATTGATGAATTGAAAAAAATTGGCTTAGATACCGCTAAGAGTGTTTTAGCTTTAAGCGCCGCTGAATTAGTAAAAAGAACTGATTTAGAGCAAAGCACTGTTGACGATGTATTAAGTATATTACGTTCAGAATTCGAATAATTTTTAAATTGCGTTAAGTAAAACGTACTTTTGTTGAAATTTAGCTAAGAGGGAATAAAATTAATGTCAGACGACAAAAGCATAAAAATTATTAAAGCGGCCAAAGAGCTGAATATAGGTATTACTACTATTGCAGAATTTTTGAATGGAAAAGGTTTTAAAATCGAAGCCCGACCTACTACAAAACTATCTGATGATATGTACAATGCTTTATTAAAGGAGTACCAAGGTGATAAAAATCTGAGGGAAGAGGCTAAAAATATTGTCATCGGTAAAATACGTCGTGATGATGCAAACCATTCTATTAATAAACCCGAAGTTGATAAACCTATACATCCAGATTTTGAACCAGAAGAAATTTTGATAAAAAATACTGGAAGCGGTCACTCTCCAATAGTAAAAGAAATTCCTCTAGAGCCAAAACCCGTTGAAATTAAACCTATTGCTCCTATTATACCAGCAACAACTGGCGTAAAAATTATAGGTAAAATAGATTTAAGTAATTTAAATAGCAGAACTCGTCCCGATAAAAAAATTATTGAACCTAAAAAAGAAGAAATTATTAAACCAAATATTAAAGAGGTTATTGAAGAAAAAATTTCTGAACCTGTTATAATAGAACCCGAAGTAAAAGCCGTTGAACCAATTATACCTCCTGTAGAAATTGAAAAACCAATACAAGCAGAAATTGAAAAAGCGGAAACAATTGAAATTAAGGAACAAATTGAAATTGTATTGCCCGAAAAAATTGAAGTTATAGATGCTATTGTTGCTACAGAGCCTGAAGATGATGAAGTTATAAGGGCCAAAGCAAAACAATTAAGCGGGCCCAAAATTATAGGTAAAATTGATTTGCCCGTATTTAAAAAGAAAGACCAGCCAGTAGCATCATCATCAAACCCTAATGCTGCTGATAGCCGAAAAAAGCGCAAACGAAAACCTACACCAGGTAGTACGGCAGGGGCAAATAACAATACGCCACGACCGCCCAGCACACCAAGTGCAGGCACAGCAACACCATACCAAGGCAATAACCAAGGAGCTAGACCTCCGCATGTAGCAGGCCAAGGTGGTGGAAACAGAGGTAATGTGACACCAGTTCCAGGAGGACGGATTCCACATAAAAGAGGAATGCCATTACCAGCTAGCATACCTAAAGCCGAGCCTACCGAAAAAGAAATTCAAGATCAAATAAAAGCAACCTTAGCTAGATTAAGTGGAGCCGGCAAATCCAGTAAATTTGCACAACGATCTAAACTTAGGGGACAAAAACGCGACCGTAATGCAGCATCAGTTGAAGAAGCCGCAATGGACCAAGAAATGCTTGCCAAAGTATTAAAGGTAACTGAGTTTGTTACTGCTAATGAGCTAGCAACAATGATGAGTGTTTCGGTAACCGAAATTATTTCTACTTGTATGAGTATTGGTATGTTCGTATCAATTAACCAACGCTTAGATGCCGAAACATTAACTATTGTCGCCGAAGAGTTTGGCTACGAAGTGCAATTTGTAAGTGCCGAGGAAGAGGAAATTAACCTTGAGCAGTTAGATAATGAAGAAGATATTAAACCTAGATCGCCAATTGTTACGGTAATGGGACACGTAGATCATGGTAAAACATCGTTACTTGATTTTGTTAGGAAGGCTAACGTAATATCGGGCGAAGCTGGTGGAATTACACAGCACATAGGCGCTTATGAGGTTTTAGTTGAAGGCGATAAAAAAATTACTTTCTTAGACACCCCTGGACATGAAGCCTTTACAGCTATGCGAGCCCGTGGTGCTAAAGTTACCGATGTTGCCATAATTGTAATAGCTGCCGATGATACAGTGATGCCACAAACTACCGAAGCTATAAACCACGCTATGGCAGCTAATTTACCTATAGTTTTTGCTTTTAATAAAATTGATAAACCAGGAGCTAATCCTGATAAAATTCGAGAACAATTATCTGCTATGAATATATTGGTTGAAGAGTGGGGCGGGAAATATCAAACCCAAGAAATATCGGCCAAAACAGGATTAAATATCGAAAAATTATTAGAAAAGGTATTACTTGAAGCAGAATTGTTAGAATTAAAAGCAAATCCTAAGAAACGAGCAGTAGGTACCGTAATTGAAGCACAACTAGATAAAGGGCGTGGATATGTTGCCACCGTTTTAATAGAAGCTGGTACGCTTCGAGTGGGCGATCCAATATTGGCTGGTTCGTATAGTGGGCGAGTAAAAGCGCTATACAACGAAAATGGAGCTAGAGTAACCGAAGCTGGCCCAGCCGTACCTGTACAAGTTTTAGGCTTTCAAGGTGCACCACAAGCAGGTGATAGATTTAACGGTGTTGAAAGCGAAACAGAAGCCCGCGAAATTGCTAATAAACGTCTTCAATTACAAAGAGAACAAGGCTTACGTACTCAAAAACACATTACGCTCGACGAAATTGGTCGCCGCTTGGCTATAGGTAACTTTAAAGAACTAAACATTATTATTAAAGGTGATGTAGATGGTTCGGTTGAAGCACTATCCGATTCGTTACAAAAACTATCGACCGAAAAAATTGCTGTTAAAATTGTGCATAAAGCAGTTGGCCCTATATCCGAGTCGGATGTATTGCTTGCCACCGCTTCCGATGCTATTATTATTGGTTTCCAAGTTCGACCATCAGCAGGTGCTCGTAAATTAGCCGAAGCCGAGGAAATTGATGTACGCTTATATTCAATTATTTATAAAGCAATCGACGAAATTAAAGCTGCCATGGAAGGTATGTTAGCTCCAGAATTCGAAGAAAAAATTGTAGCCAATGTTGAAATACGTGATGTGTTTAAAATTACAAAAGTGGGAACTATTGCAGGTTGTATGGTTTTAGATGGTAAAATAAACCGAAACAGTAAAATAAGAATAATACGCGAAGGTGTAGTAGTTTATACTGGCGAGCTCGATTCGTTAAAACGATTTAAAGACGATGTAAAAGAAGTATTAACAGGTTACGAATGTGGTTTAAACATTAAAAACTTTAACGATATACAAGTAAACGATATTGTAGAAGCTTACGAGCAAGTAGAGATAAAAAGGAAATTATAATTTATTTTCCTTTTTTATACTTATTATTTTGTTGGTATTATTTCGTTAGTAAACCTAAATTGTTTCTTCATGCTTAATTGATGGTAGGCATTAATATCAGCATCAAATTTGGCCATATTAAATTGGCTAACATTACCACAATCCTTCATATAAAAATATATAGAAGGTTTAAAACTTTCAAAAAATTCTAAAAAATTACTGCTCCATATTAATTGGCAATTACCTTTAATACGGTTTATAATTTCGAAAATACCTTCTTTAACTACAATATTACGAACATATTGCGATTCTAAATTACCCTGAGGATACATTAATAGTACGTTTCCTGGAGTGTTTAAAACTTTGGCAGCATAATTTAAGCTTTCGTTAACACTTGCTTTGCCTGGCGCAACCGAAAAACAACCAAAGTAGCGCAAAAACATATTTTTTTTAAGTTGTTTTTCAAGTATCATTATATAAAAACCCTCGATTTTTTCACTTTCGTGGATGCCATTAATGCACAAATAGCAAGCCCAAAAACCATCCCAAAAACTAAAGTGATTGCACATTAGCAAATACGAATGGTTTTTGTAAATGGCAATTTTCTTAATAAATATTTTATTAAACCTTGTTCTGAATATCCAAGTTAAAAAATTTATAATTATTTTAAATACTTTAAAAGGAATAGGTTTGGCTTGTATAATCATGTAAAATTTTATTTGTAGGTGCAAAAAAATCTTAAATTTTAAAATCTAAGGCTCATTTTTGTGTGATGATAATATTTTTTTAACGTTATTTTATTAGTGAAATTTTTTTGTTTCAATATTTTTACATCAAACCTAATATTTTACACATACATTCCTATTAAAATTAATCGAAACAATTAGTTTCTAACGTTTAAATTTTGTTATATATTAATTTATACTAGATACATTTGCACTCAAAGCAATACAATTTTAGTAATGATAAGCGTTTGTAAACAATGTTAGTTAATTGATGAATAATTGGAAATTAGAGGTTTATAAATTCATTTATTTGGGCGTTTCCCAATCCCGATTGCTATCGGGAGGGTCGGGCTTTTCGCTATCCTGCCTGCCGGTAGGCCGGGTAGTCCTCAAAAAGCTTTGTTGCTCTTCGCTTTTTTCTAGGCTAACCGCTACAATCTCTAACGTAACTCTCTATTCAATATTAAATTTCATTTTCACTATCGTTTTACTACCTACTTTATTATTACTTAATCTGCCCGCTAGAGCGCAACAAAAATATAATTTAACCATTAATGGCATACCTAGCCATATTAAATTAACTTATAATCAAACTTTTACAGATAGCATACAAGCTTATAAACAAGTTGATAGTGTAATTAATCAATTAAAATTAAACAGTTTTTTTAATACAAATATTGATAATTTTGAATGGCAAAATAAACATTTAACAGTAATTATTAAGGTGGGTTTACCTTATAAATGGTTGAATATTAGCAACGGAAACATTAATCCTAATGCTTTTAACCATAAAAAAATCAATGGAAAAGAACAATTTAATACCACACAAATCAATATAAAGTATCAAAATATTTTAAGTTGGTACGAAAACAATGGTTACCCATTTGCGCAAATTTGGCTAGATAGTTTAACATTTAAAAATAATATGGTAACGGCTAAATTTTATTGTAACCCGAATAAAAAAATTTTTGTCGATTCTGTTATAATTATTGGTGATGCAAAACTGTCGCCTAACTATATTTATGCTTGCTTAGATATAAAACCCAAAAGTGAGTATCAAGAAAATAAAATTGCGTTAATCGATACTAGGTTACAAAATTTGAATATAATATCTGTTTTAAGAAATACTGAAATTGGTTTTGCAGCAGATAAGGCAACTATAAATTTATATATCGGCCAAAAAAATGCAAATCAGTTTGATGGCATTATAGGCTTTTTACCTTCACAAGATGGCAGTAAAATCCAATTCACTGGCGATTTTTTGCTAAAGTTGCAAAATACACTTAAACGAGGCGAACTTATAAATTTAAACTATCGAGGATTACCGAATCAAACCCAACAATTACTCGCTAAGATTAATTATCCTTATTTATTACGTTCTAAAATTGGTTTAGATGCTGATTTTCAGTTATTTAAAAAAGATACCAGTTTTTTAAATCTTAACACAAAAATAGGTTTTAGTTACGCCTTTAATCCCGATAAGGCAATAAATATTTTTATAGAAAACTATAATGGAAATCTTATTAATACAAACAATAATGTTAATACTTTGCCTTTATTTACCAATATTTCTACAACTTATTATGGTATAGGTACACATATCGAAAAAACTAATAACACATTACTTCCTACAAAGGGTTACAAAATAAATATTTCGGCAAGTGTAGGTGACCGTAAAATTAATGAAACCAAAGATTTTAACATTTCTAATTTTCCTGCAATTAATTTTAGAAGTACACAGTATAAGTTTATTACAGATTTTAACTATTATTTATCGCTTACCCCTAAATTTAACTTTTATATACATAATCAGGCTTCTTTTATTTCTGGCAACACTATATTTGAAAACGAAGCTTTTCGTATCGGCGGCTTTAAAACATTAAGAGGATTTATAGAGCAAAGTATTTTAGTAAGTTCTTTTATGATACAAACCATTGAGGCAAGATTTTTTATCGAAAAAAAATCATTTCTTTTTGCTTTTTATGATCAAGCATTTACGCAGCAATCATTTATCAATAGTAGAAAAAATGATACTCCACTAGGCTTAGGCGCTGGCATTAACTTCGAAACTAAATTAGGTTTTATGTCTTTAACCTACGCATTAGGGAAACAACAAAATAATCCTTTAAATTTGCGAACTGGTAAAATTCATTTCGGTTTAATAAGTAATTTTTAATTAATGCATTTAAAGCTATTTTTTGTAATAATTTACATGTTTGGTACTAGTAATTATGTAGCATCACAAGTAATAGATAGCTTACCTGTGAAAATAGATATTATTGTACCACAAAAAAAAATTATTTATTTAGATTCAGCTACTATAGCTCGTAACCTATTTGTTAAAGATTCAATAACCCATATACAAGACTCAATTACTTGGCAGTTTTTAAAAACACCTGCACTAAATAGACCAAATCTATATATCAATTCGCTACTCAATAAATACATTATTAAAGATAGATACCTGCTAACACCAGCTTTTGGTATCAATAAATATGTATTTCGCTACGGAACTGGACAAGTTAAAACAACCCACGATTATTGGATTTTGGTTGTGAGTATTTTTCTAATTTTATATTTTTCCGCTCTAAAGTATTTTTTTAGCAATCAAATTCGAAACTTATTTTTAGCATTTTATCAAGAAAAGTATTTTAAAATAATTAATACCGATAGAAATTTATTTATAACTCTACTTTTTTTATTGATTTTTATGCTTTTTTGTTTATCAGCTGGTACATACATTTATGTAGTTACCAATAAAATTGGCAATGTTTATTGGCTAAAAAAAATTGAACTTTTAGCGTTATTATCAATTTTTGTATTACTTTTTACAATAGTAAACAATATACTAATAAGATTAATAGGCACAATTTTTAACGTTACAACTATTACAAATCAATATTTGAATTTGTTGTATGTTTCAATGTTTACAAGCATTATAGTTTTAGTTCCGTTTAGTGTAATATTACTACTAATCCCTTCTATATTTATTAAATTAATAATTTGGATTTCGATAGCCTTAATAGTCACAATATACATTGTACGATTTTTAAGAATGTTAATAATTATTGTAAATACACACGCATTTTCAAAAACCTATATATTTCTGTATGTTTGCGCCTTTGAGCTTTGTCCAATAATTATACTCACCAAAGCTTTAAATATTAGTTAAGTTATGCATGTTAATATAGAGGAAAGAAAAAACAAAGTAAAAAGCATACTAGTTACATTGCCAGCGCCCGAAGGTGAAAAATCGCCCTATTTTGATTTGGCTAATACACTTAATTTAAAAGTTGATTTTCGTTCTTTCATACATATTGAAGGTGTACCAGGTAAAGAGTTAAGAAAAGATAAAATTTTATTTAGTAATTATTCGGCTGTAATATTAACAAGTCGTAATGCGGTTGATCATTTTTTTAGGGTTTGCGAAGAAATAAGATTCGAAGTATCCGTCGACTTTAAATATTTCTGTTTATCCGAAGCTATTGCTTTATACCTTCAAAAATATATTCAATATCGCAAGCGAAAAATATTTTTTGGTAAACAAACTACAAAAGATTTAGTTGATATTTTAAAAAAACATACCAACGACAAGTTTTTATATCCTTGTTCCGATGTTTCAGGAGAAGCTACTGAAATTGTACTCAAAAATAACAGTATTGATTTTACCCCAGTCATTTTATTTAAAACTGTTGTGTCAGATTTATCTGATTTGGCTAATGTTTTTTACGATATCATAGTTTTTTTCAGTCCATCGAGTGTGCAATCGTTATATATTAACTTTCCTAATTTTGAACAAAATAAAACGCGTTTAGCGGCGTTTGGTTTAACCACACAAAAAGCAATTTTAGATGCTGGATTAATTTTAGATATACCAGCACCAACACCAAAAGCTCCATCAATGACAATGGCAATTGAACAATATATTAAAACAATAAAGTAAATTTTTTGCCTACATTTAATTTATTTTTAAACAAAGAGTAATTATTTATTTTTTTTATAATTTAAAAGTATATTATTGTAACCTGAAAGTTGCAAAGTTTTTAAATTATGGCTACATAGAAATTTATGTGATTTTTTAAATAATTTTTTTAATAATTAGTAAATAAATACAAATTTACTATCTTACACCGTTTTTGTAAAATAGAATTCAATTTTAAAATGAATATGAGAATAATATGCGTTTCGGCTTTAGTCATAGTAGCTTTTTTAGCAAGTTGTAACAGTAACTCTGGTGGAAGAGGAGAGTTAACTGGCGTTAGTGTAAAACCTTATAAACAAGAAGTTCCATTTGGTATGGTGTACATACCATCAGGTAGTTTTGTGATGGGTCAAGTTGATCAAGATGTTACAATTTCGCAATTTGCGCAAAATAAGCAAGTTTCCATTTCGGCATTTTACATGGATGATACCGAAATCACAAATGGTGAATACAAACAATTTGTAAATTGGGTACGCGATTCAGTTGCAATTACTCGTTTAGGTTCAAAAGCCGATAAGTTTTATTTAAAACCGGATACTAAAAATAAAACGACAGCAAATTCATCCAATAAAAAAATTATTGATTGGCGTAAAGTTAATTCTAATAAAGGTATTTGGAATGATAAGACGTTAAAAGACCAATTAAACCGAGATATGTACTATCAAGGCAGTGAAAAATTTTATAATAAAAAAGAACTTAAAGTTGAACAATTAAGATTTAACTACGAGTGGGTTGATTATCGAAAGGCGGCTAATTACAGAGGTAAACGCGACCCAAATACCAATAAAAGTGGTATGGAGATAACCCGCGATAGCTTTATTGTAAAAGCAGAAGTATTTATTTACCCTGATACATTGGTATGGATATCTGATTTTACTTATGCTCAAAACGACCCAATGACTAAAGGTTATTTTTCACACCCATCATACATCAATTATCCGGTTGTGGGTGTAAATTGGAAACAAGCTCGAGCATTTACACAATGGAGAAGTAGAATTAACGAATCGTATAAAATAAGAGTTCGTCAGCCAGCTAGATTGCCTTATGATTTACCTACCGAAGCACAATTTGAATATGCTGCTAGAGGAGGTAAATCTCAAACTACATATCCATGGGGTGGTCCATATATTAGAAATGCCAAAGGTTGTTTGTTAGCAAATTTTAAACCAGGGAGAGGTAATTATGCCGACGATGGTGGTGCTTACACAGTTTACGCAAGAGCATATTTTCCTAACGATTTTGGATTATACAATATGGCAGGAAACGTAGCCGAATGGACAAGTTCTATATACGATGACGCATCAAGCGCTTATGTAAACACTTTAAATCCATCATTTGATAAAGCTGTAAAAGAGGGTGATCAAGACTACAACAAACGTAGAGTTGTTAAAGGAGGGTCATGGAAAGATGTTGGATATTTTTTACAAAATTCTGCTCGCTCGTACGAATATCCCGATTCAGCTCGTTCATCAATCGGATTTAGATGTGTATTACCATTTGTTGGTAGAGATGTTAAAGACCGACCTAGTAATTTTAAACGATAAACCAAATAAATAAAATAAACCAATTAAAACTTAAAAATTAAAAAAAAATGGCGCAAAAGAAAAAATTCAAATTTACATTAGACACAATCATTTCGTGGGGTGCTTCGGTAGTTATTATTGGGGCGATGTTTAAAATTTTACACCTTCCCAATGGAAACTTGATTATTGGAATAGGTTTAGGTACCGAAGCTTTCCTGTTTTTCTTAATGGGCTTTGTAGCACAACATAAAGAACCTAAATGGGAAACTGTATATCCTCAGTTAAGTGAAGATTATGCGGGTGAATTACCTGATATGCAGAAAGCAGTAAAATTAAACGAGTTTGAATTTAAAGGTGGTGGAGATAGTAAAAGCTTTTTACCAGATTTAAAAATTGGGGACGATGTAGTAGGTAAAATTAGAGAAGGTTTAGAAAATTTTAGTAACAAAGTAGGGTCTATTTCTAGCTCGGCCGATGCAACAGTTTCTACTAACGAATTTGCAGGTAAATTAAAAGAAGCAACTCAAAAAGTAGGTACCTTAAATACTGCTTTTGATAGCGCAACAGCTGGTATTTCTGCTATCGCAGGTGCAGCCGAAGGAGCGCAAGAATATCACCACCAAGTAAATACTTTAGGTAAAAGTATTTCTGCTTTAAATGCAGTATATGAATTAGAATTACAAGATTCAAGTGCACACTTAAAATCAATGAATAAGTTTTATGCAAACTTATCATTAACCATGCAAAACTTTAACGAATCGATGGAAGATTCGAAACAATTTAAAGACGAAGTTGGTAAGTTAGCTAAAAACCTAACAAGCTTAAATGCAGTGTATGGTAATATGCTATCAGCTATGAACCAACCTAGAGCATAATTATTTGTACTAATCAATTTTATAATTTTAAAAAATATAGCTCATGGCAGGCGGTAAGGAAACCCCAAGGCAGAAAATGATCGGTATAATGTATTTGGTTTTAATGGCTATGTTGGCATTAAACGTTTCAGATACGATATTAAACGCATTTTCTACAATAAATAATAGTTTAAAAACATCAACTTCGAATGTTAATAGTAGTTTAACACAATCAGTTAATGCATTTGAACAAACAAAACTTAAAGAAAACCCAGTAAAGGCAAAGCCAATATTGGACAAAATTAAACTTACACAAAAAGTAGCTGGTGAATTAAATGGTTACGTACAAGCATTAAAAGACGAAATGATTAAGGCTGGGGATGGTATTGATCCAGAAACTGGCGAAATTGTTGGTCGTGATAACTTAGATATATCTACACATATACTTTGGAACGAAGGAAAAGGGAAAGGATATATTTTACAAAAGAAAATTAATGAGACACGCGAAAAGTTAATAAACTTATTAGAACCTAGAGACAGGCCAACAGTTTCATTTACATTAGATGCACTAGACCCAAAAAAAAGAGCCAATGCTGGTACTAAAAAGGATTGGGTACTAACCAATTTTGGTGAAGGAACTCCATTAACGGCTGCCATTACCATTTTAACAAAAGTACAAGCAGATACTAAAAATGCTGAAAACGCGGTTGTAAGAAAATTTCTTTCAAAAATGGATGAGGCAATGGTAAATTTGGATAAGTTTACGGCTGTTGCTGTTTCTCCAAGTTCGTATGTAATACAAGGTACTCCTTACACATCTGAGGTCTTTTTAACTGCTTACGATTCGCAAAATAATCCTGATATTTCTGTAGGGGGTTCAAAACTATCTACAAAAGACGGAAGAGGCTTATACACGGTAAGTACAAGCCGTGAAGGCGAATTTAAATGGAAAGGTTCTGTTAGGGTTAAGCAAGTTGATGGTACCATGAAAACTTACGAAACCGCCGAACAAACTTATCGCGTTGCTAGACCTTCTGCTGTTGTATCGCCCGATAAAATGAATGTGTTTTACATAGGGGTACCTAATCCAGTATCAGTATCTGCTCCGGGTATAGCTAAAGAAAAGTTACGTGTAAGTATGACAACAGGAAGCATAAGCGGTGCAAATGGTACTTTTACAGTAAGAGTTAGCGGTGGTTCGCAAACCACGGTATCAGTATCAGCCGAAACTTCACCAGGTAAAGTTCAATCTTTGGGGTCATCAAATTTTAGAATAAAGCGAGTTCCTGATCCTTATGCAACATTCGCAGGTTCGGCATCTGGCCCACTAAGCCGAAGCAGTGCAGTTAATGTAAACAGATTAGAAGCTGCATTAGATAATTTTGATTTTGAATTGAAGTTTAAAGTTGTTAAGTTTAATATAGCTATAAATAAACCTGGACAAGATCCCTTATTTTACAATTCACCTGATGGATCTTTTTCTGGACAAATTAAGACTGCCGTAAACAGGTTATCTCCTGGAGATGTAGTTTCATTTAATAGTATAGTTGTAAATGGCGAGGATGGTTCAACAAGACAATTAAAAACAGGTATTAACGTTGTTGTAAGAGGTAATTAATATGATAAAGCGCAATTTAATTTTAATTTTAGCAGTTTTTTGTACATTAAATTTAATGGCACAAAAAAGAAAAGGCAAAACTACTAAGAAGAAAAAACCTACCATTAGTAAAGCAAAAACATCAATACCAGTTGTTGAAAATACTATGGTAATGGATAATACACAAGTTTTAGCACCCTTAGTTGCTTCCAAAAAACCTATTTATTCTATTTTTCAACAATATAACGAAGAAAAAGTAGAACGTGAGTTATCATTAAATAAGGACTCAATTAATTGTGCGCCAGTTTACCCACGTGTAAAAAAGGAGGATGTTATTTTTGCTAAAAGATTAAAACGCGATGTATATTTTGTTGAAGAATCTAACAAATATTTGGTACCAAAAACAGCCGAACAAAATCTTTTATATGTTTTACTAAATGCTATTAAAGATAATAAAATAGATGCTTATCAAACTTGGAACGATAATACTAATAAGTTGATAGATTTAATTGCCTATCCAGATTTAATGAAAAAAACAGATACTTATGCAGGTTTAGCAGATCTAACTCAGGCTGGCGAATCGCCTGGAATGCGTAAAAAATCGGGCTTAAGATTAATTGAGGATTGGTATTTTGATAAAAATAGGTCAGAGTTTAAACCATACATTATAGCTATTGGCTTAATAGTGCCAGCAACCGCCCAATCTGTTGATATTAATAATTTATTTGGTGCACCAAATATGCCCCCTAACCCAACTAAACTAGACGATCCAGCCGTAAAAGTTGGTGAAGTAGGCAGTGGTATGGTAGCTTTATTTTATGTAAATTATCCAACCATCCGGGAAGCACTTTGCAAAACCAAAGTATTTCATCCAAATTCTATGATAAATTATAGTTTTGATGATATATTCCAATTACGTTACTTTAACAGTTTAATAATTGAAGAACGTAATGCTGATGGCGGTAAAATTGGCGATATTAAAGATGATAAAGGTAAAAATATGACTGGTTTAGATAAATTGTTAGAGGCTGATAGGGTTAAAAAATCATTGATGCAATACGAACAAGATATGTGGAGCTACTAAAATTTAATATTTTAAAGTTTTTGAAACCCTTGTATTGTCTATACAAGGGTTTCTTTTTTTGTAAAATAGGCTAATAATGAAATAATTTGTTTTTTGTTTAAAATTTGCATCAGTTCAGATTCATTGCTTTCTTTAATTTTTTTAACCGACTTAAAATGAACTAAAAGTTTATTGGCAGTGGTTTTACCTATCCCCTTAATTTCTTCTAATTCGGTTTTTAAAGTACTTTTATCACGTTTTTTTCTATGAAATGTAATACCAAAACGGTGCGCTTCATCACGTAACTGTTGAATAATTTTTAAACTTTCCGATTTTTTGTCTAAATATATAGGATATTGATCGCCAGGAAAATACAATTCTTCGAGGCGTTTGGCAATGCCTATTATGGTTAATTTATCGGCTATCCCCAATTTTTTTAAACTTTTTACTGCCGATGAAAGTTGACCTTTACCACCATCGATAATTACAAGTTGTGGTAATGCTTCCTCTTCGTCTAATAACCTTTTATATCGACGGTACACAGCCTCCTCCATTGTTGCAAAGTCATTTGAACCTTCAACTGTTTTAACATTAAAGTGTCGGTAATCTTTTTTTGATGGTTTTGCATCTTTAAAAACAACAACAGCTGATACAGGGAAATCTCCTTGGAAGTTAGAGTTATCAAAACATTCAATATGTATCGGTAATTGGTTTAAGTGTAAGTCTTTTTGCATCTGTAATAGAATGCGTTGGGTTCTTATATCGGGGTTTAATTTTTCATATTGCTCTAACTTATCTTTTTTAAAAAATAGCACATTTTTTTGCGAAAGCTCTAACAGTTTTTTTTTCTCACCTTGTTTAGGTACCGTAAACTTTACGTTTTCGTCGTCTATTTCTAAGTCGAATGGTACAACTATTTCTTTCGAATTGCTTTGGTAACGCGTCCTAAATTCAGTTATAGCAATAGTTAAAAGCTCTGCATCACTTTCGTCTAATTTTTTTTTTATCTCAATAGTTTGGGTTTGTATAATGGTGCCGTGTACTACTTTTATGTAATTTACAAAAGCTTGTGATTCGTTAGATGCAATACTAAATACATCTACTTCGGTAATTGATGAATTTACAATGGTTGATTTACTTTGATAGTTTTCTAATAATTCAAATTTTTTATTGAGTTTATAAGCCAATTCAAAATTCAAATCGTTCACCGCTTTTTCAATATCTAATTTTAAATCTTTAATGATATAATTTATTTTACCACTTAATATATCTTTTATTTCTTCTATTGATTTTTGATAATCGTTTTCTTGTTGTAAGTTTTCACAAGGACCTTTGCAGTTTCCTATTTGATACTCTAAGCAAACTTTAAATTTTTTTGCGGCAATATTTGGTTGTGTTAAAGCGAGGTTGCATGTTCTAAGCTGATATGTTTCTTTGATAAGATTAAGTATATAGTGCATCATACTTAACGATGGGTATGGACCAAGGTATTTGGAACCATCTTTTATTAACCTTCGGGTATATTGTATGCGAGGAAAATGTTCGTTTTTTATAACAATCCATGGATAGGTTTTATCGTCTTTAAGTAATACATTGTAACGTGGTTGGTATTTTTTTATTAAACTGTTTTCAAGTAGCCATGCGTCTATTTCGGTATCAACAATAGTAAATGTGATGTTGCGTATTTTACTTACCAATACTTTTGTTTTGGCATTTACCTTAAACGAATCATTATTAAAGTAAGATGTAACTCTGTTTTTTAAATCTTTAGCCTTGCCTATATAAATAAGTTCGTTATTAGCGTCGTAATATTGGTATATACCAGGTTTATGTGGTATATTTTTTATAAATGCCTTGTGATCAAAAGTGTACATTATCTGATATTTTTACTTCTTAGGCTTGTGTAACAAAAACTAGTAGATTTTGAACAATAAATTAGGAGGAATTTTGTGGTTTAATGAAGAAAGGATCAACAATTATAATATAAAATCCTTACTTCATTATATACAACTTATTTAAGAGAACCTAAGATATAGGATTAACTAGATAAATTAGCGGAGAGAGAGGGATTCGAACCCTCGGTACCGTTGCCAGTACGACAGTTTAGCAAACTGTTCCTTTCGGCCACTCAGGCATCTCTCCGTTTTTAATCGGTCTGCAAATATAACAATCCTACAGTAGGTTCAAAATCAAAATATCAAATAGATTTGTTATAATCTATGCGCACATGATATATACTCATTAACATGTTTTTAAAAATTAATTTTATTGTTTCTAAGTCGTGTAAAGTTATATTACTATCGTCTAGTTGGTTTTGATCTAATTTATAGTCGATAATACGGTCAACCAACTGATTGATATTTGCAGCATCGGGCTCTTTAAGGCTTCTCGATGCAGCTTCTACCGAATCGGCCATCATTAATACCGCCGTTTCTTTCGAAAATGGAACAGGACCAGGGTAACGAAATGTATTTTCATCAACAATTTTTTCTGGAAAGTTTTTTAAATAAGATTGGTAAAAATAATCGACTCTTGTATTGCCATGATGTGTTTTTATAAAGTCAATAATCATTTCGGGTATGTTATGTTTGCGAGCCATTTCAATTCCTTTACTTACGTGTTGTATAATTAGTTGGGCACTTTCTTCGTAGGTAAGTTTATCATGCGGATTGAAGCCTGTATTTTGATTTTCGATAAAAAATTGTGGGTTTTCAGTTTTGCCAATATCATGATAAAGTGCTCCAGCTCTCACCAACAATGTGTTACCGCCTGTTTTATAAATTGCTGCTTCGGCTAGGTTGGCCACTTGTAACGAATGTTGAAATGTGCCAGGTGCTTTAAAAGCTAAATCCCGCAATAGCGGATTGTTGGTATTAGTTAACTCCATTAAAGTAATATCGGAAGTTATGCCAAACATCTTTTCGAATAAGTATATAAGCGGATAGGCAAGTAAGGTTAGCAATACGCTGAACACAAAAGGTAAAAAATTTAGCCATTCTATAGATTCTAACGCACCTTCTCTTATAAATGATATGCCTAAAAACACCACAAAATAGTTAAGTAATATTAACAATGCCGATACTAAAAATTGTTCGCGACGCACCAAGTTTTTAATACTATATATAGCTACCATGCCTGCCGTAATTTGTAAGAAGGCAAACTCAAAACTGTTAGGTAAGAAAAAACTAGCTATTAGCACAACCAATAAATGGATATTCATAGCCAAACGGGTATCAAATAATATGCGAATAATAATTGGAACTATACAATAGGGTATTAAATACAAGTTCGGTATTTTAATTTTAATCGCCCAAGATAAAAAAACTAGCATGCCAGTAACAACCAAAAGTATAAGAGATATTTTTCTGTTATCGTTAAAAATATCTTTTCGAAATAAAAACAAAAAAACCATTAAAAGGGTAATAATAAGTGCTACCAGTATTGCTTGTCCAATGGTTACCAATCTTAGTCCGTCTTTTATATGTGCTTGCCTTTCGTAAGCTATACGCAGCGATTCTAATTTTTTATACACGTCAGCATCAATATTACTGCCTGATGCAATTATAAGTTCACCTTTTTGAATCATCCCACGAGTGCTAGATACGTTTTCAATGGCTTTATTTTCTATAATTTCGGTAAAAGTTTCGTCGTAAAACACATTGGGCGTGACATGATCTTTAATTAAATTTAATAGAAGCATACTTTTTATGCTTTTATCTTTAGTAAATAATTCACTTGCTTGCGAAAAAGCCAAAGGTACTGTTAGCAAAGTTGCCGTACTTGTTTCGATTTCTATACTTTTGTTAAGTAAAGTAATTAGATAATTTTCGTTATTACGTTGGTATTTTTTATTTAAACCAATAATGCCGATTTCGTAGGCATTGTTTAAAAATTTATAGCCTACTAAAAAAGTTTTTTCTTTTACAGAGAGATTTGTGAAATTAGCTTGCCGCCATTTAGCTTCAAAGTCAGCCTGATAATGGCTAAGTTGTGCTGCTTTTATTTTATGGTTAAATTGATATATTGGTAATATAGATTTTTTAATACTTTCTTTATCTGATTTAATCTCTTCTGGGGTTTTTACCAAAGGATAATTGTAAGGTGATACTAAATCATTATGTAACCAAATATTACCTTTTTCAAACTCGTACTTAAATTTTGGCTGTTTGGGTAAAACAAATGTTATAATTATGATGGTGGAAACCATCATAACATACTTAAGAATTGAGGCGTATTTGTGCATCAAATTTAGGGCATAAAATTTATTTATCGAAGCCACATTTATGGTTTTAAGTTTTGATAATTCATTATTTTTAAGTTATGAGTATTTAATTATCTATCAAATAATAAACGGTTTCCTTTAAATAATTCGTTAAATATACCATTTTGATAAACTAAATTTCCTGAAACTATGGTATGCGTAATTTGAGAATTAAACTTTTGACCCTCAAATGGAGACCAACCACATTTTGCCAAAATATTTTTAGTTGAAACAATATAGTTTTTTTTAAGATCAACCAATACTAAATCGGCCCAGTAGCCTTCTTTAATATAGCCTCGTTTTTCTATATTAAATAAAATAGCGGGATTGTGTGCTGTTTTTTCTACAATAGTTTCGAGGCTAATTTTACCTTGATGATACATTTCTAACAAAGCATTTAAAGCGTGTTGCACTAAAGGCCCTCCCGATGGTGCATTTGCGTAATCTTGTTGTTTTTCTGCTAGCGTATGCGGAGCGTGGTCGGTAGCTATAATATCTATGCGGTTATCTAAAACGGCTTTTAAAATGGCATCTTTATCAGCCTCGGTTTTAATGGCTGGATTCCATTTTATAAAATTCCCTTTTTCGTCATAATCTTTATCGCTAAACCACAGGTGATGAATGCAAGCTTCGGCAGTAATTTTTTTATCTTTTAAAGGTAAATTACTGCCAAATAAATACGTTTCTTTTGCGGTAGAAATATGTAAAATATGTAGCCTAGTGCCATATTTTTGTGCCATTGCTATTGCTTTTGTTGAAGATAAATAACAAGCTTTTTCGCTTCTTATTTTGGGGTGCATTTGTATAGTTAGTTTGCCATAAGCTTCTTTAAATTTTGCTACGTTTTGCTTTACCAAGGGGTCGTCTTCGCAATGCGATGCTAATATAGTAGGCGCATTCGCAAATATTTTATTTAGGGCATTTTCATCATCTACCAACATATCGCCTGTTGATGAACCCATAAATATTTTTATACCACACACGTTTTTAATATTGGTTTTCATCATTTCATCATAATTAGTGTTTGATACACCCATAAAAAACGAATAATTAGCCAAAGATTTTTTTGCAGCTATTTGGTATTTATCTTCCAATAATTTTTGTGTAAGCGCACTAGGTATGGTATTGGGCATTTCCATAAATGACGTTATCCCACCAGCAACTGCAGCTTTCGATTCGGTGTAAATTTCGGCTTTATGGGTTAAACCTGGCTCTCTAAAATGTACTTGGTCGTCTATTAAACCTGGCAATAGGTACAATCCCTCTGCATTTATTTCTTTATCGGCTATATCACTTACATTTTTATCTATTTTTTGTATCAATCCATTTTTAATAAATACATCAGCTATATATTGTTTGCCTTCGTTTACAATTGTTGCCTGTTTTATTAATATCGTATTTGCCATATATCAAAGTTAATTAAAAAGAGATATTTAAAATTGGAATTTTTTAGAAAAACTTTCTTCATTTTAAATATTGGTTAGGTTATTCAAGAGTATCATTTTTTTGTTAAATAAAATAAGTGGTTAAACATCTAAATTATTTATCACGATATTGTGAAAAAATTTTAAAAATGAAACAAATAGCATACTTTTTAAGCTTTGTAGCAATTATTATGTTCGGCTTCACACCTAAAAAAAATAATACCTACACCGTCGATGTCGAAAAATCTTCTATCACATGGATAGGCAGAAAAGTTACTGGCGAGCATACAGGCAAAATTAAAATAGCTTCCGGTAAATTAATTGCAGATGCAAAAACATTAAAAGGTGGCGAATTTTTGTTTGATATGAAAACTATTACCTGTACAGATTTATCGGGTGAGTATCGCGATAAACTTGTTGGTCATTTAAAAAGTGAAGATTTCTTTTCAGTCGATAAATATCCAACCGCTAAGTTCGAACTTTTGAAAATAGTGCCAATAGCTAAAAACAAAGCTACTATTACAGGGAAGTTAACTATAAAAGGCATAACCCAAAGCATCAGTTTTCCTGCTGTAATTACCATAAGTGATAAACTAGTTAAAGCCGATGCCCAAAAAGTACTTGTAGATAGAACGCTTTTTGATATCAGGTACGGTTCAAAAAGTTTTTTTAACATTGGCGATAAAGCAATTGATAACGACTTTGAATTAAATATTAACTTAATAGCCAACTTATAAAACAATTAACAATCCAAAAATTTTAAGCGATTTTAAAATATATTATAGCATATTTGTTTAACTATAAAATATGTTAAACAGTTCTATTCACGTATTGATAATTGATGACGATGAAATTAATAATTTTATTGCCAGCAAAATAATTATTAAATCTTCCCCTTCTACAAAAATAAGTACATGTATGAATGGAAAACAAGGTATTAGTTTTCTAAATAACTGTTTAAAAAATCCTACAAATTTTCCTGATATTATATTTTTGGATATTAATATGCCCGAAATAAATGGATGGGAATTTTTAGATTGGTATGAAAAAAATATGTTGCCTATTTTAAATAAAAAAATAATTATTAATATAATATCTTCATCAGTTTATAATAACGACGAACTAAAGTCAAAATCATATTATTTTGTAAATAAATTTGTATCTAAACCACTTTGTATCGAAACAATCAAAAACTTATTTAGTGATATTTCTCCTACCTAAATAGTTTCGAAATAAAAGCCAGCTTCGTTTTTATGCACTTTGGCATAAGCTTTATTATCTGAATGATAAAATAAGCAAATCCAATTTTCTGCTACTGCTTTTTCTCCATATTGCAGGCGTAAATCCAATGCTTTTCGTCCATCAAAATCATATTTAGCAGCAAATTTTTTAATTAATTGTTCGGGTTCGGGTAATATATCACCACCAAAAAAATAATAATTATCAGCTGTTTTTATATGAAATACTTGGTGAAATTCGCAATGCCCACCCGTAAGTTCATAGCTAATTTCGTTGGTTAATAAACCGTTACCATCTACCAAATGTAATTGTCCGCTTCGTTGTAAAACATCAAAAATTTCGGTTCGGTACGATTTTGAGTTTCCACTATAAGCGGTTTCCCACTCGCCACGTTGCACAATATATTCTGCATTAGGAAAGCTTAATTCTAATTTCCCATCTTGGTTAAATACTATTCCGCCACTATGGTCAAAATGTAAATGAGTCATCAATACTTTGGTAACATCGTTTACATTGTAACCTGCTTTTATAATATTTTGATGCAGTATCATTTCGCCAGCTGCATTATTATACCCTAAGCCAGTATCTAAAACCAATAATTCGTTTTCAGTTTTAATTAAAAATGGCTGAACATATATAAAAAGCGATGCAGGCCTATCGGCTTTTAAATGCAAAGTAGTATCAAAAGGAATAAACTTTTTACTCACATCTACCGAGTACGAACCTTCATACAAGGCGGTAATTTCATTTGGCATATTTTTTTAATTTTAAAAATCTCGCTTAAAGCGGATAAAATGTTTAACGTATATTTACCACATAAACATTGCCAAATATATGATAAAAAGGTGGGTACAAGTAGCCGAAAGTAATCTTGAAAATGTAAATTTATTAGCTATAACCCTTGATATTAACCCCATATTGGCCAACATGCTGGTACAACGTGGGGTAAAAACTTTCGATGAAGCCAAAGCTTTTTTTAATCCCGATATAGCACAATTACACTCGCCTTTTTTAATGAAAGATATGGATAAGGCAATTGTCCGTATCCAAATAGCCATTAAAAAACAGCAACATATACTTATTTATGGCGATTACGATGTTGATGGCACTACTTCGGTAGCATTGGTATATTCGTTTTTTAAGAAAATTTATCCTCACATAAGTTATTACATTCCCAATAGATACACTGAGGGTTACGGCATATCTACCCAAGGTATTGATTATGCAAGCGAAAACAATATTTCGTTAATTATAGCATTAGATTGTGGTATAAAATCTATCGACAAGATTAGCTACGCAACTACATTAAACATCGATTTTATAGTATGCGACCATCATTTACCAGATGATAAGTTGCCCAATGCCATTGCTGTATTAGACCCCAAACGCTTAGATTGTACTTACCCTTACAAAGAACTTTCGGGTTGTGGAATAGGTTTTAAATTAATACAAGCTTACGCAGATACTTGTGGTTTACCTTTTACTTCGGTTCAGGAATATATAGATTTGGTGGTGGTAAGCATTGCGGCCGATATTGTACCCATAACGGGCGAAAATAGAATACTGGCTTATTGGGGATTAATAAAGTTAAATCAAAATCCCTGTAAAGGTTTAAAAGCTTTAATAGATATAAGTTGTAGAGGCGATATTTTTACGATTACCGATATTGTTTTTAGCCTTGGCCCACGTATTAATGCTGCTGGCCGTATTGATGATGCCAAAAATGCTGTAAAATTACTAATTGCTAAAAGCGATGAAAACGCTGAAGATGCAGGATTTATAATTAATGGAAAAAATACCGAACGCAAAGCCCTCGATGCCGATATTACCCAGCAGGCTTTATTCATGATTGATAATTCACCCGAATTAATTAACCGCAAATCCACCGTTGTATATCATCACAGTTGGCACAAAGGTGTAATTGGTATTGTAGCATCGCGGCTTACCGAAAAATATTACCGACCAACCATTGTATTTACACAATCAAACGGCGTATTGGCAGGTTCGGCTAGGTCGGTAAAAGATTTTGATTTATATGCTGCATTAGAAAAATGTAGCCATTTATTAGAACAATTTGGTGGGCATCAATACGCTGCTGGTTTAACATTAAAAGAAGAAAATTTCGATGCATTTTCTCAATATTTTGAAAAAGTTGTAGCACAAACCATTACCGACGAACAACTAATACCCAAAATAAATATTCAAAGTGAATTAAATTTAACAGAAATTGATGGTAAATTTTACCGTATTTTACAACGTTTCGAACCTTATGGACCGCAAAATATGGCACCCATATTTATAAGCAGCAATGTAAAATTACGTGGTAACGCAACGATAGTAGGAAATAATCATTTAAAATTAAATGTAAATCAAAATAAATCGGCAATTTTTAATTGCATTGGCTTTAATTTATCACATTATGCAGAAAGTATAAATAATGGAATAAATTTTGATATTTGCTATACTGTCGAATCAAATGTTTGGAAAAATAAAACTACCATTCAATTAAATATTAAAGGAATTAGAACACATTAAAAAATGATATTAAGAGCCGATAACCTTGTAAAAAAATACAAGCAACGTACAGTTGTAAACGATGTATCATTTCAAGTAGCACAGGGTGAAATTGTTGGTTTATTGGGCCCAAATGGTGCAGGTAAAACTACCTCGTTTTATATGATAGTGGGTTTAATAAAGCCAAATGATGGCAAAGTTTTTTTAGGAGGTGAAGATATTACCGATAACCCAATGTATAAAAGAGCCAAAAAAGGTATTGGTTATTTGGCGCAAGAAGCATCGATTTTTAGGAAGTTAAGTGTTGAGGATAATATTAAAGCCGTACTAGAACTTGGTACACTTACAAAGCAACAGCAAAAAGAAAAATTAGATACGCTAATTGAAGAATTTAGTTTACATAAAGTGCGCAAAAACCGTGGGGATCTACTTTCGGGGGGCGAAAGGCGGCGAACCGAAATAGCTAGAGCATTAGCCGCTGATCCTAAATTTATTTTATTAGACGAACCTTTTGCCGGTGTTGATCCTATTGCTGTAGAAGAAATTCAAATTATTGTTGCCCGCCTTAAACACCGTAATATAGGTATTTTAATTACCGACCATAATGTAAACGAAACCCTATCTATAACTGATAGAGCATATTTACTTGCCGAAGGAAAAATAATGTTAAGTGGCACACCTACCGATATTGCAAATAACGAAATGGCCAAAAAGTTTTACCTAGGCCAACATTTCGAATTAAAAATTAAAAAGTTTTAGCCAAATGACTTTTGTAAACTCGTTTATAAACTGGTACATGAAAAAACGTATGCACCAAATAGAACTTTTTATAAAGTACCCTATTGAAGTGCAAGATGAATGGTTTGCTACTCTAATTAATGATGCAAAAGATACTGAATGGGGAAAAAAATACGACTATCGCAGCATCGAAAATATTCAGCAGTTTAAACAACGTGTGCCCGTACAAAGTTACGATAGCCTTAAACCGTATATAGATAGAATGTTAGAAGGGCAGCAAAACTTATTGTGGCCAAGCGATATAAAATGGTTTGCCAAATCATCAGGTACTACCCATCACCGCAGTAAATTTATTCCCGTAAGTGCCGAATCGCTCGAAGAATGTCACTTTAAAGGCGGTAAAGATATGTTGGCAATTTATTGTAACAACAGGCCCGATGCGCAAATGTTTACTGGCAAAGGTTTAGTTTTGGGTGGTAGCCACCAAGTAAACCAGCTTACAGCCAACTCTTATTATGGGGATTTATCGGCAGTATTAATAAAAAATTTGCCGGCTTGGGCCGAGTTTATGCGTACACCCGATATGGCTATTGCCTTAATGGATAATTACGAAGAAAAAATTGAGAAAATGGCTAGGGCTACCATCGATGTTAATGTAACCAATATATCGGGCGTACCTACCTGGACTATCGTACTTGCTAAGCGTGTATTAGAAATTACAGGGAAAAATAACTTGATGGAAGTATGGCCTAACCTCGAACTTTATGTACATGGCGCAGTAAACTTTGAGCCATATCGAGAACAGTTTAAAAACCTTATTCCTAATCCCGAAATGTATTATTTGGAAACCTATAATGCATCCGAAGGTTTTTTTGGCATACAAGATCAAAGCCATTCGCCCGATTTATTATTAATGCTTGATTACGGTATTTACTATGAGTTTATGACAATGGATCAAGTAGATAAAGAGTTTCCCGAAACTATAACATTAAATGAAGTTGAATTAGATAAAAACTACGCCATTGTTATAAGCACCAATGCTGGTTTATGGCGTTATATGGTTGGCGATACCGTTAAGTTTACTTCAATAAGTCCTTACCGACTTCGCATTACGGGGCGTACCAAACATTTTATTAATGCTTTTGGCGAAGAGGTTATTATTGAAAATGCCGAAAAAGCACTTACCAAAGCCTGCAACGAAACTGGCGCACTCATAAAAGATTATACCGCCTGCCCTGTATATTATAAACAAAATGACATAGGTTGCCACGAATGGATTATTGAATTTGAAAAAATGCCTGCCGAATTCGAACGTTTTACAACCATTTTAGATAATACTTTACGCGAAGTAAACTCCGATTATGACGCCAAGCGCTTTAAAGATATTGCTTTAAAAAGCCCAATAATACATATTGCTCCACCAAACACTTTTTATAACTGGCTTAAAAAGAAAAATAAATTAGGTGGGCAACATAAAGTACCTCGTTTAGCTAACGAACGTAAATATGTTGATGAAATATTAGAAATGATGGGTGGGTAGTAAGTTGCTGGGGATTTGTTAGTTGTTAGTGGGAAGTAGAATGTGGAGTGGTTAGGCGTAAAATTGCTTTATTCCAAACCAATTGCTTTTAAAAGTACTGCGGCATTAAATGTTTTGCACTCGCCGGTTTTAATTTTATAATCAAAAAACATTTTATCGCCTTCTATTTTTACATCGAAATTAAAATTACGCACTTCATTAGGGTATTGATTTTGGAGTTCGGCAATTTGTAAATCGTGGGTGGCAAATAGGGTAGGTGTATGTTGCGAAATTAATTTCTCTACCAACGCCTTAGAGCCTAAGTATTTATCCTTGCTGTTAGTGCCTCGTAGCATTTCATCAATTAATACAAGTGTATTTGGATAGGTTTTGGTAAGATGTAAAATCAATTTTAGTCGGTTTATTTCGGCCTTAAAAGTTGAAGTATCAGCATCCAACGAATCAATAATACGCATATAACTTACCATCCTAAAAACCGAAGTTTTAAAATGTGTAGCGCACACATTAGCTCCGGCATAAGCCAATACCAAATTTATACCTAAGGTGCGTAAAAATGTACTTTTGCCAGCCATGTTGGATCCCGTAATAATATCAACACATGATGCGAGTTCAAAATGGAAATTATTAACTACTTTTTTATCAGGGGCAATAAGTGGGTGTGCCATTTCATTAGCTTCAAAACTAAAACTAGATTCTATTTGTGGCCTGGCCCATTGAGGATGGTTATAATTTAATGTAGCTAAACTGTGTAAAGCTTCGAAATGTGAAATTAAGTTTAAACTTTTTATGAGGCTGGTCGAACTGGTTTGTTGCCATTTTAGTAAACGAATAATAATCTTTAAATCCCAACAAAAAAATATATTTAAAAATATACCTACTAGTAGGTTGTTGCGGTAGTCAAGCTGGGTAACAATTTTAGCTAATTTAAAAATTTGTTTGTAAGTTTTATTGCCACTAGGGTTTTTAAGTGGAGCAACTATTTGTTGTATATAGGGTGTTTGCCACGATGTATTTTCGATACTTTCAATAATATGCGCAACCTTTTTTAAAGTGTCGTTGGTTCTGCTAATTAAATGATGTACACTATTAATACGTTTAACTAAAAAATTATATACGGTAAAATTTACCACTAATTGAAGGCTAAAAATTGGCCATAAAACGCCATTAAAAATAATGGCCGCACCAAGTAATGTAAAAGTGCTTATAGGTAAAATTGTTACTAAATAGTTTATTTTTTTGGCTTTCGCAAAGTCTGTTATAGAGCTTAAATGTGTTTCGATATTTATTTTTAAGGTGCTTAAAATATCCGCTTTAAGCGAAAACATAAACGCTCTAAAATTCAGGTTTTCGATTTGGTAGGTATTTAATTCAAGTAAAGCATCGGCCTTACTAGCAATAACATTTCCCTTTTCTGGATTTTGCAACCATTTAGCAATTAGCTGTTTACCTTCGTTGGTTATTGCTCGGTTAAGGTAGGCAAACAATGAATTTTCGCCAAAAATATCTAAATCGGAAGTATAAGGATGGGTGCCATCAATAAAACTTGCTCCGTTATAGTATATATTTTGCTGTCCATTAAGTACGTTAATTTCGTTTTGCAGCAATGTTGCACAATGCAATTGATGGGTTAATAGTTGTTGTAATTTACTGTGTTTAATCACTAAATTTAAAAAAAGTGCTAACATTATAATAATAAAGCCTATACTAAACCATGCGCTATATTTAATTGTAAAAAATAAACCAGCTATACATATTATAAATATCAAAAGCCTAAAAAATGAATATATATTAATGCTTTTTTTTAAGCTGGAGATACTTCTATCGGTTTCGGTAAGTAAGCTTCGATAATAAGATTGTAAACTATTTTTCATAAAATTGTTGTAATGGCTAAAATAGGCTATTTATTGTTTTTATTAAAAATAATTTATAGTCAATTATGTTACAAAATAATTAAACTACAATGAAAATAACTCTTTTAAGCATCGGAAAAACTGAAGAAAAATACCTAAAAGAGGGTTTCGAAATTTATGTAAAACGTTTAAAACATTATATAAAACTAGAGGTAACGGAATTACCCGAACTAAAAAACACAAAATATTTAAGCCAAAATCAACAAAAGTTAAAAGAAGCCGAAATGCTGTTTAAATTTATTTTAAATACAGATTATATTGTGCTTTTAGATGAAGGAGGTATAGAATTAAGCTCAATAAAATTTGCCGATTATTTAAACAAACGTATGCTGGCAAGTACCCAAAATTTAGTTTTTATAATTGGCGGTCCTTATGGTTTTGATAGCAGTATGTATGAACGAGCTAATGATAAAATAGCTTTATCGAAACTCACTTTTTCGCATCAAATGGTACGTTTATTTTTTGTAGAACAACTGTATAGAGGGTTTACTATTCTTAAAGGCGAGCCTTACCACCATCAATAAAAAAGCCACCCAAATTTCTTTGGGTGGCGCAACCATAAACAAAACCAAAATTATTGCCCAATTAAAAGTGGCGCCTTTCCATCAGTTACAATAATTTTAGTGTTTGGCGATGCCGATAAATCTTTAAAGGCTTGTATGGTATTGTATTGTATGATGCGGTCGGTAAGACCTTCCGAAATTATTTTTTGTGAAGTACTTATACCCTCAGCTTCGATTCTTTTTCTATCAGCTTCTTGTTTTTCTTTTAATAAAACAAACTCCATACGTTGAGATTCTTGCTCCGCTTGTAATTTTTCTTCGATAGATTTACTTAAACCAGCAGGTAAAACTATACTTTTTAACAGTACAGCCTCAATAACAAAACCTCTATTGCCTAACATACTTGTCATTAATGTGGTTATAGATCTCTCAATTTTACCACGTTCGGCAGTGTGCATATCTTTTGCCATATACTTAGAGCAAACATCAGCAGCGGCTGATCTAAATATGCTAACTATAACTACATCTTCGTAGTTTAAACCTATTTTTTCAATTACGTCGGGTACTTTACTAGGTATAATATGGTAAAGAATAGAAATTTCGGATTGTACATTTAATCCTTCTTTTGATGGTAGTGATAACCTTACTTCTAGGTTTACTGTACGGGTAGGTACTTTAATAACTGTTGAAGTAAAAGGGTTAAAGCCTACAACACCCTCATTATAAGGTTTAGGATCGAGTACACCTAATGTACGTTTAACACCTACTTCGCCTGGTCTAATTACTGTACAAGAAGATACAGTGGCAAATAATAATAATACTAAGATTGAATTTTTCATGATTTTTTTTGGTTTTAATGGTTAATAAATTTATGATTTTTTTGTTTAATGAATATAAGCCACTCTTAAAAACGCCAATTTTTTTCAAGTAAAAGCTGCAATATATTTCAGGAATTCTCCTAGTTAAGATAGGAACAATACAACACATGGATGCCGTATTTGGAAATTTTTGATGTAAAAGTATATTTATAATAATTACCCATATTTTTGGTTAATGTCGGGAACATTATAGCAACAGGTAGAGATAATTTTTTTACAGTGGCAATAAATTTTTTGGTTTTATTGGAATAATTTTCTGACAATGAAACATCTTCTAATTGTTTTTCAATAATATTTAATTTACTGAAATTTTGGCTGTACAAAGGTTTAATGCCTAACAGCAAATTGGTAAACAATAAAAGTATAACTATAAAATTTTTCATTGTTAAATGATAATTCTCTATTTTAACATTTTTCAAAAATAATATTAAAACAATAATTTAATAGTCATACAATGGTAATCTTAAAAATAATAAAAAGGGAATTTTTAATGTTAATTATTCGTAGCTGATTATAAATTTTAGCTAATAACAAAATTTAAAAAATTTTAATTAAAATCATACATTTTAATAATTTTGCAACAATTTTATTTTTTTAAACCACGCTATAATTGTTATGGATTTATTCGGTTATCAACGTCATTACCGTTTTAAAGGGGGAAATAATGGCAATGAAAATAAGATTTTTTGGATTTTGGGTATTATACTAACTTTAATTTTTCTGCTGATTTATTATTTTAGGTAATAAATCAGCAAATAAATTATGTTTTATGGGTTTTTACCCGATGTTTTTTTAATTGCACCAGCAGGTTTAGATTTTGCTGCAACGGTATTGTTTTTTGGTTTAACCGATTTTGGTTTTTCTACTTTTATTTCTTTTACATCATTCACCTCATCAGAATCTCCTGTTTCGGCTTCTGCTTTTTCTTCGCTAAACAAAGGAAGTTCTTTTATAATATGAAACCAATTTAAAATTTTTTTCATATCCGAACCATACACCTTTTCTTCATCATAATTTGGCGCTACTTCGGCAAAAAAATCTTTCAGTATTTTGCTATCGGCTTTTGCATCGGGTACATTGCCACTGAAGTTTTTAATAGCTGTTAATACATCAATTAGTTTTAAATCTTCATCGTTACCATAAACAGTTATATCACTTAACGAAGCCAGCTTAGAGGTCGATAAATTTACAATCAACTTTGCTTTTTGCTCATCTAAGGTTTCTAATATATATCCTGTTTTATTTTGAGCAATCATTTTATACAATCCTGGTCTGCCCGAAACAGATACTAATCCTGCTAAATTCATATTTTTAAATTAAAAAAGAATTAATCTTCTATTAAATCGATACTTACAATTCTATCTCCTTGGCGAATTTCGTCAACCATATCTACGTTTTCAATAACTTTGCCAAAACATGTATGGTTACCATCTAAGTGTGCGGTATTGTTACGGCTATGACAAACAAAAAATTGTGAACCACCTGTATTTCGGCCTGCATGGGCCATAGATAATACACCACGATCGTGATATTGATTATCGCCTTTTAACTCACAATCAATGTGGTAACCTGGCCCACCAGAACCAGCTTTGTGCGCTGTATTAGCATCCCGTGAAAACGGACAACCACCTTGTATTACAAAATCGTTTAACACACGGTGAAATGTTAAACCGTTATAAAAACCTTCACTTGCAAGTTTTTTAAAATTTTCAACTGTTTTTGGGGCGTCGTTATCATAAAATTCTATTTTAAAATCACCCTTCTCTGTTTTTATTATCGCTTTACTCATTATTTTAATTTATTTGGATTGCGAAATTAATAAAATTTTGTACGGTATTAAGCGTTTCTAATCTTTATAGTTAAATTTATAAAATGAAATTTATTTTTATACTGATTTTTACCTTTGTTTTTAGCACCATCAGCTTTGCTTCGTCCCTATTAATACCCATGGACGAAAGTCAAAATAACCACCTTAAAGCGTACGGATTAGCATTTTTTTGTTTAACAAAAGATGTTGAGGTTGATTGGCTTTTAAATTATAGAGGCGGTAGTTTTTTAATAAAATATAATGCGGTTATTGAGAGCGAGTTAAAAATTAGAGGCATAAGTTACCAAGTAATCGCCGATGCACAGGTAAATGCAATTTTGACCGATATTACACAAGCCGATGTTAATCAGGATATTGTAAAGCTAGAAAAAGCACCCAAAATTGCCGTTTATTCACCCAAAAACAAACTCCCTTGGGATGATGCCGTAACTATGGTGCTTACTTATGCCGAAATTCCTTACGATTTAGTTTATGATGAAGATGTATTAAAAGGAAAATTGGTAAGTTACGATTGGTTGCACTTGCATCACGAAGATTTTACAGGACAATACGGCCGGTTTTGGGCTAACTACGGCCAAGCTGCTTGGTACCAAGATGATGTAAAATTACAAGAGGCAATGGCCAATAAACTCGGTTTTGCCAAAGTATCGCAAATGAAACTTGCGGTTGCTAAATCGATTAAAAATTTTTGTGGTACGGGCGGATTTTTATTCGCCATGTGTTCGGGTACTGATAGTTATGATATTGCCTTATCGGCTGATGGATTGGATATTTGTGAACATATGTTTGATGGTGATGGTGTAGATGCAAATGCGCAAGCAAAACTTGATTTTAGCAAAACTTTTGCTTTTCAAAACTTTCGTTTAGATACCAACCCTTATAATTACGAGTTTTCGGATATTGATAATACCAACCAAAGAGCTATTGACCGTACCCAAGATTTTTTTATGCTTTTTGATTTTTCGGCCAAATGGGATGTTGTACCATCTATGCTCACACAAAATCACGAAAAGGTAATTAAGGGTTTTATGGGGCAAACAACAGCGTATAAAAATGCGCTTCTTAAACCCGATGTATTGGTTATGGGAGAGTTAAAAGCTGCCAACGAAGCCCGCTACATTCATGGTAACTTTGGCCAAGGACAATGGACTTTTTATGGTGGCCACGACCCCGAAGATTACCAACACATGGTTGGCGACCCACCTACCGACCTAAACCTTTATCCTAATTCGCCAGGGTACAGGTTGATACTTAATAATGTACTTTTCCCAGCAGCAAAAAAGAAAAAGCAGAAAACTTAGAGTTTTGGGTTGTTTGTAGTTTAATGTAAAAACTTTTTAATTACGAATTTTCGATTCCGTCTAAACAGGACCTTTTAAGGATGACTTTGTGTTTAAAAAGATTATTAAATGCTAGTTTTTCTGCTAGAAATTTTGTTAAAACACAACGCAGGGTCCTCTGTGAGAGATCCTGCTAGGACAAACGATATTAAATCACTGTAAACTATTTTTTTATAAAATAAGTAGTGTTTAGTGAAGACACAAACCACAACAATTGATTTTTTGTAAATGCAAATAGCGGGTAGGAAGACACGAACCATGGCGGGGGAAGTTTTGTTAAAACACAACGCAGGGTCCTCTGTGAGAGACCCTGCTAGGACAAATTAAAATAATACCTCCCGATTCTCCGCTTATCAATATAAATTGGGCGGCTGCGAAGTCGGAGACGTTCGCAGAGCAGCCACGGTTTTTCATATAAACCTAGGGGAGCGAGTTCATCTGATAAATAAAGAATAAATTGTTAGAAAATAATCAACAATTGGTAGTGAAACAGTGTGTTTTTTCAAAATCAAAATCTCGAATTGTTGATAACTATTAGTTTTTTGCAGCAGCCTGAATAGGTACATTTTATTAAAAGTTATACTTTTGTTTTATCATGCCCAAAAAGAAAATTATCGCAATGAATATTTTAAAAAATAAAAAAAAATGGAAAAAAATAATCGCAATTTTTATAGGAATTCCGATACTACTTCTAGCCATAATAACATCGGTCATTACTCTTAAAAAAGATGCCATTGTTCAAGAATTACTAGCAAATACTAACAAAGATTTTAAGGGAAAAATTGAACTTTCAGGAACAGAAATTTCGCCTTTTGAAAACTTTCCATATATTTCAATTAATCTAAAAGATTTTCAGGTTTTTGAATCCAAAGAACCTACCGAAAAAGCTATTATTAACCTTCAAGATGTTTATATAGGTTTTGATTTATGGACCATAATTAGTGGCAAATTTGATATTAAAACCATAAAATTAGCTAACGGTAAAATCAATATTATACAGTATAAAGACAATACATTTAATTTAGTAAAAGCTTTTGAACCAGTAAATGAAGTAGTTGATTTAGAAGAAGAATTTCATATAGATTTACAAAAAATCAAAATCAAAAACGTAGATATCCTAAAAACTAATTTAGCCGATACATTAACCATAGAAGCGTTTATTGATAAATCCGAAACTCATTTCAAAAAAGATGAGACACAAATAAAAATGCGCTTAGACGCTGCTTTTGTGTTCAACATCATTAAAGATAAAGACACCACTTTTGTTAAAAACAAACATTTTGAGTTAGCAACCAACTTTTCATTTCACAAAAAAACACACATTTTAAAATTTGAACCTTCAACAGTAAAATTAGAAAATGGGCTTTTTGGCATGCAAGGAAGCATTGATATTGACGATGATTTTAATATGAATTTAGACTTTACGGGTAAAAAACCTAATTTTGATTTGTTAATTGCTTTTGCTCCAGAAGACTTGATTCGAACTTTGCAAAAATACGACAATCAAGGTGAAATCTTTTTCTCAGCCAATATTAAAGGGAAATCGTCTAACGGAAATTTACCGGCTGTAGAGGCAAAATTTGGCTGTAAAAATGGCTTTTTTGACAATACCCTCACCCATAAAAAACTTGACGGATTGGCTTTTAGTGCTTATTTTACAAATGGTGCCAAAAGAAATTTAGAAACTAGTGCTTTTTTCTTAAACGATTTTACTGCAAAACCAGAAGCAGGTAGGTTTAAAGGAAATTTAAAAGTAATTAACTTTACTTCTCCAGAGATAGATTTGAAATTAGATTCTGATTTTGACTTAGAATTTCTTTCTAAGTTTTTCAATTTAAAATACTTGTCTAATTTATCAGGAAATGTACAATTAAGTATGAATTTTCATGATATCATCGATTTATCTCAACCCGAAAAGAGTTTAGAAAAATTCAATCAATCATATTTTTCAGAATTATTAATTACTAATTTAAACTTCAAATCAGACAGTTATCATTTGCCCATAAAAAATGTAAACTTAAAGGCAACCATGGATGGCAATAATTTTAAAATGGAGTATTGTCGTTTGCAACTTGGAAAATCAAACTTAGAAGTAAACGGAAAAATTAATAATGTTCCTGCAATAATTCATCAAACAAACGGCGAAATACTCTCTGAAATACACATTAAATCAAAATTATTAGATTTCAAAGAATTAACCGCTTTTGACACTTTAAAACAAAAACCTTTTGATGAAAAAGTTCGAAATTTAAAATTAGACTTAGCATTTAAAGGAGCAGCAAATACTTTTTTACAGTCAAATTCGCTGCCAATAGGCACTTATGTTATTCAAGATTTTTATGCCAAATTAGAAAATTATCCACATACATTTCACGATTTAAATTGTGCTACAAAAATTACAGAAAACGAAATTGCCGTCTCTAAATTTGATGGTAAAATTGATGCAACCGATTTTCATTTTGAAGGAAAAATAATAAATTACAATCTGTGGTTGGCCGAAAAAAAAATGGGGGATACTCAATTGGAGTTTGATTTAGTCTCTAATGAAATTCATTTTAAAGATTTATTTTCTTACAAAGGTGAAAATTTTGTTCCACAAGAGTACAGAAATGAAGACATAAAGCAATTAAAAATGCATGGAAGAGTAGCGCTACATTACAAAGATTCACTACAATCTACCGATTTTTATTTAGACGAATTTAAAGGAAAACTAAAAGTACATCCCATAAATTTTGAACAATTTAAAGGAAATATTCATGCCGAAAATAATGTGTTACATCTAAATAAAATTTCAGGAAAAATTGGTAAAAGTGACTTTTTATTGAGCGGAAAATATCACTTAAAAGACAACGAATCTTACAAAAAAAACGGTGATTATATCAACTTTCAGTCAAGTTATTTAGATTTTGACGAATTGATTAGTTATCAAGAAACACCTACAAGTTCAACAAAAAAAATAGATCATGACAAGGGGTTTAACTTATTTGAAGCTCCGTTTAAAAATATGAATATAGATGCCGTTATTAGTCATCTAAATTACCATAAATATTTAATCAAATCTTTGCATGCCAAGGTGCGATTAAAAGAAAACCATTTTGTGTATTTTGATGATTGTCAGTTTAATGCAGCTGGAGGTTTGGTAAACATCAAAGGATATTTAAACGGTTCTGACCCTAAGCATATTTATTTGAATCCCGATTTAACAATTCAGAAAGTAAATTTAGATCAAGTGTTGTTTAAGTTTGATAATTTTGGACAAGATAAAATGGTTTCTGAAAATTTACACGGTATTTTTACAGGAAAAATCAAAGGAAAAATTTTATTACACACCGATTTAATACCAAGTATTGACGAGTCAAATTTACAAATGGATGTTGTTATAGAAAACGGAAGATTAGATAATTTTGGTCCTATGCAAGCTATGGCAGCTTTCTTTAAAAATAAAAATTTATCTAAAATTTTGTTTGATAAACTCGAAAATCGATTGCAATTAGAAAATGGTAAGTTAATTTTGCCTAATATGGTTGTTAATTCTTCTCTTGGTTTTATTGAACTTTCTGGAAAACAAGACATGAATTTGAATATGGAATATTATTTACGAATTCCATTAAAAATGGTAACAAATGTAGCGTTTCAAAAACTTTTTGGTAAAAAACCAAAAGAAGTTGACCCTAATCAAGAAGATGAAATTATATATAAAGATCCCAATAAGAATGTAAATTACCTGAATTTAAAGATATCAGGAACACCTGATGACTTTAAAATTTCAATGGAAAAAAACAAAGAACTTAAAAAAGGAAAAGGTTTTAAAAAGAATGAAACTTTGTAGTTTGAAGATATAGAAATCAGCTAAGAATAACTCGCTTAAAGTAAATTAATTAATAGCCAAAATAAAATACACTTTACCTCCAAATACCAACATAAAAATCAGTAAAATTTGTTTAGGTACAATTACTTTTGGCAACCAAAACACAGAAGCCGAAGCACCCCAGCTCCACGAAGTTTAACTGCGGCTCTTCAATCCCCAGCTCTCCGAAGTTTAATTCCGTAGCTCTTCGATGGTCTCTGACCTCGAAGCCCTTTATCTTCTGATTAAAATAATGCCTCTTTAACTGCGTTTTTCGGATATTCAAATTTTTACACTCTGTTTATTCCTTCATAACTAATGCTGGCTTTGATATATTTAGTAAAAAGAAAATCCATTGTTTTTTCTATTTGTTCTATCAAATTGCCATGTATTTCATCTTGAAATTTCAAATCATCATCAGTTTCAAAAAAGTCGATTTTGATATACGAACCTGTTACAAAAATTTCAAGGCAATTCAATTCTACAAAATGAATTTGCCCGCAGCAATCCCAATAAAACGATATTAAATTACTGTAAACTATTTTTTTATAAAATAAGTAGTGTTTTAGTGAAGACACGAACTACAACAATTGATTTTTTGTAAATACAAATAGCGGGTAGGAAGACACGAACCATGGCTGGGGAAGAGAAAGTGGGTCGTGATGACACGAAATATGGCGGGGAAAGTTTTGTTAAAACACAAGGCTACATACCTATGCTGGAGATTTACACCAAACTCAACCCATCAGTTTAAGAACCGCCGTATACAGCCTGTCCCGTTTTTTATCGGGAAGACCCGTATCCCGAATAATCGGGAGTGGTGTGAGAGGCGCACTCTGTCAGGTTTCTGGCATAGCCGTCTACTCGATTACCTGCTGGCGCTCTTTTTTAAGAAATGTTGATTTTTATGGAAATTTTATTTCTTTACGAGGAATGAAAAAGCCTTTTATACAATTTATATTTCTAATACAAACTTGGATATGGTTTTTAGATTGAATTCCAGCACCTTCAAAAATAGGTCCACCTTCTGTGAATATACCTCTTGTAGTATCAAGAGGTTGAAGTTTACTAAATTGTTGTATTTGTAAATCTAGTTGAATCTCTTCACTAATTTTCTGATGCATGTATTCGATAACTGCACAATCCAATTCTCTAATTACAAGGTCGTGATATTTATCTTTTGATTGGTCTTTATTCTTTGGTATTTTCTTATTTGCTTTAGATAAATCTTCTTTCATTATTTCATAATAGGTCGGAAGCAAATTAATATACTCAGAATCGGTTAAGTCTAAACAATAATCAAGCTGATAAATAACCCCAACAACAGATGGAGTTGTTAAATTTCCTCTTTTTTGCTTGTCTTCTGCCCATTCCAGTGCTCTTGTATAATTATTTTCCCATACATAAAATCCATTACCTAACCAATCGAATTTTTCTTCACTTTTTTTTACTCTGTCAGGATTTGCGACTAATGCATCTCTTACTGATTGGTCGCAACCATGAAATCCAAGTGTTAAATTAGGTCGCTGTCGATACGTAATCTAGTTATGCAAATACTTTATCCAAATTCTTTAGATGTCCTGTAAAGTTTTCACTTTTGGTGAGAATTTTAGCTGATTGCAGTGAAACAATAACAGTTGGTCTGTCTTTTTTTTCAGACTTAAGCTTTTTAGCTAATTCCTTTAATAAAACAATTTGATTTTCTTCCATGTTTTTATAGTATTAGTCGCTATGTAAATTTAACATTTTATTTTCAATTATTTTACTAAATTAATTATCGGTTGTTTTTGGTGACAAATTAATTATTTTTCCACGTCGAGTTAATGATGGTGCTGGGTGGATTTTTGCGCTTACTGGTAACGTCAGTCTGTGAAAAAACCCACAAACTAATTTATCAAAAATAGTTAAATAAAAGCTGGTAAAAAAGGATAGAAAAGCTTGTTTTTAAAGAGTAAAAAGAGCGATATGTTACAAAAATTTCAAGGCAATTCAATTCTACAAAATGAATTTGCCCCCAGCAATCCCAATAAAACGATATTAAATCACTGTAAACTATTTTTTTATAAAATAAGTAGTGTTTAGTGAAGACACGAACTACAACAATTGATTTTTTTGTAAATGCAAATAGCGGGTAGGAAGACACGAACTAAGGCTGGGGAAGAGAAAGTGGGTCGTGATGACACGAAATATGGCGGGGGAAGGTTTGTTAAAACACAAGGCTACATCCCTATGCTGGAGATTTACAGCAAACTCAACCCATCAGTTTACGAACCGCCGTATACAGCCTGTCCCGTTTTTTATCGGGAATACCCGCATCCCGAATAATCGGGGGTGGTGTGAGAGGCGCACTCTGTCAGGTTTCTGGCAGAGCCGTCTACTCGATTATGCCCTGGCGTTCTTGTCGTCCGTGTCTCGCAACCCTTGGTAATATTAAGTTCTGCAACCAACTGTCCGAATTTTTTTGTGTCGGTTTGTGGGTTGGCGTTTTTTAAATTTTTAGAAGGAAGGAGATTTTAAAAAATAATTTTTATCGGATGGGAGAGGTGGAAGCTCTTACCACAGCTTTGGCTTGTGGGTTGGCTTTGAGGAGCTGTGGTATGTGCTTATACCTGTGCATAAACTTATTCCATTAATTCGTTAATCTTATTCTGCCACTCGTCTTCAAATATTACTTGAAATTCAAAGTCATGGTCTGGAAATTCGCCAAAGAGATCTTTCCAAGCTTTCTTTGCTCCTAATTCGTTGCAAAGTGCGAAAACATCTTGTTTGTATTTGGTGTCCTCATTTTTGAGGTGAATGCCTTTTGTTTCCAAAACATACACTGTTCCATAATCGTCTTTTTCCTCTTGTTTGTCTGCTGCAAGAAAGTCAGGATAGATTTTATTCCGTTTCCAACCTTGAATGTGGTAGTCTTGTCGGCTCATATTCCGATACCACCACAATAATTTTTCTTGTTCATCAAGGTAAATGGCAACTGATTTTTCAAGGTCGTTGATGTTCTCTTCGGGAACATAATCGAACAATGATTTTTGAATTGGGGTATTGTCATTACGCACCAACTGTTTGTTGCTCTTAACTTTTATTCTTGATGGCAATTCAAAACCGCCTTTATCGGTAATAAGGAAAAAGCATAATTTTTTGTCAGCAACCATTTTTCTAAAAACTTGCTCTGATAAACGGTTTCGCTCTTTCTCTAAAATCTTTTTCAGTTCTTCAATGATGAAAACGAAATTAGCTGCAACTATTTCTCGTTCGTATTTCCCTAAAAGAAGTTGTATTACTTTTTCTCCGATTTGAAAACAATGCCAAGGATTTGGAATAATTTCCGTTATCTGTCTAGTCAGAAATACTTCGTCTATTTCTAAAGTGCCTATTTTTTCTTCTCTCCCTGTTTCCTTTAATAATTCTTTTTCTTCACGACTCAAACCCAAAGCAATTTCTTGTTCTTGGTTTCGCTTATTCTGGAGTGAAAGGTTTTTGATTTCATCAATATTGATACTATCCCAATCTATTTCGCTTAAAATATCAATTTCAAAATTCATATCTCGCCAACTTTCTTTTTCCTGTATGACGAATTTTGGCAAGTATATTTTTCCTTCAAACTTTTTAAAACCTGAACGATATTGCATTACACGGTCTTTTAAACCGCCTGTGTCTGTTCCTGCATCATCACTTACAATTCTTCCTGCTATATCGCCCAATCCCTCATCTTCCAATCCTCTTTTAATATCACTTACTAAGGATTTGGCATTTTGGCGGAATGTATAAACATAACATTCGTCCAAATCTTTGATTTTGGTTTTACGGGCAAATGGCTGTCTTAAAATTCTTCCAACCAATTGTGTAATACCTGTTGCTGATGATGGATTGGTAAGCACTGTAAGCACATAAGCAAAAGAACAATCCCAACCCTCTTGCAAGGCTCGTTTGGTTATGATATAACGTATTTCGCAATCATTGGCGAATAAGTCTATGCCTTCAATATCGTCTTTTTCACTTGATTTTATGGCGATTTGATTTTCAGGAACATTGCATTTTTTGATTAAATATTCTTTGGCATCTTCTGCGTGAATAAACTTTTTATCTTTTTGGTCTTTCCCTGTTCTTTCAACCTGTATCAAGCAAATCGGTCTGATATATTCGCCTGTATTTCCCTCAAATTCTTTGGCTTTTTTCTCTAAGTCGTTTCGTTTTTCAAAACTTGCCAATAAAGTGTCTTGCCAATCTAAACTTGTTTTGTTGGTCAGGTGAATGTCCAATTTTATCATTTCTTCTTCGTGTAATTCACGACCTGTGATTTTCACCAACTCGTTGCTGTTGGGCGGTGGTGTTGCCGATAATTCAAGAATAAAAGACGGATTGAAATTTCTTACCGTATTTCTCGCCAATTCTCCATAAGCTCGGTGTCCTTCGTCAATTACGACAAGTGGACGCAAAACTTTTAATGTATTTCCAAGCGAAGTTTTTATTTGTGTTCCGAACACTTCCATTTCAGTAGTAAAGCAATCTAAATTCGGAATCAATTCTTTTAACTTCTTATGTCCTTCAAAATCATCTTCACGAGGGAAAAAGTCGGTAAATCCGCCTTGGTCTCTGAAAACCTTTAATGTTTCCTTGTTTTGACGATTGGCAGATGGAAGCATTAGCATCAATACAACCAAATTTTCTTCAATGTCAAGGCGATTAAATATTTCTGTTTTTTCCTTTATAAGCGTTCTGCCACCGCTTGAAATATCCAAAACCTGACGGTATGGATGCTCTCTATTTTTAAGTGCAGAAATGGTTTGTCTGTAAATTTGTGTTGAAGGGACAATCCACAAAATCAATCCTGTTTGCTTGTTGAGATATGCTTTTTGGATATTATCAATGGCGTGGCAAGCCACCAAAGTTTTTCCACCCCCTGTGGGCACTTTAAAATAAATATCGGGCAAAGGTTCGTCTAATCCGTTTGTTTTAGAGTGATAAATAGAACGCCCTGTTGCCTTCTCCCAAGCCTCTTTAGGAAAATTGATATGCTTTGCCAAATGCGGTTTGAGTTCAGCAATTTCTTTAAACTCTTTTTTAGCAACAGTCAAAGCACTCAAATATTCTTTGAGTTCTTTTAAAACCTTTTCCTGATAGTGTTTTAGTTTCATTTTAAATTATTACTCTATTTATACCTCTTGAAAATTGTTCGCTATTCGATTTAGAAACAAGTATTGTTTTTAACTCATTCCAATATTCACTGTTGGCTTGTTTTGCTATTTCGGAAAAAATTATATAAGCAAGTTCTTCCTCAAAGGTTGTCCATTTTTCACTCATTATTATTTCTGTTCTTGAAGAATTAAGGTCTAAATCACGATTGCCACAAATGTCAACTACAATGATTAATGGAAAAAGCCAAGAAATTTTCACTTGATTGCCTTTCATTCTCCAAGATTCGGGAAATAAATCAGAAGACACCTCAATTCCATGAAGTGAAAGTTTTGACTTAGAAGTAACAAGCCATTCTGTAGAGCTACTTTCTTTAATATTTCCTTCTTCATCTAAACTTATGGAAGTTGATTCTTTGATTATTTTATTTTCAGATAAACTAAATTTCTTCTTTAAGGAATAATCTTTCCCATCTATTTCTAATTCTCTTGGATTAATATCAACTTCTAAAGATGGTTTATTATGACTTTCTAAAATTGCAACAATAGCAGAACCAATTATTCCTATTTCCTTTCTGTCAATTGGTATTTCAAATATTCTGATGTTTTCATTTTCTATCCATGAATAATCTTTTAATGCAATTGCTGTAACTTCTTTAAAACTGTTTTCATCTCTAACTTTTTTTTGCGTAGTAGATTCAATGTTTATTTTAAAAGGTGGGTTAGGAATCACATTCTCAACAGAACTAATAAATTTATCCTCACTCATTTTATCCCACGGATGTGCTTTCCTAAGAATTAATTTAGTTGTTGTTCCTGGCGCATCCCTTTGTCCTGGCTTAATCCAAAATATACTTTCTTGTCCTTCTACAGTTACATTAAGAGGTGGACTTGAATCGTGCCTTCCCTTTACTCGTCTTGTATCTACTATCAATATATCGGCAACCATAAAACAAGATAAAATACCAATTCCAAACCTTGATGTTGGTGTAAAGTCAGCATTTGATTCTGCCTTTAAATCAAAGAAGTCAGTAGATTTATAAAATGATGAGCCGACTTTAGAGTAATAATTATCAATAATATACTGGTCCATTCCAGTTCCGTTATCAATGACTTCAAGAATTTCATCATTGCCTTCATGGTAATACTTTACCGTAATTTCTGGAATATAATGATTGTCCCACTTTAACTCCTGTGATTGTCTCAACAAGCAAGCATCAATTGAATTTTGTAAAAGTTCTCTTAAAGCAACTTCGGGATTTCCATAAAGTTTTGTTCCCATCAAAAGGTCAATAACTTGCCGCTTACTTAAATTAAACTTAGTGTCTCTGTAAGTATAAATTGGTTGATTAGTTCGAATATCTTTTTCCGTTCTAATTTTTTCTCTATCAACTCTAAAGGGAAACCTTACTGAAATATTTCTTGACTTATAAGTGGTAGATTCATTAAGTTTAGAAACAATGTTATTACATACACTTAATTCATTGTCAATTGAATCACAAAATTCATGGATGGCTGCTTCAATAGCAGGATGTTTACATTTGGTACTAAACTGAATTAGTTCAGGATTTATTTCCCAATTCTCAATTGCTCTATGTTTATTCCATTCCTTAATTGAAACAGGATGTCTTACATAAAGATGAGAATATAAAATTGGTGGGGTTCGCTTTGCATCAAAATCAAGAATATCAGCCAATCTCAATACAACACCCAAAAGGGGTAAGCAAGCATAAGTATTAGTTCCGCATGGATAATTTTTATCAAAGTCAAGAAGTTTTAGTGCATCTTCGTTATGACTATGACAAATATTTGCGAATTCAACAGTCAAATCAGTATCTCTATATTTTATTTTATTATCCCAATCACTGCTAATAATCTCTCTTGCTCGGTCTGCATGTGTTTGCCTGATGTATTCAGTAAGTAAATATGCTTTAATTGTATCAGCTTTTGTGTCTTCCTCTTGTTCGATTAGCCGCTCAATAATTTCTTGTTGTTCGGGTCTGGCAGAATAAAATCGTTTGAACTTATTAAATGATTCTTCCTCTTTCTCATTTTCCCAAACGGGTGATAAACCCCAAACTTTTTTCCAAGTAAGGACTTCTTTTTCATCTACCGCCATTCCAATGTCGTGAAAAAAAGCACTTAGGATTAATAACATTAATTCAGGAACAGAAAGTTGTTCTATTGTTTCCTTACTTAATAATCGTTCCATCAAATTCAGAACTCTAAATAAATGGTCGCCATCATGAAGTGTAAATTCCCCCATGTGCTTGATGATAGATTTAGTTCTTTGAATTGAATATGATACCGCACTGTGAACCAAGGTTACTACTTCAGTATCAAGAGTGCCACATTTAATTTCTAAAGTAGCATAGATTAAACTCTTTTGAAGCCGAGGTAAATACTCGTCTTTCCAATCGTCTGCAACGGTTGCCGTTTGCGATGTTGTTAATGAATTGCTCATTTTTGTATCCTATAAATTTCATAAGGCAATTGGCAAAAATCAATTCGGTATTCTAAACAAGTTTGGTCGTCAACATATTTTGCAGGGGCAAATATCAAGCGCTGTTTGTTTTTGGATTTTGGTAATCCCTTGCAAATTTCCAATGTCAAAGCGTTTTTCTTGAGCCAATCAATATCTGCCTTGTAAAACAAATACGCTTCGTAGTTTTTGCTTTCGCCAATGAAACCTGTTTTTTCATTGATTGCCTTTTCGTTAAATTCCTCTCCTGTGGCAGTGTAAAATAAGTATCGGGCAAACTCGGTAAACGTAGGCAGACTTTTGCCTCTCAATAAACTTTCCATTTCAATAGTTTCACCTAATTCGAAATAGCTGAATGTTCCTCCTAACCCATTTTTTAAGTAGTCATTCTTCGCTGTTTTAATTCCTTTTATTACTCTCCTCACTCTTTCCGCAGTTGTCGTATTTGCGTAATCTTCCATTTCTACTAAGATGAATTTCCTATTGCCTCCATCTTCTTTATTTAAATCTAAAACTGCGTGTGCTGTTGTTCCTGAACCTGCAAAACTATCAAGGACAATTGCATCTTTCTTTGTTGCTATTTTTAGTATATGTTTTAGAAGTTCAAGTGGTTTTGGATTGTTAAAAACCTTTTCGCCATTAAATATTTTTTGAAGCAACTGAGAACCTTTTGTTGTTGTTCCGTAACTTGTAAATTTTTCGGCAGTTTCTTCATCTATACCATCATCAATGTAGGTTTCCATTGCACCATCTCCCCACCAAGTTGTTTCGATTTCACCAAACTCCTTTTTCTCGTCCCAAAACACCTTTAATTGAGGACCACTTTTTCCAGTTTTTCCGAAAAGAATTCTTTTATCTTTTAGAAAATTTAAATAGTTTTTTTCTTCATTACCCCAATGTCTACCTTTTGGTGGAGTGTATACTTCCCCTGTATTTGGATTTACAATATCATACTCTAAATTCTTACGAATACCCGGAGCATCAAATGGGTCTGCTTTCCATAACCCTCTTGCGTCATTATCAGGATTAGAGAATTTTGATTTGTCGAGTTCTAAAGGATTGAATACAAAACCATCTATTGTATGCCATTTCTTTGCATTGCCTTTTTTAAGTCTTCTTTCTTCTCGTCTGCGATTTTTTGCATACACTAAAACGTGATTATGTGAAGAACTTATATCCGTATCATTTTGAACTGATTTTCTTGCTTGCCAAACAATATTTGAAACGATATTTTCCTCACCAAAAATTTCATCCATTAAAAGCTTACATCTATGAATTTCAATATCATCCAAGGTTATAAATATTGCCCCATTATCGTGAAGCAATTCTTTTAGCAGCTTTAAACGTGGCATCATCATACAAAGCCACTTATCGTGCCTTGTCAAATCTTCAAGATTAACCTCTTTGCCAAGCCATTCTTTAATCATTGGACTATTTACATTGTCGTTATAAACCCATCCTTTACCTTCTGCAATATCATTCCCTGTGTTGTAAGGTGGGTCAATAAATATACAATTCACTTTCCCTGCATAAGTGGGAAGCAATGCCTTCAATGCTTTTAGGTTGTCGCCTTGAATAATCAGGTTGTCGTGCAAAGAAACTTTGTCGGTTAAACTCAATTCTTTTTTTGGCACCAATTGGTGATACTTCACCGCCAAATGGTGGTTCTGCACAAAAGTTTTTCCTTTGAAATGGAGTGTTGGCATATTTTCTATTTTTTTCCGTGTTCTTTTTTTATCTTATCTAGTTTAGGTCGCAAAGTATCAAATCTATCCGCTTCCTCTTGCAAGTGTTTTAATTGTGGCTTTGCAGCCAAATATTTATCACTGTGTAGGTGTCCTTCCATATATCTACAGCACAATTTGAAATTGCTCATTATTTCATTAACAATGCTATCTTCAAAGTGCAGCCCTTTTAGGGAATCAATACTTACTCTGTCATCAAATCTTTTTACTGCACCGCAGAATAACTCGAAAATTACAAATGCTTCGTATGAAGAACGTAATGCAGCAAAACCACTTTTTATAAACGCCTCCCTTATCTCAGGTTCGGTATCTTTCGCTAATTTGATATATCTCCTTGCTTCTGCTGATGTTTTGTATTTCGCTTCGTAAGAGGGAGTATTATCTGGATAAATTTTTCCTGGTTCTTCTATATTCTCAATGCTATGGCATCTGTATGAAATTTGAAAATCTGTGCAGTAATTTATTAGTGCTGAAACAAAAACTAAATCGTGAGTAAATACTAAAACTTGTTTGCTTTGAGATAATTCACAAATTCTTTTGGCAATAACTTTTTTCCGTTCTTCATCAAGTGAAGTAACAGGGTCGTCAAAAACAACCCCTTTGTTAATTGTAGTGATGTTTGTTTCAGCAAAAAAATCAGCAAGGGCAATTACCTTTTGTTCTCCTTCACTTAGTATTGAAGATGGGTCTTTGCCTTTTAAGAATAATTGTCGGTTGCTTTGTGCATCAGAACTTCTTGCATCAATTTCAATTCCGAATTTGCCTTCTAACTTTTCACATTCATCATTAAACGATTTGATATAATCGGCATTGAAATACTGTTTCGACAATCTTTTTTCTGTATTGGTTGATTGTGTTTTATAACCTTGTTTGTTAAACTTAATTGCTTTGTTTACCCAAATCAGATTTTTGTGCAAGGTTTCAATATCTGTAAATCTCAATGCAAGTTTTTCTTTATGAGCTAAAAAAGTCTTTTGCTTTAGAAGTTCTGCCAAAACCTTATTTTGTTCATCTTCTTCATAGACTTTTATGTCTTTGTCAATTTCAGTTTCGATTTTTTCTAAACCTAACAAACTCATCTGAAATTCAATCTCTAGTTTAGAATCTCTTGTAGTAATGTTCACTACTATTCTTTCAGCAAGTGTTTTCTGTTTCTCTAATCCTTGTTTTAAAAGCGTTAATTCTGATTCATATTTTTCTTTCAGCCAAGCGGTAAGCGTATCTGTCTCTGGAAATTGATTTAGGTTTAATTCTTCATAGTCCTTCTTGTTTTTATCAAGATTTTCCTTTGCCGTTTTTGCTTCTTGTTCCGCAACACTTTTTATATAAGCCCAATAACTGGCAATAAGATTTTTTGGAGCATCTTCATTAATTGATTGTTGGCACAACAAACAACTGTCTCCTGTTTCAGGATATTCAACACCAACTTCCTTTTGAGTTATAGCAAATTTTTCAGCAGCTTCAATAAATTGCTTCCATTCTGGTGAACCAATATTTTTAATTTTTTCGGATTTGAATTTTTCAATTCCTTCTTTTTGGGCTGTTTCTTCTTTGGTTTTACAATCAGTTATTGAATTACTGACTGTGTTTAATTGATTTTGAGTAAACCAAAGGTTTATAGTTTCGAGATTCTTTTTTCTTGCTGCTAATTGAGTTTTTATATTTCGCAGCTCCTTTAACGCTTTGTCCTTCTGTGAAAGAGATATTTTTAAATCGTCATACTTCTTTTCAATTTCAGCTTTTTTCGTTTTTTCTTCATTAGTAAATGGAAGATGCTTTTTTAAATCATCAAGCTTGGAATTGTGCGAAAGTGAAGAAAGAAAAGTTTTAATTTCCGATTCACCCTGAAAAATATCATCATCAGCAAATGGGTTTGCAATATTCTTTGTTTGGATTTCGGAGAATAGACGATTATTTAACTTTTCAAGTGCAACATTAAATTCATTGAAGAGTCTCAACCCTGCTGGTCTGAATTTAAAGTCATTTCTATTTCTCAAATGACGTCTGCCAATTTCACCGTCAAAAACAGCAAATTGATTAAACACGCCATTGCCAACATCATCAGGATATTTAAGTTGTAAAGCTCCTTCATCAGTAGTGAACTGAAAATCGGCTTTTATAGGTTTGTGCCCATTTTCAAGATGAATGTTTTCCAATATTGGTTCTCTATCCTTGGAATAAAACACATTTTTTAAAAGCCTTACATACCCTGATTTTCCTGCTCCATTTGAGCCATAAATGATTGTAAGGTTTTCAGTTAATTCAATGGATTGCTTTTCTGCTAAAGCATTAACTCCTTCAATGTTTGAAAGTAAATTAAAGGTTAAGTTATCTTTAAAATCATCAGAAGCATTTGGATTGTATGAAATAGCAAGTTCGGGTCTCTCGCTTTTTTCTTTTAGGTCAAGTTCTTCAAGTAGATATGAAAATGCAAAATCATACTTGTCCTCTGTTAATTCATTTCCTAATAAAATTTCAGAACAAACAAATTTCGCCCAATAGGGTAAACCGTCAGCGAATTTCTTCACTTCCGTTTCAAGTGTTTCCACTTGCTGTTCAACTTCTGCTATTTCATTGGCTTCATCCATTACTTTCTTTTTGTCTTATTGTATTTTACTTTTTCCTCTGCTACCTGTAATGCTTTTAATGCCACATCTTCATCTGCCACTTCATACAACAACTTGTCAGACAGCCAAGCCACAAGCAAATCATTTTCCTTTACTTTAAAAAATTCTGCAAGTTTCACCACCTGTTCACGGTTTGCATTGCGTTGTCCTCTCTCAATTTTGCTTAAAATTGCTTGGTCAATGTCAAGGTATGCCGCAACTGTCCGCAGTGGCAATTCCTTATCTTCCCGTAGTTTTCGTATCGTTTCGCCTAAGCTGTCCATTTTGAACAATTCTATTTTGAATGATTTTGTCAAAAATATGAAACTCTTTCGGAAACAATCTAAAAAAGTCTCCAAAGTTTTCAACAGATTATCATTGTCAGGCGGGTGGGCAGAATTGGCTCTTTTGCAAAACTTGGGTTGTGGGTCGGCTGGTGCGGTTTTGCAAATGTGCCAATGTGCGGCTGGCTAAAATTATTTTTTTTAATGTGCGGTGGGAAAAATTTTAAAAACATTTGGGTCGGTTTGCGAGTCGGCTTGGTCTTACCGTGTCAGTTTGTTAAAGAACGCTTTTAAGTCAGTCCGCTTAAATTGTCAGGTTGCAAAATCTCCGTTTTTCAGTCGTCACTTTCAGGGTTGTACTGTCTTTTTACGCTTGGGCATAACAGTTGTATATACGCAACCCACCTTCAACTATCCCCGTTTCTTGTTGGCTATACGCGTAAGGTATTGCGTCTATATCCGCTTTGGCAGAAAGTGATTTGGTTTTCATAAAATCAAAATATATAGGGTTTGAGCCTTACACTTCAATAATAGCGTTTAAAATCTAAATACCCAATTTATCTAACAGACTTTTTATTTGGTCGAAACGCCAATACCAAAGTAGTGCGGTATATGCGGTTTTGGCTTTTGTGGCTTACTAATTTAACTTCCCATTTCATAGGCTAATAATTGTTGAGGTTTATTTACCTTAATCTACGTTTACTAATATATTTAGGTAAAATAATATTTTTTTGCTTTTTTAGAAACAAATTTGTTGTTTTTAATTTTTATAAACCAATCTTCCAACTTACCTTTTTAATATTATGGCATGCAATGTAAGTTTAGACCTTGGCTAAACTTACATTGCAATTCTATATTGCCCTTTAGCGTTAAATCATTTTCTAAATATGCAACGCCCTATTATCAGTAGCTGCCAAACAAGCTTCTTTAAATGCTTCGGTATAAGTTGGGTGGGCATGTGAAATTCTACAAATATCCTCGGCCGAAGCCCTAAATTCCATAGCTAAAACAGCTTCGGCAATTACATCGGCTACACGTGGGCCTATCATGTGTACTCCCAAAATTTCGTCGGTTTTGGCATCGGCTAATACTTTTATTAGTCCATCGGTATCCATACTTGCCCTTGCCCTGCCGCTGGCTTTAAACGGAAAAGAACCTGTTTTGTACGCTGTACCGCTGGCTTTTAGCTGCTCTTCGGTATAACCTACAGAGGCAACTTCGGGCCAGGTATATACTACGCCGGGTATTAAATTATAGTTAATGTGCGGTTTTTGGCCAGCTATAACTTCGGCTACAAAAGTACCTTCGTCTTCGGCTTTGTGCGCCAACATAGCACCTGCAATTACATCGCCAATGGCATAAATTCCTTTAACTTTGGTTTCTAAATGTGCATCAACGGTTATTTTTTTACCGCGTTCTTCAACAGTTATGCCTATTTTATCTAAACCTAAACCATCGGTATAAGCGGTACGGCCAACGGCAACCAAGCAATAATCGCCTTCTAAAACTATTTTTTCGCCTTTGGGCGAGTCGGCAGTTACGGTAACTTTATCTCCTTTTACGGTTGCGCCTGTAACTTTATGACTCAATAAAAATTGAATGCCCAGTTTGGTTAAACTTTTTTGTAGTTCTTTCCCTAATGTTTTATCCATAGTTGGGATTATGGCATCTAAAAACTCAACCACAGTAACTTTTGCACCCAAGCGAGCATATACCGAGCCCAGCTCTAAACCAATAACGCCGCCACCAATCAAAATTAAATGTTTAGGAATTTCTTTAAGATTTAAGGTTTCGGTTGAGGTGATGATGCGCTTGCCATCTGTTTTTAAAAACGGCAATTGGGAGGGTTTGCTTCCAGTGGCTATAATTATATTTTTAGCGGTAATTTTTTCGTCGCTGCCGTCGGCTTTTTTAATGCTAACGGTATTTTTATCAATAAACGAACCCATACCGTAAAAGGTATCAATTTTGTTTTTCTTCATTAAATAGGTAATGCCGCCCGTGGTTTGTTCTACCACTTCGTTTTTACGTTTTATCATTTGCGGCAGGTTTACTTTTAGGTTTTTTAATTCGATACCGTGGGTCTCAAACGTATGTGCGGCATTGTGGTAATGTTCCGATGAATCTAAAAGTGCTTTTGAAGGTATGCAACCTACGTTTAGGCAGGTGCCACCAAGGGTGTTGTATTTTTCGATAATGGCGGTTTTCATACCTAATTGTGCACATCTAATAGCTGCTACATAACCTCCAGGGCCTGATCCGATAACGATAACGTCGTATTGCATTTTTATTTAATTTTTTGTGTTTCTATTTTATCAACTGTTAATTTGTGTTAGGGATTGAAGCGTTATCCTTTTTGCCTTCCCCCTCCCTTTTTCCCCCTTTGGGGGTTAGGGGGAGGGGAGGGGAGAAAAAAGATATAGCGTAAAGCCCGCTCGAACACCCCAATAATTAATTTTCTAAACTGAAGCTACTTAGTTTTACAAACTCTTGAACTCGTTCGGTTATTTCCTCATCGGTTAGATTTATTATTCGTTCGGTTCCAAATTTTTCGACACATAATGAGGCTAATGCCGAACCAAAAATAATGGCATTTTTCATGTTATTAAAATTTACTGTTCCCACTTGTGCCAAATAGCCTATAAAACCTCCGGCAAAGCAATCGCCAGCACCTGTTGGGTCAAAAACATCGGCTAGTGGTAATGCTGGTGCCGAAAAAATTTTATCCTCGAAAAACAACAATGCACCATGTTCGCCTTTTTTAATTATAAGGTATTTTGGTCCCATGGTTAGTATTTTATGTGCTGCTTTAACAAGTGAATATTCGCCCGATAATTGCCTAGCTTCGGAATCGTTAATGGCCAATACATCAACCAATTTAATAGTTTCCAGTAAATCGGGTAGGGCTATATCCATCCAAAAATTCATGGTATCCATTACAATAAGTTTTGGCCTAGTGTGCATGCGATTAATTACCGTTTTTTGTATTTGTGGGGTAAGATTGCCCAACATTAAATGGGTACAATCTTGGTATGATGGTGGAATAATAGGGTCGAAATCGGCTAATACATTTAATTCGGTTGCCAAAGTATCGCGGCTATTCATGTCGTTATGGTATTTGCCGCTCCAAAAAAATGATTTTTCGCCTTCTTTAATTTGCAAACCTTCTACATCTATACCTCGCAATTTGAATGTATTAATGGCTTCACTAGGAAAATCATCGCCTACAACGGCTACAATTTTGGTTTTTTTGTAAAAATAAGAGGCGGCTAAACTTGCGTAAGTGGCCGCACCGCCCACAATTTTATCAGTTTTACCAAAGGGAGTTTCAATAGCATCGAAGGCAACAGTGCCTATAACAAGTAAGCTCATAAATTTTTTAATTTTTTTTTGCTACAAATATTGCATAATAAATTTAAAATCCCGACTATTGCAAACCCAAATGTACTATTTGTTGTAAAGATTAAAATTTATAACAATTAGCTTACAAATAAATTCCTAAGTAGCTCAGCTGGTTAGAGCATCTGACTGTTAATCAGAGGGTCCCTGGTTCGAGCCCAGGCTTGGGAGCAAAAAATAGAAAAACCTATCGGTTACGATAGGTTTTTTTTTGCAATACAAGTGGAAAAGGCGATAATAAAAAAATAAAGACAGTCCTTCGCATGTCATCATTATCTGCAATTCAAATCAAAGGAGAGTTTAAAGAATATTATGAAAGGAAAGTAGCATAAGGGAAAAATAAAATGACGGTTATTAATGCATTAAGAGCTAAAATAATACACAAAATATTTGCACCTATTAGAGATAATCGAACTTATTAACCTCTATTAAATTTGTTTTAACCATAAGAATATAAGGGATGGGAGATAAAAGAAAAGCCCTACAGAAATTGACTTTTTTTTGTTTTGTATTTTTTTAACTTCCTTAATCAACCAATTTTATATTGTGTTTATTATTGATTAATATTAATAATGAATGAATTACGTTCTCAATTTTTGTTTTTGCTTACACATAAGGCATTCTATAAAAAATAATTTTCAAAAAACGATTAAAAAATTAGTAAGAATAATTTATCTAAATTTTCTTTAAAAATTAAGTTAATAAGTTATTGGTCGCCAGCGTTAAAATTTTGTAACAGCTGATAATTTATTGTTAAAAGACTGTTAAAACGGTAAATCTTTATCCAATTTAACTAACCCTTACTTGCATCAATTACCTCTTCATAATAATTTACATAATATGGTAGTATTAAACTTAAGTCAAATTCTTTGGCTCGGTTAAGTGCATTTTCTTTAAACTTATTTAAGCGCTTATCGTTTTCTAAAATATAAATGGCATTGTTTGCCATATCCTCTATATCGCCTACATTGCTCATAAAACCAGTAACACCATTCACATTTAATTCGGGTAAACCGCCAGTGTTTGATGATATTACAGGAACTTTACAAGCCATTGCTTCTAAGGCGGCTAAACCAAAACTTTCAGATTCGGAGGGCATGATAAACAAGTCGGAAACCGATAAAATTTCTTCAACCGCATCTTGTTTCCCTAAAAAACGTATATGCTCGCAAATACCTAAATTGCGGCACATTTGTTCGCAATGTACCCGCTCTGGCCCATCGCCTACCATCAGTAATTTAACAGGAATTTTTTCGATAATTTTTTTAAAAACCAGTATTACATCATTAGTTCGTTTTACTTTTCTAAAATTAGAGGTATGTACTAAAATGCGCTCGCCCATGGGCGCTATGGCTTTTTTAAAATGATCTTTTGGCGATAATCTAAATCGTTTTAAATCAATAAAATTAGGAATTACCCTTATATCTTTTACAATATTGAAATGATTGTAAGTAGCTTTTTTTAAATCTTCAGATACTGCAGTAACCCCGTTTGATTGGTTTATAGAAAACGTAACTACTGGCTTATAGGTAACATCACGGCCAACTAATGTGATATCGGTGCCGTGTAAAGTAGTAACAACGGGTATGTTAATGCCAAAAGTTGCTAGAATTTGTTTGGCCATAAATGCTGCCGAAGCATGAGGTATGGCATAGTGTACATGTAAAATATCTAGTTGTTCAAACCTAACAACATCTACCATTTTGCTAGCTAAAGCAACTTCGTAAGGGGCATAATCAAATAATGGATAGTTAGAAACAGCTACTTCGTGATAAAATAAGTTTTCTGAAAAAAAATCTAACCTTGCAGGACGGCTGTAAGTTATAAAATGCACTTTATGCCCATTATCGGCAAGTGCTTTGCCTAGTTCGGTGGCTACTACGCCACTACCTCCAAATGTTGGGTAGCATACAATTCCAATTTTCATAGTTTAATATTTATCAAAGGTATAAATAAAACAAAACCTTATTTGTTTTTTAATAAGCACAAAAAAAACCACATGGTTTTCATGTAGTTTAAAATAAAAAAAATTAAAAATTATTTATTGGGCATAGTTAATTTTTCGGTTTTAACACCTCCAATTCTTTATTTAATCCAACTATTTCATCTAATATGCTTTGTTCGTTATCTCGCATTTTCGATAATTTGTTATTTAGTCTATATACTTGTCTAGCATCTTTTGCTGCTGTACCAGCGGAAATATCGGCGGTAGCAGCTTTCCCTAAATCTCCAATTTTATTTTTCATATCCGCCGAAGCCTCGTTAGATTTTATAGCCGATTTACCCGCCTCATCGGTAGCAACTTTAATTTCGTTAGTTAGTGTACCCATTTCTAAACGTAGTTTTTCTACTTCTAAATTTAGATTATTAATTTTTGTGCTTTTCTCTAAAATCATACTTTGAACCGTTAAGGCATCTATTTTAGTGTTGGTAGTTGGGCTTGTTTTGGGCGAACAAGCGATGCAAAAAAAAGTGTAAGCAATAAGGGTTAATAGTTTATTCATAATTTTAATTTAATGTTATTTCAGAATATAAAGGTAATAATATAGGTGTAATATTTAATTTTAAATTAATTCGCTTTAAAAATGGATTTGTAAATTTGATCTAATATTCGGGTTCTAATTTTTAAATCAGATAATTTATTAGTTACTGTGGGGTGTACTCGGTTTGATAAAAAGATGTAAATCAAGTCTTGCTCAGCATCTACCCATACGCAAGTACCTGTGTATCCGGTATGCCCAAAGGTGTTTTTACTAGCATATTTCGATGGATATTCTTTCGCAGGATTAGGATCCCACCTATCGAAACCTAAACCACGCCTGCTAACCGATGATTGCTTGCTAGTAAAAAGTGCAATGGTTGAAGGTTTAAAATATTGTTTACCACCATAGTTGCCACCGTTTAAAATCATTTGAAATAAAATAGCTAAATCGGAAGCATTTGAAAATAGACCAGCATGCCCAGCCACACCGCCAACCATGGCTGCACCTTGGTCGTGTACAAAACCCCATAATAAAGTTTTACGAAAATAGGTATCCTGTTCGGTAGGTACAATTTGTTTTTTATCAAAACTTTGGCGTGGATGGTAGGTGGTGGTTTGCATACCTAGTGAGCCAAAAAACTCCGTTTTAACGTAATCTTCTAAGGGTTGTTTAGTTATGTTTTCGATAATTTGTTTCATAAAATACATGCTTATATCGCTGTAAACATACTTTCCTCGAGTTTTAATTGGGCTATTTAGCATAGTTGGCCACATGGTTTTTTTAAAATAATCTTGTGCAATGTAAAAGCTATCGGCAACTTGTACGTTAAAATAATCGGAAGGTTTGCGAGAGTAATAGCCTATTTTTAATCGTTCGAAAAAAGGGATAAAAGGCACTAAACCAGCTTGGTGTAGCAGTAATTCTCGCACTTTTATATCTTGTTTATTGGTGTTAATGGTTTCCGGCAAATAGGCACTAATTACGGTATCCAAATTTAATTTGCCTGTTTCGTACAAGTGCATGGCGGCAGTTGTGGTAGTCAGTTTACTTATAGATGCTAAATCAAAAATATTATTTACGTTTTCGGGGGTTTGGTTTTGGTAAGTGTGGTATCCGTAAGCTTTGTTAAAAATTACCTTTCCATTTTTAGCTACAAAAACTACTGCACCTGGGGTAGCTTTAGCTTTAATTGCTTCGGCAACAATGGCATCTATTGCGTTTAAATTATTGGAGTTAATATTTACATTTTCGGGTACTGTAAATTCGAATCTGGTTTTTAAAACTACATTAACTATGCCTTTTGCAAATTTTGTAGATACCGTATTAGACAACTGATTTTTACAACCTACACCGCCAAAAATTACTTGTGCGGTAAATGATGCACTTTCTGGGATGTTAAGTTTACAAAAAATAATAGGGCAATTAAAATTATCAAAAAGTACTAGGTTTTTTTCATCCCCATTAAGGGCAATAATAATTTGTTTTTTTTTATCAAGAACAGCAATAAACTTTAGTGTTTCATCATTCAAAACCGACTGGTTATCTAACGAAACTATAACGGTATTATATTCCACAATTTCGTTTTCAATGCTGTTTATAAATTCATTTTTTAGGTATTGATTGCCGTTTATTTGGCGCACATAAGCATATTTATTTAATATACTATCAAAAACTGTTGAATTGTTATTATTAAAATTAATACTTACTAATTTTAGCTTGTCAAGGTTAGTAAGCGGTATTATTTGATTTTGATTATTTAAAACTACCGTGTTTTGGGCTGCTGCATTAAAGTTGGCAAGCCAAATATTGTTGTAGGTTTGATTTTGTGCGCAAGCCGTGTTAAGTATTCCTATTAAAAAAATATGAATTGTGGGGAAAAAAAATTTTAACATTTTAATTGAAAAAAAATAAAAATTTACAATCTATTAATTGTTACAAAGAAAACACAATTATAAAGCTATATAAATTAAATTTGCATTTATAAATTTGCTTTTGAAATTATTTACCCAAATAAGTCTTATAAATTTTGTCAGATATAATTAAACTTTTGCCCGACTCGGTGGCTAACCAAATTGCAGCAGGCGAAGTAGTGCAAAGGCCAGCATCGGCAGTTAAAGAATTAATAGAAAACGCCATTGATGCTGGTGCCGATAAAATACAACTTATTATAAAAGAGGCTGGTAAAGTACTTATACAAGTTATCGATAATGGTTTTGGTATGAGCATTACCGATGCCCGAATGAGCCTCGAAAGGCATGCAACATCAAAAATTAAAAAGGCCGAAGATTTGTTTTCTATACGCACTATGGGTTTTAGGGGCGAGGCTATGGCATCTATTGCCGCTATTGCACAAGTGCAAATTAAAACACGCAGGCATAACGACGAGTTGGGTACATGTATCCAAGTTGAGGGTTCGGCAGTGTTAAGTCAAGAGCCTTGTAACTGCCCGGCAGGTACAAGTATTAGCGTTAAAAACCTGTTTTACAATATCCCCGCAAGGCGAAATTTTTTAAAAAGTAACCCATCAGAAATGCGTTATATTATTGATGAGTTTACACGAGTGGCCTTGGCTAACCCAAGCATTCATTTTACCCTACACCACGATGGGCAAGAGGTTTTTCATTTACCGCAAACGCAATTAAAACAACGAATTTTACACTTATTAGGAAGTAATTATAACGAAAAACTAGTTCCTTTAATTGAAGAAACTAGCGTTATAAAAGTTACAGGATTTATAGGCAAGCCCTCTTTTGCTAAACGCACCCGCGGCGATCAGTATTTTTTTGTAAACAATCGTTTTATAAAAGATGGCTACCTTAATCACGCTGTTGTAATGGCTTACCAAGGATTATTGCCACCCGATACTTTTCCTTTTTATGTTTTATTTATAGAAATAGACCCTGCAAAAATTGATATTAACGTACATCCTACCAAAACAGAAATTAAATACCAAGATGAAAAAACAATTTATGCCGTTATAAGGGCTTCGGTAAAGCGTTCGCTAGGTTTGTATAACATTACGCCCAGTTTAGATTTTAAACAAGAAACAGGTTTTGAGCGTATGATTACCCGCCAACCCATCAATGAAATTACACAACCAATTATAAATGTTGATGAAAATTTCAATCCATTTAATACCGAAAAACAAACCACGAGTTATAGACACATAGATACCAAACAAGGCATCCCTAATAATTGGGAAACTTTATACGAAATAAATAAAGAAAAAACGGTTTCGCAAGGCGATTTTGGTTTAGATAAGCCTATCGAAAACATAGTTGAAAATATGTCTTTGGCCGATAATAAAAACGATAGAAAGGTTTTTCAACTACATAACCGATACATAGTAGCACAAATAAAATCGGGCTTTATGCTTATAGATCAGCAAGCCGCACACGAACGTATATTGTACGAACGATTTGTAAATCAGCTAGATAGACATATAGGGTTAAGCCAGCAAATGCTTTTTCCACAATCGGTTACATTTAATGCTGCCGATTTTGTGCTTCTAAGCGATTTACTTCCCGATTTTTTAGCACTAGGTTTTCAAATTCGTAGTTTTGGCAAAAACACCTTAATTGTAGAAGGTGTGCCAGCCGATATTGCCGAAAATAATAACTTAGAAACTATTTTGGAGCAGTTGTTAGAAGATTATAAAAACAATGTAAGCCATTTAAAACTTAATAAACGAGATAATATAGCTCGTACATTAGCTAAAAATGCAGCAACAAAAGTGGGTACGAAACTAAGTATCGAAGAAATGAATAATATAATTGACCAACTTTTTGCTTGTAACATGCCCAATGCTTCCATTGGCGGCAAGCAAATTGTAGTAACTTTTAGTATGATGGAACTTGCCGAAAAATTTGGCAAATAACTTTTTTTAATAATGAATAACTTTCGACCACTTTCTAACACTGTTTTTCCGCCAGTTGTAAAAAACCTGCTTATAATAAATGGGATTATGTTTCTTGCAACCTACGTTTTGGGTAGTAGCTTAGGCATAAACCTAAACCAGTACCTTGCGTTATATTCGTTTAGCTCCGAAAAGTTTAGAGTTTGGCAATTAATTACCCATATTTTTATGCATGGCGATTTATGGCATATATTTGGCAATATGCTAGCCTTGTGGATGTTTGGTGCAGCTTTAGAAAACCTTTGGGGTAGTAAACGATTTTTAAAATACTACATACTTACAGGAATAGGTGCAGCTATAATTCACCTAGGTGTACGCACAATAGAAATAAATAAATCGGCCGAAAAATTTCAAACTTATGCTTCTGCTCCGTCGGTTACACATTTTAGAGATTATATTAATGATGCCGTACCAAGTGTATATAAACCCGATTTCGAAAACTTGTTATTATCGTGGGAGGCTAACCCTAATAGTATCAACATAAAAAATAATTCGGTTGCTTTAGCTAGCCAACTATATCAGGCCGACTTAAATACGCCTACTATTGGTGCATCGGGTGCTGTTTTTGGAATACTTTTGGCTTTTGGTATGCTGTTTCCTAACGTATTGATATATGTTTACTTTTTTTTACCTATAAAGGCAAAATATTTTGTTATAATGTACGGAGCTTTTGAATTATTTAACGGCTTTGCTAATAACCCAGGGGATAATGTAGCTCATTTTGCTCACCTTGGCGGGATGATTATAGGTTTCATACTTATAAAAATTTGGAAAATAAAACGACCCGATAATTATTTTTAGTAAATTAGCCAATATGAATTTTTTTGAAGACTTAAAAAATAAAGCATTTAACTCGGGTAGCCGAGTGAATGTGTTTATAGCTATAAATGTTATAGTATTTTTGGTTATTCAAGTAGTTTTTGTAATTCAATACCTATTTACAAAGCAAACAAGCATAGCCAATTTTATAAATAACCAGCTTTCTGTACCTACTTATTTACCAACTTTGGCTAAGCAACCTTGGAGCTTGTTTACTTATATGTTTATGCATAATGGCTTTTTACATTTACTGTTTAATATGTTGTGGCTGTATTGGTTAGGTGGTATTTTTCAAGAGTATTTAAGCAAAAGCAAGCTTACCTTTGTTTACTTAGCTGGTGGTTTATCTGGGGGCATATTATTTATACTTAGCTATAATATTTTCCCGGCATTTAGCGATAGCGTATCGTTGTCGTTCGCAGTTGGTGCATCGGCATCGGTTATGGCAATTGTAGTTGCAACTGCCACTCAATCACCAAATTATACTGTATCGTTAATATTTATAGGCCCAGTAAAATTAAAATGGATTGCCGTTTTATACGTTGTTTTCGATTTTTTGAGCCTTGCAGGACCAAATTCGGGAGGTCACCTGGCACATTTAGGAGGTGCAATTTTTGGCTTCTTTTTTATTAAATCGTTACAAAATGGCAACGATTGGAGCAATCCTTTCGAGCAATTTTTTAAACCCAAGCCAAGGCTAAAAGTGGTATCTAAAAATTATACAGCTACAATACTACCCAAAAACCAGAAACCTAACCAATCAGAAATTGATGCCATTTTAGATAAAATTTCGCAAATGGGTTACGATAAATTATCTGCCAACGAAAAAGAAATTTTGTTTAGCGCAAGCGCCACAAATGAAGAAAAATAAAAATACCCCGTTTACCAAACTACTTTTAACATTAAATTGGATAGCTATTTCATTTATACTTTTGTGTTACAGTGCCACTATCATAAATCCAGCTAGTTTTTGGTATATATCTTATTTTGGATTGGCTTACCCATTTGTATTAGCTATAAATTGTTTATTTATAATAGTTTGGTTGTTTAAAAAACGATGGTATTTTATATTTTCATTTATATTTATTTTGGTGGGATATATTCCTTTAAAACGTACCATAAATTATACTTCAACTACGGCTAATGTATTTGCTGTTGATAGCAACACGATACAATTAATGACGTATAATACAGGTGCTTTTCAAAGGCACAAAAAAGTGCCAAGGTTAATAATTAAATCGCAAATATTAGCCCTTATAAACCAAGAGCAACCCGATATTTTAGCCATTCAAGAATTTTACACCCGCTCCAAAGGCATATTTAATATTAAAGATTCGATACTAAAAGTTTTAAAAACCAAATATTACGATTACCCTTTCTCAAAAGTTAATACTTTCGAAAGTAATGGAATAGCAATATTTAGCAAATATCCCATAATCAATCGTGGAACTATTGTATTTGAAGATGCGAATAGTGGTAATAGAACCGAATGGATAGATGTAAAAAAAGGTAACAGTGAATTTAGAGTTTATGCAATACACTTGGCTTCAATTAAGTTTCAACCTGAAGATTATGAGTTTATTGATGAAGTAAAAAAAAAATTAGATACTAAAACCGATGTACTATCAACCAAACGAATAGTTAAACGCTTAAAAATTGCTTTTGTAAAACGTAGTAAGCAAGTAGCCGATCTAAAGGCACACATGGCAAAATGCGAAACTCCTTATATTGTAATGGGAGATTTTAACGATACACCTTGTTCTTATACACTAGCACAAATGACACAAGGATTAAAAAACGGATTTGAACAAAAAGGCAGTGGTATGGCGGTTACTTACAATGGCGATTTCCCTAATTTCCAAATAGATTATATATTAGCAACACCCCAATTTAATTTTAAAGGATATAAAATTATTAAAAAAAATTACTCCGACCATTATCCCGTAAGGTGTAATGTAACCTTAAGACCTACGCACAATAAATAAAAAAATGCAACAACCTCTTTTCATATATAACACCCTAAGCAAACAGAAAGAAGAATTTAAGGCCATTAGCCCACCACATGTAGGCATGTATGTGTGTGGCCCAACTGTATATAGCGATGTTCACTTGGGTAACTGCCGCACATTTTTAGCTTTTGATTTAATTTACCGTTATCTAAAAATGATAGGCTACAATGTACGATATGTACGTAACATTACCGATGCTGGGCACTTAGAAGGAGATGGAGATAATGGTGAAGATAAAATTTCGCAAAAGGCTAAACTTGCACAAGTAGAACCTATGGAAATAGTTCAAAAATATACTACCGATTTCCATTATGTTATGCAACAATTTAATGCATTGCCGCCAAGCATCGAACCTACTGCCACAGGCCATATTATTGAACAAATAGAATTGGTAAAAACCATATTAAGCAATGGCTTAGCCTATGAGGTAAATGGCTCGGTATATTTTGATGTAGATAAATATACGCTTACGCAAAATTATGGGGTACTTAATAACCGTAAATTGGAAGATATGCTTACCAATACCCGCAATCTTGGTGGACAAAATGAAAAACGAGGAAAGTTAGATTTTGCCTTATGGATAAATGCTAAGCCCGAACATTTAATGCAGTGGCCTTCGCCTTGGGGAATGGGTTTTCCAGGTTGGCATCTAGAGTGTTCGGCCATGAGCAATAAATACTTAGGCCAGCACTTTGATATACATGGTGGTGGGATGGATTTAACAGCCACACATCACACTAACGAAATAGCTCAGAATATTGCTGCCTGTGGTAAAAATCCTGTAAACTATTGGATACATACCAATATGCTTACTATTAATGGACAAAAAATGTCGAAATCGTTAGATAATAGTTTTTTACCCGAACAACTTTTTAGCGGCCAACATGCTTTACTGCAAAAAGGATATAGCCCAATGGTGGTAAAATTTTTTATGTACCAAGCCCACTATCGTAGCACTTTAGATTTTAGCAACGAAGCCTTAACAGCCAGCGAAAAAGGATTTAAAAAAATGATGGTGGCAGTAAATTTATTGCCAAAAATAACCGTAGGCGATACCTGTGATATTGATATTAATAAATGGCGTAACCAATGCTTTGCCGCCATGAATGATGACTTTAATTCGCCCATACTTATTGCCGAACTATTTGAAGGTGTACGTATTATAAATTCTATATATGATGGGCATTTAAAAATAGATAGCAACAACTTAAAACTTCTTAACGAAACTTTTACGCTTTTTTTAGAGGATGTTTTAGGCATACCCGTTTTCAATAACCAATCCAATGATACTGCCGAACTAATGGAGTTTATTGTACAAATACGTAACGATGCCAAACAAAATAAAAATTTTGCAACCTCCGATAAAATTAGAGATGGATTACAACAACTTGGTTTCGAAATCAAAGACAGCAAAGAAGGTACTATTTGGTCTAAAAAATAAGTAGTAAACACCCATGAACTTGTACAAATTATTCATCAATAAAAAATATTGGCTATGCACAATTTTGTTTATTTGCTACATGCAATCGGCATTCAGCCAAAAAAACAATCACACTATTAACTCGTTAATAAAAGCCGACCATCGTTTACAAAAAGAAATAGCTAATAATGGGATAAACAAAGGATTTAGCAAATTGAGCGATAAGCTCTCTACCACTTTTAAGACTGAACCTGTAGATATAAAATCTTTTTATGCTAACTCGCCAATTGATTCTAATATTTATAATTTAGAAACAGCTACGGCGTATATTGCTAAAAGCGGCGATTTTGGTATTACAACTGGCCCTTACAACGATTCAAAAAAGCAAAATGCAGATTTATTTTACGGCAATTATATTGCTGTTTGGCGTAGCAGTACTCAAAAAGTATGGAAATTAATATTACATGCCAATATTCCATCGCCCACTTACGAACCTGTTATCCAAACAAAACTAGAAATACCTGCTAACGAACAATACTCTCGTTTACTAGGACCAATAAAAATCCAATTACGAAAAGATATAGTTTTTAGTACCGATGAATTATTGGGTAAAGGATTAAGCTACTTAGGTAACAAATCTTTTTTAGAATATTACAGTACCAATGTAAAGCTTTTCTTAGCCGATTTTGATACTTTGCAAGGTGTAGATGAAATTATTCCGTTTTATGATCAACAAGGTATAAAAATTTTATCGAAACCTATAAATTCAAACAGATCATTTAGTGGAGATTTAGCCTATACTTATGGTGCAGCCTCACTAACGATAAAAAACGAAAAAAAATTTTACAGTTATGTTCGAATTTGGCAAATACAACCCGATATGAAATGGTATATTATTATAGATGCTTATATTGCCAAATGATTGTATATTCAGTTAAATCCATTTAACATTAAATATTCTGTTTAACCAATTATTTATAATTTATTAAGTTTGAAAAATTATACTCAGCTAACCAAATCAGAATGATTATTGCCATACAATGCAAAGACAGAATAGGCCTTGTGGCACAAATAGCACAAGTATTAGCGGTTCGAAATGTTAATATAATTTCGATGCGAGAATATGTGGATACGGTAAATAATAATTTTTTTGCCCGCTTAGAAGTAAATACTATTGCTCAAAACACCGAGCTTCATGAAGTATTGCAACAAATATTACCAACCGAGGCTATCATCAAAATTACTACACAACAGCCAAAAAAAATAGTAATATTTGTTAGTGTAGAATACCATTGTTTAAGTGATATATTGGTACGCAATCATTTTAAAACTTTAGGCGCACAAGTGCAAAGCGTTATAGGAAACCATCCTGATTTGGAAGAAATATGTACGAAATTTGAAATTCCATACCATTTTATCAACCATAACGGAATTGATAAACCTACCTTTGAAGCTAAAATTACAGAAAGTATAAACCAATATAGTTTCGATTTTATAGTGCTGGCCAAGTTTATGCGCATACTTTCGCCCAGTTTTGTAGCTAAGTTTACCTATAAAATTGTAAATATTCATCATTCGTTTTTACCTGCTTTTATAGGTGCAAGTCCTTATAGGCAAGCATTTCAAAGAGGCGTTAAACTTATAGGTGCTACAGCCCATTTTGTAACCAACGATTTAGACGAAGGACCTATTATTGCCCAACAAACAATGTCTGTAAACCATACTTACCAACCTGCCGATATGGTACGTACAGGTAAAGAAATAGAAACAGCCGTTTTAATTAAAGCATTACAAAGCCTTTTTACCGATAGGGTATTTGTATACGATAATAAAACAATTGTATTTGATTAATTGTAAATTATAAAATTTTTGTACGAATTGTTAAATAAGGAATACAGTTTAAAGATTATGTTCCACAAATAAAATAAAATGCCAAAAAATAAAGAAGAAAAAAAACACGTTCCTGTTGTAACCAAAAAATCACTAGCGTTTTTTGAAAACTATATTAACCAACCGTCGCCTACTGGTTTCGAGTGGCAAGCGCAGCAATTATGGTTAGATTATTTGAAGCCTTACATTGATGATTCATTTGTTGATAATTATGGCACTGCAGTTGGTATTATAAATCCCGAAGCAAAGTATAAAGTTGTAATAGAGGCACATGCCGACGAAATATCGTGGTTTGTAAATTACATAACTTCCGATGGTTTAATATATGTAATACGTAACGGCGGCTCCGATCATCAAATAGCTCCCTCAAAAAGAGTAAATATACATACCGATAAAGGAATGGTAAAAGCAGTTTTTGGCTGGCCAGCCATACATACACGTGGTGCGGGCGAAAAAGAAGAAGCCCCTATATTAAAAAATATTTTTTTAGATTGTGGTTGTACAACCAAAGATGAGGTAGAAAAACTAGGCGTACATGTAGGCTGTGTAATTACTTATGAGGACGAGTTTATGGTTTTAAATAACCGCTACTACGTTGGCCGAGCCTTAGATAACAGAGCTGGTGGCTTTATGATTGCCGAGGTTGCTAGATTATTAAAAGAAAATAAAGTAGAGTTGCCTTTTGGTTTATACATTGTAAATTCGGTACAAGAAGAAATTGGACTTCGTGGTGCCGAAATGATAGCCCATCGGATAAAGCCCAATTTAGCTATTGTTACTGATGTTACCCACGATACTACCACGCCTATGATAAGCAAAATTACGCAAGGCGATATGGCTTGTGGGAAAGGCCCCGTGGTATCGTATGCACCAGCAGTACATGTAAATCTTAATAAATTTTTGATTGATGTTGCCGAAAAATGTAAAATACCTTTTCAACGACAAGCTTCATCGCGATCTACAGGTACCGATACCGATGCCTTTGCTTATTCAAACGAAGGGGTAATATCGGCTTTAGTATCATTGCCATTGCGCTACATGCACACTACTGTTGAAATGGTACATAAAGAAGATGTAGATAACGTAATAAGTTTAATTTACAATGCCTTAATTAACATTAAAAATGACCAAGATTTTAGGTATATCAAATAAAATAGTACATGCATAAATTTATTAAACCTATCCTTAAACTAGCAATTTATTGGATAGTTTTAGGGGTAAATATCGTTTCGAGTAAAGCACAGCAGCAGGATTTAGGTTATCAAAAGCCACCGACCGAAATAACCGAAATGATTAACAGTACGGTTACTAGAAAAGTAAAAGTAAGTTCGAATGGATTATATTTATTAATTTTAGAAAAACAGGCATACCCATCTATAATAGAATTGGCAAAACCTGAATTAATGCTTGCTGGTTTAAGCATTAATCCTCAAAACAATTCGACAAGTAATGCCGAAAAATTTACTTCAATAGCTATAATTCATACCGACGGTAAAAAAACACAGGCATTTACTGGATTACCTCAAAATATACAAATTGGAGATGTTAAATTTTCGCCCGATAACAGCCTTTTTGCATTTACTCAAACAACCAGTACAGGTGTTGAACTTTGGGTAGCTTCAACCACAAATTATAGCTGTAAAAAGCTAACAAACTTTAATCTTAATACTTGCTATGGCAATGTGTACCAATGGGCAACTGATGGACGAAGTATTATTGCCAAATTTGTTGTAGATAATAGGTTAGTAGCCCCGAAAAAACCCTCTATCCCCATAGGCCCCATTATCCAGCAAAATTTAGGTATCGTTAAACCAACAAAAACCTATCAAAACTTATTAAAAAATGATTTCGACGAAAAACTGCTTGAGTATTACCTTCAAGCGCAATTGAAAACAGTATATCTTAATGGCCAAGTAGTTAATTATTGTACACCAGCACTTTACAAACAATTCGACATTTCACCAGATGGAAATTATGTGCTATTAAATACATTAGCAGCACCTTACTCATACCTAATACCGATAGATTATTTTGCCAATACTATACAACTAGCCGATAAGTACGGTAAAATTTTACGTAAAATAACTACCATTCCCTTAGCCGATAATTTACCAAATGGTAACGATGCCGTAGTAATTGGTCAGCGAGAGTTTGGATGGCGAACAGATAAGCCCAGCACTTACTATTGGGTTGAAGCGCAAGACGGTGGCGACCCATCAAAAAGAATAACCATTAGGGATATGGTGTTTACACAAGACGTGGAAGGTGGATTTGCCAAAAAATTAGCCTCATGTTATTACCGTTTTAATAAAATAGACTGGGGCGATGACAACATAGCAATTATTACCGAACGATGGTTTAAAACCCGTGGCGAACGACGAGTTTTTATAAAACCTAACGACCCTATGTATCGAGTAAACTTATGGGATAGGTATTACGAAAATAATTACGACGACCCGGGAGAATTTATTAAAACCCAAAATATATATCATAAACCTGTATTGCTTACCGAATATCAAAGCAACAGCGACAAAGAAAACCTAGCTATTTTTTCTTCTTCCGAAGGATGTTCGGCTAAAGGTAACCGGCCTTTTATTTTAAAATTTAATGTAAAAACCAAGCTTACCGATACCTTAATACAATCGCAAGCACCGTTTTACGAGAAACCTATTTACTTTAATAACCAAAATTTTGCTATCATCACACGAGAAACAGTAACAGAAAACCCAAACTATTTTAAAATAGAATTAAGCAAATATAAAGCAGATCAACTTACCTATTTTTTACCGCCCTACCCACAACTATTTGGTGTTCAAAAAAAGATACTCAATTACACCCGTAAAGATGGCTTAGCACTATCGGCTATTTTATATTTACCAAAAAATTATATAGCTAAGTCAAAATTACCTGTTTTAATGTGGGCTTACCCTCGCGAATATAAAACAGCCAATGCTGCTGGGCAATTAAAAAAATCGCCTTACCAATTTACACAGGTACCCTGGTGGTCGCCTATATTTTGGGTTACACAAGGCTATGCCGTACTCGACGAAGTAGAAATGCCTATTGTTGGCGAAAGTAACGACCACCCTAACGATACATACATAACACAACTTACACAAAATGCCGAAGCCGCTATTGCTGCTATTGTAAAATTAGGCATAGCCGACGAAAAACGAATAGCTGTGGGTGGGCATTCGTATGGCGCATTTATGACAGCCAATCTTTTAGCGCATACTTCATTATTTGCTGCTGGCATAGCCCGAAGTGGTGCTTACAATCGCACACTAACACCCTTCGGATTTCAAAACGAAGAACGAACTTATTGGGAAGCTCCCGAAATTTACAATAGTTTATCGCCATTCGCTTTCGCAGATAAAATTAAAACACCTTTACTGCTTGTACACGGAGAAGCCGATGAAAACACAGGTACTTTCCCTATACAAAGCGAAAGGTTTTATGCTGCTTTAAAAGCAAATGGTGCAACCATACGGCTGGTAATGTTACCCCTAGAAATGCATAGTTACAAAGCCCAAGAATCCATTTTACATACTTTATGGGAAATGGATACTTGGTTAAACTTTTATGTAAAATATAGATACGCTAAATAAAATAGCAATAAAATATAATAGGGAAGACTTTTTCAGGTAATTTTTTTATTTTCCAATAACTTCTATAATTCCTGCTTTTTTAACCTAATTGCATTAGGCAATGTAAATGAAAGAAATTAAACTTTATTAAATTAAATCACTGCGCTTTAAACCACATACTTACAAACAATAGGCATTCGCCTACCCATGCCAAATGCCTTGGGCGAAACTCGCAAAATAGGAGGCGTTTGGTAGCGTTTAAACTCGGCATTGTTTACCAAATTTAAAATGCGGCTTACGGTAACATCGGGGTAACCCAAAGCCATAATTTCTTTGGCACTTTTGGTTTCTTCTATGTAATGGAATAAAACTTTGTCTAGCAAATCGTAATCGGGTAAACTGTCGCTGTCTTTTTGGTTAGGTCGCAATTCGGCCGATGGGGCTTTGGTAATGGTATTTTGTGGGATAATTTCATTTTCTCGATTTATAAAATCGCACAATTGGTAAACTTGGGTTTTGTAACAATCGCCAATTACAGCTATGGCACCGCACATATCGCCATACAAAGTACCGTAACCTACGGCGGTTTCGCTTTTGTTTGATGTATTTAATAGCACATAACCCAATTTATTTGTAATTGCCATAAGCAACACACCACGGGTGCGGGCTTGTATATTTTCTTCGGCAATATTGGGTGGGATATTATTGAAAGTTGGTTTTAAAATATCTTCGAAAGTTTGTGTAATGCTAGCAATAGGTAAGGTTATACTTCTGCAACCTAGGTTTTTTACCAAATCTTCGGCATCTTTTATAGAATGGTTAGACGAGTATTGTGAAGGCATTAAAACCGCCAATACATTATCAGCACCTAAAGCATCTGCGGCTAAGGCACATACCAAAGCCGAGTCTATACCGCCTGATAAACCTAAAGTAGCTTTACTAAAACCTGATTTTTGAAAATAATCTTTTATGCCCAGCACCAAGGCATGGTAAATTTGCTCGGTATGGGTAGCTTGTGTTTCGGTAATATCGGCGAAAGCCAAACCCATATTTTCGAAATCGAAAACAGCAACTTGCTCTTCAAAATAATTTAGTTGGGCAAGGGTTTTACCTGTTTTATCTAATACCATAGAGCCACCATCAAAAATTAATTCGGTTTGGGCACCAACGTGGTTTAAATAAAAAAGTGGTAAGTTATATTTTTCGCAATTGTGTTGAAGTACGGTTTTACGAGTTTTTTGCTGGTTATAGTTAAATGGCGATGCCGCAATATTTATCATTAAATGGGGTTGCTGTTTTATCAACTCATCCATTGGGCAGATGGTGTACAGCGGGTTATCTCCAAAGTTCCACAAATCTTCGCATACGGTAAGGGCAATTTTATACCCCATAAAATCTACACATTCAAACCCTTTTGCAGGTTCAAAATAACGGTATTCGTCAAAAACATCGTAAGTAGGTAGCAATGCTTTTTTTACGGTTGCCCTGATTTTGCCGTTATCAATAAAGTAAGCGGCATTAAATAAATCTTTTCCTTCGGGTACACTATTTTTTGCTGGCGAACCTATAATACAGGCAATTCCTTGGGTTGCTAAAGTAATTTTTTGCACCGCCTCATCGCACATATCCACAAACGACGGGTATTCTAAAAAATCGCGAGGAGGGTAGCCGCACACACATAACTCCGCAAAAACTACCAAGTGAGTACCTAACTTTTTTTGCTCAGTTAATACCTCAATAATTTTTTCGGTATTAAAATCGAAATTACCTATGTGATAGTTTAGTTGTGCTAAAGCAATTTTCATTCAACAATCTTTTTTAAAAGAAAACAGCTAAGTTTAAACCAATGTAAGAGTTTCGAGTTGTAACACCACCCATGTTTTGAATATTGGTAAAGCCGTTATTAAATGCCAAACCTGCACTGGCTTTTGTTTTGCCCGAAATAGTAAACTCGGCACCGCCACCAATAATTATAGAACCACGGTAAGCAGCAATATCGCTCGAAATGTTTTTATCTTTTACCTCTGGGATACTATTATCCGCTGTTTTAATATCACTTTTTGCACCAACATTTATACCATTACCTAAGCCCAATTCTCCGTAAAAACGCATATCATTATTTTGGTTGGTAAATAACTTTAGTTTTAAAGGTATTTCAATATACTGTAATTTGTAAATAGTTTGAACTTTAGGGCCAGCGATAGTAACATTTTGACCGTTTACAGTAGTCAGTAATAAACCAGTACTAAAAGTGTAATTATCGGCAAAGGCAAAATCGCCCAAAAGACCGTAAGAAAAACCAGCCCGCATACCATCAGACTTAACATTAATATTTTCACCATCAACTTTTAAGTAGCCAAAAGTAGGGTGTGCTGCTATACCCAATTTAAATCCTCTAAAGGTATCGCCCGATTGGGCAAATAATAAAGCGGATGAACAAATAAAAAACAAACTGATTACTAACTTTTTCATAATTTTGGAATTAAATAGGATTATATAAATAATGAATTTAATAAAACACAAAACTAATATTTTTTTTTTAGCCATAGTTATATTATTTGCTTGCAACAATAGTAAAACTGTTGATGTAAGTGATATAAAAGTTAAGGTTGAAGTATTGCGTTTCGACCAAGATTTAGCAAAATTAAATCCCGATAAACTAAATAGTCAGCTTCCTTTATTGCAAAAAAAGTATGGAGCCTTTTATAAGGATTATTTTCAAAAAATTTTAAACTTGGGTTCACTTGCTGATACGGGCTATTACAAACTGGTGCGCCAAATAATTAAAGGCAATGCTTTTATTGATTTACAACACGAAACAGATTCGGTTTACACAAATACAAAACAGATTAAAACCCAAATTTCTGAAGCGTACAAACACATACTATATTATTACCCACAAACTAAAGTACCTAAGTTTATAACCTATATTTCGGGTTTTCAGGTACAAAACCCCATTGGTGTAGGTTATATAGGTATAGGTTTAGATATGTTTTTGGGAGCTAATTCTATGTTTTACCCAGCGTTGGTAGAAAGTGTACCTAGTTATATTTCTAAAAGATTTACACCCGAAAATATTACCCCACGAGTGGTAGAACTGTTGGCTAGGGAAGAAATGTTTCCAGAGTTAAATAAAGATAAAAGCTTGCTATCTAAAATGATATACAATGGTAAAATAATGTATTTTATGGATAAAGTTTGCCCCACTTTGCCCGATAGTATTAAAATAGGCTATAATACCATACAAGCAAAGTGGGCTGTGCAAAACGAACCCGATATTTGGGGGTTTTTTTTAGACGAAAATTTGCTGTACGAAACCGATTATTTTAAAATACAACGGTATTTATCCGAAGCTCCGTTTACCCCAGGTATTGGAAGCCAAAAAGAATCGGCACCCAAGCTAGGTATATTTATTGGCTGGCAGATTGTTAAAAAATATATGGCCGAAAACCCCGATGTTACTTTGCAGCAATTAATGCTTGAACGCGATGAACAAAAAATATTAAGATTGGCTAAATATCACCCTAAAGTAAAAACTTAGCAGAAAAATTATTTGCTTACTTTAATTTTTTTTTAAAATACATTGTGTAAACTTTAAAATTATATGAAAAAACAATGGCTATTAGTGCTTTTATTTTTTATCGGGCTTATTGCATCAGCTATAAAACCAAAAGAATATTTTACTTGGTTTTTGGAAGTTTTTCCTGCAATATTAGGTTTCGTAATTTTATGTGCTACTTATAATAAATTCAAGTTTACTAATTTTACTTATTGGCTTATACTATTGCATTGCTACATTTTATTTTTAGGCGGGCATTATACCTATGCCGAAGTGCCTTTATTTAACTGGATAAAAGAAATTGCTGACCAAAGCCGCAACAATTACGATAAAGTTGGGCATTTCGCTCAAGGATTTGTACCTGCAGCTATTGTTAGAGAAATATTTATTAGAAAAAATATACTTAACAAAAAAAACTGGTTACCTTTTTTAACGGTAAGTGTTTGCTTGGCAATAAGTGCGTTTTACGAATTTATAGAATGGATAATATCGGTTTTCTCAAAAGAAGCTGGCGACTCTTTTTTAGGTACACAAGGCTATATTTGGGACACCCAATCTGATATGTTATACGCTTTAATTGGCGCTGTAACTATGGTTGTTTTGTTTGGTAAATTTCAAAATAAAAAAATTGATAAAGTACACCACAACCCCAAAAATTAAATTTTTAACAATATAATGAAACCAATTTTAAGAGTTATTATTTGGGCGTTTTAACACGCTGTCCGCTATATCTTTTTTTTCTTTAACCCCTTTTGGTGGGGTAAAGAAAAAAAAGGATGCCGCTTCCATCGTTAACGCTCTAAAAATCACAGATAAGCCTTTTTAATAAAAAAAACGAAATTATAGAAAAAAATATGCACCCATCATCCCACCAAAACCCCAACCTATACATTATTAAAATTGGCGGCAATGTAATAGATAATGTTGAAAAGCTCGAAGAATTTTTAACCGCTTTTAACGGTTTGCCCGGATACAAAATATTGGTACACGGTGGCGGCAAAATGGCTACTAAACTTGCCCAAGATATGGGCTTGCAACCTAAAATGACAAATGGGCGTAGGATTACCGATAGCCAAACTTTGCAAGTAGTAACAATGGTTTATGCCGGTTTAATTAACAAAAATATAGTGGCCAATTTGCAAGCATTGCAATGCAATGCCATTGGTTTAAGCGGTGCCGATGGCAATTTAATTTCTGCAAAAAAACGACCTATTCAACAGCTTAAAAACCAAGAAACGGGTATCGACGAAAGCGTAGATTTTGGTTTTGTGGGCGATTTAGATGCTAGTTCGGTAAACACCCAAAACCTTACTATTTTATTAGAAAATGACTTTACACCCGTTTTTTCGGCCATTACACACAATGGCGAAAGCCAATTGTTAAACACAAATGCCGATACGGTGGCATCGGCATTGGCGGTTGCGCTATCGCAAAAATACCAAACATCGTTAATTTATTGTTTCGAGAAAAAAGGGGTTTTGCGAAATGTGGACGACGAACAATCGGTAATAACCGAAATTAACCCAGCCACTTTTAAAAATTTACAAGACCAAAATATAATACATAGCGGAATGTTACCTAAATTGCACAATGCTTTTGAAGCTATAAACAATGGCGTGAAACAAGTTTTTATCGGTAGTGCCGATGATTTGTATTTATTGAAAACCGAAAATTTTGGCACACGCATAACCACATAAAAAAAATGGAACAATCAACCAAAAAAATAACCATTATAGGTAGTGGCAACATGGGAATATCGCTTGCAAAAGGCTTGGTAAAAAGCGGTTTGTATAATGCCAGCGATATTACACTTACTCGTCGCAATAGCAATTTATTGGCCTCGCTTGCCGCCGAAGGTTTTACTACTTCAGCAGATAATATTTCTTCTGTTAAAGGTGCCGATATTATTGTTTTGGCGGTTTTACCTCAACAAGTAAATGCAGTTTTAGAAGAAATTAAAAACAGTATTAATATCCAAAACACCTTATTTATTTCGATAGTTTCGGGTGTTACTTGCAATAATATTAAAGAAAAACTATATCATAATTTGGAGGTTATAAGAGTTATGCCCAATACGGCCATTGCCATACAACAAAGCATGACGTGTTTTGCCACCGATAACGCATCGGCACAAAGCCTAAAAATGGTTAAAGAAATGTTTGATACTGTGGGTATTACGTTACAAATAAATGAAGATTTAATGACATCGGCTACAGCATTGTGTGCTTGTGGAGTGGCATTTTTTTTACGGTCGGTTAGGGCTGCTTCGCAGGGTGGGGTAGAGGTTGGTTTTCATGCCCACGATGCGCTTATGATGGCAGCACAAACAGCCAAAGGTGCAGCCGATTTATTGTTGCAACTGGCATCGCATCCCGAACACGAAATTGACAAGGTAACTTCGCCAAAAGGCTGCACCATAGCAGGTTTAAACGAAATGGAGCATAATGGTTTTAGTTCGGCAATGATAAAAGGCATTAAAACATCGGCAAAAATTGCAGGCGAATTATATACCAAAAATTAATATATGGCATTAAACGGGTTGTATCTACAAGCGATAGAATTATTAAAATCATTAATAAGTACCTCATCTTTTAGTAAAGAAGAAGACCAAACAGCGGCCATAATTGCTGTATTTTTAAAAGAAAAAGGGGTTGAAATACTTACTAAAGGTAACAATGTGTGGGCTTTCAATAAATATTATGATGTGCAAAAACCCACCATTTTATTAAACTCGCATCACGATACCGTTAGGCCAAATAAAAGTTATACCCGTAACCCATTTTCTCCAGATATTGAAGATGGAAAAATTTATGGTTTGGGCAGTAACGATGCTGGTGGATGTTTGGTGTCGCTAATTTCTACTTTCTTACATTTTTACAATCAACAAAATTTAAAATATAATATTGTTTTGGCAGCTACTGCCGAAGAAGAAAACTCGGGAGCTGGTGGCTTAGAATCTATAATTCCCGATTTGGGCGATTTAGATTTTGCTATTGTTGGCGAACCTACTTTTATGGATTTGGCTATTGCCGAAAAAGGTTTGCTGGTGTTGGATTGTGTTGCAAAAGGAAAATCGGGGCATGCTGCCCGCGAGGAAGGCGAAAACGCCATTTATAAAGCTTTAAAAGATATCAATTGGTTTCAAACGTACCGGTTCGGTAAAGTATCGGAAAGCCTTGGCCCCATAAAAATGTCGGTAACTATTATTGGTGCTGGCACACAGCATAACGTGGTACCCGATACCTGCCAATTTACAGTAGATGTGCGTGTTACCGATGTTTATACCAACGAAGAAGTGATAGCCAAAATTAGGGAATGTGTAGGTTGCGAAGTTATTCCCCGTTCGGTAAGGTTAAAGCCATCATCTATACCAAAAGCGCATTTAATAGTACAAACAGGCATCGCCTTAGGCAAAAAAACTTATGGCTCGCCCACAACTTCGGATCAAGCATTGTTGAGTATTCCGTCGTTAAAATGTGGCCCTGGCGATTCGGGTCGCTCGCATACCGCCGACGAATATATTTATTTGCGAGAGATTGAAGAGGGAATTGAAGGTTATGTTAAAATGTTGGAAGCGGTGGTGTAGGTACAATTTTAAATGATAAAAAAGTTTAAACATATAATACATTAATATTAAATAGCTCAAATAATAACCATATAACTTTAACATCAAAAACTAAAAATTATGCAAATCTACACTCATTTAGCACAGCTTATCATCGCCGTTTCGGTAAGTTATATTTGGATATTCCGATTGGATAACATTGTTTTAGAATTTAAACAATACCAATTGCCCGATGTGGTTCGCAACCTAGTTGGAGCATCAAAAATTGCGCTTTCAACACTTTTAGTTGCAGGTATTTGGTTTCCGGCTTTGGTATTTATTCCGGCCTTGTTTATGGCGTTCTTAATGTTATCGGCACAGTATTTTCATTTTAAAGTTAAAAACCCTTGGGCAAAACATTTGCCCTCTTTTGTGTTTTTATTGTTATCGCTTTTTGTTGCGGCATCGGTATCCCATTTTTTTTAATAATGAGTTTTTTAACTTTTCTTATAGTTTTATCGGGTCTAGTTTTTTTATTTTACGGCGCAGTTTGTGTGTTTTCGGTAAAAATGCAAAACGAATTTGAACGTTTTGGCTTACCAAAATTTGCAATTTTTATTGGTGTTTTAGAAATTTTAGGCGGCTTAGGTTTATTGGTCGGTTTAAAAATTCCTGAAATTTTATTGCTTTCATCGGGTGGTTTAGCTTTATTAATGTTGTTGGGCGTAGGCGTTCGTATAAAAATAAAAGATAGCGTTTTATTAGCTACACCCGCTTTTTTATTGATGCTGTTAAACTTGTATATTTTTGTGGTATCCATTTAAATGGCTATAGAAACTATAAGTTCTAACGAGTTTTTAAATCTTGCCCAGCATCATTTGGTTTTAGATGTTCGCAGTCCAGCCGAGTTTTTAGCCGGTCACATATCCAATGCACAAAGTTTACCGCTCTTTAGCGACCACGAAAGAAAAATTGTAGGAACCGCCTACAAGCAAAAAAGTAAGCAAGAGGCTATTAAAATTGGTCTCGATTTTTTTGGTGTTAAAATGCGTACAATGGTGCTTACCGTTGAAGAAATTATTAATTCTTCAAAAATAAAAACAGCTGACAACAGTCAAGAAACTAACCAAAATATTGTTTTAGTACATTGTTGGCGTGGTGGTATGCGCAGTGCAGCGGTTGCTTGGCTGTTAAATTTATACGGGTTTAAAGTTTACACTTTAATTGGCGGTTACAAAGCCTACCGTAATTGGGTTCTCAAACAATTTTTTGTAAACTATAATTTTAAAATTATTGGCGGCTATACTGGTAGCGGTAAAACATTATTATTAAATGCGTTAGCTAAAGAAAATAAAGCAGTTATAGATTTAGAAGCTATTGCAAATCATAAAGGTTCGGCCTTGGGTGCCATTGGGCAAGTACCGCAACCTAGCCAAGAAATGTTCGAAAATTTACTTGCCAAATATTTATTTATTGCAAAATCAATGGATGAAAATGAAGTGATTTTTTTAGAAGATGAAAGCCAGCGGGTTGGTAACTTGCAAATTCCTATGCCAGTTTGGACACAAATGAGGAAAAGCAAAGTTTATTTTTTTGATATCCCATTTCATAAACGTTTAGATTACCTGAATCAAGAATATGGAAAATACCGCCAAGAAGATTTGATTAATGCCATAATGCGCATACAAAAAAGATTGGGCGGCTTAGAAACCAAAAATGCTATCAACCATTTAATAGAAAACAATACCAAAGAAAGCTTTCGTATTTTATTAAACTATTACGATAAATGGTATAAAAAAGGAGCTGAAAAAAGAGAAAATGCCAGTTCTTTAATTTATTACATTACCGCTCCCGATTTAGATATTAAAGAAAATTTACTCTTACTAAAAAAACATTTTTAAATATGGAAACTATAAAACTTACCCAATATAGCCACGGGGCAGGTTGTGGTTGCAAAATTTCGCCACAGGTTTTAGATATTATTTTGAAAGGGAATATTAGTATGCCCGATAATAAAAACCTAATTGTGGGTAACAGTAGTAAAGACGATGCCGCAGTTTTAGATTTAGGTAACGGTACAGCTTTAATATCTACCACCGATTTTTTTATGCCTATTGTTGATGACCCCTATAATTTTGGTAGGATTGCATCGGCAAATGCCATAAGTGATGTGTTCGCTATGGGCGGAAAACCTATTTTAGCCATTGCAATTTTAGGCTGGCCAATAAATAAATTACCCCCTGAGGTGGCTCAAAAAGTAATAGATGGTAGTAAAAGTATTTGTGCCGAAGCAGGCATTTCCTTGGCGGGAGGGCATAGCATAGATTCGCCCGAACCTATTTTTGGTCTCTCGGTTAACGGAATAGTTTCTTTGGCAAACATTAAATTAAATAACACTGCAAAAAATGGAAACCTAATATTTTTAACTAAACCATTAGGTGTAGGCATTTTAACAACAGCCGAAAAAAAGGGAATTCTAAAACCCGAACACCAAAATTTAGCTGCCAACCAAATGATGCAATTGAATAAAGTTGGCTTAGCTTTAGGCGAATTATCATCCGTTACGGCTTTAACAGATGTAACCGGGTTTGGTTTGCTGGGTCATTTAACCGAAATGGCCGAAGGCAGCAACTTAACTGCAATTATCGATTTTGATGCAGTACCTTTAATATCTCCAGCCCTGTATAATTATATACAACAAGGCGCAACACCAGGCGGTACCAACCGAAACAAAGAAAGTTATGAGCATAAAATAGGTTCGCTTACCGCAGCACAATGGGCTATACTTGCCGACCCACAAACCAGCGGTGGCTTGTTAGTAGCTGTAAATGAAAGCCAAACTGCTGAGTTTTTTGAGGTGTTAAAACAACACAACTTACAAGCATTTGCTAAGCCAATTGGTTATTTTATTGATAAAAGTGATAAAACGGTATTAGTAAAATAAAATTTAGTGTCTAATACTTGTTAATATTGAATAAGCAGAACTATTTTCCATTGCAAATAATATTAATACCACCTAACTAAGAAATTAACTTTATAACAAGAAATTATTTTTTGGGTACAAATCTAAAAAATCTAATTATTTTTTCTATTTTTGCAACCCTTAATAATAAGGAAATTGCAACTTTAAATGTATTTAAAAAATGGCAACCAAAATTAGATTACAAAGACACGGTAAAAAAAGCAGACCGTTTTACTACATTGTAGTAGCAGATGCTAGAGCACCACGAGATGGTAAATTTATCGAAAGATTAGGTTCTTACAATCCTAACACTAACCCAGCTACAGTTGAATTAAATTTCGACAAAGCTGTACAATGGGTAGGTAATGGCGCACAACCAACCGATACTACCCGCACTTTACTTTCCCATAAAGGCGTAATGTACAAACACCACTTAAACGGAGGTATTGCCAAAGGTGCTTTAACAAAAGAACAAGCCGACGAAAAATTTGCAGCTTGGCTTGAAGGTAAAGATGGTAAAACACAATCTCATAAAGATGTTTTATTGACAGCAAAACAAGAAGCTAAAAATGCTGCTTTGCTTGAAGAAACCAAAAAGAAAGAAGCAATGGCAGCTGCAATAGTTGTAAAAAATACACCTATTGTTGAAGAAGAAGTTATAGAAGCAGAAGCCGAAACAGCCGATGTTGTAACTGATAGTGCAGAAGCATCTACAGAAGAAACAGCTTCATAAGTATAATTATATTTTTTAACCTAAGCTCTCAATTTTTGAGGGCTTTTTTTATGCGAAAATAATTTCATTTTGAGTTATAATTACAAGTATCCAAAAATATAATCAAAAAAAAATCGACTGTTATGAGTCGATTTTTTTTTTTAAGTTTAAATTATTATTCAACTACACTAACTTTTATCATGTTGGTAGTTCCTCTTTTTTGAATGGGAATAGAGGCCGTGTTAATAACAATTTCACCAGTTTCTGTCATTCCCGAATCTTTTAAAATTCTATTTACTTCACTTATAGTATCATCCGTACTGTCATATTTATTAAAATAGAAACCTTTCACACCCCACAATAAACTTAGTGTATTTAACAAATTTTTGTTGGTAGTAAAAATAAAAGTACCAGCCTTAGGGCGATAACTGCTAATTTGAAAAGCGGTATAACCTGAGGTAGTCATTGCAACTATTCCTTTGGCATTTGTTTTTTCGGCTAAAAATACCGCCGAACTACATACAGCGTCAGCAAGATAAGTAGGTGATAAAGGGTCTAAATTTTTATTTTTGTAATACTCAAAAGCATTGTCTTCAACATTGCGGATAATTTTATCCATAGTTTCAATAACAATTAAGGGAAAATCTCCTACTGAGGTTTCGCCACTTAACATCACAGCATCAGCACCATCTAAAACCGAGTTTGCTACATCATTTACTTCAGCTCGGGTAGGGCGAGGTGTAGTTATCATGCTTTCGAGCATTTGCGTGGCTACAATTACAGGTTTTGAAGCAGCATTACATTTAGCTGCAATCATTTTTTGTAAAACTGGCACTTCTTCTAAAGGCATTTCAACCCCTAAATCACCGCGGGCAACCATAACACCGTCGGTAGCTTCAATAATAGCATCGATATTATCAATAGCTTCGGGTTTCTCAATTTTAGCAATTACCCTTGCCGATTTTCCGCGGGCAGCAATTATTTGTTTTAATTCGGTAATATCATCGGCTGTACGTACAAATGATAAGCCAATCCACTCTACATCGTTATCTAATGCCAAGTGTAAGTTTGATAAATCTTCTTCGGTAAGGGAAGGTATTGAAACTTTCGTATTGGGTAAATTTACTCCTTTTCGGCTTGTTAATATCCCACCATGTATTACTTCACAAATTACAGTATCTATTCTGTTAGTTTCTAGCACTTGCATTTGCAATTTACCATCATCCAATAAAATAATTTCACCTGAGTGTACATCTTGTGGGAAGGTATCATAAGTAATGTAAATTTGCTCGTCGTCACCTATACACTCTTTGGTAGTAATTTTAATTTTAGAACCATTTTTTAAAACTATTCCCCCTTCTTTAACTAAGCCAATCCGTATTTTCGGTCCTTGTAAATCTGCAAGTATGCCTACATTGGTATTGTATTCATTATTAATTTCTTTTATAGTGTTGATAACGCTTTGATGAACTTCTTGGCTACCATGAGAAAAATTTAGCCTACATACATCTACTCCGGCTCTTATTAATGATAATAAAACTTCTTTATTTGATGATGCTGGACCTAGCGTTGCAACTATTTTAGTTCTTTTATGAGATGTTTTCATGTTTTTTTTTTGATTGAATAACGATTATTTTTTTTTATCTACTCGTTACCCAATATGTTAATTTTAAAATATTGTTTAAATAAAGTTCAAAAATAGCTTTTTTAAAATGTCTTTGTGTAAAAGGGTTTAAAAAATTAAATTTTCTTTTGATTTTAAAGTTGATGGATTGATTTGCACAGCGATTTGTATCTCATTTATCCGTTTTAATTCGGATAAAATGAATTTTAATTCTTCGCTATCACAAAAATTTCTTAACAACATAAAATAATCAATTTCTTTCATTTCAGGAATTAAATATCCTTCTATTCCTTTATTAGCTAAAATGTAGCAATCATTTTCGTTGATATTTTCATAGTGAAACATTGAAAAATACTTGGCTTTCTTGTTAAGATAATTAATACAGTAATCTTGTAGGGTTCTTTCGTAGCTAGTGTTTAAAAATTTATTAATTAAAAAACATAAACGATAATCCTTTAAAGGGGATATTATGGCAATTAAGCAAAAATTTAAGTCGAGTTCGAGTTTTAAAAATTTTTTATTCAAAATATAATAGGTTACTTTAGATGTTTAATAATTATAAAAAAATTAGATTAAAAACTGTTTACAATTATAGTGAAACAAAAAGGTTTGATATTTGATAGAATTTATTTTTATTTGCAAATAATTAATTAACTTATAAATATAGAGTATTATGTCTGATATCGCTTCAAGAGTAAAAGCAATTATCGTTGAAAAATTAGGTGTTGACGAAAGTGAAGTAACACCAGAAGCTTCGTTTACGAACGACCTTGGTGCTGATTCTTTAGACACCGTTGAGCTTATAATGGAGTTTGAGAAAGAATTTAATGTAGCCATTCCAGATGATCAAGCTGAAACCATCAGCACTGTTGGTCAAGCTATCACTTATTTAGAAAAAAACGTTAAATAAGTTACTTTATTAAATTAAATGGAGCTTAAAAGAGTTGTTGTAACAGGTTTAGGTGCGCTTACTCCAATTGGTAATACTGTCGAAGAATACTGGAACAGTTTATTAAATGGGGTAAGCGGTGCCGCACCTATTACACGTTTTAATTGCGAAAAATTTAAAACTAAGTTTGCCTGCGAGGTTAAAAACTTTGTACCAGAAAATTTCTTAGATAAAAAAGAAGCCCGTAAACTCGATCCCTTTGTACAATACGCTTTAGTAGCAACAGATGAGGCAGTTAAAGATGCAGGTTTAGATTTTGCAAACTTAAATACGAACCGTATTGGCGTTATTTGGGGAGCAGGTATTGGGGGTTTAAAAACATTTTTAGATGAAGTAATGAACTTTGCGGCCGGAGATGGTACACCAAGATTTAATCCTTTTTTTATTCCAAAAATGATTATTGATATAGCCCCAGGGCATATCTCAATGAAATATGGATTACGAGGGCCTAATTTTTCGTGTGTATCAGCCTGTGCGTCATCAACCAATGCATTAATTGATGCCTTTACCTATATTCGTATGGGCAGGGCAGATATGATTGTATCTGGAGGTTCGGAAGCTATATTAAACGAAGCAGGAATTGGCGGTTTTAACGCTATGCATGCATTATCAACCCGTAACGATGACCCATCAACGGCCTCACGCCCTTTTGATTTAGATAGAGATGGTTTTGTAGCAGGCGAAGGTGCTGGAGCATTAATTTTAGAAAGTTTAGAACACGCAAAAGCCAGAGGCGCAAAAATATATGCCGAAATAGTTGGCGGTGGCATGAGTGCCGATGCCAACCATATTACAGCACCACATCCCGAAGGATTAGGGGCAAAACTTGTAATGCAATCGGCACTTGATGAAGCAGGTTTAACAACTTCTGATATCGATTATATTAATGTGCATGGTACTTCTACACCTTTAGGTGATATAAGTGAAACAAAAGCAATAGTTGATTTATTTGGCGAAGATGCCTATCGTTTAAATATTAGTTCTACGAAATCAATGACAGGTCATTTACTAGGTGCTGCTGGCGCAATAGAATCAATTGCCTGTATTTTGGCTATTAAAAATAATATTGTACCGCCTACTATTAATCACTTTACCGACGACCCTTCCTTTGACCCTAAACTAAATTTTACTTTTAATAAAGCTCAAAAAAGAACTATTAACGCTGCATTAAGTAACACTTTTGGTTTTGGTGGACATAATGCTTCTGTAATTTTTAAAAAATACGAAGAATAAATTTTAATCCTTTAAGAGAATATTGGCTAATATTTGTTATTTTTTCATATATAAATAATTGCAGTAAATGCCTTTTTCTAAAATTTATAAACTTCATTTATCGCCCGAGCGAAAATATGTTAAAGCATTAAAAAATATATTAGGTTTTGTACCAGGTAATTTATCGCTTTATCGTTTAGCCTTTAGACATAAATCTAAGTCGATTGTTTTCAAAAAAGGCACTAAAAGCAGTAATGAAAGGTTAGAATTTTTGGGGGATGCAGTTTTGGGTGCGATTATTGCCGAAATTTTATTTAAAATGTATCCTTACAAAGACGAAGGCTTTTTAACCGAAATGCGATCGAAAATAGTTAGCCGTGTAAACCTTAATAAACTTGCCAAAAAATTAGGTTTCGATGATTTAATAGAATTTGATAACCGTACCATAAATATTACAGCCAAACATAGTTCTCTTTTAGGCGATGCGTTTGAGTCTTTAATTGGTGCTGTTTATTTAGACAAAGGCTATAATTTTACAAAAAACTTTTTAAATCAACGGATAGTTAAACCCCATATAGATATACTTACCCTCGAACTAACTGAAACTAATTTTAAAAGTAAATTGATAGAATGGTGCCAGCGAAGCGGTAAAGATATTTTATTTATGTTAATTACCAATGCCCAAGGCGAAAATGAAAAACTATTTACAGTTCAGGTGCTTATTGATGGTGAAATTATTACGCAAGCCATCGATTATAGTAAAAAAAATGCAGAAAAATTAGCAGCCGAAAAAGCCTGTGCTCAACTTTTTATTTAGTTTTTTGATATTTAGCGTAATTTTTTTTAATGTAGTTTATAGCATCATAATCATTCCAATATTTTACTAATTCGTATTTTGGCCGATATAAATACATAAATTCGGCTATGTTGCTATCTTCAATAGAAATATTGTCCTTTATTAAAGTAATATTAAAACGTTTATCAACAACAGTTTCGGCATTTTCTCTGGCTACATATTTTGTAAAATTTCGGGCATTTTTAGCATCGCCGCCTAACAAATTGTTTAACGCAGTAAGCGGGCTAAATATATACATTAAAAAAGGTGTTTTTCCGTTATTAAATACGCCTTTTGCTCTATAACCATCTAAAATTTCTAGTTGCTCTTGCCTTATAGATTTAGCTTTTACCACCACTTCCTCTAATTGTAAGGCTATTTTTAAGTATATTATTAAATTTTGTTTTTTTAATATCAATTTGGTTACTTCTTGGTAATTACTTTTACTTATTAAAAGCGTATCGCCTAGTGAAGTTCGAATAGTAAAAGTGCCGAATTCATCGGAAATGCTGTGTATATTTTTAGTTTTGTTATAAATATATGCTTTCGAAATTCGTTCGGTACCTCCAAATTCAAACACAATACCTTTTAAATCAAAAATTTCTTGCGCTTTAGTTTGTAAGCTTATAAAAATCATTAAATACATGTAAAACCAAAACTTCATTTTTATTATGAATTTTTTTTTATAGTGAATTAGGTTGATTAAAATTATTTACTATTTTCTTTAAAGGGTAAATCTAATATTATTGTGCTACACAATTGTTTAAAAAGCTCTAACCCTTGTAAATTAAGTGCGTTTAAATTATAATTAATTTTATGATTCAAATAATCTTCTATATCGAAGTTAGGTATTATTTTAATATCCTTTATTAAATAATTTCGGTTATCTAAACCAAATTTAAAGGCAATATTTAATTTTTGAATAAAATTTTCACTGATCTTTTTATTACTAGCCCAAACGGCAAATATAAAAGGCAATCCAGTAAATTTTTTCCATTCTTCGGCTAAATCATAAGCATACGCTACATAGTTTTGTTGGCCAAAACTACGGTCTCCAATTTGCACATAAGCAGTATTTGCATTTGATGATTGTGCGTAATTAGTGGAATTGGTTTCTAATTTTAGATGAGTTTTCCAATAATATTTTATTAATACCAAGGCCAACATATTGGATGTTTTTGATTCGGCATCAAGTTGTAAATATTTAACATCCCCAATAGGGCAATTACTAAAAATAAATACAGAATTTACCTTGCCATTTGCCGCTATACAATAATCGGAAATAAGCTGTGCCTGAGGCATATTAAACATAGCCGCTACAGGAATTAAACCCACGTCTATTTCGTTATCAATTAGCTTTTTAGCACATGTAGCTGGCACATCTAAACATAAATTAATTTCATTTTTAATTTCGGTATGTGTTAAACCATAAATAAAAGGAAGCGTATTGGTATAGCTAACCGCCGAAATTTTAATCATATTTACTAATGTTGTGCAATACTAAAGCATTTTTAATTAAAACAATAAGCTTTATATGATTACTAACAAAATATTAACACCAATATTGTAAATTAGATTTTTTAATAGGAGAAAAAAATTGATAACCCACATAATAAGCGAAGCCGTAAAAACTTTAAATAACCACGGAATAGTGGCTATACCTACCGAAACGGTTTATGGTTTAGCGGGAAACATATATAGTGAAAAAGCTATTAACAGTATTTTTGAAGCAAAAAAAAGACCTTTTTTTAATCCGTTAATTGTTCATATATCATCTATAGATAAACTTGATGAAATTGCTATTAATATACCCGATATAGCTTATACTTTGGCTAATACCTTTTGGCCTGGCCCACTCACATTGGTTTTAGATAAGCATAAAAACATACCTTTTTTAGTTACTGGTGGCAAAAATACGGTGGCAGTTAGGGTACCTAACCATACTACTACTTTAGCTTTATTAAATCAATTAAATTTTCCGTTAGCTGCCCCAAGTGCCAATATTTTTGGGCAATTAAGCCCTACATGTGCTGCACATATTATGGATAGTTTTAAACCAAATACACCTTTAATTTTAGATGGTGGAGTTTGCGAAAATGGCATAGAATCTACCATTGTAGGTTTCGAAAACGGACAGCCAGTAATTTATAGGTTTGGGGCTATAAGTTTAGAAGATATTGAAAACGTGATTGGCAAAATTAATAAAATTATCCAAAAAAACAGGAAACTCATTGCCCCCGGAATGCTTAAAAAACATTACGCACCATTAACTAAATTGCTAGTTACCAATAATATATGTAATAAAATAAATGAATTTAAAGGCTTAAAAGTAGGTTTATTGCTTTTTGATAATAAAAAAGTTTATGACATACCATACCAAGAGATATTAACAACAAAGGGAAATTTAGCCGAAGCAGCTAGTAATTTATATGCTTGCTTACACCGCTTAGATAGCTTAGGTTTAGATATAATTATAGCTGAAAAACTTCCAAATAAAGGATTGGGAGTTACAATTAACGACCGATTAACCAGAGGCACCAAAAAATAAGTTTGCTATTGCAGGTTGTGTTATTAATTTTTTTTACTAAAACGATTTTTCAAATTTTATTAAATCGTATTTGATAAAATTTATATAATTGTAAGTTATTGATAATTAAAATTAAATAGAAAAATATTATTAATATTTAGCTTAGGTTAACCGTTTTGCCAACTTACCTACGGTTAGGCCTTGCACCAATATTGAAAAAATAACAACAAAAATAAGTATATGTTACCTAGTGCTTTTTTTGCATTTCGGGTTTTAGGGAAATTACTAATGCAATAGATATTCCATCACGCAATCCTCCTAAAGTTAAAATTACAACACTGCTATGGGTAATTTCTTCTTTAAGTTTTATAATGTGTGCAGGAAACAAAACAAAAATGTGTAGGGTATGTAAAGCTATAGTTATTAATCCTATATAAATTTAATTTGGCAAAAAGTTTATTGCCAATAATTCTAAACTTATTAATACTAATAAAACTGCATTTAAGGTTTCGTGTAGCAATTTCCAAAATTTATAAATGTATTCGGTTGTGGTATCGCTTATGGCAAATTCTTTACCATGGTTGGCAATAATTATGCCTGCGGTAACCATAGCCAATGAACAGCCGCCCGTTACAACGGCAAGTGTGATAAGTACTTCTACTTTATTGCTATTTATGCTTCGCATTAAAAAGAAACCAAGGTAGTCAACGGCAATTCCGATAATATTGCCGCCAACTGCTTCTTAAACAAGTAAAAGGGCAACATCAAAAAACTGAATATTATTGGGTGTTAGCGCTACTTGTAAAATGGTAAGGAAAATAACAACGGCAAAACCATCATTAAATAGAGATTCACTGTCAATTTTCATTTCCAATGATTTTGAAATTTTTGCATCCTTTAATATACCCATTACGCAATAGAATTGGTAGGGGAAATAAGCGAGCCAAATAACGAGCAGTATATAAAATTGATTTGTAAATTAAATAATCTCAACAAACAAAACATAGCTGTGCAAATTATAAATGTTGAAATAATTTCACTCAAGGTGGATAACGTAATTACAAATATTTTTTTTTACTTGAGTTGGCTTAAAGTAATATGTATAGCACCAACAAATAGCATAAAACTTAACATACTTCCAATTAGCAATTCCGAAAAATTAAAAGATTCGACCGATGTTGCTACATTCTTAAAATAGTTTGATTTGAAATTCCCATGATAATTAATATGAAAGAACTTAGTAATGACAATAACATAACCAATGGCTGATGGTAGTTTTAAATAACGGTTATTAATATTGGCGAATAATGCCGCTAAGCAATTGATAACAGAAAATGTAGCAAATAAATTCATATTTTTTATCTTACATGTAATACAGCTACTGTTGAGTGGTTTACAATTCGTTGCGTAAAAGTACCCATAAAATATTCTGTAAAAGTGGTATCTAGTTTAGAAGTTATTACAATTAAATCGCAATTCATTTCTTTAGTTTTATTTAAAACTTCATCGGCCAAATTCGCATCTTTTACCATAAAGCAGGTTGTTGTTGTTACATCGTCGTCCTTTATTGAATGATTAAAATAGTTTACACTTTCCATTAAATGATTAATTGCTTCGTGAACGCTTGCATCATCAACACCAAATACAACTAAGTTAGATTTATTTACATCAATAATTTTTCGCAAAAAAGTATATTTCCCCAATGCGTTTGGGATGTTTCTAACTGGAAACATAATTTGTTTAAATTCGGATATTGCCGTTGCTAATGGAATTATAAGTACAGGGCATTTTGCTTTTTCAACAACTGCAAAGCTATTTGAACCTATAAAAAACTCTTTAAACCCCGAAACTCCGTGAGTACCCATCACAATTAAATCTACATTTTGTACTTTGGCAGTTTCGCAAATTAATGTAATAGTTTCGCCCAATAAACAAATATAATTTACATCAATTTTATGCTTGTATGAAATTTCAGCTGCAAGTAATTTTAGTTTAGCTTCGCTATTTTGTAACACAGTATCTTGTTGTTTAATAACTATATTATCGATGCTTAATCCATAATTTGCTGGTACGGCTGGTATAATTTCAAGCAAAGTAATTTTAGAACCCTGTCTTTTAGCAATTATTATGGCAGTGTTTTTAGCATTAATTGCACAATCAGAAAAATCGATCGGCATTAAAATATGTTTTATATTTTCGGTGTTCATTATTTTTGTTTTACGGTAATCTACTATTGAATAAATTATTAGTAACCTAAAATTAAAGTTTATTTTATCAATTTTGGGAATTGCTTGCAAGCGGATGTTTTAGTGTTATTATTAATGGAAAAGTTTGATAATCAATAATAAGCGTTCCTAATTTAGAATTAAAGCCCATTATTGGTGAAATTACCCTGTAACTTGCATTGCCATTAAAATTTATGGTAGTTTCATTGGCTTGTAAATAAATTGCATCCATAATGTTACCCAAATGTTTGCCTTCATATTTTTTATTGGTAGCACTAATAATTATTCCCTTATCGTTGCAAATCATAATATTTTGAAAATTTTTTTCTTTAACCATATCATTGGCATATAGGTTTAATTGCTCAATATTTTTATTCATCATTTCTTTTCTAATAGCCCACACATACGCTTTTGAAAGATGTATTAAACTTTTTTTGGTGTTTTTATTAATGGTTGAATCTGCAATGGCTTTTATATCAGCAATTTGGGAGTTGTGTGTATCGTTTAATTTATTTATCTCATAATTTTTCCAAAAATAAATAATAGGCAATGCCAATAGTAAAATAACTAAAAATACATTTCGCGATATACGCATAAATTTTTGGGATTTAGTTTCAGTAGTTTGGTTATCAATTTTATTTTCCATGGTTTTTAATTAGGATTTAGCACTATATGTTTAGCTTTTCAAATAGCTTGCCATAATTTTTTAATGTACTAATTTACTATTTGCATGGGTAACGATGGATAGCAATGATTACTTTAATTAATATATGTAGTAAAATTTTATCTAGATATTTTACATTGATAATTATTGCCTTGATTTATCTTTTTCAATTCTAAGTTATCATTATTCAGTTTTTTCCCACAAGTGCTGCAAAAGTTTACCATTGCCAAATTAGTTTGTTTACAATAATCACAGTCTACGCTTTTACCTTTTCTACTGGCTAATTCGGCAGTTAAAATACCTGTAGGTACAGCTATTATAGCATATCCCAAAAGCATTGCAAACAAAGAAATGATTTTCGGCGAAATAGACATTTGTGGCGATTTTTTATTGACGTTAGTTCCATGTGGACAAAAATGGTGGTCAATTTTTTAGCACTATTTCATCTTGAGCATTTTCGGGAAAATTTTTATGAGTGTTTAGTGAAATAGTTTCACAGCGTAAATTTTTTCGTCCGCTAATTTTTCTAATCGATTTTGCTTATCATAGTTTTTTTTATAATAAATTGCTGATACTATGCCATAAAGTAGATTTAATCTCACTACAAAGTCATGTAAATAATTTTACAGTTTAATACAGTGTTAGCACATTATTGAATGCGAAGAATTTATTAAATTAAGTTCTCAAAATCAATAAATTAGTAGAAAAAAAAGGAAATTTTTAGTATTTGTATAATAAGTTATTTGATTGCATACATTTCAACCCAATTAAATTTTTCATTAATAATATTTTGCTTTTCGACAATTAAATAATTCAAAAAATAATCGGCTATGGTTGAGAAACTTTTTTCTTTTAACCAAATTAAATTCCAGTCCGATTTTATGGGAAATCCCTCAACGGGTATTATTTGTAATTGGCCATTAGTTAATTCGTTTTTAATTCCAATTAATGGCATTATTGAAAACCCCATTCCTGCAATTACGGCTTGTTTTACGGCTTCATTTGAGGTAAGTTCCATTTTCTTTTTTACGGGTAGTCTATTTTTTAAAATAAATTTTTCCATCACACCTCTTGTTCCCGAACCTTCCTCTCTATAAATTAAAGGTATAGTTTCAAATATTTTTTTGCCGTAAATTTTCTCATTAAAGTAAATATCTTTGTTACCAACTAAGTAAAGTTGGTTTTGCATAAGTTCCAGTTTATTTAATTTTAGGTTCTCGGGCATAACAGATACTAATGAAAAATCAACTTCATTGTTTTCTAAACTTTTAATTACTTGTGCTTTGTTAGTTACATCAAGCTGCAAGGTTACTCCTTCGTGTTGCTTTAAAAACTTCGAAAGAAAATAAGGGATAATATATATCCCTGTTGATACTACCGATATTTTTAAATTACCTGCCAGCTGCCCTTTGTAAGCAAGTGTTTTATAGTTTATAGCATATACTTCGTTCAAAATATTTTCGGCAGCTAACGCTATTTCTTTTCCAAAATCGGTAATAAAAATTTTTCTTCCTATAATTTCTGTTAATGGAATATCAAATTGTGTTTGAAAATTTTTTAATTGTATTGATACTGCCGGCTGTGTTAAATGCAATTCTTCGGCTGCTTTAGTTATGCTTTTTGTTTGCGTAATTTTTAAATATATACGCAACTGGTTTATGGTGTAATTCATAAATTATTTTTATGCTAATTATTGCGAAGTTAAATGAAAACTTATGATTTCAAATACCCAAATTTGCCTAACAAAACCAAAAAAATAAAATCATGATAGAAAAGCAAAGAATTACGGTTGCAAAAGGAGACGGCATAGGTCCCGAAATTATGGATGCTACACTCGAAATCCTTTTGGCTGCAGGTGCCAATATTGAAATGGACGAGATTGAAATTGGCGAAAAAGTATATCTGGCGGGTAATACTGCTGGTATTTCTAAAGATTCGTGGGATATTATCAGAAAAAATAAAGTTTTTTTAAAAGCACCTATTACAACGCCACAAGGCGGCGGTTACAAAAGCTTAAATGTTACTACGCGTAAATTTTTAGGATTATATTCTAATGTTAGGCCATGTATGAGTATGCACCCGTTTGTAGAAACTAAGCATCCAGTAATGGATATAGTAATTGTAAGAGAAAACGAGGAAGATTTATATGCAGGTATAGAGCATCAACAAACTGATGAAGTAGTACAGTGTTTAAAATTAATTAGCCGCCCTGGTTGCGAAAAAATTGTACGTTATGCTTTTGAGTATGCCAAGCAATATGGCCGAAAAAAAGTAACTTGTTTTACAAAAGATAATATTATGAAACAAACCGACGGATTGTTTCACAAAGTGTTTGATGAAATAGCCATTGAATACCCCGAAATTGAAAACGAACATTGGATTGTTGATATAGGTGCCGCTAAAATGGCCGATACACCCGAAGCATTTGATGTGATTGTGATGCCAAATTTATATGGCGATATACTGTCGGATGTGGCTGCACAAATTGCAGGTTCGGTAGGTTTAGCTGGCTCGGCAAATATTGGCGAAGAGTGTGCTATGTTTGAAGCCATACATGGTTCGGCACCGCGACGAGCAGGACAAAATTTAGCAAATCCATCGGGACTTTTACAAGGTGCTGTTATGATGCTAAACCATATTGGACAAACCGATGTAGCCGAAAAAATTCAAAACGCTTGGTTAAAAACAATTGAAGATGGCGTACACACTTACGATGTTTACAAAGAGGGTGTAAGTAAAGAAAAAGTAGGTACTAAAGAATTTGCCAAAGCAGTTATTAATAACCTAGGAAAAATACCAGCTACTTTAAAGCAAGTAAATTATGCTAAAGGGCAAGCATTAAACTTGCCAAAATATAAACGTAAAAAACCACAAGTAAAACATTTGGTAGGGGTTGATATTTTTGTGCATTGTGCCGATATTTTGCCAGATGAGTTGGCTGAAAAACTAGCGCAGCTTAATACCGACAAGGTTGAACTATCAATGATTACAAACCGTGGAATAAAAGTTTATCCCGATGGTTTTCCCGAAACGTTTTGTACCGACCATTGGCGTTGTAGGTTTAAACCTGTTGGCGAAACTACAATAACCAAACAACAGATTATAGGGCTGTTGCAAAAAGCTGCTGAGGTAAATATTGATGCTATTAAAACCGAGAACTTATACACTTTTGATGGTGTACAAGCATACTCGCTTGGACAAGGGCAATAATTTTTCCTAATAAAGTGAACCTAATAAAACTATGATTTTATATTGGTTTTATAAGGTTCACTTTATCTTAATAATTAAAAATTACGCACAATTATACATTATCCTATTTATAAATTAACACATTGGTTTTTAACCCATTTTTTAACTAAATAAATCAAAGCAATGAATTTACAACTTATAAACGGGCAATTTTCGGGGCAGGAGGCCATTGATATTATTACCAAAATGGTGCATATAAAAATTAAATTTCACGAAGATAAAATTAATGCTTTTACCAATGAAGAGGATATTAAAATGGTAGAAAAACGTATAAAGCAACTTCAAAAAGAATTATATGAAGTAAGAAATTTTATCGACAATAAAAAGTCGAAAGTAGAAATGCACTCGTTATTAGAAATTAACTAAATTTATTTTTCTGACTATGATTTATGGCTAACAAGTTTTATTATAGCTATTTATGATAAAATTTATTAATTTCTTTTGATATTTTTAGTTTAATACAAGGAAAAATTAGTGGGCATTTTGGTAAGATAAAATAAACATACACCCTTTATTCAAATACAATAAAATTTTTAAATGATACAATTTTAAACGATTGTGATTAGATATTAGAAATTATGAATCAATAAAATAATTTTATCCCGATTTAGCAAAATCATATTTTAATTACTGTTTTAATTGTCCAATTTTATGTAAAGCATTTGTTAGCTCATCTGCTTTATTAGTGCCAATAAGCAATTTTTCATTCGTTTTAAATACTAATTGCAAGCCATAATTGCCCGACACTTTGTATGCCTTTCCTTTTCCCCCAAGCCCGCACTTTAAACCCCAACCACCATATTCAGTAATTGCAAAATATTTTCGAACGAACGATTTTGACAAACTGTCCCAACTGCAATGATTAAATTTTAAATGGAAAGGGAAAAAGCGAACATAAATACCGTCGCGTTTGATTTTGGTTTCCAACTTAAAACTTATCACTAGCAAAGTTAGCGAAACAAATAACCTAGTTACTATTATAAGTCCTTTATCACTCATAGGTTTACTGCCAAATTGTTGTTTACCAATAACTTGTTTAAAAACATCGAAAATAAATAATCCGTTTAACCCAAATAAAATTAGCCAAAGACACCACTGGGTAAATCTTTGTTATTTGTAAAAAGGATGTTGTTTCCCATATTGTTCAATTTATCAAACAACAGTAAATAATTGATATTTATCAAAATCACACCTAAAGCCAACACCCAATTGGTTAATATTAACTCAATTCAAAAATAAAATATTAAACTTGTAACAATAACACTCATCACTAAAAAAATGACGCACAAGCCCATACTTGTATTAAAATTTGGTACCGCTTCTATAACGCATAGCAATGGCGACCTAAACGAAGATGTTATACAAACTATTTGCAAGCAAGTTGCGCATTTACACGCTACCTACAACATGGTTATAGTATCATCGGGTGCTGTGGCAGCAGGCAAAAAGTTGTTAAAAAACTTTACTGGCGAACTAACCGAACGTAAAGCCGCAGCCGCTATTGGCAACCCACTATTGTTAAATAGGTATGCTCAATATTTTGCACCGCTGGGCATACATATTGCTCAAAGCCTTTGCGAACGGCACCATTTTAGCAACCGAAATCAGTTTTTACAGTTGAAACGCACCTATCAAGAACTTTGGCGAAACAACATTGTGCCCATAGCTAACGAAAACGATGTGGTTAGTAATTTAGAATTAAAATTTTCAGATAACGACGAACTTGCTACTTTAATTGCCGTAGGTTTTGGAGCTCATTTATTGTTACTATGCACTTCGGTACCTGGTGTTATGGATGACGATGGAAACGTAATCCCCGAATTAAAAATAATTAATGCCAACACTTTACTATTGGCTAAAAAAGAAAAATCGGCCGTAGGTTTAGGTGGCATGACATCCAAACTTACCTTTGCCCGGCTAGCTACACAAATGGGAATTAAAACTGTTATTTTTGGTTTGGAAACCGATAACGATATTTTACAAGCTATTGAAGGTAAAATAGGGACTTTATGCCAGCCGCAACCTTGCAATATTTCGGCTCGTAATAAATGGTTAGCAAGTGGCAGCTTAATTAGTGGCAAACTACAAATAGATAAGGGGGCAGCAAATGCTATTTCAAATAGGCACAGTTTACTAGCCGTGGGCGTGGTTAAAGTGTTGCAACATTTTGAAGCTGGCGAAGTTTTCGAAATATTAGATGATAATAACCAACCTTTGGCAGTGGCAAAATCACGCATCAACTCCAAGCAAATTGAAAGTAGTAAAAAGTTACAAAACTTAGAAATTGCCCGTACCGATGATATTGTAATGATATAAAATAATGGATAACATACAACAAATTTTACAACAAGCAGCGCAAGCAACTAAGGTTATACAATCGCTTAAAGCGGAAGTAAAACAAGCAGTATTAAAAAGTATTGCCAATATTTTATCGCTTAACGCGGAAACTATAATTGCGCAAAACCAATTAGATTTAGAAAAAATGCCCGATACAGATAGCAAAAAAGATAGGCTATTATTAAATCTCGAACGTATAAATGCTTTGGCAGGTAGTTTAAAAGAAATTGCAGTATTACCCGATCCTACCCACCAGTTAGTATCCTCGAAACATTTATCAAATGGTTTGTTAATTGAAAAAAAAACTGTTCCATTGGGTGTTATTGGTGTTATTTACGAAGCTAGGCCTAACGTAACTGTCGATGTTGCAGCCCTGTGCATACGTAGCGGAAACGTGTGTTTATTACGCGGCGGTTCCGATGCTTTTTATACCAACATTATATTGGTAAATTTAATTCGTGGCGTATTAAAAAGTTTTAATCTCAATGAAAATATAGTACAATTATTGCCCGTTGATAGAAAACATGTATTCGAACTGCTTACAGCCAATAAATACGTTGATATTATTATTCCGCGAGGCTCGCAACAATTAATAAACTTTGTTAGAGAAAACGCAAAAGTGCCTGTTATAGAAACTGGTGCTGGCGTTTGCCATACTTATGTAGATAAAAGTGCCGATTTACATATTGCTGCTAACATTGTATGTAATGCCAAAGTTAGCCGCCCATCGGTTTGTAATTCGTTAGATACTATGGTGTTAGATGTAGAAATTTTAGGAAAATTTTTACCTAATTTATTGCCTTTATTACTGCCTTATAAAGTCGAAATTTTTGCCGACGAAAAAAGTTATCCTTATATATTGGCAGCAAAATATCCTTACCTACAAAAAGCCACAGAAGAAGATTTTGGCCGCGAGTTTTTGGCTTTTAAATGTTCTATTAAAACAGTAAATGGCTTAGAAGAAGCTTTGGCGCATATCCAAAATTATTCATCGAAACACTCCGAAGCAATTGTTTCAAACGATGAAGTTAATATCGAACGTTTTTTAAATGAAGTTGATGCAGCTGCAGTTTTTGCCAACGCATCTACCCGGTTTACCGATGGTGGCGAATTCGGCTTGGGTGCCGAAATTGGCATAAGTACCCAAAAACTACATGCCCGTGGACCATTTGCTTTAGAAAAATTGGTTACCGAAAAATGGTTTGTAAGAGGAAATGGACAAGTGAGAGGATAAAAGACGATTATTTTTTAATGAAAGGAAAATTGGCTTAGTATATGCAATTTTTAAAACTTATTATAAGAGTTTAAAAAAATTTAGAAATTAATCCGTTTTTCGAAATACGTTGTTTACCGCTCTACACGTAGTTTATAAATAAAAAGGCAGATGACACAGCAGTTTAAGCTATTTCATCCACCTGTATATTAACCTAAAAATTTAATTTAAATAAAACTTTTTGCCACCTTCAATTAAAACCTTTCAAAAGCTGAAAAATAAAAGTCTCCTTCGATTTGGGCATTTTCATCCGAATCCGATCCATGCACCGTATTGGCATCAATAGATTTTGCATACTTGTTACGCAAAGTACCAACTTCGGCTTTTGCTGGGTCGGTAGCGCCTATAAGTGTTCTAAAATCCGCCACAGCGTTATCTTTTTCTAAAATAGCTGCCACAATTGGGCCCGAAGACATAAACGACACTAAATCTTTATAAAAAGGACGCTCGGCATGTACAGCGTAAAATTTGCCGGCCATAGCAGGGCTAAGCTCCGTATATTTTAGTGCTACAATTTTAAAACCTGCGGCTGTAATATCATTTAAAATAGCTCCAATATGGTTGTTTGCAACACCATCAGGCTTAATCATGGTAAAAGTTCTGTTCGTTGTCATGTTATTTGTTTTTGGCAAAATTAGTTATTTAATGTTAAATTTTAATTGCCTTTATTAGATTAAGATGTTTTGCTTAACTTTGCAACATTCAAAAACATACATGATTAGTTTAGAAAACCTTAAAAACAAATTAGCCCAACCTTGTAATATTGTTATTACAACGCATTACAAGCCCGACGGCGATGCAATGGGTTCATCTTTAGGTTTATATAACTATTTAATACAAAAAGGTCACCATGTAACTGTAATTACACCTACCGATTACCCTATTTTTTTACATTGGTTGCCCAGCAATTCCGAGGTTATTATTTACCCCGATAATGTTGCTAAAAGTAACGAACTCATAAAAAATGCAGCAATAATTTTTTGTTTAGATTTTAATTCGCTTTCGCGGATAAACGAAATGGGTGAAATAGTGCGACATTCATCTGCACTAAAAATAATGATTGACCATCACCTTGAACCCGAAAATTTTGATGATTATAGGCATTGGGATACCAAAGCTTGTGCAACGGCACAATTAATTTACGATTTTATTGTAAACAGTTTAAACGACCGAGCTTTAATAAATAAGGAAGTAGCAACCTGCCTTTATTTAGGTATAATGACCGATTCTGGTTCGTTTCGTTTCCCAAGCGTAACATCAAACTTACACCGTGTAGTTGCCGATTTGATAGATTTAGGTGCCAATAATTCGCAAATACATCAATTAGTTTACGATAACTCATCCGAAGGTAGGTTGCGTTTTTTAGGTTATTGCCTAAGCAAAAAACTAGAAGTATTGCCCGAATTTAATACCGCTATAATTACAGTAAGCAAAGCCGATATTAATAAATTTAATATTCAAACTGGTGAAACTGAAGGCATAGTAAATTATGCACTATCAATAAATGGGATTAAACTAGCGGCATTTATAACCGAACGCAACAACGAAGTTAAACTTTCGCTTCGATCTAAAGGAGATTTTCCGGCCAACGAAATTTGTAAAAAATATTTTAACGGAGGTGGCCACCGCAACGCATCGGGCGGGCAATCAACAAATTCGCTAGCCGAAGTTACTGCCCAATTTAAAGCCATATTGCCCGAATATAAAAACTCATTAGTATCATAAATAAATTACAAAAATCGAAACAATATAAAACACAAAATGAAAAAACAACTTATAATAATTGCAGCAGCAGCCTTAGGTTTTGCAGCATGTAAAGGCGGCTTACAAAAAGGCCCAGCTGGTTTAGAATACACAATAAATGAAGATGCCAAAGGCGATTCAATAAAAGTAGGCGATTTTATTAGCCTTAATATTGTAGCAAAAACCGAAGCTGATTCTGTTTTATACAACTCATACGAAACTGGCCGTCAATCGCAAACCCTAGTACCAAAATCAATGTACGATGGCGATTTATTTTACGCCATAATGAAGCTTAACAAAGGTGATAGTGCCACCATAAAAATTAATATTGACTCGGCCGAGCAAAAAGGACAGCCTCGCCCAGCAGGTATAAAAGGAAAATATATTTTGTATAACCTACGCATTGTAGAAGTTATCAAAAAAGATAGTACCAAAGAACAAGAGTTTCAAACAAAAATAAACGCATTTTTTAAAGCCGAAGGGGATAAAGAAAAATCATCAGAAGCAGGTAAAATAACAAAATATATTGCCGATAATAAGTTAGTTACTACTAAACTTCCATCTGGTTTACAAATTGTTAATACCGTTGAAGGAACTGGCGAAAAATTAAATATGGGCGATAGTGTAATGCTTAACTACACAGGTAAATTAACATCGGGTAAAGTATTTGATACTAGCCTAGCCGATGTTGCAAAAGCTAACAAAACATTTAACGCACAACGCCCATACACTACTTTAAATATGCTTATTGGCATGGGTAAAGTTATTAAAGGCTTTGATGAAGGTGTAATGCAGATGAAAAAAGGTGGCAAATCTATATTAATTATCCCATCAGATTTAGCGTATGGCGAACAAGGTATGCAAGGTGGCATGATAGGGCCATATAGCCCACTAATTTTCGAAATAGAATTGGTAAATGTTATATCTGGTAAAACTATACCAGCATTACCAACCATGCCTAATGCTAAATAATAAATAATTTTTTTAACAAATTTTAAACCTCTTCGTAAACCACGAAGAGGTTTTTTGTTTTTTTTGAAAAGCAAATTTTGTGGAATTAACAAAAGCTAGTCTGGCTTTACGCTTTTACGCCTCATTCCTCTAAGCACTTTGGCCACCACCATTCGGGGTAACCGCTTCAATCCAGTTTAGGTAACTTGGGGTTGGTAAATTTTAAAAAACGATAGCCAATCATGAAACTATATATTGGAAAATATTATTAAATAAAATTTTCTTCAAATTATTACCAAAATTAACTCCGTTCAATTTGAGAAAAAATCTCAATTATTTTGTCTTTATTGTTTTTAGATACACTAATTTTTTCTCCATCGTCCATTACAATATACCCACCATCGTTTCTTAAATATTTTTTCATGTGCTTCGGGTTTATCAAATGTGATTGGTGTATGCGTAAAAAATGATGGTGTTGCAAAATATTTTCAACTTCTTTCAATGTGCGACAAATTAAATAACTGTCTCCATTACTTAGGTAAACATTGGTATAATTACTATCGGCTTGGCACCTTATAATTTCTTTAACTTCTATAAATTCTAAACCATAGGCCGTTGGCAAAGCTAACTTATTGCTGTTATTGTGTGTATTTTGAATAATTTCTAATAAAAATGCTAATTGGTTACGAGGCAGTTTTTTCTGCGTTTTAGTTTCCCATTGTTGTAAACAGTTAGCTAATTCGGTTTCATCTATGGGTTTTAGCAAATAATTAATGGCCGAAAATTTAAAAGCTTTAACAGCATATTGATTGTATGCGGTTGTAAATATCACATCAAAATTAATCTGAGGCAAAGTACTTAATACTTCAAAACCATTCATACTAGGCATTTCTATATCTAAAAATAAAATATCAAACTTATTAAGTTTAATAAATTCAATGGCATATTCGGGGTTGTTAAATTTGGCTATTACTTCTACCTTAATATCCAAATTTTTTAAAATAATATCTAACAACTCAGTACAATGTAATTCATCATCTAGTAAAACTACTTTTATCATATTATAAAGTTTTAAGGATAAATATTACTTTAGTTCCGGTTGCAATTTCATCCTCAAATTTATCATTAATAGTAAAAGAAATTAGCCCCGCATTATTTTCGTTGTATAATTTAATACGTTCTTTTGTTAATTCTAAACCATAAGAATTATGTTTTTCTACATATTGTTTTTGTTTAAAAGCGGCATCTCTACCAATACCATTATCATCAATAATACAGTAATAAGAATTTATATCATCTTTGTTTTTAAACAAACTTATGTGCAATTTTTTTAAGTCATTATTGCTTTTTAACAATCCATGCCAAATAGCGTTTTCTATAAACGGCTGAATTAATAATGGCGGAATATTGAGTTGTGATAAAGGTAATTCTTCTTCTATTTCTATTTGATATTGAAACTGATTATTAAACCTATTTGTCTCAATATCTAGATACAATTTTATAGCTTCTAACTCTTCGTTTATAGGAATTAATTCTTTTTTGCTGTTTTCTAAAATAAGCCTAATAAGTTTAGAAAAACGGCTTAAATAGTCGGTAGCTTTGTCATCCTGTTTACTTAAAATAAAGTATTTTATTGATGCTAAACTGTTAAATATAAAATGTGGATTCATTTGTGAACGTAGGGCTGACATTTCTAATTCGGCAATTTTTTTTTGGTAAACCAATTTTAATTCTGCAATTGTGTTTTTTTCTATTTGTTTGTTAATTTTTATAAGTTCTATAGTTCTTTCTTGTACTTTTTGTTCCAACTCTACTTTTGCGGTTTCTGTTAATTGTTGATTAATTTTCAGTTGATGAATTAGTGCTTCCTGATTTTTGGTTTTATCGTCGTCCCCTAATTTTATTCGGTAACCTATTGCTAACGAAAAGCATAACACTTCAGCTAAAATACCCAACTCAAAAATATTTGCTGCCGATAAATTTAAAGTGTACCAATTAGTAAATCTTAAGTAGCTATCAACAACTGTAGCAAAAAGTCCCGATGAAAGATAAATAGAAACACCAACTATAAAGAAAAGTTTAATAGGCGATTTTATTTTTTTATAAATGTAAATTAATAGCGCAATATTCAGGGGGAATAAAATTACTCTAGTAGCTATAAATAATTGATTTTTTAAGTGATGATCAAAGTAAACAAACATCATTATCCCTATAAATACAGCGTACATTAAATATGCGTAGCCAAGCCAATGTAATATTTTTTTTAATTTGGCATTAGTTTTATCAATTTCTAATAATTCTATTACAAACCAGTTATAAACTGCAAAAAACACAAACTGAATCGGCTCATTAAAATAGGCCCTAAATAGTGGAAAATAATCTATTAAACTGCCCAATAAAGTTATTCTACTTAAATGGGTAAAAGAGTAGATTAAAGTTCCTAAAAGGTAAAGTGCGTAGTATAAATATAACTTTTGAAAACTTTTAAAATATATAAAAGCCATAAATAAAAATATAAAACCAACCGAACCAATAAAAATTATAGTTGTAAAAATATTATTTAAATTATCTTGATAGGTTTTTAAAACTTCTTGATTATAAGTATTTTCTGTTTCTAAGCTTAAATTCAAATCGGGGGCTGATTTTCGTTTATTAAATACCTTTATTAGAAGCCTTGTACGCTCGTTAGGTTTTATTTTAAACTTTAAATAATAAGCCGTTTTTTTAATTTGAAGCTGAGGTGTAGTTTCATAATTACCCGCCTTACCAATAATTTGATAGTGTTTATTTTGCATTTTATACAGCCACACATAATCATTATAAGCCGTATATATATAGAAAGTTTGCGTAGTATTTTTATCGTTATATAATTGTAAAGCATACCAATATGCATTTTCTTTTTCGGGCTTAATTAATCTTTTATTTACAGTAAAATCTAATTTATTAATTGAGCTAATTGGTATATTATTATTCGAGCTTGCAAGTTTTACATTTGCTAAATCATAAAAATAATTAAACTCTTTAAGTTTAGATACGCTAATAATTTCCGAATTGTAGTTTTGTGCCAAACAAAAATATCCAGCAAACAAAATAAGTAATAGCAAATACCACTTTTTCATTATTCAAAAATAGTTGAATTACAAAATTTAACAATAACAACTAAGTGAAGGTAGTATTTAATAGAGTATTTAAACAATAAGAGCTAAATTTTTATTGTTTTAAATTTATATAACATATTCACAACACCCATTTTTACTTTCCATAAAAATATAGCCTCCTTTTTTTAAAACTTAATAAATTCCAATACTAACCTAAAACAGCCAAATACTCATTCAAACATATCAAATACTCATTATGTATTTTAAATTGCATGTATAACAATAATTTTAATTCATAATCCTAAAATTATAAACGATGAATAAATTTAAACTAATTGCACTAATAATAATTTTTGCAGCTATTAATAGCAACGCCCAAGAAACTTTTAAAGAAAAGATTAAACGAAAACTCGAAGAAGCTAGAGAGCGAAAACTAGAAAAAACCATTGATAATGTTTTAAATAAAAGTGAAGAAAAAATTGATGGAAAAGTTAATAAAGTTCTAACTAAAAAAGAAAAAAAAGAGAAAAATGCTAGCGAAAATGCAGCAAATAATCCTGATAATAATGGTGTAAATCAAACAAATGATGCTAATAGTAATAAAGGCACTACAAATTCAAAAATATCAGCTACCTCAAAATTCGATTTTATACCTGGAGAGAAGGTTTTGTACTATGATGATTTTTCGACAACCGCTATAGGTGATTTTCCGTTGGGTTGGAACACAAATTCATCTGCTGAATTAGTAAATATTACCGGAAGTAATGATAAGTGGTTATCTTTTACTAAAGATGGTTATTTTCAGCCTATGGCCGTAACTGATATGCCTGAAAATTTTACTTTAGAATTTAATCTTTTCAATAGACATAGAAGCACAAATATTTTAAACAACCATTTTATAATTGGAGCTTCTTTAAATCCAAAAAGAGATTTGGGAGAAGGCAATTTGAAGAATATGTTCAGATTTGATTGGGCTCCTTGTAAAGGTAGTGCGAGTTATTATATTAATGAAAACGGCGAAGAAATGAGCAAAAATGAAGGCCTGAGCATTAAAGAATTTACTGCTACAGGTGAAAATTATGAGTTTCCGGCAAACACCAAAATTTCTATTTGGAGACAAAAAACAAGACTTCGTATTTATGTAAATGAAAATAAAGTCTTAGATATCCCACAAGCATTTGATCCTAAACAAAAGTATAATGTTTTTAAACTAGGTGGCCAATATATAAATTATTCTGAATCAGAAAACAAGGATGAATTTATGGTTTCAAATATAAGATATGCAGTTGGTGCACCAGACACTAGAAGTAAATTAATTACCGAAGGAAGGTTGGTTACCAGAGGAATTTTGTTCGACGTAAATTCAGATAAAATAAAACCAGAATCTAATGGAGTATTAAAAGAAATTGCTACTGTTTTACAAGAAAACCCAACTGTTAAAGTAAAAATTATTGGCCATACAGATAGCGATGGCGATGCTGCTTTAAATCTTGATTTATCTAAAAGGCGTTCTGCAGCAGTAAAAAATGCTTTAAGTACAGTTTTTGGTTTAGATGCAAGCCGATTAGAAACTGATGGGAAAGGCGCTGCCGAACCATCGGAACCAAACACCACACCACAAGGTAAAGCTAACAACCGCAGAGTAGAATTTATTAAACTTTAATAATGGGTATTAAACTGTTGCTATATTTTTGTCTTAATTTTTCTACCTTTTTGCAAGATGGCGATTTTGTAGAAGCTTTGGCAAATACTTATTTGGTAACCAACAAAAGCAATACAGGAATTACAAAAATCATCTTGGACACAGAGCATAAAAAAATTAAAGTTTGGGAAAGTTGTGTACCAAAAGATTGCGATTGGGGTATTACCAGTTATCAAAATAAGAATAACACAATTATTGCCGTGTACGCCATGGGGGATATAAAAAAACAGTTAACCATTAATTTAACAGAAAATAAAACAGCTATGAATGCCGAAATTAAATACCAAGTAGATTACAAATTAACAAAAGTAGTGAGCTATGACTTAAAAGCTCAAAATAACCGAATTAAATAAAACAAAAATTAAAAACTGTAAAAAATTAGAATTAAACCCAAAATATAAACGTTATGAAAAAAATTTATTTATCAATTGCATTGATGCTTGTAGTGCTTGCGTCTCATGCGCAAAGCTTAAATCCTTTGATAGGATTATGGAGTCCTTCAACAAATACTAATTCGGCCCCTTATACAAAATTAGAATTTATAACTATTATTTCTGATTCAGAAGTTAAAGTTTCGTTGGCGGGTAACATTCATGCAGTCTACAATTTAAAACCAATTACAGGCGGATTTGAAACAGTCTTACCTATTGAAGTTAAAAAAATGTATGGTTATGATGCTAAAAGGATTTTTTTACGCCTTTACAATCAAAACAATATCTTAAGAGGTGAAAGAAAAATATATGAATATGATAGAAATGGAACTATACTAAATTCTAATCCAACTCTTGATAATGTAATTTATAAAAAAGTTGTTCTCAAAAACAGTCCATTCAGACCAAATACATCTCAAATCACAGCTGTTGCCCTTGCTGATCCAAATGCAGCAAATCTTAGGAGCGCTTTGGATGACATCAAAAATTCAACCAACTTGTCAAACTTTAAATCTTTTAACATTAATGAATTTAATATAGAGGTTTTAAATAAAGGTGACAATGATGAGAATGGAGATAATTTACACAATAAGATCGCTTTCAAAGATATGTTTGAGATTACAGGAACCATAGATTTTATTCAAGATAATGGCAAATTATTTAACTTATATAACAATGGGAATAATCATGTGAAGAGCTTTAACCCATCTTATTCTACATTTATTCCATTAGGAGAACCTTTCATTATCAAACAATTTTTTACTTACGACTTAAATGGAAAAGGTTTTGATATCAGTAAATTGAGATTCAAAGTATATCTTAGTGAGAACGATTTAACAGAAAAAGGTGGGGATTCTCCTGGTAAGGTTCAATTAGTTACCAATAAAACTTTTGAAGTGTTTTTGAAAGACCTAAAGTATGGTAAAAATCAAATTGTATTATATAGTAAAGATGGAGGTTCTTTGGCGTTAAACTTTAATATTAAACCAAATTAAAATCTACTCATGAAAACCCTAACCCTAGTTTTATTTACACTTTTAATCACTTTAAGTGTTAAAGCCCAAACCGAAGAAGAAATGGCTAAAGCGCAGCAAGAATATGCTGAGATTTTTGCTAAAATGATGAATTGCGATACGCTTGAAAAAACCTTACTAATTCAATATAAAATGCTTAAAAACCAAGGTTTGGCTGCAGAGCAATTAAGCGAAATGAAAAAAGGTATTGATGAGCAAATAAAGCAATGTAAAGATAACCAAACATTATATGGTGGCGCTGGAAGCGGTGGATTTAAACCAAATTATCCATCAAATGAAAACACGATAGAAACTAATGAACCAAATAGTATAACAAATCAAAAACCACCTTTTAAGACCCTACAAATACCTTCGGCATACCAAATTACTTATCAAATAAAAGATGGAAATGATGTTATCAATATGGATATTTTTCTATCGGCTACCAGTGCTAACTACGGGGTGGTAACCAAAGACCCCGAAACTGGACAAAACTTTTATTCTATTTTTAAAGAAGCTAACAAAAAAATGTATATGGTTGGCAATGGCACAGTAATGTGTTATGATTTTGCAAAATTTCAAGAATCAGGCCAAAGCCTAACCCCAACTAAAGAAGATTTAGCAAAATATAAACTTAAACCAACTGGCTCAACACAAACCATAGCTGGCTATGTATGTAAAGAGTTAGTTGGTAAAACCGATGATGGCAGTACACTTAAATTATGGATAGCTTATGGCATAAAATCGGGTTGTTTAATAATGCCAGGTGCCAGATATAATGTAGCAGAAAAAGCACTTTACAAACAGGTTTATGGCTCAAGCGAAGTAGGCTTTTTTTTAAAAGGAACAACTATTTCTAAAGAAGGCACTACCACAATTACTGCATTGGCTGTGAAAAAAAACCCGGCTCAAAAAACCATTGATGTTAGCCAATACAATTATTTTGATGCGAATACAATGTTTCAAAAACCAATTAAATAAAAAATTTATCAACTAAAAATTAGCCTCTAAAACAACAATTATGAAAAATTCAATCATTTTACTTGCTTTAACCATTGCGACCTTAACTGTTAAAGCGCAATCAATTTCAGGTTCTATAACAATTAAAGAACAATCAAAAGTAGAAATTCAAACCAAAAACAATAAAGTAGTTAGTCTTTACGCTGCTTTTCGAGAAAACCAATATCCCATATTATTTAGTTTTAAAGGAAAAGATTTGCCTTACAATTCCGAAAAAAAACAAGTAGTAAATATTCAATTTATTACTACAGTAAAAAAAGATGGAAAAGTTATTGCATCGGTACCAAGAAAACCAATTCCGTTTTTCCCTGGCGATATGCTTATGCCTATTGAAACTTTCGAATTTATTTCAATTTTAGCTAACAATCAAAAAAACAGCTCAGATAAAACGTCTCAAATAGCTGCTGGCAATTACGAAATTATTTTAGAAGCCAAACCCCAAGGTATTAAAGGCGAAATAGCCCCATTAAGTATTTTTGTTAATTTTTAATTGAGTTATTATGTATTTTCTTAAAAATAGAATTTATGTTTTATTATTTTTTCTTACTTTTTGTGTAGCCTGCAACAACCCAAAAGTTAAAGAAGGAGAGATAGAGTTATCGAATGTAATTCCTGAAAGTGCGAGTGCTGGAGATAATACATGCTTATTATCTTATGCTACAAAATATGATCAACTTTTCACTTTTGATGACGCGGTAAAACTTACAGGTTTAGCTAAAGCTGATGGTGAAATGGATTATAACAAAGTCTTAAAAAGCACTGCCTATCACGATGTTTCTTATGAATGGCCAAGTGAAAGAAAAACTAAAGTAAAAGTTTCGACAATGGAAATAGAGATACCTGAAAAGAATTATATTGTAATAGGCGGAATTGAACCTGAAACTTTAGAAGACTTTAGTAGAACATATAAAGCCGCAACCGATGCCGAACTTGCAGAAGCAAATAAAAGTATAAATAAAACTATTGATGAGGCTTATGAAGGAAAATCGGAAAGTGAAACTGCTAACAAGGCAATGGATAGAGTAAAAGAAATGGGACAAAGTAAAAAAGATGTAAAAGCCGTTACTGGAAATTTGCAAGAAGGAGTATTTTCTAAAATAGCTAAAGCATACTCACCAGTAAATAACTTGGCAGATGCGGCATCTTGGAATTCTATTGAAAAATGCCTTTACGTATTAAAAAATGGTGTTAAAGTTAATATAATTGCTAATTTGAGTGAACACAATAACTACAATAAAAACAAAGCTATTGAAGTAGCAAAAATGATTTTAGCTAAATGCGATTAATTATAATGTGTTTGTGCTTGGCTTTTTTGGGGCTAGGTACAAACATATTTGCACAAAAAAATGATGCTTACAGAAACAAAAATTGGCATCCTGAAAAAGGTAAATATTATTTTTCGAGTGCCATTACTTGGCAATACAATAAGCACACAGAAACTGATTGTAGTAAAAGTATAATTACCATTTATTTAGATAGCCTTAGCAATACCTTTTTAATTACGCCAAAAGTTTATGGCATAGGCGAAGAAATGGTTGATTTTATAATAATAGATAATAGCCAAAATGTTTTTTTGGGTTACTTAGATCACACGGGTAAATATTTAGAAAAATATAAATTTGAGAAAACCTCGGCCTCGGCTTCAACCTTATCCTCAACCTCGCTCTCAACCTCAACCCAATTTAAAAATTCAAATAAAAAAATTAGCTTAACGCAAACTCCGCTTAGCCAACAAAACTTTTTTGTGTATAATAAATTATTAAATAGCACTAGTAATGTTGAAGAATATGCAACCGCTAGTACACGCCTTAATTTTAGTATTTTAAAATTGCTCTCAATGTTAGAACTTGAGCATCCATTACCAGCTATTTTAACTAAAAATACAATTTCAAAGAAAAATGATTTAGTGGTTTATGTTTGTACAAAATACGAAGAATTGATATTGTTAAATTGGTTACCGAACCAGTATTTTGTAGATTTAAAAGATTATAAGACTATGAAATGAAATATTTAATACAAAATTTTAAATATATAGTTGCATAACCAAACATAAAAATTATTTGCTTTTTATATTGCCAAACTAGGTATATTCACAAACAGTTAAAAAAGCGAAATTTATCTTTTTAGTTGAAAATTTTGGCTCTAAATAATTTACATGGAATTAATATTTGTTTACAACGCTAAAAGCGGCATATTTAATAAAGCATCCGATTTTGCCCACAAAATTATTTCTCCAAAAACTTATAATTGTAGTTTGTGCGCATTAACCCATGGTAATTTTACTGTTCATAATGAATGGACTAATTTTATTAAAGCACTAAAAATCCCAGTTAAATTCTTGTATAAAAATGATTTTAAAGCTATTTATCCGAACATTTCTGCCAGTTATCCAGCTATATACTTGTTAAGCAAAAAAAATATAATAAAATTATTAGATGCTACCGAAATTAGTAATGCAAATATCAAGGGTAATTTAATGGCGTTTACAGATATAATTAAAATTAAACTTAAAAGTAATACCAATTCTTAGTGTGAGAAATTTAGTAAAAACTTTCAAAATTAAAATATTTATTAGGTAAATTAATTTTCAAATAAAAAAACTATTTATACCTACCACGTTTTATACCTGCATTATAACCTAAAATTCAATTTTTAAAATTTGAAGCCAAGTAAATGCTCACTTGCGGTTTTAGATTATCAAATTAACGTCAATAAATTTTAAAGCAATTTTAAATACGAATTAAAATTCATTTATTTGATTTGTCTTCAAAATTAGCTAATAATTAAAAAAGAACATTTTGAAGTTAAATAAAATTAAATAAATATTGATATAATGATAAACCTTAAAAAAACTTTAGCTCTAGTTTTCGTTGCCTTTTCAATGCAAATATTTCAAATATCTGCGCAAAGTATAAAAGTCAAAATATACAAAAATGGCAGTTACGATATAATTGGCTCAACAGTTAAAATAATTAATTGTTATCCAGGGCTAAATAATAGTGCCGTAAAAGTTTTAAGCGTTAATATTCATGAAAATGGGGCTACCAAAAAGATAGTTTATAACTTATTAAAAGGTAAAATAATTTTAAATTTTACTGTCTTACCTAATCAACTTGCTATTGATACTAAAGTAGAGGGACTGGATGAAATACATAACTTAGTACATGTTGCATACAAAGCCGAAGTAGTAGGGGCAAATAAGGTTTACCGCACACCCGTAATTATTAGCGGTTTAGCAGGCATTATTGATTGGCCATTAAAAGAGGCAGAGAGCCGCGATTGCGAATCTATAACTGGTTTAATACCTGATATAGGTTCTACCCTAGTAGTTTCTACCCGCGATTATAAAAAATATATTTCGCTTTTCCATCTAAACGCTACCGAGTCTAATAGTTCAAAAAAATTGGCTGATATCGGTTTTAGAACCGAAAAAGTAAGTTACCAAAACTTACCTACGTATTACATTACCGAAAATATTTCGGCTTATGATGCAATGAGAGACGAAGCTAATAATGCCGCAAAGTTTATGGGATTTAAAAACGATAAGCCACAATCGTATCACTGGTGTTCGTGGTATTATACATATTATCACCTTACCGAGAAAATGGTTTACGAATATTTAAAAGGTTTTAAATCAATTAAACCGAGTGTTAATATACAAACTTTTCAAATAGACGCTGGCTACCACCCTCATTTGGGCGATTGGTTAGAACCTAGCCACAAATTCCCCAATGGAATAGCGTCATCAGTTAAAGAAATTATCGCAAATGGATACAAAGCTGGTATTTGGATAGGACCTTACATGGTTGGTAACCGAAGTAAATTATATGCCGACCATCCCGATTGGATACTTAAAAGGAATGATGGCACCCCTGTTATACAAATGAAATTTTATGGCGAAGAACGTCTTTGGGGTGTTATGGATGAAGAAACTTATATTTTAGATACTAGCAATCCGGCAGTAACCGAATACATACGCAATGTTTTCCGCACATTTAAAAATATGGGAATAACCTTTTTTAAAACAGATTTTATGTTTTATGGCTGGGAAGGCAGCGATGGGGTAAAAAGATTTAAACCTGGCAAAACATCAAGTGAATATCAAAGAGAGTTTTTTGATATGATACGGCAAGAGATTGGGCAAGATTCCTATTGGTTAGGTTGTATTGCCCCTTTCCCGCAAATGCTTGGTTATGTAGATGGTATGCGTATGGCAGGAGATATAGGTCCACAATGGGAAGCTTCAACAGGTATGTTTAACGAGATGAAAGGCGGGCAGCATATTAATAATGTTTGGTGGCAAAATGATGCTGATGCTATGATAATTCGTGAGAAATATAGCAACCTTACCGAGGCCGAAACAAAATCAATTGTATATTGGGTAAGTATGCTAGGTGGTGTAATAAATACCTCCGATTTGTTTCACGAAATGCCAAAAAATAGGGTAGAATTATTTAGGTTTATAGAACCTGGCCTAGAAAAATATACGGGAAAAATCCCTTTTATTGCTACTAATGAAAAACTGGAAGTGGTTACTCGAGAATATCCAGCCAAAAAATCCCATGCAGTTTTATTTATTAATCGTAAAAATGAAACAGTTACCAGTAATTTTTCTTTAAAAGATTTAATAGGTATAAAATCGGGTACTTGTTTTAATTGGGATTTTAATAAAACCGAAGAAATAGGTATAAAAGAAAACTTAACCATCGAACTTAAACCACACGAAAGCAAATTAATTTATATATCTATAGATGGCAAATCTCCTAAAGGAATGAATTTGGGGGGTAAAGATTTATAAATAATTAATTTTAACTTAATCTCAAATGTTTGGTAATGGTAGGATGATAATATTAAATTTTATCCTACCATTACTAAACATTTAAACAGTATAATTGGTCGCAGATGTGAATATTGTAACCCGTTTAAAAATTATTGCTTTTTAACTTGTAAAGCACAAAAACTTTTAATTAACTAACAAATAGTGTAGTTTTTAAAACCTATTTTTCAACCAATATAACAGCCGACTGATATGAGGCTAACTTTAAAACACTAATTTTTTGTTGGTTTAAATTATAAACAGCTTGGTTTTTAAAGCTATATATTTTACTGTTTTTTTCGGTGTTTACAACCAAACGTGGGTACAGTTTTGCTTTCGAATTTATGGGTTTTAAATGTGTAAAAAACCCGTTCTTTTCGTAGCCAAAAGTTTCATTCCAATCTTTTAAAGTATAATTTTTGTCAATGGTTATTTTAATACCCGCACTATCAGTCGAATTGTATAAATCGCGGGCAACAGTATCCGATTGTAAAGCATAATACTTGTTAAAATCGAAACTAGCCATATTTTTAGTACTCGGCACAAGCCAATTTATTAAAAAAACACCCTTAAAACTCTTTTGGTTTATAAAAACTGTATTATGCCAAAATGTATTATTTAAGGTTGAATTAGGTTTTGCCCATTCGGCAACCGATAACGCATTTCGGCAATTATAAACCATATTGTTTTTAACTTCATTATCATACGAATCCGAATTTATATGAATACCATTTGCCGATATATTTGAAACCGTATTAGCTTCCACAAAAATATTATACACTAAATTATCCAAGTAAATACCATTGGCATCGGGTGCTTTATGGCTATTGTTTGTGCCATAATTAGATCCTATTACATTAGATACTATGTTATTTATAATTTTATTATCGTGAGTGTAAAATTTTGTTTTAGCCCAACAATATATGGCAGCACCATCGCTCAATTTTAACAAAGCATTGTTAACAATATTGTTTTCCATTACGCTAAAAGCTCCATCCATCCTAATTCCTACATAGCCTGTGTTTTCAACGGTATTATTTTTTATATTATTATTTATGGCAATATGGCTTTGGGCGAGCTTCGCAACTTCGTTATTAGCTATAGTTATACCTATCATGCCATTTACACCGCTAATACCATAGCCCATTTTTAATCCAATTTTGTGCACATGGTTATATTGCACTTTCAAATTTTCGGGTTCGAGGGCAAAAATGCCTCTGCCATTTATCTCCGAAATTTCATTACTAACAACGCTACAATTTTTTGCTATTTCGTTTATTAAAATACCTGTATGGTTTATAAAACTTATTTTATTGTTTGAGAGTACTATGTGGCTATTATTTTCTGATAAACTAACGCCATTTACATCAAATTTTTGAATATTTAAAAATCTAACAGTTATATAACTTACTTTTTTACTAAAAGTAATACCATTGTTTAAAGTAACGGCTTCGGCACTTTTATTTTTAAAGTTTTTACCACCATAATAATACAAAGTTTTTTGTGGGATGCTATAAAACCACTCACCTAAAGTATCTAATTCCTCAAATTTATTGTCAAAATAATAGCCCCACCCTTTGCCTAAAGTATTGGTTGAACTATCGCTTATGGTAACTTTATAGTTTTCAAATTTTTTAACAACACTTGTCCTCACTTCCCAGTCCCAGGTTCTAAATCGCAAATTGGTATTTTCCCAATATTTTTCTTTTTGCTTTAAAGCCGAATCAATAAAAGTTACACTATCACCAACGCCGCTCTGCATTATCGCAAAACCCGAATTGGGAAATCGAGCAAGTGTTTTTAATCGCTCATTTACAAATACACTTTTAACAGAATGGTTAAATTTAACTTTCCAAATATTGCTATTGTAGGGTATAAAATTATTTATTTTAACAGCACCTGTTATAATTGGCAAACTACCTTTACCGTAAGCCGAAAATATAATTGATTGTGCGACACTACCCGATTGCTTTATTAATATCTCACCAAAAAAAACTTCACCTCTTTTAAATAATACCTTATCGCCGGGTTTTAATATTTGTTGGTTTAATCGTTGTATAGTTTTCCAAGGATTGTTTATAAATGTGCCATTATTGCTATCTTTACCACCCGATGATAAATAATAAGTAGTAGCGTGTGCTTGGCACAAGCTTAAAACCCCTAAAATTATTAAAGAAAAAATCTTGTTCATTAGAAATAAATATATATTGTTTAATTGGTTTAAATAAGCTGCAAATATAATTTTATAAAATTAAAACGTTTAATTATTTGGAGTTTTGATTTATCTTTAATATTAAAAAAAATTATCTTAAAAACTAAAAATTACAAATTATTGATGCTGCAACGCCAATATATCCAAAACAATTAAATAATTTGCGACTTATAATATTACTAATAGAACTTAAAAAAAATTAAATATTAAGATATGAATATTGATAAAAACGAATTTAGAAAATATGCCGTAAAACACCACCGTATTGGCGGCCATCACGTTGATAAATTTATAGGCAGTGTACATGTGCCACAAAATATGACGCCTTATATTATTGAAGAACGCCAGCTTAATGTAGCTCAAATGGATGTTTTTTCGAGGTTGATGATGGATAGAATCATATTTTTAGGCGATGCTATTTACGATCAAAATGCAAATATTATTCAAGCTCAATTGCTGTTTTTACAATCGGCCGATGCCAAAAGAGATATACAAATTTATATTAACTCGCCCGGAGGCTCGGTTTATGCTGGTTTAGGTATTTACGATACCATGCAATATATACAACCCGATGTAGCTACAATTTGTACAGGTATGGCAGCTTCAATGGGTGCAGTATTAATGTGTGCGGGTACAAAAGGCAAAAGAGCTGCATTGCCACACGCCCGTATTATGATTCACCAACCATCAGGTGGCGCACAAGGTGTAGCATCGGATATGGAGATTAACTTGCGTGAAATGCTTAAACTTAAAAAAGAACTATACGATATTATTTCTAAACACAGTGGCCAAAGTTACGAGTGGGTAGAAAAAGCATCAGACCGTGATTATTGGATGAAAGCCGATGAAGCCAAAGAATTTGGAATGGTTGATGAAATACTAATAGGTACAAAAGATAAAAAAGAAAATGAGTAGGAGTAAAAATGATATAAAATGTTCGTTTTGTGGTGCTAATAAAGTAGATTCATTAATGCTTATTGCTGGTTTAGATGCGCATATTTGCGATAAATGTGTTGCCCAAGCAAACGATATTTTAGCTGGCGAGTTAAACCTAAAAAAGGGTAAGTCATTATCTGGCGGGGTTACATTATTAAAACCTTTAGAAATTAAAAACCATATCGACCAATATGTTATAGGGCAAGATAATGCCAAAAAAGTATTGGCCGTTGCCGTTTACAATCATTATAAAAGGCTAAACCATAAAGTAGGTAAAGATGAAGTAGAGATAGAAAAGTCGAACATTATGATGGTAGGTGAAACAGGTACAGGTAAAACTTTACTGGCCAAAACTATAGCCAAAATATTAAACGTACCTTTTTGTATTTGCGACGCTACCGTTTTAACCGAAGCTGGTTATGTTGGTGAAGATGTAGAAAGTATTTTAACCCGTTTGCTACAAGCTGCCGATTACGATGTAAGTGCCGCCGAACGTGGCATTGTATATATTGATGAGGTAGATAAAGTTGCCCGCAAAAGCGATAACCCATCCATCACCCGCGATGTATCGGGCGAAGGAGTACAACAAGCTTTACTTAAAATATTGGAAGGCACTATTGTAAACGTACCTCCGCAAGGTGGGCGTAAACACCCCGACCAAAAAATGATACCTGTAAATACCAACAATATTTTATTTATATGTGGTGGTGCTTTTGATGGGATTGAGAAAAAAATTGCCAATCGTTTGCGTACTCAAACCGTAGGATACAAAGTAAAAACTGAAGAAACCGATATCGACCTTAAAAACTTGTATAAATACATAACTCCACAAGATTTAAAAGCTTTTGGTATGATACCCGAACTAATTGGGCGTGTGCCAGTGATTACCCATCTAAACCCATTAGATAGAGAGACCCTATTAAACATTTTAACTGTTCCGCGTAACTCGTTGGTAAAGCAATACGAAAAGCTTTTTGATTATGAAGGAATTAAACTAGAGTTTGATACCGATGTATATGAGTTTATTGTTGATAAAGCTATGGAATACAAATTGGGTGCTAGAGGGTTACGCTCAATTTGTGAATCTATAATGATTGATGCCATGTTTGAAGTTCCATCGCAAAAAGATGCCAAAAACTTGTTTATCGATATGGCTTACGCCAAAGAAAAATTTGAAAAATCGGATATTAGAAAGTTGAAAGTAGCTTAATTTTGAACTTTTAAACTTTGGGAAACTTGACTTCTATAAAAGTTTTAAGCTTTGACAAAGTTCCCAAAAAATATTCTCTTGCAATGTTTAAAAAAAGAAAGTTAATTATTGCCACAAAACACGAGAAAGAAAAAGTAATTGCCCCACTTTTAGAAAAAGCTTTGGGAGTTTCGTGTTTTGTTGATAATAGTTTTGATACCGACGTTTTGGGCACTTTTACAGGTGAGATAGAAAGAAAACTCGACCCTATTGCTACTGCCCGACAAAAATGTTTAATGGCTATGGAACTATCCGGTTGCGATTTAGCTATTGCCAGTGAAGGTTCTTTTGGGCCTCATCCATCAATGTTTTTTGTAAATGCGGATGAAGAGTTTTTGATTTTTATCGATAAAAAAAACGGTTTAGAAATAATAGCAAGAGAGCTAAGTACAGAAACAAATTTTAATGGCAAGGAAGTTAAAACCCTAAAAGAACTTTTTGAAGTTGCCGATGCCGCAAACTTTCCATCCCATGCTTTAATACTTCGTACCTCAAAAGATGATAATAGTGAAACAATAAAAGGAATTACGGATAAAAACCAGTTACAAAAAGCCTATAAAAAACTGATGGATAAATATTCTTCCGCTTTTGTAGAAACCGATATGAGGGCAATGTATAATCCTTCGCGTATGCAAGTAATTAAAGCGGCTACTATAAAATTAATAGATAAAATAAATTCTATTTGTCCTAATTGTAATATGCCAGGCTTTGGTATTACAGATTCAAAAAGCGGATTAAAATGTAGTTTATGCAGTTCGCCCACCAACTCAACACTAAGCTATATATACGTTTGCCAGCATTGTAAATTTACTAAAGAAGAAATGTATCCTCACCATAAAATCAGCGAAGACCCTATGTTTTGCGATTACTGTAATCCATAATCCTCATCCTCAACCTCTACTCTTCCACCATCTCGCTATTAAGCGAAGCTTCGGGTTTTTCCTCTTCTTTAAAATAACGTTTTTGGTACAATAAAATAAATATTACTCCAATGGATATTGCCGCATCGGCAACGTTAAAAATAGGCCTAAAAAATATAAATTCTTCGCCACCCCAAAAAGGCACCCAAGAAGGTAAAACTCCTTCTATTAATGGAAAATAAAACATGTCAACTACGCGGCCATGAAAAACTTTCTCATATTTATACATTACCCCATAAAAAACCGAATCAATAATATTACCTAATGCGCCAGCAAATATAAATGACACATTCATTATTAAACCGCGGTTGTATTTGTTTTTAATAAGATGTATTAAGCCGTAGCCTATGCCTCCTACGGCAATAATGCGGAAAATAGAAAGAGCCAATTTACCCAATTCACCGCCAAACTCCATACCAAAAGCCATCCCGTTATTTTCGGTAAAATGAATAATAAACCAGTTGCCCAATATATTAAACTCTTGCCCTAAGTACATATTTGTTTTTATCCAAGTTTTTAAGGCTTGGTCTAACACCAATATAAAAAGTATGGCAATTATAGGTTTGTTATAACCTTTCATTTTAATTTTGTTTTAACTTTGCTTCCATACTTAATGTAGCGTGTGGTACGGCTCTCAAACGTTCTTTAGGTATTAAATTTCCAGTTTCGCGGCAAATACCATACGTTTTATTTTGAATGCGAACCATTGCAGATTCTAAACTTTCGATAAACTTTTTTTGCCTTGCAGCCAATTGGTTTAATTGTTCTTTTTCTAACGTTGCCGAACCATCTTCTAACGTTTTGTAAGTTCCCGCAGTGTCATCGGTACCGTTAGCGTTAGGGTTACTCATTGATTTTGCAAGCGATAATAATTCTTCTTTTGCACTTCTTAACTTGTCGGCAATTAAATCTCTAAATTCTTGTAAATCAGTATCTGTGTATCTGTTTATTGCGTTGTTTCCCATTTTTTAATCTTTCTGTAATGCTAGTATTAATTCTGTTTCTTGTATTTCTATGCTGGTGCCTGTGCTCAAATTTTCGACTAAAGTAAGGCTATTTGCCAAAGTTTCGGCGCAAATATAAAATAAATTATCAGCCACCGATTGTGCAATTAATGGGTGGTTTTGTATTTGAACCTTAATTTTATCGGTAACCTCTAAGCCAATATCTTTACGTAGGTTTTGTATGCGGTTAATTACCTCGCGGGCAATGCCTTCGCTTTTTAATTCATTAGTAAGGGTAACATCCAAAGCTACAGTTAGTTTGCCTAGGTTGGCAACTTGCCAGCCAGGTACATCCTCGGCAATAATTTCTACATCATTGGCTTCAATAACATAAACCGTGTTTGCAATTGCTACGCTGCCGTTTTGTGTTAAAGTTTCTATTTGCTGTTGGGTAAAACTACCAATAGCTTCTGATACCAGCTTCATATCTTTACCCACCTTTTTACCTAAGGATTTAAAGTTTGGCTTTATTTTCTTTTTTATAAACCCGCTGGTATCGGTTATATACGCTATTTGTTTAATATTTGTTTCCGATAAAATAAGTTCTTTAACTCGCTCAACTTTAGCTTCAAAGGTAGTATCTAAAACAGGCAATAATATTTTACCTAATGGCTGCCTAACATTTATACCCACTTTTTTGCGTAACGATAACACCATAGAAGAAATGTTTTGTGCCAATGCCATTCGTTCTTCCAAATCGGCATCCACCAAAGTGGCATTATAAGTTGGGAAATTAGTTAGGTGTACCGACTCAGAACTTTCTTTTTTAGTTACCGAGTTTAAATCGTTATACAACCTATCGGCAAAAAAGGGTGCAATGGGACTAATTAATTTAGCTACCGTAATTAAACAAGTGTAAAGGGTTTGGTAAGCCGATAGTTTATCATCGTTTCCCGCTACATCGGTTTTCCAAAAACGGCGGCGACTAAGGCGAACAAACCAGTTACTTAAATGCTCGTCCACAAAGTTTTGTATGGCTCGGGCAGCTTTAGTAGGTTCAAAATCTTCGTAAAAACCATCCACATTTTGGGTTAAAGTATTTAGTAACGATAGTATCCAACGGTCAATCTCGGGGCGTTGTGTGCTTTCTAAATCCGCCCCAGCGTAATCAAATTTATCTATATTGGCGTAAAGTGTAAAAAAAGCGTAGGTGTTGTAAAGTGTACCAAAAAACTTTCGGCGAACTTCATCTAAGCCTTCTAAACTAAATTTTAGGTTATCCCACGGCGATGCGTTGCTAATCATATACCAACGGGTGGCGTCGGCTCCATAAGTTTCAATAGTGGCAAAAGGATCGACGGTATTGCCCAATCGTTTCGACATTTTATTACCGTTTTTATCTAACACCAAGCCGTTTGATACCACGTTTTTAAACGCCACACCATCGGTTAGCATTACCGCTATGGCGTGAAGTGTGAAAAACCAGCCACGAGTTTGGTCAACGCCTTCGGCAATAAAATCGGCTGGGAAAGCCGTTGTAAATCCATCGCCGAAAGGCAAATTAGGGTTAGCCGCATTTTTATTTAAGCCCCATTGTGCGTAAGGCATTGCACCGCTATCAAACCAAACATCTATTAAATCGGGTTCGCGAAACATTTTTTCTCCTTTAATTGATACCAAAATAACGTCATCAACAAAGGGCCGGTGTAAATCGTTAAGGCGGAAACCTTCGGGCATAAATCCTGCCGCAGCGGCTTTATCTATTTCTTTATTTAATTGCTCAATAGTGCCAATACAAATTTCTTCGCTGCTATCGGCAGTGCGCCAAATAGGTAGAGGAGTACCCCAATAACGTGATCTCGAAAGGTTCCAATCAACTAAATTCTCCAACCAATTGCCAAAACGGCCAGAACCTGTACTTTCGGGTTTCCAATTTATAGTTTTATTTAGCTCCACCATTCGCTGTTTTACGGCGGTAGTTTTTATAAACCAACTATCTAACGGATAGTACAATACAGGCTTATCGGTTCGCCAACAATGTGGGTAACTGTGTTCGTATTTTTTTACGTCAAAAGCTTTATTATCTTCTTTAAGTTTAATGGCAATTAATACATCGGTGGGTTTAAAGTCGGGGGCTTTGCGTTCTTCGTCGCTATAATATTCTTCTTTTACATATCGGCCAGCAAAATCGCTTACTTCATCAACAAATTTTCCTTGCTTGTTTACCAACGGAAACTCGTTGCCTTTTTCATCAAAAACCATTACCGATGGGATGTTGTTTTCTTTGGCAGCCCTAAAGTCATCGGCACCAAAAACCGAAGCTATATGTACCACACCCGCACCATCGTCGGTAGTTACAAAATCGGCCGGGATAATCTTAAAAGCATTTTGTTTCAAATTAGCATTTGTAACGTAAGGCATTAATTGATGGTAGTGCAAACCCAACAAATCGTTACCTGTAAACTCGGCTGCAATGTGCCAAGGTGTTGCACCTTTGGGATTATCGGCGTAAGCCTTAAAATCGCCGTTTTGTTGTTCGGCTTTAAAGTGTTTTACCACCAAATTTTTAGCCAAAACCACGCTGACTGGTGCAAAAGTATATTGGTTAAAGGTTTTTATTTTAACGTAAGCAATTTTTTTTCCCACTGCCAAAGCGCAGTTAGAGGGTAAAGTCCACGGTGTGGTAGTCCAAGCTAAAATAGCGGTATCTTCACTTTCATCATCAAATAAAGCCGAAATTAAAGGGTGGTTTTGATTTTTTACTGGCCTAAATTGCGCCACTATTGATGTATCTTTTACATCTCGGTAAGTGCCAGGCTGGTTTAATTCGTGAGAGCTTAAACCCGTACCAGCCGCTGGGGAAAAAGGCTGTACGGTATAGCCTTTATACAATAAATTTTTGGCGTGAAATTGCTGTAAAATCCACCAAAGGGTTTCAATATATTCGTTTTTGTAAGTAATGTATGGGTTTTCTAAATCAACCCAGTAACCCATTTTTTGGGTAAGGCTGTTCCACACATCGGTATATTTCATTACCTCTTTTCGGCAAGCATCGTTATAATCTTGTACCGAAATTTTTTTACCAATATCTTCTTTGGTAATACCTAATGCTTTTTCAACAGCCAGTTCAATAGGTAAACCGTGGGTGTCCCATCCGCCTTTACGCTTTACCTGAAATCCTTTTAGGGTTTTATAACGGCAAAAAATATCTTTTATACCCCGCGACATTACGTGGTGAATGCCGGGCATACCGTTGGCACTTGGCGGTCCTTCATAAAAAGTATAAGGGTTCGTAGTAGGGCGGTTAGTAATGCTTTTTTCAAAAATTTGGTTTTGCTGCCAACTTTCTAACACCTCTTTGCCTATTTCCGATAAATTTAACTGCTTATATTCTTTGTACATCAACGTTTTATATCCCAATTAATAATTTGCAAAGATAGGTTTTAGGCTTTAAAAAGAAAACGTTAAATGTTTAATTATTTGTTTTTTTGAAAACGAACGGATAGTGCATTGTGGCGGCCGCTAGCCCCGCTATACGTTGCAAGGTTTTTGCTATTTATTTGGTGCTTAATGATATGAGTTAGTGTAAGCAAAAACGCTTTCCACTACTATCGGGTTTAGGTAGAAGGGGTTTTTATGATTGTGGATATTGTGGCTATTTAGGATGCTAGCAGAGCGAAACACGACCCCCCCCAAACAAAAATTATTTTTTAATTGATTAAAAACGACAAAATTTAGCATCCTTTTACTTGCATTACATAAAACGCAGAGTCCTCTGCGAGAGACCTTGCTTGGACTAAATTGATTAAAAATGACAAAATTTAGTATCCTTTTACTTGCATTACATAAAATGCAGGGTCCTCTGCGAAAGACCCTGTTTGGACTAAAAATACCCTGCTTAGACCAAAATATATAAAAGAGGTAATTTTAAGAAAAATTATTTTTACTACTTGTAAATTACAAAAACGCTACAAAATTTAAAATTGAAATTTCAAAATTTATATGCACCTTTGTTGCATTAATGAATATAAAAACTAAATATCTTAATTTAATGCGCAAAGTTTATGCCATTGTATTGCTGTTTTGCTTCGTTCTTGTTTCTGTTGTAAAAGCTTTTCACACTCACGAAAATCATAACCATTGCCAAAACGATACCGAAAACTACTCTGAGCAAAATCTAGACAAACACACCAATAAAAGCTGCCAAATTTGTGCATTTGTTATTAATATAAAACAGAGTCAAATATTATCAAAAACATTTGATTTTGATTTTAAACAATATGCAAATCAGGTTTTGCTTCATTATGATTTTGTGGCATTTTTCGCTTTCAAACATATTTCTCTTTTTTCGGGTAATAGTCCTCCCATAGCATAATTCAACTATTTTATTAAATAATAATAGGAATTCATCAAACTTGATTTTGATGGCTAGTGTATTATTGAAAATTTTAATTAAAAATAAATTGATGAGCTAAAATATAACTTGTCAGCTTAAAAACTAAAGTATCCAAATCAACTATAATGATTTGAAAGACATATTAATTATAAAATTACTCCAAAAATGAAATCATATAAAATAAAAACATTACTAGCATTTACATTATTAATTGCTTTTACAGCATGTAAAAAAAATAAAAACGAAGAGCCTATCATTACTCAAACTGAACATAAATTCATTAGAGTTTTGGTAAACGATGAATTAACCAACCAATTAAGTTTCGTAAATCCTGTTGATGGTTCAGTTGCTAATTTTACTGTAAAATTTCCAAAATCGGCATTATACACAACCGGATCAAAACGTTTTGCAAGTATTATATACAGAGATAATAATTTAGTAGAAATTTTTGATAGCGGTTTTGAATTTCACGGCGACCATGTTGATGTAAAAGGAACCCCAAAATTTGGTGCATTAATTGGCGATGGAAATAAACCAACCCACTTTAAAACAAAAGCAAACGAAATTATTACTTTTAATGATGGTGATGGCACTTTAAGCGTTGCTAACGAAGCCGATTTTCACACTTCTGGGGCTAAAATGAAAACTATTAACGCAGGTATCGTAGCCCACCATGGTGCAATGACAAAATTTAATAACGGTAACTATGCAATAACAGTTAAAGATGGTTCTATTGCAGGTGCGTTACCTGAGAGAGTTAAAATTATTGATAAAGATGGGGCTGAGATAGCTGCATCAACCATACAAACTACGGGAATCCATGGAAATGCTAGCGATGGCTTAGTTTCGGTTTTTGGGTCGAGGAGTGGTATATTAACCATTACACAAGCTGGTGTTCAAGAACTGATACCTCATCCAGTATCGTTTGATAAAGCATGGTTCGGAACTATTTTAAATGCCGAAAAAGCAGCCAAATTTATTGGATATACGGGCGCTAAAGGCGCATATTTTATCAATACTACTACAAAAACAGTTACCCCAATATTTGAAAGTGCCGATATTATGCAATGCAAAATAGATTTTGCAGGAGAAAATTTGCATATTTTAATGCACAGCGGTTTGTTAAAAATATTCAACCTAAACACTGGAAATTTAATTAGAGAGGCCAACGTGATAAGCGAAGTTGAAAAAACAGAGAAACAAAAACCAACTATAGAAGCCACTAATCGTTACACTTATATTACTATGCCTAAACTAGGTGAGCTTTACCAAATAGATAATTATGACTTATCTAAAATTGTAAAAATAAAAGTTTCTGCCACGCCATTTCGCTTAACAATTGTTGGGTTTGAAAATAGCCAATCGCATTAAAATTTTAAATTATCATCGCACCAAAGAAAAATATGCCCCAAATATGAGGTTTAAAATTTGGTTTATTGTAAGTATTATTGTTGCCAATGCGTTTAATAGCGCATTGGCGCAAAGCTGCAATAACTTAATTTTTGGGACTATAAAAGACGCCAAAACAAAAGATATTTTACCAGGGGCAAGCGTAGCTATCAAAGAAAACAATCAAGTTGAGTTGGTTGAAAACGATAGCCATTACCACTTTAACCAACTGTGCTACGGTAAATATACTTTACTTATAACACATATTGGTTACCAACCTAAAGAGATAAAATTTGAGGTAAAAAAAACAGCTACAGAAATTAATGTTTTTTTAAGCCCATTAACTTCTCAATTAGGGGAGGTAAATGTGCAGGCACATGTGGCGTCGCAAAAACCTTTACAAATTCAATCGCAACTTAAAGGTAAAGAGTTAGAACTCTCTCGAGGCTTATCACTGGGCGAAGCCTTAAAAGCTATTCCAGGTTTAAGCTCAATACAAACGGGACCGTCCATTTCTAAACCTGTTATACACGGTTTACACTCTAACCGGGTTTTAATTTACAATAACGGGGTAAGGTTAGAAGGGCAACAATGGGGTAGCGAACACGCACCCGAAATAGACCCATTTATAGCCAACAAAATAACCGTGGTAAAAGGGGCAGCTAGTGTTTTATATGGCTCTGATGCTTTAGCAGGTGTTATTTTGGTTGAACCTAGCCCTTTAGAATTTAATAAAAAACTTACGGGTCAAGTTAATTTAGTGGGCATGAGCAACAACGGACAAGGCGCAGTAGCTACAATGGTTGAAAGTGCCTTGGGTAAAAATTCTAATTTTAGTTGGCGTTTACAGTCTACATTTAAGGTTGCAGGTAATGCTAAAACGCCAGATTATTACATGCGTAATACTGGCTTTAACGAAAGAAATGCAGCGTTAACTTTTGGCTATCGTAATAATAAACTGAATACCGAACTTTTTTTAAGCACATTTAATACCAAACTAGGGGTATTTTCAGGTTCGCACATTGGCAGTACTACCGATTTGGAAAACCTTATAAAATTGAGTAAACCTTTTGCTGAACATCAATCAGATCTTAATTACAATATAGAAAGGCCTTATCAAAATATTAGCCACAACCTGATAAAATTAAAAATGAGTTACCCTATTGGCGATTTTGGAATTTTACATGCCCAATATAGTAACCAACAAAATAACCGAGAAGAGTACGATATTGTTAGGCAGTCGGCAGATAAAGGTTACCAGTTAAAATTTGATTTGAATACCCAAAATGTTGAAGTTGTTTTAGATCACAATATAAACAACAATTTAGAAGGTAAAGTAGGGTTTCAAGGCATTTATCAGCAAAATTATTACGATGGGCGATACCTTATCCCTTTTTTTACAAGCTATAATGGTGGGATATTTTTGCTAGAAAAATGGAAAAAAAATAAAATTACACTAGAAGGCGGTTTTCGTTACGATTATAAATATATGCAAGCAAGGTTGCGCCAAAATGTATTAGATGATAATAGTCCTGAGATACAACCACAATTTAATTTCGACCAAGTAAGTGCAACTTTTGGAGCCTCGTACCAATTAAACCAAAACTTTAAATGGAGTAGCACTTTGGCAAAAGCTTGGCGTCCGTCTGCCATTAATGAGCTGTTTAGCTTTGGGGTACATCATGGTAGTGCATCATTTGAAAAAGGAGATAGAAACCTTAAAGAAGAATCTTCCTTAAATTTTACTTCGGGTATAAGTAAAACCAATGGAAAATTAACTGGCGAAATAAGCGGATACCTAAATCATATTGATAATTATATTTATTTAAAACCCGATTTAGTACCTGTATTAACCGTTCGTGGTGCTTTCCCTGCGTTTAGCTATGTGCAAGTGAATGCCCGATTTACAGGATTCGATTTTTTAACGCAATACCAGTTTAACAAATTTTTTAGCACCAGTATTAAATACTCGTTGGTAAGGGCATACAATTTAGCCAACAACAACCACTTAGAATTTATACCGCCTGATAAATTATCCATGATATTGCAGGCTAGTATTAATGATACCAAAAAACTTAAGAATACTAGATTAGACATTACCGTTAATCATTTTGCAAAACAATGGCGGGTGTTACCGCAACAAGATTATGCACCCACACCCAATGCTGCTACCTTATTAAATTTTGATTTAAGCAGCCAAATATTACTCGGAAAAAACAGCTTTAACTTAAGTTTAAGTTGTTTAAACACACTTAATACCCGATACCGAGATTACCTTAACAGATTTAGGTATTACGCCGACGAAACAGGACGTAATTTTGTACTGCGACTGCAAATACCTATTGGAAAAAATTTAACAAACAAAATTTAACAACAAATATTAATTCACTTAAAACAAAAAAAAATGAAAACAAACTCAAAATTAACAATCGTTGCTATTATGGCATGTACATTTGCCATTAGTTCTTGTAAAAAAGACGAAAAAGAATTACCTAAGGTAGATGAAAATGAGCTTATTACAACTATTAAACTACAGTTTACCAATACCACTGATGCTGCCGATGTAAAAACGTTTACTTGGAAAGACATTGATGGTCAGGGAGGAAACCCGCCTGTAATTGATGAGATAAAACTAGCTCCCAATAAAACTTACAAGATGGAAGTTGCAAAAATACTTAATGAAACTAGCACACCCGCCGAAGATATTACCGAGGAAGTTGCTGAAGAAGATTATGAACATTTATTAGTTTACAAGCCATTTCCGATAGGTGCTTTGACCGTAACTATAACTGATAAAGATAAAAACAACTTAGCAGTGGGCTTAAAAGCTGACGTACGTACGGGTTCAGCAGCAACTGGAACATTGCAAGTAATACTTAGACATCAAGTTGGTGTTAAAGACGGTACCGAAGCTCCAGGTAGTACTGATTTTGATATTACGTATATTGTAAAAATACAATAGGTTTTTCACGAATCGTTTTTGATACAATAAAAATCGTTATTTGACACTAACATTGTGTTAATAACGATTTTTATTGTTTTAATATTACTGTAAATCAAAAAGTATATCTAATGCTTAACGCTGGCTCAATACCTAGTAACGAACCGTTCAATAATTCTAAACGGGGATGTAAATCGGCAGTAAGTGATATTGGCAATTCGGGTATTATCCATTCTAGACCTAAAATAGCATCGGCACCTAACATTAAGCCACCATTAGTATTTGCATTTTGAGACACGCCGCCTACATGTGCGCCTAACCCGTAAAACCACTTTAAACCATCAATTTCAAAAGCATCGGCGTGGCGTTGGTAAAACCCTGTTACCACAAACGAACCCGACCCTATACCTAATATACCTTCTACTGCATCTTGGTCGGTTATAAAATGTTTAACAGTAATACCGCTATTAAAACCACCAAAACGAATACCTGCACTTGTACTATATTCCTGTGCGTTAGCTAAGTTGGATATACTTATAATTGCGAAAGCAATTAAATTAATCTTTAAAAATGTTTTTTGCATAAGTAGTTAAGTGTTTAATATTCTTGAGATAACGTTTAAAAATTAAAAATCTTATGGTTGTATTCTATATTAGCTTATCAAAAACTATTAGCTGTTAATAGTTTAAATAAATTACTTTTCAGTATAATTAATGTTTAGCAATTATTTAAAATTTTAAATATTATATGTGAAATTAGCCGCATATAATTGATTGTTAATAATTAAAAGAAAGAAAATTATGGTATTTCAATTAGATAATAGGCTATGGTTTCCAAAAACTAGCCTTGCCGATGATGATGGTTTGTTAGCCGTATGTGGTGATTTATCAACCGAAAGGTTATTATTAGCTTATAAAAATGGTATTTTCCCATGGTATAATCAAGGTGAAGCCATAAGGTGGTATTCGCCTCACCAGCGATTTGTATTGTTACCTAATGAAATAAAAATTAGCAAAAGTATGCAACAAGTATTACGGTCGTTAAAATTTAATTTAACTTATAATACCGAGTTTAAAAAAGTAATAACCCTATGCGCTAATACTAAGCGTAACCAGCAAAATGATACTTGGATAATACCCGATATGCAAGCAGCCTACTTAAATTTACATGCTCAGGGTTATGCACATTCGGTAGAAGTATGGTATAATGGGGTTTTGGTAGGTGGATTGTACGGTGTAATAATAGGTAAGGTTTTTATAGGTGAGAGCATGTTTTCTTTAGTAAATAATGCTTCGAAAATAGCATTAATTTGGGTTTGTAAAAATTTAACTATTAACCTTATAGATTGCCAAATGCACACCAAACATTTAGAAACTATGGGCGCAAAAATGATTTCGAGAGACGAATATATGCGTTATTTTTAAGGCTATATTTGTTTTAGTTAGAAATTAAAAAAGCATATAAACTAAAAAAATCTATCTATTATAATTAAAAAACTATGAAAATATCTGAAATTACCGATTTTTTACAACAATATGCGCCACTTGCGTTTCAAGAGGAATATGATAATGCTGGCTTAATAGTGGGTAATGCCCATACCGAGGTAACGCAAGCTTTAATAACATTAGATTGTACCGAAGATATTGTAAACGAAGCAATTGAATTTAATTGCAATTTAATTATAGCCCATCATCCCATAGTATTTAAAGGGTTAAAAAGTTTTACAGGAAAAAACTACGTAGAAAAAGTAATTATAAAAGCTATAAAAAACAATATCGCCATATATGCCATCCATACCAATTTAGATAATGTACTAAATGGAGTTAATGGTAAAATTGCTGAAAAATTAGGAATGAAAAACTGCAAAATTTTATCACCTAAAGTGGGCACCTTACATAAATTAATAACCTATGCGCCTTTAGCTTATGCCGATAAAATAAGGCAAGCATTATTTACAACGGGTGCAGGCAATATTGGCAATTACAGCGAAGCAAGCTTTAATACAAATGGAATAGGCACATTTAAAGGTAATAACGCTTCACAAGCTTTTATAGGGGATAAAAATATACAACACCATGAAGATGAAATTAAAATTGAAGTAATATTTGAAGCGCATAATGCCGCTAAACTTTTAAGCACTTTGCGTCAGCATCATCCTTATCAAGAAATTGCGTACGATATTATCACGCTAAATAATACACATCAAAACGTGGGTTCGGGATTAATAGGAGAGCTTGAACAGCCAATAGATGCGTTAGAATTTTTACAATATTTAAAAAATGTAATGGAAGTAAGCATCATTAAGCATACCCAATTGTTAGCTAATAAAATTAAAACCGTTGCGTTGTGTGGCGGTTCGGGAAGTTTTTTGCTTAAAAATGCTATTATCGCTGGGGCGGATATATTTATATCGGCCGATTTTAAATATCACGAGTTTTTTGATGCAGATAATAAAATTATAATAGCAGATATAGGTCATTACGAAAGTGAAAAATTTACCCAAGAATTGTTATTAGAAATAATTACGAAAAAATTTCCTACTTTTGCAGTCCGCATAACAAAAAATAATACAAACCCCATAAAATATTTGGCTTAATGGAACAAACAGTAGAACAAAAACTCGAAGCTTTATATCGCCTGCAAAGCATACATACACAGGTAGATAAAATAAGACAAACACGTGGTGAATTACCTATGGAAGTTGCCGATTTAGAAGATGATGTAGCGGGTTTAGAAACTCGAATCCAAAAAATCAAAACTGAATTAGATGATTTTGAAGATGCCGTAGTAATGCGCAAAAACACCATTAAGGAATCGCAGGCTTTAACCAAAAAATACGAAACACAACAAAATAACGTAAAAAATAACCGCGAATTCGAAGCTTTAGCTAAAGAAATTGAAATTCAAGGACTTGACGTAATGGTGTGTGAGAAAAAAATTAAAGAACTCCAATACGACATTACATTAAAAACGGATGTGTATGATAAAGCTTTGTTAAATATCGAAGAACGAAAGAAAGATCTTGAAGCAAAGCAAGTAGAATTAGCAAATTTAACCTCCGAAACCCAAAAAGAAGAAGAGCTATTATTAGCCGATGCTGAAACCGCTAAAGTCGGTATTGAGGATAGGTTGCTTGTAGCCTACAACCGTTTAAGAAAGAACTTTAAAAACGGATTAGCTGTGGTTACCATTTCCAGAGATTCATGCTCTGGATGTTTTAATCAAATACCTCCACAAAGACAATCGGACATTCGCCAACGCAAAAAAATTATTGTTTGCGAGCATTGCGGCCGTATATTAGTTGATGAAACTATAGCCCAAGTAGAAAATCTTGATTTAGTTTAAAATATTTATTTCCGCATTACTAAAGCATTCTGATTTTAATCAGGATGCTTTTTGTTTTATTTACCAAAGCAATAATTATTGTTTTAAAGCGATTAATACTTAAAAGAGATAGTAAATTTACCCTATGCAAAAAAAAATAATTGTTGTTTTATTATTCGTATTTGGCTATAATCTTAACGTACAAGCCGATTTTGATTTTAATACCAATTGTATGAACGCCTACCAAGCAATATTACAATTAAAGCTAAATGAAGCTAAACTATTAATATATCAGGAAAAAATACAAAATCCTTCTAACGGTATACCTATTTTACTGGATAATTACGTGGATTATTTTACCATACTAACATCCGAAAGTAAAGCAGATTACGAAAAATTAAAAAAAAATCGCAGCGTTAGACTTGATTTATTAGAAGAGCAAAGCGAAAATTCGCCCTACTATTTATTTGCACAAGCCGAAATAAACATCCAATGGGCATTGCTAAAAGGTAAATTTCAAGATTATTTTTCGGCCGCTTTAGATATTAACAGGGCCGATAACTTATTAAAAAAAAATGTATCTAAGTATCCTAATTTTTTGCCTAATAAAAAAAGCCTTGCATTAATTAGCATAGTTTTGGGTGCAGTTCCTTCTAATTTACACAGTATTTTAAAAACTATTGGTTTAGAAGGTAATATAAATAAGGGCGTAAAAAATTTAGAGCATCTTATTGCCGTGTTACCTAAAACGCATTACGCTTTTTACCGCGACGAAGTAATATTTTTTTATACGTTTGCCGAAACCGAAGCGGTTAAAAACAAAAATAATCAAGCTAAAATAATTGATTATTTAGACGATTTGAATAGTTCAAGTTTATTAAAAAGTTATTTGAAGGGTTACGTTTCTGCAAAAAATTTTAAAAACGACGATGCATTAGCCTATTTATTAAAACGACCCGACGGCAAACAATACATTAATTTTCCAGCTATATATTACCTAGTGGGAAATGCTAAATTAAATAAGTTAGATACCGATGCATACCCTTATTTACAAAAGTATATTAGAGAATACGAAGGCTTAAACTTTGTTAAAGATACTTACTTAAAAATAGCCTATCATTATTTTTTAAAAGGTGATATGGTAAACTATCAGTCGTATTTAAAATTGGTTCGTAGTAAAGGAAACATATTGATTGAAAAAGATAAACAAGCCCTTAAAGAAGCCAATGACGCCACTCCTAACATGGATTTATTAAAAGCTCGCTTTTTATTTGATGGTGGTTATTATAGCAAAGCATTACTACAACTTAAAGATAAAAAAGCAGATAGCTTTAAATTAGTTCGTGATAAAATAGATTTTTATTACCGGTTGGGGAGAATTTATGATGAAATTGGCAAACAAAATGAAGCACTTGCATCTTACCAAAAAGCTATAGATATAGGCAAAAACACAACCTACTATTACGCTGCAAATGCAGCCTTATCTATGGGTTTTATATATGAAAGTAATAATGATACGACCAAAGCAAGATTATTTTATAATAAAGCAATTGATATGAAAAACCACGAATACCAAAACAGCATTGATAGTAAAGCCAAAGAAGGATTAAAGCGACTCATTTATTAACAAGTATTTTATCAAATTTAAAAGCAGGTTTTAATAGACTCGTTTTTTTTACAAAAATGAATCTTATGTTTAATTTTAAAAATATTTGATTAATCTACAATTTTATTTAATACATTATTTAGGCTAGTTTGTTTAATTAGGTAGCAACATATTAAATTTAGGTAAGGCTATTTGAAAGCTCGCTTTTAATGTTAATATTCTTTCAATAAATAATGCAAAAATTCCTGAACTTATGAAATAAATCTTTTCATCTAGTAAATGAGTTCAAAAATTGAGAAAACAATACAATTTATTGATTTTAAATTAGATGTATGTTTTTAGTGTAAAAAAATTTTTAAAAACACCCTAATATAGCTTTTTAATACATCATACTTTAAAACCCCAAAAGAAGCGTTGAATTCCCAAATATTTTTAGAATTAACCTTGTGTAAGTAAACATAAGCTATCTTCGGTTGCTTCAACTGAATGTAAAATATTCGTGGGAATATTTATTTCATCATAGGCATTTAATAAGGTAAAAACTTCGCCTTGTTTATAAATAACTTTACCTTGTATTACAAATAGCTTAGCTGGCAAGTTTGTTTTATGTTCTTTTAAAATCATTCCTTTTTTAAAACCAATTGCAATAGTTTTAAACTGTTCCCCTTTGTGTAAAATTTTGGACACAGGGTGGTTGGCTGTTTCTAAATCAGATAAAATTTCTTTTAGTTTCATATACTCATATTTAATGATGTGATAAAATAGTACATAGCCCAGCCCACAAATGAAATGATAATTACCCAAAGCCAAGCGGGTATGCTGTGTGGCGTTTCGCTGCCTTCTATTAAAAATTTCTTTTGATCACCTTTGCTATACGCATTAATCATTAATGGTACAATACCATCTACCACATCGTTTTCCTGAAGGCCTTCTATGGCTATGGATGGCCCGTTACTAACCGTGAATGGTATTTTTCGTATACCTTCTTTACCCAAATTACTTTTACTTACAATTTTTAAAATATGCAGGCCATCTACAATTTTGGTTGTATCCAACTCAAAATTGATAGGCACTTTGTATTCGCCCATGGGTTTAGTTTCATCATCAAGATAAATAAATACGGTGCTTTGCATATTATTATTCGTTTAAAATGGAGTATTTAATATGATTGGTATTTGTTTCGTTGGGTTTTACAAACAATTTAACAGAGTAAAACAATGTAAGTAAAACGATGATAGTTAAAGCTACAACAATTACATAATCCCAGTTACTATCGGGATTGTTTCCATGCGAAATGCCTTGCAAAATATTGGCTTTGTTACGGTCGCAAACTGGGCAAGCAAATAAGTTATTATTTGCAATAAAAAATAATATTATTGTGAGTAATTTTTTCATTTAGCTGCGATTTTAATTTTAACAAAATCCATTATTTTTTTTATTTCTTCGGGAGTTATTTTTTTACCCGAGTTGCCCCACGATGTTCTTTCATAATTAATTATTGCGGCTACTTTATGTTCGTCGAAATTCATATTAGAACCTACTGCTGCCATTGCGCCATAGCTTGGGTTTGCATCGTAACCGTTCATAATAATATCTACATATAATTCTAAATTATTGCCTGTTACTATTTTGCTGCCCTTTAGCGGAGGAAAAGCCCCTTTTAAACCTTCCCCATTTTCTTGGTGGCAGGCTTGGCAATTGGCTGCATACAAGGCTTTGCCATCCACTGTAGAACCACCTTTTTTTGAGTCAGCAGTAATATCTTTTTGTTCTTTTTTGTACAAAAAATCCATAGGTTTTGTGGCCTCGGGCAAAGGAGCTTGTTTTAATGATTGTATGTAAGCTAATAATTGCAGCACTTCTTTTTTGGCTACAACTTTACCGGTTTGGCCGTTCATAAACTCTTCGGGCATGCTTACCACTACATCGCTATCGCTTGGGGTTTCTTTAATTTCGAATAGCCAAGAATAACTGGGCATAATAGATTGTGGCACAACCGACCGTGGATTATATAAATGCATTAAATTCCAATCTTTGCTGGGTTGCCTATTACCTACATCGGTAAGGTCGGGACCGGTACGCTCCGTTCCCATTAGTGTTGCTGTATTTACCCAAATGCTTATTCTTTTCATGTGGGCATAATCGGCTGCTATACCTGGTCTGGTGCCAAACATTTTATCCATAGCTACATTTCTAACTTGTTGCGTATGGCAACCCACACAACCTTCTCTTATATAAATATTTTTTCCCTCCATAGCATCACCACTTAATGGCTGCGTATTGGGTAAGGGCGCATTATTTTGTTGATTATCTAGTGCAGGTTTTATAGCAGTAAAAAAGGTTAGTACTAAAAAAAATAAGCCCGCTGTTGTATAAAGTCGAATATGATTGTTAAATATGTTCATCGCTAAATTTATTTAGTAGTAGGTTTTTCTTTTTCTAATTGGGCTAAGGCTTCATTTACAATGTTTACATCTTCGGTAGATTTATAAGTCATTTTATAAAAATTATAAAAATAAATAATGTGTGAAAAAAACATCAAACTACCTCCAACAGCTCTCCAAACCCAATAGTCGAACATCAACACCACGCTATCAATAAATGGCTTTTCATCCATCCACATTAGTCCTTTAAGTGTGCCACCTATCATCAACGGAACAGCGTATAATAATAAGCCAATAAAAGCCAACCAAAAATGTGCTCCCACTAAAGCTTGCGGAGGTTCTTTGCCTGTAAGCCTAGGTACAATAGCATAAGTACCTCCCCAAATGGCAAATGTGATAATCCCATAAAAGCCTAAATGTGAGTGGGCTACCGTAAAATCGGTAAAGTGCCATATTAGGTTGGTGTATCTAAACGCCTCGGCAGTGCCTTGCATACTTACCATAAAATAATATACAACAGCAGTAAGAAAAAAGGGTAAAGTATAACTATTTGCAACCTTATTACCATGCCCTTTAAAAGTCATAACAAAGTTAATGGTAGCAGCTACTACAGGAATTATCATCCCCATACTACCTACAATAGCCACTGTTTGTAACCACCATGCAATAGAACTAAATACAAAGTGATGTGAACCAATAATGGTATAAAAAAGTATTTGTGTCCAAAATGCCAATATGCCCAAACTATAAGCATAAATAGGCTTGTTTAATTGTTGTGGGATAAAATAATACAATAAACCTACTGTAAATAAAGTAAACCACATACCTACGCCCGAGTGCATATAATAACCTTGTACAATAGTTTCGCCAATGCCGTTTTGCCAAAAAGGAAGGTAGGCTGTAAGTGCAACTATAATGGTAAATATAAGTGCCGAAACAATAAACCAGTTGGATATATAAATTTCTTTTGTAGTACGATTGGCAATAGTTTTAATAAAATTTACAGTTGTAAGTATTAATGCTACAGCAAATAATGCCATAATTGGCCATATATATTCTCTAAATTCGCCACCTCCATTATTAATGCCAGCCATTAAACTAATGCTTCCCAAAACAACTTGCAAATTGGTAAGTACCAATGCAATCCAACCCCATTTTATACTGTACAATTTTGTATTACTTACGGTGGGTACTACATAATATCCCAAACCTAAAATACCTAACGATGCCCAACCCCAAAATACAATGTTGGTGTGAACGGGGCGTAACCTCCCAAAGCTTAACCAACTGATATTATCGGCTTCGGGTATTACAAATTTTATACCTACATATTCGCCAATTGCGCTGCCTACCAATAACCAAAAAGCGGCACAACCCAAATACCATAATATAAGTTTTGTAATAGCTGGCTCTAAGGCAGGGCGTGTGGTTGCTTTACGTTTCGAAGCTGTAAAATTTACATCAATTTTATTACTTACGTTTTTAACTATGCCTTTTGTATCGGTTGGGGTTTCGGTTCCACTAAGTTCATGGTTGGTTAATGTGTAATCTAAAGCTTTTTTACGTTCGTTAAGTTGGTCTTCTATTTCGTGAGCATTAATTTCTTTTAATTGCTGGGCAAGTAGGGTAGCCGTTTTTATTTTTTTAGTATTTCGATAGTTTTTTAATGCCTTATTTACTCTATTAAAAATTAATATTGTGGCAAGCAAAAGCGGCAAAATCAATAGTGTTATGGTTATCATAATTCCTGGTTCGCTTAACAAATGCTTACCAGCTTGGTTTTGTGCCATAGCCATGGTTGAAATTAAAAACGCAAAAAAACTTAGTACAACTTTTTTATTTATACAGGTTTTTGATTTGCAAGCACCACAACAATTTTTCTTTTTAATTTTTACAAAATCGGCTATTTGCTGTGCATTTAAGTTTTGTAAAACTTGATTTACATCGGGCACATTATCTAAATCGGTGTCTTCTGCTATGCTTCTAAATTTATAATATTTATAAATAATTAAACACAATAAACTGAATAACACAGTTGATACCACCACAGCAATAATTGTAATCCCTTTTACATCAATAAAATTAGGACTGTTTTGCGCTAAAGCAATTTTGCTTGCGGCAACGCTTAATAAGATGGTTGTTATAATTGATTTCATAATTAAATATATTAATACCTTTTTGTCTTTTATTTAAGCTAAAAAAAACTACTTTATTTTGAGAAAATAATTTCCACTTTCCATAATTTCATTAAAATTTTCGATGGTGTTTTTCTCTAACATGCTGATAATTTTTTTTTTAATTTCTTTATACTCTTCGTGAACAGGGCAAGGGTTTTTTTGAGAGCAAGCTTTTAACCCTAACACACATTCGTCGTATATTTTATCGCCATCAATGGCCTTTACAATATCGGCTAAAGAGGTTTTTAAATTTTCATTTTCTAAATAAAAACCTCCGTTAGGTCCTTTTACTGATTTTAAAACTCGCTTACGTGTAAGTTCCTGCAATATTTTAGCTATAAAATGCTCGGGGGCATCTATACTTTTTGCCACATCTTTAACACCCACACGGCTACCATCTTTTGATTTTTGAGATACATATATTGTAGCTTTAATGGCATACTCGCAAGATTTTGAAAACATTGAGATTTATTTATGGTGCAATGATAAATAAATTTTTAATAATAAAAGAGTTTTTTATCTTTTATTAATAAAATTATATTTGCAATTATTAGAATGATAAGGCGTAATAAGAGTAATCAAAAAAAAGAAAATTTGATTAATACAGTTTTAAGTTATTACACTCTACTTGAAAGAAAGTTGCTGATTTTTTATGTGGGCTTACCCAAAAATTTGTTGACTAATAAAATTATATAGGTATTTTCCGTTTTTAAACCGCAATTTTATTGACTTTAATTTCGCTCTTTATCTTTAACAATCTTTTGCGAATACGACTTAACGATTGTGGGGTAAGCCCCAAATAACTGGCAATTTGGTATTGTGGTATTCGTTGTTCTAAGCCTGGTCTTTCTTTAGAAAAATTTATATAGCGTTGTTCGGGAGAGGAAATTTTAAATAGCTCGAACGCTAATTTTTGTTCCACTAAGGTGGTTTCAGAGTAAATTCTACACATTTTTTCGAAACGAGGGAATTTTTCCAACAATATTTTTTCACTTTCTGGGGTTCCTACGCTTACCAAGGTATCTTCAATGCATTCTAAATAAATTTCGGAAGGTTTATTTGTGATAATACATGTTGAAGAAAAAAAACTTTTTTCTTCAAAAAAATCTGTAATTTTTTCTTCACCATCAATTATATTGTAACTCTTTAAACAGCCCTTTATAACGTAATAACTCATATTCGAAAATTGACCTTTCTTTACCAAAATAGCACCTTTTTTATAAATTCTAAATAAATTTAAACAATCGATAATATCTTCTTCGTCTTCAGAAAAATTCATTAGCCTTGTCATTTCTTTTTGATATTCGCTTTTAAAATCCTCTATTTCTATTAAATTCATTAAATAATAAATTATACTAAATACCATACAATGTTTAATAATATTTTAAACACGCATGAAGTCAAATATAAATACTAATCAACTATTTTCAAAATTACATTACCCGTTTTTTGCTCGCTTTCTACATACGTGTACGCTTTTTCAATATCCTCTAATTTATAATAGCTATCAATTACTGGTTTAAACCAATTTTTTTCAACAAGTTCTTTTAATAAAATAATATCTTCTTTTGTTAAATCGGGAGATATGGGAAACAGCACTTTTTTATTAGCTTTATATAGCCAATGAAATAAAGTTAGAAAAATGTTTTGACCATTTTTACCCAACTCGGTAGAGATGTAAACCCCCTTTTTTTGAAGTAAAGGTTTACAAATAGAAAATGAGCTTTTACCAACCGCATCAAAAATAAAATTAAATTTCCGTTTTATTTTTGTAAAATCTTCTTGCTGATAATCAATTACAGCATCGAAACCCAAATTTTTAACAAGTTTAACATTTTTGGTATTGCAAACAGCGGTTACTTTGCAGCCAAAGTATTTTAAGATTTGTACCCCGGCCGACCCTATTGCGCCAGTTGCACCATAAACCAATACATTATCCCCTTCTTTTACTTTAGCGGCTCTTATTATATTTAAAGCATAATGTGCCCCCTCTGTAATTGCAGCAGCATCGTGTAATGAGATATTACTAGGGACTGTTGTAACTGCCGCTTTAAAAGAGATGGTTAGATACGCGGCATGGCCACCAAATGTTATATCATTATACCCAAATACCTGATCTCCGACTTTAAAGCCCAATACATCATTACCACACTTAACTACAATACCTGCAAATTCGCTACCTAAAACCTGATGATTTGGTTTAAACAAGCCAGTCCAAAATCGTGAAATAAAATATTTTGCACTTCTTAAACCAGCATCTGTTCTGTTAACTGTTGAAGCGTAAACCTCAACTAATAGCTCGTTAGATTTTGGTTGCGGGCAATCAATATAACCTAAATAAACTACACAAGGTGGGCCGTATTTTTTATAAAGAATAGCTTTCATCTGATTTTTATAGTAACTAATATTATATTTTATTCTGATTAAAAAAATTATAAACTATATCGCTTTAAATTTTCATTTATTTAATAGTATAATTTAACCTATCTAGTTCCGTAATACTAAAATAGCCCAAACAAAAATTCTTAACATTCGTTTGATTCACCATATTTCCTCTGATAGTTGAAGATGGACTAGGCTGAAAAGGACCGCCAGCTCCACCAGCTGCAGTACTTGTCAAAATTTTCATATAATTGAAATACCTTTCTGAGGTTTCTCTGAACTTAATTTCTACAACGTCTCCTTTTTTCAACTTATCACTTGTAAACAACCCAAACGCTTTATTTCCTTGAAAAAACAAATCATCTATAACCTCTAGATAGGGAAAAGTACTTACAGGAGATGTGTAACTAAATAGGTAAAAGTTAGTTTGAGTGCCCAAATCTTGAAAGCTTGTTTTTATACCGTATTCATTCCTATTGAGCCCTAAATCACTTGTCTGTTCAACGTTTTCAATTTTGGTGCTAGAAACTAGTTTCTCATGCCCTTTATATGTTTCGCCGTTGTTAATTACGGTTAAAGTATAAGTTTCGCCAATTACTGGGTTAAAGTTGGCGCAGGTGTATTTTCCTTTTGCGGTGCTTTCTTCAATAAAATCAAATTTTGCATTTGCTGTGTTATTTACATAAACCGTAGCGCCAGAAACCTTTGGTACTTCGCTGTCAAAATAATTACTTGTGGTACTTAGTATAATGGATTGGTTTTTACCGTCGGTTCCTTTTACCCAAGTTAATGCGGCATCAATAACTAAACGTGGTGGTTCTCCGGTCAGTTCAACATCAATCACTTTCTCGCAACTGCTAAATAAGAAACCTAAAAATATAACGATGATTAAAAATAAATTTTTCATGATTTTAAAATTTGAAATTATAAGTAAAACTAGGTACAGCACCAAAAATTGATAATCTTTTAGCCTCATTTCTGCCAGTTTCTGCATTTTGTGAAAAGGCGATAGTAGCGGCATTTTGTCTGTTGTAGATGTTATAGATGCTGAATACCCACTCGCCCTGCCATTTTTTAATTCGTTTAGCTTTAGGTGTATAAGTACCAGAAACATCTAAATGATGAAATAGCGGCAAGTTGTTCTGATTTCTTAATCCATAATTTGGTATATCAATCCCTTGGTATTGGTACTTACTTTTTGGGTAATTAACTGGTTGCCCAGTTTGAAGTGTGAAGATAGATCCGAAACGCCACTTATCACTAAATTTATATGTTGCAGTAATACTTAAGTTGTGTAGTTTATCTGAGGCTGTTCTATACCACTCTCCATTATTTATTCCTGTTTCTACTGCCGTTCTGCCTGGGGTTTGTTGTTCAGAGCGAGATAAAGTATAAGATATCCAACCCGTTAACAATCCCGTGTTTTTTCGCAACATTAACTCTGCACCGTACGATCTTCCAATTCCGTTTAAAACCGCCTGCTCAATCGCTTTATTGGCAATAAGATTGGTTCCGTCTATATAATCTACTTTGTTGTCTATTTTTTTATAGAAACTTTCGATTTCTAAAGAGTAATCGTCTTGATGAAAATTTTGGAAATAGCCAATCGCTACCTGGTCAAGTAGTTGTGGTTTCATAAAATCATCACTGGGTGCCCAAATATCCAATGGTGTTGGGGATTGGGTATTTGTTAAAAGGTGCAAATATTGGGTCATTCTATTATAGCTGGCTTTTACAGAATGGTTATCTGTTATTGCGTATGAAAGTGCAAGCCGCGGTTCTAAATTGTTAAAACTAGCTATGGTTTCATTGGTGCCAAAACGCTTTACGCCAGTTGGCTCTGCTTTCTCATAAATGCCTAGGTCTTGGTTAAACTTTACTGCCTCATTGTTTGCATAGGTAAATACGTTTTGCGTACCTAAACGGTAAAATGAACTAAACCTTAAACCATAATTTATAGCTAATTTTTTGGTAACGTATTGCTCAACATCTAAGTAAACAGCAGGTTCTAAAGCATACTTTTTTTCTAACTGATCTGCATTAATCTGCGAATCATTTCCTTGAGGCTGAATTGTGCCTGGATTAAAGTTATAGTGTTGCGCATTGATGCCATAAGTAAGTTTTAAGTTATTATTTATATAGTGCTTAAAATCATACTTGATATTAATATTTTGTACACTGCTTGTCCATTTTAAACCTGCAAAACCGACTTCTAAAGAATAGTAATAGTCGCTGTAAATTGCAGAAAGGTTCGAAAATAATTTGTCGCTAAACAATTTATTCCACCTTAGGTTAAAAACCGAGTTGCCATAGGTATTTAAAAAGTCTTTATTTATATTGAAATTATCTCTTCCAAAATATCCCGATACATACAAGTTGTTTTTCTCGTTAATTTTATAACTAAATTTTGTATTTAAATCGTAGAAATTAGCTGCACTCTTAATGTCAGTAAGTTTTAAAAACAAGTGTCCATAAGACCCTCTGCCTGCTATAAGAAAAGATCCATTTCCTTTATTTATAGGGCCTTCTGCCATTAATCTACTCGAAACCAAGCCGATACCACCGCTAAATTTTAGATCATTTTTATTCCCTTCTTTTTGATAAATATCTAACACAGAAGAAAGTCGCCCGCCAAACCGAGCGGGTATGCCACCTTTGTAAAGCTTGATGTCATTAATGGCATCTGCGTTAAAGACCGAGAAAAACCCGAACAAATGAGACGTATTATAGATAGTGGCTTCATCTAACAGAACCAGATTTTGATCTGCACCCCCGCCTCTTACGTTAAAGCCAGACTGTCCTTCCCCTGCATTAGTTACGCCCGGCAACTGCATTAAAGATTTGATTACGTCAACCTCTCCCAGCACTACAGGCATCTCTTTTATCTGCCTTGCGGATAGTTTATTGATACTCATCTCTGGCCGTCTGATTTCGGCACTCTTCTTTTCGCCGCTTACCACAACCTCTGTTAATGATTGTTGATTAATTAACAATGAAAAGTCTTGCTTCAAATTTTCTGTTAGATTGATAGGAATATCTTGCGTTGTGTAACCCACATTAGCAATATTAATGTTGTAATTCCCTTTTGGTACAGTTAATGAATAAAAACCGTACTCGTTTGTGGTAGTGCCACTTTTTATTTCTTTGATATAAACGCTTACACCTATTATAGATTCTGACGTTGATTTATCGGTTATTTTTCCACTTATGGTAACTTTCTCTTGCGCTAACAACGGTATCGAAAATGTCAGCACAAAGACAAACCCAATTAATTGAATAGATATTTTTTTCATTTGTTATATTTAATGCGACAAATTTAAAGGCGTTTTATGGTTTAAATACTTACCTTAAGTTAAGAAATTAGATTATTTATTATTTGGAGCCACAATTTGAATTCTAATAAAATATCTATCTAGCTGTATTTGTAGGCAAATTTTATAGTTTTAATGACAGGCCTGCATTTAACCCAAACCACATTATTAATTTACCTTTATCCCACTGGTTGGTATAAATAGTGTACGGAATATTTATTGTACCGTATTTACCCTCAACCTTATCTTTTGTGGTATAAACGTTAAAAGATGGGCCTATTAAAACCGAACACTTCTTTGTAATGCTATATTTATAATTAAAATCGGCTTTGTTTAATAAATTCAAATCGTTGTTCCATTTGTTATTATACACAATTTGATTGCTTGATAAATCAATACTTAGTTTTTGTTTATTAGTTAGAGATATATTTCTTCCAAAACCCACACCGAAACCATATACAGGTTTATTGTTAAAAGTGGCAAAAGCTACTTTGTATATGGTGTAAAATTTTTCGACTCCCATCTTAAAATTAAGGTTCGCAAATAAAGCCTCGCCCCCAGTGATTTCAAATTCGTAATACCCTTTTTTTACGATTGTAAACAAACCAATTGGAATGGCATTTTCGCTGTTTTCAAGTAGGTTAATAACTCCAAATTGAATACCTTTTAATTTTTTGGCAAAATTAATTACGCCAAACTGTATGCCTTTGTACTCGTTAGTGGCGATGTTAATTGTAGCCATTTGAAATCCTTTAGAATTTGATTTTGAATAATTTAATACCCCCGATACTAATATCCCAGAACTTGAATCGCGACAGATATTTGAAATACCACTTAGTAAAATACCACTTGATTTTTGGGTATTGTAATTTATTATACCCGATAATTGAAAGCCCTTAACTTTACCCTTATTAAAATTTAACAGCGAACCTATTTCAACTCCGTTTAAGCCTCCATTTAAACCATACAAAATATTAAAAGAGAAGTTATTTGAATAGTTAAGCGCACTTTTTCCGTTACTGCCAACCGGATAAGCAAATGAAACTTGTGCTTTGCGGGCTTTTAAACTGTCTGTTTCTTGTGCAAAAAGGTTTATGGTTAGTAGAAAAACCAGAACATTGATTAAATTTAATTTTCTCATCATTTTTTTAATTTTATGATGCAAAACTGCTGAGATTTAATACAACAAACGACTTAAAATGTAGGATGACACTTCTTTATTAAACGATATAAATCAATGATATTCAATTAATAACAAGATGTTTTACCAAATAAATGAGCAGTGATACTTTCTGTTATTCAAATCTTAAACTTTTCAAGTAATCGCTGGGTGATTTACCTGTAAATTTTTTAAAATTACGATTAAACGACGCTTTAGAATTAAAACCGCTATCGTAAGCTAAAGCAACTAATGTGTATTGCTTATTTTGTGGCAAGGTTACTTTTGTTAAAAAATCGTCAATTCTTTTTTCGTTTATTAAATCATAAAAATTTTTATTGGTTTTTGAATTAATTACTTGCGATAAATGATTGGAATGTATTGATAACGATGTGGCTAAATCTTGAAGCGTTAGTTCGGGGTTTGTGTAAGGTTTTTCCAAATCTAAAGTGAGAAGTAAATTTTTATAAATTTCAGAAACTTTGCTTTCATCTAAACCCGAGTTTAAATATTTATTATTTGTATTATCAACTTCATTAAACTCAGGTTTAGCTATTTTGGTTAATTTTGAATTACTATTTATGGCATTTTTAGCGAAAACATTTACTTGCTTGCTGCCAAAATAGCTCATCCAAATAATAAATATAGCTACCGAGCCAAAAATAAAACGGTCGTCTTGTATAAATAAAACTATAATCCAAACTATAGCCATTCCTATTATTTGGTACAAAAGCCAATTGAAATTTATGCGTTCGGTGTTTGAAAACTGGTTGTTTAAATCTTTTTTATATTTTAAAAGCTTAAATAATGTCCATGGGATGTAAACTAAACCCGACAAATAAATAGCGGCAAGTTTTATCAAACCCTGTAATTCGTATTCATTACCCCCATTTTTTAAAATGGCTGAGCGTGTTTCGAAAGGCAAAAAATAAAAATCAATAAATAACAATGAAATTAAAACAACGGGTATAAAATGCAGCAAATCGGTTTTGTTAAATATAATAGGCTTTGTTTGATATTTGGTATAGAGAAACAACAATGGCCCTGATGCTACAGGCAAAGCCAAGCCTATTGCGGTTAAAGAGGGATAAATAAAATGCTGTTGCGAAAACACCAAATAATAGGATAGTAATGGTATTGCTGAAAAAAAAAACCAAAAAGCCAAAAGATAATCGGATGTTGTTTTACTGTTTTTCGAGAATAAAACGAATGAGTAAAATGCCGAAAGTATTATCCCTGTTATTAGAAGGTATTGCATGGGGTTATTTTCTTACATCTTCAACAATTTGAATTTTCAAAAATAATCATTGTTAATTATAATAAAACAACACTAATTAATTTATTTGATGACAAATGCCACCAATTATTTTAATCTCGTTAATAAATTGTTCCCAAATCTTATGTATTTAAACTCCCCTTCAATAGGTTTCTCAAGCATTGTACCCTTTTTTTTATAAACAACAATAACTATTGCTATGCTGTCAATAGTCGTAATATTCTCGAAAGTTGGTGCAATATTATGCAGGGTTTGTATTAATGTCGAAGGTGTGAGAAATTGCAACCACCAAAACCATAACTCCAATACTTAGGAAACTACCTATGCATAATTTCATCTAATTTTTCGTTCATAAGATTCTTTATGTTTCAACACGAGGCCATTTCCATGCATAACGGATAATTAGACAAAGAAGAACGACTTGTATAACTGCGCCAACTACCATGTGTATCCAAGCCTCACCTGCCAAATTATATAATATTAAGGGAATATTAATTGCGGCAATAATGATATTTGCCCAGCGATTTACTTTAGCCGTTAGGGCAACGGAAAGGAAAATCATTAGTGCCGGAGTTGCAACCATGGCGAGAGCTGCTAAAAGAAATCCATGCGTAATATCAAATACAAATACCTTGCCTGCTAAAATATCTTCCAGTGAACCTGGCATATATAAGTGAAAATAATCTAAATAGATAATGAGAAACATTACACTCATCCATAGTGATGCAATCTTTAGTTTCACATTGACGTTGATTTCTTCAAGTTCAATTTGCGGTTTTATTTGTGTTTTCATAAAATATAAATTAAAAGTTATACCCAAAATGCAGCCCTGGTTCAGGCGTCCATTTAGGCCACTTGTCATCTTTTTCTTTAAAACCATCAGGCATTTCAGACTGATAAGGACGGCCAGCAACACCAAGAGATGGTTCTATAAAAAACCTATCCTTAAAGAGTTTAACGTGATAACCAACTCGATAGGTGTTGAATATAATGAAACCATCACCCACCTTATTACCGTTTTCATTCTTAAATGTTTGCCACATAGGCGATACGTGTATTGCTGCGTAAAGACCTTTCCAAAAGTACCTTTGATAAGCAAGACCAAAACCATACTCTCTTATATACCCAGGATATTTCTCTTCAGGTTTTCCGTATGCCTTATTATAAAAAGGGTTAATACCAAGTGGCCAAGCATGTTTCCAAGTTATTAGTTCAAGTGAAATTACATCTTTACCTGTAATACGATAACCTAAATTGAGTTGAGCGAAGCCTGGTGGGTTTACCTTATCTAAATTACCCAATATAAACAAAGTGCTACCGACAAAGCACCGTTTGTAAGTGCTGTCTGTTTTGGCATATTGTGCATTCACTTGTAAACTGCTTACCAACACTAAGGCAAGTCCAATCCATAAAATTTTCTTTTGCATATCTTTTCTTTTATTGTTAAATAATATTGCAAAAGTAGATTGGCTTGTTCCTTAAATTCGTTCACTTAAGTTAAGAAATGATTTTAAACTTTTGTTATTTTTTAAAATTCTGGCTCTTAGTCTATTCAAGTCAAGGCAGCTGGTACCTAATGAGTCCCCAACTGTCAAACCTAAAATAATATACAGCCCATTTCTTTAAACTTACCTTGTAAACTCAATTACTTGGGCACTCACAGTTATAGTTCTTCTGACAAAGAAAGGAGCAAAACCATTGACGTGTTCCTCTGTCATCACGTTTATTATGGCTTTGGAACCATTCAGCAAGTTGGCCTTTTTCAGCATCGTTGAATACGCATTTTCGTACAATTGCCTTTTGTCCATACCACCAATTGCCAATATATAAGAAGTCTCCGAACTTCCGCTTACTTGATCAATTACTTTGAAGTTGTTCTCACTTAGGTGTACCTCAGTGGCGTTTTGATTGTGGTTGGTAACAAAGGCGTGGCTTATGCCACATGAACTAAGAGATGCCGCTAGCAATAATAAGACGGAATAAATACTGATTTTTTTCATTGTGTTAATTATTTATTTATTGTTAAACATGTATTAAAAATTAAATCCGAAATGCAGCTCCTGCTCACCAATAAAGTACTTTTCCACTTGTTGTCTTTTACTTTAAAACTTTCCGACATGTTAGTGTTCATGGGACAGAAAGTGGCCGTGATGAAAGGTTCTATAAAAAGTCTATTCTTGAACAGAGGGAGCTGATGTTAGGAATTCTATTTTGTTGAAACTAAGAGATTAATTTCTCAATGAGGTTACTAAAAATTAAATCCAAAATTAAACCCAGGTTGAATAAAATAGTTAGGCCATTTTGCTTCTACTAATTTAAAAGATTCTGGAACATTAGTTCTTACAGGCCAATAACTACATCCAATAGCTGGCTCAAAAAAGAACCGGTTTTTAAAAAACTTAAACTGGTAACCCAAATGGAAGTTCAGATATAATGTGTATCCATTTCCAATCTTTTTATTATCCTAATCAAAATATTTCTCAAAAGCATTCAATGCATGAACGGATGTAAAGACTCCTTTCCACAAAAAACGCTGGTATCTGTAGGTGCAAGTATACGAGCATGTCTAGGTAATTCTTCTCCTAGTTTATCAAATGATGGTCCAAAAGGAAGACCAAGTGGAAAAGAGTAAATAGATCTTTTAAAATCTAAGGATAGAACATCTTTAGGTGTTATTCTATAACCAAAATTTAACTGTACATATTCGGGACTTATTTTGGAAAAATTTCCTAACATCAGGAGAGAGCTCCCAACAAACCACTTTTTATAAGTACTGTCTTGTTTGGCATCTTGTGCCTTAACTTTTAAACTGCTTGCCAACACTAAGGAAAGTCCAAGCCATAAAATTTTCTTATGCATTTCTTTTATTATTAAATGATATTGCAAAAGTAGATTGGCTTGTTCCTTAAATTCGTTCACTTAAGTTAAGAAATTACTTTAAACTCTTGTTATTTTTAAAAATTCTTACTCTTAGTCTACCTAATGATTGAGGCTCAATACCTAAATAACGTTTTGGCGTTTAGCGAAGAACCGAATTTTGAAGCACAAAACTATCAACCCAGCACAAAATTTAATACGAGGTAGAATGTTCAATAAATTACTGAACCCGCTTTTTTGCAAAACACCTGTTAGCGCTTCGTTGTTTTTGTTCCTGCCATAAGTTTCCATTTTGTCAACCCGCCAATTAAAAACAAAAGTCCAATAAAAACTGCAATTAATGAATATGTTATTTCCGAAAATTGATTTGTTTGGTGTTTTCCAAAATCAAAAATTATTTCACCAACACCACGTAATAAATAAACACCTGAAATTATAAAAATTACGGTTTTTGTAAATGGTAATTTTCTAAATTTATTTGCTGCCGAAAGCCCATATAGCCCAAAAATTAAAAATACTATTGCTACAAAAATGGTAAGTAAAAAAGGTAACGAAGTATTTGTTTGCGCAAGTTCTGTCATTTCTTTACCAATGCCTGTTATTTCAAACATTTTATCCGCCCAAAACAATCCGACAATATGCCCAATTGCGATAAGTATATTTATATATCCTGCAAGTTTTAGCATAAAAATTTTAATTTGTTCCTGAGTAAATAAGACCACTAATAAGCAAAAGTAAAATCCATTGCCCAAGTTTTAAATAATTTTTTAGGAATTGTTTTGAGATTAAAATTATGAAAAGCCAAACAATAGCGTAACCCAAAAAGTAAATGCTTAATATTTGTAATAAGGTTTGCTCATTTTTAAAAAAATCGGTAAAGTTTAGTAGTGCAAGTCCAATACTTGCAAATAGTAAATCAAGGGAAATCCAATGCCAACCACACCGAGCCATTGTCCATTTTTCTTGTTTGTTTACTAAATTATCGGTACTGGTAGCTGGTTGAATAATTTTTAGTTCTCTATCGCCTATAAAAGTATGAATAAAGAAAGCCAAAAGTGTTAATATATTGGCTGTTACGATTGATATGTTCATTTTTTTTCGTGTTTCGTTTTATATTTTGAGTCTTTATTTTGCTATCAGTATGTTATATTCTTTAGGTATTTTTACTCCTTTAAAATGATTTGTAAGACCATAAAATATTAGAATTGTTAAGCAAACTCCAAAAATTAAAATGGCTTTTGATTGCTTATTTGGGGTAAAACCAAAAAAGAGATGTTTCATTTTTTTGAGATGAATACATGCAATATGCCCAAAAAAAGAAATAATTGCAATTGCATAATAGGGTATAAAAAACAAGTTGAAAGGAAACGTATTTAGGCCTGCCACACCAAAGTAAAAATTAGTGTCGAGGTTTAAAAAAAACCTCCCACCTAAAACTGCGCCCACATGTATAACAAAGAAAGCCGCTAAATAAAGGCCTGACCATAAGTGTAATTTATCAAAGCTTGATATTGCTGTTTTTTTATACGTTTTAAAAAGTTTAATTCCCGAAATTATTTGAACAAGCACAGCACCCAATAAAATAGACTCAATAAAAATGTTGCGATAAAAAAGTCTCAAACCGCTCATCATTTCAATGTGCATTTTTGCCCCAAAAACACTACAAGCGTGATTGAACAAATGTAGCCCGATGAATAATGTAATTATTAACCCCGATACGTAATGAAGTTGTTTCATTTGTTTTTTTTGTACAAATATCAATCATGTTTAACAAAATCTATTTGACATAAATCAAATTCGGTTTTTTGGATTACGAATTCTGCTAAGGGTTTCAAGTGTTATACCCAAATAGGAAGCAATGTGCATTAATGGAACCCTTAGTGTAATGTTGGGTCTAACTATTATAAGATTTGCATATTTTTGATGCGCTGTTTCAAATTGCATCGAAACAATTCTTTGTTGCAGCTGCAGCATGGTTTTGGTAACCATTAGTTTTTCTAAACGGTCAAATTCTCGATATTTATCCGAAAGCATTTGTACATCTTCTCTTGATATTTCCAATAACACGCTTGGCTCTATAGTTTCTATAAAATGAGGGCTGGGTATGTTTAAAAAAAAGCTGTTTATTGAATTAATAAAGTCGTTTTCGAAAGCAAACCAATCCGAAATATCTTTTCCATCTTTAATATAAAAGGCTCTTAAACTACCTTTTGCAATAAAATAAGTTTTGTCGGAATATTGCCCTTCACTAACTATTTTGGTAGCTTTATCAACTTCTAACAGATTTGCACATGCAACAAAATCTTCGATACAATCGTCCGTAAATTTTAAATGTTTGTTACTGATTGAATTTACGATTTCTTGTTTGTTCATTTAGGGGTGTTTTTGAAAAATTGTTTTATCAATCTATCACTTTTTTTTAACAATTCTAAAACACAAATAAGCTGAAACTAATGTAAAAATTGTTCCTAATATTTTTTCAAATAAATTATTAGCAAACAAATTTCCTATGGTATTTAATCCAAAAATTATTACAAATAACCATAAAATAACATTGATGAATTTTGTGGTGAAATACTGCTTAATATAACTTGCTTTTTGTAGAATAATAAAAAGTAAAAATGAATTTAACGTAAAAGAGAGGGTCTCAAATAGGTACATTTCATTTTCATTTGATAATCTTCCGCCCCAATTATTTTTGAAATCAATAACTTGACTTAGCACCAAAAGATGAAAAATAAGTACCATCGAAAGTATAACAATCATTGCGTTGCAAAAAAAAATTCTTTTCATTTTTATTATCCTATGTTAAAGATTGATTTTTATTTCTATAAGGTTTAACCCAAATATAAAAATATTTTTAATTTCACTTACTTATACCGACTTCAATATTCTATTTCGCAAACTTAACTTTTAGCGCCTCTGCTTTAGCCCTCCCCGCTTTATAATCAGGGTCTAAGGCTATCGCTTTAATCAAATAATTTAAAGCTTGACCTCTATCTTTTTTACTTTGATGTTGGTTTGCCCAAGCCCAATATGTAAAACTCATAATTTTCCAATTAGCGTACTCATTATTTTTATTTTGTTTATCAATTATGGACTGCATATCAATTTTCGCAAATTTTATTTTACTAAAGAAAAACCAAGGCAAGTTTTCGGCTACACTACCTCTTAAAAATTCGGGTAAATAACTTATGTTGCCATATTTTTTTACTGCTTGCTCAAATAATTTAAAGGCATCGTCCACTAATTTTAATTTCATGGTTTCGCCACCTGTTAATGATAATGCTGATGCCCTGTACGATGCTATATATGGTAAAAGTGCTGTAGTGGTGGTTTCATTATTTTCGAGTTGGGTTAGTAATTCATAACTTTTTAGTGCGTAGCCTTTATACTTTGATTTTTTCAAAAAGGTTAAATTCAATGCTGTTTCATGATAAATTATACCTAATTTAACTTTATTTATTTCGGTAGGATTTTGTTCGTAATTTGATACAACTTGCTTTAGTTTACTAACCAGTATTATAGTGTCAATAATTTCCATCACATCATATAATTGGTGTTCGTAAAATTTTATTTTTACACTATCTAGTTGTTGTGCTTTTAAGCTGCTTATTGTAGTAATCATTGTAATAATAGAATTAATAGTTTGTATTTCATTTTTTTATTTGATTAATGAGATACAAAGGTGCAATAACTACAAACCTAAAAACGATGACTTAAGTTAAGATTTTAAGAATAGAAATTTATTAATTCGCTTTATCGGCTATTAAATACATTGCGCCAAAAATAATTACATCTTGTAAAAAATGAATAAACCAAGCCCAAAAAAAACCGTTGGTTTCTACCATTGATTTGGCTAAAATAAAGCCTAAAATACCTGCCATTATTGCTCCAATAATCCCACTTGGCATTCCTGCCAGATGCGGGAGACCAAATAGTACTGCCGATATAATAAGTATAGTATAGGGCGAGAGTAAATTTTTTAAAGGCGAAACAATCCCTAATCTAAAAATAATTTCTTCGGCAAACGAGTTTGTGACTGAAAATAACAATATCCAATAAATACGAGAATATAATTGCACCCAAGCTACATTTTGCTGCTTTACAGATATATACATAAAAAACGCTGTGCCTACATTAATAAAAACACTTAAAGAAATACCTGTTTTAAGCCAGCCATCAGTTGCTTTAATACCAAAATATTTTATGGCTTGTGTGGGTGCAGCGATATTGCCCAAAGAAAAATAATTTACAAAATTTGTTTTATTCAACAAATAGGTGCTTGTTATACTTATAACCGCAACCAATAATAGTAACAACTGGTAATTAGCCTGAAAATTGATGAAATTATTTATACTTATGGTAAAAAGTTTGGTGTTTTTAAGAAAACTACCTATCAGCATAATGGATATGGTATAAACTATTACGAGTGCTATTGGTGTTATTAATTTTAATTTCATCGTATCAATATTTATCTTTTTTGTTTTTTGCATTTTTAAATCTTGATGGGTAAAATACCGCTTGAATAACGTTATATTCTATTTGGTTTTGGCTATAATTTATGCCCTCAATGTTAATTTTATCGAACGGAAACCACCGCAAATTTGTTCGTAACACTATCCACTGTTCGGTTTTTCCGGGTAAAATATCCCACCCAAAAGTAAAACCTGGCGTTACTTTGTTTATACTTTTACTAAAATTAGAATTGCTGGTTTGCTCGGTATATTTAAATTGGTTAAAAGCTAAATTTATGCCCAAGTATGGTGTAAAGCCGCTATAATCCATCAAAAACTTATAACTTTCCAGGGTTATAGATTTTTTATTAATAGTTTGTGAATGGCCAAACCCTTCGTTTTTAAATTGAGGATTACGATAAGAAAGCGCAGTTATAAGTCCTAATTTATTAAATTGGTAACCTAACGAAACATCTAAAAAACTGTTTGAAATAGGGCGAGTGTTAAAATATGGAAATTTAGCATCGTTATAATCAGAGTTGCCTAACATAAAAGAAACCGACGGGCCAATACCGACAAAAAAATCGCCATTTTTAATTGCATTTTCGGTTGGTTTGGATAGTAACGGAGTTTTATTTAACTCGGCATTTACTTTCTCCATATTTTTAGATTTGGTAGTTTCAAAAGCATAAATTATTCCAAAATAGCCTGTAAAACGTGGTGTATTAATGTTTTGAAATTGACTTATTGATACAGGATAATTAAAACTGTTTCTAGGATAATAGTTGAAACCTAAGCGTGTAATAAAATTTTTATTGCCTAGTAATAAACCACCATCAAGTATTATTTTACTTTTAGTAATCGAAGTTTGTGGACTATTTAAATTAACAATTACCCAATTTGCACCAATATATGGCCTCAGCTTTTTATCTTTATATGCCCATGGTAAATACCTAGCGCCAGTAGCTACCGACTGGTTAAAAACAAAATTGCTACTATCTTTTTTACCTAAGCTAATTTGAGATAAAGGAATTGAGATAAAAAAATCGGCATGACCCCAAAAGTGCAAAGCGCCAAAATTAAAATAAGGTGTAATAGCAGCCGAGTTATTAAAAGCTTGTAAGTTGTTGTTTGTTAATTTTATAGCCGGAAACTGTGGGGTATATTGGCTGCCCAACTCGAAATAAGTTTTAGCAAAATTTAATCTTTTTTTTCCTTCAGTAATATACTCTTGGGCAAAAATAAATTTAGTTAAAAATATAAAAGTGATAGTAAAAAATATTCTCATCGTAATACTGTGTTTAACAGCATCAAAAATGAGTATGTAGCTTTTAAAAAAACTTAACAAGCGTTAAGAAACGAATTTAGTACATATTTTTTTTAATTCTACTTAAACTTTCGGGTGCAATGCCTAAATACGATGCAATGTATTTACTGGGCGTTCGCTTAATTATGTTTGGTTGTTTCGCAAATAACTGCAAATAGCGTTGCTCGGCAGTTTTAGAAAGCAAATCTAACTGTTGGGTTTGTTTATGTATAAATAGGCTGTTTGATGCTGCTTGACAAATTATTTTACCATAATCTGTTAGAGCCAACTCTTGATAATTTGGCTTGTTTATTCTAAAAAGGATAGTAGGTTCAAAACAAATTACTTGTAAAGCGGTGGGTTCGTTTGTTAAAAACGACAAATAATCTCCAAAAACATCGCCTTCGTAACATAAATCAACACATAAATAATTATTATTTTGGTAAAGCATTATACCGCCAGAACCGCTTAAAATAAAATAAAAATATTTTTCGGTTTGGTTGTAATTTTTTATAATTTCATTTTTTTTAGCCTTTATTACTTTACCTTTTTGGGCAAATGTTTCCCAAATTTGCAAAGGCGCACTATAATATTCATCAAAAGTGGCTTTTAGTATTTGAGGTAAGTTTTGCATCAATGGTTGTGATTGGATTAACAATTCAAATCGTATTTTTTTCTTTACAAATTAACCTACTTCGTATGCGGCTTAAGCTTTCGGCACTTATACCTAAAAAGTTGGCTATATATTTTTGTGGAACTCTTTGAAATAAATTGGGTTGTTTTTTTAGCAAATTTTGAAACCGCTCCTCAGGTTTGTCAGATGAAAGCGACATGGCAATCTCGGTGGCTCGTTGTGCTACCTGCTCGGCCATTAGCCTGCCAAAGGTTTCGTATTTACTACATTCATTATACAGTTTATATAAATTTTCCTTTTTGACAATAAATAGAGTGGTGTTCTCCATAGCCTGCAAATTCATAATGGATGATGTATTATATGTAAAACTCTGAAAATCTGTAACCCACGTATTTTCAAACGAAATATCACAAGTTTTTTGTTCGTCGTTTTTAATGTGATAATGCCTTACACTTCCCGTTTCAATAAAAGCTATAAAGTTACATACTTTGCCATTTTGCAATAAAAACTCCTTTTTCTTTAATAATAAAACTTCAAAATAGGTATTTACGAGGCCTAGCTCTTCAACGGTTAGGGTAACAAAAGTTTTGCAATAGGTTTTAAGTTTTTCAAATTCTTTCATTGCTAATTTCATTTATTTTTAGATAATCTTAAAATTTAAAATAATAATTACAACAAATAATTTAGAATTTTAGACCATCTAAAATTTTAAATTTAAACCCATTTTAAAATTGAATAGTTTAAAAAAAAGGAATTGAAACCAATTTAATTTTTTTGCTAAATTGCAATTAAATTAAAAATATGCAAAACATATTGTTCAATAATTTTTTAAAAATAATGCCGCTTTTTGCCGAAGAACTTAAAGCCATAAGTGGAAATATTTGTTTTAAAAACATTTAAAAAAGGAACTATTTTATTGAAAGAAAAGCAAAATTTTTTTAAAGAAAATCATTAATTACCTAGTTACATAGGTATAAAACCCGAAAGTTTAAGCCGCATTAAAACATATTTTAATAAAAAATAACCATCATAACCCAACTATCAATGCAAAATGAAATCGTAAAATATCTTTCAAAATACATAGCAATTTCTGAAAATTTAAAAAAAATAATTACCGAAAGTTCGCTAGTTAAGGTGTATAAAAAAAGGACTGTTTTATTAAAACAAGGTGCTTATGCCAATGAAAGTTACTTGGTATTAAAAGGCTGTATTAGATGTTATTATTTAATTGATGGTGTAGAAAAAACAACTGCATTTTATACCGAAGAATGTGTACTAACACCTACATCGTACGGGAAAAATATACTTTCCGAATATTATTTAGAATGTACCGAAGATACGGTAGCCGCGGTTGGTAATGCAATAACTGAAGGTGATATGTTTGGGAAATACCCAGAACTCGAATCGGTTTGCAGGGTATTGTCTGAGGTATTTTTAGCTAAAAACCAAGAATCGTTTAACAGTTATATTATATCTTCTTTTGAGGAACGCTACCTAAAGCTATTAAATGATAGACCAGATTTATTACAACGAGTACCTCAATACCAAATAGCTAGCTACTTAGGGGTTACCCCCGAAAGCCTAAGTCGTTTGCGAAAAAGACTTATGAATAAGGAAAAACAAATGAGTGCATAAAAATTTCTTATCCATAGTCAATGAAATAATAATAGGTTTCATATAATTTTGTATCAAATAATTAAAAAAATACATTTTTATGAAACAAAAAATCTCCCTACTTTTTACCCTATTTTACACAATTTTATTTCTACCTACTTCTAGCTTATTCGCACAAAATACAGCTATTGATTCGACCTTTAAAAGATGTTTTATAGGTAGTAGTTTGTTTATGTTATCTAATTTGGATACCAAACAAAAAAACCCTCCACAATTTTATCAATTAAATTTAGGGTATAGAATAACCGAGAAAGATGTTGTTTCTATAGAATTTAAAACCTGGAAATACGCTTGGTCGTTAGGTATTCCTTTCGGAGATTCATTTGAAGCTTCTGGAGAAAAATTCCCTGGTTCCATTCGTACATTTGGGATAGCGTTAGTATATCAACGTTTTTTATGGAAAGGTTTATACACTGCAGTGCATGCTATGAATGGTAGCCAAACTTACCTTGATATTAACAATAAAAAAATACAAAAAGGGTATCAATTATTTATGAGTTACAGACTGGGCTACCATGTACCTTTGTTTAAGAAAAGGTTTTTTATTGAACCCTCGGTAGCTATAACTCATAGACCAATTGATACAAACATGCCAGCTAATTTTAAAACTTTAGATGAAAAATGGCCTAAGACTTTTTTCCCGGAACCCGGTTTACATTTTGGATATCGTTTTTAAATAAAAAAATATGAATGTTAAAGTAAAGCTATCCACGTTGTGGATAGCAATAATGATGAATATGATATTTGCCGATATTTTATCAATAATGGTTGAACTTGTAAATAAAAATACGCTACAAATACCTGGCAATATTGAAACCGCCATGGGTGTAGCCGCTATTTTCATAAACATACCCATATTGATGATTTATTTTTCGAGGGTGTTAAATTATAAAATTAACCGTACAGCCAATATAGTAGCGAGCTTTATTACGCTTGTTTTTATTGTTGGTGGAGGCAGCACAACACCTCATTATATTATATGCGCAGGTATTGAAACTATTTTGCTTACTATAATTGTATGGACTGCGTGGAAATGGGTGGATATTATAGCTTAAAAAACTTGCTTTTTTAATTCATTATTAAGTACTTGCAGTATTAGATTAATTGTATTTGCTTGTCATTTAATTTTATTAGATAAATTTTTAACTAAGTTGACTTTGGTTAGGTAAAAGGATAAATAAAAATTTGAAAACATAGAAAATTATCAAATAATAAAAACTGCTATTTTAAAAAAAGCTTCCCTTTTATTTTTGTAAATTGTTTTAAAAGCTAATATACAATGCCACGGTTTTTTAAATTAAATATAAGACATTAAAGCCACTAATTAATTTGCTATTGGTTGTAAAACCACCTCTACCACCTTAGGTATTACGTGGCAACAATCGGCTTCTACCTTAATTGTACCTGAAGTAAAAGTTTTAAAGCCTGGTTTTGTAGCCGTAATAATATAGTTACCTTTTCTTTCAACAGCACCTGTAAAAGCCAATTGATAAGGTGGGTAAGCTACCAAGTTTTCGGTATAAGTTCCCTCTCTAATAATAACTGTTACATTGGTTGTTTCTAACTCATTTGAATTTTGCAAACGTACATTTACAATTAGCCCCGATACAGCTTGCAATGTGCATATTTTTGCACTTTCACATTGGGTTTCTTTTTCGCAGCTGTTTGCTATTATTAAAGTCATAAATAACAGTATTGAAAGTTTAATTTTCATTTTGATTAATTTTAATGGTTTAATTTTTAGGGTTTATGGGTATTTGTGGCATTTGTTTTCAATGTAAGTTTACAAACATTACTCTTTTTGCAATGTTACGTTTACTATTTGGGTAATTACGTGGCAACTATCGGCGTTAACATTAATTAAATTAGAAGTAAAGGTTTTATAACCCGCTTTGGCAACTGTGATAATGTAATTCCCTTTCCGTTCTATTGCACCCGAAAAGCATAATTGATAAGCCAAAGTGTTAGGTATTAGAGCTTCGGAATATTCACCTTCATAAGCAATTACCGATATTCCATTTGCATCCATAGCGGTGGTATTTTGTAAACTTACAATAACTTTTAAGCCCGAAACGGCTTGTTCTGTGCAAACTAAACCATTATCTGTTGAATTTATTTTTTCGCAACTGCTAGCCAGTATAGCAGGCATCAACAATAAAGCTAAATATTGATTTTTCATTTTGTTTAATTATTCTTTTTAAAATACATCTTTTGATACGTTAAAATACACCTAAACTCCAACTCTAAAAATTAATCCTCAACCTTAGCCCACTGCCCATTAATCTTAACTTTTGGGCTGTAATTTCTTGTACTGGTAATTTTACAAATGGTTCAAAACCTATAAAAGTTTTTTTAGTAATTTTTTGCCTAAAACCAAAACTTAAGTTGTAAAAAGCCACGTAATTTGGAATATCGTCTTGATTTTCAGAAAATGGTTGGGTGCTGCGTTCATAAACTAAAAAACTATTTTCCTGCTGTTCGCCCGCAGTAGTGACAATGATCTGTGTAACTAATTTCTCTTCAATAAAACTATTGCTTTGTTGCTGGTTTAATACGGCGAAAGCTGATATGCCAATATTAACATAAATAGATTTGTTTATATTATATTTTATTTCCAAAGGAATATCAATACCGCCCATATTTGCATTAATTGATTCCATATTTTTTAGAGTAACTTCTGGAGATCTTATAGCAACGGCTTCAGAGAAAACGTTGGCGTTGTCGAAATTTTTTGTTGCACTTAGTTGGTTATAGCCAATACCAGAATTTACTGAAAATTTCGGTGAAATTACATACTCCATATTTAAACCATAACCCATATTAAGTTTGGGCGTATTACCTAACGATGGTGCAATTGAAAGCCCTAGCAGCCATTTACTGCTTTTTTTAATGCTTTTTTCTGATTCAGCAATCGTAGTTTGGGCTGCAAGAAAATCAATTGTTCTTTTACTGGTTTGTTGAGGTATTATAATTTTTTCGTTTTTAATGCTATCAACAAGTATATAGTTTGCTATAGAATTTTCTAATAATACTTCAGTTTGTGTTTGATTCTTTTTATGCAATACAATATTATTTATTGTATAGATATTATCTATTGTTTCTAAATTATTTAAACCACTAGATTTGTATTTGGTAGCTAAATTAATAGTTTTTTGTTTGTTGGTTTTGGGTGAGATTTTTGAAAAAAGTTTTTGTGATTTTTTATTAGATAGGGTAAATTTAGGGTCGTAATTGGCATTATTCTCAAAATGAATATCCTGTTCTATTGTATTTAAATTTGTTGCATTTTGTTTATTAATTTTATGGGAAGACTGCGTTAATAAATTTGTTAATTTTTTGTTAGTGACTGTAAGTGATTGGCCTCTATTTGTAAAAGTTTTAAATCCATTATTTTCTTTTGATTTTGGTATTATAATTTTAGATACAAATTCTTCAGACCCATTTACTACCCTATTTGTTTTTCCATCCTTAATTACGGCATTTTGTTGTTTTAAGTTATAATTTCTTTCACCATACAAAAAAAACAAAGTAAAGCCTAATAATAAAATTGCAGCTGCACTCCTTAGCCAAAATATCGTTCTATTCTTTTTCTTAAAATTAAAATTTTCCCACGCACCTATTTTATAAGGCTCTTCGTTAGCACTTAACTTATTAACAATATGAGGTATTAATTCCTCATAATCAGGCTTTTCTTGTTTAGGAGGTAACATAATTATTGTTTAAACTTTTGGTGTACAATATTCTTAATTTGTTTTTAGCTCTGGTTAAGTAAACCCTGCTGCTGCTTTCGGCTATGGTTAATAATTTAGATATTTCGACATGAGAAAACCCCTCAATCTCATACATATTAAAAACAATTCGCTGTATTTCTGGTAATTGATTAAGTAACATTAAAATATCTTTTACATTTAATTCTGTTACTATATTAGTTTCAACTATTGTCTCTGAGTAATTTTCTAAATCGTTAAAAACAAACAATTTTCTTTTTTGCCTCAAAAAATCTATTGCTGTTCTTGATGCTATTTTGGCCATCCAACCTTTATAAGCTTTTTCGGTTTCGTTTAAATTAGTTGGGTAAATAAATGTATACAATCCTTTAAAAATTTTGATAAAGCTATCATTTACAAGCTCTTCCGCATCATTTCTGTCGCTCACATAACGTATTATTACAGCCAATACATAACCATAATAGGTTTTATAAACTATTTCTTTGCTTTTATTGTTGCTTTTTACGCAACCGGCCAATACATCGTTAATACTAGCTTCTTTTATTCTCACACTTAAAATTCATGTTAATTTTTACAATTGATAATTTAGGATGTGAAAAATAAAATCGAAGTAAATTATTTTGATTAAGCTGCCATTTTTGTTTTTAATAAAAAACATTAAATTTTCTAGAAACATTAAAATCACGATTGGTATTCTTTATCAAAAAAATACAATGCAATAAAACGCATATTTAGTGTTACTTATGTATAAAAATACTTGCACCCAGTTTAAAATCATTGATTTCGGCTTTAAGACCTTTTGCCCATAAAGTGTAAATTTTACCCTCCTCTATTTTAATATTTGCAAGCGTAACTTCTGTTGCACCCGTGGTTTTATTAGTTATAATAAACGTAACTCTTTCAGCAGGATTAATTAATTTAAATGTGCTGTATTCTTTAAATAGTCTGTCGCTCACAAAACCTTCACTAACCCCTTCAATTGCTAAATTTAATGCGCCAGCATCGGGACTTAAATTTACAAACCTTATTTTAGCTTTACCAGCTGGGGGTGTAGTTAAGGTATCGGTTAAAAATAAAAAACCAATATTATTCAATTTTTCAACTACAAATAAGGAATAAGCTTCAGAGGGCTTAAGCGTAAAATTTTCTGATTTTAAGTTTGTGCTAGCTCCTTTTTTACTTATTAAAATTTGACGGTTTCCCGAGTAAGCATTTAAATAATCTATTTTATTTGCGAAACCGAAATCACCATTATTTACTTTTGTTTTATTTATAAAAACATCCAGTTTTTCGGCTATGGGCGACGCATGTACAATACTTAAACCCGATATACTTGCTTTAGGTATATCATCTAATTTTTTTAAACAGCCAAACAAAGTAACCGATAGCGATAGTATAAATAATGTAGGCTTAATTAATTGATTTAAAGTTTTCATAATAAATATAATTTTAATAATAAAGTTGTTTGCATTTATTTTTCAATTTAAACGAAACCCAGTAACACAACGCTACAAAATTTTACTAAAACTATTACCGATTTATTGTTTTAAAAAAGTTAACTATTTATAAGTGTTACGTTTATAAATCTAAATACTATACAATTCGGAAATGTTTATTTAAAATAAAAAGGGCAAACATGAAATTTTTTGCCCTTAATGTAAAATAATAACTATTGATGTCCGATTAAAATCATCAGAGATTTTAACCAGACAAAAATAATTATTCACTAACACTATTATGTAATTAAAAAAAAAAATCTTATAAAACTGATTTGGGAAAATCAAAAACCATTTCCTGTGAATTTGGATTTGAGTTGATATTAAAATTTATAAGTTATTCCTAACCGGCCACCACTTAAATTACTTCCTCCACCATACTCTAAATTAAGCCCGAAACTTTCCGTAAAAAAATATCTGCCACCCACTTGCGCATCAAAACCAAACCCCGAGTCATAATCGAATGAATAGTTAGTATTACTACCAGAAAATTTTGTATTAAATTTGTAATAGTTAATTCCTAAACCAGCATAAAAATCCCACTTTTTATCAATTTTTAATATTCTATTGAAATGGTAATTTGCTTTTACGGATGCTCCGATAGCCGATTGTTTTGCGTAATCATAGTTTTTACTTTGGTACGATACGTCGGCAGCTAACGAAATATCTTCGTGTATACCATACTCTAAACCTAAATAAACAGGTTTACCAAACGAGCCTAGCCCCAAGCCAGCATTTAATTGCATTTCACCTTTACCTAACGGATTTTGGGCAAAAATTGCAACGGTAACGAAACATAATACCGTAAAAACTAAAATTTTCTTCATAATTTTTAATTTAATCTGTTTTGGCATTTTTATTAAATTTTTTATTTTAAAGTATATCTTAAACTAGCAATTATGGCAGTCCCATCAGCTTGTACCGTTGCCGATTGAGCTATTTTTTCTACTCCACCCACATAAATTTTTGCTGTGATAGTTTTGCCAGGTGTTGCACCAATTACTGCAGAACTAATTGTAGGAATGTTATTACCTGCCTGAAATACTTCTTCTTTCGACCAAGGTAATGAAGTTGGTTTTGCATTTGCCCCTGTTGCCGATCCAGTAATATAAGTTGCATCAAAAGTACCTGTGGCATTTCCTGTAATTTCGTATTTAACATTTCTGCTATCGGTCGGTTTTGGAGAATCTTTATTTTTATCTTTACTGCAAGACATGGCTAGACCTAAAACCATAATAATAACTACTGTTTTTAATACATTCACTGTTTTCATAATTGTTTGTTTTTAAAATAAAATTAAGTTGTGTAAATGTGTATACGAGTGTTATTATATAAACGCTACAAAAGTTGTATTTTTACTATAAAAAACTTCTAGCTTTTTATTGAGAACCAATATTCTATAATTAAATTTTAAAAAAAGATAACTTATGTTTAGATTATAAATTGGCAAAAAATCTTTTAAATTTTCATTGCATCTTATTGAAGTTATCATAGATATATAACCCAGTCCTTTACAAACCGAAACCGTACAAAAGCAAAAAAATAAATATCAATACTGTTATATCATTACATTAAGCCATCAAACTTAAAATCTATGGTAAAAAAATAAATTTTAATTCTAGCAACATTTTAGTTTAAGTTTTTATTAAAAAATGTAGAAAATAATGATATTTAACCAATTTTTTTTTCTAACCTATTTATTTTGCATAGAAATCTATGAAAAAAATATCAACACTTTTAAATGTTGCCATTCTGGTGGGCATAACTTTTCAATTATTAAATGTTATTACATCAGCAACTATAAAATAAATCTTAATTGTATTTCTTATTTTATAATTTGTCTACCATTATTTCCTCACTGTTTTTGATAGGTTTTACCTTATAGGTTATTAGACCAATCATCATTATAAGAGCCGATAAAATTATAACCTGAATAATTAACGATTTGTTGGCTAAATTAGTTACTTGGCTTGCCGGTATCGTTAAAAAAAGTAAAATTGTTATTAAACCCCTTGGTGCAATATAAAGTAGTGGTTTAATATTTAGATTAAATAATTTTAATGAAATATATCGAAGCATAAAAATTCCTGTACAAATACCAAAAGCCCAAATTATTGTTTCGCTATTTAATAATTCTGTGGTCTCAATTAAATATCCAAATAAAAGGAAAAACAAAGCCCTTATTAAAAAAGCAATTTCAGTAGTTAAATCTTTAAATTTATGAACTTCTTTATTAAGTATATTAGGTTGAAGCTTTTGAATATATTTATTAGTTTTTAATTCATCAAGATTGCCAATAAATAGCCCAAAAAGTAGGATGAAAATTAATGCCGGCAAATGATAAATTTTTGATATTTCGTAAATCATTAAAATCACTAAAATAATTGGAATAAATTTTACATGGTGTTTTATTTTGCTTAATAAAAAAGCAAGTATTAGTGTTGCTACAAAAGTTATTATTAAAATGATAATTAATTCTAAAATAAAATGTCCTATAGATAGAAAATTAATGTTTTCATTAAGTGTGATAAAATTAAAAAGAATTACACCAAAAATATCCGATAAGCTACTTTCGTAGGTAATAAATTCCTTATCTTTTGTATATAAATTTTGAGCACTAGGTATGGCAATTGCACTACTTATTACAGCAAATGGAATAGCATTAGCAAGGCCCGTTTTAAAAGAAATATTACCAAAATATTGAAACGTAAAAGCAAGACCGAAACTTAAAAGCAACATTGGTAAAAAAGCAATAAGTGCTGTTTTGCCAATAAATGGAAATTTCGATTTATTTAATTCTAATTCTAACGAGCCTTCTAAAACAATAAGTATTAACCCAACTGTTCCAAGAATTGGGAGTATCGATGTTAAATCAGGCACTATTATTTGAAAAGTGTTTGTAAGTTGTTTCGCAGCCCACCCAACTATAAGTAACAATATAACTGAAGGAATTTTTGTACTTGACGAACTTATATCGAATATGTAAGCAAGAATTAGCAAAAAGCATATTGTAATAATAATCGAAAATGCCATTTTTAAGGTTAATTTTTAAAATATTGCTATTTTTTCGTTGTCATTAATGGATTTTTTAAGACAACGAATGTATGAAAATCAAACAACAAATATCTTACTTATCATGGTTTCGTATTCGCCCAAAAATAGAATCTAAAGAGGCTATAAGTTTATCAATAGCTCCTGATACGGCTTGTTCGGTTGTATTATCTTGACATGATACTGCAATAGGTTGCTTGCCTTCAATTCTGGCTTCTAGCTTACATAGCATATCTTTATATCCATCTTTTTTCCCGTTTTGGTCAGATATATGCACTTCAATTCTAGTTATATGTGATTCGAATCTTTTTAAACCTTTTTCAATTATTGAAGTAAAATGATTTTCATGCTTTTCGTTACCATTAACGGTTTTATCGGTATTAAATTGAATTTTCATAATTGTATATTTTATATATGTTAATCTTCTAAACTATTGTAATTAATTGTATTTGTCTGTTTTTTAATTGTAAAAATTATTTTTAGTTAAATATTGTAAGTTCGGCTTAACGAATTTTTAATTTTCAACTCGTCGTTTATCTCTAAATTATTCATAACATCGCTTACAAAATAAGCAAGATTAGGGTTATTAAACCTATTCTTTTTTTGATATTCTGCTATCATATAATCTAAATAATCGTAAATTTTAAGCTGATTTTTCATGCTGTAAAAGTGCTAATTGGTTAAATAATTCAACTTCTTTTTCTGATATATGAGTGGGCATTTTTATATTTATTGTTGCATATAAATCTCCAAACTCATCGGGTTTATTAAAAATTGGCATACCCATTTTTTTCAATCGTACTATTTTACCGTTGGGTGTTAGTTGGGCTAATGTTATATTTATTTTTCCTTTTAAAGTTTTTATTTCTGTTTTTCCGCCTAAAATTGCAGTGTATAAGTCAACATCAATTGTAGCATACAAATCGTTATCTTTTCGTTTAAAATTTTGATTTTCATGTACATGAACAGTAATTAATAAATCGCCATTAGCCCCGCCATTAGCCCCTTTACCGCCTTTACCTTTCAGTCGCAATACTTGCCCTTGGGTAACACCTGATATAATTTTCATAGCCAATTTTTGTGCTTCTAATTGCACCTGGCGAGTGGTTCCAGTGTATGCTTCCTCAAGCGAAATCATCATCTCGGTTGTAAAATTTTGGCCTTTTCTAGCTTGTTGCCTGCCTTGCGACCCTCCGGCTTGGCCGCCAAACATATTTGCAAAAAAATCGGCAAAGCTATCTTCATTAAACTGCTGACTAGCGTTTCCACTATTGCGATATTGTTGATTCCCTTGGCTTCTATTTCCTTGCTTAAAACCATCAAAACCTTGTTTACCACCCGCTTGTTGGTAGTTTTTATAGTCATCGGCTAAAGTGTCGTAATCATTTCGTTTTTTTTCGTCTTTTAAAATTTCGTTTGCTTCGTTAACTTCTTTAAATTTTTCTTCGGCTACTTTATCATCTTTATTTTTATCGGGATGATATTTTACCGCCATTTTTCGGTACGCTTTTTTTACCTCATCTGCGGAAGCACTTTTTGAAATTCCTAATATTTTATAATAGTCTTTAAAATCCATGTTGATTTAAATGATGTTTGTTTTAAATAAGTACTTAACAAACCTAATCATTGTTTTGTATTTTTTTGTTTAGCCAATCGAACCTTTTCAATCTTCCTAAATTAATTATAATTACAATTGCATTTGAATGGTTTTTAATTTAATTTAAACAAGTTTACAGAAAAGTATCTTGAATTAAATTTTTGTAAATTGAAAGAATATAAAACGAGTTTGATAAATTAATATTTATGTTTGAATTTACATTGGTTGTGGGCGTTTTTATCCAAATGGAAAATAGGTACAGGTTACGCTTCACACTAAATCGTTACAAATTATTATTTACCCCAGCCCCTAAAAGGGGAGAAATTGTAAAAAAAATATATCTGCCTAGCGTCAGGTAGGTCGCTTAAATTGTTAACGCTCTTAAATGGGCATACTACAAACGAGTTTTAAAATAAATTAAAGTATTTTTCGAATCTCTTTTTTTAATGAATAATGCTAGTTTCTTCATTAATATATTAAAAGCCTTACCTGTTATTTCGGCAGTATAAATATCCCAATAGGTAAAACTATTGTATGCTATAATTTTTTAACGGCAAATTAGTTATAACCAATTGCTAAAACTTTTTTTGTTTAAGCCTATTATTTTTTGACAAAATTATCCCAAACCTTGCAAAAGTGATTTCGTTAAGCTCAAATAAAATTAATCTTATTTACCTTTAAGGGTTTTTAGTAGCAGTTTTGCAACTTTTTCGGCCGATGCTGGGTTTTGCCCTGTAATTAACAATCCATCCTGTTGTGTAAACGAAGCCCAATCGGCCCCTTTACTGTAATGGCCACCTAATTTTTTCAATTCTTCTTCTAATAAAAAGGGAACAACTTTCAATAATCCAACGGCTTCTTCTTCTGTGTTCGAAAAGCCAGTTACTTTTTTACCTTTTACCAGTGGCTGCCCGTTTTCTGCTTTTACATTTATCAAGGCTGCTGGTGCATGACAAACAAATGCTATTGGTTTTTGACTATTATAAAAATCTTCAATTAGTTTTATTGAAGTTTCGTCGGTTGCCAAATCCCATAATGGGCCATGTCCTCCAGGGTAAAAAACTGCATCGTAATCTTCTGCAACTATATCGCTCAATTTGAGCGAGTAAGCTACTTTGTCAATAGCATTAAAGTCTTTATAAAAGCGATCGGTTGAAGGTGATTGTGCATCGGTAGCTTCACTCTTTGGGTCAACGGGTGGTTGCCCGCCAGCGGGCGATGCAATGGTAATTTCTACTCCAGCATCTGCTAAAACATAATAAGGTGTTGCAAATTCATCTATCCAAAATCCTGTTTTTTGGTCTGTTTCGCCTAAATGGTTGTGCGATGTTAATACAATTAATATTTTCATAATTTTATTTTTTTAGGGCTATTAATTATTTAGAAAGTTTTACTATTTTATTGTAAATACCCAATAATAAAATTGGCGCAACCCATTGACCTACAAAATTTGCGTCATCTTTTTTGTTCATACATTTTAATACAAACGAAATTCCTATTGCACCAAAAGCTGAAAACAAGAATACATCCGAAGGGATTTTGGTGGTTTGTTCTTCAATTTTTTTTGTAAGTACGTCTTCTTTTTCTTTTGAATTATCCATGATTTTTATTTTTAAACTATTAATAAATTACTTTTTTTTATTCAAATTATCGGCCTCATTCATCGCAATAGCAATGGCTTGTTTACGGTCTTTTACAATTCCATTAATACCGTTTTTGCCAGAATGTAAAGTGCCTTCTTTAAATTCATGCATCACATTTTCAATTTTTTCCTTTTTGGTTTCCTTTGCCATATTTTTGTTTTATAAAAATTAAAAAACTAATTAAGGGTTATCAAGCTCGCGTACCATTTCGTTGGCCATAGACGGAAGATTGGAAAACTTCTATGTTCTAAATACCCTTATGCCAATCTATCAAATTAGTTTTTTTTAAAATTTAAAATTCATTCCCACTCTCAATGTTCTTCTCAAAACAATCCAAATTATAAATGGTGATTTCGGCTATATTTTTTAGCGAGGTTTCGGTTAAAAATGCCTGATGACTAGTAATAAGAACATTTTGAAAACTCATTAAGCGTGAAAAAACATCGTCTTGAAGTATAGTTTCCGAACGATCCTCAAAAAACAGTCCTCCTTCGTCCTCATAAACATCCATTCCGAAATAGCCAATTTTTTCTGATTTTATACCTGCTATCACATCAACGGTATTCACTAAACCGCCACGACTGGTATTAACCAACATCACTCCGTTTTTCATTAAATCAATATTCTTTTTATTGATAATGTGCTCGGTTTTTGGCAATAGTGGCACATGAAGTGTGATAATATCTGATTTTGCAAAAAGTGTTTTTAAATCAACATAAGTAACCGAATATTTATTTTTCAAATCTTCATTTTCTTTCACATCAAAAGCCAAAATTTCGCATCCAAAACCATTGAGAATTTTTGCCATTTGCTGACCAATTTTTCCAGTACCAATAATGCCAACTGTTTTCCCGTTCATATCAAAACCAACTAAACCGTTTAAAGAAAAATTTAGTTTGTTAATGCGATTGTGTGCATGCACTAATTTTCTGTTCATTGCCAACATCAAAGCCATTGCGTGTTCCGATACCGAATGAGGAGAATATTCTGGAACTCTTGCTAATTTTAAGCCCAGTTTTTTGGCTTCAGCCAAATCTATATGGTTAAAACCAGCAGACCGTAAGGCGATGTATTTAATACCGTTTTTATCCAATTTTTTCAATATTTCAGCATCGGATTTGTCGTTTACAAAAATGCAAATGGCTTTACAATCTTTAGCCAATGGTATTGATTTTTCTGATAATGTCTCTTCAATAAAAACTAATTCATGTTTGCGATTATTAGCTTTTATAATTGAATCTTGCTCGAACTTGTGCGTACTAAAAATGGCTATTTTCATGTTTTATTTCTGTAAATCAATTAATTCTACAAATGAGCTCGTAAAAACCAAGCCATTTTTTCGTATTCTTGCATCAATCCTGTAATAAAATCACACGAGCTAGCATCATTATATTTTTCGGCAAAATGCTGTATAGATTCTCTTATTTTTATGATTATTGTTTCGTGATCTGCAAGTAAATCTTTTACCAAACCTTTTCCATCATTTTCCTCTCGTGTCATTTCTGTTAACCTTGTTAACTCCAAAAATATTTTAGGTTAGGTGGTGCAAAATGCACTATCATACGAATTCTCTCCGCTACTTTATCAATTATTACAGCAAGTTGGTTATATTGGTTTTAAAACAGATTGTGCTTGTAATAAAAATTCAATCCAATTATATTCCAATGTGCGTTTCTTGTTTTGGTAATCAGCATATATTCGTCGGCCAATATTTTCGATAATTCCGTAGCAACTTCAGCTATATTTTTTTCTAATAATCCGATTTCCATTTTAATATTTTACCAAGCTTATATTAGTATGTAGTTGCTTAGCAAATTTCAAATAATAGGAATAGAATATATTATACAAAAAAAATGATTTATTGCATTTATTACTTATTGATAAATGCCAAACAAACTTTATTGGAGAAATTTTACAGCTATATCATCAATCGAATTTTAGAAAAACAATCTTGTTGTAAAGAGGTTAAAATAGTAAAGTAAATGTTTACTTTAATATGCTTAAATCTTTAAAATAGGTAATACATGTGAAAGCAAATCTAATTTTCTTAAATTGTGCTTGAAGTAATTTCTAAATTTTGGCTTACAAATAGATTTTTTATTTCACTCAATATACAAAGTGTTATATCAGATACAAATAAATTTTAAGCAATTGTGGCGAATATGTAATCTAATATTGCTAAAGATAAAACCACATGGTTAAACCAAGCCGAGCGAATTAAAATGTATTAGATTAACACATCTTAATTTTACAACAAAAGTGGATTATTTATAACAAAAAAAATGCAATTAGGCTTGGTAATTTATAGCCAAACTAATTGCATTTGAATAATATTTATCCTCACTAAAAATACTTCGTGACGGATAAAATTGTAACTAGATTTTACTAAAATCTTATTTTAAATTACATTTTTTCAATCTCGTTTTTTAATGATTTTAATTTAGCTCTAGGTAAATGTATTTGAAAACCTATGCCTAGTACTAAAGAATTTCTAGTTATAGAATTTCCAAAACCTACGTTAGAGTTATATTTTAGCAAAGTTTCTAAGGCAATATTTTCATTTAAAAAATAAGCTAAACCAGGACCAATACCAATACCAAGTCCGTTAGTGGTTGAGCTAGGGATACCAGTAGTTTTAATATTTGTTCCATAAATTCCCACATTGGCATCTAAGAAAAATCGGGCTCTACCCAATGTCAAATCTTTCTGAGAAACATAATATCTTGCAATTGGGCCAATACCATAAGTTACAGATGTAAAACCACTTGAAGTATTTACGCCTGCCAATACTTCTGCACCTACAGCAAGGTTATCCTTTACAAACCAAGCAACACGAGGTGTAATATTAAAACTAAACGCAGTATTATTTTCTTGAAAATCTAAACCTATATTGGATAAATTTCCACCAATAATATACCAGTTTTTTTGTGTTTGAGCGTGGGTAGTAAATGCAAATAAAATTATTGCACTCATAAGAATTGTTGTCTTTTTCATAGTTTTTTTAATTTAAATAATAGTTAATTTTTAATTTATTGATGACAAATCGAATTTGATTTTGTTAATTTTCAGTATTAATTTTTGTAATAGATTTTTATTTAAAAAAAGATAAATATTAAAAAATATTAACCTAAATAATTAGGTATGTGTAATAAGTAGTTACATATTATGTTACAATAATTTGTATTCTTGGTTACATTACAAAATTAAAAACTTTGTATTTAAATTATTTACATAATTTAAATGTATTGTTACATAAATTCAATTTTTTATTTTCGTAATAAAAAAGTATTGGTATATACTTGTGGTTACTAAAAATTGAAACATTTATCGAAATAATTTTAGTGTATTAATGGCTATTTAAAAAGAAATTTTGCAACTAAAAATATAGTAACCATTATAAAATAATTCAAATACAAAAGGCTCCAATTTTTTTTTTAAATTATTTTTCCATCTTCCATGGTTATAATTCTATTGGTTCGTTCGGCAAAATCGTTGTCGTGAGTTACAACTAGTAAGGTTTGTTTTTCTTCTATTGTTAATTTTTTAAACATATCAAAAACAATATCACTGTTTTTATAATCTAAATTACCTGTGGGTTCGTCGCCCATTATTATTAAAGGTTTATTTATTAAAGCTCGGGCAATGGCTACACGTTGTTTTTGTCCGCCACTTAACTGATTGGGCATTTTTAATGCTTGGTCATGCATATCCAAGGTTTTTAAATGTTCTATTGCGTTGTGTTCTACTTCTTTTTCTGATATTTTTCCTAATTTTAAACCAGGTAACATTACGTTTTTTAGTACATTATATTCTGATAATAAATAATGAAACTGGAACACAAAACCAATTTTTTCGTTTCTAATTTTGGCTAATTCTATATCTGTTTTTCCCGTTACTAATTCATCATTAATTAAAATTCTACCTTCATAATCGGTATCCATGGTAGATAGTAAATATAAAAGTGTTGATTTGCCACAACCTGATTTACCAACAATAGAAACAAATTCACCATGGTTGATGCTTATATCTATCTGTTTTAAAACTTGAAATTTTACGGGATCGTAAAAATATTTTGTTAAACCTATGGTTTCTAAAATTTTACCCATTTTATTTTCCTCTAATTATTTCAACAGGATCAACCTTGCTGGCTTTTAAAGCCGGAAAAAGTCCAGCTATGGCGGTAGTTATCAATGCAAATACAATCCCAATAATATAAAATATTGGATTATAGTTAATAGGATAGGTTTTTACGGTCGGTAATGATGCTGTTTCGAATGGGATATTATCAATAATAGAAGTAAAAACATATCCGAAAATCAATCCAAAAATTCCACCAACAATACCAATAATCAGTGCCAACGAAATAAAAATCAACTTTACATCTTTACCCGAAAAACCTATAGCTTTTAATATGGCTATGCTATCCATTTTTTCAAAAATCATCATATTTAAAATATTATATATACCAAAACCTGCTACAATAAGTAATACTATACCCACTGCATAAGAAATTATACTGCGCACTGTGCTACCAGTTTCAAATTGAGAATTTGCTGTTTGAAAATCAATAGCATCTAAATTAAATTTATTTTGAAACTCTTTAGCCACTTTGGGCGATGACTTTACATCGAACAATTTTATCTGAATATCAGTAATATAGTTTTTAGATTCGCCTAATAATTTTTGTGCCGTTGCTAACGAGGTATAACTTATAGTGTTATCAAATTCGGCAATACCTATTTGCGAAATTCCCGCAATTTTTAAGGAAGCTAAATTGCCTTTTGCCGATGTTATTTTTATAATATCGCCAACGCTAAGTAACATTTTATTGGCTAAACCTTTACCTATAATTATACTGTTATTTTGAAGCAAATCAGTTACTTTTCCTTCAATAATATAATCGCTAAGTTTAAATAATTTTTCTTCTGATAAAACTTCTATACCATTAATAACTCCCGAAATTTCGATTGTTCCTGAATTAAAAAAAACGGGAACATTTATTTTTGGTGCTACATCTATAATGCTTTTATCCTGTTTTAAATATTGTATAATGGCTTGGCTGTTGTAAATGGCTTTTCCCCGGTCTTTAGGTTTTACCGAACTAATAAAATTAGTGCTGTTTTTATATTTTTCAGTTAATAAAATAGGTTGATTAACAGTAGGTTTTATTTCGTTATATAACCTAACATGTGGCGTTCTGTTAAGCATTAAGCCATCTAATAAATCGTTCAACCCATTCATAAAACTTATTAGAGTTATAAACATGGCAATACTAAATGTAACGCCCACGCCAGCAACAATAGTTTGTTTTAAACGAGCTACTAGCAAATGTGTGGCGATATTAAAAATGAGTTTAAAGTTCATTATTTGGGCAAATAAATAATATCATCTGATTTTAAACCTGATAAAATTTCGGCATTTTGATAATCACTTAACCCAACACTAACCTTTCGTTTCTCGTCTTTATTAATTATAACATAGTTGCCATTAATTAAATAACTTTTTGGAATAGTAAGCACATTTTTTTTTGTTTTTATAACAATATTGGCTTCGGCGGTTAAGTTAGGATATAACTTTTGAGGTATGTTTTTAAAATGAGCTTCAATTTTAAATGTTCGTGAGCGTTCGTCCATAATCGGATAAATTTTATCAACGATGGCATTAAAAACTTTTCCTTTATAACTATCCATGGTTACAAACAAATTTTGACCTATTTTTACTTTAACCATATCGTTTTCATCAACATCTAAGGCTAATAAATAGGCATTTTTTTTACCAATTATTGCTAACGGCATTTGTGGAGTAATTACCGTCCCTACCTTTGGTATAATATCAAATAATTCGCCCGAAAAGGCGCTTTTTATAGTAAAATCACTTTCTGATTTTTGATTAATTTTTAGGTTAATATTATTTTTGTTTTGTTCGTTTTTTAATTGAGATTTTAATTGGCTTAATTGTATAACTGCCGATTCGTAATTTGATTTTGAGTTTTTATACGTTAACACTACTTTCTCGAAATCAACTTCCGACATTATATCTTGTTGATGTATTATTTTATATCGTTTATAAATGGATTCATCAAGCGTTAATTTATCCTTTGCAACTTGCTTTTTCATTTCCATTTCAGCAATTTTATCTATAATGTAACGATTGCCTTCTTGACTTAATTGATAGGTTAATCGAGCGTTTTCGGTATTTAATTGGGCTTTTTCACTTTCAATTTTAAAAAGCGATTGGCCTTTAGAAATACTTTGGCCAACAGTAACATTTATTGTTTGTAAAATACCGTTAACTGTCGAAAAAACAGTGTATTGATTTTCGGCTTTTATCACACCCGAAGCATAAACACTTTCGGTAACACTACCTAGCGTAGGCTTGGTTTGTTCGGCTTGTTTTTTAGAACAAGCAATGATAATATTGGTTATAAAAAAGAATAAAAAATATGTTTTAAACCTCATAGTTTCGAACGTTAAATAAACATGTATAAAATATTTTTAAATAAAGATGGATACCTAAAAATCAATACAAAGAACTTTAAAACAATAATCTAACATAAATTAATTTTTTTTGATTTAGGGTTTTATTATTTTTGATGTATCGAAATTTAATTTACCACAATTTAACCATTTATAATTTACAAATTGTAATTTATTAACATTTAAAGATTATCGAAATTTATCAAATTTTATTTTTTTAATACCATTTTAATTTTATCCTAAACAAAAAAAGCCGCCCATTTTTCCTCACATCGATATTATTTCTGTTACCAATTGAAAGAAAAATGTTTTGGCTTTTAAATTTTTTTATTTCGTTATTAAACTTTATACAATAACAATTCGGCAACTAAAGTTTTTAAAGATACTGATGCACAGCCAATTTTAGTATCGGAAGCACCATAATAAATATATAACATATCATCTAAAAGGGCTGTTCCTGTTGGAAAAATTACATTATTTACTTCGCCTTTTAACTCCCAAGGCAACTCGGGTTTAATAAGTGGATAAGGTAAACGGGCAATTACCCTAGCAGGATTTTCAATATCTAAAAGAGCTGCACAAGCTGAGTAAACATAGCCTTCGGCACTATCGTGTACCCCATGGTAAATTAGTAACCAGCCTTCTTTTGTTTCAACAGGTGGACAACCTCCACCGATATAACTAATTTCGTGTGCATATTTAGGTGATAATATTATGTTGCTATCTAAATGCAAAAAATAATCTGTCCAATAAGCAGGTGTTAAATCCGAAATATTATTTACAAACGCAATTTGAATATCGGGACAAATACGGTGTAAGAAACAAAATTTATTTTTAATTTTTCGGGGGAAAAAAATCAGATTTTTATCCCACAAAAGCTTTTTTTTATCGGATTTGGGTTTTATATTATTATGAAGGTGAAAGCGTTCGTATTTTTCGTTTAAATGCGCATTACTTTCTGCAAATTGTTTAAATTTTTCGTAAGATACTTGTGGCACAATAACACCAATGCGTACGAAATTAATTAAATCTGTTGAGGTAGCCAACGAGCCCAATGCATTTATGCCATCATAAGAAGCAAATGTGAGGTAATATAGCTCATCAATTTTTACAATCCTTGGATCTTCAATTCCATGCGATTCGTAATCAAATTGTGGTTTTAAAAGTGGTGTATCATTTCTTTTAACAACATTTAATGGCCCATCTAATTTGCAATAACCAATGGTAGAATAATTCCCTTTTCTTACTGCTCTATAAAAAAGATGAATCGTATTTCCCTCTTGTAAAATAGCGGGATTAATTACCCCGACATTTTCAAATTCTAAAAAAGATTTTTCTAAAATAACACCTTCTTTTTTTACGGATATCATTTTTTATATTTATAATAAAAAGTAGTAATTAAACTTGCTCATTTGTTAATATTGATGGAGTTTAATAAGTTAAAAAAGGATTAAAAATTATCAGTTTCTAATACTTTGGTGTATCCTGGATATTGTAATAAACCGTTATCTTCGGCAGTTATAAATACTTTTACAGGTTTAAATGGGGTTGTAGTTTCAAAAGAAGCTTTTAATCCATTATTAGAAATAATTCGACCAACGTTTTGTGTTATACCATCTTGGTTAGTTACCCACACAACATAAACTTTTTTGGGAGGTGTTAATCTATCAGGTTTGGCTAAATAAGTTATATCAAGTTTAATAACATTATTATTGTTATTGTCTTTTTTAATTTTAACTGTTCCTTCGGCCGCAGGTACAACCGAAGAATTAGTAAAGGCAATTTTTTTTGCACACGATTGTAGTGTTAACATAAATATTGCAATTAGTATAAAAATTAATACATTATTTAAATATTGATTTATTTTAATCGAATACATAATTTATTTTAATTGTTATCCATGTTATCTTGAGCTCTTTTAGAAATAGATTTACCTAATTCGTCCATTCGGGTATTATAACTTCGTTTAAAACTTTCCCAATCAGCGTATATACTATCTTTTTGGTTTTTCATTTCAATTTTAAAGTCCTCATTTTTTTGTTTTAAAACATCTAAATCTTTATCCATTTTTGCCCTAATTGCAGTTTTTTGTATTTTAGCTTTGGCTCTTATTTCTTCAATCTGCTTTTCATTTTTTGCCAATCTAATCGCAGTTTCCCTGCGGTAGTTAGCATATTGGTTTACCGAATCCAGTCTAGCTTCGCTCAGTTCTTCCTCAGCTACGGCAACATCTTTTTGGGCTTCTTTTAAATTTTCTGCTTTTTTTTCGATATTGCTTGTACAACTTACTATCAATAAAGTTGATACAAAAGCTAGTATTAATAGGTTTGTATTTGAATTTTTCATTTAAAGGTATTAAAAGGTAAATATTTTGAATTAGAAAACAGTATTTTAATTAATAAAATACTGTTTTCTTTTAGCTGTAATTATTAAATGTGAACTAAATCTTTTGCTTTTTTTTCAATATTTTTTTCAAATTCCATTAACTTTTCTTCAGCTCTTTTTTCTATTTTCTCGGCTTTGTTTTTTAGATTTTGCACCTCGTCCGATACTTGCTTACTAAAATTTTTTACCATTTTTTTTGCATCTCCAGTAATTTTTTCACGAGTTTTAATACCTTTATTTGGTGCGAATAATACGCCCAATGCAGTGCCAGCTAATGCGATGAGCAATACAGCACCTATCAAATTTGGTGTACATTTAAAATTATTCATCTTATTATTTTTAAAATTGTTTAAATTTATTTTTAAAATTTTATGCCTAATGTAGCTTGGTATAGTACATTTCTATAACGTGGAGTATTGGAGGTTCCATCGCCATTATTTTGTTGTAGATCCCAAGCTGCTCTTAAACCTATTACAACATTATCGGTAGCATTAAAATCGGCTCCAGCAGTTACTCCTAAAATATTTTTTCGAATATTATCGTTTTTAAATTCCTGCTCTTGTAATGTATTAACAATCGCACTATTAAACGTGTTTTTTTCACTTAATAAAAACGAATATTGTGGCCCTGCTACTATTGAAAGGTATTTAATAGGTCTGATAGCAAATAATAAGGGAATATCTACAAACGATGTTGTTCTTTCATAACTGTAATTACTTCCCAATAATCTTCCATCACCTTTAAATCCTTTTTGAGAAAACATAATTTCGGGTTGTATGGCAAATAGCGAACCTAAAGGAATGGTTACAAAACCGCCACCGGCAAAACCTGCTTTTCCTTCCGCTACAAAGTTTTCACCTTGCGTATCGTACACGTTCGATAAATTTACACCAGCTTTTAATCCAAAATTAATAGTTGTTTTAGTGTCGCCCGATTGAGCGTTTGTAACTGTAGCAAAACTTAAACTAGCTAGTGCTAAAAAAATTGTTTTTTTCATTTTGTTTTTTTTTACGATTCTGTAGAATTTTAAAGAATCAGGTTTATGTTGATAAGATAAATTATATAGAGTTATTTCCTTTTATTAAGACACATACAATTTTGATAATTGATACGATTAACAAAAATTGTAAAATGTTTATTAGATATAAAACTATAAATACGATAGCCCAATATAGTTACAACGGTTGATGGTAGAATATTAAACAAATGGCTCATTAAATTTAATTTTTATAAACTTTTTATTAATTAAATAGTTTATTACAACCTGTATATGTTCAAAATTTTTTCTATTTGAGATATAATTTCATTTTTTTGATTGTTATCGAAATTTGAATCAGAGACTGTTATTTTAGGATAGACATCAAGCGTAGCTTTTGAATTCATTACTAAATCGCTGAAACTATCAGAATTTTGGTTTTCATTAATTGCAGTTATCATATTGTATAGCTTAAAAATATTTATACAACAAAGATGAGGCTACTTACTTAATTTATAATTATACTATTAGTGGAATAAATTACACATTTTACTTCTTAATTATTGTTTTAGTATTTTTTTATATAAAAAAAACTGGGTATAAATACATAATGTATTTATACCCAATGGCATTATTTTTTTTTATATTCTATTTTTAAATTCTATTTTTTTGGTTATAGATTTTACATTTTTTAAAATTGGTATTTATTTTACATCCTTTCCATATACCAATTCAATTTTTTTTCGATTATTTTTAATTCAACGATTGAGGTAATAATTTTTTGCAACCGCATAAAAGCTGTTTCGCTTTTTACAACATAATCGGTGGCATTGTGGTGCATGCAACTTATGGCTACATCAATTTTATCTTGAGATGATAGCATTATTACTGGTATATTGTTGTTAAAGTCTTTAATTTTATCTAAAGTTTCAAGCCCATTCATGGCTTCCGCTTCTATACCATCTAAATGATAATCTAATACAATCAAATCAGGTTTAAGGTGCAAATTATCTACACATAATTCGCCCGTTGCAAAAGTTTGTATGTCAAAATTTGCGTGATTCCTAAAATCTATTTCTAATGATTTTAAAAATACTACATCATCATCAACCAAAAAGAGTTTTATTTTATTGGTGTTGTTCATTATTTTTATTTTTTAAAAGTTGATATTCTTCTCGTAGCTCTTGACATGACTTTAATAGAACGGTTTCTAAATTCGTTATCAATTCTCTTATATCATCTGAATGTTGCATAAGATTTGCATAATCGTGTATTTTCTTAGCCATTTTTTCAAATCCCTCATCTATTCCCATTATTGAAAAAGACGGAATCATTTTATGTACTGCTTTTTGCAGAGTTTCCCAATCGCGGTTTTGAAAGCTCAATTTCATTGCAGCAATTAAAAGTGGTGTTTGCTCCAAATATAAATTAATCATTTCCAGCATAAGTACTGGGTTAGATTTGGTGCGTTTGTTAAGATAGTTAAGGTTGATGTATCTGATTTGACTCGATTCTACTTTTTCGATGGTAGCGTTTATTTTGTTGAATGTATTTTTTTTAACCAGATTTACAATTTTATTGTACAATAATTTTTCGTCTACTGGTTTCGATAAATAATCGTTCATGCCTATTTCTTTGCATTTGGTAATATCAGCAGTTGTAACATCGGCTGTTAGTGCCAAAATTGGAATATTTAGTTTTAGTTTATTTCTAATGTAATTGGTGGCTTCAAAGCCATTCATCTTAGGCATTTGTAAATCCATTAATACAATATCGTAGGTGTTAGTTTTTAGTTTTTCAATTGCCAATTTTCCGTTTGCTGTAATTTCGCAATCAAAACCGAAATCATCTAACAAGGTTTTCATTAACAATTGGTTAAGTGCCATATCTTCTACTACTAAAACCCGAATGTTATTAATTTCGGAATCCAATTCTAAAATTTCAATTTCGGGAATAGCTTCATCTGTAGTTTTTTCGAAATCTAAAATAAAACTAAAAGTAGAACCTTTTCCTAGTTTGCTTATAACCGAAATTTTGCCTCCTTGTGCTTCAACCAGTTGTTTAGCTATTGCTAAACCCAAACCTGTACCCCCAAAAATGCGAGAAGTGTTGCTTGAGGCTTGCTGAAAATTTTCGAAAATGTTTTTAATTTTGCTATCCGATATTCCTATTCCGGTATCATTAACATCAAATTGTATAGTTACTTTTTTGTCATCTTGCTTTATTAAATCAACGGAAACGGTAATCTTTCCGCTATCAGTAAATTTTACCGCGTTGCTTACTAAATTTAATATAATTTGATGCAATCGTATAGCGTCGCCCAATAATACTTTTGGTATTTTAGCATCGTAATTTTTTATTAGCAAAATATTTTTTTCCTGTATTTTAGTTTCAAATAAATGCAACATTGCCCCTATAGAAAGTTCGAGTTTAAATGGCGAGTCCTCGAAGGTCATTTTTCCAGCATCTACTTTGGCTAAATCCAAAATATCGTTAATAAGTACAATTAAAGCATCGCCACTTAATTTTATGGCTTCCAAATATTCTTTTTGTTTTACAGACAATTGGGTATTTAAAACCACTTTTGTAAACCCAATAATGGCGTTCATTGGGGTACGAATTTCGTGGCTCATGTTTGATAAAAATTGCTGTTTAGATTTTACAGCGTCTTCTGCCAAACGGGTTGCGGTTTCGGCTTTTACTTTAGCAATTTCCGAAATTTCGGTAGCCAATTCGGCAAATGTTTTGGCCTCTTGTAATTCTTTGGCGATTCGTTTTTGTTCGGTAACATCTCGGGCTACAATTACGGCACCTATTATATTATTTTCCCCGTCTTTATAAACCGAACCATTAAATAATACATCGGTTAATTTATGGTCTTTTATCGTTAATGGATAATCTATCACATATCCTTTTGCAAATACTTCTTTATAAATTTTACTAGCCTGCTCGGGATTGGTAAAATAATTTTTAAAATCGGATCCTTTTAGTTTTTCGCGATTTACGCCAGTGGCTACAACCATTGCTTGGTTTATATCAGTAATTTTACCCTCAGGGCTAATTGTTATTAATGGGTCTCTGCTGGCCTCAATAAGGCTTAACGAATATTGTGAAGCCAAATTGGCTGCATAACTGTAAGCTTGTAACTCTTTGTTTTCCTTTTTTCTTTTTTCTTTCTCAATTTTTTGAAAGTCGAGTTCAATATTGGCAATTATTAATTCGTCGGCTCGTTTTTCTTTTTCATAGTTCTGAAAATCAAGTTCGATATTGGCTATCAACAATTCATCTGCTCTATCTCCTTTTTCTCTGTTCTGAAAAGCTAACTCTTTATTTGCTATTAACAATTCATCGGCTCGTTTCTCTTTTTCTTGGTTCTGAAAAGCTAATTCTTTATTGGCAATTACCAATTCGTCGGCTCTGTTTCCTTTTTCTTGATTTTGAAATGCTAATTCTTCATTGGCAATTATCAATTCATCGGCTCGTTTCTCTTTTTCTTGATTCTGAAAAGCTAACTCTTTATTGGCAATTACCAATTCGTCGGCTCTGTTTCCTTTTTCTTGATTTTGAAATGCTAATTCTTCATTGGCAATTACCAATTCTTCGGCTCGTTTTTCTTTTTCTTGGTTTTGAAAAGCCAATTCTTTGTTGGCAATTAGCAGTTCATTGGCTCTGTTTTCTTTTTCATAATTCTGAAAATCAAGCTCTATATTTGCAATTATCAATTCGTTTGCTCTATTTTCTTTTTCTTGGTTTTGATATGCCAATTCTTCGTTAGCAATTATTAATTCGTTTGCTCTATTTTCTTTTTCTTGGTTTTGGAAAGCTAATTCTTTATTGGCAATTACTAATTCTTTGGCTCTATTTTCTTTTTCTTGGTTTTGATATGCCAATTCTTCGTTAGCAATTATTAATTCGTTTGCTCTATTCTCTTTTTCTTGGTTTTGATACACCAATTCTTCATTAGCAATTATTAATTCTTTGGCTCTAGTTTCTTTTTCTTGGTTTTGATATGCCAATTCTCCGTTAGCAATTAGTAATTCTTTGGCTCGCTGATCTTTTAATTTAAATTCAGTAACATCTTTGGCTAACGCATAAATATTTTCGCCTTTAGAAGATGTTGTCCAAGAAAACCATTTGTAACTCCCATCTTTGCAACGATAACGATTTTCAAACAGCGTGGAAGAGATACCTTTAGAAAGTTGATCCATTTCCGCCAATGTTTTTTCTATATCGTTTGTATGCACAAAATATTCGATTGGTTGGGCAAGTATTTCACTTTCGGTGTATCCAATAGTGTTTGAAAATGCTGGGTTTATAATTTTAAATTTCCTGTCAAAAGTTATAATACACATTATATCAACCGAAAGGTTAAAAAAAGTGTTGCGTTCTTCTTGCAGTTGCTCAAAATCAATTTTGCTAATCATTTTATTTTTTTATTGGTTTCCTATTTCTTCTATTGGGCTGCGGGTTTTATGTTTAAGTTTTTGAAATTCGGAAGCCGAAAGTCCTGTAATTTTCTTAAATTGATTAGATAAGTGTGCTACACTACTATACTGCATTTTGTACGATATTTCGGTTAAGTTAAGTTCGTGGTACATTAATAATTCTTTAACTCGCTCTATTTTGTGTACAATTAAAAATTGCTGAATGGTAATGCCCTGTACTTCCGAAAATATATTTGATAAATAGGTGTAATCTAAATTAAGTTTTTCGCTTATATAATCCGAAAAATTAATTGTTGGAAAATCTGATGAATAATGTACAATTTCTATTATAACGTTTTTTATTTTTTCAATAAGCATCGCTTTTTTATCGTCCATTAACTCTAAGCCCGATTCGTTTAACGCAGCTTGCAATTGTTGTAACTGCTCGGGTGTGAGGGTTTCCATTATATCAATTTCCCCCAAATCAACCAATACAAAATGTAACCCAAGCGATTTTAATGCTTCCTTTACCGCCATTTTGCAGCGGTTACTAACCATATATTTAATAAATAGTTTCACAGTTTGCCTTTTAATAAAGATAGGTAACAAATTTTGTTGTTTTATTTAAAATTTTATTACACCAAAATCTTAAAAGGTTACATATATCACAGGTTTTATTAAATTTAATACTGCGAGTGCTTCTGCCGAAAAATTTTTATTTTAAATTTTTTTATCCACAATCTTCATCTCATCATCAAAATTATATACACGCAACACACCAGTTGCAATTTCAAAATCGGCTATGCCTTTCTCCGAAATATTTTCTATATACATTACCAAGGCCCGTAAACTATTGCCATGCGCTACAACTAAAGTAGTTTTATTCGCTTTTAGTTTGGGTAAAATTTCGGATAAATAATATGGTATAACCCTGTGATAGGTATCTTTTAAACTCTCGCCATTAGGGGGTGCAACGTTATAGCTTCTGCGCCAAGCTATAACCTGCGCTTCCCCATATTTAATTTTGGTTTCGGTTTTGTTAAGTCCTTGTAAATCGCCATAGTTTCTTTCGTTTAATGCTTCTGATTTAAAAACAGGAATGTGTAAGCTAATTTCGTTTAAAATAATTTCTAATGTATGTGTAGCTCTTTTTAAAACAGATGTAAAAGCAAAATCTATGGTGTAATTTTTTAATAAATGTGCTGCAGTTTTTGCTTCAATAATACCTAGTGGAGATAAATCTATATCGGTATTTCCAGTAAATTTATTTTCAAGATTCCAAGTGGATTCTCCGTGTCTTAAAAGTATAAGTGTTACCATTTATAAATTTTATTTAGTACAAATAAAAAAGCACCTTACAATTTGCAGGGTGCTTTTTTCACATTTATATAGGTAGAAGAATAGATGTGTTATTTTTTATATTTTTCATGCAATTTTGCATCTGAATTTTGCAAATCAATAGCAATTTTACTGTGTTCAATAGCTTTTTCTAAACTAGCTTCAGCTTTTACCATTTCATCACTTTTGTGAAATGCTGCTGCTTTTAAATGACACTTGGCAGCCTCATGAAAATGTTTTGCTGCTTGTTCATGATTTTCAATTGCTAATTTATTTTCACTATCTGGGATTGTTGTATGTTAAGTTTCCATTTTTGTGTATTTAATTATTGATTAATACAAATATAAGTTATATACGAAACCGCATTGTTACATAAATAATTAAATTTATTGTATTAAACGCATGTTTTCTAACCTTTATTTTCTTCTAAATCGTTGTGCCCATCGCCACCCAAACTATAATAGTTATTTTCTTCATCTTCGCTTCCAATCTCTTCTTGCACATCGTCTAATTCCGAACCTGGCACATCCAAATCGTCTCCCGAATGGTTTTCATTAAAGTTTTTTTCACTCCATTTTCCATCGTTTGTATCATTAATTTTTTCTTTCGAAATATCTTCAGGATTTAAGTTAGTTTCCACATCGGTATTAAAAATATCTTCGCTTGGCGGATAAATAGGGTAGCCTGGCAAATTTTCGTTGTCGAATGGTTTTTCTATACGTTTACGATTGGTTTTCATAATTATATGTTTTATTTATGGGTTAAATTGTTTTTCTTTTATTTTTAAAATATTAAACGGCATCTTCTTTTTTACATAGCGAAGTTCCTAAATTTATAGTAGCAGCTGGCACCGCATGCCACGCATGGCGTACCGCATTTTGCAAATTTTTATCTTCCGAAAGTTTTAAAACTACACCAGCAAGCATACTATCGCCAGCGCCAACGGTACTTTTTAATACAGTTTTTGGAGCTAAATAATGTTCCGAAAATTTTTCGGTAACAAGTAAAGCACCATCCGCACCAAGCGAAATAACAACGGCTTTGCATTTATTTGATTTCGATGGCTTTTCAGTTTTTATGTTAATGTTATCATTTTTGGCAAGTATTCCCATTTCTTTTAAATTAGGTTTGATAAGAAATAAACCCTCATCAATAACCAATTTTAAAAATTCGCCCAGTTTATTGAGAATAAATTTTGCGCCTGTTTTTTTAAAATTTTAGCTATTTCGGCATAAAAATTTAAGGCTGTTTATGGTGGTAAACTCCCGCTTGCCTCTATAAAGTCGGCATTTTGTAGCTTAGAAACCCCGTTTAATATATTTTGCTATTCGTGTTTAAAAAACAATTAGTCTTTCTACTTCAATAAGATATTGTTTAGCACTTTGTTTATTAAAAATAATTAAGCTTTTGCGGATTTCGTTTTCGATTTTAAAGGCTTCATATTCTATTTTTTTCGTTTTAAATAAATCAATAAAAAAATAACCAAAACAACTTCCAGTTAAGAAAACAGCAACTGACGAACCTCTTAATTTTTTAATAGCTTGCGAAACGTTTATTCCCCCGCCACCAGATTCATGTTTTACGCCACTACATCGTAATTTTTGATTAAAGAAGGCATCAAAATACTTTTATCTATGGTTGGGTTTAGAAGTTATGGTAAAAATATTTTTCATTGTGCTATTACTTAAACTTAATAGCGAATTTCAATTAAATAATTCTAAATTAATTACATGATTGTAGTGGATTGTCATAGAAATTACTTGTATATATATCTATTAATCTAAAGTAGTGGGGAAGAAGGAAACAGTATATTTTAGCTAAGCCAATATATCTTTTTAACTAGATAAACATCTTTAACAGAATTTAAACTAATTTTAAATTTATTGGTTTAGTAAAATCAATAAATACTGCCAATGTTATAGGTTAATAAAAAGTAACCATGGTGTTTTTAATTATTTAAAGTATAAGTATAAGTATAAGCAATATTACAATAATTGCTCCCACCGAAAGATAAACTCCATTTCCAGTTGATTTTAAAGAACTTTTAATAGCTTTAACTTCCGATCTTAATTCTTTTTTTTCAGTTGAGTTTAAAGTTGATTTATCTATTTCCTTAATTTCCTCTAATCTGTTTAACATAACTTTTACATTGGCAGGTACATTGCTTGAAACTGTTATAGAATCTTTTGTTTTTGCTGATAAATTGTAAGGAGAAACAGCAAATAATAATAGTGTAATGATAGATAATAAAGTAAGTTTTTTCATTCTTTTATAATTTTAATTTTACATGAATTTGTTGATATAAATCTATGGAAAATAATATTTTAAGTTGTTACATTAATTTGAGAATTAGTTATATAGTTTACGGATTTTTAGTACAGATTTATAAAATCGCTTATTAATAAATTTCTTAATTGTATGAATTTGCCTCTAAGGCAGGCTAGCAAATTAATATAATTGCCCGCTATTTTTTATCCCAACGAATATTAACTATAATCTCATTTCTCCTGCCCCAAAATTGGTAAGGTGCATTATAGCCCAAAAAACGAAAATTTCCGTAATACTCAATGCCGTTTGCTTTTAATAAACTTTCTAATTGGCTAGCGTATTTTTTAATTTCTTCATCATTTGCATAGCCACCAAATCTAACGGCTGCAACATATTCTTCTGGAGTAGTATTTATGTTTATGGTTGAATCGTTAGGCAAGGGTAAATTATCTTTATTATAATTAGCGGGCATTACAAAGCTCATAGTCGAAAGCGAATCATTAATATCCATATGTACTGGCGTTGTCATGGCAATATTTTTATTGCTTTTGTTTCCTCCAAAAATAAATGAGGCTAACTTTCTAAACCCAGCGGACGATAATTCTTTGTAAGTTTTTGCATCCATAGAGATGGTTGCCATTGTAGTCGAAGGATATATTCGAATCTCAAAATCTTTTTCGGTTTTAATAATTTGAAAAGGTTGAGTTTCTGTTTGTGCCATTGCGAAATATATTTGAGAAATGAATACTAAAACAAAAATGGTTGCTAAAATGATTAATGTTGTTTTCATGTTACAAGTTTATATAATTACAAATACCGAGCTACTTAATTTTAAATAGCCTGTAAAACAGATGGTTAAATTTAATTTTTGCTGTTTCTCCAATTTGCCCAAGCACCAGTACTCCATAATACCAACAATATTAAAATGGGTTGAAATGGTAACCTTAACCAGCGAAGTAAATCGGAGTTTAAACCAAAAGCATCTTTACGATTTATTAATTGGGCAATATTTCCTGGGAATACAGCCACTAAAAAAAGTGCAACTATCCAGCCAATGGTTACCCTGTACTTCGGTAAAATTAACAACGATACACCTAAAATTATTTCAACAACTCCCGATATAATAACTACCATATTTGCCTGCATGGGCACCCAGTTGGGCACTTGTGCTAAAAATGCAGTTCGCTGAAATGTAAGATGACTTATACCTGCCAAACAAAAAAATAAACCGAGTATAAGGCGTATAGTTATTTGTATTTTCGTTAATTGAATTACAGTATTTTTCTTGCTCATTTTACTTAAACAACGTAGGCTTAAAACTGAAACAAAATTCATTATATTTTTTTATACCAGCTTATTAAATTAATAAAATAAGTTACATAATTTACATATTATGATAATAATTTGCTTTGTATAATTGCTTATGTTGTTTATTTGTAATGCTTTGTAAACCAAACCAACACTTACAATTTTTTGCTTATATTAGCGTTTAACCATACATATTTATACTTCTTTTTCACATTAAACAAAATAAAAAATGCGAAATCTTTTTTTAAAAAAAACAAAGTATTTAATTCTGTTGATACTTTTCTTAATGGCTGATTCAAGTTTTTCGAAATTTAATAGCAGCCCAAAACCAAAAAATGTTGTGGGTTTTAAGGTGAGTTTATATGATGAATTAAAGCTTTCGGAAATTGGGTTAAAGGAAAATATTTTTAATAATGCCTTAGTTGGATGGAATAACTTGTTTAAGCAGCAGTTACTTAAAAACACAGGGTTATTATCAATTGTAGATTTGTCGCAATCGTCTAACTCAAAACGACTTTATATTATTGATATGGACAATAAAATAGTATTATTTAATACCTACGTTGCCCATGGCCGAAATTCGGGTGATGAGTATGCACATTCATTCGCAAACATACCAGAATCGTTTAAATCGAGCTTGGGATTTTATGTAACAGGCAATACCTATATTGGGGCACATGGTTTATCTATGCGTTTACAAGGAGTTGAAAAAGGCATTAATGATTATGCCGAACAACGTAGTATAGTAATGCATGGTGCGCCTTATGTAAGCGAAGCATTTATTCGAAAAAATGGACGACTAGGCCGCAGTCAGGGATGCCCTGCTGTATCGGTAGAACTTTGCAATCCTATTGTAATGAGTATAAAATCAGGTTCTTGTTTTTATATGTATTACCCTAACAATACCTACAATAAAACAACTTAGTTTTATAAAACATTAGAATTATCTTATTTTAAGAATTTATTTAATAAAGTTGAAGGATGTTTATTAGTACAATCTAACATTTTTTGTGTGGTAATTTTGATTATTGAAAATATCGCTACCGTGGTAGGGTTATGCTTAATTTATAATCATTACTTTAAACTCCCATTAAAATCTTTTCTTTTTAGAGCGGGTACATATAGTATGCTATTCATGCCTATGATGATAAAAAGTGCACCAAACCCCTGTATGGTCAATGTTTTTTTTGTACTAAAATAATACAATAAAACCACCGTACCCAACCCAACCATTAGCGCTAAAAAAACACGAACTAATACAATTTTATAAACAATTGTTATTCCTAAATTGAAAATCCAGTTGCAAAAAATAATTTCTGAAAAAGTATAGAAGCAAAACATAAAGGCCGTAAGGTAGCTTAGCGTTTCATAAGAATTTACAAAAATTAGCACACAAATACCATAAGTTAACATAGATAATGTATGAAATTCGTGGTACGAAAATTCGATTTTTTTCCATTGAAATGGTAAAACTTTTAAAAACACAATTATTGATCCCAAAATAAGTGACAACCCAATAAATAATTTTATAGTTTGGAAAGTGTAGTGATTTGAAAGCAAAAGGAAAATTCCTTATAAAACTACAATTGCACAATATAGATAAATAGGTAAATACTTTTTCACAATAAAAATTTACTATTAATTTTCAATAATAGCCTTGTGTTCAAAATATTGCTCTTTTGTAATTTCTCCTAACGCAAAACGCTTTTTTAAAATATCAATCGGCGAATCTTTTTTTGTTCTCCGCCCTGGTATATCATAAGGTGTAACAAAAATCCAAAAGAGTAAAATCATCCAAAAGAACCACCATACAAAGTTCATTCCCCAAAATCCATAGTGTAACATAATTTTATTTTTTAAAAGTGAATTTAATTGTTAGTTTTTTTATTTAACGGTAATAAACGGGTTTAAAATAATTTCGGTTTTAACTGAATATGATATTGTACACGCTTTTTCGCTCTTTTAAATTACCCGTTTTGCTTTTGTTTCATTTTGAGTAGGCGGTATTACCAAGGTGGGTGTTAGCACAATTTCAGTAACTACAAACTTACCATCTACTTTTTCTATTTTGCCAATGGCATTGCTATCAAAACTTATAAATTTTAATTTAGAGTTGTCGGCAACTAATAAAAAAGTAGACATTAAACACGAATTTACTGCAGCAACAAATAAATGTTCGGGTGTCCATTTTTCTTTTAATCCGTTTGCAAATTTGGGCGGTATGGCAACTTCTATTTTATGCGGTATAATTGGCGAACTTAATGTACCTTTTGTAAGGCAATCCCATTTTAAATTTTTTTCGTAAAGATGTATATCATTCATATAAACAGATTTTAAAAAAAAGCGAAAAAAGATAGTTTCTTAGCTATTATTTTTAGTTAACAAAAGCATACTCGTAATCAACTTCTAATTCGTTGTCTACATGCAAAATACCCGAAGTTTTCCAAGCGACGCGGCCGGCTTCTTCCTGCAGTTCTGAATAATTTTTCATGATAGTTTTTTTATAAAGTTAAAGAGTTGTAACTGCTTTATAAAGATGAGTAAATACCAAAGGCTTAGTATTATATATTTATAAAAAGAAGTTGCAAACTTAATATGTTTGGCTTGTTAAATGCGTATTATATTAACTTGGATGGGATTTTTTTATAAAAAAAACGTTTTATATGCTTTTAAAATCGGTAACGATTGGTTCTATATCCTTCTCACCCTAACTCCCCAAATGGGTAAAAGGATTTTAATTACCTTTTGGGAGGCAAGGGGCAAAACATAAATGAAATTAATATTTGTTAACTAAAATCAGATTTATAATGCAGATTTTAGTTTATTAATTCCACCATTTTATTGTATAATATTTTTTCGCATACTGGCTTAGAAATATAGTCGTTCATACCGGCCGCTTTACATTTTTCAACATCAACGGTAGTTACATCGGCAGTTAGTGCGATAATTGGTGTTTCTAGTTTTAATATGTTGCGTATATATTCGGTAGTTTTAAAGCCATTCATTAAGGGCATTTGCAAGTCCATCAATATAATATCGTAAGTGTTGGTTTGTAGTTTTTCTATGGCTATTTGTCCGTTATCGGCCATATCATATGTAAATTTAAAATCGTCCAAAATGGTTTGCATCAATAATTGATTGAGTTTTACATCTTCAACCACCAAAACTTTTAAGTTTACATTTTCTGTTTGGTATTGTGCTATTTCATTTTCTTCGCATAAGCTATCGGGATTAGCATTTGTTTTTCCAAAACTTAAATTGAAACTAAAAGTTGAACCTACATTCACTTCACTTTTTACCGAAATAGTTCCTCCTTGTTTTTCGACCAGTTGTTTTACTATGGCAAGGCCTAAACCAGTGCCACCATACAAGCTAGAAATATTATTGTGCGCTTGTTCAAAGTTTTCAAAAATAGTATTTATTTTATTTTGGGCAATTCCAATTCCTGTATCGTTTACTTTAAACTCGAGGGTTACTTTTTCATTATCTTGGTTAAGTAAATTAATACTTAGCACAATTTTACCTTTTGCGGTAAACTTTATGGCATTACTTAAAAGGTTAATTAAAATTTGGTTCAAGCGTACAGCATCGCCAAACAATATTTCGGGAATTCGGGAATCATATTCTTTTACTAATTCTAAATTATTCTCTTCAATTTTGGGTTCAAACAAATGAAATATAGTATTTACAGATTGTGTTATAATAAATGGTTGGTTTACAAATGCCATTTTACCTGCATCTACTTTTGCTAAATCAAGTACATCGTTAATAAGTATAATTAAAGTGTTACCACTAAGGTTTATAGCTTCTATATATTCTTTTTGTTTATCTGTTAAATCGGTTTTTAACAAAACTTTTGCAAAGCCTGTAATGGCATTCATAGGTGTGCGAATTTCGTGACTCATGTTTGATAAAAATTGCTGTTTTGCCATTGTTGCATTCTCTGCTTTTGCTTTGGCAAGCTCGGCCTTACTTTTTTCATTTAACAATTCTTGTTCATTCCTTTTTTGTTCCGAAATATCTATAGAAATGCCCGTAAGTGTTTGGGCTTCTCCGAGTTGATTGTAATGATATTGCCCTGTTGATTTCATCCAAAAAATAACCCCGTCATTGGCTCGCTTAATTCGGTAATCTACATCATAGGGTGTTTTATTAAGCCTTGCTTCCTCTATTTTAGTAAAAACCAATTCTTTATCTTCAGGTATAATTACTTTATGCCATTCATTGTAAGTTAGGTTTTTAGTGTTTTCGTTATAGCCCCACATTATTTTATGCAGCGGACTCCAATCCAATTCTTTTGTTGCAACATCTAAAGACCAAGTGCCCAAATTTGCCGTATCGGTGGCAAGTTTTAAATGCCGAACTAATTTTTGTTGATTGGCTTCGTTTTCTTCAATGTTTTTTTTTGCCAACACAAAATCGGTTATTTCTTTTGCTAAAATGGTTACGCCAGTAATGGTGTCCTCTACATCTCGGTAGGGTTGGTAAACCAAATTAAAGTAACATTCTTCGGCTTTACCGTTTCGGTTAATAATACATAAGATTTCGTTTGCTTCAAAAGCCACTCCGGTTGTGTAAACATCGGAAAGTAGTTTTGGGAAAGGTTGGCCTATTAATTCGGGCATAATTTCTATAATGGGTTTGCCAATAACATTGGCACCTTTTCCCCAAATAGCAGTTAGTGTTTCGTTGGCAGATACCACTATCATATTAGGGCCTTGTAAAATGGCAATAGCCATAAGCGATTGCGATAGTATATTACTGAAACGTTTTTCGCTTGCTTCAATTAATTTGTTTTTTGCGGCTAATTCAAAAGCAGTAATTCTCAATTTTTCCTCCGCTTCTTTTCTTTTTGTAATATCAATAGAAATACCTGTAAGCGTATGGGGTGCGCCAAATTCATCATAATAATATTGTCCGGTTGATTTTACCCAAACAATTGCCCCATCGTTAGCTCGGTTAATTCGATAATCAGCTTCATAAATACTGTGGCTTACTTTTGATTCTTCAATTTTTTGAAAAGCCAATTCTTTGTCCTCTAAAAAAATTACTTTATGCCAATCTTCGTAAGATATGTCATCTTTATTTTCATTATATCCCCACATTTTTTTATGGATGCTAGACCACTCTAATTTTGATGAAACAACATCTAAAGTCCATATTCCTATTTTGGCAGCATCGGTTGCTAATTTTAACTGTTTGGCTAATTTTTTTTGCTCTTTCTCGCTAAATTCAATTTGTTTGCGAGCTTCCACCTGTACAGTGTATGATACGTTAAGCTGTTCTTGTTTATCAACCAACTCTTGGTTTACTATAATTAATTCTTCGTTGGTTGATTGTAACTCTTCTTTCGATGTTTCTAACTCTTCATTCAAGCTTTGCATTTCTTCATTGCTGCTTTGCAATTCTTCATTGGCACTTTGCAGCTCTTCGTTTGCAGCTTCCATGTCTTCGGTAATATAGCGCATATCTTCGCGAGTTTGCGAAAGTTCTTTTTCTAATTGTTGGTTTTCTTTTTCAAATACCTTTCCGGATTCGGTTTTTTTTTCTTCTGCTTTTGGTAGGATTATTTTATGCTCAAATCTTATTAAGTTATGTGGTTCAATAATATCGGTAAGCGGAATAATTTCTATAGTAACTAAAGATTGTTTTTCGTTTCCCACTAATGGAATATCTTCTTTGGTTACAGTTGTTTTTTCTTTAGTTGCTTTATGTATGGCGTTTCGCAACTCGAATGCTAAGCCACCACGGGCCATTTTAATAATATTGTAAGTGGGCTTACCTTGCGGAGATTGTAAATAAGGGGTAATATCGCCGTGTATGTGTACAATATCCATTTGTTCGTTTATTACAACACTCGCAGGCGATTTTGCAATCATAATTGCCTCAGCGCTTTTTCTAAAATCAAGCTCCACCGCTAATAAAGGCGAAGTTTGATTTTCGCTTAATTGGGTTTGTGGGCTTATAAAATCTACCTTTTGGGATTGAGAGTTAATATGCTTTAACCTGCCAGAAAGAGGCTTGCGAGAATAAATTTTTTCGTTTTTGTTTACTTGTGCAAATAAATCGGACGAGGTGCCCACTGTTTCGGATTTCCCCAAAATTAGAAATCTGTTTTCTTTAAGCGCATAATGAAACATAGTAAAAGCTTTCTTTTGCAAAAAAGTATCCAAATAAATAAGCACATTACGGCAGGTAACTAAATCCATTTTTGCAAATGGCGGATCTTTCAAAAAATTATGCGGCGCAAAAACGCACAAGTCTCTAATTAGTTTGTTTACTTCGTAACTGCCGTTATTTTTTATGAAATAGGTATTGATTTGTAATTCCGAAAGTTTTTCTACATCGGCTTTGGTGTAAATTGCTTTTCTTGCTTTTTTAATTGATTTTTCGGAAATATCGGAAGCAAATATTTGAATTTTAGTTAATTCTGTTTTAGGGTGGTGTTGAATAAGAAATTGATGAAGGCAAATGGCAATTGAAAACGCTTCTTCGCCAGTAGAGCACCCAGCAACCCAAATACGAATGGGTTCATCGGAAGATTTATTTTTTAATATTGCGGGAAAAATAGTTTCGGTTAATTCGTCGAATGTTTTAGGGTCGCGAAAAAAAGAAGTTACAGGAATTAGCACATCATTAAAAAGCGCATCTTGTTCGGCTTTATCGGTATGTAAAAATTTTAAGTAATCGGCCAGGGTATTCTTTTTTACAATGGCAATTCTACGGGCTATTCGTCTGTAAAAAGTAGGTTGCTTATAATAAGTAAAATCAACGCCACTGCGCTCACGAAGTAATAATAAAATTTTTTTAAAAATAGCTTCATCGTCTTTGGGAAGTGCTTCGCTATCGCTAAAAATAGATATAGTTTTGTAAGAGTTACTTATGAGTAAAAGCTGCGCTGGTATTTTTTCGGGAGCTAATACAAAATCAACTACTCCAGCATTTACTGCACTTTGTGGCATACTATCGTAGGCAGATGATTTAGAGTCTTGCACAATACAGATGCCGCCGTGTTCTTTAATAGCTTTTAATCCAATTGTGCCGTCTCTGCCTGTACCCGATAACACAACACCTACGGCAAGTTCTTTATGCACTTCGGCAAGCGATGTAAAAAAAATGTCGATAGCATAGTTTATTTTTTTTTCACGTTTGGTTAGCTTAAGTACCCCGTCGGTTGAGGTAAGCATTTTGTTAGATGGAATAATATAGATATGGTTGGGTGCAAGCGGTATATCATCCGTAATTTCTAAAACTGGAATTTTTGTAACCCGCTGCAAAATTTCTGGCAAAATACTTTCGTGTGTTGGGTCTAGGTGTTGCACCAAAACGTAAGCCATTCCCGAATTTTTGGGTACGGCAATTAGTAAACGCTTAAAAGCATCTAAGCCGCCAGCACTTGCGCCAATACCTATGATGGGAAAGTTCTGTTTTGTTTTTGGCGGTTGCGATTTGTTTATGTTTTTTTGGATTTTGGTCATCTACTTTAGTTTAGATGGGAGGTATTATAATTTTTTACTAAGGTAGGTTATTAGAATCGTTATTTTTTTAATAGTTTTTTAGCATTATTAAGCCGATTTATTGATAAAATTGTCGGAATTAGGATTTATTGGATGAATAGGATTTTTTATACTCGTAACTTACTATTAGCTTTTTTATTGTTTTAATCACAGATTTTACTGATTTATGGATTAGTAGGATTTCACCGTACATCCACACTAAATACCCCGATTGGGGGTTAGAGGAAATCTTCTTTATCGCAATTTTCTTTTTTTTCTTTGAGTTTTATTTCTTCGATATCGGCATTCATTTTTTCGTGTTTCATACCTACTCGAATAAGTCCAAAAAAACTCATGTATAAATTGGCAATCCAAACTAAAGCAAAAAAAGCTATTAAATAGCCACGCCAATCGTCAAACAATAGGTGGTATTTTGTGATAATCAGAAAAAATAAAGCAATATAATGGCTAAAACAATATTCGCAGGTAAATAGGTAGAAAAATTTGCGTTGAAAAATAGTGCCACATTCTTTAGATTTTTTTAAGCAGAAATCTCTTGGCTCTTTAAAAATTTCTTCATGCGTAACTGTCCACGAAATGCAAGCAATGGGTATTGCGAGCAAGAAAAGGTTTTGAACTTGGTTTGCAATATCCATCGATTATGGTTTAAACCTAAACGCTTGACTAATAAATTAAACTTTTAGCGTTCCCTCCACACCGTTATTTGGGGCATTGCCTGTAAAAGTTGCGGCCAACATTAAAATCATTGAAATAAATTTACTGGATTTTGTATCCCAATAATAGGCAGATTGTGGTGTAACTTTTATTAAAGAAATATCAACATCATCTTTACCATCTTCGAACCAAGCCTTGGCAAAAGGTGTCCACAATTCATAAATTTTTTCTTTATCAGTATGTATGGTTGCTTTACCGTAAACGCTTAAATATTCGTAGTTGGATGTATTTGAGTAGAATAATTGAACTTGATTATCATGGTCAATATCCGAATTTTTACCACTTTTAATGGAGCTCATAAACCAAATATTCCCTTCATCATCCACTTTTTGTGTACTCATAGGGCGAGAGCTTATAGGTTGTACTGTAAGTTGGGTGCAAAAATGACAAATTGATTCACTTTTAACTATTTCTTTCAATTTATCAATGGCAGCTTGTGCCGATAAATTTTGATTATTGAGATTGGAATCTTTAACCATTTTTTTAAGTTAAATAATTTGGAAGAAAAAAAATTGGGTTTAATTATCAAACAATTAAACCCAATACTATTAAATGTTTACATGTAATTTAATGCTTTCCAAAGCTTGTTCAATACCTTGTAATTGTTCTCTTATTATAGGTTTGTAGCTTTCAATAACCGAAGAATCATTTAAAACCATTGTGTATTCTTTAATTGCAGCCTCCTCGCCAGTAACGCAAGCATTTACAATAGCTTCTTCATCGCCGCTTGTAAACACCGATTTAAGATCCATCCATACACGATGTAATGAACCTGCTGCTCCGCCTTCTGTACCCTCAGCGTCGCCATTAATTTTGTTTACTTCGTTGCGTAATTGTGTTGCGTAATGCGCTCTTTCTTGAGAGTATTGTAGAAAAGAATTTTTAAAAGAAATATTTTTTACATCTTCTGCTGCATTCTCGTAACCTTTTTTTCCGTCTTCTGCAATAGCAATTAGGCCGTTTAATTTGTCGATTGTGTGTTTATTTGTAGTTTCCATTTTGTATAAATTTTTATTTTACTTTTACGTTGTTATACAAAACTACGGACATTGGACGTTACACATCTTACATAACTTAGTAAATATATTACATCATTTTAGCATTAAAGTTTAAAATTATTATCTAGTAAATGGCAATATTATTTCTATAAATATGTTTTTTTTCTGAAGTTACTTAATCTTTCTTCTAATCAATTTCAAAATCTCGACCCAAAAAACTACTAAAAAACCAATAACTATACATATAGCTAACTGCGAAAAATTAGGCGTTTGAAAAAGAAAAAATTTAGTTAAGATGGGTACATAAAATAATATTGCGGTAATGGCAATTGTGATAGCTATAATTAACAACACCAAGTTATTTTTATAGCGAAGTGTGGTAAAAATAGAATAGTAAAAAGACCTGTTTACTAGCGTTAAAAAAATGTTTGCGGCTATTAAAACAGCAAAAACCATTGTTCGGGTAAGTGCTTGATTATAGCCATTAGAAACAGAATATTGGTACACAAATAAAATTCCGCAAGTAATTATCAAACCTTGCACCACGCTTAAGGTAAGCTCTCGCCAGTTAAAAAAATTGGTGGTAACTGGCTTTGGTTTTTGCTGCATGGTATTTTTTTCGATGGGTTCGTTTTCGTAAATTATGGAACAGGTAGGCCCCATAATTAGTTCTAAAAAAATAATGTGAAGCGGTAAGAATATATTGGGATAAACCCAACCTAAAGCCAAAGGAATAAATACGGTGAGTATAATAGGAATGTGTATAGAAATAATGTACTGAATAGCCTTTTTTAAATTTGCATAAATTCGCCTGCCCATTGCTACGGCTTCTACCATTTTAGATAAATCATCTTCGGTTAAAATTAACGAAGCAGCTTGTTTGGCTATTTCTGTTCCTTTTTTACCCATGGCAATGCCTATGTGTGCAGCTTTTAATGCGGGGCCATCGTTTACGCCATCGCCCGTCATGGCTACAATTTGTCCGTTAGCTTTTAAAGCTTCAATAATTTTAAGTTTGGCTTCGGGAAACATACGGGTAAATATGTTGGTTTTTAAAACTGTTTTTTTTAATTCATTTTCCGAAAGTTTCATTAACTCATCGCCAGATATTGAATTTTCGAAACCAACAAAGCCAATTTGTTTTGCAATAGATGTGGTGGTTTCGGCATTATCGCCCGTAATAATTTTAACCGCAATGCCTGCCTTGTAAAAATGCTGCAACACGGTAGCAATATTTTTTTTAGGAGGGTCGTAAAAGGCTACAATCCCTTTAAAGTTAAAAGGAAATTCTTGTTGTGTTTTGGGGTAATTATTACCAGTAAATACTGTTTCGCCAACGCCTAAAACCCTATACCCTTCGGCTGTAATTTCTTTGATAATAGTTTCAATTTCTTTTTTTTCTTGGTTAGATAAATTAGAAATCGCCATTATGGCTTCGGGCGCACCTTTGGCTGCAATAATTCTATGGCTTTTTTTATTTTCAAAAACATGAGTCATCATGGGTGGTTTGCCGCCTAGCGGATATTCGTGAACCATGTTAAATTGTGATCTTTCATCGTCGGCAAACATAGCTGAATAAGCATTATGCAAAGCCACTTCCATAGGGTCGAAGGGTATGGGTTCGCTTGCCCACATGGCCAATTTTATCAGTGTTTTTTCGTCCGTATTGTATTCTTCGGGATTTACTATTTTTTTAGAATCCCAAGCATATACTTTTGCCAAACTCATTTTGTTTTCGGTAATAGTTCCAGTTTTATCGGTACAAATAACGGTAGCACTCCCCAGCGTTTCCACAGTTTTCATTTGTTTTACAACGATGTCCATTTTCATTAATCGCCATGCACCAATGGCCATAAAAGTGGTAAACGCTACTGGAATTTCTTCGGGTAAAATACTCATAGCCAAGGTTAAGGCTTTAAGCAAACTATCTAAAATATTTTTGGAATGATAATGGTTTATTCCCCAAACAATTAAAAAAACTACGGCACCAATAATTACCATATTTTTTACAAAATTGTTAACTTGGAGTTCTAAGGGCGTTTTTTCTTCTTTAATATCTTCTAAACTTTTGCCTATTTGGCCTAATTTGGTTTGGTTGCCAATGGCAGTAATAGTTGCTATTGCCAACCCGCTAGCTACTGTAGTACCTTGAAAAATTGTGTTGTTTTCGGCATCTTTATCTTTAGCAACTGCAAAAGATTCGCCAGTAAGTATAGATTCATTTACCGAAAAATCGTTGGAATGAACAATAATACCATCGGCTGTTATTGATGTGCCTTCTTCAACTATCAAACTATCGCCCACTACTACATCTTCGCTTTTAATTTCTACAGTTTGGCCGTTTCTAATTACTTTACAATTGGGTTGGGTAAGGTTTTTTAGTTTTTGTAAAGCATTACGGCTTCTAGAATCCTGAAATAAAGAAATGGTAGCAACTAATATGATTGCACCTGCCAAAAAAACCCCATTACCTGTTTCTCCGCTAATAAAATATATAGCGGCGGCTACCAATAACAAAATAACCATTGGTTCTTTTGCAATGCTTTTTAAAGCATCTAAAAAATTGTTTTCTTTTTTATAAGTTAGCTTGTTTTGTCCGTGTTTTTTTTTTGAGGTAAGCACCTCGTTATCAGAAAGTCCTATTATATCGAAATAAATACTTTTCATTTAACTAATTTCTATTTATATGGAAATTTTTTTAAGAAGTGTAATTTAAGAAAATTATATAAAAAAATTTCACTTAGAGTTTCTTACACATTTTAGAGAGCTCTTTTTAGGGACGGGTTTTAGTGTTAATTATTATCGTCTTTTTCGGTGTTTTTATTTTCAATTGTAGGGGTATTATTCTCTGTTCTTATTTCAGTATGTCTGATTTCTCCGCCTGTTGTACCGGTTTGTTTAGCAAAAATTAATACAACAAACGCAAATACTAAAGTTGCAACGCAAACCATATTTGAGAATTTTTTTTGTTTAAAACTTACCCATAACCCAAGTATAGATATACCACCTAATATATATGATAAAATTGCAAATATTTCGGCAGCCTCTTCGTGGGTTTTTATTATACTTTTTGTTACGCCACTAATATTTTCTACAACTTCTTCGGCTCCTTCGCCGCTATTCATTGCAAAAATTGCAGCAATTGAGCCTAAAATAAAAATTAATAATGCGGTTCGTTTAACATCTTCGGTTTTAAAAATTAAACCAACTGATAAAATAATTGCCCCAACTAATAGGAAAATAATGGGTAAGTGATTTATTACTAAATGGATATGTGCGTCGTTCGTAATAATGTATCTTGAAATTTAATTTATTTCTTTTCATCGCCAACTGGGCTATCATCTTCTTGGTGTTTTGTTTTTGGGTAATTATCGTTAAGTTGTTTTTCAAATATTTTTTCATCTTTTTGATTTCTTACCATCAAAAAAACAATTAACGCAATTACTGCAATGCCAACCGAGATTATGATGAACCAGTTCATAAGTTATTATATTGCTAAAAATTAAAATTAGTGTACAATAAATATCTTGCTTTACAATCAAAAAATGTTTTACTTTTATTTATTTCAGTTAGAATAATCACAGTTTTTTGTGATTGTATTTTAAATTTTATGATAAATTTCATTGAAAGGTATTCTCATTCTATCGCCCCATACGCCATCTTCGGCCCTGATACCGCAAGCTACCTCGCCATGGTTCGTGTCCTCACGAATCAGTTTTTATTTAATTGGTTCGTGAGGACACCATAGTTGTTAACTTAGCGGCCAACTAATTTACTTTCAATTAGTTGCAAAAAATACTGCCAATTGGACGTAATTACCCCTTGATGGGGGTATCATTATTTTTTAATTTTT